>Ga0207889_1000005_pt1 | contig 452650 bp, 441 predicted proteins | sample LinPmetageLP47_FD_184058 | JGI IMG/M metagenome (GOLD analysis project Ga0207889, IMG submission 184058) | Marine viral communities from the Pacific Ocean - LP-47 (SPAdes) | ecosystem: Environmental > Aquatic > Marine > Oceanic | place: Pacific Ocean | collected 2011-06-12 | reverse complement strand
TGCTTGACGACCATAGAGCATTGGAACCACCTGATCCCATCCCGAACTCAGTAGTGAAACGATGCATCGCCGATGGTAGTGTGGGGTCTCCCCATGTGAGAGTAGGTCATCGTCAAGCGCTTATACCGAATACCCTGATCAGCAATGATCAGGGTATTTTTTTGCGCGTAATAAACTACTCGGTGAGAGTACCGGAGTGCCGGCCAAATCATCCTCAAGCGCTTATACCAAAACCCCGGTTATCGAAAGATGACCGGGGTTTTACTTTGTGCGCTCGAAAAACCAAATTCGATTCGCTACCGTCGTTTTGCGGCTGCCTGTATCCACTTTTAAGCCCTTGCTTCGTGACTCTGGAATGTTAACTGCATGGAATAAACCTTACTTAAATCAGGAAGGTGCCGTGATGATTAGCAATCGTGAGCAGGTGACGCAGATGATTCTGGCCGCGAAGGTCAGCAAAGGCCTCAAGTGGGCAGAGGTGGCTGGAGCGCTTGGCTTGAGTAAGGAGTGGGTCACCGCTGCTTGCTTGGGGCAGATGGCGCTGGACAAAGCGCAAGCAGAAACCGTTGGCGAGATGTTCGGGCTTGCCGATGAGGCGATAGCCTGGCTGCAGATCGTGCCCTATAAGGGCTCTTTGCCGACCAGCGTGCCGACTGACCCGTTGATCTACCGTTGGTATGAGTTGGTAAGTGTCTATGGGGTAACGTTGAAGGAGTTGATCCATGAAGAGTTTGGGGATGGCATCATGAGCGCTATCGACTTTTCAATGGATATCCAGCGCGAGTTAGACCCAAAGGGCGATCGCGTGAACGTGGTAATGTCGGGTAAGTTTTTGCCCTATAAACAGTACTGACTGTGCAGAGTGTGCAACAAAAAAGAGCGCCCTTAGGCGCTCCTGTGTAGCTGTAGAGGTGCGTTAAGCTTCAGCGCGGCCCCATTCCACATCCTGAAGGTGCCGCCACATGATCTTGCCGGCAGGTGATTTAGGAATGCTTTCAGCAAACGCCACTATTTGTGGGCACTTGTACGCGGCCATGTTTTCCTGACACCAGTTTATGATGTCCTGCTCTGAGGTGCTTTGTTGCCCCGCGGCTAAGACCACCACAGCTTTTACCGTTTCGCCACGGCGCTCGTGCGGTACCGAGATAATGCAGACTTCTTGTATGGATGGGTGTGCGTACATCAGCGATTCGACTTCGGCTGGCCATACCTTAAAGCCGGAGGCATTGATCATGCGTTTCACACGGTCTACCAAGAAGAAGTAACCCTCTTCGTCGTAGTAACCAAGGTCGCCAGAACGGAAGAAGCGCTCGCCATCTACGACGACGAAAGCCTCTTCGGTTGCCTCAGGGCGATTCCAGTACCCCTGGAAAATCTGCTCACCCCGCATGATGATCTCACCGGTTACGCCGCACTCAACTTCTTTCAAAGTTTCAACGTCAATAACTCGAGAGTCTACCCCAATGAATGGAATGCCCAGGCATTGGGGCTTGCAGGCGTTTGGTGGGTTGGCGTGGGTCGCAGCTATGGTTTCTGACAGCCCGTAACCTTCCATGTAGATCAAGCCGGTCTTTTGCTGCAGTTTGGCAGATACTGCGGCAGGCATGGCTGCTCCGCCACCGCCGATGCCGGTCAGGGAGCTTATGTCATATTGGTCTATGTCAGGATCCGACAACATGTCGACCACCATGGTAGAGATGTTGCGCCACGTGTTGATCTTTAGGGTTTCGATCAACTTTGCCGCGACTTTGCGATCCCAGCGGGTCATTACAACCAGCGTTCCACCTGCGTAAAGAGTTGAGTTCATGCATGACTGCATGCCAGTTACATGAAACATGGGCACAGATACCAAGTGGATACAGCTATGCTGCGTATTCACCCAAGCAGCGCCATAGACAGTAGTGGCCATCGCGCTGTGATGCGTATGCACGCAGCCCTTTGGATTGCCGGTAGTGCCAGAGCTGTATGGGATAACGCATAGGTCTTGTGGACCGGCAGTCATCGGTCCTGGCTGGATGTCGGCTGCCAGCACGCTCTGCCACGAGGTCATGCCTGCTTGCGTCACGGGCTCTACAGGTGTTGTCACTACCTCTGGAAGCGTGAGGTCAGTGGGTTCGACTACATATTCGCTGTAGGCAGTGACTATCACTTCTTTTAAAGCACTGTTACCGATATGGGGTGCAACGAACTCGCTCAACTCTTGGGCACACAGGGCAACGGGCGCCTGGGTATCCTCGATGAGGTAAGCCAACTCAGAAGCGCGATTCATTGGGTTGACCGGGACAACCACAGCGTTAGCACGCAGAATGGCAAAAAAACCAATGATGTACTGTGGGCTATTCTGCATATAAAGCAGTACGCGGTCGCCTGCCTGCACGCCTGCCTTTTGTAGGTAACCAGCCAAGCGCTCTGCTTCAGACTTGAGCTCGCTGTAGCTGATATTGCTGCCGTAGTAGTGAATGGCAGGGTGATCCGGATAGCGTAACGCGGAGACGGTTATGTTGTGGAACAGGTTTGTGGCGGGGAGCTCTAGCTGCTTGGGAACCTGATTGGGCCACACGGGGAAGTGACGGTCAAACATACATCCAATCTCCTGCTTGTTGTGCAAATCAGACGAACCATTCACTGCGAAACTTCAGCAGGACGGTCCTATTATTAGGGCAAGGCAACAGAATAAGTCTCAGCGTGAGACTAAGGAAGGATACTTTTGTTGTGCTGTTGTTACGTCATAAGCCACGGTGAGTTCACACGAGTCGTCTGTCCCAGTTATGGGGCCTGATGGGGTATAGTATTGGGCTGATCCAGACGCCTGTGCGCGTCTAGCCGACGGTTGTATGCAGTGTTATTTGCAAGAGGACCTTACATATGAATCAGGACCGGGTATTTATCTTTGATACCACGCTGCGAGATGGCGAGCAGAGCCCTGGCGCGTCCATGACCAAGGACGAAAAACTGCGTATTGCGCGGGCACTTGAAAAGCTGCAGGTGGATGTTATCGAAGCCGGCTTTGCGATTGCCAGTCCCGGTGATTTTGAAGCGGTAAAGGCGATCGCCAATAGTATTCAGGACAGCATCGTGTGCAGCTTGTCGCGCGCCGTTGATGCCGATATTGATCGTGCCGCCGAAGCGCTGGCTGGTGCCAACGCCGGGCGTATCCACACCTTTATCGCGACTAGTCCGATTCATATGCAACATAAGCTGCGCTTAGCGCCGGACCAGGTTGTTGAGCAGGCGGTACGTGCGGTTAAGCGCGCCCGCAACCTATGCGCTGACGTTGAATTTTCTTGCGAGGACGCGGGGCGCTCTGAAATCGATTTTCTCTGTCGCATCATCGAGGCAGCGATCGACGCGGGCGCACGGACTATTAATATCCCCGATACGGTGGGTTATGCCATACCGCATCAGTTCGCCGAAACTATCCGGCAGATAATCACCCGCGTACCCAATGCGGATAAGGCGGTCTTTTCGGTGCACTGCCATAACGACCTAGGCCTCGCGGTTGCCAACTCGCTGGCGGCAGTGACAGCGGGAGCGCGTCAGGTTGAATGCACCATCAATGGTTTGGGCGAACGTGCCGGTAACGCTGCCTTGGAAGAGATCGTTATGGCGATCAAGACGCGGCAAGACTTATTGGGCGTGTATACCGGCGTTGTGACCGAAAATATTTTGCCCGCTTCGCGATTGGTATCCGGAATCACCGGTTTTGCAGTGCAGCCGAACAAAGCTATTGTCGGTGCCAACGCGTTTGCGCATGAGTCTGGTATTCATCAGGACGGCGTGCTCAAGCATCGTGAGACCTACGAGATAATGAGTGCGCAATCAGTTGGTTGGCACACCAATAAGCTGTCGTTGGGTAAGTTGTCCGGGCGCAGTGCCTTTCGCTCTCGGTTGGTGGAATTGGGTATTGAACTGAGTGGTGAAGCGTTGAACGCGGCTTTTGTTCGTTTTAAGCAACTGGCTGATCGTAAACACGAAATATTTGACGAAGACCTTCAGGCATTGGTTACCGATACCTTAACTGAGGTGGTCGAGCATATCCGCCTGGTGCACCTCGACGTGGCGTCTTGCATGGGTGAGGTACCGCATGCTTTGGTGCAGCTAAGCATTGATGGTGCAGAGCAAGAAGCGGAAGCCGAGGGCTCTGGTCCGGTAGATGCGGCGTTCAAAGCGATAGAAAAGATCATTAGCTCCAATGCTAGTTTGCAACTTTATTCGGTCAATGCCATCACTCAGGGTACAGACTCACAGGGTGAGGTTACGGTGAGGCTAGAGAGAGGTGGACGTATTGTGAATGGTAATGGGGCTGACACTGACATCATCGTGGCGTCTGCCAAAGCGTACATCAACGCGCTGAATTTAATGCGTGAAGACGCCTATCGCGCTCACCCGCAAACGGCTGGGGTCTGATGCAAGAACAAACACGACTGGCCTATTTAGAGGCCCTAGGCGTCACCAACTGGATGCCACGCCAAGCGTTGGCCGGCATACCTCCCCGAGTGCCTTATACCTTGCCGGTAGCAGCGGTAAAAATACCGGTAGCGAGTTTACAGGCTGAGTTGCAAAGCTCTGTAGTTGCACCGATTAACAAGCTGCCCGTTGATCCAGTAGGTGCGGTCAAACAGCTTCGTGCTGATACTGTGCAGCCGAAACTCGCGCCTGCAGCTGAAGCGCCGATTGGGCCTCCGGCACTTACCGTCGCGCCAATTGAGCCATTCTACCTACAGCTCTGGCTGGCTGGCCCCTGTGCGTTGCTGACTGAAGCGCCAGAGCCGGGTCTAGAAAGTGCTACGCCCGCCTTTCTGTTGCTGCAGGATATTCTACGCGCCGTTGGTCTGCCGCCGCGGCCGCGCTTGTTGGCCGACTTCCGCTGGCCGCTAAGCCGTAATCCTCAGCTGGACCGCAGTGCGGAAGCTGCTAACCGGGGCTTGCTCGCCTTCATGCAAGGGCGGCTGGAAGAGCACGAGCCCGTCTCCTTGGGTTGCTTTGGTTCTGCCACTGGCTTGCTGGTTGAGACCGACCTTGCCAAGGTGGATCAATTGCAAGGGCGTGAGGTGGCTCTGGACCATCTCCCCGCAGCCTGGTTTGCTGCTGACCTCGAGCTCTTGATGCGGGAGCCACAGCGCAAGGCTGAACTCTGGGCTCAATTGCGGCGAATTAAGACCCGCTGGCAGGGTAAGGTATGAGCGTTTTGACTTTCCGTCGTATGCAGGAGGCTGACCTGGATACGGTGCTGACGATTGAATTTTCGGCTTTCAGCCACCCATGGACTCGCGCCATTTTTCTCGATTGTATTAAGTCTGGTCATGAATGCTGGCTGGTATTCGATGATCAACAACAGGTGGGCCATGGTGTTCTCTCGGCTGCGGCGGGGGAGTCGCATCTATTGAATATCACCATCCAGCCCGAGAGTCAGGGTAAAGGCTTCGGTCATAGGTTACTCGAGCACTTGATGGATCAGGCCAAAACGCGTGATGCGGAAGTCACCTTTTTGGAAGTGCGCGAATCAAATCGAAATGCAGCAGGTTTATACGAAAGCTTTGGCTTCAATGAGATCGGCCGTCGTCGCAATTACTATCCTGCCACTGTTGGCCGCGAAGATGCGTTGGTCATGGCCTACTCTCTGGTTGATTAAGCACCGCCGCCTCGCCCCATACACACACTATCCTGCACAAGGAAAACCCAATGATTGACGCAATCCGAGTACCGGGATGAGGCTCTCCGAAAGGGGCTGGGCGATCACTGGTTTGGTTATTTGTGCGCTGGTTTGGGCTGGCAACGCGTTGGTTGCGCGAGCAACAGCAGGCCAGCTGCCGCCGATAGGGCTGTCGTTCTGGCGTTGGACAACTGCGTTAATGCTGTTGTTGCCGTTTACGCTCAGCGGTTTATGGCAGCAGCGTGCGGTGGTACTCGCCCATTGGCGACAGATCGCAGCACTAGCAGCGTTGAGTATTTCGTCCTATAACACGCTGTTGTACATGGCGGCCCAAAGTACCACTGCGATTAATATCACCTTGGTTAATACCGGGCTGCCCGTCGCCGCCTTTATCTGGTCGATTGTATTGCTTCGCCAATGGCCAACGCTGCAAACCCTGGGGGGCACACTGCTGTCTTTCAGTGGCCTGATGGTGATCCTCAGCACAGGCCAGCTGAGTCGGTTAGCACAGCTGGCGTTCAATCCGGGCGATCTGATTATGCTAGCCGCGGTGATGACCTGGGGGCTTTACTCTGTGCTTTTACGGCGTTGGATGGTGCCAGTGCCGGGGTTGACGCTACTAGCTGCCATGTTGCTCTTCGGTGTGCCGCTGTTGTTGCCGTTCTATTTATGGGAATACAGCCAGACAGGCGCTATGCCGCTGACGTTAGTAACGGTTAGCGCGGTGGGCTACACGGCCGTAATGGCTTCGCTGGTGGCTTACCTTGCCTGGAATAATGGCGTACGTGTATTGGGTCCGGCGACGGCCTCGTTGTTCAGCTACCTGATGCCCGTTTTTGCCGCGTTGCTCAGCGTTATGATTTTGGGCGAGCAGCTGCATTGGTATCACCTTTTGGGCGGCATACTGACCTTCTGTGGCCTCCTGATGGCCACTCGCACCGGGAGCAAGGCATGAAGAGGCTCTGCGTGATTGCCGGAGACGGTATTGGCCCCGAGGTCACTCCGGTTGCCGTAGATGCCCTGCGACTTTTGATCCCGAATCTGCAGATATTTGAAGCTCAAGCGGGCTGGAACTGTTTCTTGCAGCAAGGCTGTGCGGTGCCCGAGTCTACACTAGAGCTTATGCGTGAATGCGGTGCGGGGCTCTTTGGTGCAGTGCAGTCCCCTGCGCGCGCTGTAGCGGGTTATCGCAGTGCGATACTAACCCTAAGGCAGCAATTGGGACTCTCAGTGAACTTGCGCCCGGTTCGTAGTTGGCCAGCAATTTCACCCAAGCCCGGAATTGATCTGATGGTGTTGCGGGAGAACAGCGAAGGTTTGTACGTTGGTCGCGAGCATATGGTGTCCAGCGATCACGCTGTTGCCGAACGGCATATCAGCCGGCAGGCGTGCGAACTGTTGGCGCAGCGCACAGCGCAGGTCGCACGACAGCGCGAGACAAAGCGTATAACGCTGGTACACAAAGCCAACGTCCTGCCGCTGACCTGCGGCTTGTTTCGCGACAGCTGCCGCACGGTGTTGGAACACGAAGGGATGGGGGCTCTGGTAGATGAGCGCTTGGTCGATGTTGCAGCGCTGCAGTTGGTAGAGCAGCCAGAGGCTTTTGATCTCGTAGTAACCACTAACCTGTTTGGCGATGTGTTGTCTGATCTGGCGAGCTACTGGTCGGGCGGCCTAGCCACGGCACCCTCGTTAAACTGGGGAGAGGGTATTGCACTGGCGGAGCCGGTGCATGGCAGCGCGCCGGATATTGCTGGAACCGGTAGAGCTAATCCCATTGCCGCATTACTGAGCGCTGCGCTTTTGCTGCGTTATCACTGGGAGCTACGAGATGAAGCCGCGTGTTTGGAAAATGCCGTGGAGGCTTTTCTCAGGGAATCACACGGAGTGGGCTTCGGTACTCACACTACCCAAAGCGTGGCTGCGGGCGTGCTGTCGCGTATCCAGCTGGCGTTAGAGTAAGTTAGAAGGAATAAAAAAAGGCCTAGCCGAAGCTAAGCCCTTGAAAAGGTTGGTGGCTACACCTGGACTTGAAAGGATTTGGCATCTTTCTGATTTTGTTGGTATTTATTTTATAATAATACACAGGTGACTCCTTAAGTGACTCCTTTTTCAGCCCGGTGCGTTTTGCTGCTGTGTACGCTAGTTTTCCGGGCCGCTGGCTGAGCGAGAGGGTGTGCAGCTTTTGCTAGAAAAGCCTACACGCGATGCTTAGGCTATGCTCCGCTGCGGCTAGTGCGGCTAGTGCGGCTAGTGCGGCCAGTTCGCTCATCAATCATGTTTTGCCGCTTCTCATAAGCAGTCAGGTGGTACGGTGTCTCCTCTTCAGAGACTATCAGAAGGCTGATCGCCTGTGTTTCAGATAAGCCATAAGCTTCAGAAAGCTCTTTTAGGGCTTTCTGTACCTTGCTGGTGAATGAGAAGCTTTTTTGTGAGCCGCCTCGTTCATTCCTATGCTTTCTTTGCGCTAGGGACTTCTTTGTCTTAGTGATAAAGATTTGTCTTTTTGCCGCGTCGCTACCAAAAAGGGAGTCCAGGCGGAGTGCTGCCTCTTGGAAATTTGTAGCCCTTTGGGCTTGGTAGGGCTCCTTGGCAAGGTGAGAATTAATCTCTTCAAGGAACATCGCTCTGTATGCCGGTGAGTTGTCCCGTGTGTAGAACTCATCTTTCGTCATGATCTCTAGCCAGTCTGACGAGAACCAGGCGTTCATGTCTATTGTGATATCGCTAGCATTGCTCGTTACAGCTAGAAGCAGTTCTGCTAGTAGTTCCTTCTTTCCATAGCCCTCTATAGGGAGGCCCCCTGTCATTTTTACTTCAGGGCTACTGATTCTCGCACCGATGATTATTGCGGTTCGCCTTGCTGTGTCGTCATTTATTTCTTTTAAAAAGTGCAGTCGCTGAACGGCTTTTAAGTCGTCTCTGAGCCGCTCAAAAGAAATTTTATACGGTGTGTTACCAGCCATAATGCTTGCAGTGCACTTCTCTATGACTTTTTCCTTGCCGTGCCGGAGCTCCTTGTCCGTGGGGATGATCTCCACCACGTAGGCCATAGCAAATAGTTCTGCAGGTTCCAGGGATATCAGGAGCTCGCGTACCTTCTCCTCCATCTTCGTGTCGCCAACCGTAAACCCTCGTTTAGACATGCCCCCTCCTTACAGAAATTCTCAAGTCATATCTAATTATTGTAGAAGTAAAACGTACAAATTCAAGCGGTTTTAATGTGTCTTTAATGAAGTATTGTAGAAATATTGTAGGTGATCATAATCTTAGACTGGGTTTTAAAAAACAATGAGTTAGGGTTGATATGTCGTGTTATTGCCCTGTTTTTCTTATTTTAACTCCCCAGAAATGCTTAAGTGAAGCTGTGGAAGGGAGAGGAGCTTGCACATTCACTATAGCAAGAGCGGCCTTACTGGTTCATTGCAGATAAGCCCCCCATGAATGCGTCCGGTGATTTCCTGTCGTTGTGGTTTCCAATGCTGGGTACCTCCTGTTAATGGCCACCTAAACTGACTCGCCTCTGGCATTCATTCTGACCCGCTCTAGGGTGGCCATCAGGCCAATAGGTGATTGCAGTGAGTAAGTAGGCGGTGGTGTGGAATACGTAGGAGTCATGGTGGGGGAGGCAGAGGTAAAAAAGTACACAAATCCCCAATCGTGTGTCATCAACGCACGAGGGTAAATAAATGCAACTGATTCCTATTAGTGAAGTGGCTCGAATGACTAGCTTGGGCCGGTCTACTATTTACAGGTATATAAATGAGGGTGGCTTTCCGAGGCAGGTATCTCTCGGGGGGAAAAAGTCTGCCTGGGTGGAGGGCGAGGTGGTTGAATGGATAGAAGCTCGAATAGCTGAGCGAGACTCTGCTCAGTAGTCAGCCTTCTTTGCTTTGAATCACAGTCGAAATTTTACCTGGCTGATGCCCGGCTAAAATTATCTGATAGACCCTACCAGCAGTACTTCTAATGTATGGCGCGGCACCTTGCTGCTAGCCATTCCCACCACTTATACCAGCAACCCTACCACTACTGCAGCCATAGCAGCGGTGTGCTTGTCTGTGTCTGGCAGATAGAGGTCAGGGCTGTTGGAGGGGAACCGCACCGATGAGAATCACAAGCTACCCGGAACAAAGCCTTTCCCAGTCCGATGCAACCATAATGGTCGACGATTTTGTTACCACGGTCCTGTGTTCTAGCAGTCTTGCTTTCAGGACGCCCTCAGATCCAGATGTGAAGGGCGACAGGAGGCTGCAGCGTTATATGCCATGCCTGCGAGCCATGGCGGACCTGTTCGCCGGTCGAGTTGATTACGATACCTGTGAGCACTTGCAGCTGTTCAATAACGCCCGGCTAGAAATTCAGCTAAAGGCAATAGGCTCCTGCTTCACTTGTCCTGCGCCCAATGGCAGCGACCGTTACCTCTCTGATCGGGAGTGTTTCAATCAGTTGATCAAATGTATCCGGAAGAACGGTCATGACGGTAGCTACGTTCGTAGCCTAGGTGATCGCGCTCATGACTTCAAAACTCGATCTTATGAGCTAAAGGCGTACGTGGAGGCAGTGATGGAGGTTTATCCACGCACGATGGTTGTGAGGGTCAACCTCCGCTACATGGGAGCGTTCAAGTCTTGGTTTAGGGTTGGGGATGTATTTGCTGACCGGTGCCGTCTGCTCAACGTGATTGCCAGTCACCCCGTTTTTGCAGACCTGTCGGGGTACGTCTTGGAAATTGAGCAAACATATGAGGAGGGATTCTATATACACGCGACCTTTTTCCTTGATGGCTCCAAAGTGAAGAGCGAGGCCGATCATATCCAACGGATTGGGGAACTATGGGATGATGTTACTGATGGGCGAGGCTGCTGGGATGATATCGGGCAAGGCTTGGCTGGTTGGCACGAAGAGAGAAGGTGGCGTACAACAGGCCTGTTCGATAGGGCGGATGTGACTACTATTCTACGAATGGCCAAGGGGATGACCAGTTTGGACCGAGCCTGCAAAAGCCTGCGAATAATGCCTGAGGATGGTCAGGCGCTCATTACTGGAAGGTGGCCGAACAGTCAGAGCTATCAGGCTGCTTAGGGTATGGCGATGTCTTTTTAGGTTGAGGTGTTACACCTGCATGCTGCCATGTTCTGTGTGCTTCCTGTAACGGCAACAAAGGTGCTAGGTATTCGGGAGAGAGCCTGAATTTGGTTTGCACCCTCATGCCATCACGCTGGTATCGGAGATGATGAAGCGGGTAGCCAGATCGCGGCAGGTGTTCATCGCTACCCAGTCGCCGTACATGGTGGATTGCTTCAACCTGGAGAACATCGTTGTTGCCACGGCTTGGGACGGGAGACCCTGCTGAGCGACCTGCCCGCAGAGCGTTATCAGCAGTGGTTGGGTGATGGCTACTTGCTGTCTGAGATCTGGCTGGAAGCTCCGGTTGGAGATGAGTAATGAAGGTCATTCGGATAGCGCAGGTCATCGCAGTCACAGGTCTGTCCAAAGCAACAATCTATAGGTGCATGGACAAGGGGGTATTCCCCAGGCCGATCAAGCTGGGTGAGCACAGTGTCGGTTGGATTGAAGAGGAAGTCATCGCGTGGATCGAAAGCCGCGTTCAGGCTCGGGATGAGCTGTACGGTACTGTGTAGTGTGAGGGCACCATGGCTGCAAAGCCGTGGTGCTCTTACGCTGCCAGCCTGCGTGTTTTGATCGGCTAGCTCTCCCGACGTTTTTTCTTCCTCTCTTTTCACTGATGCTGGCGTTTACAGCACTTTGATGCTGCAGGCCCAGGGGAAGGCGTCTCGGTTTTATCGGGTTTGGTTTATATACTCTAAGTTTATAATTCCAAATAGATATAAGAGGGGTAATCAAGTCGATAGGTACATAGGTACAGAAGCTATCAGAGCCAGTCCATATCAAAGCAGGTCGGCAAGGTGCAGTAGCAGGTCATCAGTAAAAAAACACACAAGCAGTCAGTGGTATGCCCAATAACATCAGGAGCATGCCATGCATAGCACAAACTACCCACAGCTAATCCTTTCCCAGTCAGAAGCAGCTATCAAGATCGATGACTTTGTTCAGGAGATCCTGTACAGCCCGGGCCTTGCCTATAAGGTCGATTCAAATTCAAATTCAAATTCAAATTCAGATGAAGAGATCAACCCGAGACTGAAACACTACGTTCGCTACCTGCGGGTGATGGTGGATGTATTCAACGGGTGGACTGATTACGATTTCAGTGAGCACTTGGAGCTGTTCAATGATACACGCTTGGAAATTCGGCTAGAGGACCTGGACTCCCACTTCACTTGTCCTGCACCTGATGACAGCTTCAGGTTTCTGTCGGAAGCAGAATGCATCAATCTGTTGGTCGAGCGTATCAGGGAAAACAGCCGAAGCATCCGTTACCTCCGTCGCAAGCGTGATCGTGCCTATGAGTCCAGGATGCAGACTCGAGATCTGGGGGAGTACGTATCTGGCGTGATGAGTCGTTATGCACGTACGCTGGTTGTCAGGGTCAATCTTTACTACAGAGGGGCTAGCAAGCCCTGGCTGAGAGTCGAAGATGTGTTTGCAGCTCGAAGCCGGTTAGCCGGACGGATTGGTAGAGATGAGGTTTTCGAGCATCTGTCCGGCTACGTCCTGCGAATTGAGCAAGCAGATAGACAAGGTTTCCATATTCACGCAGCCTTTTTCTTCAATGCATCCGAGGTGCAGAACGAAGCCTACCGTGCGAAGAAGATCGGGGAGCTCTGGATCAAGGTTACCCATGGAAAAGGCTACTGGCATGATAGCGGTCGAGCCTGGTTGAGTAAGCACGGCCGGGGAGGGCAGCGCACAACCGGGGTATTCAAAAGAACCGATACGGATGCCTGCTTTCGGGTTGCCCGGTATATGTCCTACCTGGCCAAGACCAGCCAATACCTACGCATCAAGCCTGAGAATGGGCGTGCGTACTCTACGGGGCAATTGCCACGCGGTCGGGGCTTCTAACGCAGCTTGACCTTTCTCCTGTAGCCAAGCACCATCCGCGCCCATGAAATTACTCAACACCTACGACGACAAAGACGAAGCAGAAGAGGCTGCTGAAAAGCTGCAGGGGCAGAAGCGCCTGGCCAGTGAGCGTGACTCGACGGTGGTGATCTACAACCTGTTCGGAATGCCTACGTGGGGCAATTTTCACCGATTGGGCATGTACAACCTTCATGAGCTACAAACCTTGCTTGAGCGGCGGAGCTCTTGGGGTGACCAAGACGTTGTTCGACACAAGCAAATTCTGGCGACACTGCAGATTGTCGCCAAGAATCACGTGTTGGCCATACCTACCCATTGGCAGTAGAACTGATACAGAATCGATGCTGATGACCGATTGCCTTGACTAATCTGTAGGCAGGGGGCTTTATACTTGAACGCATTTGCGTATGGATGCGCCAATGGAGCTTCGCGCCAAGGAGTCGTTGTTGATCACCGCTTACCACGCCAAGTATTACGCTCACGAGCTGACGAGTAGGCATGCTGCAGATGGCGTAGACCGTTTATCTCAGTCCTTGTTTGATGCCAGTGTCGACCTGAATCCCCACCAGATCGAGGCAGCGCTCTTCGCCTTACGTAACCCGCTACAGCAAGGGGTTCTGCTGGCCGATGAAGTCGGTCTGGGTAAAACGATTGAAGCAGCGCTGGTTATTTGCCAGCTCTGGGCAGAGCGTCGTCGTAAGCTGCTGATCATCGCGCCTGCAAGCCTGCGCAAGCAGTGGGCGCAGGAGCTCATGGAGAAATTTGCCGTTCCAGCCACAGTGCTGGATGCAGTGGCCTTGCGCAAACAGGCCGCAGGCAGCGCGCTGGATACGCTTCAGCGCATCACTGGAAAATCCGTCGTCATCATGTCGTACCAGTTCGCAGCACGAATGGAAGCGGAGTTGCGTGCTGTGGCCTGGGACGTGGTGGTGATTGATGAGGCGCACAAGTTGCGCAATGCACATCGCCAGAGCAATCGCACCGGCCAGGCAGCGGCTCAAGCTGGTCAACATCAGAAGCAGCAAGGGTGAGTTGGCGCTGCGCGTGGGTGAGGCCGAACCCTTTGGTCTTATCAATATCGGTGATGACAGCAAGTTCTTCAGTCTGGCCGAGAGCGCTGAGGTTTTTGATAGCGAACGTGATGATTTTGGCGGAGCCTTGTTTGGCACTATCAACAATAAGAGCAGTAAGCTGAATGTGCTTATTGGCTCCCGCAAGTTCACCGAAGGCTGGAGCAGTTGGCGGGTGTCGACCATGGGCCTGTTGAACATGGGGCAAGGAGAGGGCTCGCAGATCATCCAGTTGTTTGGCCGGGGTGTGCGTCTCAAGGGTAAGGACTTCTCGCTGAAGCGCACCACTGCACAAGAGCGTCCCAAGGGGGTGCATCTCGACAAGCTGGAAACCCTGAATATCTTCGGTGTTCGTGCCAATTACATGGCCGCGTTCAAGGACTATCTACGCGAAGAGGGCATTACTCCCAGCGATGAAATTCTTGAGCTGGACTTTCCCACCCGAGCCAACCTGCCAGCTGGCAAGCTGAAAACGCTGGCGTTAAAGGATGGCTATAAAGACAACCAGAAGCTGGGCTTCAAGCGTACCCACTTCCCTTGGTTGTATGAGATACCGGCTGCGTTTCAAGGCAAAATTAAAACCCCTCAAGTTGCACTGGATTTGTACCCGCGAGTGGAAGCGCTGACCACTCAACGAAGCGCGAGTATCGGCAAGTCAGTGCAAGCCAGCGAGCCCCGTCATCAGGGGAAGTTGAATGCAGCGCTTTTTTCCCTCTTCGATTGGGATCGAATCTATCTGGCGCTTCAGGATTACAAGATCCAGCGTAGCTGGAGCAATCTCCGACTTGATCGTCAACGACTGATCGATTTTTGTATGGATGCGGCAGATTGGTACACGCTGTTCATCCCGGCTGCTGAGCTACAGGTAAGAAGCTTCAGCGATCTGCGAAAGCAGGAAGACATCCTCATCAGACTGCTCATTGATTACACCGATCGTTTCTATAACGCCCTGAAAAAGGGCTACGAGGGGCAGTTCTACGAGATCGCCCATATTGATGAAGATCACGGTTCGATGCTGAAGCTGTACCAGTTTGAGATCGACAACAGTGATGATGGTCTGGAGTACCTGAAGAAGCTTGAAGTCCTCAAGCAATTGGTAGCTGAGGGTAAAGTCGGAGAGGCCAGCCAATGGAATGCTCCGCACATGGTGGCCATCAGTTTTGATCGGCATTTGTACTACCCCTTGCTGGCATTGGAGGATAAGGATGCTGTGCCCCTGAAGCTGCGGCCTTTGGGCTTTGATGCGGAGAGTGAATGGCTGTTCGTCCGCGATCTGGAGGCGTTCTATCACTCACCTGCAGGTAAAGAGGTCATTGGCGCGCGCAGCCTTTATCTCCTGCGTAATGCCGACAGTGAGAAGAAGGGGCTGGGCTTTGCGCTGGCCGGTAACTTCTATCCGGACTTTTTGCTCTGGCTGGTTGATGACGCGACCGGCCAGCAATGGCTGTCATTCGTCGATCCCAAAGGTATACGCAACCTGGATTTATCCCACCCGAAGCTGAGGTTGTATAAGGAAGTGAAGACGTTGGAATCTACACTGGCCAGTCAAGCGAAACCAGGTGAACCACCGCTGGTATTGAATGCCTTTGTACTGTCAGCCACTCGGTTCGGCGACTTGGTTAACGTCGGAGATCCGGCAAAAAAAATAGAGCTGGAAGACCGTCATGTGCTGTTTATGGAGGATGGTGGGGCCAGTTATTTGGAGAAGATGTTTACTCGGATTTGTCAGACTTCACAGAAAAATCATTGACTCACGGCGATGCCTTTTCGCATGGTCGGCGAGCTGGCGTGTAGTGGGTACCGTAAAGTGTAAGTAACAACAAGGAAGGTCAAACAGTATGAAACTGCAGACGCTACGCCTATCGAGTTTTCAGTCTTTCGGCCCTGAGCCTACTGACGTCGGCCTCGAAGCCATCACCTACTTGATCGGCCCTAATGGCTCGGGCAAGACAGCTGCCCTTCAAGCTCTATGCCGCCTGTTCGCTTTTGACCCATCCCAGCGTCGTATCCAGCGGTCTGACTTCCACGTCCCCTTCGATGAGAAGGATATTCCGGAAGAGCGGCAGCTTTGGATAGAAGCAGACTTCCTGTTCCCTGAACTGATAGAGGACGAAGATAACAGCACGGTTGCTCCTCATTTTGGGCACATGCGCCTGGATGAACCAGACGGCATTCCACGAGTGCGTTTTCGCCTGAGCGCAGCCATGGGGCCTGATGGCGATATTGAAGAAACTTTTGTATATGTACTGGACGTCAATCCAGATGACTCGCCACTTACCACTGCGCAAGTACCGCGAGCCGAGCGCAACCATATACATGTCCACTACCTGCCTGCACGACGTGACCCCGCCGACCACATTGCTTATGGGGCCAACGCTCTGCTTGGGCGGATACTCCGTGCCGTGCAGTGGGATAAGGAGCGAGGCGCCATTAGAGGGCTCACAGACGATATAAGCGAGAGTCTGGCAGCCAACCCATCAGTCAATGCGTTTAGTGAGCATTTGAAGATGGCATGGGCAGCGCTGCACAAAGGTAGCTTCTTTGCCGATCCCAAGATTACTTTCGTAGCCTCTGAGATCGAGGCCTTACTGCGGCATATGTCTGTCTCATTCACACCAGGTCACGGCGAAAACTTGGTCGACTTTTCTAGGCTGAGCGATGGCCAAAAGTCGATGCTCTATCTGTCTCTCGTGCTGTCGTCGCAGGCCATAGGTCGTGCCGTTTTAGCTGAACAAGATAATTCCTTCGATCCTGACAAGCTGCGCCCCCCAGTTTTTACACTGATTGCCGTGGAAGAGCCTGAGAACAGCCTTTCTCCTCACTATCTGGGACGGATTGTCAGTGCACTGAATGTCATGACAAACCAAGGTGATGCTCAAGCCCTCATCGCTACGCATGCGCCTTCTATGCTTCGGCGAGTCGAGCCTGAACACATTCGCTACTTGCGGCTGACTGAAGCGCGACGATCTCGCATAACCTGCATTCAGTTGCCTGAAAAAACGGACGATGCGCACAAGTTCGTACGCGAGGCAGTACAGGCATTCCCCGAAGTGTATTTCTCTCGATTGGTTGTCCTTGGTGAAGGGGACAGCGAGGAGATCGTGTTGCCCCGCCTGTTGCGGGCCAAAGGCGCGCCGATTGATGAGTCGGCTGTCGTGATAGCGCCACTGGGTGGTAGGCATGTCAACCACTTCTGGCGACTGCTGGAGGCTCTGCAGATTCCATATCTAACGTTGCTGGATTTCGATGTGGCCCGCTATCAAGCAGGGTGGGGGCGCATCAAGTACGTGAACGACCAACTGGCCGCGCATGCTCCGGCCAGGATACTTCCGGCGGACCATGGAATTCCTCAGTGGAACGATGACGCTCAACCTGTTCGAAACTACCCACATTACTTAGGGTTACTTGAGCAACGAGACGTGTATTTCTCGTCTCCTATGGACCTTGATTTCGCGCTGCTTCTCGCCTTTCCAGACGCTTATAACGTTGAGGAAGAGGTACCTGATGCTGGTGCGATCAAGGCCGTTCTGGGGAAAAATCATCACGACTCATCCCAGTACAGCGAAGACGAACTCAAGCTGTTTGGCACCTATCATCAACGCTTCAAGCTTGGCAGCAAGCCCGCCGCGCATATCAGCGCACTTGCTCAACTAAACGACCAAGCGTTACTTGAGGATATGCCTGCATCATTAAGCAGGCTGGCAGATGCTGTAATCGCCAAGCTTGCGGAGCTGCCGGAGTGATTGCAGTCGAAGCTTGGCAGCCCGCTGACGGGTTAACGCTTGAGCCGAATGCTCTGCGCGCAGCCAGGGAGCAGGAGCGCTGCCTTGCCCTGACTGCAGGGCCTGGTGCAGGCAAGACCGAGATGCTTGCACAGCGAGCTGACTTTCTTTTGCGCACTGGTACTTGTCGTTATCCCAAGCGGATTCTGGCCATATCGTTCAAAGTTGATGCCAGCAAGAACTTGAAAGAACGGGTTCAGCGTCGTTGTGGCTCAGATCTGGCCTCACGTTTCGATAGCTTCACCTTTCATGCCTTTGCCAAGCGCGTCATCGATCGATTTCGGCCGGTTTTGACCGGGAATGATGCCTTGGACGCGGGTTACACAATCACCGATAGGAAGGTGGGTTTATCCCGAACACAAATTACGTTCGGCGATCTGGTGCCGTTGGCTATTAAGATATTGCAGGCGTCTAAAGTGGCCCGTAACGCCATTCGCCAAACCTATAGCGATGTTTTTTTGGATGAGTTCCAAGATTGTACCAATTTGCAGTACGACCTTATAAAGCTAGCCTTTCAGGGCACCTGCATACGTCTCACAGCCGTCGGGGATACCAAACAAAAAATTATGGGCTGGGCTGGAGCCCTTGACGGCATCTTTGAAGCCTTCGCTGATGACTTCGCAGCGGTACCGCTCAACATGTATCGCAATTTCCGCTCTCAACCTCGCTTACTCCGAGTGCAGAACGAGATCATCCGTGCCCTTGACCCAGCGTCCGCCATGCCCGGCGAGCAGCTGGTCGGTGATGAAGGTGAGGTTTTTGCGTGGCAATTTGAGGACAGCCGAAAAGAGGCTGAGTGCTTGGCCGACTTGATTGCCAACTGGATAAAAATTGAACAACTTCCACCGTCCGAAATCGCGGTGCTGGTTTCCAAGCAGTTAGAGCTGTACGCCGACCATCTCATGGCCGCCTTCGATGTACGGGGCATTCCTTTCCGTAACGAACAGCAGATGCAGGACATCACGGTCGAACCTGCTGCGCGTTTGATCGTGGATTATTTGTCCTGTCTTTATGGCCAGCGTGAGCCCAAAGCCTGGGTTCGGTTGATGAGTCAGTTGCTTCCTTTCGCAGATGATGAAATTCAATCCAGCACTCGCAAGGATGTAGACCGATTGATCAAGCATCAGCGAAAAGAAGCTGCCGTAGCTGAGCTTTTTGACGTGCCGTTCTCAGGTTGGAAGGAATCGGTACGGGAATTCTTGAATCAGGTCAGCATCGAGACCCTGGTCGCGCTTTCTCCGGACTATGAGTCCCACGACAGGCTTAAGGAGGTTGTCCGAGAGACTAGATTGCGTATTGAGGAATTGCTCCAAGTTGAATCCGATCTGCCCAAGGCCCTTGAACGTTTTTCGGATGACCAGGCGGTACGCATTATGACGATGCACAAAAGCAAGGGGCTGGAGTTCGATTCGGTCATCCTTCTTGGCGTCGAGAGCCAGACCTTCTGGGGGAAGGCCGACGAAGAGCGCTGCGCGTTTTTTGTTGGCGTATCACGAGCAAAACGTCGACTGATAATGACCGTTAGTGAGCACCGTGAAACACCACCATCCAAGCCATACAGATGGATTGAGCAGAGAGCGGCTCATGCAGAGTTCCTCCGTTATGCCGCCCCCTTTTTGAGTGAATCGTCATGAGTTATCGAATCGGGGGCGGGTTAAAGTCGGTGGGCGTCATATGGTTCGGGCGCTGACAGTCGGTTTAGAACCCAGCATGCCAACAAGATTGCTACCAGCAGTGCCGGGAACTTAACCATCACCATCAATGTAGCGATGATTGCACCGCATCCTACCAGGGTATCAATCAGAGCGAACGTAGCACCCAAGATCTCGATCATTTCCATATTTTTCCTTAGTAATTTGGGAGATGCGGCTGATCATGCCCAGATGATAAAAAATGGTTACAACAGACCCCGCTCTGCAAAACTCACTGTTTCAGGGCCGCCTACCACCAGGTGATCAAACAGCCGGACATCAATGGTGTTCAGCGCCTCCCGCAATCGTGTGGTCAGCGCAATATCAGCACGGCTGGGCTCGGGGTTACCGCTGGGATGGTTGTGGGCGATGATCACCGCAGCCGCGTTTGCATTAAGAACGGCCTTGATCACCTCCCGGGGATAGACGCTGGCGCTATCGATGGTGCCGTAGAACAGCTTTTCGAAGTCCAGTACTCCATGCTGGCTGTCGAGCAGGATGAGGGCGAACACCTCGCGCTCTTCGGTGACCAGCTGGGCTTTGAGATACCCCCCCTACCAACGAAGGGTTGGTAAGGTAGTTGCTGCGTTTAAAGCGTGTTTCGAGGATGGACTGCGCCCATTCCAGTACGTTTAGTTCGGACAGGTTGGGTACCGCCAGATACTCTTTAACCTGTTTCATTGTTTGCTCCTGGTGACATGTCCATGTGAGCAACCGCATCACGCGGCTGAAGGTGACCGCATTCCGAATAAGCTCACAGCTCGGTGTGTTGGGAGTGCGGTCTTCGCTGCCAGGGTTCTTGAGTCACATCCAGCCGCACTCCGTCAAGGAGGTGCAGCTATCCGTCCCCACCACAATGTGATCCAGCACCCGCACATCGATCAGTGCCAGTGCATTCTTGAGACGGTCAGTCAGCAGCTTGTCAGCCTGACTTGGGGTCGAATCACCGGAGGGGTGGTTATGCACCAGGATAACGGCCGCTGCGTTGTGTTTCAGGGCTTCCTTGACTACTTCCCGGGGGTAGACAGAGGCAGCATCTATCGTGCCGTAGAAGAGCTCACGGAAGGTCAGGATGCGGTGCTTGGTATCCAGCAGCAAAAGCCCGAATACCTCGCTTTCGTATTCGTGCATCAGGTTGCGCAGATGATCCTTGACCTCAATGGCGCTGGATATGGTTCGGCCACGACTCAGGCGTTTGCGTGACAGTTGCTTGGCCATGGTCATGATGTCTTCTTCTGTGACCTCCGGGCTGGCCACGATGTAAGTGCCGGGCTCACTACCGGCTTTCAGCTTGTGGAATCTCATGGACTTTTCTCCAGATGTAAAAAAGCCGCCTGGGCGGCGGCTGTATTGATGGGGTGTGGTTAATGCCTGGTGGGGCGGTGGTTGTCGGCTGCAGAGGACTTCCTTGCCGTCTGGGATCGTGCCTTTTGCTCCAATTTGTCTGCCAAATTGTTGGTAGGTTGGGCCTGGTGTTCTTCTTGAGTTGCGGCGGATGCTTCTGTACTAGGTGGTTGCTCGGGGTAGAACTCCTCTACCAACGAGGCCACATCATCTTCATCCTCCTCGAAGACGCCGTTATTCAGCCCGTGGCGTGCAGCCGCGTCCAGAGCCTCCTGGTTGTAGCCTGCGGCGACTCGTTGCTGGTGTAGAGTGCTGGCCGCAGCGAGGGCTTCTTCCATGGCCATATTGCTGCGCAGAGTGATATCCGCGTAAAAAATGGCGGTGCCGTGGCTCATCCGAGTGGACTTGCCTCTCAGGCGCAGCTCCAGCGGCAGGCAGGCCAGTTTGTTGTTGGATAGGGCGCTGAAGTAATGCAAGCGTGCATACAGGGTGCGGATGCTGTTGAAGCCGGTGGTACGGAAGATGAAACTGTCGGTATTCTCGCCATCATCAATCTGTACTGTCAGGCGTCCGTAGGGCTTGCAGCCGGAATGCTGCGCCAGTGGGCAGGAGTCTGCTCCGGGGCAGGGTAGAGTCTGGATTCCCTCATTGGTGATGCGTTTACAGCTTTCACCGTCACCTATGCACATCGGCCGTCCGGTGCTGCGGTCAAATAAGCTGTATTCAGCGCGGAAGTTGAGTGCCGGGTCATTGAACATCAGGCGGATGGGGATACGCCGGAGCTTCTCCTCAGGATTGGTTTCTCTTAGTGACTGATTCAGCGGATGCAGCAGCCATTCCTGGCGGTGCTGGATCTGGCTGGTGATGGTGAACTGGTCGTCTTTTTCCGGTAACCGCTTGCCGTTCCTTTCAGTGACTCGACCGATAGAGATCCGCCCGGCAACCGGCGGTGTGATTGCTAGACCTTTGAGCATTTTGTTTCTCCCATAAACGCATAAGCCCCCGGCTGCCTGGTGCAGTCGGGGGCTTATGGTTGTGTTGTGGTGTGATGGTTAATTGATCAGGAAGCGTCTGCTGCCTTTGCGCAGCGTCTGATACTTTTCCTGCAGGTGGGGCAGATCCTTGAGCAAGGCTGCGGTGTTAAAGCTCAGGCTGTCCTTGGCTTTGCGCCAGGTGACAGAACCGTCGGCAAAGACGGCCTTGGAGGCCTCCCCCATGGCCTGCTGCAGTTGCTGCTTCAGGCTGGATTCGCGCTTTTCCTGCTCAGCAATTTCGCGGCGGATCTGCTTCAGTTCCTCATAAACCTGATTAAGCTCGGGGTTCTCCGTCAGGTCTAAAACCTCGCCATCGTCGCGGGGGAATAAGCAGCGAAGGGCCAGGTCCGCTGAAACGGAGCCATCTGCTGCTGGGGGTGTATCGGTTTCGACGTAATGCCAGAACTGCCGTTCCAGCTCGATCAGCTGAGCAATCATGGCTTCGTCTCGTTCGATCCTGAATACTTCCAGCTGCTGACCTGCAATCAGAACGGCCACATCAGCAGCCTGCTTACCGGTGACCGCCAGTTGATGAAGCACCTGGACCTGCACGTATTCGGGAACACCCTCCTTCCAGAGTCGGGCACCGTTGATTCCCGCTGTCTTGCACTCCAGGATCTGTACCTCTGGGTTACCCATCACCTCGCGGTCAAGGTTGGCCATCATCCAGTGCAGGTTGGGGTCGGGATGCTGTAATACGGCATTGATCCGGCGCACCTTGTTGCCGGTCTTCTTGGCGTATTGCACTGCTACGATAGGTTCCAGGACCGTGCCCCAGAATATCGGGGTGCTGTCATCGTTTGGATCGGGCTTGGGGATTTCCTTGTCTCGCCCGGTTTTCTCCATCCAGAGTTCCAGTTGTGATTTGTAGGGGTTCAGGCCAATGGCGGCCGCAGCATCAGAGCCGCCAATGCCTCGCTTGCGAATGTTCAGCCATTCCTCGCGCTCCATGTTCTTGGTGTTGACCAAACGCAGGGCACGGTAAGGCACAGCCATAGGCTGCAGGTTATGGGCTTCCATAATGCACTCCAGTTCAGTATTTGAATTTGAAAGGGGTAAAACGGGGTAGGGGGTCAGGCGACCAGCTGCAGGGCATTGTCCAGGGCACGCTGCTTCATTTGTGCACCATTGCCAAACCAAGCGGAATCCAGACGGTAATCAGTGCTGCGAGCCTGGCGGTGGTGATCGACATACTCGGTAACCGCGCTGAGCATGCCCCAGGCTGTTCCCTGTGCGGACTCCAGGTCGCTGCCCCGGCCAGCACCATCAAACAGTTCCTGAACACGCTTGAGACCACGCTCGTTGGGGAGTTTTTCTGGCAGCGGTTCATGTTCGTCAATCTCAGATACCACGCCCATGAAATACGCCATTGCTTCTTTCCAGCTAACCTTGCGCTGTGACAGCAGGCGCATCTGATACATGAAGTCGTCCCACTGGGAAACGGCAATACCCAGGTCCTGTTTTACTACATCAGGCTGAAAGACCGTGTTATGCGGCACCTTGATAGCGCGGGGAGCGCCATTCACTGCAACGGTCAGGGTGTTGTTGCAGACCACACGGACGGTGGTGGGAGTTGCTGTCGTGGCCATGGTGCCGTCACAGGACGTGGCCAGCAGCAAGTAGCCATTCACCAGGTCTCTGCCTTTAAGTGAGAAGTCCATGCCGGTGCGGGCCAGGGCCCAGAATTTACGCCCACCCTTAAGGACGCCAGCGGTTTCCAGCTCATAGCCAGATACCTCGGTCAGATCGCGGTAAAACTCGATGACGTCCCGAGGCTGGACGATCTGGTACCGCTTGGACACCACCGAGAGAGCTTCCTTGGTATCCGAGCGGTACAGCACCCGTTGCTCCGGATAGGTGTGGATACTGCCCAGCGGGCCGCGTGTGTCCGCTTTGAAATGGACTGGGCTGTCCAGTATCTCCCAATCCATACCGGCTTCGCGCCGCCAGACTTCAAGAGGCTGTTTGGGAGAGAGTTGTTGGCCCAAGCCGTGCCAGGGGGTAGCGCCTACATAGGCCATGTTTTCAATTTCGTGCGCCATGGTTGTTTCTCCAAGACGGCATACACCACTCAGAGCGTATGCAGTCTGAGTGGTGTATGAATAAAGTAGGAAGTAGTGAAATGTCAGAAGCGTGACTGGCAGTCGAGGCACAGGTGGCTACAAATCACCTGCTGATCAACGACTTTACCCAGCTGTAGACCGGCTACGCAGCCAGCAAGGGCACCGGCAATAGCGCCCAGTACAGCACCCGCGCCGACACCCACAGGGCCGCCAGCAGCACCGGCTTTCATGCCCATGCGTGCACCGCTAGAACTTGATGCTGTGGCACCACTGAAAGCACCAGCGACGGTACCGACAGCACCGCCGACGCGTCGACCGTGATTGCCATAGACCACATGCCGGGAACCGCAATGGGGACAGGGTTGTGACATAAAAAACTCCTCATGAGATAGGCCAGCTGAGTAGGCTGGCTGTGGTAGGCTCATGAGGGTTATGTATGAGTGAAATTATTTTGATTCGAATCACGTCGTGGGAACATGCCCAGAGCGCTTAAGACAGCGTGGCTTGATTGATGGCGGCGCTCGTTCCGAAAAGTGTCGGCAATCGGCCAAAAGCAGCTCTCCGAGTATCAATACGGTGGTCTGCCCCGATTATCTCTGTCTTTATATCTGCTCGGAAACTCTTGAAGGAAGCAAGAAAGGTATGCGACTACACAAATGGCTGCAAAACAACAGACTCAGGGGGCTGGCGTTATTTTTGCTAGGGGGCTGCCATGGAAAGTAGAGAGCAGCTGTGTGAGCAAGCCCTCATTCGCATTCTCGATAGTCTCTATCCCGATGGGGATCAACAGCTAAGTTCATTTATAGTTACCATGCCAGGGAGGCCGGTAACGCATTTCGGGTTAGTTGCCAATATCTTCGTCAAAGAACGTCAATACATCGAAGCCCTGATCTTTCTTAGGCGAAATGGAGCACGTCACCTCCGAGACATCTCGATTAGCTCGTTACGGTCGATCGTTACCAGCTTTGTGACCAAACATTACTACTACATATCTAACGGGCGTCTGAAGTTAGAAACAGGCGTTTCATTGGCTCAGCAGACCTCCCCGGAAGGGATCGCAGCACTATCTGAAACGTTGCTTCGTTCTTCGCTTTTTAGCCCAATTAACGAAGTCACCCTCTACCCGCTAGTGACAGTGAAGGTTGAGAGTGGGTTTCAATCTCGCCACTTCGCGTTTACAGGATCGAATGGATTAGCCGCCTCGTCGAACAGGCCGTAGCCGCCTGGCGTGCACGCCACCGGCCGCAACAAGCCGCGCAGCAGGTAGTCGCGCACGATATGCACGCTCACCCCGGCATCAAGGGCCAGCCGGGACACCGTGTAGGCGTTCATCGAACACCTCCTTTTCCTCACCCGGCGCAGCAGGAAAGCTGCTTCACGTCCTTGTTGAAGGTCTGCGCCGCGAGTTTCAGCCCCTCGACCATCGTCAGGTAGGGGAACAACTGGTCGGCCAGCTCCTGCACCGTCATCCGGTTGCGAATCGCCAGCGCGGCGGTCTGGATCAGTTCGCCCGCTTCCGGCGCGACCGCCTGCACGCCGATCAGGCGTCCGCTACCTTCTTCAACGACCAGCTTGATGAAGCCGCGTGTGTCAAAGTTGGCAAGCGCCCTCGGCACGTTGTCCAGCGTCAGCGTGCGACTGTCGGTTTCGATGCCGTCATGGTGTGCTTCCGCCTCGCTGTAGCCCACGGTCGCTACCTGCGGATCGGTAAACACCACGGCCGGCATCGCGGTCAGGTTCAGGGCCGTGTCACCGCCGGTCATGTTGATGGCGGCACGGGTGCCGGCCGCCGCCGCCACATAGACGAACTGCGGCTGGTCGGTGCAGTCGCCGGCGGCGTAGATGTGTTCCACGCTGGTGCGCATGCCGGGGTCGATGACGATCGCGCCTTGCGGGTTGAGCGTGACGCCCGCCGCTTCCAGATTCAGGCTGCGCGTGTTCGGCGCTCGGCCGGTAGCGACCAGCAGCTTGTCGGCGCGTATTTCGCCGTGCCCCGTGGTCAGCACGAATTCGCCGCCTTCATGCGCGACCTGGCTGGCCTGCGTGTGATCCAGTACCTCGATGCCCTCCATGCGAAACGCGGCCGTGACGGCTTCGCCGATGGCCGGGTCTTCGCGGAAGAACAGCGTGCTGCGTGCCAGGATCGTCACCTTGCTGCCGAGTCGGGCAAAGGCTTGCGCCAGTTCCAGCGCCACCACTGACGAGCCGATCACGGCCAGGCGTTCGGGAATCGTGTCGCTGACCAGGGCCTCGGTCGAAGTCCAGTAGGGTGACTCTTTCAAGCCCGGGATCGGCGGCACGGCCGGACTGGCACCCGTGGCAACCAGGCAACGGTCGAAGGCCACAGCGCGCTCGTTACCATCGTTCAAACGAACGACAAGGCTCTGGCCGTCCTTGAAACGCGCTTCGCCGTGCAGAACGGTGATGGCCGGATTCCCGTCCAGGATGCCCTCATACTTAGCATGACGCAGTTCGTCGACGCGCGCCTGCTGCTGGACCAGCAACCGCTCACGCAAGATCGTCGGCGGCGTGGGCGGCATGCCGCCATCGAACGGGCTTTCGCGACGCAAGTGGGCGACGTGGGCGGCGCGGATCATGATCTTGGACGGCACGCAGCCGACATTCACGCAGGTGCCGCCGATGGTGCCGCGCTCGATCAGCGTGACGTGCGCGCCTTGTTCGACGGCCTTCAGCGCTGCCGCCATCGCGGCGCCGCCGCTGCCGATCACGGCGATATGGAGCTTGCCAGCATCCCCGCCAGCCTTGTCATCACTGCCCAGCCATTCGCGCACCTTGCCGAGCAATCCGCCGCCCGCCGGAGCCACGGGCGCATCGGCGAGCGTAGCCCGATAGCCGAGTCCGGCCACGGCAGCGGTCAGCGTATCCGGCGATGTGTCGGCCTCGATGGCGAGCCTGGCGCTGCCCTTGGCATAGGAAACCTCCGCTGATTGCACGCCAGGCACTTTCTCCAGAGCTTCCTTGACGTGAACCGCGCAGGAGTCGCAGGTCATGCCGGTAATTTTGAGGGTGGTCATTCATCGTTCCTTTTCTGTGTTGGCTGCCGACTTCCGCCGTCAGCCTTGTTTCGTGGGGAGTTCGCAACCGTCCGGGCCGCAACGGCGATGTGCCGGCGAAACCAAGTCCCAGATCGACACGCCGACCATCAGCGCCAGGCCGGTGTATACGAGGTGTGCTGCCCACCAGTTGCCAAGCAGCCAGACAGTTCCAGCGAACACGATGGCTGGCCCGATCATGCCGAGCAGACTGCGGTGCCATTGGCGATGACTGAGCCAGCCCAATGCGTTCGCCAGCAAAGCCACGACAGCGAACAGCGGCAGCAGCTTGGAGATGAACAATCCTTCGTATTCCTGTAGAAAACCGAGGCCGAAGGCCGCGCCCAAGCTGGCGATGGCCGGGAAGCACACGGCGCAGCCCATCGCGGAAACAACGCTGCCAAGCGCGCCAGCCTTGTCGGCAATGCGTGTGATCAGTCCCATGATCGCCCCAGGTTCGGGTTCAGTGGTTCACTGCTTGATGCTGGAGGGATAGCCCGCATCGGTGGTGGCCTTGGTCAGCTTCTGCACGCTGGTCTTGGCATCATCGAAAGTGACAACCGCTTCGCGGGTCTCGAAGGTCACGTCAACCTTGCTGACGCCTTCGACCTTGGAAATCGCCTTCTTGACGGTGATCGGGCAGGCGGAGCAGGTCATGCCCGGTACAGACAGCGTGACGGTCTGAGTGGCGGCCCACACCGGGGCAACAATGGCGGCGAGCGCGAGGGAGGCAAACAGTTTTTTCATGGTGAACTCCGATCAGTAGAAAAATGGCATGACGTAGGGAAATCCGAGGGCGACCAGGACCAGCACGGCCACGACCCAGAAAATGAGCTTGTAAGTAGCTCGCACTTGGGGAATCGCGCAGACCTCACCCGGTTTGCAGGCTTGCGTAGGGCGGTAGATGCGCCGCCAGGCGAAGAACAACGCGACCAACGCTGCACCGATGAAAATCGGGCGATACGGCTCCAGCACGGTCAGGTTGCCGATCCATGCCCCGCTGAATCCCAAGGCGACCAAGACCAGCGGCCCGAGGCAGCAGGCCGAGGCGAGGATGGCGGCCAGCCCGCCAGTGAAGAGCGCGCCGCGCCCGGTTTGTGGTTCAAACATGCGCTTGTCCTTTCGAATTTGAATTGGATAGCGTAACCTTACTTCCGTACTCATGTACGGAGTCAAGCGGTATGGAAAATAATTTGGAGAACCTGACCATTGGCGTTTTTGCCAAGGCAGCCGGCGTCAACGTGGAGACCATCCGGTTCTATCAGCGCAAGGGCTTGTTGCCCGAGCCGGACAAGCCCTATGGCAGCATTCGCCGCTATGGCGCGGCGGACGTGACACGGGTGCGATTCGTGAAATCGGCCCAGCGGTTGGGCTTCAGCCTGGATGAAATCGCCGAGTTGCTGCGGCTCGACGATGGCACCCACTGCGAGGAGGCCAGCAGCCTGGCCGAGCACACGCTCCAAGACGTGCGTGAGAAGATGGCCGATTTGGCGCGCATGGAGGCTGTGCTGTCTGACCTGGTGTGCGCCTGCCATTCGCGGCAGGGGAATGTTTCGTGTCCGCTGATTGCGTCGTTGCAAGGTGGAACGAGCTTGGCAGGGGCTTCCACAGCTTAGCGTGCTTTATTTTCCGTTTTCTGAGACGACCACAGATCAGAAAAGACTGTGCAGCCGACTCTTGATATTCCGTGCAGTCACCTTCTGAAAATGACAGGTGTTGGCTGGTTAAGAAATTATTATCCGGGGTTAAATTGGCCAGGTTAATTTTGGCCATTCATCTTGGCTTGCCAGTTGTAAGCATTCGGCAATCACACCTTGGTGGCAGGTTTCCAGTTGTGTGGCAGCAGCTCTTCTATGGCGTTCTTATGCCTTGGCAGCCGGGTCAGCACATCTTTCAGGTAGGCATAGGGAACGGCACCACTGACATGGGGATCTCGATGCGGATGTTTTTGTGCGGCTTACTGTTTGCAGCGGTCGACGGGGCTGGCAGATTAACAGGGACGAATGCTGGAACCGACGTTAGCGTGTTATCGCTTCGTCGCGACTCGCTAATCCAGCGTCGCACCAGATTGGCGTTGAGGCCGTTATCCAGGGCAATGCGTGAAACGGAAGCGCCCGGTTCGCGGCAGGTAGCGACGATACCGGCTTTGAACTCTCGGGAATGGCGACGGCGTTTCTGGTAGGGCCTGGTTACGCTTGCAGTGCTCATATTAAGTGTCCACTAGAAAATAAGTGGACACTATCCTGACGGCCCCAGTGCTCAGCTCAAGACGGGATCACCGGACGCTTACGTACGAACAGCGTGACCGACCCCAGGACGTGCTGTTCATTCGGACCAGGGTACCTATGCCATGACAATGCGCCAATGGAGCGGCTGTTTCGCAGTCTGGAAGCAGAATGGGGCTGACCGTGGGCTACATGAGTGCATCGCGGGCACAGCAGGATATCAGTCGGTTTCTGATGCCAGGGTACAACTTGCAACGGCCATATCAGTTCAACGGTGGACCACCGCCCGCTGTGGCTGGGGGAGAGTTAGAGAGTACTTGCTCTTCCGGGTACGCGGATTAAATGGTTGATCTTACCTTTGCATGAGAGAGAGAGTGAAGCAAGCCGATATTTTATCGGATTATCTGGTTAGTGCTCCAACCTCCTGCTGATGCACACTTCCTTCGCTAATTCCAGCAAGAACCCCACAAACCTCAATTTCCCGATCATCGTTGCAGCTCGCTCTTAATGAAACGAGTTGTTTCTCAAGCGCTTGCAGACCGGTTATCTGTGACCGCACTTGAGAGATGTGATCATCGAGCAAGGCGTTGACGGCGGTGCAAGGCTGATGAGGCTCGTCTTGATAGCTCTGTAGTTCGTGAATCTCAGCCAGTGACAGGTCTAGGATTCTGCAGCGACGGATGAAGGCAAGCCGCTCACTATGCTTCTCGGTATAGACACGATAACCGTTGTTCTGCCGATCAGGCGGCGGCAACAAGCCCTGCTGTTCATAGAAGCGGATCGTCTGCGTTTCGACCCCTACCAGCTGCGCCAACTGACCAATACGCATCAGCCTTCTCCCCTGTTGACCTTGTAGTGGCTTTATGGTTTTAAATGGTACCACAACATTTGTCAAGTGGAATAGTAGCATGAGAAAATCCTGTGGTAGCGCCTGTGACGGTGACGCAACGTCCGCAGTGGATAGCAATATGCATGCCTCCTCCGAAGCGTCAGGGAACTGGGTCAGCGTTTATGCCGTGCCGAAGATGGACTGCCCATCAGAAGAGCGAATGATTCGCCTGGCCCTGGACGGCTTTGAGGAGATTCGGGCGCTGTCCTTCGACTTGTCGAACCGCCGGCTCAAGGTCGTGCATGACGGCGAAGTCGAGCCCATCACCTCGAAACTGAAGACCTTGAGGCTAGGAGCCTCGCTTCAGGAAACCGTCGCTGCAAATCCGGAGACCATCAAGGCCGCTGAGTTCTCGCCAGCTTCTGCTAAGCAAGAATCCAGGACCCTGCGTTGGTTGCTCGGCATCAATGCACTTCTGTTCGGGGTGGAAATGACTGCCGGTCTAATCGCCCAGTCCACCGGGCTGATTGGAGAATCCCTGGACAATTTTGCAGATGCAGCCGTCTATGGCCTTGCCCTTTATGCGGTCGGGCATAGCGTAAAAATGCAGGTACGCGCCGCGCATCTAGCAGGCTGGCTGCAGCTAATTCTGGCTATAGGCGTACTTGTGGAGGTGGTGAGACGCTTTGTATTCGGTAGTGAGCCTGAATCGCTGGTGATGATGGCTATCGCATTTGTCGCATTGATTGCCAATACCAGTTGTTTGCTGCTCATATCCAAGCACCGTGAGGGCGGGGCGCACATGAAGGCAAGCTGGATATTCTCGGCCAATGACGTAGTGATCAACCTGGGGGTTATCATTGCCGGAGCTTTGGTTGCCTGGACAGGATCCAATTATCCGGATCTGATTATCGGCACAGTCTCGGGGGTCATTGTACTTAACGGTGCCAGGCGCATTCTGGCGTTGAAGTAATGCCCATCATTGGCAAAACTCTCGCCGTATGCCCTGTTGCCCATATCAAGCCTGCTGGCAGCGTCTGATCAGGCTGTAAAGTGGCTGGTGCAGCAATCAATGGTCTAGGGCGAATCTGTTTAAGTGATCCTGCTCTTTAACTGGGTGCATCTATGGAGCACCCGTGCCGCATTCAGTCTTTTTGCGCATGGTGGGGGCTGGCAGCGCTACTTTTTTAAAAATCGTCATAAAAGAGAATTCATTGCATACCGTCTTATCCTCGGTGGCACCATGGGCAATCTGACATGCTTTCCGAGTTGCCCAGTGTCGTACTTTTCTTCCAGTCGACAGCCTTAGAGGACACCGCGGGAGACCTCCTGACAGGGCTGATCGCAGCCTACTGCTTATACGGGTGATAGATGTCATTCCACGGCTTCGGAAGGAAAAGCAGACCATGTAAGCCTTGAACCACTTGGTCACCTCAGTGGGACTGTCAGATTTTTTGTGTTCGGGCTGTTAATGGCCTGCCATCAGGTAGGCCCTCACTTACCAGGTTGGCTTGGTGAAACGATCTTCGTACAGGATCACGAACTGAGTCATAGCGGTTTCCAGTCATGCGCCGCACTACCCCAGTTGGCAGTGATATTACGTAGCGCCAACCAGAATACCTTTCGTATGGCAGGCGGGAAGACAAGGAACGGAATGAACCTATCCCATCCACGCCGCCATTGTCTTGCTGGCTGAATACGAAGCAGCAGCTCCCAGCTTGCGGCGCACCGAGTCGAGTCCAGAAACATTCACTTTGCCACCCTGGTGAGCCCGAGGAATGGGGTGATGGGATTGAATTGAGCGGAGCAAGAAAGCATGAGCCACAGGATTGATCTTGATTTCGGAGGCGAGAGCATTGGGTGATAAGTGCGCGCTACTCTTCGACCTATCCACGGGAATGCGCTACAAGACTCTTGTAACGAGGGTGATGGCTTTGCTTGCCGGAGGCGCCATGCCGCTTGCCTTTGCCCCTTTTGGTTGGGCATGGCTTGCGGTGGTCGCTCTGGCCGCATTGTTTGTCCTGACCGCGCAACCTTCAAAGCGTCAGGCGTTATGGTCGGCTTACTTCTTTGGCCTTGGTTACTTCGGTGTAGGTGTCTCCTGGGTCTTCGTCAGCATCAGCCAGTACGGCAATGGCCCCGTGGTGGGGATGTTAGCTACAGCGGCCTTTGTCTCGCTGCTTGCCCTCTTTCCATGGGGCGTCGCGTACCTCGTACGCCGCCTGCACCCTGAGATGGATGCGACGGCCCTCTGGCTAGGGCTACCAGCGACATGGGTGTTGAGTGAATGGATGCGCACCTGGTTCTTAACCGGCTTTCCCTGGCTCTTTGTCGGCTACAGCCAGACCGACACCACACTCGCCACTATCGCGCCTGTCTTTGGTGTGCTTGGCGTGAGTTTTCTGGTGGCCTTGCTCGCTGGCGGCCTGGCTTGGGTTGTTTTAAATCCAAGCCTGCGCCGTGCAGCGGTAGCCGGTGCCGTGTTAACCGCTACTCTTGCCAGCTTGCAGCTCCTGGATCATGAGTGGACGCAGCCAGCCGCTGATCCTATCAATATTGCCCTCTTGCAAGGAAACATCGCGCAAGACAGAAAATGGGACCCGGATTCACGGGGAATCACGCTGGACCGTTATCAGGCGCTTACGAAGCAGCATCTCGGGGCCGACATTGTGATTTGGCCAGAAACGGCAATCCCGATGTGGCATGACGAGGCTAGAGAATATCTTGCTGAGCTTAAGGCGTTAGCCGATCAGGCCGGCACCTCGTTGATGATTGGCGTCCCGATACGCGAGGAGGACGGTCGCACCTACAACGCGGTGACAAGCCTCTCCGATCCCTCAGGCTTCTACTACAAACGTCACCTGGTGCCCTTCGGTGAGTATGTTCCGTTTCGGGAGTTTTTGGGTTCGTCCCTCGACGTGCTCGGGGCGCCCATGTCCGATTTCACACCGGGACGGGAAGCGCACGTCCTGAAGGCAGCAGGGGTGCCTGTAGGGGCACTCATCTGCTACGAGGCGGTCTTTGGTGCTGAAGTCACGGAGTTTCTGCCCGAAGCGCAGTTGCTGGTGAATGTCAGTAACGATGCCTGGTTCGGCAGCTCGCTCGGCCCTTTCCAGCACTTTCAGATGGTCCGCATGCGTGCCATCGAAACCGGACGTGACCTACTGCGAGCCACGAACACGGGTATCACAGCAGCTGTCAGCTACGAGGGAAAGGTTCTTACACGCGCTCCTCAATTCCGCGTAGCCACCCTCAGTGCCGAAGTGACCCCCAGAACTGGCGCAACCCCTTATGTGCGCTGGCGGGATTGGCCTGTCCTTGGCGTGATCGCACTCGGACTCGGCTTGCTCCTGCTTCGTCGAATTCGGCAGTATCATCGCTTGGGTACATGACAGCGAGCAGATTTTAAATCGGATGAGGAGGAAGGGATTTGTCTACATGTGGCAATTGGCTATCAAGAAAAAAGCTCACAAGCCGGGAAAGCGATGCGTTGCTGTGGCTCTCGCTCCTGTTAATGTTGGCGGCGTCTATATGGAGAAGAGATATGAGCACTCAAACAACCTTCTGTTTAAGGATGCAAGCGGCCAATGGCGGGGTCAGACCGGACGTTTCAGTCGGGAATCGTGGGAAGGGCTGGAATAGCTGAATGATCGATCACATTCCCTCTTTACTCATCGCCAGCCAGCTCTTAATGGCGACAGTGGCAGGTTTGCTGCTCAACCTGACGCCCTGCGTTTTGCCCGCGATTCCTATTAAGGTCCGGACTATCTTACGAGAGGCGGGCAGCCAACGATCGCACCGCGTGCTGGCCGCATTGGCGTTCACCGCAGGAACACTCGCGTTTTTCTTGACGCTGGGCGGATTGACCGCATTTCTTCAGTGGAGCTGGGGCACTTTGTTTCAGTCCGCGGTGTTCGTTGGTATCCTTGTTGCCTTGCTGGTCGGGTTTGCGGTGGTCACGTGGCTGGATTTGCCCATTCCGATCCCGTCGTTCGCCGCCTCGGCCCATGGCCGGCGTTACTCTGAAGCATTCTTATCGGGGTTATTGAGTGCGGTTTTGGCTGCACCTTGTGCTGGTCCTTTCCTGGGTGGAGTCCTAGCCTTTGCCGTTACCCAGCCGGCGCCGGTAACTATGGGGATATTCGGCAGTATCGGGCTGGGGTTGTCGCTGCCCTACGCGGCACTGATCCTCAAACCCAAGTGGCTGAGCCGGTTGCCCAAGGCGGGGCCCTGGACTCTGGCCATTCGAGAAGTGCTCGCGCTGATATTGCTGGCCGCCGCCGTCTTTTTCAGCGCGAGCCTGGTGCCCAAAGCGGTATACCCCTGGCTGTGGTGGGCCTGGCTGGCGCTGGTGCTGGTCTGGGGTCTCCGTCGTTTCGTTCAGGGGAGCGGTGCCGTTCGCGTGATCACTGCAACGGCGACAGGCCTTGCCCTTGCGGTGACAGTGGTATTCGCATCTCCGTTGGGCAGCGGCGAAGACGAACTTGTCTGGCAGCCCTACTCCGCAGAACTCCTGGCGGACACAAAAGCCCGGGACACACCGTATTTGCTGGAGTTCACTGCCGATTGGTGCATCAACTGCAAGGTCCTGGAGCGCACCGTGTATAAAGAGCCCGCTGTGGCTGAAGCCGTAGCGCGGGCCGGCATGGTGCCGATTCAGGTTGATGTGACAGCAAGCGATCCCGAAAAAGACGCATTGTTAACCGCAACGGGAGGGCAGGCTTTACCTTTTGCGGCGATTTTTGACGCTGACGGCACCGTTGTCGCCCGTTTCACTGGGCTATTTGATACCGACAGCCTGGTCGAGGCGATCAACCGCACCGAGAACTCACAACGCTAGCTACTGGAGATGAACCATGACAACCCGAACCAAAGTATTGCTGACCGGCGTAGCGGTTTTTCTGATCGCGATCGCGGCGTTCACGTTGATCGGTACCAATTCCGGAAACGCTCCTGGCTCGGCCCAGACCGAACGAGCCAATTCCGACCCCCAGGCGCCAGTTGCCCGCACGGGGTTGGCAGATTCTTCCGATAAGGTCCGCCTCAATCTTGCGGAAGGCGGCAAAGCCCTGATAGGGGAGACCGGTGAAATTATTCTGACACTGGACATTGAACCGGGCTGGCACGTGAATGCCAATCCGGCCTCTATGGAGTTCCTGATTCCCACTGTCGTCAATTCTTCAGTCAACGGCCAAGCGCTTGAAATCCCGACGCAGTACCCGCGCGGCCGGGTCAGTGACATTGTGCTGGGTGACACCGCCCTTGAGGTGTATGACGATGGTGCGAGTATTCGGCTGCGGCCCGACGGAAAACAGATTGCCGTGCTGGAAAAGGTAGGCAGGCTCGAAATGATTGTACGGGCGCAGGCCTGCAGTGACGAGGGCGTCTGCCTGGCACCGACTGACATGCCTGTTGCGCTGAATCTGGACGATACCAGCCGACAATAAGTCAGAACGCACTTTGGAAGTGACGCAACTGGGGAATGACTGTGAACAGCTTATTCAGAGTATCCCGATTGCCGTGGTTGCTCTTGGCAGCTCAAGGCCATGCCAGAGTTCATGTCTAGAGATGGGCGAGACTCGCTTCGTTAAACGGCAAACTTACATTGTAATTCGCACATTCCGCATGATGAAGTGGCTTCGGGGAAGTGTCGGCATCCTGTCCCAGATAATCGATAAATCTTGTTGGGGAATCTCGTATTGGAGCGAGCGAGCCAGAAAACGGGCTGCAACGCTCATCAAGGCGCCGGCAACGCCTTCTCCCGGACAGCGATGGTTAACATGCGGGTCGCCTGGTCCTTGCGGGATTGCCTGCCCAGCGCACCGTAACTGTTGAGGGTCAGCCTTTCATTCTTTGACTCGGCCGGCTTCCGCCTTTGGGCTCAGCAAACTGCCCAGGATCAACATGGCGGCGCCGACGACGATACCAATATCCGCCAGGTTAAACGCAGGCCAATGCCAGGACTGCCAGTAAAAATCCAGGTAGTCGATTACATGGCCTCGAAATGCGCGATCGATCAGATTCCCAACTGCCCCGCCCAAGATAAGGCTATAGCCTAGCGCTTCACTGTTGACTCTGGGCTTACGCAATACCAGAGCCAGCACGATTGAAATGACCAAAGCTATGACGATGAAGAAGTAACGCTGCCAACCGCCCGCGTCAGCCAGGAAGCTGAACGCTGCACCGGTATTCCAGAAATGAACCAGATTGAAGAACGGGGTGAAAGGAATCACGGTGCCGACCGGGAGCGAACCCGTAACTGCGCTTTTCATCGCTAGGTCGGCCGAGGCAATGGCCAGCGATAGCATCCACCAGAACCAGGGAGCAGCGAGAAGTGACCTTCTAGGAGACGAGCTCATCGCGTTTCTCCTTGAAGAAGTCGCTGCAGCTCCGGTGAGATGGGCATCGGAGCAAAAGCACTGACCCTGGCGCGCCCGCTGTTTCCGAGCGGCACCCAGATCTTAGAGAACAGCAGGGCCGCTATGATTCGCGGAACTTGGCTGGGCACCTCTCGAAAGTCGCGCAACTGCCAGCCAGCCCTTAGCATCAGCCAATGGCTCTGAGCATGAAGAATAGCCATTCGCTGGCTCAATATGTGGGCTCGCTCCAGCCAAGAGAAAGCCTCGGTTGGCGCCTTTTCACTGAGTGCTTTCCTAGCTTGGAAAAAGGCCTCATCGATGGCAATGCGGAGAGCGGTATTCATCTGGATCTCACTTACGCAGCAGATTGCCTAAGTGAACACCCTATAGCAGCTATAGGGTCAAGCGCTATGGATTCAGGCGACGCGAAAAATGACTTGAAGCCGAAATCATAAAAGAGGTTTGTCGCCCCCCAGCAGGCCAGCAGTTTGTCCGCATGGTCTGCTTTATAGGTTCGATAGCCAGTGTCTTCGCGATTAGGCGGTGGAAGCAGTCCCTGACGTTCATAAAAACGAATCGTCTGAATGTCCACCCCCGCCTGATGTGCAAGTTGGCCGATGCGAATAGTCTGTCCCTTGGTAAAAAGCCAGTATATCCAGGCTTGACCCTATGCCTGCTACATGGTTTTTAATCGGCAGGATCAAGTTCTATAGGAGAAGCTGATCATGAATTCCTGTGAGAAACCCAGTGGCTGTGGCCCCGTGTCGGCAACCACTGAAGCGGCAACCGCGCCTTTGAATGAAGGAGCATGGATCAGCAGTGCCCAAAATGGGTTGCTCTTCAGAAGAACGAATGATTCGGCTCGCGCTGAATGGCTTTCCTGAGCTCAATTCGTTGGCCTTTGATCTAAGCAGCTGACAGGTGCGCGCTTTGCATGACGGTTCGGTTGACCAGATCGCGACCAAGCTAGAATCACTTGGCTTCTTCCTATCCAGATTTGGTGATTGGTACGGTCGCTGGCCTCATCGTACTCAACGGTCCGCGCCGAATCCTGGCATTGAAAGCCTGGCCAACCGGATCGACAGCCACTCCCATTTACCCAAACAGAGGCGCGTAGCTTATGACTGACGTTAAGACGACTGAGATAGAACAGTTGATGGCTGGATTGAACAGAAAAATTGCCGAAGGGAATGCCGCCCAGAGTCGCGATGCAGCTTATGCCGTCTATGTGAAGCTCGCGTCGCTTCGTGAGCAGCTCCCAGCCCTCACAGAAGCCGGGGTGGAGAAGGCCTTGGAGCACGCCAGCCAGAAGGCCTGGCGACTCTATGAGGCTTTTCACCTTGAAGTGCAGTATGACTTGGAATGGGCGAGCAGCCGCAGCTACGAAGACTCTTAGAAATTTGTCCTTGAAGATGAGCAAGCGGCGAATGGGCCACGGGTGAAGCCCGGCCTAAACGAATCCATTGTGCCATGAATGAGGTTTCCACTATGCAGCATCGAACTACCAGATGAGCTGAGTGGAAGTGAAGATGACACTCTCGAGACTGCCAATGAGGGGGCCGCAGACCCTGTCCGTTTAGCTACGCCGCTGGGCCGGGCCATTGGTAATCTGTTCGCCCAGGCCTTGCCGCTACTGGACGGCAACCCACCAGGCTAGCTCAATGTCTTCATTATCGGTGGCGGTACTGGTTGCAGCCGAGGACTTTGTTAGCAGTGAGCAACTGAAGCTGGAACTGCTGCAGTTGAGGGCGGAGCGTGCCAGGGAACAGATTGCGGCTGGTGAGACAGTTGATGGTGGAGAGTTTTTTGACCAGTTGCTGCAGGAAAGCGATGACTGATGGCACTCAGCTTTCGTTTAACCCGTGATGCGCAGCAGGATTTGAGGAGTATCCGCCGTTACGCAGTGGATACTTGGGGACAGGAGCAGTCCAGGAAATACGTGGAGGGTATACGGGACACTATCAGTCTGCTGGCTGAGTTTCCCGGTCAGGGGTTGGCCTGGCTGGATGTAGGTGAAGGGGTGTGCAGCTTTCCGTATGGCAGTCACATGCTGTATTACCGGGCAGAAAACGACATTGCGGTGGTATTTGCGGTGCTGCACCAGCGGATGGTGCCAGAAGGGCATCTGCAGGGGCGTTAGACGCTTTCTGGCTGGGGTATCGGCTCAGGATCACAGCGCCGGAGCCGATACGTAGCGATAATAAGCCTATGTGCTCTCTGGTGAGGACAACACCCGAGAACCACGACGGAGTTTATCAAGGTAGTCGGCCCAGGCTTGCATCATCTCTGTCCGGTCATCGATGAAACTGGTTCTATTATAGGCACGCCCGTTGGCGTCCTTCACGGAGTGTGCAAGCTGGTGCTCAATCAGCTCAACCCGATAACGTAATACCTCGTCCAGCAGTGTGCGGGCTGTCGCCCTGAAACCGTGGGGTGTAACCGTTTCATTGTCGTAGCCTAGATCTCGTAAGGCCGTCCGCACACCGTTTTCTGACAGGCAACGGCTGGCACCTCGAACAGAAGGGAAGACATACTTGCCGCGTCCAGTATGGGGCTGAATTTCCTTCAGGAGCTTAATAGCCTGTTCTGGCAGAGGCACGATATGCGGCGAACGCATTTTCATTTTTTCGGCAGGTATTTCCCAGCGCCTCTCTGAAAAATCGATTTCTGACCACTCCATTGCCCGAATTTCACCGGGACGTTGAAAAAGCAAAGGTGTCAGTAGCATGGCTGTTTTGACAACAATCCCCGATGTGGAGTGCTCCATGTCGTTCAGTAGCTTACCCAGCATTATCGGGTCTGTGATTGCAGCGCGGTTCATTGTGCGCGTGTTCTTGAGGGTGCCTGCCAGGTCGTTGGCGATGTTGCGCTCGGCTCGTCCTGTAGCGATAGCGTAGGTAAACAGCTGTGCAGCCAATTGTCGGGTGCGCCTGGCAGTATCTATGTGGCCTCGCTTTTCAATTTTACGCAGCTCTGCCAACAGTTCTGGGGCTTTGATAGCATCAATTGGACGGTTAGCCAGGCCAGATAGATCTTCCAGTAGCAAGCGCTCAGCTCTGCGCTTGTGGTGATCTGTCTTGTCACTCATGTGGACGTCAAGCCATTCGCGGACGATGCGCGAAAACTGGTTGTCTTCGTTGCGGATAGCTTCCTGTTTTTTCTCGCGGCGTGCTTCCGAAGGGTCGATGCCATCCGCCACCAGGTTGTAGGCGAGACGATGCTGCTTGCGGGCTTCAGCAAGAGAGATTTCTGGGAAAACACCTAAAGCAAGCTGTTTCCGCTTTCCGCCAAAACGATATTTGTACCGCCAATACATTGCACCGTTGGGCATCATAACCAAGTACAGGCTGTATCCGTCGGCGATGGTCTGAGTTTTAACGCCAGGCTTGATGTGGCGCAGAGAGATTGCGGAGAGCTTGCGGGGTTCTTCGCCATTAAGTTTCTTCATGCCATGCCTCAAAGTGCAATGAGATGTAGTGGAGTCATCAAAAATGTCACTTTTTGCCAATGACTCCCTTTGTGACTCCTTTGGGGGTGGGATTACTATAGACGAAGCGGGACGGTGCAGGATAGGCGGAAACAAAAAAGCCCCGTAGAACGGGGCTTTCGAGACAGTCATGGACGACTGTGGATGTCTGGTTGGTGGCTACACCTGGACTTGAACCAGGGACCCCAGCATTATGAATGCTGTGCTCTAACCAACTGAGCTATGTAGCCATCCGAGGCTGCGCATTATTCATTTCCGCGCTGGGCTTGTCAAGCTTGCCTGCTTATTTTTTAACTGCCATTTCAACCGGTTAACTTTTTAAGTCTATGATGATGGGCTGGTGCGCTCTTGCCCTTTGCGTGGTGACCGGGATTGCGGATTACTCGCTGCCCAGATGTAAGGCAGTTGCGACGCTGCCGTCGTTTAATGGTTCGGTGCTCCCTACGTCGATAAGATAGATACGCTGTGGGTCCAGGCCAGCGGAATCGACTAGATAGGCTTTGATTGCTGCTGCGCGGCTTTGTGCTAGCCCCCGAAGCAGCAGGTCACTGCGGCTCCAGAGTTCGAGCAATGCTTGCTCCATCTTGGCTGCGCGTTCGTCGCGATCAAGTTCGCTCCATTCTGTCGGCGGCTGTTGTTTGAGGCGGGCGCGATAGATGCCTTCGAGCAGCGGCGGTTTGTCGTCATCGTCGATTTTCAGCAGTTCGGGAGATGCTGGAACTTGCTCCCTCATTGCCTGTAGGGACTTGAATTGAATTTGCTGATATTCGTGATTGAGACGTTCGCTGGCTAGTTGCGGACCGTCTGCCTGTGCGGAACTCATGCCTTCAATCTCCAGCGTGAGTACCGGGCGCTCCTGTAAGGCGGTTGCGAGTGTTGTCAGGGTGCTTTGCGCATCGCTGTTCAAGGTGTTGGTGCCTGCGGGGAAGGCGACTTCGCTTAGGTCTTGCTCACTGCCACCGACTAAACCGGCGATAAATTTGAAAGGTGCTTGTACCGCCCTGACTACCAGGTTGCGCAGGGTTTGCCAGACGATTGGCATTACGCTGAATTGCGGATCGTCGAGGTTGCCCGTTAACGGTAATTCGATATCGATGTTTCCCTTGCTGTCTTTTAGCAGAGCAATAGCCAAGCGGATTGGTAGATCTACGGCATCGGGGCTATCGACCTTCTCACCTAGCTGCAGACCTTCTAACAGCACCTTATTTTTAGCATTCAGCTGGCCTTTTTCGATCTGGTAATGCAGCTCCAGATTGAGTCGACCTTTACGTATACGGTATCCGGCGAACTTGCCAGAGTAGGGCGTGAGGGTGGTGAGTTCGACATTGCGAAAGCTGGTGGCAATATCCAGGCTATTAAGCGGATCAAAGGGAGTCAGACGCCCTTTGATACTGACCGGAGCATAACGGTCGACTTTGCCGGTCACGTCGACCGTCGCAGGCTGGCTGCTTTGGTTGTCCAGAGTGCCGATCGCGCCGTTCAGTTGGCCGATGGCGGTGGCGAAGTTGGGTCGCAGGCTGAAGTCGGCAAAGTTGGCCGAGCCGTCAGCGATGCTGATGCCGCCGATGCGAATGCCCATAGGTTGGCTGTCGGTTGGTTTTTTATTGTCGCTGGGTTGTTCGACCAGCAGGCCGCTGAAATTGGTGGTGAGGTTCTCGTTGATGATGAAGCGCGCGTAAGGTTTTTGCAGTGCCACTTTGCTGATTATCAGGTTGTTGTTTTGATAATCGATGCCACTGAGTTGTAGCTGTTGCCATTTAAGTAGGTCGCGTTTTCGTTCGGCGTCGACTATGTGCAATTGGCTGATTTGGGTTTCTCCGCTCACTTTCAATTGCAGCGGCTCCAGTCCAGCCAAGACTACCTTGAGATCGCTCTGTGCAAGACCGCTGCGTAGCTGAATACGCACTAAGGGCTCGAAATAAGGCCGCGCGAGGAGCAGATCTATATCTCGGGTGCTGATTTGTAAATCGGCACTAACAGGCTGCAACTGTACCTTTCCTGCCACCGACAGCGTGCCGTTATTGTTTAGGCCCGTATCCAGTTTCAGGTTGAATGGGGTTTTGCCCAAGCTATCGAACTGGTTGATGCTGACATTCAATGGGCCTACTTCAAGTGTCACGTCCTGTTCCGGCACGTGGTCGACTAGGTGCAGGCGATAGTTTTTCAGTTCGGCACTGCTGAGCAGTACTTGCCAAGGAGTGGCTTGGGTATTCACTGGCTCCTTTGGACTGGCTTCTGCGACGGCTGAGGAGGGAGCTGCTTTATTGTCGTTGGCAGCGTCCGCTGCTCTGGTCTGCCTGGTAGCTTGTTGGCTAGTGTCAGCTTCAGGCGGGGTATCCCTTGGGTCAGTGGTAGTGGCTTTGGCTTCTAGCAAGGCGAGTAAATCGATTTTGCCGTTCTGCTCACGCGCAGCCCAGAGTTCCAGTTGGTCACTACGCAGCTGACCGATGCTGATTTGTTGTTTGCTCAGATCCAGCGACGTATCACTGACTAGCAGTTTGGGTATGCGTAGGAGTGGCTGGTCTTCGGCGTCGATACTGAGGTTGGTGAGTTTTAGCTGGGCGTTGTTCAGTCTGAAATCGGTTCGCTCCGAGAGGTCCAGTTGATAATCGGTGCTGGCCTCGAGGCTTCCGTCATTTAGATCAAGGGCGAATTGATCACGAATGTAAGGCCATACGATATCCAGCCGTGCATTCTGTATGCGCAGTGATCCGCTTGAGGTAACGGGTACGAGTGTCGCTTCTCCTCGCCAATCCAAACGTGCCCCATAGGGACCGCTGGCGCTAAGGGTCATGACTGCTCTGTCATCGGGTAGAGTGCTGAGGTTGTTGAGTTCTAATGAGAGATCGTCGTAGGCAAACTCAACGTTGGCGCTCGGACGTTGGTCCAGGAAGTGCAAGCTGTTTTTGATCAGTTCTATGCGGTCGAGCCGCACGGGAAAGGGAGCTTGCTCTGTGTTCTTTGGCTCGGGCTCCTGGCTTTCAGGTAGATTGAACAAGCCTGTGAGGTTAAGGGTGCCGTCTTTGGCGAAGAGTATTTCGCCGTGTGCCCGTTCAAGTTGAGCGTGGCTCAGATGCAGGGCGCCGGTCCATAAGCTATCGAGCTCTGCATTTACGTAAAGGCGCCGAAAGGCTACTTGAGGAGTGCCCACTTCGCCGATATGCAAATCCCAAAGGGTTGCTTCCATGCTGAATGGGTTGAACTCAGCACGCTGCAGCTGTGCTGGAGTGTTGGCGTATTGATCAAGCTGTTGGTTGATCACGTGCAGGGCTATGCCCGGCACCAGCAAAAAGCCTATTACGCTGTAGCTAAACAGTATTATGAGAAGAGTGACTAAAACCGGCTTAGTTCTGATCCGCATGCGCACGCCATTCGCCCATTCAATGATCAGGCAAGTATGGCACGTGATTGCCAGCTTTGCGGCTAGTCTTTAACGCTTGTGCGGATCGCTCAGTCGACCGGGCCGCTAAAGCGTAACCACAGTTATGTTGCGGCGCACGAGTTGGCTTGGTGTTGAGGAGTTGAACTAGGGGGAGAAGAGCTAAGCCCATCGGGGTGATGGGCTTGCGGGTAGGGCTTAGACGTTAAAGCGGAAGTGCACTACGTCGCCATCCTTGACGATGTATTCCTTGCCTTCCAAGCGCCACTTACCGGCTTCTTTGGCACCGTTTTCACCGTTGTATTGGATGAAGTCGTTGTACGCAGTGACTTCAGCGCGGATAAAGCCTTTCTCGAAGTCCGTATGAATGACGCCTGCAGCTTGCGGTGCCGTTGCGCCGATCTTCACGGTCCAGGCACGCACTTCCTTTACGCCAGCGGTGAAGTAGGTCTGTAAGCCCAATAGCTCGTAGCCCGCACGAATCACGCGGTTCAAGCCTGGCTCCTCCATGCCCATGGTTTCGAGGAACATTTGCTTTTCTTCGTCGTCATCCAGCTCGGCGATTTCCGCTTCAATTTTGTTGCACACCGGCACGACAATGGCGCCTTCTTCGGCAGCAATGGCGTTGACCACATCCAGCAGCGGATTGTTTTCGAAGCCTTCTTCAGAAACATTGGCGATGTACATCACCGGTTTGATGGTCAGCAGGTGAAACTGATGCACCGTGGCGCGCTCTTCCGGGCTGAAGCTCTTCAGCAGCGAGCGGGCAGGTTTGCCTTCACCGAAATGCGGAATCAGCTTTTCCAGTAGCGCTTTCTGCGCAATGGCTTCTTTATCACCGCCCTTTGCGTTGCGGCTGACGCGGTACAGTTGCTTCTCACAGCTGTCGAGGTCGGCGAATATCAGTTCTAGATCGATGATCTCGATGTCGCGTTTAGGGTCGACACTGTTGGCAACATGGATCACGTTGTCATCTTCAAAGCAGCGCACTACATGGGCGATGGCATCGGTCTCGCGGATGTTGGCGAGAAACTTGTTGCCCAGGCCTTCGCCCTTTGATGCGCCTTCAACCAGGCCTGCGATGTCGACGAACTCCATGGTGGTCGGCAGAACTTTTTGCGGCTTGACGATGGCAGCGAGGGCGTCCAGACGTGGGTCGGGCATGGCGACGATGCCGCTGTTTGGCTCGATGGTGCAGAAAGGAAAGTTTTCTGCTGCGATGCCGGATTTAGTCAGCGCATTGAACAGCGTGGACTTGCCGACGTTGGGCAGTCCGACAATACCGCAATTGAAACCCATAGTGATGTCCTCTGCCGTGTGTGGCGGCGCAAATTGATTCAGGCTTTAAAGCTGTGCAGGCGTTGCATAACGGCGGACCACTGACCTTGGCTGATGCCAGGCAACTCGCGGATGGCCTCGTCTATACAGGCGTCTAATGCTTGCTGTTCGGCTTTGGGCGCGCGGCCCAATACAAAGCCGGTCACCTGCGAGCTGTGGCCGGGATGGCCGATACCCAAACGCAGGCGATGAAAGGTATTCTGATTACCCAATCGGGCAATGATATCGCGTAGTCCGTTGTGGCCACCATGGCCGCCGCCTTTCTTGCACTTGACCACGCCGGGTGGCAGGTCGAGTTCGTCATGCGCAACCAGAATTTCTTCGGGCGCTATGCGATAGAACGTGGCCAGCGCGGCAACAGCTTGCCCGCTGCGGTTCATGAACGTGGTGGGGATCAACAGACGAATATCCTGATCATCGAGGATCAGGCGGCCAGTGAGGCCGAAAAACTTACTTTCTGCGCGCAGGCTAACCTTGTGCAGTTCAGCCAAGCGCTCAATAAAAAGGGCGCCAGCATTGTGGCGGGTCAGGTCATATTCCGGGCCAGGATTACCTAGCCCTACTATCAACTTGATTCCCTGCGTCACAACGGGCGCCCCTCTCGAGTCAGTCGGGGTAAATTACTCCGCTGATTCCTCACCATCGGCCTTCGGTTCGCTTTCGGTGGTGTCTTCTTCAGACACAACACGTGGAGCGTGAACGTTGGCTACTGGCAGATCGTGGTCTGCGCCTTGGGCCAGCGCAGGAACGTTAACGCCCTTTGGCAGCTTCAGGTTGGACAGGTGAACGATGTCGCCTAGGTCAACACCAGCCATGTCCACTTCGATGAACTCAGGCAGGTCTTTTGGCAAACAGGTTACTTCAACGTCGGTCATGGTGTGGGAGATCACGCCGCCGCTCTTCTTCACGCCGACACAGGTGTCTTCGTTGATGAAGTGCAGGGGAACGTGAACGGTCACTTCATGGCCAGCTACCACACGCAGGAAGTCAACATGCATGATGATCGGCTTGGCGGGGTGACGTTGCATGGCTTTCAACAGCACGTCTTGTTTCTTGCCGTCGATAGACAGCTTGATGACGTGGGAGTAGAAAGCTTCGTTTTCCAGTGCTTTGTTCAGCTCGCGAGCAGCGATAGAGATGCTTTGCGGCTCTTTGTTGCCACCGTAAACGATAGCAGGCACCAGGTTTTCGTTACGACGCAGGCGGCGGCTCGCACCTTTCCCCAGGTCGTCACGGGCATTCGCATTCAGAGAGAAGTCGACCATATGTAGTCTCCTTACAAAAACATCCGGGCACTTGCGACCAGCGCGTCGGATGATTGATGAAAACCCGAACTTATGCCCGGGTTGTTAAATCAGCGTCTTGTTCCTTAACGGAACATGGCGCTGATGGATTCTTCGTTGCTGATACGGCGCATGGCCTCGGCAACAATGGGGGCCATGTCGAGCTGGCGGATACGATCACAGGCTGCAGCTTCAGGGGACAGCGGGATAGTGTTAGTCACTACTAGCTGGTCCAGTACCGAGTTGCTGATATTTTCGATTGCCTTGCCTGACAGGATCGGGTGCGTGCAATAGGCAAATACCTGCGCAGCGCCGTGATCTTTCAGTGCCTTGGCCGCATGGCATAGCGTGCCTGCGGTATCGACCATATCGTCGACCAGAACGCAGTTGCGGCCCTCGATGTCGCCAATGATATGCATGACTTCAGACTGGTTGGCCTTCGGACGACGCTTGTCGATGATAGCCAGATCTACACCCAGACTTTTTGCTACAGCGCGAGCACGAACCACACCACCGATGTCTGGAGAAACAATCATCAAGTTGTCGAAGCGCTGGTCTTGAATATCATCAATCAGCACGGGCGAGCCGTAGATGTTATCGACCGGGATGTCAAAAAAGCCCTGAATCTGGTCAGCGTGCAGATCGACGGTGAGCAGACGGTCAACACCCACGGTGTCGAGCATGTCGGCAACTACCTTGGCGCTAATGGCAACGCGCGCAGAACGCGGACGGCGATCCTGGCGGGCGTAACCAAAGTAGGGCACAACGGCAGTGATGCGTGAGGCAGAAGAGCGACGCAGAGCGTCAGCCATGACTACCAGTTCCATCAGATTGTCGTTGGTGGGTGCGCAGGTGGGTTGCAGTATGAAGACGTCCTTGCCGCGCACATTCTCGTTCAGTTCGACATTGACTTCGCCGTCACTGAAGCGGCCAACCGTGGCATCGCCGAGGGGAATGTGCAGCTCACGCACGACGCGTCGTGCCAGATCGGGGTTTGCGTTCCCCGTGAACACCATCATCTTGGACACGCAGCATTACCTTTTTTGGGTAGTGGTCTTTGCGATTATGGATTCACGTCTGGAGTGCGGAAAGCATCAACCAGTCAGACGTGGATCACTCTGTCTTGATTGCTGCCGGAGAGAAAATGGCAGGGGCGGCTGGATTCGAACCAACGCATGGCAGGATCAAAACCTGCTGCCTTACCGCTTGGCTACGCCCCTGTAACTGTCAACTGTCCGGATGCACGGCTGCATCCTAGTGCTTACTTGTTGATCAATTGATGTAACGGTGAAACGTTACAACCCTTGGCAACAAAGCTTCGCAGTGTGGCTGGCAACCGGGCGCGAACTTTATCAGCTTCGCGTTCATTTGGGAAGGCCCCAAATAAGCAACTGCCAGTTCCGGTCATCTTAGCTTCACAATAATTGTTTAGCAAGATCAACGCGTTACAAATTTCTGGGTAACGTGCTGCAACAATGGGCAAGCAGTCATTCCGACCGCCTTGCTCACGGAAGGCCGCTAATGTAATTGGCAAGGTGTCGCGCGTCAACCTTTGATCTGAAAAAATCTCTGCAGTGCTGACTGAGCAGGGCGGAATTACCACCAGATACCATGGCTCTTCCAGTTCCACCGGCGTCAGCAGCTCGCCAACGCCTTCGGCCCAGGCGGCCTTGCCATGCACAAATACCGGTACGTCTGCGCCTAGAGTGATGCCGATATCTGCGAGTTGCTCATCATTGAGGCCGCTCCGCCATAGTTGATTGAGTCCGACCAGCGTGGTGGCAGCGTCGGAACTACCACCACCAATGCCGCCGCCCATGGGCAGTTTTTTGTCCAATGTAATGTCGGCGCCCAATGGGGTCTTTACTGCGGCCTGCAGTTGCTTGGCGGCCTTGACTATCAAGTTGTCTTCGGGAGCGACGCCGGGTAATTCAGTGTGCAGATGAATTTGCCCGTCCTGGCGCAAGGTAAAGTGCAGCGTGTCGCCGTAATCGATGAACTGAAATAGCGTTTGTAGTGTGTGATAACCGTCGGCACGGCGCCCGGTGATATGTAGAAACAGGTTCAGTTTGGCCGGGGCGGGCAGGCTAAGCGTGGCGTTATTCATTCGGGGATGCGCGGTTTCCACTCGGTGACGACTAACGTCAATAGCAAATCGTGACCGGAGATTTGCAGGCGTTGCGGTAACTTTACCTCGCCGACTTGCTGGTAACGGCTGTACTCGACGGTCCAACCGCTTTGGCTCAAGCGGGCCAAGCGACTATGGGTGTCCAGTTGCAGGCGGCTGGCTGTATCGGGCGCAGGCAAACCTCGCACCCACCAGAGTAGGTGCTCGACCGGTAGGCGCCAGCCGATTTGTTGTTCCAGCAAGGCTTCGGCGGACTCGGCGCTGACCGGTTCACGGCCAGCGACTTCCAGCGTGGTTTGCTTGCTATCACCCTGTATGCGCGTGGCGCCTCGGCCAAGTGGGCCGGACAGACGGATGTCGTAGTAATCGTTGCGTTGCAACCAGAACAAGGTGCCGCTGCCAGACTCGCTCGGTGCGCGCACGCCCAGCTTGCCTTGCAGTTCCCAGCTGCTGATAGGTTCTATCTGCTGACGATGGGCTTTCCAAGCTTGGGCATCGCCGCCGAGCTCCAGTGTTTCGCGCTGATGCAGGCTGCTACAGGCAGCCAAGCTCATGGCCAATAGAATAACGGACAGATTACGCAGCAGAGACATGGTTTATTCGGCTTCCAGGCGTTCGCGGGTGGCGGGAATGAGTTGGCTGTCAGGGGCTTGCTCGAGTCCTTTCTTCCAGACCTTGCGGGCTTCCCTTTTGTTCCCTTGACGCCAGAGCACTTCACCAAGGTGGGCGGCGACTTCTTGATCAGGAAAGTTGTTGAAAGCATCACGCAATAATTGTTCGGCGCGGTCGAGATTGCCCAGGCGGTAATGAACCCAGCCTAGGCTGTCGCGCACAGCAGGATCATTGGGCTCCAGCTCAGCGGCGTGTTGCAATAGGCTGAGCGCCTCGTCGAGTCTTTCGTTGCGGTCGGCGAGCGTGTAACCCAGGGCGTTTAGCGCCATGGCGTTGTCTGGTTCGCGCTCAAGGATGGCGCCCAGATCCTCCTCCAGGCCCGCGGGGTTGCCCAGCTGCTCGTGCAACATGGCGCGGGTGTAAAGCAGGCCGCTCTCCAATGGATAGGCATTTAGAGCGGCGTTGGTGCGCTGCATGGCGAGTTCGGGCTGCGCTGCCAAGGCTTCAATTTCGATCTGATAAAAAGTCAGCGCGTGCTGCGGGTATTCTTCACGGTCCTGTTTTAGCATTTCGCTAAGAGTATCCAGGCGTCCTTGCTCAACTAAAAGCTGGCTGATTTGCAGGCGTGAGGTCAGAAGCTCATTGCCGCTGTCAATGCTCTGCCAGGTTTGCATGGCGGCATCCGGTTGACTGTCGGCGAGCTGAGCATTACCCAAATGATAGCGTGCGGTATTGTTCTCGGGATTGAGCAGCAGCGCTTGTTGCAGCTGCTCAACGGCCGCTGCGGTGTCGCCCAACTCCGTATAAATTAGCCCTAAAGAGAGGCGCAGGTCGGGGTCTTCCGGGTTGTCCTGTACCAGCTTGGCGTATTGGGTGCTGGCGGCTCTGTAGTCGCCGGAGGTTACTAGCATGCGCGCGAGCAGCAAGCGCAGGCGAGTGTCTGCAGGAAAGGACTCCAGGCCGCGGTAAAGAATCTGTTCTGCGCGCTTTGGGTCCTCCGTTGCGGTTAAGCGGCTGTGCAGCAGAATGGCAGACGGTGCATCGTTGGTCCCCGGGTGCTTTTCCAGCAGTTGCAGCGCTTCATTCGCGCGTCCCGCTTGTTGTAGTAACAGTGCCTTGGCGAACACCAATTGGGTGTTGTCGGGATGGCGTTGCAGCATTTGCGTGAGGCTTTCAAGTAGGGCGTCGCGGGTTGGCTCGTCGCTTTCCGCCGCAGCCAGCGCAAGAAAGTCGAAGTGCGTCTCGCCGTGCAGGTCCAGGGCGCGCTGCATCATATCCATAGCGCGCTCATGCCGGCCGGTGCGGGCCAGATGGATGGCCGCAGAGCGCAGAGCTTCTGGGTTTTTACTGTCCAGCTCTACCCACAGCTGAGCCATATCCAGAGCAGAGTCTTCGGCACCGAGAAACTCAGCGACGCGCATGGCGCGCTCGGTGACGCCGGGATCGCGAGTTTCGCGAGCCTGGTGCAGATAGTTATCGAGCGCAATATCGAAACGGTTGCGCTGGCCGGCTATCTCTGCGGTCAGTAGGTCAAACAGGGTGTCCTGGCGAAACTGACCGTATTCGATCGGCTCGGCGGGTTCCTCGATCACGATGGTTGGGGGGGGTGGAGTAGGTGTGGATGTAGATAGCACGGTGCAGCCACCGAGCAATAGCCCGCCCACAATCAACAACACTGGCGACCGGGTAAACAAAGCCTTCATAGACACTCTCATACGCTACGGTGGGGGAGCTGCACCGCTAAGGGCTGGTTGCTGCGACCCTCTTTGGCTGGCGGCCAAGCTGACTTCATCATGCCACAGGATCTGACGCAAACCCACACCCCGCAAGGCGCGTGGGTTAAAAGTACTGAGGGCGCGGCGAATTGCCACCCCCTCTGTTGGGGCCGGAAGCCAAGCGGCAATTGATTGGCGTGGGGTATCATAGGACAATTAGTCGTTTTAGCAGTCGTTTCGTTCCGGCATCATGAGGCACCATGGGCTTTATTGCATTGGGCATCAATCACAAGACCGCAGGCGTGGAGGTGCGCGAGCGCCTGGCATTTGCACCAGAGCAGCTGCCGGATGCACTGCAACGTCTACGCGAGGAAACCGCGACTCAGGAAGTGGCGATCCTCTCTACCTGTAATCGCACCGAGCTGTATTGTGCGCAGGATCAGCTGGACGCCGAAAGCCTGGTTGCCTGGGTGGCGGCCTTTCACGGCATGACTGCCGATGAGGTGCGCCGTTGTAGTTATCTGCATCAGGATGCTGGTGCGGTCAATCACATGATGCGGGTGGCGGCGGGACTGGACTCCATGGTGCTGGGCGAGCCGCAGATTCTCGGGCAAATGAAAGATGCCTGGCAGGCGGCGCGCACGGCGGGCACTCTCGGGCCTTATCTCGACCGCTTGTTTCAAAGCACATTCAATATGGCCAAGCAGGTGCGCACGGATACGCGCATTGGCGAGAACCCGGTGTCTGTGGCGTTTGCGGCGGTTAGTCTGGCCAAACAAATCTTCTCTGACTTACGCCGTAGCACCGCCTTGTTGATCGGCGCTGGTGAAACCATAGGCTTGGTGGCTCGCCATTTACACGATCAGGGGGTCGGCAAAATCATCGTTGCTAACCGCACGCTCGAGCGTGCTGAGATGTTGGCCGAGCCGCTGGGCGGACAGTCGATCTTACTGAGCCAGATTTCGGATGTACTTGGGGAATGTGACGTGGTCATCAGTTCGACCGCTAGCCAGTTGCCGATCCTTGGCAAAGGCGCGGTGGAGCGCGCGCTCAAGCAGCGTAAGCACAAGCCCATGTTCATGGTCGATATAGCGGTACCCCGCGATATCGAACCGGAAGTCGGCGATCTGGCTGACGTGTATCTATACAGCGTTGACGACCTGCATCAGGTGATCGAAGAAAATATGCGCTCGCGTCAGGGTGCAGCGAATGCTGCCGAACGCCTGATTGAGGTCGGTACTGACGATTTCATGCAGCGGCTGCGTGCCTTGGCTGCCGTGGACGTGTTGCGCGACTATCGAACCAAAGCCGAAATGCTGCGCGATCAAGAGTTGCTCAAAGCGCAACAGAAATTAGAGCGCGGTATGGACCCATCGCAGGTACTGGCCGAGATGGCCCGTGGCCTAACCAACAAATTGCTGCACGATCCCAGCGTACAGCTGAAACAGATGAGTGCGCAGGGGCGTGTCGAGGCGCTGGCGTTGGCGCAGGAACTGTTTGCGCTGGGTAGTCCGGCCGCAGGCGCTACTGCAGTGCAGGCTGACACTCCTTTACGTGATGCCGCGCCGGTACGCAGTACACCAGGCGCGGTGCACACTCTCTTACAAGGCAAACAATGAAAGCATCTCTGCTGAACCGACTGGACACCCTGAGTGAACGCTTCGAGGAGCTTTCGGCGTTGCTCAGTGATGCCGAGGTAATCAGCGATCAGAATCGGTTCCGCGCCTACTCCAAAGAATATGCTGAGCTCGAGGCCACGGTAACCTGTTACGGATCCTGGTGCGACGTACAGAGCGATCTGCAAGAAGCGCGTAGCTTACTTAAAGACAGCGACCCTGATCTGCGTGACATGGCCGAAGAAGAAGTGGGCGTCAATGAGGCTCAGCTGTCCGAGCTGGAAAAACAACTTAACCACCTGTTGTTGCCCAAAGACCCGAACGATGAGCGTAACGTCTTCCTCGAGGTACGCGCCGGCACTGGCGGCGATGAGGCGGCGATTTTTGCTGGGGATCTGTTTCGTATGTACAGCCGTTTTGCCGAGCGTCAGGGCTGGCGGATTGAGATCCTCTCAGAAAACCATGGCGAGCATGGTGGCTACAAAGAGGTAATCGCTAGGGTTGAAGGTCAGAGCGTCTACGCCAAATTAAAATTTGAATCCGGCGCGCATCGTGTTCAGCGTGTACCGGAAACCGAATCCCAGGGTCGGGTGCATACCTCGGCTTGCACGGTAGCCGTTCTACCGGAAATGGATGCCCAGGCAGCGATTGAGATCAATACCAATGATCTGCGGGTGGATACGTACCGCGCCTCAGGCGCAGGCGGTCAGCACATTAACAAGACAGATTCGGCGGTTCGCCTGACCCACCTGCCTACAGGCATGGTTGTCGAATGTCAGGATGAACGTTCGCAGCACAAGAACCGCGCCCGCGCCATGAGCCTGTTGCAGGCCAAGCTGGTGAACCAGCAGCGCGAAGCGCAAGACAAGGAAATCTCCGATACGCGGCGATCACTGGTTGGCTCCGGTGACCGTTCCGAACGCATTCGTACTTACAACTTTCCTCAGGGTCGAGTCACCGATCACCGCATTAACTTGACTATGTACAGTCTCGATGAAGTGATTCAGGGCGCTCTGGATGGTGTGATTGAGCCGCTGCGGCGTGAGTATCAGGCCGACCAGTTGGCAGCCCTGGAAGACGCATGACTCTGACGGTTGCAGCGTTGCTGGCGCAGGCCGAGCTGGCTGATTCAGATAGCCCTAGGTTGGATGCAGAGCTGTTGTTGTGTCGTGTGCTAGGCAAGGGGCGTAGTTATTTGCGCAGTTGGCCTGAAGCGCTGCCGAGTGTAGAACAAGTCGCCACTTTTCAAGCGCTGATAGCGCGCCGCCGTGCCGGTGAGCCAGTAGCGTATTTGCTGGGTGAGCGCGGCTTCTGGAGCCTTGATCTACACGTTAGTTCTGCCACCTTGATACCACGCCCCGATACCGAGCGTTTGGTGGAGCTGGGCCTGGAACTAGGTCCGAGGGGGGCCGCTAATGTTCTCGATCTGGGTACCGGCAGTGGCGCGATCGCGCTGGCCTTGGCTGCGGAGCGCCCTGACTGGCAGCTGACCGGCAGTGACCGTGTGTCTGCAGCCGTTTTGCTGGCGCAAGCTAACGCCGAGCGACTGCAGCTGGTTAACGCCGCTTTTTTGCTGAGCCACTGGTTTGCTGAGCTACAGGGCCAACGCTTTGATCTAATTCTTTCCAACCCGCCTTATATTGCCGCCGACGATCCGCATTTGCTGCAAGGCGATGTGCGTTTTGAGCCGCGCAGTGCGCTGGTCAGTGGCGCTGACGGTTTGGATGATATTCGGCTACTGGTTGAGGAAGCACCGGATCACCTTCAGCCCGGTGGCTGGTTATTGCTAGAACATGGTTGGCAGCAGGCAGAAGCAGTCATGACGCTTCTGAGGGCGCGCGGCTTTATGGACGTTAATAATTGGACTGATTTGGCAGATAACCCGCGGGTCAGTGGAGGATGCTGGCGTGGATGACAACGCACTGCTGCGCTACAGCCGTCAGATCCTGCTGCCGCAGGTCGATATAGACGGCCAGCAGAAACTGCTCGACAGCCGTGTGCTGATCGTAGGTCTTGGTGGCCTGGGTGCGCCGGTGGCGTTGTATCTGGCGGCTGCCGGCGTTGGCACTTTGGTGCTGGCGGATCACGATGAGGTTGATCTAACAAACTTGCAGCGCCAGATTATTCACCACACTGGCAGCGTTGGGCAGCTCAAGGTTGATTCCGCCGCAGAGCGATTGCAAGCGCTAAACCCCGAAGTGAAATCTTTGCAGCTGCCAGAAGCCTTGGCTGGTGAAGCATTGCGCGTTGCCGTCGCTAACGTCGATCTTGTGCTGGATTGTTCCGACAACTTTACTACTCGCCAAGCGGTTAACGCCGCGTGTGTTGCGCTAAGCAAACCGCTGGTGTCGGGTGCAGCGATTCGGCTAGAGGGGCAGCTCAGTGTGTTTGATCCGCGTGACCCAACCAGCCCATGCTATCAATGCCTTTATGGCGAAGGTGAAGACTCCGCGTTGAGCTGCAGCGAAGCTGGCGTGCTTGGCCCGCTGGTGGGATTGGTGGGTAGCCTGCAGGCGTTGGAAGCACTCAAGCTGTTGGTCGGTTTCGGCACGCCACTGGTGGGACGGTTGCTGTTGATCGATGCTCTGGATAGCCGCTTTAGAGAAATGCGCGTTCGTCGGGATCCTGCTTGCAGTTGCTGCGCTGCGAGGCCAGTGGCATGAATGCCCCAATTGGCGTATTCGACTCTGGCGTAGGCGGGCTGTCAGTGCTGCGCGAAATTCAGCAGCAGCTGCCAGCTGAGTCATTACTTTATGTCGCTGACAGTGCCTATGTGCCCTACGGCGAAAAGCCTCCGGAGCAGATTCGGGAACGCAGTCGGCTAATCGCCAAATTTCTAATTGAGCGGGGCGCCAAAGCGCTGGTGCTGGCCTGTAATACCGCCACTGCAGCGGCGATCAATGACTTGCGCGGCGAATTCGATATGCCAATTATCGGTATGGAGCCGGCGGTCAAGCCTGCTGCTTTGGCTACCCGTAATGGCGTGGTGGGTGTGCTGGCCACGACCGGCACCTTGCAGAGCGCCAAATTCGCTGCGCTGCTTGACCGTTTTGCGCGCTCAGTGCAAGTGATTACCCAGCCATGCCCTGGTTTGGTGGAGTGCGTTGAGCGCGGAGAATTGACCGGTCCCGAGGTAGAAGCCTTGCTGCAGCGTTATACCGCGCCGTTATTGGCCGCTGGTTGTGACACCGTGATTCTCGGCTGTACTCATTACCCCTTTCTGCGTCCTATCTTGCAGCGCTTTTTACCTGCCCATGTACAGGTAGTGGATACCGGCGCTGCGGTCGCTCGACAATTGCAGGTAAAACTGGCCGAGAGTAGGCAGTTGAGCCAGCAGACGGCAGTCGCAACTCAGTTCTGGAGCAGTGGTGATCCGCACAGGATGTCCTCGATATTGCCGACGTTGCTGGGTTCATCTAGCCCAGTGGAGTTGTTGCCCGTTTGAGAACTTTTTGCCGAAATAAAGTCTATATAGTGTGTTTTAACGAAAAACTAAGGATAGAAGTATGAGAAAAAGCGGCTTGATGTTGAGTAGTATGTTGTCAGTCATGGCGTTCAGCTCTTCTGCTTGGGCACTGGATGGGTTGACCTTCGAGGTTGGCGAAACGAATGAATCCACAGACGCTTACCGAATCGCAGCGCAGTTCGATTTTGCCAGCCCCTTATGGCGCAGCGATGGCGGTGCGGTGGCTCTGGGCGGCTATTGGGACGCGGGCTTTACCCATTGGGGTGGGCTGGATACCGACAGCATCTCCCTGACACCCATGTTTCGTCTGGATTTCTATCCGGATAACGGCGGTATGACTCCGTTCCTGGAAGCGGGGATTGGCGCAGCGGTGTTCAGCGAGACTGACCTGAATGATCGCCGCGACATAGGTTCGCATTTTCAGTTTGAAGATCGCATCGGCGCTGGCTTGCGCTTTGCGTCCGGCTCGGAGCTGGGTTTGCGTTATTACCACTACTCCAACGCAGGCATCAAACAGCCTAATCAAGGCATCAACAAGACGGCGCTCTACTATCGTCTCGGCTTTTGATCGGCGCCCGATGACGCGGCACCTGGCGGCGCAGGCTTAATTGAAGCCTAGCGCCGGCGGGACATTTCCAGAAGGCGAAATTGCTCGCGATAGAGGTGAGCAAAACCGTGCAACAAGGGCAGTGTTATTGCCCAGATCGGCGCCAAAATACACCATGTATACAGCTGGCCCAGCGGCAGCCCCACGCCGGCCAGAGCGCTTCCGGCGAAATAAGATAATGGTCCACTGATCGCACCGAGAATGCCCGCCAGCCAGATCGGCTTGGCGCTCCAGGCCAGACAATGGTTCAGTGTAGTGGCGAGCAAAGCCCAGAGCAGAACTAGCCAAACGGGCGCTAGCGTTTCGGTACTAGCGAAATCAAAAACCCCTAGCTGTAGCAGGAACGAGTCAAGCGCCGCGCCTATCAACGTCACGCTGACCACCAGTTTGCCCTCTGCTGCCCAGCAACTCACCCAGCTGAAATGAATCACCAGTGCGGTCAGCGGCACCAGCAGCCACCATCCGGTACCACCCAGCACGCAAGCGAACCAGCTAGCTTGAAACAGCAGTGCGTTGGCAATCAGCCGGATTGGCATAGTTAGTCCCCTAGGGCGTAAAGATCCAGTTTAGGTCTAGCGTCTGGTTTGCTTAGCAATACCTGCGCGGTGCCTATCGAGCGCTCGATAAAGCCGCCCTCGCAGTAACAGAGGTAAAATTCCCAGAGCCGAAAAAAGGCGTCATCATACCCGAGATGTTGCAGCTCGCCACGGGCTGCGGTGAGGTTGTGGTGCCAGTGACGTAGGGTGCGAGCGTAGTGGCTGCCAATGTCTTCCAAATGCAGCATCGCCAAATCAGTGTGGTTGCGGGTTAGCTCGGCAATCAGGCTAACCGAGGGTAGCGAGCCACCCGGAAAGATATAGCGTTGAATAAAGTCAACGCCGCGCCGCGCCTGATCGTAGCGCTGATCACGTATGGTAATTGCCTGCAGCAGCATTAAACCGTGCGGCTTGAGACGAGCCGCACAGGTCTCAAAATAGTTGCGAAAATATTCGTGGCCGACGGCTTCGATCATCTCAATGGAGACCAGTTTGTCGTATTCGCCTTCCAGCTCACGGTAGTCCTTGAGCAGCAGAGTAATGCGATCTTGTAAGCCCAGCTCTTCGATGCGCTGGGCGGTAAAGGCGTACTGCTCATCCGATAAGGTAGTAGTGGTGACACTGCAGCCGTAATGGGTTGCTGCATAGATAGCCATGCTGCCCCAGCCGGTACCGATCTCCAGCAGGTGGTCGTCGGCGCTAAGTTCCAGTTTGGTGCAGATGCGCTTGAGTTTGTTCCATTGCGCCTGCTCCAGGTTGTCTTCGCTGGGCGGAAAAATCGCGGCTGAGTACATCATGCTGGGGTCGAGGAAGTTCTCGAACAGCGCATTGCCCAGATCATAGTGTGCTTGAATATTGCGCCGGGAGCCGTCTTTGGTATTGCGGTTGAGCCAATGTAGCCACTTTAGTGCGGGTGCGCCGAGGCGCGCTAAGCCGGTTTCCATTGCATCCAGCACGTCCAGATTTCGCACGAAGAGGCGGGTCACCGAGGTCAGGTCCGGGGTCGACCAGTAGCCATGGATATAGGCTTCGCCGGAACCTACGCTGCCATTGCTGGCAATCATGGAATAGGCAGCGGCGTCTTGCACATGAATCTCTGCGTGCAAGCCGTCACTGTCGGCCTGACCAAAATGCAGAACTTCGCCATTTTCGTGCACGCTGATGGTGCCGCGATTGATCGCGCCGAGTTGGCGCAGCACCGCCCGCCGGCTAAGGCGCGTCAGCCAGCTGTCGTAGCCTGAACGGTTGCTGGCTGGGCGCAGTGCTGCGGGGTGGTTGCGTGGGTTCGGCAAGGTCTGGTCATCAGACGCGACGACCTCATCAGGACTGGTGTTTTTCATCAGGCTGTTCCTTGACGGTATTGGCGGAGGAGGTTTGGTAGGACTTGTCGGCACTGCGATGGTCGAACAGCGGGATGCGTTTGATCAGTAGCCTTACGGCTTCCCAGTAGATCGCTGCTGTGGTTTTCAGCACCATGAAGGGGAATGACAGCGCCTCTTTGCGCAACAGGGCGCCGCTTAGTTCACGGCGCTTTAGCGTCAACGTGGCATCGAATAAGCGTTGTTTGCCTTGCCAGTCTTCCATGTGCACCCGCAGTTGCTCGGCGGGCAAGCTGAAGCGCATGCGGTAGTCTAGATCTTGGGGTAAGAAAGGCGAGACGTGGAATGCCTTACGGGTTTCTACCTGCTGCTCTGTGCTGTTTGGGTCTGCTTTGATCAGGTAGCAGAAGTGCTCTTTCCAAGGGGTATTCGTAACTTCGGCGATGATCGCCACTAGTTTCTCTTGTTGGTCATAGCAATACAGAAAAGACACTGGATTGAATATCAAACCAAAACTGCGCACTTGCGTTAGCAAGCGCACGGGACCATCGGGGCGCACGCCCAGCTGTTCCGTTATCAAGCGCTGCGCGCAGTCTTTCAGCGGCTCCTTCGCGGCACGCTCATTGCGCAGATAATCTTCCTCGCGAAAGTTCATCGGTGAGTACCAGCGCCCTGACCATAGATGGCTGAGCTTGAATACGGCCGATTGCTCATCAAGGTCTAGCAGCAACAGGCTGGTGCGGTAGCTGAATGCGTGCCGTCGCGGCGCATGCCGACGATGACGTACAACGCCACTGTAGAGTGCGCTGTTTAACGCCACTAGAGCGTTTCCCCAAAGGCTTCGGCCACCCGCAGCGCGCTGACTACGCCGTCTTCGTGAAAGCCGTTGGCCCAGTAGGCACCACAGTAGAACGTGTGCTGTTTACCCAAAAGCTCGCGCCAGCGGGCCTGCGCATTCGCGGCTGCAATGCTGAACTGAGGGTGCGCGTAACGAAAGCGTCGCAGGATTTTATTTGGATCAATCTGTGCTGTCTGATTGAGGCTGACGCAGAAGGTTTCTGGCGCTTCAATGCCCTGCAGTATGTTCATGTTGTAGGTCAGCGCCGCCGCGTGCTCTTTTGTCTTATCTAAGCGGTAATTCCAGCTTGCCCAGGCGCGCTTGCGGCGTGGTAGAACGCGTGTATCGGTATGCAGCACTACATCGTTTTCGGCATAACCTATGGCGCCCAAAATCTCCTGTTCGGTTACGCTGGGGTCGGCTAGTAGCGCCAGCGCCTGATCGCTGTGGCAGGCGAACACGACTTGGTCAAAACGTTCTTCTCCGGATGCAGTGAATACCGAGACGTCCTTTTCATGGCGCTCCACTCGCAGCACCGGAGTGGAGAGGCGAATTTGTTCCTTGAAGGGTTCTATCAAGGGTGCGAGATAACTGCGCGAACCACCGCACACCACTCGCCACTGGGGCCGGTCCTTAATCGCGAGGAGCCCGTGATTGCGAAAGAAACGCACAAAAAACTCCAGCGGAAAGTCGAACATTTGTTCTGTCGGCATAGACCAGATTGCCGCACCCATAGGTACGATGTAGTGCTCGATGAAGCGCTTGCCATAACGGCGCTCGCGCAAGTATTCGCCCAAAGTTGCATGCTGGTTTAACGTGCCATCGCGTAGGCCTTCCTGTGCTTCGCGGTTGAAGCGCAGAATATCGCGCAACATCAGCAAGAAACCGGGTGAAATCAGGTGGCGGCGGCGAGCAAACAGGGTTCTGAGTGTATTGCCGTTGTACTCCATGTCACTTTTTGGCTCGCTCACAGAGAAACTCATCTCGGTGGGCTGAGACGCGACTCCAAGCTGTTTAAGCAACTCAATGAAATTAGGATAGGTCCAGTCGTTGAATACAATAAATCCCGTATCCAAGGCGTAAGCGCGCTCGCCGATCGTAACGTCAACTGTGTGGGTATGGCCGCCGATCCATTCTGAGGCTTCAAACACGGTCACTTCATGACGACGTGACAACAGGCGGGCGCAAACCAAGCCTGATATACCTGAACCAATTATCGCAACCCGCATTAGTAGCTATCCTCTGAATTGTTAGAGCGTGCCAGACGGCTCGTTAATAGGTAGCGCAGTCCGGCCGGGAGGCTGCCAAGCAACCGCAGCAGGGCAATGAAAACGCCGGGAAAGCGTATTTCGCGCTTGCCGCGCTCGATGCCTTGCAGAATCGCGCGCGCTGCTTTTTCGCTGCTGACCTGCATCGGCATCGGGAAATCATTGTTTTCAGTCAGTGGCGTTTTTACAAAGCCGGGGCTAACCAAGCTGACCTTGATCCCGTATTGGGCTAAATCCAGTTCCAGTGATTGAAACAGATAACGGACGGCCGCTTTGGATGCGCCGTAGGCTTCAGCACGTGGCAGCGGTACAAAAGTGACGCTACTGCCAACCCCTACCAGGCGTGGCTTTTCGCCCTTGCGCAGTAACGGCAGAGCCGCTTCGATGCAATGTGCTGTGCCCTGTACGTTCACCTGCATGACCCGCGCAAATAGAGCTGAATCAAAGCTCGGCAGGTCCATGTATTCGCAGGTGCCGGCGTTGAAGATCGCTAGGTCCAGCGCTCCCCAAGCCGCGCCAATTTGTTCGCCAGCGGCTTGCACTGCCTCGGCGTCGGTTAGATCAGCCGTGATAACCAATATTTGACCGGGGTAACGTTCAGCCAGCTCCAAGAGCGGCTTTGCGCTGCGCGCGGTGAGGGTCAGCTTGTGGCCTTGAGCCGCCAATTGATTGGCCATCTCCAGTCCCATGCCGCTGGAGGCACCGGTCAGCCAGATACGCTTTTGTGTGCTCATGCCAATCTCCTTTTGAGCCAGGCGATCACCTGCCCGAGCAGTGGGATGTGTTCGTATAGCAAGGCGCCCGCATCGTAGTAATCGACATGCCGGTAGACCTTGCAATCGCGAAAACTGATTACGCTACAACCGGGTACGCAGATACTCTCGCCGCCGGCCAACCGAGGGTGGCGATAACGCATATTCCAACGTAATAGAGCTTGTTCGTTATCGATGCCGCTGCACTGCAGGAACTCAAATTGCACTTCGCTGACATTGGCGTATAGGTTCTCGCAGTAGGCGCGCAGTGCCTCTAGCCCGTGCACGTCGTGCAACGGATCGGTGAAATGAATTTGCGGGTCATACAGCTCGGCCAAGCGCTCAAGGTTGTGCTTATTGAGTGCGGCGAAGCCTTCGGCAAATTGCTCGGCGAACTGGCTACTGTTCAAACGGGTTCTCCCAGATGGCGAAAAGCATTGATTGCCCGTTGACGGCTGCTTTTCAGGTCGACTATCGGTGCGGGGTAGTCGATCGGGTTCAGCAGATCAGCCCTGGGCGGATTATGAATCTGGCGTGGCGATAGCTCAGCCAATGCGGGTAGCCAAGTACGTATGAAGCTGCCGTCCGGATCGCATTTTAGTGATTGGTTGAGCGGGTTGAATACGCGGAAATAGGGTGCGGAATCGGTGCCAGTTGAAGCGCTCCATTGCCAGCCACCGTTGTTGGCGGCGAGGTCACCATCAATCAGATGCTGCATAAACCAACGCTCACCTTCGCGCCAATCAATCAGCAGGTTTTTGCTAAGAAACATCGCGCTGATCATGCGCAGGCGGTTGTGCATCCAGCCGGTCTGCAGTAATTGCTGCATGGCTGCGTCCACTATGGGTATACCCGTTTGACCCTGCTTCCAGGCGATTAGTGCCTGCGAATCATCCCGCCAAGCCACCGCTTCAGTGTTGGGGCGAAACGCTCGGTGCCGCGAAACTCGCGGGTAGCACACCAGTATGTGCTTGTAGAACTCGCGCCAGAGTAGCTCGTTGATCCAGCTGATAGCGCCCGGATTGCCGCTGTCGAACTCGCCATTGTTGAGCTGCAGTGCCGCGTGCAAGCTTTGGCGTGGTGACAATACGCCGGCGGCGAGATAGGGCGACAGACGACTGGTGCCGTCGAGGTCAGAGCGGTCGCGATCAATTTCATAGTCTTCCAGCAGTTGCTCGCAAAAATACTGCATGCGTGCTTGCGCAGCGTCTTCACCCGCAGGCCACAGGCGTTGCTGCGCCTCGCTAGCTGCTGGGTAGCCAGCAAAGTGGGCAGGTAGGGCGTTACTCTGGATTCCCGTGTCCACTTGCGCAGCGGGTGGTGGCAAGCGCGATGGTAGCTGTCGGTGCAAGGCCTCGTAGGCCCTGCGTCTGAACTGGCTGTAGACCTTGAACATGCCACCCGCTTGGGTTTTCAGGCTGCCGGGAATGAACAGCAGCTGGTCGGTGAAGCGCTCACATAGATACCCTTGGCTTTGCCAGGCTGAGGTTACTGCCTCATCTCTCGCCTGTTCATGCAGCCCATATTCATTGTTGAAAAACAGTGCTTCAGCACCGACTTCCTGTGCGCAGTCGAGCAATAATTCGGGGCATTCTGACCAGCTTCCCGCTTCCAGTATTAGCATCGGAATATTGAGTTTTTGCAGCTCACTACTCAGGGCGTGCAGGTTGCGCAGCCAAAAATCCACCTTGATGGGCGCGTCATCATGTTCTTTCCATGTGGAGGGCGTGGCGATGAATACAGCCACCACGGGGCCGCGTTCAGCAGCGTGGAAGAGCGCGCGGTTGTCGCTCACACGCAGGTCTGCGCGCAGCCAGCAAAGTGACAGTGGGGGTTGAGTCATAGCTGTGCACCTTGGCTAACCAGATGTGGGCCGTTGAGTCGTTTATGCAGCTGCTCGAAACTCTGCGCCGGGCTGCTGCTGAGTAATTTAATGCCGCTGCTACTTAGTTCGCTGCTATGCATCTGGATAATCGGGCCAGCGGCAAATAGCTGGCAATCAGTCTGCGTGCTGAGCTTGGGCAATTCACGCTCCAGCTGTATGGATTCCATTCGGTGGCTTCCAACCAGCACTATTGCGGCTAGGGGGCGACGTTCGTGTAGCAGCGTAAGCTCGCTCGCGGGTAGGTTGCCTTCCAGTAGTACCAACGAATAGCCGGCGCTACTCAACAGGAGCGATAAAAGATTCTGGCGCGGCTCAGGGCTATTTATCGAGAGGTTTGCCAAAACCAATTGAGGGCCCTGGTTTTGCTCCTGTTCGCTTGCGAGACGTGAGGCCAAACAACTGTGCAGCCAGGATTGTAAGAACTGTTTTTCCAACTGGTTTCCGTATTGGCTGGTCGAGCGCTGTTCCAGCTCGGCAAGCACCGGCTCAAACAACTGTGCGCAGACTAGCTGTGACGGGTAGAGCGACATCAACTCGCGGTACTGGCTGACCAGTTGGCGAGAGTCAAAACGGGCCAGACTAAATAGAAATCGTTCGATCTGATGCTGCCAAAGTAAGGGCTCCGGCGCACTGGGTTCTGGCTGCTCATGCAGTAGGGTAGCTACTTGGCTGATCGCGACACCGCGCTCTAGCCAAGTGAGTATTTGCTGTATCTGCTGCAGTTGATCTGCCGAGTACAACCGGTGACCTTTCGCGGTGCGATGCGGTTTAACCAGGCCGTATCGCCGTTCCCACGCGCGCAGGGTTACTGGGTTTACGCCTGTCGCACGAGCCGCATCACGAATCGGTAGCATGTTAGGTTCAGTGGTATTCATGGCGGGTTAAATGGCGTTGCGCAGGCTGAGTTCAGCCGGGTGCGGTTGCAGGTACGCCTGCTTGCCCAGATAGGCGTCCGGATGATTCAACAAGTGATGCTTGAGTAGCGTGATGGGTACCACCAAAGGCACGGTGCCTCGGCGGTAATCATCAATCAATTGACCTAGCTCCTGTTTCTCTTCGGGTTTGAGCACCCGTTTGAAATGGCCAGCCAGATGCTGCAACGCGTTGGAATGCCCACTGCGCTTCGCGGGTGTTTTCAGGCATTGCATGAGCAGTGTGAAGTAGCGCTCTGCGGTGCTCTGCAGATCGGCCTGCCGCAGGTTTGCTAGCAGCGGCCCAAGTTGGCGGTATAGCTCCTGATGATGCGCCATTGCCAAGTACTTGTGACGGGCATGGAACGCCAGCAGACGCGCTGCTGTTACGCCATCGCGAAGCAGTGCCTGCCATTGCGAGTAAACGATCACGCGGGTAACAAAGTTTTCGCACAGCACGGGGTCATGCAGGCGTCCTTCTTCTTCCACAGGTAGTAGCGGGTTACGCTGCATCAGCCGCGCAGCGAAGGCTCCAGAACCAGTGCCTTCAGCGGGGTGGCCGTTGTCGCGGTATACCTTCACTCGCTCCATGCCGCAGCTAGGGGATTTCTGCATAAGAATAAATCCGCATAGTTGCGGGTTGGCCTGGCTAACTTGCTCAGCGTAATGCTGCAGCGGCACGGTCAGATCTTGGCTGGGATCTTTAGTGCCAAGCACCCTAGGGGCTGCTGCCTCTCCTACCAAGCGTATGGGCGCACGCGGCGTGCTCATGCCGATGGCGACCTCTGGGCAAAAGGGCTTCAATGCGAAGAGGCTGCCCAACTGGTCGGTACACAGGCGTGAATGCTTGTGGCTGGCATTGAAGCGCACCGCGGCGCCAGTCAAACACTGACTGATGCCAACGGGAATGGGCCGCTCAATAGCTACCTGCATGTTGCACCTCCGCTTGGGTCAACAAGGTTGTACCCCTGCTGTATTGCCTTGTACGAACGCATCGTCTCTGTATAAGAATAAGTGTACAGAAGATACATAGTTGTACAAGTGGGCTGCAAGAAATACTTCCAAATAGGCTATTTCCAGCCTTGGAGCCAAACTTCGCTGTCGCGCAGCTGGCGCCATTCCAGCGGATAGCAATTGCCAGTCAGCACGGCCTGCAGTTCTATGCTTAGCAGCTCAGTCTCGTCGTCGTTCCAATGGCAGGCGGTAACCATGAAATGCTTTTCGCGTTTTTGTGGCGCACGTGCAGTCCATTTTGAATGCAGCAGCTTGCGCGGGTTGAAACGGGTTGGGTCGGCTGTCATGGCGTGTTGATCAAGGCTTTTGCTGCGCGTTGCCCGCTTAACCAGGCGGCTTCAAGCCGTCCACCTAAACACCAATCGCCACACACGTAGAGCCCTTGTTCGGAAGCTATCATTGCCCCCAAGTCGCTTGCGACTGTCGGTCGGGCATAAAGCCAGCGGTGAGCGTGTTGAAAGACCGGTGTGGGTATTGCTAAACCCAGAACCTTGCTCGCGGCGGCAGTGAGAGCGTTTGCTACCTGCTGCGGGTCATCATCAAGATGCTCGCGAGCCCAGCTTGGGGTTGATTGGAGGACCCAGTTTTCAGTGGCATCTCGCCCCGGTTTACTTGCGTCGCGGGCGATCCAGTCAAGCGGACCACTGCGCACGAATACTGCGTCGGCAGTGGTATCAAGCGCATGCGGAAAACTAAGCGCTACTGCCCAGCCGGGCTCCATATCGCTAGTACGAGCGGGGTCGGCAAGATGACTGGCGCTGCCAAGCAGAGGCACTGCTTGAGCGGGCGGCACGGCTACTATGACGTGATCAAAAGGCCCGTGAGATACACCATCGTTATCGGTCAGTAGCCAATTTTGATCGCGGCGTTGCAGCTGCTCAATGCGCGTGCTGCTGTGCAAAGGAAGGCTGCCTAGCAGGCCCCGGCTAAGCGCAGTCATCCGCGGGCTACCGACAAAACGTTGTTGGCGGTCGTCGGAAGGTTGTAAGCCCTGTTCATCGTACCGAAACAAGCGTGGTTGCCAGGCGGCAACCCAGCCAGCGGCAACCCATTTAGCCACGGCAGCGGCAAATGCGGGGTCGCGCGCGGTGAAATATTGAGTCCCCATGTCGAAAGTGCCGGCGGTGGTGCGCTTGCTGCTCATGCGTCCGCCACTGCCGCGGCTTTTGTCGAATAAGGTAACTTTTAGACCGGCTTGTTGCAGCAGCGTCGCTGCGCTTAAGCCTGACATACCAGCGCCGATAACAGCGACTTCGCGAGCTTGGCTCATGTGTGTCCTCAAAAAATGTTTAAATCAAAACGATACGTTAAAATTATACATAAATTTTGTTTTGTATAAGATGTTCTCTTTAGTTGCAGGATGTTGTTGTCGTGCAACAGCTTGAATTGTGAACGGGGTAGCTCAGAGCGCATTGATGGCGTCTCGTTCAGGTGTTTAATTACCCTATTTACCGACAGGGGATAGAAATGAATTTATTGCTTACCGGCGGCACTGGCTTGATCGGTCGAGCCTTGTGCAAGCGTCTTCTGGCTGAGGGCTATCGGATAACTGTCTGGAGTCGGCGTCCCAATGAAGTACCTGCTCTCTGTGGTGCAGCGGTCCGCGGGGTTGCCGATCTCAGCGAGTTGGATGGCGATACCTTCGATGCTGTGGTCAATCTCGCAGGCGCCCCCATCGCTGACAAGCCTTGGACTACCAAGCGCAAGGCCGAGCTATGGGCTAGCCGGGTCTCGCTGACCGAGCAGTTGGTACAATGGCTGGGCGCTCAGAGTCATAAGCCTGCGGTGATGGTCAGTGGTTCGGCAGTTGGCTGGTACGGCGATGGAGGCGGTGCTGAGATGACTGAACGAAGCCCGGCCAAAGCAGAGTACACACACACGTTGTGCGACGCCTGGGAGGCTGCGGCGAAGCGCGTCAACTCATACGGCGTGCGGTTATGTATCATGCGCACCGGCTTGGTGGTAGCGGCTGAGGGTGGTTTCCTGGCGCGCCTCAAACCTATGTATAAGCTGGGACTGGGCGGCCCGATTGGTGGCGGCGAACACTACATGCCGTGGGTCCATCTTGATGATGTGGTGAGCCTGGTTGTGTGGTTACTGCAAACACCGGACTGTCGCGGGGCCTACAATGCCAGCGCGCCTAATCCGGTTACTAACCGCGAGTTCGCTCGCGCACTGGGCGGGGCATTGAACCGCCCGGCAGTCATGCCGCTGCCGGGGTTTGTACTTAAGTTGGCACTTGGGGAAATGTCGCGCCTGCTGCTCACCGGTCAGCGCGCGTTACCCGCTAAAGCGGAGGCTGAAGGCTTCACCTTCACGTATCAGTACCTGGACAAAGCACTGGCGGCCGCCGTCCAATCAAAATGAATTGTCATATTGCAGGAGTATTCGATGTCTGAGCGTGGGGTGTTGTTGGTTAATCTGGGGTCGCCCAAAAGCACACAGGTAGGTGATGTACGCCGTTACCTTAACCAGTTCCTGATGGACCCCTACGTGGTGGACATACCCTGGCCGCTAAGGCGCTTGTTGGTTGGACTGATATTGTTGACGCGTCCCAAGGCATCGGCGCATGCCTACGCTTCTATCTGGTGGGAGGAGGGGTCGCCGCTGGTGGTAATCAGCCGTCGTGTGCAGCAAGCGCTGCAGGCGCGTTTGTCTATGCCGGTTGAGTTGGCCATGCGGTACGGCGAGCCATCAATTGAGCAAGGTCTGCTTAAGCTCGCGGCGCAGCCCGGCGTTAAAGAAGTACTGTTCATGCCGCAATATCCGCAGTTTGCCGATAGCACCATTACTACGTCTATCGTTGAAGCTAAGCGTGTGATCAAGGCGCACGGCTTGCAGATTAAACTAAACGTGTTGCCGCCCTTTTACGATCGGCCCGAGTATTTGGATGCTCTCACGCGAAGCACACAACCGCATCTCCAGCAGGGCTTTGATTTTCTGCTGCTGAGTTACCACGGCCTACCTGAGCGGCACTTGCGTAAAGCCGATCCGACGGGCAGTCATTGTTTGGCCACAGCAGATTGCTGTAGTCGACCCTCGCCGGCGCACCGGAGCTGCTATCGCGCGCAGTGTACCTACGTCAGTCAGGCGCTGGCGCAGCGATTGGGTTTACGTGACGATCAATGGTCACAATCGTTTCAGTCGCGTTTGGGGCGGGACAAATGGATTGAGCCTTACACCGAAGCGCGTATTGACGAATTGGCGGCGCAAGGCGTCAAGCGCCTGCTGGTTGCTTGCCCGGCCTTTGTTGCCGATTGCATCGAAACCCTGGAGGAGATAGGTGATCGGGCTCGCGAGCAGTTCATTGCGGCTGGCGGTGAAGAATTGGTATTGGTGCCCTGCTTGAACGATGACGCCCACTGGGTCGACGTGCTTCAAGGCTGGAGTGAAAACACACCCGTTCAGGCCTGAACGGGTGGCAGAAAAGCGCGAAATAAAGTGCGGCTTAGCCGCGCTTGAACCACTGAGAAAGCGCTAAATGCAGGCCCAGTCCAATCAATACCGTACCCATCAAACGATCAAACCAGTGCCCCATACGGTTGAAACTCCGGCGTACTGAATCGCGGCTGAACAGCAATGCCACCAGGCAGAACCAAGCGCCGGTAGCGATCGCTAGATATAAGCCATAGCCCGCTTGAATGAGCAGCGGCGTGTCATGGCTGATTACCACGGTGAACAACGACAAGAAAAACAGCGTGGCTTTGGGATTCAGGCCGTTGGTTATAAATCCCTGCGTTAGGGCCTGGCGTGCGCCCATGTTTTGGGGGACGGCGACCTTGGCGGCCTGCTCACTGCTCTGTGGCTTGGCTTGTAGTGCACGAATACCGATGTACAGCAGATAGGCTGCCGCCAACAGCTTCATCAGATTGAACAGCCAGACCGACTGCGACACAATCAAACCGATCCCCAACAGCGAGTAGGCGACATGCACAAATATGCCGCCACCCACACCTACAGCAGTAAACAGGCCAGCACGACGGCCACCGCTGACACTGTTGCGGATCACCACGGCAAAGTCAGGGCCGGGGCTGATCACCGCTAGTAGATGCACTAGCGCGACCAGCATGAACTCGTTCCAATACATTTCAACGCTCCTCTCTAGAGAGCGTATTCTAACTGCGCAACGCTTAGACAGACAGGTACAGCCAGCATGCAAACTCCCTTTTCTATCGTCTTTCTGGACCAATCCACTCTGGATCAGGGTGATCTGGACATGCGCCCATTAACCGAACTTGGCGTGCGCTATCAGAGTCACGCCATCACCTCGCCTGAGCGGTGCATTGAGCGCATGCAGGGTTATGAGGTGGTTGTCACTAATAAAGTGCTGATTGATGCGCAGGCAATGGATGCCTGCCCGGGGCTTAAACTGATCCTGCTCAGCGCGACCGGCACCAACAATGTTGATCTGCCGGCAGCGCGAGCGCGCGGGATAGTGGTGTGTAATTGTCAGGGTTATGGCACCCCTGCGGTGGCGCAACATACGCTGATGTTAATGCTGGTGTTGATCACTCGCTTTGAGTCTTACCGGCAGGCGGTGCGTGACGGCGCTTGGCAGCGCAGCACGCAATTCTGCCTGCTGGACTATCCGATTGGCGAGCTGAGTGGCCGCACGCTGGGTATCCTAGGCTACGGAGAATTGGGTCAGGCGGTGGGGCGCCTGGCTGAGGCCTTCGGTATGCATGTGGTGGTTGGCGCGCTGCCGGGGCGCGAGCGCGCAGGTAGGCCCGAGTTGCATGCATTGCTTGAACAGGTGGATGTGCTTAGCCTGCACTGCCCGCTGACTGAGAAAACGCGCAATCTAATTGGCGCAGACGAACTGGCGCGCATGCGCCCAGGCAGCCTGTTGATCAACGCGGGCCGTGGCGGCTTGGTCGATGAGCAAGCGCTGGCTGTCAGTTTGCGCGACGGTCATTTGGGAGGCGCAGCCTGCGATGTGTTGACCACCGAACCGCCGCGCGAGGGTAACCCGCTGCTTGCGGCGGACATACCCAACCTGCTGATTACGCCGCACAGTGCTTGGGGTAGCCGTGAAGCGCGCCAACGTATTGTGGGCCAGTTGGCTGACAATCTGCAGGCTTTTGCGCACGGAAAAGAGCTACGCCGGGTTAATTGATCCGGTCGGCAGGCGAATGCGATCAGGTGCTCAGATTATTGCTGGCGCTAACCCAAATGGGTGGCGAGCGCGCGAGTTCCAGCCATTAGGGTGTTTTCTAGTCAATGAATGACTCCCGCCGTGGTTCAGCTGTCCCGGCCAACTCCCAAGGACTCGGGACCGCTGAACATGTCTGCTGCGTACTCAACACCTGCCACTTCTGGTGGGTTTTCTCTACTCGAAGTGCTGATTGCCGTACTGATTCTCGCGCTAGGTATTCTCGGTGCAGCTTCGCTGCAACTCAGTGCGCTGCGCTACCACGCCGGTTCTCTGCATGCGACCCAGGCCAGCTTGCTGGCGCAGGACCTGTTTGAACGCTTACGCGCTAATCCCGAGCAGCTAGCCGCCTATAGCCTGACGGTGGACCAGCGCTGCGCTGCTGCCACTGCCGATCTGCTTACCGTTGTTGCTCAGAGCATTGCTGAACAGGACAAAATCGACTTTGCCCGCGCGGTGGCCTGTGAGCTACCTGAAGGACGCGCGCGTTTGTCAGTCAGCGACGGCATAGCGACTATTAGCCTGCGCTGGTCTGAGGCAAGGCAGTTTGTTGGGGCGGGGGAGGCGGAGATGGAAGTCTCCGCCTTGATCCGTGGTGCGCCATGAAGCGGGGCGGGTTGTTGCCCGGTAAAGGCTTTAGCTTGGTGGAGCTGCTCATAGCCATGGCGCTAGGGCTGATGCTCACGCTCGGCGTATTGCAGGTGTTTCTTGCTAGCAAAGAGAGTTTTGTGTTGCAGCAGCGCTCGGCTGCCATGCAGGAAAATGCGCGGTTTTTGCTTGGCCGCCTGGCGCAAGATATTCGCCAGGCTGGACAGTTCGGTTGTCTTGATCTGCGGCGTTTGCCAGCGTCCTCAAGGGTAACGGTGCCAGCAGAGCTGGCTGTACCGGTTTCCTATCAGAATGGTGTCTTGCGGATGATCAGTGCGCTGCCGGTCTCCGCAGATGTGTCGGTGCCGGGCGACGTGTTTTCCGCGGCAGATTTCGCTGCACGTTGGCTGGTGGTGACTAACTGCCTGGATAGCCTGCAAGTGAGCGAGGCTGATACCCCGCTGACCGTCCAATCCGGGGATGTGCTGATACCGCTGCGCCTGCTGGAGTATCGCCACCGGGATCAGCGGATTCAAGTGCGCAGCAACGGCAAGGGCAACTTTGAAACCCTGATCGAAGGCGTCGCAGATTTTACTCTGGCCTTTGGTTTGGCTGCAGACACGCAAGCGCATGGTGTGACGGGTGCCTATCAAACCAGCCTCGCAGTAGCCGATGCCCCACGCATTCGCAGTATTCGTCTTGCCTTGCTGCTCAGCGAGCAACCCGCCGCTAAGAGTCAGGATGGCATGCAGACTCAAGGTTACGTGCAGGTGACCGCCGTGCGTAACCGTCTAGATTGAACAACAGGGAGAGTTGTAATGAGTAACCGGAGTGAGCGGAGACAGCGTGGAGCTGCGCTGTTGGTCAGCTTGGTGTTCTTGCTATTGATGTCACTAGCGGCGGTGGCGGGTGTGCGCTCGGCTACCAGCCAGGAGCGCATGGTGGCGAACCTGCAACAGCGCAATCTGGGCTTTCAGTCAGCTGAAGCTGGCCTGCGTTGGCTTGAGCAGCAGATTCGCCAGAACGCGTTGCGGTTGCCGGCCAAACGCTGTGAGCAAGCCATCTGTGTTGCAGCGACGGGGCATGCACTCAGCGTTGGTTGGAAAGCGTTGCCAGCCATCGCACCAGAGCAACTGCACAACGGCAATGTGCAGCTTTGGTATCGAATCGAGCGGATCGGTACCAGCGCAATACCGAGGCGCGTGGCGGTGAGCTCACCCAGCACTTTGTATCGGTTGTCGGTGCTGAGCCTCAACGGTAATAGTCGCACTGTACTGGAGGCGACTTATGCGCATACTCGACTTTAGCCGCGAGCTGCCGCGTCTGATCATGCTGGCGCTAGGTGCCTTGACGGTATTCAGCGCCCAAGCCTTTACGCCTCTCAGCGGTCCCGTCACAGGCGCAGTGCAAGTCCCGCCCAATGTGGTGTTGGTGTTGGATGGCTCTTCCAGCATGGTAATGAATCAGGTTGGTAATGAGACCCGGCTGGATGTCGCGCGGCGCACTGCCCGTGAGGTGATGGCAGAGCACCGACATGTACGTTTCGGTTTGTTTTCTTTTCGGGCTACCGAGGGGCACGGCGATAGCGGCCGTGATGCACCCGGCGGTGAGCTGTTGGTGCCTGTCGATAGCATTGCTGCAGAGTCTCCGGCTGGGCAGCAGCATCTGCTGCGATTGCACTCGGCATTGGATGATTTGGACCCACGAGCCGGTGACGACCGCGATGCCTGGACCTGGACACCGCTGGCAGAAACCTACTACGAAGTAACCCGTTATCTGCGTGGGCTTCGGGCGTTTTATCCGCAGTCACGTGGGGAGCTGGAGCGCCAGCAGTTTTCCAGCCCAATAGAGTACCGGTGCCAGCGCAATGCTGGGCTGATATTGACCGATGGCCTACCGACGTACGATCGCGAGTTTCCGCTTAACTTGGCACAAGATCCTGATGGTCGCCGTGCGCAATCCACCACGGGATTTGATCTGCCGAATTGGGACCAGGATCATGCGGGTGATCTGGATGGCGGCGCGCCCATGGCCGAGGGCAGCAGCTTCTACCTGGATGACATAGCTGCATTTGGCAACGAGATCGATCTGCGCCCCAGCGGTCGTGGATCCCTGACGGATGCGGCGGGTCAAAGTTGGGATGACCCCGCCTTTGTACGCCAGCATTTGCAGACCTACATTCTCGGCTTCAGCCTGGATGATCCGCGCTTAAGCTCCGCGGCGCTCGCCGGTGGTGGTCGCTACTTTTCGGTCAATGAGGCTGCCGGGTTGCGCGACGCGCTGGCCAGCGCGCTAGTTGATATCAGTTCCACGCCCGGTTCGGGTGGCGGCGCCGTGGTTGCTGATGGCGTATTGCAGGCGGGTACTAGTCGTTACTATCAAACCCAGTACGATCCAGCGGATTGGAGTGGCAGTCTGCGGGCTTTTGTTCTGGACGCGCAGGGCGTTCCCGCACGGCAATTATGGAGCACCGACCAAACGCTGCCGCCGGGCCAGGTAGCCGGACGGCTCGAGAGCTGGCGCTGGGGTGATACACAGAACGCCAGCATGCCGTTAGCTTTGAATGGTAACGCCTACACCAAGCTTTCTGCCAACCAACAGCAACAGCTGGCCGCCGCTGCGGTGAATGCTGGACTGCAAGGCGCCGCCGGCCAGCAGTTACTCGACTGGGCGCGAGGTCAACGGGTTGAAGGTCTGCGGCAACGCCGTCACCTGTTGGGCGACGTGCTCAACGCGGCGCCCGTGCTCTTGTCGGCAGTGCCTGCAACCGGCATGACCGACGACGACTATTTACTCCACGTGAGCAAGCGCATGACCCTGCCAGAGCTGTTGTTGGTGGGCGCCAACGATGGCTTTCTGCGGGTCTTTGATAACTCGGGGCGGCAAGTCTACGGTTATCTGCCGGCCACCCTGCAAGCGCGCTTAGGAGATTGGGCACGCCCCGACTATGCTCGCGGCGGTCGTCATCTGAGTGGTGTAGATGGGCGTATAGGATTGGCAGATGTGGAGTTTCTGGAAGGCTGGGCTACCTTGGCGGCCAGTGGCCTTGGAGCCGGCGGCAAAGCCTTGTTCGCGCTGCAGATGCTTGCGCCCGGAGCTTCGTACGCCGAACCGCAAGTACTCTGGGAGGTCAACGCGGAACAGCCGGGCTGGCAGAATCTTGGGCATGTGTACGCCGAACCGCACATGCTCACAGCACAGGGCCAAACACTTTTATTGACCGGCAATGGCTACGGCAGCGCGCGGGGTGTGGCAGCTCTGCTGGTGCTGGAGGCGACGAGTGGGCGCCTGCTGCACAGCATTGAAGTGAGTGCCCGCGCAGGCATGACCGAGAGCAATGCGTTGGCTGGGTTGACGTTGCAGCGAGACGAGGAGGGTGAACTGATTGCTGCTTTCGCTGGGGATCAGCATGGCCAGCTATGGAAATTTGATCTGAGTGATGGCGATTACCATAATTGGGCGGTGGCGCACGGTGGATCGCCCTTGTTCGCTACCGCGCCCGGCCAACCGATCAGTGTCGCGCCACTGCTGCATCCGAGCGCTGCCGCGCTGGGCGATTTGCTGTTGTTCGGCACCGGCCAGTTTCTGCAACCAGAAGACCTTACCAACACCAGCACACAAGCGTTCTACGCGGTGCTGGATACAGCCACCCCACCGAACGGCGGGCTGACACCGGCTCACCTCCAGCAACAAAGGGTTCTGGGTGAACAAACGGATGCCGCGTCCGGCCGCACCATTCGTTTAGCCAGTGCCACGCCGGTAGATTGGACGCGGCAATATGGTTGGCAGATGAGCTTGCCAGATAAAGGCGAAAAGGTCAGTCGAGCCGCGCGAATCAAAGACTCTCGAGTGCTGTTCAACAGCGGGTCAATTATTGGCGAGAACACCGATCCCTGTGTGACTCAAGCCGGAGGCTGGCTGATGTCGCTGGCGCTTGATAGCGGCGCCATGTTGCCGGTGGCCACCATGGATAGCAACGCGGATGGCCGCGTCAGCAGTCTGGACCAGCCCGCTGCCGGGATCAGGCTAGACATTGGCTTGCCGGGTGAACTGAGCGCTTTGGACGTGCCAATCGGCGTTGATAGTGAGGCGCAAACGGACTGTAGTCCTGAAATTTACCTGCTGCAGGGTTCGGTGGGGCCAACGGCCGTTCAAGGTCAGGCACATTGCCGATTCCAGCGGATTCTGTGGCGGCAATTGTTATGAGGTCTCTAGCGCTGCACGAACTGCGGGGCTTTACGCTGATTGAGCTGCTGATAACCGTGGTTATCGTTGGGATTCTCTCGGCGGTTGCTTACCCTTCCTATCTGGAGCATGTACGCAAAGCGCATCGTGCAGAGGTAACTGGGTTGTTATTGCAGAATGCTCATCGTTTGGAACGACACTTCGCGAGGCAGGGCAGTTACCTTGAGGGGGATATCGCTGGTCTGGAGCAGCAAAGTCCGGCCCAGGGTGCGCCGGTTTACCGTTTGCAGCTGTCGAGAGAAGAGCAGGGTTACGACTTGCAAGCCACTGCGGTGGCTGGCGGGCCTATGGAAGGCGATCCATGCGCAAGTTATAGACTTAATCAGGTAGGGCAACGGACGCCAGCAGATATGCGCTGCTGGCGCCGTTGAGCTGCTTTACTCGGCGAGCGCTGATTCGCTCTTGTCTTGCGGTAGTAACAGATTAAGCAGAATGGCTACCACGCCGCACAGGCTGATGCCTTGCAGGCTGAAACTATCGTTGCCAATGACCATGCCGCCAATACCGAATACCAGCGTGACCGACACGATGCACAGATTTCGTGCCTGTGACAGGTCGATCTGATGGCGGATCAGGGTGTTCATGCCAACTACCGCGATGGAGCCGAACAGCAGACACAAAATGCCGCCCATGACGGGAACCGGCATGCCCAGCAGGATTGCGCCGAACTTGTCGACAAAAGCGAGACCAATAGCAAACACCGCCGCCCAGATCATTACGTTGGGATTGAAGTTGCGAGTCAGCATCACGGCCCCGGTAACTTCCGAGTAAGTTGTATTGGGCGGGCCGCCAAAGAGTGCGGCAGCTGAGGTAGCCAGCCCGTCACCGAGTAGCGTGTTCTGCAGGCCTGGCTTTTTCAGATAGTCTTTGCCGGTTACGCCGCCAATCGCCAATACATCGCCGATATGTTCGATAGCGGGGGCAATGGCGACAGGGATCATAAAGAGTATCGCTGCCAGCTTGAACTCGGGTGTAACAAACTGCGGAATGGCGAGCCAAGGCGCTGCGCCAACGCTGTCGAAGCTGACCACGCCGAGTGACCAGGATAAGCCGTAGCCCACCAGTACACCGGAGAGAATAGGCACCAAACGGAAGATACCCTTGGCAAATACCGCCACAATAATGGTGGTAATCAGCGATGCCATGGAAATGATCAGTGCGATATTGGTGTCGACCAGTTGTGCACTGCCATCACCGGCTTTACCGGTTGCCATGTTAACGGCAACCGAAGCCAGCCCAAGGCCGATTACCATGATCACCGGGCCTACCACTACCGGAGGCAACAGCCGCTGAATAAAACCGGGGCCGCGCCAGCGAATCACCAGACTCAGTAGTATGTAAATCAGGCCCGCTGCGAGTAGGCCGCCGAGCGTAGCGGGTAGCCCCCAAGTCTGGTTGCTGTATAGGATGGGTGCGATAAAGGCGAAGCTGGACGCCAAGAAAATCGGAATCTGCCGGCGGGTAGTGAACTGAAATATCAAAGTCCCGATACCCGCGGTAAACAGCGCGACGCTAGGGTCCATACCGGTGATTAGCGGCATTAACACCAAAGCGCCGAAAGCCACAAAGAGCATTTGCGAGCCGGCCAGCGCGGTGCGCCATCCGTGGGTCTGAACACCTTCCATCAAACGATATCCTTCTGTTTGGTACCGAAGATTTTATCGCCGGCGTCACCCAGGCCAGGAATAATATAGCCTTGCTCGTTCAGGCATTGATCCACCGAAGCGGTATAGATCTGTACTTCAGGGTGAGCGGCGTTGACTCTGGCGATACCCTCGGGTGCTGCCACCAGTACTAGCGCCCGAATTTCGCGCGCGCCGGCTCTTTTCAACATGTCTATAGTCGCGACCATGGAGCCCCCAGTGGCTAGCATGGGGTCGATGATCAAAGCGGTACGCTGATTTAGCTCGCCAACCAGCTTTTCCAGGTAAGTATCGGCTTCGAGTGTTTCTTCGTTGCGAGCCAAGCCGATCACACTGACCTTGGCGCTAGGGATCAGACTGAGCACGCCGTCTAGCATGCCGAGTCCGGCACGCAGGATGGGTACTACTGTGATCTTTTTGCCGCTCAGTTTTTCAACTTCAACATCCCCGCACCACCCTTGAATGGTGTGGGTTTCGACCAGCATGTCTTGGGTGGCTTCGTAGGTCAGCAACGCGGCAACTTCCTGCGCTAGCTCGCGAAAATTCTTGGTGCTGATCTCGTCACGGCGCATTAGGCCTATTTTGTGACGGATTAACGGGTGACGGATTTCTTTGACATTCATTGAGGGCTCTCTCATGCGGTCGTCATGCGGGCGCGTAAAAATACTTCTATAGCCTAAACCAATGTGAACAAGCGGTCATCTGTCGTAAAGCTCCGTTATACTTGCGCATCTGACGCAACATCAGTATTTTGCGCCCCCTTCATTCCCATCCGCCGCTGGAGGTTCTGCATGTCGGCAGATCTGCAACACATCAAACAGGTCATGACCGAAGCCGATTGCCTGTTTACCGAAGCCGAAGTTGAAGCTGCGCTGGACACTTTAGCCAGCGCCATCTGCGAGAAGTTGGTCGACAGTAACCCGATTGTTTACAGCGTCATGAACGGCGGCTTGATCATCACCGGAAAGCTGCTGCCGAAACTGCCGTTTCCGATGGAAGTCAGTTATCTGCACGCTACCCGCTATCGCAACAAATTGTCTGGTGGTGAGTTATTTTGGAAAGCCCGTGCCGAGCATTCGTTGGTGGGTCGCACAGTGTTAATTGTTGATGACATTCTGGATGAAGGTCACACCTTGGCAGCGATCGTCGAGTATTGCCGCGACGCTGGAGCTGACAAGGTCTATACCGCTGTGCTGCTGGACAAACAGCATGATCGTAAAGCTTATGAAGGTATGCGCGCGGACTTTACCGGGCTGGATGTCGAGGACCGCTATATCTTTGGTTACGGGCTCGACTACAAGGGCTACTGGCGCAACGCTGCCGGTATCTTTGCGCTCAAGGGGCATTAACCCTATGCGTCTTGGCGGGCTTATCGCGCTGCTGTTCAGCGTATCTGCGTTAGCGTCGCCGGTGACGCTGCCGCACGACGAATACATGCCTGCGGACATCTACGGGCAACGTCAGGATAAGCCGGAGCAAATACTCTTCCAGATTGAGCAGTACCGATTGATGTTTGCCAGTGAGCAGCGCCCGGGTCCGACGTCCTCTGTGCCCGAGACAGGCAGTGTGTTGTTTGTGCAGGGCCGTTCGCTGTTGCCTGGCAATCCGGTTGTGCGGGCTGAAGTCCGCTTTATTCCGCAAAGCAGCACCCTGCGCCCGGCACGTTTGGATGGACGCAGTCAGACGCTGATGCTGGTGTATCCCGAGTCAATGTTGCCGGTGTTGCTACGGCAGCTGGAAACACCTGGCGCGGAATATGTGCAGGCCCGGTTTTACGGCAACGGGCTGATTTGGGGTGATATCCATTCTGCGCCAAGCAGCGCCAAACCCTAAGACGGTGGCGCTGGTGAGCGTCGACCTGGATGGTTACAATGCCGGCTTTTCAGCCTGCCAATGAGGGATTTTCATGCGTAAAGATAAAGAGAAGGTAGTTGGCGAGCCGATGACCGACGAGCAGGTCGCGGTGTTTTTGCAGGCTCGTCCCTACGCGGACGAATCGGTGGATCTACATTTGCTGGTGCGCGCCTACCGGGGTTTGCGTGCCGAAGATTTTGCGCGTTTTCTAGTGATGTTCAAGGGCGAAGGTTTTGATCTCAATGCCACTGACGAACAGGGCAATACTTTTTTGCAGACGGTCAAAACCCACGCGCAGGGCGAAGACTACGTCAATGTGCTGGAAGCGGCCGGAGCACGTTAAGCTCAGGCCTGCTGCAGACGCCAGCGGCCTGCGCTGGCGCGCGGTTGGTTAGGTAACAGTGCGTGGCTTGGTAGCGCGCTACCAATCCAACGCGAATTCAACTCGGTAACGCAAACCCAGTTACCTTCGGCAGGCGGCTGGTGCAACTCCCAGAGCGCCACGCAGTGGCCGCGATGGTCGAGTTGTGCGTAGCATTTGCGTTGACGAGATTGAAACAGGCGTAGAGCAAACATGGCGCCGTCCTCCGCTGAAGGTTTGCCGCGAGTCTAGATCGCTGCTGTTGCAGCTTGATGACAGCGGCTCCTGCTGTTGCCGTCTGTGGAACCGGCGTATGCTGCGCCTGTCGAAGGTTGCATGTATCTTTCTCAATATCCTTTTTGAATTGACGGCAGGAGTCAGGCGTTATGCTCAAGCGTGCAGGTATGTTTATGTTGGCGATGGTCGCTATTGGCTTGGTGGGTTGTGCGCATAGCCCGCAGCAGCTCAACGTGCAGCCGCAGATCAATAAGCCGCTAAATCCCGTGGCCCGGCAGCAGCCGGTGGTGGTAACGGTGCAGGACGTGCGCCAATCAAAGATTCTGGGCACTCGTGGCGGCATCTACCCGGACTCCAGCAGCATTACGTTGAGTGACAACACCATTAATGCGGTAAGGCAGCAGGTCGAGCAGGGCATGCGCCAGCTGGGCTTCACGGTAGTACCTGAAGGTACACCTAACGCCAATCGTCTGACTGTTGGCCTGAGCGACATGAGTTATCAGTCACCCAAGAGCAGTAGCTATGTTACTCAGGCTGATCTTAGCGCCACCTTTACCGCAGAGGCGCGCAACATGAATAAGAACTATCAGGGTCGTTACAGCTCTTCATTGCAGCAACGCTTTGGTTACGCGCCTAACCAGGCAACCAATACCAAAATGGTGACCGAGGTAATGAGCGATGCCTTGACCCGTGTTTTCCAGGATCCGCAGTTGATGCAAATTCTGCAGCAGTAAACAGACTGTTAGGCACAAAAAACCAGCGCGTAGCTGGTTTTTTTTTGCCTGAATTAATCTCAACTGGTAGGGGTTGGCGGCTCGTCGTGCAGCATCTCGTCGTGCTCTGCCATGTTCCAGGGTAATACGCCTGGGGATATATGCAGGAAGTGCAGGTACTTCTCGAAGTGATCGAGAATGTCGCCAATGATCTCCTGCTCGTCATAACCGTAAACGTCGTAGGTCTGTCCGCCTCGGCGCAGAAACACCTCGGCCCGGTAATAGTGTTCCTCTTCGTTATCCGCTCGCTGCGTTTGCGCATAGGCGAAATTCGGGCGACTGTATTCGCGTAAACGCACCTCGTAAATGAAGTCCAGCTGATCCGGTTTGTTGATCTCCAGATAGGCGCGCCCATGCTCGTTGTCGAGTTTAGCCTCTGCTGGCCAGCCCTGTTCAATCAGGTTCTGACTCAAGCGTTGCATGCCCGGCATCACGGTTTTGTTGATGAAGCCCTCAACATCACTGCGGTTTGGAAAGTTGACGATTCCCGCCAGACGCTTCTTCCAATTGGCGGCCAGACTATCGTCGCTGTAGCGACTGACCTGCATGTGGTGCAGTAGGCTGACATCGCGATGCCCCTCAATGACCAAGGCTCGCCACATACCGAGCATGGCGACGATCATGATGATCGCAAAAGGTAGCGCGGTGGCAATGGTCATGGTCTGCAATGCCCCCAAGCCGCCGGCTATTAGCAGCGCAGCGGCGACCACACCCTCAAGAATCGCCCAGAAAGCGCGCTGCCAGGCTGGCGTGACCATAACTCCGCCAGACGCCAGCGAATCGATCACCAGAGAGCCGGAGTCGGAAGAGGTGACGAAGAAGGTGACAATCAAAATCACTGTAATGAAAGAGACAATTGAGCTGAGCGGCAGATGCTCAAGTAGCTTGAACAGAGCAATGGCCTTGTCGTTCTGTACTTCGGTAATCAGCGAGGTGTAACCCTCGTTCATGATCAGATGCAAGGCTGTGTCTCCGAAGACCGAAAACCACAGGAAGGTAAATATGGTGGGTACTAGCATGACCCCGAAAACGAATTGGCGGATGGTGCGACCTCGGCTGATCTTGGCAATAAACAGCCCAACAAAGGGCGCCCACGCAATAGTCCAGCCGAAGATGAATAGCGTCCAGTTGCCAATCCAGTCGCTGTGGGTGTAAGCCTGTAGGTTGAAGGTACGCTCCACAATATTATTCAGGTAGCTGCCGGTGTTCTGTAAAAATGCTTCGAGAATAAAGATCGAAGGCCCGACAAAGAACACGAATAGCATCAAGGCTACGGCCAGCACCATATTAAGAATCGACAGATTCTTAACGCCTTTATCCATCCCCGCGACGACCGAAATAAGTGCCAGACTAGTAACTACGGCAATGGCGATCACTTGCACCGTGGTACTCACCGGAATATTCGGCCAGAGGTAATGTAAGCCAGCATTGATCTGGGCCACCGAGAGCCCAAGGGTGGTAGCGATGCCGAACAGCGTGCCAAGAATGGCAACGACGTCTACGGTGTGGCCAATGGGGCCGTGAATTTTATCCCCGATTAGCGGGTATAGCGCCGAGCGCATCGAGAGTGGCAAACCATGGCGGAAAGAGAAATACGCTAGCACCAGACCGACCAGGCCGTAGATAGCCCAGATATGAAAGCCCCAATGAAAAAAGGCGATTTGCATGGCCTGCTTGGCAGCGTTCAATGTTTCTGGTGCACCCACTGGTGGGTTGGCGAAGTGCGTTACCGGTTCGGCCACACCAAAAAATAGCAGCGCGATGCCGTAACCGGCGGAAAACAGCATGGCAAACCAGGCTGGGAAGCTGTATTGCGGCTCGGAATGGTCCGGGCCGAGTTTGATATTGCCCCAGTTACTGCATGCAACAATGACAATGAATAGCAGGAAACTGGCGACTGCCAGCATGTAGAACCAACCAAAAGTTTCAGTGATGTAGGCGAGGGTGCTGGAGAAGACTTCGCCGGCCAGTTCTGGATTGCTGATGGTACCCACTACGAGTAGTAGCGTGACTATCACTGCTGGTGCGAAGACCGGGACCAGAATGGTCGATCGCCAACCGGATTTGGCTTCTGTCATGCGGGACTCCTTCTGTGGATTCGGGCCGCCTATCCTCCGCGGCGGCCGGGTCGGCTATTGCCGATGGTGTTCTTAGTATAGTGATACGCAAGGTTCCGTCATTCCCGAGTGGAAATAAGCGCAGAGTCAGTCTTCTGTTTCCTCCTCTTCTTCGGCGAAGTATTCGACTCGAACTCGCACGCTGCCGGCGCGGATCATGCCGAGTTGTTCGGCGGCTATTTGCGACACGTCAATCACGCGATGACCCACAAAGGGCCCTCGGTCATTTACACGCAACACGACGCTGCGGTCGTTGTATAGGTTGGTGACTTTAACCAAGGTGCCGAATGGTAGGGTGGGGTGGGCTGCGGTTAACGCGGTTTCGTCGTAGGGCTCGCCGCTGGCCGTTCGGCGGCCGTGTAGACGTGACGAGTAGTAAGATGCCTTGCCTACCTGTGTCCACTGTTCGCCCTCCTGACTCTCCAGGTGATCGGCGTAAGCAAAGGCCGGTCCGCCGGTCGACGACAGTAATAGCAATGTGGCTATCCAAAGCGCTACTCGGCGCATGGCTGGGTCCTCGAAGGTGTCGGGGGGCTAAAGGGCTGAGACCTTGTCGCCCCCGGATCGGTTCAGCTGTCCAGTTTTTTGCGCAGCAATTCATTGACCTGCTGCGGGTTTGCCTTGCCTTTAGATGCCTTCATTGCCTGTCCGACGAAGAAGCCGAACATCTTGCCGCGCTTGGCTTCTTCGGCTGCACGGTACTGCTCGACCTGTTCGGCGTTCGCTGCCAGCACCTCGTCGAGCATCGTTTCGATGGCGCCGCTGTCAGTGACCTGCTTGAGACCTTTGGCTTCAATGACCGCATCGGCGCTGTCGCCTTCACCGTTGGCCAGCGCTTCAAACACCATTTTAGCGATCTTGCCGGAAATGGTGTTGTCTTTAATGCGCTGGATCATGCCGCCCAGCTGAGCTGCGCTGACAGGAGACTGCTCGATGTCCAGGTCAGCCTTGTTCAGCAGGCTGGATAGCTCGCCCATCACCCAGTTAGCAGCCAGCTTCGCGTCATCGCATACGCGTTGCACTTCTTCAAAGTAGTCTGCCAGCTCACGTTGCGCCGAAAGTACGCTGGCATCGTAGGTGGATAGACCAAACTGGCTGACGAAACGCTCACGTTTTTGTTGAGGGAGTTCGGGCAGCTCTGCACGCACTTCCTCAAGGAAGGCGGGTTCGAGCACGACTGGCAGCAGATCAGGGCAGGGGAAGTAACGGTAGTCGTTGGCTTCTTCCTTGCTGCGCATGGAGCGGGTTTCGTCCTTGTTCGGGTCGTACAGGCGGGTTTCCTGTACTACCTTGCCGCCGTCTTCGATCAATTCGATCTGACGCTGCACTTCGGTATTGATCGCCTTTTCGATAAAACGGAAAGAGTTGACGTTCTTGATCTCGCAGCGAGTGCCGAACTCGGCTTGGCCCTTGGGGCGAATCGATACGTTGCAGTCACAGCGTAGCGAACCTTCGGCCATGTTGCCGTCACAGATGCCGAGATAGCGCACCAGTGAGTGAACCGTTTTGGCATACGCCACCGCTTCTTTTGCGCTGCGCATGTCAGGCTCGGAGACGATTTCCAGCAGCGGTGTGCCGGCGCGGTTGAGGTCGATGCCGCTCATACCCTGAAAATCCTCGTGCAAGCTTTTGCCTGCGTCTTCTTCAAGGTGCGCGCGGGTCACGCCAACGCGTTTGACGGTGCCGTCATCCAGGGTGATATCCAAAAAGCCTTTGCCTACCACAGGGTGGTCCATTTGACTGGTCTGGTAACCCTTGGGCAGGTCTGGGTAGAAGTAATTTTTGCGAGCGAAGACGTTAGTCATGCCAATCTCGGCATCAATCGCCAGACCAAACTTGACTGCCTTGCGCACGGCTTGAGCGTTGAGCACCGGCAAGGTGCCGGGCATACCCAAGTCGATCAGGCTGGCTTGGGTGTTGGGCTCAGCGCCGAAGGTGGTAGCGCTGCCGGAGAAGATCTTCGACGCGGTGGTGAGCTGGGCGTGGATTTCCAGCCCGATGACGATTTCCCATTGCATAGCTGTCAATCCTCTCAGTAACCGGCCGGAGCGCGTTGATGCCAGTCAGTGACCTGTTGGTACTGATGCGCAATATTGAGCAAGCGGGCTTCGCTGAAGTAAGGCCCAAGTAATTGCATGCCCAGCGGCAGACCATTGGCAAACCCGGCGGGCAGGGCGATACCCGGAACACCGGCGAGGTTGGCGGTAATGGTATAAATGTCGGTCAAATAAAGGCTGACCGGGTCGTCGATCTTTTCGCCGATCTTGAATGCCGGTGTTGGCGAGGTCGGGCAGAGAATCACATCGACCTGCTCGTAGGCAGCCATAAAGTCATTCTTGATCAGGCGGCGAATCTTCTGTGCCTGCAGATAGTAGGCGTCGTAATAGCCAGCAGAGAGCGCGTATGCACCCACCATGATGCGGCGTTTCACTTCTGGGCCAAAGCCTTCGCCCCGTGAGCGTTTATACAGATCGGTTAGGTCGGCCGGATCGTTGCAACGGTAGCCGAAGCGCACGCCATCAAAGCGTGACAGGTTTGAAGAAGCTTCGGCCGGAGCAATGACGTAATAGGCGGGGATTGCCAGTTCGGCGTTCGGCAGGCTGATTTCCTTTACCTCGGCGCCGAGCGCCTGGAACTGCTTTACCGCAGCATCAATAGCATCAGCGGTAGCGGCGTCCAGGCCGCCAGCGAAATACTCCTTTGGCAGACCGATGCGCAGGCCCGTGAGTGAGTCGTTCAGGCTGGCGCTGTAGTTATCGACAGGTTGATCGACGCTGGTTGAGTCTTTGTCGTCAAAACCGGCCATGGCTTGCAGCATCAGTGCGCAGTCCTCGGCGGTGCGCGCCATCGGGCCACCTTGATCCAGGCTGGAGGCGTAAGCAATCATGCCCCAGCGCGAAACCCGTCCGTAAGTGGGTTTCAGGCCGGTCAGCGCGGTAAAACCGGCTGGCTGGCGAATCGAGCCACCGGTATCGGTGCCAGTAGCGGCAGCGCATAGGCGGGCTGCAACGGCCGCTGCAGAGCCGCCGGAGGATCCGCCGGGTACGCGCTCTGTGTCCCAAGGATTGCGGGTTGGACCGTAGAAGCTGGATTCGGTGGATGAGCCCATGGCGAACTCATCCAGATTGGTTTTACCCAGCGTGACCGCGCCAGCATCGATAAAGCGCTGAGTGACGGTTGATTCATAAGGCGCGATAAAATTGTCGAGCATTTTCGAGCCACAACTGGTGCGCAGGCCTTGGGTGCAAAATAAGTCCTTGTGCGCCAGCGGGATACCGGTGAGCGCCGTAGCCGTGCCCGCAGCGATACGCTCATCGGCGGCCTTGGCCTGAGTCAGTGCCAGATCCGGTGATACCGTGATGTAGCTGTTCAATTTTCCATCGAACGTCTCAATGCGCTTGAGGTAGTGTTGTGTCAGCTCAACGCTGGACAGGGTCTTGCTCTGCAGGGCCTGGGATAGTTCGGCCAGGGTTTTCTCATGCATGGGGTAATCTCTTGTCGGGGCGCGGCGAATTATTCGATGACCTTGGGAACCAGATACAAACCGGCCTCGGTGGCCGGGGCAATCGCCTGATAGGCATCACGCTGGTTGCTTTCGGTAACCGTGTCGGGGCGCAGGCGCTGAGTCGTTTCCAGCGGGTGCGCCAACGGAGTTACGCCGCGGGTATCGACTGCCTGCATCTTGTCGATGAGGCCAAGAATGCCTGACAGTTTGGCCGTGGTAGCAGGTATTTCGTCATCGGTGAGAGCGATACGTGCTAAATGAGCGATCTTTTCCACATCTGTGCGGTCAAAAGACATTGTGTAGGGCTCCATTAAGCCGGTGTATAGTCAGAGGTTAGGCTGAGCGCCGCATAGTATTAGCAGCTTCCAGTCGGAATTCCGGACAAAGGCGCGAATTTACCACAGTCTCGCCTTGCCCAAAAACCCCGCCGTTGTTAGAGTTGCGACACTTTCAGAAGTACCGATCAGTTCCCTGTTTGACCCGGTTTGATGGGCCATTCATTAAGGCCTTTTGCCGCTATTCTCATTTTTGCGGCGCTGCGGGCAGGCAACTTATCAGTGTTTCCCATACATTAACCCACGCGTCCTCGGGGTATATTCAACGCATGTTCAAAAAAATTCGTGGCATGTTTTCCAGTGATTTGTCCATCGACCTGGGCACTGCCAATACACTTATTTACGTTCGGGATCGCGGTATTGTACTGGACGAACCCTCTGTTGTGGCAATTCGCACCACTGCCGGTAATCAGAAAAGCGTCGTAGCCGTCGGTACTGACGCTAAGCGCATGCTGGGTCGTACGCCTGGCAATATTCAGGCTATCCGTCCGATGAAGGATGGCGTCATTGCTGACTTCAGTGTTTGCGAAAAAATGCTGCAATACTTCATCAATAAAGTGCACGAAAATAGCTTTATTCAGCCCAGCCCGCGGGTGCTTATCTGCGTGCCTTGCAAGTCTACTCAAGTGGAGCGTCGCGCCATTCGTGAGTCGGCCTTGGGTGCTGGCGCACGTGAGGTTTATCTGATTGAAGAGCCCATGGCTGCTGCCATCGGTGCTGGCTTGCCGGTAGAAGAAGCACGCGGCTCAATGGTTGTGGATATCGGTGGTGGTACCACTGAAATCGCGCTGATCTCGCTGAATGGCGTGGTTTATGCCGAATCCGTACGGGTCGGCGGCGATCGCTTTGACGAAGCCATTATGACTTACGTGCGTCGCAACTACGGTAGCCTGATCGGTGAATCCACTGCTGAGCGCATCAAACAAGAGATTGGCGTGGCTTTCCCTGGTGGTGAAATCCTGGAAGTGGATGTACGTGGCCGCAATCTCGCGGAAGGCGTGCCACGTGCCTTTACGCTGAACTCCAATGAAGTGTTGGAAGCACTGCAGGAGTCGCTGGCGACCATAGTACAAGCGGTTAAAAGCGCGCTGGAGCAATCCCCACCCGAATTGGCCTCGGATATTGCCGAGCGCGGCCTGATTCTGACTGGTGGCGGCGCGCTGTTGCGCGATCTTGATAAGTTGCTGGCGCAGGAAACCGGCTTGCCGGTCATCGTCGCTGAAGAGCCGCTGACCTGTGTGGCCCGTGGTGGCGGCAAGGCGCTAGAGATGATGGATCAGCACACCATGGACCTGCTGTCGACCGAATAAGTCGCCTGCGGCAGGCGGGCTCTTTGCGCCGGGATTCCTGGCATCGTCCGGCTTGCCGCTAACCGCATCAAGCTTGTGGCTGCGAGGAATTCGCCATCAAACCGCTATTTATCAAAGGCCCTTCGCTGGGCGTACGTTTTATCGTATTGACGGTGTTGTCCATCGCCTTAATGGTGGTAGATGCCCGTTTTGATGCGCTGAAGCCTATGCGCTCTCAGCTGGGTCTGTTTGTCTCTCCTCTGTATTACGTGGCTGAGCTGCCAGTGCGTGCCTGGGACACGGCGACAGAACTGACCTCCAGCCGGGTCCAGCTGATCACCGATAACGAACGACTCCGTGCCGAAGCACTGCTCACACAGCGTAAGCTGCAGAAGCTAGCTACGTTGACGGAGCAAAACGTGCGCCTGCGCGAGCTGCTCAACTCGTCCTCTTTGGTGGATGAGCGAGTGTTGGTCGCTGAACTTATCGGTGTCGACCCCAATCCTTTTACCCAACGTATTTTGATTGATAAAGGCGAGCGTGACGGCGTTTTCCTCGGTCAGCCGATACTGGACGCCACCGGATTGATGGGCCAGGTGGTAGAAGTGCTCCCTTATTCTGCCCGCGTACTGATGATTACCGACGCTTCTCACAGCCTGCCTGTGCAGGTCAATCGCAATGGTTTACGTGCGATTGCCAGCGGTACCGGTCGCAACGAATGGCTGGAATTGCGCTACGTTGGCGATACTGCCGATATCCGCGAGGGTGACATTGTGGTCAGCTCAGGGCTCGGTCAGCGTTTCCCTGCGGGTTATCCGGTGGGGCGAGTGCAATCGGTGGTGCGCCACCCAAGCCAATCTTTTGCCGAGGTACGAGTCGCGCCTTCTGCGCAGTTGAATCGTAGTCGCTATCTGTTGCTGGTGTTCAGCCCGGAAAGTGGTTACGGCGACGTCTTGCCGGCGTTAGACCTAACGCCTGATGCCAATATCCCGCCAGCCGATGCTGCGGCAGCCGATGCTGCGGCAGCCGACGCTGCGGCAGAACCCACGGATAATGCCGCTCCGGCCGCAGCAGCTGAGGAGGGCGCCAGCGATGCGCAGTAGCCTGGTTATCATCTTCACTATCGTGGTTGCGTTGCTGCTCAGCGTGATGCCAATGCCTGAGCCATTTAACTTGGGCCGCCCTATGTGGTTGGCGCTGGTATTGTCTTTCTGGGTCATGACATTGCCACACCGGGTTGGGCTACTCACCGCCTGGGTGGCGGGTTTGGTTACCGATGTGCTGTTTGGCCAGTTGTTTGGCCAGCACGCACTGGTGATGACCCTGGTGGTGTGGCAGCTGTTGTTGCTGCACCAACGAATTCGGCGTTTTCCCTTGTGGCAGCAAAGCCTGGTCATGTTGCCCGTCTTCGGTATCGCGCAGATGGTGCTGCTGTGGCTCAACAGTCTGAGCGGTAACCGTCCGCCGACCTTGTTGTTCCTGCTTCCGGCGCTGGTCAGCGCGATTCTTTGGCCGTGGGTTTTCACTCTTTTGCAGGGCATCAAGCGACGGTTCCGTGTTATCTGAGCCGCGCTTGCTGCTGGCCTCGGCTTCGCCGCGACGTCGTGAATTGCTCGCGCAAATTGGTGTGCCGACAACGCGACTGGTGTGCCAGGTTGACGAGCAGGTCGAGCCTGGCGAGGTGCCGTCGGTTTACGTCGAGCGTGTGACGCGTGACAAAGTGCGCGCCGGCGTTGCCGTGGCTCCGTCGGGCGCCGTAGTACTGGCAGCAGATACCGCTGTAGTGCTGAATCAACAAATTCTCGGTAAACCGCGTGATCGAGCGCATGCGCTGGCAATGCTAGCGGCGCTGTCAGGTCGCGAACATCAGGTTCTGACCGCAGTGGCGGTTGCCTGCGAAGAGCGGGTAGAGGTTCAGCTGGTTGTTACGCAGGTGCGCTTTCGCATCATTACGCCTGCCGAGAGTGAAGCCTACTGGGCTAGTGGCGAGCCAGCCGGCAAGGCCGGTGCGTACGGCATTCAAGGGTTGGGCGCGATCTTTGTGGAACACATCAACGGCAGTTACAGCGCCGTGGTTGGACTACCTTTGGCGGAAACAGCGGCATTACTCGATAGATTTGGCATTTCCTGCTGGCAGCCTGGCTAACTCAGCTGTCATGGGGCCCGCAACACCGGTATTGTGTTGCCAAGACTTGAATGGAAGAGCCCATGAGCGAAGAAATCCTGATCAATATTACCCCGATGGAAACCCGCGTAGCGCTGGTCGAGAACGGCGTACTGCAGGAGGTGCATATCGAACGCACCCTGCGCCGTGGCATCGTCGGCAACATCTACAAAGGCAAGGTGGTACGCGTACTGCCTGGCATGCAGGCGGCGTTTGTTGATATTGGCCTGGAGCGCGCCGCGTTTATTCACGCCTCAGAGATATCCGATCGCGAAGGGGCCGCGGTCGAAACCATCAGCGCATTGGTGCATGAAGGCAAAGCGCTGGTGGTGCAAGTGACCAAGGACCCGATAGGCACCAAGGGCGCCCGCTTGACCACCCACCTATCGATCCCTTCACGCTATTTGGTTTACATGCCGCGTACTCCGCATGTAGGCATTTCGTTGAAAATTGAGGATGAAGTTGAGCGCGAGCGCCTCAAACAAGTGGTTGCTGGTTGCGTGGAGCAGGAAGGCATCGATGAAGCCGGCGGCTTTATTCTGCGTACTGCAGCCGAGGGTGCTCGCGCTGAGGATATTCTGGTAGATATCCTTTATGTACGCCGGCTGTGGCTGCAGATTACCCAGCAAATGGGCGCGGCCCCGGCGCCGTCGGTTATCTACGAAGACCTGCCGTTGGCTCTGCGTACTTTGCGCGATTTGGCTAACCCTCGGTTGGAAAAAGTGCGTATCGATTCGCGGGAAACCTTCCAGAAGGTCGAGCAGTTTGTGCAGGAGCTGATGCCCGGTGTGGAAGAGCTGCTGGAGCATTACCCGGGCGAACGTCCGATTTTTGATCTGTATAGCGTGGAAGACGAAATTCAGAAGGCGATGGAGCGCAAGGTCATGCTCAAGTCCGGCGGCCATTTGGTGATCGACCAGACCGAAGCCATGACTACCATCGACGTTAACACCGGGGCGTTTGTCGGCCATCGGAATCTCGAAGAAACCATCTTCAAAACTAATCTGGAAGCGGCTACCTCTATTGCTCGGCAGCTGCGCCTGCGTAACCTTGGCGGCATCATCATCATCGACTTTATCGACATGGAAGATGAAGAGCATCAGCGCCAGGTGCAGCGCACGCTAGAAAAGCAGCTAGAGCGTGATCATTCCAAAACCAACATCATTGGCATCACCGAGTTGGGTTTGATTCAGATGACCCGCAAGCGCACGCGCGAAAGCCTTGAGCAGGTACTTTGTGAGCCTTGCCCTTGCTGCCAGGGTCGAGGCATTCAAAAAACGCCGGAGACCATTTGCTACGAAATTTTCCGCGAAATTTTGCGCGAGGCTAGAGCCTATCAAGCGGGTGCTTATATGGTGTTGGGTTCGCAGTCGGTGATCGACCGTCTGCTGGACGAAGAATCGGGCAACGTAGCGGATTTGGAGCTCTTTATCGAACGTCCGATCAAGTTTCAGGTGGAGACCATGTACACCCAGGAACAATACGACGTGGTGTTGATGTGATGGGCTGGTGAAGCGGGTGCAGTGGCAACGCTGGCTTAAACAAGGGCTTAATGGCCTGATTCTGCTACTGGTCGCCTGGCTTTTGCTGGCAGCAGCCTATGTCAGCTTGGGCCGTCAGTTCGTGCCAGCGATTGCCAACTATCAAGCTGAGTTGGTCGCGAAGGCGGAGTCCATCACGGGCAGACACATCCGGCTTGATAGTTTGAGTGCGCAGATGCAAGGCGCGCAGCCGGTATTCCGTCTGCGGGGCTTGGAAGTGCACGCGGACACTGATCCGGGTAGCCCCATGTTGTTTGCTCTGGACAATGTCACCGCTCGCTTGGACCTATGGCAAAGCCTGTGGCGTCAAAGTCTGGTTATGGACGCCCTGCAGATCGAAGGCTTATCACTGTCGATCAGTGAAGATGCCGAGGGTCACTGGCATCTGCGCGGCCTCGGTCAGCAGACGCAGTCGCTCGGCGGAATGGAGCAAGCACTTAAGGTGCTGCGCGAACAGCACCGTATCACCTTGCTGGAGACTCAAGTCGCGGTCAGCCCCTATGACGAGCCGCGCTGGCAGTTTGAGCGCGGCGAGCTGACATTGATTAACGGCGCTGGCTGGCAGCGCCTGGACGGCCGCCTGCGGCTGCCCGACGGCGAGCTTGTTCGCTGGCAGGTGAGTGGATTACTCGACAGCGATAACCTGGACGACTTGTCGCTAGGCTTTTTTCTTGAGCTGCCGGCTAGCGACTGGAGTCGCTGGTTACCGCAAGATTGGTTGGAACGCAGCCACCTGCAAAAATTGGTGGCTGGCGGGCGTTTCTGGGGTAGCTGGGAAAATCAGCGACTTCAACGCTTGCAGGGTACGCTGGTAGCGCCCGAGATCAGCTTCGATCATAAAGACTCACCGCCGCTACAGGATGTCTTCAGCCGTTTTGCTTACCGTTATTCTGATACCAGCGAGCGTTTGCTGGTGCAGGATTTCAGCTTACGCATAGAAGAACGCGTGTGGCCGATGATGCGCGCGCAAGCGGAGCGCAATACGGCGGAAGGTGAGTGGTCGCTGGCGGTTGATCGGTTCTCGCTAGACCGCCTGCGTGACTGGCTGCCGCGCTTTGTTGATCATCCACCCATGGCGGAGTTGATCACCACAGTGTCGCCGCAGGGCAATGTGCGTAATCTACATCTGTCCGGTCGCGGCTCGCCGACTGATATCGACGCGCTGCAGTTCAGTGCACTGCTTGACCAAGTGGGTATTCAGGCTTACCACAATGCACCCATGTTGCAGGGTATCAGTGGCAGCATTTCGGGTTCGCCGAGCGCCGGCGAATTGCGGATCAATAATCAGCAGTGGAGCATGCAACTGCCGCATTTGTTTCCTGAGGTATGGCAGTACGACAGCGCGCAAGGTGCACTTAACTGGTCATGGTCACAGGACGGTGGCCTGGGGTTGCACACCGCAGGTATATCGGTCGCGGGGGAGGAAGGTAAGGCGGCGGTGAAACTTGACTTACAACTGCCGCCGACCGGCCAGACTCCGAAGATGGACCTGCGGGTCGCCCTGCGTGATTCGCAGGCATCCGTTCACCGTCGTTACCTGCCGTTGCGTGCACCGGCCTTCAGTCCGGCGCTGGGTACCTGGCTCGCGGCCAGCGGCGTCAATGGTAAGGTGCCGTTGGCTATTTTCAGCTACAGCGGCTCGCTGCTGAAGAGTGCTACTAACGAAGAGCGTGACATTGGGCTTTATGCCGAGTTGCGCGATGGCGAATTGCTGTTCCAGAGCGGTTGGCCTCTGTTGACTGAAATCAACGCTGATCTACGTCTGCAGGGCGGCCTGCTGGATATCCGCGGTGAGCACGCTCGCCTCTGGAATACCAACGCCAGCGACACCCGCGTGAGTGCTCAGGTGCTAGGGCGTACCGGACCACTGATGCTAGAGATAGAGTCGGCTTTTGTTGGGCCGGTGGGCGATGCACTTAAGCTGATGCAAGACAGCCCGCTGAGCGAGCTGAGCAAAGACCCGCTAGCGGGCTGGACGGTCGGCAGCGGCGAGGTGGAAGGCAACCTGGCTCTGAGCATTCCGCTGCAATCAGATGCTCAAGCGCAGACTCAAGCCGATGTGAGCTGGCAGCTGGCGGCGGACAATCTGCTTATTCCGCAGTTGCAGGCCCCATTACGTCACCTCCAGGGCAATTTTGCCTACTCGCGCGAGCAAGGGCTGCGCTCCGATGATCTGAGTGGCACTTTTCTTGGCGCGCCGGTCAAGGCCAAACTGAGTCAGCGTGAAGGCACTCAACGGGTGAGTCTCTCTGGCAGCCACAGCGTTGAGCAACTGCGCAGTTGGTCGCTGGCCAGCGCAGTGCCAGCGGGTTTAGCCGATGGCAATTTCAGCTGGCAAGCTGAGGTGGAGATTGCTGCGCAGCAACAGCGCGTGCAAGTCAGTAGTGACCTCAAAGGGTTGGCGCTGACGCTACCACAACCGTTTGGCAAAGAAGCGCAAAGCGAGTTGGCAACCAAAGTAGACTTGCGACTCGCCAGCGGTGGTATTCAGCGCTGGCATGTGTCGGCGGCCAACGGGCTTGATGTGCAGTTGCTGCATCAAGGCGAGCAGCTCTCTGGCGATCTGCGCTTCCGTGCTGGCCTGGCGGCGCAGTCATCTGCCCCCGGCGTGGTAATCGCAGCTCAGCTGCCTAGTCTCGACTGGGATGAGTGGCAACAGTGGTTGAGCCAGTTGCCTGCGGCGGCCAAGCAGAGCGGTAATAGTGGTAAAGGCGGGGCCGCGCAGCTGCTGCGTCGTGCTGATATAAGCGCTGAATCGTTCACCGGTTTTGGTTTGTCGTTAAGCGACTTAAAAGTGGGCGTGCAGAGGCAGCCTAGCGGCTGGCAACTGGCGCTGACTCAGGCGGATGTAGCAGGTGATATTCACCTACCGGACAACAGCGCCGAGCCGATTGATATCGACCTGCAGCGGCTTAAACTCGGTGCGACTGACGAGCAAGCGGCAGAGTTACTGCCGGCGATGAGCCCAGATGAACCTGCGGCTGATCTCGATCCACCGGACCCGCTGGAAAAAATAAAGCCATCAAAACTACCGCCACTCAACGTACAGGTTGCGCAATTGTCGTGGGGCGGCGGACCGGTTGGCCGAGTGGCTTTCAAGCTACGCCCGGATGCGACTGGCGCGCAGATTCCCGAGCTCTCGCTCGACTTGCGCGGTCTGAAGGTTGAGGGTCGCATGGACTGGCGTGAAGCGCCGGCGCACACTGTATTCGACGGCAACGTCACCGCTGAAGACATCGGCGAAGTACTGACAGCTTGGCAATACGCGCCGACCATAACCAGCAAAGAGTTCACCACCCGAGCTCAGTTGAATTGGCCCGGATCGCCGGCGTTGTTTAGCCTACGGCGTGCCTCAGGTAGCCTGGAGGTTGCCGCGCGTGACGGTATGTTGCAGAGTGGTGACAACGGTACTCAAGCCTTGCGCGTGTTTGGTCTACTCAACTTCAACTCGCTGACGCGCCGCCTGCGGTTGGACTTCTCCGATCTGTTCAGCAAAGGTACCGCTTACGATACGCTGGACGGTGCGCTGTATGCCGACAATGGGGTCTTGCACAGCGAGAAGCCTCTCGTACTTGAGGGCCCTGGCGTAAAAATGCAGTTTGAAGGTAACGTCAACTTGCGTAGCGATAAGGTGGATCTCGGTGTATTGGTAACCTTGCCAGTGACCAACAATTTACCATTGGCTGCGCTGCTGGTTGGGGCGCCGCAAATTGGCGGAGTGCTCTTCCTCGCTGACAAGATCCTGGGTGACAAGGTGGCGCGCTTTGCCTCGGTTAAGTACAAGGTGAGCGGCGACTGGAAGCAACCGGATGTTGAGTTTGACCGTGCCTTTGACGACAAGGCTGCACTCGAAGAAGACTGATGCCAGTCTCGTAGTACTCTAGCCGGTAAATCCATCTGCAGAAGGTTAGCCTCTATGTCACGTGTCGCTGCTATCCAAATGACCAGTCAGCCAGACGTGCAGGAAAACCTGCACGTCGCAGCTGGCTTGATTGCCCGCGCGGCAGAGCAGGGCGCGGAGCTGGTCCTGTTGCCGGAATGTTTCGCCGCACTGGGCAACCGATCACTGGCTGCGATAGCCGCCGCTGAGTTTGGCACTGAGCGTCCGATTCGCCGGTTTCTCGCTGAGCAGTCGCGTGAGCACGGTATCTGGCTGATCGGCGGCAGCTTGCCGGTGCCGCGTGTTCCCGGCGGCAAGCCCATGGCAACTCAGCTGGTGGTGGATGAACAAGGGCAGGAAGTAGCGCGCTACGACAAATTGCACCTGTTTGATGTAGATGTCAGCGACAGCCACAACACCTATCGGGAGTCGCGCGATTACGATTTCGGCAATGCGCTAGTCTGTCTCGATTCGCCAGTGGGCCGGCTGGGTCTGAGCATTTGTTATGATGTGCGCTTTCCTGAGTTGTATCAGGGCTTGCGGTTGGCTGGCGCAGAATTGATCGTGGTGCCGGCCGCGTTCACCGCAGTAACCGGTGCAGCGCACTGGGAGGTGCTGCTGCGTGCCAGAGCGATAGAAACCCAATGTTATCTGCTGGCGGCCAATCAAACCGGTACCCACGCGGGAGGTCGTCAAACCTTCGGCCACAGCTGTCTTATTGATCCCTGGGGCGAGCTTGTTGCTGTTTTGCCCGAGGGCCCCGGCATTGCTGCCGGTGAACTGGATCGCGGTTTGCTAAGCGAGGTTCGCCAGCGGATGCCGATTATTGAACACCGCCGTTTTGCACCGCCTGCTTCGCCGCAGCCGGTTGCCAAGGAGTCGAACCAGAATGAGTGACCTTATCAGCCAAGCCGAAAATGCCTTGCTGCGCCCCGCTGACCTCACCCCGGACGCTGTCGCCAGCGTGCTCGGTACGTTGGTCTCGGCGCCGGGGGTTGATGCGGCAGATCTTTATTTTCAGCACCAGATCAGCGAATCCTGGGTGCTCGAGGACGGCATCGTCAAAGACGGCAGCTTTCATGTCGATCAAGGCGTCGGCGTGCGTGCGTTATCGGGTGAGAAGACCGGTTTTGCTTATAGCAATGATATTGGTCTGGCGGCGCTCGGCCAAGCTGCTGGCGCGGCGCGCTCGATTGCCCGTGCGGGCCAGGCCGGTAGTGTTCAGGCCTGGAAGAGACCCGTCTGTAAGCCGCTTTATGTTGCGGATAACCCGCTAGAAGTCATGGCTCAGGCAGACAAGGTGTCCTTTCTGCAGCGCATTGATGCCTACACGCGCAGCCTCGATCCTCGTATTACCCAGGTTAGCGTGAGCATGAGCGGTGTGCACGACACCATTATGGTGGCAGCCAGCGATGGGACTTGGGCGGGGGATATTCGTCCGCTGGTCCGCTTCAATGTGAGTGTCATTGTTGAGCATAACGGCCGACGTGAGCGCGGTAGTTCCGGCGGTGGTGGTCGTACTGATTACCGCTACTTCGAGACTGAGGAGCGTGCGTTGGGTTATGCCCGCGAAGCGGTGCGCCAAGCCAACGTCAACCTGCTGGCGGTTGCTGCGCCCGCTGGCAGCATGCCCGTGGTGATGGGGCCCGGTTGGTCTGGTGTGCTCTTGCATGAAGCTGTTGGGCACGGCCTGGAGGGCGATTTCAACCGCAAGGGCAGCTCGGCCTACAGCGGCCGGGTGGGCGAAAAAGTGGCGTCCAGCCTGTGTACCATCGTCGATGACGGTACCTTGCCAGGCCGCCGCGGTTCACTGACTCTGGACGATGAAGGGCAGCCGACCAACTGCACGACCTTGATCGAAAATGGGGTGCTCAAGGGCTATATGCAGGACAAACTCAATGCTCGCCTGATGGGCGTGCCTTACACCGGCAATGGTCGCCGCGAATCCTACGCGCATCTGCCGATGCCGCGCATGACCAATACTTACATGTTGGCGGGGGAGAGCGATCCGGAAGAGATCATTGCCTCAGTGAAAAAGGGCATCTACTGCGCCAACCTGGGTGGTGGTCAGGTCGATATCACCAGCGGCAAGTTCGTATTCTCCACCAGCGAGGCCTATCTGATCGAAGACGGTAAAATTACCGCGCCGGTCAAGGGGGCCACTCTGATTGGCAATGGTCCTGAGGTAATGAACCGTGTATCCATGGTGGGCCATGATCTGGAACTCGATAGCGGCGTTGGCGTTTGCGGCAAGGATGGGCAGTCATTGCCGGTGGGCGTGGGTCAGCCCACGTTGAAAATCGATCAGATTACCGTTGGCGGAACCGGTTAAAGCCGCGTTGCCCTGAGCTAGCAGATGCTAGCTAAACCATCGGCTATCCAACGCATCTTGGGTAGCCGATGGTGACTGCGTTTTGCGCAGCAAATACCTGCCCACTATGACTGCTTATTGCCCGTAGCCGCGTGCTCAGCGCGCTTCAAAAAGCCCTGCCAAGCGATTTTTGCGCACCTGATCAACAGGGAAGATGCGGCCGCTCATGGCGACGTACACGCCGTGGGGCATGCAGTTAAGTGCGCCCACCGCTAGCCCCAAATTGAACAGCGCATCTGAATCACGAAAACGCGCCGGCTGCATGGCACCGGTTAGTACAATGACTTTGCCGTCAATGTCCGCCAGACCAGCGCCGGTGACCGTCATGGTGTCAGTGCCGTGGGTGATCAGGATATGTTCGTGCGGGCAAGCGCTGATCTTGTCGTGGATCAGTTGGCGGTCGAGATCGTCGAGCTCGAGACTGTCCTTTTTGGTCAGGGATTCGATGTTATAGTCAAAACCGACCCGCGCCTGCTGCAATAGCTCGCCTGCGATCGGTTCGCCTATCTGGTATTCGCTGAGGGCGTCAAAGTAGAGTTTGTCCAGCGTGCCGCCGGTGCTGAATATTTGTACAAACATAGTGATTAATTCCTGAAAATATTATCTGATCATGTCTGTTGAACCGCCCGCCGATTTTGATACCCCAGCTAACTCGCCTGATGCCGCGGTGAGTCCCGGAGTGCGCGACTGGTGGGTCTATATGGTGCGCGCGGAAAACGGTCATCTATATACGGGTATCAGCATAGACCCTGAGCGTCGCTTTCGGGAACACCTGCGCGGCAAGGGTGCGCGCTTTTTCAATCGCAGCCCGGCCAGTGCGCTGGTCTGGTGGGAGCGCTGCAGCGGACAGGGTGATGCCTTGCGCCAGGAGCTGAGCATCAAAGCGTTGTCCAAATTAGCCAAGGAGCGGCTTATCAGTGACTTCGATAACCTTCCATCATTGGCCGTAAAGCCCTGTGCAGTTGAACTTGCAGGGGCTAAGCTGAGCGCACAACAACCGGAGACCAAGCATGAGTGATTTGATTCTGCACCACTACCCGCAATCCCCTTTCGCTGAAAAGGCGCGTTTGATGTTGGGCTTTAAGGGGCTGTCTTGGCAGTCGGTGATGATCCCTTCGATGATGCCCAAGCCTGATTTGAATGCCTTAACAGGCGGCTACCGCCGGACTCCGGTGATGCAGGTTGGCGCTGATATTTACTGTGATACGGCGATGATCGCGCGCCGCCTGGAGCAAGAGAAAGCCGCGCCTGCACTTTTTCCGGAAGGGCGCGAGGCTGCCGCTATGGGGTTGGCGCAGTTTGCTGATCAAGTGCTATTTCAACATGGCGTCGCCATCAATTTTCAGCCCAAAGGGTTGGCTGCGCGTTTTGCCGGTATGCCTGAGCAGGTGATCAAGGGCTTTATGGCAGATCGTAAAGCGTTGTTTGAAAAGGGCTCGGCTAGTCGCTTGGATCCAGCAGTGGCTTTGTCGCAGTGGCCAACACTATTGAGTCGACTTGAAACGCAGTTGCAGCGAGATGGTGCCTTTCTGCTCGGTGATACGCCGTGCATTGCTGACTTTTCTCACTACCACCCGCTTTGGTTTGTCAGCAGTAACAAAGCGGTCGCTGAAGCGCTCGAAGGTTATCCGGCTGTAACGAGCTGGATGCAGCGTATGGCTGATATTGGCCACGGCGTTGCTAGCGAGTTAAGCGCCGATGAAGCTATTAGCATTGCCAAGCAAGCCACGCCAGCCGCGCTGCCAGATAATGCTATTGCCAGCCCCGGTGGATTTAGCAACGGACAGGCCGTGACTGTGAGTGCGGTGGACTACGGTACTGATCAGGTAGCCGGTACACTGCTATTCGAAGGGGCTGAAGAAATTATCATTGCCCGTGAAGATGAGCGTGCCGGACTAGTACACGTGCATTTTCCGCGCTACGGATATCGTATCGCCGCCGCCTGATAGACTTGCCGCAGGATAAGAGGTCGGCAGATTCGCATCTGTCGGCCTTTTTTTGACTGTAAAGTCACTGAAGTGTGTGCTGAATCTCGGTACATCTTGGTGTGGCTTCGTTAGAATCGCGCCTCGGAAAAAGAGAGGGAGCTCAATGTGATCAACTGGGTGGGAAGGCGAACAGGCATCTGCCTGCTGTTGGCAAGCCTAAGCGGATGGGTTACCACGCCGGTTGCCGCTGAACCGCAATTGAATGCCGAGACGGCATGTGCTGCTCCTGTGCGTGCTTTTCAGTCGAGGATAGAGGGCGCGGTAAATTTTGATCGTGAAGCACCCGGCTTGCAGGTAAAAATGCTGGATTTGCTAGGTGTTTGTCAGCAGGTGGTTGAGCAGCAGTTGAGTGAGTTGATATCGGACTATGCAGACCTGCCGGCGGACTCGCCATGTCAGCAGGGGTTGCGAGATTTGGAGCCGTTTGTCCCACTATTTGCCGATATGCGGAAGCAGATAGCCCAGCAGCGGTTGGTTAGTCATGCTGAGAAACGCGGCGCCATCGAGCATTTTCGTGTTATCACCCCCGGCGTGCTGCGCACGGTCAACGGCGTTTTTCTTCACCGCTATGCTGTTTGCGAACCAGAATCCGAGATACAACAGGCAAACATTGTTGTTCCTTAGCGGTAGATTGTTAGTGCCGCGCGGCAACTCTGATTTGATCGTGTTCTGACTCTCAGGGCTTCAAAGAATAACCAGCTCTTCCTCAGTTCGGTCTTGTTTTCGGTCGTTGCGGCTACTCTCTCTTTCCGCCGTATTGACGTCGTGTCTATAGCGCTCGCCTGCCTGGATCTGCTGTTCCGGTCACTGAGTATCTTGATGCCTTACAGCATTGTCGTCTGTCCAGCGGCCCTGTTCATGCAATATCAGGCTGTCGCCGTGGTAGATGTTTAGTAGCCCATCTTCGGTGATCAGGAAGCTGCGTTCGGACTGGTCGAAGCGGTAGCCCAGAAACCGGCACGGTGTTTTGCCGTCGGCACAGGTAGTGTGCATGCTGCGGCCTTGCAGCATCAGCGGCTCGCCATTGTGACGCTCCCGACCTTGCAGCGTGTACTGGTTACAGCTGACCTCACCTTCGACACAGCGTGAGTCCATTTTTAGCTCATAGCTGGGCGTGATCAATACACGTTCATCCGCGTTCACGCCGCCGGCAACCATTAGACAGGCAACGCCCAGACTGCGGATTGAACTGATCAACTTAGGCATTTCGGGTTTCTCCCAGGGTTAAATATTGGCGGGTATGGGTTGATAGCCCGGAAGGGCCTCAACTCGTGCCAGCCAGGCGCGGATGGCCGGGTAGTCGGCGAGGTCAAAGCCACCTTCCGGCGCGATATGCGTGTAGGCGTACAGGCTGATGTCCGCAACACTGAGTCGGTTATCGACCAGGTAATCGGTTTGCTGCAACTGCTGTTCCATAACCCTCAAGGCGCGATGACCGCCAGGCTGCTTGGCGTGATATTCCGCTCGACGCTCTTCGGGCAAGCCGAGGTAGCGGGCGATAAAGCGCGCTACGGCTATGTAGGGCTCGTGACTGTACTGTTCAAAAAATTGCCACTGCAGCACTTTGGCTAAGGCAAAGCTGTCCTGTGGAAGCAGCGCCGAATCGGTGGCCAGATAGTTGAGTATGGCATTGGATTCGCTGAGGGTGCGTCCATCGTCTAATTCTAGCAGTGGTACTTTGGCGTTGGGATTAAGGCTCAGGAAGGCCTCGGTCCGGGTTTCTTCACGCAGTATGTCCAACTGAACCCATTCATGCTCAATGCTAAGCAAGTCGCACAGCAGCTTCAGCTTGTAACAGTTGCCTGAGATCAGGTCGCCGTAAATTTTCATGAGTGACCCTCCGCTAGCGTATCCAGTGTGGAGTTGCCAGGTTTGTTGTAGATCACCACTGTGCCGGCAAGTTTGTCGTGCCAACCTTGTTTGCGCGCGTCGAAGGCGACCCAAAGTAGCCCCAGTCCAAACGGGATGGTGGCGATGAAATAGCCCAGGTAGCGGATGACCAACTGCCCAGTACCGGGCGGCTGTAAAGTGCGGGCATCGACTACCCGCGCATGCACTGCCATTTTGCCTGGGGTTGCTTGTTTCGCGCGCCAGAAAATGATCACGGCGATGGCCGGAAGGACCCAGGTCAGCACGATATCGGCAAGGCCATCAACGGGCGGCGACTGGTAGGGGTCAAAGTACTCCCAGCCGTAAAAGTACACCAGCAGGGGCGTAATCAACAGCATCATCCAAAGGGTGTCGATAAGGCTGGCGAGCGTGCGCTGCCAGAATCCGACGTAACGCACTTGCGTAGCTGTTTGCATGAAAAAGGACTCCTCGCCGCATGGCCACATGACCTCGCATTTTGCGCAGAAAATTCCTTCAGCGACTAGCTCAGCGCACATAATCGCTGCTGATAAATGCGATCCAGTCGGCAAGTTCTATGGTATTTGCGGGATAGTCCGAAAAATACTGTTCTGGAGCATTGCATGGCGGCCCGCGGGCGAGTGGATATTGGCGAAATACCAATATATGGCGTTGTTTTGACCCTGCACTGTGCAGGGCTGAATCAGCTCATGGTTCGGCGTATGCTGTGTCTCAACCGATTGCGGCGCTCAGGATTAGTGGCTGCCGCAACCTCACCTGCATGCGAGGGAAGTGTGGATAACATCATTCAGGTCAACCAGTTGACCAAATCTTACGACTCTGGCTTTCAGGCTCTGAAGGGCGTGAATCTAAGTATTCGACGCGGTGAGATATTTGCACTGCTCGGTCCTAATGGCGCCGGCAAAACGACGTTGATCAGTATCGTCTGCGGCCTGGTGAATGCCAGCAGCGGAACGGTATTGGTCGATGGTCACGATAACGTGCGCGATTATCGCAAGGCTCGCAGCAAGATTGGGCTGGTGCCGCAGGAGCTGACCAACAACATGTTTGATAGTGTCTGGTCGACCCTCAAGCTAAGTCGTGGGTTGTTCGGTAAGCCGCCTAATGACGGCCTGCTTGAACAGATACTGCGTGAGCTGTCGCTGTGGGATAAGCGTAATGATCGCATCATGAACCTGTCCGGTGGCATGAAGCGCCGAGTGCTGATTGCTAAGGCCTTGTCGCATGAGCCCGACGTATTGTTTCTCGATGAGCCGACCGCTGGTGTCGATGTTGAGTTGCGCCGCGACATGTGGGATATGGTGCGGCGACTACAGCAACGTGGGGTGACCATCATCCTGACTACGCATTACATCGAAGAGGCCGAAGAGATGGCCGACCGTATTGGTGTCATCAGTGAGGGCGAGATCATCTTGATAGAAGAGAAAGATAAGCTGATGCAGCAGCTGGGTACCAAACAGTTAGCTATTCAATTGCACTCCGCGCTTGAACAACTGCCAGAGAGTCTGCGCGCTGATGCTCTGAAGTTGACGCCGGATGGCTACAGTCTGATCTACACCTTCGATGCGCAGTCTGAGCAGACGGGGATCGCTGAGTTGTTGAAAAAGCTGGATCTAGCGGGCATCGAAGTGAAAGACCTGCATTCCAGTCAGAGCTCGCTGGAAGATATCTTCGTTGGTCTGGTACACAAGCGCCGCGATGAGCAACGCTTAGGGGAGTCCCAATGAACTTTTACGGCGTCAAGGCAATTTATCAGGCGGAGATGGCGCGCATGCTGCGCACCACGTTGCAAAGTGTAGCGTCACCGGTCGTTTCCACATCGTTGTACTTTATCGTGTTTGGGGCGGCCATTGGCAGCCGCATGACCGAAGTGGATGGTGTAAGTTACGGTGCTTTTATCATCCCCGGCCTGATTATGTTGATGTTGCTTAACGAGAGTATTTCCAACGCCTCTTTTGGTATTTACATGCCTAAGTTCACCGGTACCATTTATGAGGTGTTATCTGCGCCGGTGTCGCCGCTGGAGATCGTCGTTGGTTATGTCGGTGCGGCGGCTACCAAGTCGGTATTGTTAGGATTGTTGGTGCTGATTACAGCGCGGCTATTTGTAAGCTACGAGATTCAGCACCCGGTGTGGATGCTCGGGTTCTTGATACTCACTGCAGTGACGTTCAGTTTATTCGGTTTCGTGATCGGGGTCTGGGCTGATGGTTTTGAAAAGCTGCAGATTATTCCGCTGATGATAGTTACCCCTTTGGCTTTTTTGGGCGGGAGTTTTTACTCCATTACCATGTTGCCGCCTTTTTGGCAGACGGTGACCCTGTTTAATCCGGTGGTGTATTTGATCAGTGGCTTCCGTTGGAGCTTCTATGGCGCAGCGGACGTGCATATTGGCGTTAGCCTGGGCATGACTCTGGTGTTTCTAAACATTTGTCTGGCGCTTGTTTGGTGGATATTCCGCACGGGGTACAAGCTAAAGCCTTGATTGGTGAGCCGATATTGATGGTTTTCGAAGCTGTCTTAATGCGCCCCGAGAGTGACTAAGGAGTCATTCTTGGGGCTTTTTTATATTGGTGATGAGCGAATATTGAGATGGCCTGTTGCTATGTGTCGGAAATTTGTCGATTATGCTCCGCCGATTCGCAAGTTGTGTGTATTTTTGACTGTGATATTATTTGGCTACTAAAGGCGGCTCATGGATTGCCGACGTGTTCTTAAAAGGACTCAAGGGTGGTGAGGTTGTCCCCCTTGTTTGGAATCGAAGTGAAGGAGTGCAGATGTACAAGGCGTGCGGTGAGAACAGAGTCACCTTCTTCGTGGTTCTGCAGGTCTTGTTGATGAGCCTAAGCGGTTATGCTCTAGCTGCTAAAAATCCGACTGCGACTCCTGGCAGCGTCGGCTTTTGGTATGCATCTAATCCGCCTACCCCAGAACTTGCACAATATGACTGGGTGGTGCTTGAACCTGCCAATACAGCTCAGACTGATATAGATTTTTTGCTTGCTCAGGGTAGTGAGCCCTTCGCTTATCTCTCCGTGGGCGAAATAGATCAGGGCGACGATGAAGCCTTGGCTGTACACGTCTCTTCGCGCTCCGGTGAGCGTAATCAAGCGTGGCAAAGCGATGTCACTGACTTATCCAGCACTGAATGGCAGGCCTACTTATTACGTAAGGCTGGCCGATATCAAGCGGCGGGATATTCTGGTTTGTTTCTCGATACCCTCGATAGTTTCACCCTACTTGAAGAAGATCGCCACGCCGAGCAGAACGCCGCGCTAATTGCAGTGATCCAGCGCATTCACCGTGAATACCCAAAGCTTAAACTCTTCTTCAATCGTGGTTTTGAGGTGCTTCCCGCGTTGTATGAGTTGGTTGATGCGGTCGCAGTAGAATCTTTTTATTCAGGCTGGGATCAGGCGAGTGAAGTCTATCGCCCGGTTCCTGCGCAGGATCGCCTTTGGTTGGAGTCGCAGGTTACTCCACTCAAAGAACGCGGCATTTCGGTGGTGGCGATCGAGTACGCTGAACCCGGTGACCGCGAAGCCATGCGGCAAATTGCGCGCAAGGCATCGACTCAGGGTTACATCCCTTTTGTAACTACACCGGGGCTGGATTCGCTGGGTATTGGCAGCATTGAGGTTCAGCCGCGGCGAGTGGCGCTGGTCTATGATCCACGTGAAGGGGATCTAGCGAGCAATCCTGGACATGTCTATTTGGGCGGTTTGCTCGAGTACCTGGGCTACCGCGTAGATTACTTGCCTGCCGATGGCAGCCTACCCTTGGAGCGCTTTGATGAGCTCTATGCTGGCGTCGTATTCTGGATGACCAGTGGTAGTGCTGCGGACAATCAGCGTTTCAATGAGTTTTTGTCCGCTCGCCTGCAGGAGGGCGTTCCTCTGGCTTTCATGGGAGGTTTACCTGTGGATGGTCAAATGCTCGCACGATTGCAGCTGAGCATCACGCCTGGTGAGGTTGAGTCGGTTAGCATCAGCGATATGGACCAAGCCATGCTTGGTAATTTTGAGGCCCCATTAAAAGCACGTACCCGCGGCTTGCAGGCCGTTCAGCGTCGCGACTCCGCAGGTACATCGCTGTTGACCCTGACCGATAACCAGAATCGTGCTATCACGCCGGCTGCCATCATGCCCTGGGGTGGTTATGCGCTGTCACCTTATCTGCTAGAAGAAGGCGCCTCGCACCGACGCTGGATTCTCAACCCTCTGGCGTTCTTGCAGCGGGCATTAAAACTACCAGTGATGCCGCGCCTGGATACCACCACCGAAAATGGTCGACGCATTGCTACCGTGCATATCGACGGTGACGGCTTTGCGTCCAAAGCCGAAATGGAGGGTACGCCTTTCTCCGGTGAGGTGGTCTTAAATGACTTTATCCGACCGCACAACTACTTGACCTCAGTCTCGGTTATTGAGGGTGAGGTTGGCGCTAAAGGTATGTATCCGCAGCTGACTTCGACACTTGAACCCATTGCGCGACGGATTTTTGCCGATGCCAAGGTAGAGCCTGCGTCACATACTTTCAGCCACCCATTTTATTGGGAGCCGGAGAAAGCCTCTCAAGTCGAAGGATTTAAGGCCGATTATGGTCTTAATATGGCGATCCCCAATTATCCGAAAATGGATCTTAAGCGCGAGATCGTCGGTTCACGTGACTATATCGAAAGTCGCTTACTACCTCCGGGTAAAAAAGTGCGTTTGATCTTCTGGTCAGGTGCTGCTTTACCAGGGCCGGAAGCTATTGCCATGGCGTATGACGCTGGCATGGCAAATGTAAATGGTGCGGAAACCTTCATCACCAGAGGCAACCCGTCGCTAACCGGTCTATACCCGCTGTTACGTCCAACAACGGGTGGGTTGCAGATTTACGCTCCGATCATTAATGAAAATCTCTACACCAATCTTTGGAACGGCCCTTTCTATGGCTTCGAACGGGTTATCGATACCTTTGAACTGACCGACGCCCCCAGGCGTCTGCGGGCAATCAACCTTTATTACCACTTTTATTCTGGCACCAAGCAGGCTTCGCTCAAGGCCATGGATGAGATCTACAGCTATATGGATGAGCAACAACCGATTTCTTTATGGATGGGTGATTACTTGCGGCGAGTACGTGGTCTTTACGAGGGCAGCGTGTCACGCACGCTAGACGGTCGTTGGCAGCTGCGCGCACTGCAGGGCACTCGCACCGTCCGATTGGACGCGTCGCAGGGCTGGCCGGACTTGACCCGTTCAGAGGACGTGGCCGGGGTGCGTGACTTACCTCAGGGTCGCTATGTGCATCTCAGCAGCGATCATGCCTCGCTGGCGCTCAGGAATACCCGTGATCCTGCTCCTGCACTGGAGCAGGCAAATTTGCCACTGACCGACTGGCGTTATTTGTCGGATAAGCGGGTGCAATTTTCTTTCAGTGGACAGTTCCCTCTGCAACTGTCCATCCGCTACGGCGGTAACTGCCAAATCAATTACCAAGGTTCTGAGTTCAAGCCGCAGCGACGCGGCGATTTGCTTGAATTCCGCCTTGCGCAACACGGGGTAAGTGATGCCATCCTCGCCTGCAACTGAGTCCATACCGCTGCTGCGCCCCTGGGCTTTTGGCCTGGGGTGTGCGGTTGTGTCATTGGTCTTGGTGCTGAGTTATCAGCATAAAGATGCTTTTTTGCCCAACGGCAAAAGGCCAGATGCCATTTCCGTAAACTACGCGGAGCTGCTGCTGGCCGCTGATCCGGCTAACTACGAATTGCGCGCTGAACTGGTAGAGATGCTAATTAAGCTCGGCCGCTTTTACGATGCGTTGACTCACTTGAAGGCATGGCAGGGCGGTGACCCGCTGGTCAAGAATTACTACAACCTGTTGCTGGACGGCAAGGTTGCGATCATCCGCGAAGATCCTGCGGACGTGGCTCTGGCTCGTGAGCGCTTGCAAGCCCTCGATTACGAGCCACTCAGTATTGATCAGCAGCGCTCTCTGGCTATGTTGGCGCTGGAGCTGGGTGATCCGCTGATGGCGGCCAGACTGTTTGATATTTTGGCGCAACGCTTGCCCGAAGAGCGTAAGCCGATGCTTATGCGCGCTGCGCGCTGGAGCTTGGCGGGTAATGCGCCTGAAGAAGCGGCGCTGGTGTACCAGAGTCTTGTGGAAGAGGTGCAAACGCCGAAGGAAAAATTATTTTTTATCCGTAAGTCTCACGATGCCTGGTTGGCAGCCGGAGAGGCGGGGATGGCAGCAACTTACTTGCTGAAGGCATTACGCGAATACCCAGAAGTTTACCCAAGCGATAGTTGGTTGAATCAGGCCGTGGGTTACGCCGTGGGCGCCATGCGCTACGATTTGGCCCAACAATTGGTAGATTATTGGCTGGAGCGTGAGCCGGACAACCTCGCTGCCTTGCGAGCTGCTTTCACCATGCAATTGAGTAGTGGCGACACGGCCGCCGCCTGGAATACCGGCCAAACGTTGTTGGCCTATGAGCCTGCCACGCCGGCTATGCTCAGGCAGATGGCGCTGTTGGCACAATGGCAAGGTGAGCCAGAGGCCGCCTTGCATTACTGGTCTAGTTACCTCGCGCTAGAAGAAGACCCCAAGGCGCGTGAGGCTGCTTGGCGTTTGGCGTTCCAGTTGTTTGATTACGACCGCGGCATTGAACTGTTGGCGGGTACCACTGGCACTCGCGGTTTGACCGATGAAGAGCTGAATTTGTTGGTGTACGCACAGGAATCTCGCGGTACGCCTGAGCTGGCTGAACGCTGGTTAAGAAGTTACGTTCGTGACTCTGGGCAGCAGCGCTTGGCCTGGGTCAAATTATTACAGGTGCTAGAAAATACCCTGCAATACCGGGAAGAAGCAAAAACCTGGGAGGGCTTTGCGCGTGGCCATCGTCTGAGCGTTACGGAGCGTGTCAGTTGGGCTGAAGTGCTGTGGGATACCTATCAACCTGAACGCGCTTGGCAGGTGCTTGATATCGGCGTAACCGATGAGCTGAGCCCTGATTACTGGCGTTTGCGTGCAGCGTTGGCTTGGGAGTTGGAGCGTGACGAAGAGCTCGCTTCTATTTACCAGCAGATGCAGCAGAAAGGCGTTGAGCTGACCTTGAGCGAAGAAGGTCAATTAATTGAGCTTTACCGGCAAACTGACCCACAGCGTGCCTTGGCCTTGGCGCATGCAAGTTGGCTGCGCTCCGGCGACAGTCGCAGGCTGATTGATGCAATCCAGTTAGCTGAATATCTGCAGGACTGGGAGCAGCTTGAGACGATGGTCGCTGAGGCCGAAGAGGCCGGGCTAGGTACCCAGCTGCCAGTGCTATTGGCCAAAGGCTTGCTGGCTGAGCGAAATGGCGATGCCGATAAGGCCGAGCATATTTACTTAAAGGCGCTGGCAGCTAACCCCGGTGACCTGGTGTTGCGCGAGCGGTTGCTGTGGTTGTACGTGGATGGTCGCAATCTGCAGCAGTTGAAGCGCGTAGTGGGGCCTTGGGAGTCAGGTGCATCTGGCTCACCGTCCCTGTGGCTGGCATTGGGTGCTGCCAATCAGATGCTGGAGCGAAACGAGCGTGCACTGCGTTGGTATCAGCAGTACGCAGCTGCGCGCCCGGCCGACCTGCTTGGGTTGGCTGCTTATGCCGATGCGTTGGACGCTGCCGGGCGTGAGGCGGCGGCTCAGCGGCTGCGCGCTCATGTATTGAAACATCCCGACTTTGCTCAGGTCGCCGCCACTCCGCAGGGCTATCAAACCTGGCTACGGCTGATGATGTCGGCCCGCAGCAACTTGCATGCAAAAAATCAGGCGGTGCGCTGGCAGGATGGCTCTACCGCCATGCTGCAGCTGTGGTTTGAAGCGTTGCTCGATCATCTGGACGCAACCAATCAGGAGGCGCAGAAAGATGCCTGGCTGGCGTGGGGGCGTGCTCACGATCTACGCATCGACAATTACGATCTGATTCAGGAAGCCTTGCGCACTTATAACCGCGCGCAATTAGGCGAGATGCTGGCCGACGCACGAATCGACCCGGCGCAACGAGTTGAAACTCTGAGTCGCCTGGGCGACCAGGGTCGGGCTCTCGGCGATGCGTTGTCCGAGCTAGGTGATGACCAGCCGCTTGCGGTGCGTCAGCAGCTGTGGCGTCAGGCGCTGGAAATGACCGAGCAGCACCCGCAGGGTATGCAAGTCGGTTGGGGTCAAGAAGACTTTGGGGGCCTGGAGCTACAAGGTCCGCGCTTTAGCGCAGCACGCTATCTTGGAGATAACTGGTATTTCCGTCTGGATACGCAGCAAGCACGCTATGACTCATCGTTGTTAGATACCGATGCCCTTGGCGCTGAAACCAGTGCGGCACTGCGTTTAGAACGCAACTTGGCCAATGGCTACGTGGCACTGACGCTAGATACTAGTCAGCGCCAAGACGACGACCGAAATGGCTTCGGTGTTTCCCGTCAATTTTTATTAGGTAGTGACCAGGTTGTCGCCGGTCTGGATTGGCAGCGCGAAAGTCGGGAAACCGGTTTGATGCGTGCGGTGGGTCAACAGGATGCCGTGTGGTTAAACGTGAGCCATAACTTTAGCGCGCGAGATCAACTGAGTTGGGCGCTAGAGCACCGCCAGTACGAAACGCGTTCGGGGCTATCCATCGGTTCAGGCGAGGTTGCTAACGTCGAAGTCAGTCAGGTGCAGTTCTTCAGTGGACCAACCTGGATTCTGCGTAGTGGATTGGAAGTACAAAATAACCGATTGGATTCCACCAATTTGACGTCTTTGCTTACCAGTAACGGTGGCGTGGTCAATCAGGGTGATGTGACCGCAGAGGAGTTGCTACCGGATCGGGTAGGTCGCTTCTATGTTGGCAGTCAATTGCGCCGGGGCTATCCGGGTGCGTTAAACAGAACCCGTGGGCAGTACACTTGGTTGCTGGATACAGCGGCTGGCTGGGATTGGGTTGAGCAGAGCATGAATTACTCGGTCAACGCCGGCTTAGGCGTGGAAGTGCTGGGTGACGATGAGCTGTCCTTCACTGCTGGCTATCAATCAGCACCTATTGGTGGTGATGGTGAACCTGGCGGTAACGTAAGTATTTCCTATAGCTCCCGGTTTGGGCGCTGAAGACATCATGAGGAGTAACAAAATGCGTATTTTCCGTTGTGTGACCCTGTTGGCTGCGACGCTCGCATTTGCAGGCTGCAGCACTTTTTCCGGTAACGACAGCCCGTCTTTTCCGGCCCAGGCCAAGTGGGGTCTGCTACCAGTGGTGAATTACTCACAGACACCTCAAGCCGGCGAGCGTACTGAGCAAATTCTGCTTAGCGTGCTGTCTGAACAAGGTATTCAGCCGCAGGTTTACCCCTACGTGGAAAGCGAAGACCTGATTCTGCTGGATGACCGCAAGCGTTATGAAGCAGCGCTGGAGTGGGCCAAACGTAACTCACTGGATTACGTGGTAACCGGCAGCATCGAAGAATGGCAATACAAGAACGGCTTGGACGGCGAGCCGGCTGTGGGTATCAGTCTCAAAGTAATCAGTCCGGCCAACGGTCAGGTGCTATGGAGCAACAGCGGCGCACGCGCTGGCTGGTCTCGCGAAAGTCTGGCCGGCTCTGCACAAAAAGTACTGGCAACCATGCTTGACGACCTGCGGATCGAATAATGTTTAGCCACTCCCCACACAAGGACTACGTGCTGGCACCACCGGTCCGGACTTCGCTGGCCTGGTTGGAGACGCCACTGATCACTGGGCTTTTGCTGGCCCTGTGTTACTGGGCTTCGCCGGATGACCCTTTGTTCATCAACAGCTTCCCTTGGCCAATTTTGGCTCCGCTGCTGCTGGGCGTGCGCTATGGGTTTTTCCACGGGCTGATCAGCTCGATGATCATCATCGGTGCCGTGTTTTGGATGCGCAGCAGGGGTTTGCCTGTTTATGCCGAACTGCCGGCGTCTTATATCATCGGTATGTTGGTCAGCAGTATGGTCGTGGGGGAGTTTCGCGATTTGTGGGGGCGTCGGCTGCAGCGTTTGCAGATGGCAAACGAATATCGTCAGTATCGTCTGGATGAGTTTACCCGCGCTTACCAGGTCCTGCGTATTTCCCATGACCGGCTGGAGCAACGTGTAGCCGCTAGCGAACAGAGTCTGCGCAGTTCGCTGTTGTTACTGCGCAACCGCGCGCGGCAGCTGAGTGAGAAAGGTGAGCTGCTGACGCCCATGGCCGAGTCAATTCTGGCGGTCTTGGCGCAGTATGGTTCGTTTAACGCGGCCGCACTGTATCCGGTAGACAGCGAAGGCCGGTTGAAGGGTAAGCCGCTGGCAGTTATGGGCGAGATGTCCAGTTTGGACAGCAACGATTTGCTAGTTCAGATGTGTTTGGAGAAGGGCGACGTGGTCAGTGTTCGGGAAACTATTATCGAACAGGGTAAGGATGCCAGTTTGTCGAGCCTGCAGGCCTGTGTGCCGCTAATTGATGCAGAAGACAGGCTGTTGGCGGTGGTAGCAATCAAAAGCATGCCTTTCTTCGCGTTCAATGACCGCACTTTCAGTCTGTTGGCATTGTTGGGCGGTCATGTGGCTGATCTGCTGCAGAGCGATCCTAAAGCATTGCAGCTGGCGAGTTTGGATGCTCAGCACTTTTCGCAGCACCTTAAGCGTGCGCGTCTTGATGCGGAAAACCATGACTTGCCTGGTAGCTTGATGTTTGTTGAGTTGAGCCTCGAAAATGAACCCCTGTTAAAAGCGCTGCAGGATAGCCAGCGAGGTCTGGATTTGCAGATTCAGTTGCGCAACGGGCGGAGTTACGCGGGCGTCATGATTTTGATGCCGCTGACGGATGCTGAAGGCGTGCTGGGTTATGAAAAGCGGCTGCAGTATCTGCTTACCGAACGCTTTGGTCAGGGCGTAAGCCTCGATAGCCTGGAAGTGCGCGTACATCATCACCAGCTGGACCCCAAAGGGCGGTCTACCGGGCTGCATGACTTCCTGTACATAGAGTGTGGTCTGAATGATCAGCAAATGGCTATTTAGTGGCGCGCTGGCCTTTGAGCTAGGTAGCTGGGCCAGCCTGACCGCCAATCCAACCATGCTAGATGGTTTGGTGTTCTATATCGTTCCGCATGCTATCGCCTGCGCGTTGCTGACGGGGGCCCTGTGGCTGTTGTTGCCACGCCGCTTCAAGTTGCCGCTGCCTTGGCCGGCTTTGCTGCTGTTCAGTCTTGCGTTCTTTATTCCAGTAGTAGGTGCGATCGGTACTTTATTTGGCTTGTTTATTGGCTTGTACCTGCAACGCAGCAGAAGTGAAGATGGTTGGCAAGCTATAGGCGTTCCGCAACTGCCTTACAAGCCCATTGAGCGTTGGCGTTCACCTTTGTTCAATGATGGTGGCCTGCAAGATGTGTTGAGGCTGGCCTCTGATCCGGAGCAGCGACTGGCGGCTCTGATGGCTACGCGACGTATGCCTGGGCACGAGTCGGCACCTATTCTTAAAGTCGCGCTACGTGATCCTGAAGATGACGTGCGCTTGCTTGCTTATTCGATGCTTGATCAGCAGGAAACCCGCATCAACCAACGTATTGAAAGGTTGCTGGATAACCTCGCCGAGGCGTCGTCTGAAACTCGGCAGCCGCTGCACGCCGGGTTGGCGCGTTGGTATTGGGAGCTTGCTTACCTTGGTTTGGCGCAGGGCGGTGTTCTAGAGCACGTGTTGGGGCAGGCTGCCCAGCATGCTCAAGCAGCGCTCAAGCTGCAGAGTACGGCAGACCTTGAACTGTTGACTGGCCGTATCCAGATGGAACGCAACCAGTTGGACGAGGCGCAGAATCACTTCATGACTGCGCAACGCTTGGGTATGAGCGACGAAAAATTGATTCCTTACTTGGCTGAGCTGGCGTTCCTGCGGCGTGACTATGCTGTGGTCGGCCAACAGTTAGCCCGGCTGCCGGAAAACATGCTTAAGCGACCGCCGTTTGCCGAAGCGGCGAGGTATTGGATATGAAAGCTGTGACCGCCACCGAGCAGCAAGCTGACATCTGCTTGTTGCTGGAAGGTACTTGGCCCTATGTGCGTGGTGGGGTTTCCAGCTGGATACACCAGATGCTGCTGGGGTTGCCTGAACTACGCTTTTCCATTTTGTTTATTGGCGGGCAACGTAGTAATTATTCCAAGATGCACTACGACATGCCGTCCAACGTCGTGCATTACGATGAAGTCTTTATTGCCGAGTCTTGGCAGCAAGGTACCGCGCCAAAAAAAGCGGCTCCGGTGGCTGACGAAGAAAAAATGGCGCAGTTATACCGGTTTTTCCATGATCCAGAAGCACCTCAGCCCGGTGCTGGGCAAGCGCTGCTGGAAAGCTTGATTTCCGGCAGCTGGACCGTGGACCAAGTGTTACGTAGCCGGGCAAGTTGGGATGTGCTCAGCGACGGTTATTTCAAGCACTGTACGGACCCTTCGTTCATTAATTATTTCTGGACGCTGCGCACTATTCAGCCGCCGGTGATCATGCTCTCTGAGCTTGCGCGCAGGCTGCCCAAGGCGCGGGTTGTGCATGCCATATCAACGGGTTATGCAGGTCTGCTCGGCGCGATGCTTAAGCAGCTCTGGGGTTGTGATTTTATCCTCAGCGAGCACGGCATCTACACCAAGGAACGCAAGATTGATCTGGCGCAGGCTGGTTGGGTTGCCGAGAACCCCGATGAAGAGTTGAGCGGCAGCCTGGACCCTTCAGCCGGTTATATCCGCACTTTGTGGATCAGGTTTTTTGAGCGTATTGGCATGTTGGTGTATCAGTCAGCTAACCCGGTGGTTTCGTTGTACGAGGGCAACCGGCGACGGCAGATCAAGGATGGCGCTGAGGCACAGCGCACTCGCGTCATTCCCAATGGCATAGACCTGCAGCGTTGGTCGCCGATGCGAGAACAGCGACCACAAGGCATTGCCCAAGTCGCTGGTTTGATTGGCCGCATAGTACCGATCAAGGATGTGAAAACCTTTATCCGTAGCATGCGAAGCGTGGTTAACGTCACGCCCGGCGCTGAAGGATGGATCATCGGCCCAGGTGCTGAAGATCCAGAATACGCGCGTGAATGCCAGAGCCTGGTGAGTAGCTTAGGTCTCAGCGACAACGTGCGCTTTCTTGGTTTCCAGGATATTAAAGAAATTATGCCGCGGCTGGGTGTGCTGGTGCTGACTTCGATCAGCGAAGCGCAACCCCTGGTGATACTTGAAGCCTGGAGCGCCGGTACGCCGGTGGTCAGCAGTGATGTGGGTTCTTGCCGTGAAATGATTGAAGGTTCTACTGAGGAAGATCGTGCCCTGGGTTTGGCTGGCGAGGTGGTGTCTATCGCCGACCCGCAAGCAACAGCCCGCGCCATTATGGGGTTGCTTGGCTCACCAGAGCGCTGGAAAGAGGCTCAGGCGGCAGGCTTGGCACGGGTTAACCGTTATTACAGCGATGAGCTGATGTTCCAGCGCTATCGTCAATTGTATCGCGCAGCACTGGAGGCATCCTGAATGGCGGGTATCGGTTTTGAGTTACGCAGGATATTGTCCAAGGATACCTACACGTCGACCATGCGGGCGTACGTCTACGCAGGTTTGATCAGTTCAGGTCCTTGGGTGCTGTCTATTATCAGTGTGATGCTGATTGGTTTGATGAGTATTGGCTACGTGGTGCCTGATGAGCTGGTACGCCAGTTTTTGGTCACAGTGACCTACTTGATGGCGACGTCGCTAATCTGCACTGGTGGTTTGCAGCTGTTCTTCACCCGGTTTGTTTCGGATCGCTTATTTGAGCAGCGCCGCGAGCTAATTACACCCAATTTGCTGGGTATCTTGCTGCTGGTAACGGTGGGCGCCGGGATATTCGGTACTGTTGTGTTGCTGTGGTTGTTTGATCAGTCGTTTCTCTATCGGCTGCTAGTGCTGGCGAACTTCGTCACGCTTTGTAACCTTTGGCTGGTCATCATCTTTTTGTCAGGCATGAAAGCCTACAACCGCATTCTTCTGGTTATGCTGCTGGGCTATGGCTGCATGATTATCAGCGCCTACTTCATGCGTAATTTAGGTATGGAAGGCCTGTTGCTGGCGTTGTTGATTGGTCACGCGACATTGTTGTTCGTCTTTATGTTCGACATCGTGCGCGAGTATCACTCTGAAAAGCTGGTCGCTTTCGACTTCCTTGATCGCCGCAAGGTGTTCCTTAGCCTATTGGTTACTGGCTTCTGCTACAACCTGGGTATCTGGATCGATAAGTTCATCTTCTGGTTTAATCCAGGCACCTCTGAGCACGTCATTGGGCCGTTGCGCGCTTCGATGCTTTACGATCTGCCGATCTTTCTTGCTTACTTGGCGATCATTCCGGGCATGGCGGTCTTTCTTGTTCGTATCGAGACCGATTTTGCCGAGTGGTATGAACGCTTGTTTTCTGCGGTGCGCGACGGCGAAACCTTGCAGCATATTCGCCAGTTGAAGAACGAGATGACATTGGCGATTCGCCAAGGATTGAAAGAAATATGTAAGGTGCAGGGGCTAACGGTGCTGTTGTTGTTCCTGTTCGCGCCTTATCTGTTCGATTTGCTGGGTATGTCACCCTATTACCTGCCGCTATTTTATATAGACCTTATTGGTGTGAGCGTGCAGGTGGTATTTATGGCGTTGTTGAACATATTTTTCTATCTTGATAAACGCGACGTGGTACTTCGACTATGCGTGCTCTTCGTGGTGCTGAACGCACTTTTGACCCTGCTGAGCTTGTATCTTGGTCCTAGCTTCTTTGGCTATGGTTTCACGCTGTCACTGGTGATCTGCGTGGTAGCCGGTTTGCTGCAGCTTTCCTCTGCTCTGGATAGCTTGGAATACGATACGTTCATGCTTGAGCATTGAGACTACGCCGGACGAGTAGTCCGGCGTTTAGGCTGCTGTTCAGCGCTTCTTGTTGCGTAGCTGCTGCACCAGCCCCTTGGGTGGGTGCTTGATGACCAGTGCGTCGTCACTCTCGTTATATTCGACGCGCTCACCCAGCAAGTGTGATTCAAAGCTTATCGATAGGCCGTCGGCCTTTCCGTAGAAGCGCATGAAGTTGTTTAACGTGCGCTTGTCCGCAGGTATCTCAGCATTCAGCCCATAGTCCTTATTGCGGATGTAATCATAAAAGGCGCGTGGCTGCTCCTCATCCATAACGCCAGATAACTCTTCCAGTGCCACCTGTTCACCGGCCTTGGCCTGACCGCTGACGTAGCCGCTCATGGCTTTGGTTTTGTCCTTGACCAGCTGTGGCTCCATTGAAGCGTCACCAACGTAGTCGCTGAAAGCCTGCAACAAGGTGGTGGTTTCTTCTTCCGGGTTAGAGCTTTCGACGCAGCCGATAAAGTCTCGGAAGTAGTCAGACACCCGCTTGCCGCTGCGGCCGCGAATGAAGGAGATATAATTCTTTGAGCTGGTGTTCTGCTTCCACTCGGTCAGGTTGATGCGCGCGGCCATGTTCAGGCTGGACAGGTCCAGATGGCGAGCGGCAGCAACGTTGAGATCGTCGGTGACGGTGACGCCTTCGGTGTGGTGCAACAAGGCGACAACCAGAAACGCAGTCATGCCCTGACGGTAGCGGATGAACAGCACGTGGCCGCCAAGTGCCAGGTTGGAGCCCTCCATCAAGGTTTTCAGCTGCTCGCTAGCTTTGCTGGAGAACTCGACGAAGTCCTGCTCCTGATCAATCAGCTGCTGCAACCACCCGCTAAAGGGGTAGGCACCACTCTCTTCGTGAAAGTAGCCCCAGGCCTTGTTGGGTTTGCTGTTGTAGGCCTCGATCAGGCCCGCCAGTAGCTGCTCCAGCGCCTCGGAGCTAGCCAGCTCAGCGTCGCGCAGGGTCAGGCTGGCAGGTTGGCCATCCGGTTTCTTATGAATCTGATGAACAATGCTGTTGTCGATCGGCATGGTGATATATCCGGCGAAAGCGTGCGTAAGGTGTCGCGCCGACCATAGGCCGGCGCGTTGGGCCGTTAGAGGCTGGCGATGTGTTTGCGTTGCTCGCTCAACTGGGTCAGCGCTTGCTCGGCATCGGCCAATTTGGCGCGTTCCTTGTCGATGACCGCAGGCGGTGCCTTGTCGACAAAGCCGGCATTCGACAGCTTGCCGCCAATGCGTTTGACCTCGCCCTCAAGACGGCTGATTTCCTTGTCCAGGCGCGCCAGTTCGGCGGTCTTGTCGATCAGCCCGGCCATCGGCACCAGCACTTCCAGCTCGCCTACCAGCGCGGTAGCAGAGAGCGGTGCTTCTTCGCCCTCGGCGAGGACTGTAACGCTGGACAGTTTGGCCAGCTTTTTCAGGAAGGTATCGTTTTCTTGCAGTCGACGCTGATCTTCGCTGTTGGCTTTGCGCAGCAGCAGTTCCAGCTCTTTGCCTGGCGCCACGTTCATTTCACCGCGAATATTGCGCACGCCCAGAATCAGCGCCTTTAGCCATTCGATATCGCCTTCGGCGGCACTATCGATGCGATCTTCTGCGGCGACTGGCCAAGGCTGCAACATGATAGTCGGCCCGCTCTTGCCTGCCATGGGCGCGATGCGTTGCCAGATTTCTTCGGTGATAAAAGGCATAAACGGATGAGCCAGGCGTAGCGCAGTTTCCAGTACGCGTACCAACGTGCGGCGAGTGCCGCGCTGACGTTCGGCAGGTGCGTTGTCATCCCAAAGTACCGGTTTGGACAGCTCCAGATACCAGTCACAATATTGATTCCAGATAAACTCGTAGAGCGCGGTGGCAGCCAGATCAAAGCGGAACTGGTCCAACTGACGAGTGACTTCTGCTTCGGTACGCTGCAACTGAGAGATGATCCAGCGGTCGGCCAGCGTCAGCTCTACAGCTTCATCTGCTACGCCACAGTCCTTGTCTTCACACTGCATCATCACGTAGCGGGCGGCGTTCCAGATCTTGTTGCAGAAGTTGCGGTAGCCTTCCACGCGACCCATGTCGAACTTGATGTCGCGGCCAGTGGATGCCAGCGAGCAATTGGTGAAGCGCAAGGCGTCAGTGCCGTAAGGCGCGATGCCGTCCGGGAATTCGGCGCGGGTCTGCTTTTCGATCTTCTCAGCCAATTTTGGCTGCATCATGCCGCTAGTGCGCTTGGTTACCAGTGACTCGAGGTCAATGCCGTCGATGATGTCCAGCGGGTCAATCACGTTGCCCTTGGATTTGGACATCTTTTGGCCTTGGCCATCGCGCACCAGGCCATGCACATAGACTGTCTTGAAAGGTATCTGCGCGCTGCCGTCATCATGCTTCATCAGATGCATGGTCAACATGATCATGCGGGCGACCCAGAAGAAGATGATGTCGAAGCCCGTCACCAGCACATTGGTCGGGTGGAAGGTTTTTAAAGCTTCGGTCTGTTCGGGCCAACCGAGAGTAGAGAACGTCCACAGGCCGGAACTGAACCAGGTGTCGAGCACGTCTTCATCCTGGCGCAGTGCAGCGTCGCCAAGGTTATGTTTGGCGCGCACTTCGGCTTCGTCCCGACCAACGTAGACATTGCCGGCATCGTCATACCAGGCCGGAATGCGGTGGCCCCACCACAGCTGGCGTGAGATGCACCAGTCCTGGATATCGCGCATCCAGCTGAAATACATGTTTTCGTACTGTTTAGGCACGAACTCAATGCGACCGTCTTCAACTGCAGCGATGGCGGGCTCTGCCAGTGGCTTGGTTGAGACGTACCACTGGTCTGTTAGCCAGGGTTCGATGATTACTCCTGAGCGATCACCCTTAGGTACTTTTAGGCCGTGTGGCTCGATCTTTTCCAGCAGGCCCAGCGCATCAAAGTCTTCGACGATTTTCTTGCGTGCTTCAAAACGGTCCAGACCAGCGTAAGCGGCTGGCAAGCTGGCATCCAGCTCGTTATTGACGCTGCCGTCGATGTTGAAAACCTGTGCGCTGGCAAGGATGGCGGCGTTCTTGTCGAGGATGTTGATCAGTGGCATCGCATGGCGCTTGCCGACTTCATAGTCGTTGAAGTCGTGGGCCGGAGTGATCTTGACGCAACCGGTGCCGAATTCGGGATCGCAGTAATCATCGCCCACAATCGGGATGCGTCGGCCGACGAGTGGCAACTCGATATATTTGCCGATCAACGCCTGGTAGCGCTCGTCTTCAGGGTTTACTGCCACGGCGGTATCGCCCAGCATGGTTTCCGGACGGGTGGTGGCGACGATCAAGTAATTCTTGCCGTCAGCGGTAGTTGCTCCATCGGCCAGCGGATAACGCAGATTCCACAGTGAGCCCTGCTCGTCGTGGTTCTCCACTTCCAGGTCGGAAATGGCGGTGTGCAGTTTTGGGTCCCAGTTGACCAAGCGCTTGCCACGGTAAATCAGCCCGTCTTCATGCAAGCGCACGAAAGCTTCCTTGACTGATTCGGACAGGCCGTCGTCCATGGTGAAGCGCTCACGGCTCCAGTCCACCGAACTGCCGAGGCGGCGGATCTGGCGGGTGATGTTACCGCCTGACTCTTCTTTCCATTCCCAGACCTTTTCCAAAAACTTGTCGCGCCCCAGGTCATGACGACTGACACCTTGCGCGCCGAGTTGGCGTTCAACCACCATCTGCGTGGCGATACCCGCGTGATCAGTGCCGGGCTGCCACAGGGTGTTGCGGCCCTGCATACGACGAAAGCGGATTAGCGCATCCATGATCGAGTTGTTGAAGCCGTGGCCCATGTGCAGGCTGCCGGTCACGTTTGGTGGCGGCAGGGCGATGGTGTAGGACTCGCCAGCACCCTGTGGAGCGAAGTAGTTGTTTTGCTCCCAGGTCTGGTACCAGGAAGATTCAATGGCGTGCGGCTGGTAAGTCTTATCCATGGGTGTGCTGGTTATCCGATTATTGATGGGCGATCAGCGCGGTCGCGCGACACGAGTGGCCGCTGGCGAAATGGGCGCAGAGAAAGCCGCCATTATAGCGGCCCGGAGGGGGTATGGCCCAGCCCGTAGGGCTTATTTCAGTTGTTCGCGGACTATCTGCTGCAGTTTATTCTGCATGCGCTTGCGCAACTCGTTTTCAATGGTCGGGATCAGATCGTCGATCACGCCCTGCAGAATTAGCTGTGCTTCTGCCTGCAAGCGTGCCTCCAGACGTACTTCACGAGCGCCGGCAGTGGGCGACAACGTGGGTGGGGGTGGCATCTGGCCGGCCAATAATTGGTCGAGCTGCATGCGCTCCTCAGCGAGCTTGGCAAGCGAGGCGTAGGGCAAAAAAGGGTTGTGCGGCTTGTCGGCAGGGCGCGGCGGCAGACTGTAAGGGGGTGATGCGTGAGAGGAGGGCGCGGCGGCAGACAAAGGCTCGACGATGATGTCTTGCAGTAGCGGGATACCCGATGGATCGTCGGGGGAGGCTGGCTGGTCGTCGTTCTGCTCATCCAGCAGAGTACGAATCGACTCCAAGTCTTCCAGCAGTCGTGAGGGCTCCGAGGGGTCGCGCTGCGTCATGATTCATCCTGCTGTCCGTATCTGATGAGTTTGTAGAGGATAGCCCCGTTCCCGGTAGAAACGGAAGCGTTCCCTTGCTGGTACGCGGACAGGGTCCTGTTCAACGACGATTTCCGCCAGGCGGGCAAAGCGACTGAAGAAACCGGGGGTGTTGTCACTCAGGTTGATCAGCAAATCTTGCTGCGCACCAGGATCATCGCCGCTGCCGCATATCACCGGCTCGTCTGTTTGCTCGCCGAGTAACGCGTGCGGCAAAAAGGCCTCTTCGCGGAATGACCAGAGTAATTGGTCAAGCTGCTCAGCGGCGGCTTCATCTTGGCAGTGCAGGTATACACGGTGGCCTTTTTGCCAAGCCTTGTGGGCCAGGCGACAGGCGTACTGCAAGCGAGTAGCCAACTGGTCACTGCTGAGCAGGTAAAAGTCGATGCGGGTCATAAAACACAGCCTCAAGCGTTAAGCCGCAAGTTTCAAGTAAAAGCCGCTGCGCTAAGGGCGGCTTCTGGTTTGAAACTTGCGGCTGCTGACGTTAGCCCGCCTGGTTTAGCAGATACTGGGTTAGCAGTGGAACCGGCCGGCCGGTAGAGCCTTTCTCTTTTCCGCCACTGATCCAGGCGGTGCCGGCGATGTCCAGGTGCGCCCAGCGGTAAGCCTTGGCGTAGCGTGACAGGAAGCAGCCTGCAGTGATGGTGCCGGCCTTTGGGCCGCCGATATTGCCCATATCGGCAAAGGGGCTGTCCAATTGCTCTTGATACTCATCAAATAACGGCAACTGCCAAGCGCGGTCGCTGGCCTGGTTGCCGGCGTTGAGCAGCTGTTGTACCAATTCGTCATTGTTGCCCATCAGCCCGGAAGTATGGCCGCCAAGCGCAACCACGCAAGCGCCCGTGAGGGTGGCGATATCGACTACGCTGGCAGGTTTGAAGCGCTCGGCGTAGGTGAGGGTGTCGCACAGCACCAAGCGGCCTTCAGCGTCGGTGTTGAGAATTTCGACGGTCTGGCCAGACATGGTCGTAACGATGTCGCCTGGTTTGGTGGCGGTGCCGCTCGGCATATTTTCAGCGGAAGCGATCAGGCCGACCAGATTAATGGGCAGTTGCATGGCGACCACCGCTTTAATCACGCCAAACACGGTGGCGGCGCCGCACATGTCGTACTTCATCTCATCCATCGTTGCGGCGGGTTTGATGCTGATGCCGCCGGTGTCGAAGGTGATGCCTTTGCCGACCAACACGTGTGGCTGATCTTTGGCTTTGCCGCCGTTGTAGCTTATGCGGATCAACTTGGCGGGCTCTGCGCTGCCGGCGCTGACTGATAATAGGGCTCCCATACCGAGGGCCTTCATGTCCTTCTCTTCAAGCACTTCGACTTCCAACTCTTTGTGCGCCTTGGCCAGTGCCTTCGCTTCCTTGGCCAGATAGGTTGGCGTGCAGACGTTGCCGGGCAGATTGCCAAGGGTACGCGACAGGTTCATGCCTTCGCCGATCGCTGCGCCCTGCGTGATGGCTAGCTTCAGCGTAGCGGCATCGGCCTTGTCGGCGGACCAAAGAGCGATTTTCTTCAGTTTGGGCTTGTCGGCTTTTTTGCTTTTGAATTGATCAAATTGGTAGAGATTGTCGTAGCAAGTTTCAATCAGCAACCGTGTTTGGGCGTAGAGATCACGGTCTTTGACCGGTACTTGGGAAAACGCAAATACCGCATCGCTGGCCGGCCCGCCTTTGAGGGTGGCAATGGCCTTTTGTGCCAGGCGACGCCAAGCTCGGTCGCTCAAAGCCTCGTCCTTGCCGCTGCCGATCAGCAATACGCGTTGGGCAGCGATACCGGGTAACGCTAACAACATCAGTGTCTCACCGGCTTTGCCGCTAAGATCACCACTCTTCAGCGTTGCGCTGATTTGCCCGCCGCAGACGCTGTCGAGGTCGGCAGCTGGGCCGCTGAGCGTTTTGCCTTCACTGACTGCGACAACCAGTGCGCCGCATTTGATTGTTTCCAGTGCGCCGTGCTTTACGTTGAACTCCATGGTACTCCCCAAGACAAATCATGTTGATTGACTGATAATACGGGTTCGATCCCGTGGGTATCTGTTCAGCCTTGTGCTGTCAGACGTGTCTGCTCTGCATTCTGGCCTATTCGCGCCAGCCCTTAAAGACCCAGAGCCAAGGAAGTTACTGTGATTGTTTTTCGCTATCTGAGCCGTGAGGTGTTGCAGACTTTAGCTGCGGTGAGCGGCGTATTGCTGCTGATCATCATGAGTGGTCGCTTTATCAAGTACTTGGCCCAAGCAGCTGCCGGGCAACTTGATTCTGGCGTGCTCCTAATGATCATGGCCTACCGCTTGCCGGGTTTTATGGTTTTGATTCTGCCGCTGGGCATGTTCCTCGGAATTTTGCTGGCCTACGGCCGGCTCTACCTTGACAGTGAAATGACGGTGTTGTCTGCCACGGGTATCAGCGATCGGAAGATCATTGGTTACACGCAAGGCCCAGCGCTGCTGATAATGCTGATAGTTGGGTTGTTGAGTTTCTGGATTGCACCGGCGGGTGTGTTGATGACTCAGCAGTTGTTTAACCAGCAGGATGCTCTGACCGAGTTCGATACCTTGGCTGCCGGTCGCTTTCAGGCGCTGGGCAGCGGCCAGCGAGTAACCTATGCCGGTGGCCTGTCGGATGATCGTACGCAATTGGAAGACATTTTTATCACTGAGCGTCGCGGCGAAGGCGAAGACTCGAAACTGGGTGTGCTGGTCGCCGCTACCGGCACTCAAGAACTAAACGCAGATGGCAGCCGTTACCTGGTGTTGAATAAGGGCTTTCGCTACGAAGGGCAGCCGGGAGAGGCTGATTTCCGCACTATTGAATACGATACCTATGGCGTATTGCTGCCCAAGCCCGAGGTGCAGACAGAGGTGACTGATCGCGAGGCGATGTCTACCGCTCAATTGCTGCGTGAAGACGGCCTGGACGAGCGCGCCGAGCTGCAGTGGCGTATCGCGATACCACTGCTGGTACCCATAGTCGCGTTCTTTGCGGTGCCGCTGGCACGCGTCAACCCGCGCCAGGGGCGCTTTCTCAAGCTGCTGCCGTCGATTCTTTTGTATATGTCCTATCTGGCATTGTTGATCAGTGCACGTGGCTGGATGGAGTCCGGCAAAACGCCTGCGGTGTTGGGTTTGTGGTGGGTGCACGGATTGTTCCTGATCGTCGGACTGGTGCTCAATCGTCAGGCGCTGCTGGCGCCCAGCCGCGCTGCCGGAGGTGCTCATGCGTAAGCTCGATTGGTATATCGGCAGCTCAGTTCTTCTCAGTATTCTGGTTGTATTGGCAATCATTGTTGGGCTTGATCTGCTGTTTGCCTACATTAATGAGCTGGATGACCTGGAGGGTGGCTACGGCCCATTGCAGGCGCTCACGTATGTGCTGTTGACTGTGCCACGTCGGTTGCATGATCTACTGCCGCTGGCGGCGTTGGTAGGCTGTTTGGTGGGCTTGGGGACGTTGGCCAGCAACTCTGAGCTAACCATTATGCGGGCAGCAGGCGTGTCCATTGCGCGCATTATTGGCGCAGTGATGAAGCCCCTGGTGGTGCTGATGGTGCTCGGTGTACTGGTCGGCGAATATGTGGCGCCGTATACCGAGAACTTGGCCGAGAGCCGTCGGGCAATCGCCGAGGGCAGCAACGAGGCAGTCAAGGCGAAGGGCTTATGGCATCGCGAGGGTGATGATTTTATCCACATTAATGCGGTGCAACCTGACGGCATTCTGCATGGGGTAACGCGTTATCGCTTTGATGAAAAACGACACTTGCTGGAAGCCAGTTTCGCGCGTCGCGCTAGCGTGCAGGAGAATGATTGGTTGATGGAAGATGTGCGAACCACGCGCTTTGCCACCAATGGCGAGAGCGAAGTGTCGAGCACGTTTCAGGATATCTGGGACATCCACCTGTCTCCCGGATTATTGCGTGTAGTATTGCTCGATGCGGATGTGCTTCCGCTCAGCGGTATCTGGCAGTATCAAGAATATTTGTCGAAGCAGGGCTTGAACAATAAGCCTTACTGGCTAGCGTTCTGGAAAAAACTGTTTCAGCCCTTGGCAACAGCGGCCTTGGTGTTTGTAGCGATTTCCTTCATTTTTGGCCCGTTGCGCTCGGTAACCATGGGGCAGCGTCTGTTCACTGGCGTACTGGTCGGCTTTGGCTTCCAGATAGTGCAGGATTTGCTGGGGCCCTCGAGTCTGGTCTTTGGCTTTTCGCCGCTGATTGCGGTGCTTTTACCTATAGCGCTGTTGTTTCTGGCCGGTATTTTCCTGCTGCGACGGGCAGGTTAAGGGTGTTGGACTGGCTGCCTAGGTTTATGTGCAGCCGGTTCCGCAATGACTGATGGGTGGGTTATGCTGCTGAGTAATTAAGGATAAGCAGCAAAGGTGCTGACAGGATGCCAGGTATCCACATCTGATGGTCAAGGAAGCCCCCCCATCCCGTATTTTATCGGCCGGCATGGCGATCGCCATGCTGCTGTTTTTCTCCTCCATTTACTTCGCTTCCAGTCCGCTATGGCTCGGCTTCACGGCTGAACCAGGGGAGCTCGGTGTGCACGTTGTGCGCGTGGATACAGATGGCCCGGCGGCGGGCTTGTTGCATCGCGGCGATGAACTCCTGGCCGTGCGCAGCAATGCAGGGCAGATGCAGTTGGAACCTTGGGATGCGGTTTCCGAGCCGGACGACGCTGAGTTGTTTGCTACCTATAATCGTTTTTTTCAGCGACACGAGCAGATGTGGTCGATTCTGGGCGGTGAAGACGCTGCGTTTTTGGTGCGGCACATTAGCGGTGATGCCCAGCCATCATGGATACGACTGCAGCCTTTGGCGCTGCGGGGTATCGGGAATCTGCCGGGGCTATTCTGGTATCAGGTCGTCTGCGGTCTTGCCATTTTACTAATGGGGATTGCCGCGTGGGCCTTTGTGCAAAGCGAACGAGGCCCTTTGTTGTATGCGCTAGCCGGGCTCGCCGTCGCGATTGCCATTGTCGCCAGTGCCATCTATACCACCCGAGAATTGAGTCTGCCGCCGGACTGGTTTCTTGCCCTTTCGCGCATTAATCAGTTCGGCGCCATGTTGTTTGCCGGCACGGGCACCGCGTTATTCTTTTATTACCCCACTCGTCTTGGTCGTTTCCCCTTAGATAAAGTAATGCTGCTGATTGTGGGGTTGATCCTGCTCGTCAACTGGCTGCAGCTGGTCCCCAGTCTGGATGCGGTGGCGCGTTATCCGCTGCTGGCTTGGTGTTTTGTCGATATCGCTTTTGCCATCGCGCAATGGCGACGTACCCGCCTTGAGCCGGTCGAGCGCGCGCGATTGAAGTGGTTGGTATTTGCTTGGTTTACTGGAGCGTTAGGCTATCTGGGTATGGTTGTGACGCCACAGGTATTTGGACTAGAACCGATAGCTGCACAAAAATATGCATGGGGCTTCTTCGTAGCGTCCTATCTGGGTATTGCTCTTGGTATTGTGCGCTACCGCTTGTTTGATTTGGACCGGTGGATTTTGCTCGCTTGGTTCTGGTTTGCCTTCGGTGTGCTCTTTATCGTGATAGATGCGCTGCTGATCATGGCGTTAAATCTGGAAGCCAGCATGGGACTGCTGGTGTCATTGGCAGTGGTGGGGTGGGCGTACTTGCCTATCCGACAGTCGTTTTTAGCATGGTTGATGCCCAAAGATGGAGGTGGTGTGTTGCACGAGCATCTGCCGAGCATTCTGCAGGAGGCGTTCAAGCACCAAGGGACGTTAGACGACCAATGGGGCAGCGCTTTACAGGCAGTATTTAACCCACTGAGTATCGTTGCTCTGCAAGAACAACTGGATGCACCGATACTGCGCGAAAATGGCCTGCGCCTTGCTGTGCCTGGAATGCACGCTGGGGAGGGGCTGTTATTGAGCTACGCCGGGGGCGGTGCACGCTTGTTCGACCGCCATGATGCGGAGTTCTGTTCGCAGGCGTTGGCGCTATTTATCTATGCGCGCGAGTATCACCAGTCTTATCAGAGCGGTGTTATCAGTGAGCGAAAACGGGTCGCGCGCGATTTGCACGACGATGTGGGTGCTCGATTGTTGTCCGTGGTCTATCGGGCGCGCAGCGATGAAGAGTTGCAGCAGCTGGCCCGCGACTGCTTACGTGAGCTGCGGGAAGTGATTCAAGGCCTGCAGAAAGATGTGGTTCTGGTAAGGCAAAGCTTTGCCCGCTGGCAAGCGGAGGCGCGGGAGCGTTGCAGGTTATTCGAGTTGCGGCTGGACATGCAGCTGGAAGAAGCTGTGGCGAGCGAGCGTTTGAGTCCGCGTCAAGAGCGAAATTTGTCGCGAATATTGCGCGAATGCCTGACTAATACCTTCAAGCATGCTCGTGCTACTGATGTGCGAGTGGAGTTAAAGGTAGAACATACTTATCTGGTGTTGCAGTATCGAGATAATGGCGCCGGCATGTTGGCCTCCAATGAGGAGCAGACTACGGGCCTCGGTGTGCTCGGTATTCAAGAGCGCTGTAGAGAACTGGGTGGTGAAGTCTGTTGGTGGTCACCTTTGGATGGTGGCCTGGCCATGCGCTGTGATATCCCTGTGAAGGCGAGTTGATGTGATGAATAATGTGCTGATTCTGGAAGACCTGAAAGATGCCCAGAACTGGCTAGCAGAGGCGGTTCTCGTGGCTTGGCCTCAGGCGCAGTTGAGTACTTACGCGCGATTAGGCTCTGCACTTAAAGCGTTGGACGCAGCACGACCCGATCTATGTTTAGTGGACCTGCAACTGCCGGACGGTTCAGGCATCGATTTTATCCGCGAGTGCAGTCAGCGCTACCCGGAGGCGCTTTTGGTGGTCGCCACTATGTATGACGATGACTTGCATCTATTTCCCGCGCTGCAGGCCGGTGCGAATGGCTATCTGTTGAAAGACGATACTCAAACGCAGATTGCCCTGGCGCTTGAGGGGGTGGCTCACGGCATCCCGCCTTTGTCGCCGCAGATTGCTCAGCGTATGTTGGGATTCTTCCAACACGTTATCGGCCCGCTGGGTGTAGGGGCGTCCTGGCGACCTGATCTGTTGCCAAGTGAGGATAGCGCGAGGCTAAGTGAGCGCGAGCGCGAATTTCTATTGGTTATCGGTAATGGCTACAAGACCGCTGAAGCAGCGGATATGCTAGGGGTTAGCTATCACACCGCAGCGAAGCACATTAAAAATATCTATGCCAAGTTGGGTATCAGTAGCCGCGCTCAAGCAGTGCAGGAAGCCATCCGTATGGGGCTGATCAACTGATCCCATGCCTGATATTTCTTTGCGCGGATCTGCGCTATTTGGTCTTCCACCTAGGTTTGGTTTTGGGAAAGGGCTTCAGTCCTTGAAGCTGCCCTTGGGGAGTACCACTAATTGGGTGTTGGAGGCGATATCCTGCCAGCTACGTGACTGTTTGTCCCATAGCTGCCAGAAAAATCCCAAGCCGCCGCAGAGCCAGGATAGCTGGCAAACCAACAGACGAATCAATGCCTGCTTGTGGCTGATCGATTCACCATTGGGTTGTTGCAGACGTATGCGCCAGGCCTGCATACCGAGCGTTTGGCCTTTGATGGTCCAGAATGTCAGATAGAAAACGGTGGTCACCAGCAAGACTATTAAGCTGAGTAAGTGATCGCCCACGAAGCCGCCGGCATCGGCTTGTTGATGGGCTGCCGCTTCGCCATAAAAGCCAATATAAATGCCTAGGTAGCCAAAGGTAACCACCATCAATACCGCCAGTAACAGCATTAAGTCATAGCCCGCCGCGGCAAGGCGGCGAACCAGTCCGCAGGCTGGGAAGTCCCCTGTCGGGGTCAGCAGTTTGACTGCCATGTTATCTCCTGGGGTGGTATTAGAGCGCTTAGCGCGGCTTCAGCGGTGGGCTGACGAAGGACACCGCGCTGAGGCCGGTGCTCATAAGGGCGCGAATGTTGGCGTGATCACTGCCCGCAGGATCGCCTAATACCGCCTGGTAATGCTCGGCAAAACACTGCAAGGTCTGTTGATCGTTCAGCTGCAAGTCTTTTGCCATTGCGAGTACTTTGCAGGAGCCTTGATTCTGTTCGGCGCTGTTGTGCACAGCACCATTGTCGAAGGCGCTGGGCTGATAGCTGTAATGTTGCTCGATGTGGCTCAGCGTATCTGCGAAGCAATGCTCTGGTGTACCCAGGCGGGCGACGAATTGTTCGGGGGTCATGCGTTATCCTGTTTCTGCGCCTGATCGAAGGCGGCCTGTTGTTGTGGGCTGGCTTCGATCTGATATTTGGCTTTCCAGTCTGCGTAAGGCATGCCATAGACTGCTTCGCGGGCCTCGTCCATGCTCAGTTCGATCTCCAGGTCGTCTGCCGCGCCTTTGTACCATTTGGATAGGCAGTTGCGGCAGAAACCGGCCAGTGTCATCAGGTCGATGTTTTGCACGTCCTTGCGGTTGTTCAAATGGCTGACCAGGTTACGAAAGGCGGCGGCTTCAAGTTCAAGGCGTTCCTGTTTGGTCATGCTCAACTCCTGTTGTTCATTTAGGTGCGACGAGTGCCGTCAAGGCGTCGAAAGCGTTGTAAAAAGCTTTCGCGCTAAGCATAAAACGCGGTCAAACAAAGTCAATTAGCGGCTTTGTTCGCGTTGCGCGCTGAGGGCGATGGATACCGACTCAGCGAAGCGCAGCGCATGTGGCTTATCCACTTCTACTTCGGCGTAATGCACTTGTGGCTGCTGCATTACAATGTCCAGCAGCTCCTGCGTCAGGCGCTCCAGCAGAGCAAAGCGATTGCCTTCAACGTGGGCAATCAGTGCTTTGGTAATGGTCCGGTAATTCAACGCCTGCTCTATATCGTTTACCGCTACGGCATCCGCTGCCGGGTAGAGGATGATCACATTGATGAGGATATCCTGTTGATTACGGATTTCGTCAGCGTTGATGCCGATATAGGTGCGCAGGCGCAGATCTTTAATACGGATGCGCGCAAGGCCGGGTGCGAGTGTATTCATGTCAGTTCCGGGCAATCAGCTGCAGAAACTCTTGCCGAGTATTGACCGAGTCGCGGAAAGCGCCAAGCATCACCGAACTGTGCATCGACGAGTTCTGTTTCTCTACTCCGCGCATCATCATGCACATGTGCTTAGCTTCAATCACTACAGCTACGCCGGCGGCGTTGGTGACCTGTTGTAGTGCCTCGGCAATCTGGCGGGTCAGGTTTTCTTGAATCTGCAGGCGCCGAGCGAACATATCGACAATACGAGCGACCTTGGATAAACCAATGACCTTGCCGGTGGGTATATAGGCGACATGTGCTTTGCCGATGAAGGGCAGCATGTGATGCTCACATAGCGAATACAGTTCGATATCCTTAACGATCACCATTTCGTCATTGTCTGACGCGAACAGTGCGCCATTAACGATCTCGTCTAGTGATTGCTCATAGCCGCGACAGAGAAACTGCATGGCCTTTGCGGCGCGCTCGGGCGTCCCTTTGAGCCCATCCCGCTCCGGGTTTTCACCCAGGTTGGTCAGGATCTCGAGATAATTCTGTGACAATTTTTCCAGACTCATAATGTCTTCTCGTCGGCTCATTTGAGGTGCCTGCCACCGTTCAAGGGCAGGCTGCTTCCGGTGATGTATGGGTTGTCTAGCAGATAGCTAATCGACTGATAGACCACCTCTGGGCCGGGCTCTATGCCCATGGCAGACTTAGCCAGTGCCTTGGCGCGGTAGTCGGCGTCATCTGTATCGTTGAACATGATCAGCGCCGGGCTGATGCAGTTGACCTTGATACGAGGGGCAAGCTGCGCGGCAAAGGAACGTGACAATCCCTCTAGACCGGTCTTGGTAGCGCAATAAGCCACGTGTTTGGCACTGCCTTTGCGCGTTACGTCGTCACTCAGGTGAATGATGTCACCCGTTTCATCTACTGGAAACAGGTCAGCGCACTGACTGTTGATCATGTAAGGCGCCTGCATGTGCACCATAAACATCTGCTGCATCGCCGCATGGCCTTGTTGATCGTCCATCCAGGTAGACGCGTTGTGGATGATCGCGCGCAGACTGACAGAGCGCTCATGCAACTGATCAATCAGCCCTTGAATGCCTGCCACGGTCGAGAAGTCGGCAAGTAAAATTTCGACGCCATCAGGCAACGCGGCATCGCGCTGGGCATCCAGTGCGCGACAGCTGATGATGACCCTGTGACCTTCCTCAACTAGACGCTTGGCGCAATGCAGGCCAATACGTTGCGCGCCGCCGGTAATGAGTATGCTTCTAGGATCGCTCATGGCTCACTTGAGTCAGTAATGATTGTCTGTCTGCGGTTGATTGAGTAAATGTTGCGAGGCAAGCAGTGGCAATCAACGGTAGCTTTAAGGCGGGCATGTTAACACGCACAAGCGGGCTGACAGCAGTGCTATAGCGCCTGCGATATTAATGCCGCCCGACCAATGGGCCTTGCTGCTGCCGCAGCGTCGCTAAGATTATGTACAATGCGCGTATAACTTACCGATACTGATGGCAACAAGCTGGTTGTCTGTGACCATACCCATGATCAATACCATCCCCGGCCGCGTGCTGGACACTGAAACGCTCTACCCCATACGTGAGGTCTCTCGCCTGTCTGGCGTCAACTCGGTAACTCTGCGTGCTTGGGAGCGTCGTTATGGGCTCTTGGTGCCGCAGCGTACTGAAAGCGGCCATCGTCTTTATTCTATGCGAGATATCGATCGTGTACGGGCCATTGTCAACTGGATTGCCCGTGGCGTGCCGGTTAGTAAAGTAGCGACCATCATCGATCGTCAGGTGATGCCGACGCTGAGTTTGGCAACTACACCACAGATTGACAATCAAGCTGAGCAGCATCTGCAGGCAGCGCGTGAGCAGCTGATGGCAGCGGTGACAGGTGGGGATTTAATCGAGTTGGAACGTGTCTATGCGTTGACCTTTTCCCGCTGGACGCTGACGCTAGTATGCAACGATGTGCTATTGCCAGTGTGGCGGCAATATCGTTTGCAGGCCAGGCAAGTTGGCGCCACTGGGCATTGGGCGTTGTTTGATGGGTTTCTGCGTGGCCGCCTCTTACAGCGCCTTGCCTTTTTACAGCCCTCTCGTGCCAGTGTGCTGCTGGTTAGTCTGCAGCCGCCTGAAGACGAAGTTGAGGTGCTGTTAGCGTCGCTGTTTCTGGCTGAGGCGGATATCAATATCGCTTACCTCTCCTGCCTACCTACGGTCGAGGATTTGTCGTTGATGACCGCAAGTGGACGGTATCAAGCACTGCTGCTGTTTAGTGATCGTGCGCTTGAGAGCAGCTTGTTAGTGCGGGAACTGCCTCGCTTGAATCTGCAGCTGGAATGCCCAGTCGCTGTCGTGGGTGCCTGCTGTGAATTACAGAGTGCTGCATTACAGCGATCCAATATCAGCCGCTTGGGGCTTGCGCAACGCTCGCTTACTGATAGCGTGCGACAGCTGCTGGCGGGGCGTTTTGATAGCTAATCCGGGCCTGCGAATTTTATTTTTGATGGCGTCTTGTAGGTAACTTAGTGGCTACTTGCCATGCTTCCCTATTTAAGATCATTATGAGAACAAGTGAGGAGCGCTGTTTCTATACAGCGTCGGCCTGCCCCGAATTGCGAGAGAATGTACATGTTTTGGCGTAAAGAAACGTCCAAGTCTTTGCAGGTGATGAAGATACAGTCTGATCAAATCAGGCTGGGAATGTACGTTTCCGAGTTGGATGTGCCTTGGCTTGAAACCCCTTTTTTATTCCAAGGATTCATGCTGGAAGATCCTGATGACCTTATGACGGTCAGGGGTCTTTGTGCTTATGTTTATATTGATGTAATGAAAACCCGCATACCGATGAGCGATTTGCAGCGGTTGCCTGCGGCGAAGAGTCCAATCGCTTATCCGGTCACAACAGATATACAAACGGAAATCCGCACCGCCAGTAAGCGTTATGGCGTCACTTTTCAACATGTTCGAGCATTGCTGACGCAAATTGAGAATGGTGAGCAGGCGGGCCTGCAGGCATTTCCTGAATTAGTAAGAGGTTGTGTTGAGTCTATTCTGCACAATCCATCGGCGCTGATGTGGCTGACGCGAATAAAACACCGTGATCAGTACACCGCTGAGCATTGTATGAACGTCGGGGTTTTAGCGATGGCGCTGGGCCGTCAGCTAGGCATCGGACGCAAGCACATCGAACTGCTAGGTCTGTGCGGCATGTTGCACGATGTGGGCAAAATGCGTTTGGATCAAGAGATTCTCAATAAGCCTGGCAGGCTGACAGCGGAAGAGTTTGATCACATCAAACTACACGTCACTTACGGTTACGAAGAGCTAAGCCAGGATCCTGATATGCCGCAGGAAGTGATGAAAGTTGCGTTGCAGCATCATGAGCGCTTGGACGGTAGGGGCTATCCTAAGGGCGCTTTGGCCGGAACACTGGATTTCTATACGCGCGTTGTCGCCATTGTCGATGCGTACGATGCCATCACTAGTCGTCGCTGTTACAGTTCGCCCAGGTCGTCTGCCGAGGCCTTGAAGATATTGTATGAAGAGCGCGGCACCCAGTTTGACGAGAAACTGGTCGTTAAATTTATCGAGTGTGTAGGTCTTTACCCAGCGGGTGCTTTGGTTGAATTAAGCTCAGGCGAAGTGGGTGTAGTGCTTGCCGTGAACCCGGAACATCGCTTGTTGCCCAAAGTGGCTTTGATTCGGGATGCGGATAAGCGAATCATGCCACAGCGGGTCGTGGATTTGGCCGCCAGTCGCAACGAGGAGGGTAAGCCTGATCTGCGAGTAAAGTCCGTGCTGGTTGACGGTAGTCATGGCATTGATTTAGAGGCCTTCACTCAAAGCAATATCAACCTCAGTAATAATAGTTGAATTTACCTGCTTACTGAGTTGCTGCACGTAACTGCCGCAACTCCTCCTCAAGACCCGATGCTTTCTGCTCTGCCTCAACCTGCGCCGTGACATCTTTCTGAATACCGATGAAGTAGGTCAACTGGTCGGCCTCGTTGAGCACGGGGGTGATCGACAGCTCATTCCAGAATAAGCTGCCGTCCTTGCGATAATTACGAATAGTCGCGCGGCAAGGTTGGCCGTTTTTGATGCCGTCGCGAATAATTTGCAACCCTTCTTGATCCGCGTCATCTTTTTGCAGAAAGCGGCAGTCCTGGTAGAGGATTTCGTCTGCGCTGTAACCGGTGAGGGCTTCAAAAGCGGGGTTTACATAAATAAGAATGTTGTCGTCGCCTTCCTGTTCGGCTACCACTATGCCGTCGTTAGACGCATTGACCACCAGTTGCAGCAATTTGGCGTTAATCATGGTGAGCGCTGACTCCTCTTATGTTTTTTGCATTCTATCGCAGTGCACGGGGCTGTCCAGTTACGTCACCATTCGTCTGCCGGTTTGCGGCATAATGGCCGGCCGATGACTGGGTTTTAAGGAGAGTTGAGACATGCACTTGGTGATTGTGAGTGGCACGGTATTTGGTACGGCGGACCTGGTTGCAGACGAAGCGCAGAACTTCTGCGAGGCAGGGGGGCTCAAGGTCAGTCGGTTGAAAGCCCTAAACCTGGACGCGTTGCTGGCGCTGCAGCCCGAGGCCTTGCTGGTCTGTACCTCCACGACCGGCATGGGTGAATTGCCGGAGCCACTGGTGCCGTTATTTCACGAAATGCGTGATCGTTTTCCGCTGTTCACCGCAGTGCCTTTCGGGGTTGTAGCCTTGGGCGATGCCGCCTACGGGGATACCTTCTGCCAAGCGGGCGAGGAGTTTCGTGAGCTGCTGCTGGAGCTTCAGGCGCGCGAGATAGAGCCCATGTTGCGATTGGATGCCAGTGAAACCGTTACCCCGGAAACCGACGCAGAGCCCTGGCTGCAGCGTTTTGTGGTCGCTCTGCAAGGCTGATCAGCTGGGGTTTTCAGGCAGGGGCGCGCCGCTGGCAAGCTGGGTCAGTCGCTCTTCATCCAGAATCAGTATCTGGCCGTACTGAATATGCAGCCAGCCTAGACCCTCCAGACGTTTTAGCAGTTTGTTGATGCTCTGACGTGAACTGTTGAGCATCAGGCCCAGCGATTCCTGCGACAACTGTACGCAGGGGCGGCCACCTTCATCGTCAGTCTGACCATAGTTGTGCGCGTGCATAAGCAGGCGCTTGGCCAGCCTGGATGACAGTGGCAACAGCGCGCTGTCCTCGAGCATGGCAAAAGAGATACGAATGCGCCGGCACAGCAGCTTCATGAACAGCGGATAGAGTTCGGGACGGCGTTCCAGCATCTGTTGGAACCCCAGACGCGGGATCATCAGCAATTCAGTATTGCCACTGGCTAGCGTGTCGTGCGAGCGGGGCAAGCCGTCGAACAGTGATATTTCGCCGAACCAACTCCCAGGAGTGAGAACCGCGAGTACAGCTTCACGGCCGTCGGGGCCGATGTTGCTGATGCGCGCCGCGCCGCTGATCACGCCATAGAGGCCATCGGGCTGATCATCCTTGGCGTAGACGAACTCCCCGTCACCCAAGGTGCGGACCTTAGCCAGTGCCAGCATCTCATCCAGCGCATCTTTTGGCAGTTCGCTGAACCAGCGGTTTTTCTGCAGTAATTTCGCCAAGCGTTCAGTGTCTTGCATGGCAGACACTGTAACGTGTTTGACAGTCCGCTTCGCCGTCACCGTCTAGACTCCCCTCATACCGAACATTCCGTAGTATGCCGTATGCATAGGGGGATGTCCTGTACTGGCAGTTACCCGCATGGGTGCCATTTACCTTATTCCAATAAAAGAGGATTGCCCGATGAACGCAGTACATTCACTGGTAGAGCAGAGCGTCAAAGATCAGGTTAGTGCAGAAGAGTGGCAGGTGCGGGTAGAGCTTGCCGCCTGTTACCGGCTGATCGCTATGTACGGTTGGGATGATCTGGTCTTCACTCATATCTCCGCTAAAATCCCGGATACCGATCACTTCTTGATCAACCCCTACGGTTTGATGTTTGAGGAAGTGACAGCGTCCAATCTGGTCAAAATCGACCTGCAGGGCAATAAGGTTGTTGAGTCGCCCTATAACGTTAACCCTGCGGGCTTTACCATTCACAGCGCGATCCACGAAGTGCGCCACGACGCCAACTGTGTGATGCACACCCACACGGCTGCAGGGATTGCCGTTTCTGCTCAGAAAGAAGGCATTCTGCCGATTTCCCAGCAGTCCATTTTCGTGCTCGGCAGCCTTGCCTATCACGATTACGAAGGCGTTGCCCTGAACGACGAGGAGAAGCCGCGTCTGCAGGCTGACCTGGGTCGTGCCAACAACCTGGTACTGCGTAACCATGGCTTGCTGACGTGCGGTAAGACTGTGCCAGATGCCTTCTTGACCATGTATACCTTGCAACGTTGCTGCGAAATTCAGGTGCGCGCTCAAGCGCAAAACGCCGAGCTGATTCCGATTCCTCAAGCGGTGCTGGATGGTGCTGCGGCAAGCATGAAGAAGGCCACCAATGGCGCGGGCGCCGGGATTGCCTGGCCAGCTCTGATGCGTAAGTTGCAGCGTGTGAATCCGGGTTTCGACGTCTAAATAGATGTCTAAACTCAGCGGCATTCCCCTGGACGATTGGATCGTTCAGGGGCGCGATTTCACTTATCGCGGCCACAGCATGCGCTATTGGACGGCGGGCGAGGGCGAACCTCTGTTACTGATTCACGGCTTTCCATCGGGTTCCTGGGATTGGCATTACCTATGGAAGGCGCTAGCCGGGCGCTACCGGTTGATCGCAGTAGATATGATGGGGTTTGGCTTCTCGGCCAAGCCGCGGCATTATCACTACAGTTTGCTGGATCAAGCTGATCTGTTGCAGGAGGTGCTCCTCCATCTCAACGTGGGCCACTACCATGTTTTTGCGCATGACTACGGCGACAGCGTGGCTCAAGAACTGCTTGCCCGCGATGCGGTAGGCCCAGGCAGGTTGGATTCGGTATGCTTTCTTAACGGCGGCTTATTTCCTGAAACCCACCACCCAGTACGTATGCAAAAGCTGCTGATGAGCCCGATTGGCTTTCTGTTTGGCCGACGCTATAAACGCGAAAACCTGGCGCAGGCGTTTAACAAGATTTTTGGGCCAAAGACCAAGCCGAGTGAGCCGGAGCTGGATGGCTTCTGGCGCATGATCGAGTTTAATCAGGGAACCAGAGTGATGCATTTGTTGATCCGCTACATAGCGGAGCGCAGAGTCCAGCGCGATCGCTGGGTTGCGGCCATGCAGCAGACGCAAGTGCCAATGCGTGTAATAGACGGTGCAGTGGACCCAGTATCCGGCGCACACATGGTGGCGCGTTACCGTGAGTTGATGCCGCAGCCCGACACGGTTCTGTTGGCGGGTATTGGGCACTATCCGCAGGTAGAAGCGCCGGAACAAGTACTTGAGCATTATCTACAGTTCCGCTCTGTACTGGCTAAGCAGCCGATCGAAACGTCAGTACCGACCCCGGCATAATGCCGGGGTTTCTATTGCAGCGTTAAGCCTGCTCGTCGCGCAGAAACACCAGTTTGTTTTCGCTACTGGCGCTGGCATCGAAATAGTATCCGTCGGTGGCGAAGTCCTTTAAACCCTCAGGATTCTGCAAGCGCTCCTTGATGACATAACGGGCCATCAGACCACGGGCCTTCTTAGCGTAAAAGCTGATGATTTTGTGCTGGCCGTTCTTATAATCCTTGAACACGGTATCAATAACCCGCGCCTTTAGTGCCTTGGGTTTCACCGCACCGAAGTACTCTTGCGAGGCCAGGTTGAGCAGCACCTGATCACCTTGTGCCGCTAAGTCCTCATTCAGCCATTCGCTGATGCGTTCCCCCCAAAAGGTGTAAAGATCCTTGCCGCGCGGGTTGCTCAGCTTGGTACCCATTTCGAGTCGGTAGGGCTGCATCAAATCGAGTGGACGCAGCAGGCCGTAAAGGCCGGACAACATGCGCAGGTGCTCTTGAGCAAATGCGAAGTCATCGCCGCTGAAGTCCTCCGCGTGCAGGCCAGTGTATACGTCACCCTTAAATGCCAGCAGCGCCTGCTTGCTGTTGTGCCGTGTGCTGTTTCGCTCCCAGCTGCCATAACGAGCTACGTTGAGGCTGGATAGCTTGTCGGACAGGGACATCAGCTTGGAGATCTCCTGCGGTGACTTTTCCTTGAGCACGTCAATCAGTTCTGCGCTGTGGTCTAGAAAGCGCGGCTGAGTGCTTTTCTCGGTAATCGGCGGGGTGTCGTAATCGAGGGTCTTGGCGGGGGATATGACCATCAGCATGGATGCTGGCTCCTGTAAAAGCGTTGCCGGCATTATGCCTCAAAGCAGTTGGTCTGGCCCTTTATAGGGTTGATAAAGGTACTCAATCAAGTGCGCCCGCATGAGCGGGCGCACTGGCTGGCTGAATGCAAAGGGTTAGAGGTGGGTTTCGGCGTACTCGGCCAGGGCGGAGCGTGGAACGCCCTGCAAGTGGATGTGTACACCAAGAGGAAAGTCTTTGAAACATTCGGTCAGATAGGTCAGCCCCGAGCTGGTGGCATTCAGGTTAGGGGTGTCGATCTGCGCCAGGTTACCGAGGCAGACCACTTTTGAGCCGTTGCCGGCTCGGGTGATGATGGTCTTGATTTGGTGCGGGGTAAGGTTTTGGCTTTCGTCGATCAGAATGAAGCTTTGCTGGAAGCTGCGACCACGGATGTAGTTCAGCGATTTGAATTGCAGCGGCACCCGGTCGAGGATGTAGTCCACGCTACCGTGGGTACTTTCATCATCCATGTGCAGCGCTTCAAGGTTGTCGGTGATAGCACCGAGCCAAGGCTCCATCTTCTCTTTTTCGGTGCCTGGTAAAAAACCGATATCTTCGTCCAGCCCTTGAGTGCTGCGGGTGGCGATGATGCGGCGGTAGGTCTTGCTGACCATGGTCTGTTCGATGGCAGCGGCCAGCGCCAGAATGGTCTTGCCTGAGCCTGCGGCGCCCGTGAGGTTGACCAGGTGGATGTCCGGGTCGAGCAGGGCGAACATTGCCAGTGCCTGGAAGATGTCACGGGGCTTCAGTCCCCAGCATTCCTGGTGCAACAGCGGCTCCTGATGCAGGTCCCGAATATTCAGGTTTTTTCCGTCGATGGCTTTCACCCAGCCGATGAATCCTTGGTCATCAATGATGAAGTCGTTCAGGTGTAATGCTGGCAAGTTGTCGGTCAACTGCACGTTGTGCAGCGTTTGGCCGGTCAGCTGACGGGTTTCTACTTTATTGACTCGATCCCAGAAGGAGCCCTCAATTTGATGATAGCCGCGCGCCAACAGATCAATATCATCGAGCAACTGATCGGTATGGTAATCCTGAGCATCAATGCCGCAGCCACGTGCTTTGAGGCGCATATTGATGTCTTTGGAAACCAAAACGATGCGACCATCGGAGTAGCGATTCTGTAGATGACAGAGTTGGTTGATGATCTTGTTGTCGTTGAGATCGTTGGGCAGGCAGTGTGCGGGGATGGCGGTTCTTTCCATAAGGATGGCGAGGGTGCCGTTCGGCCCCAACTTGCCTCGCTCAATGGGGACGCCTTGTTCCACCTGATCCGGCGGTGCTACACCAAGGGTCTTGTCGATTAGCCGGATAGCCTGGCGGCAGTCGGCGGCAATGCTGGTCTTGCCTGACTTGAGTTTGTCGAGCTCCTCGAGAACGGTCATGGGGATGACGACGTGATGTTCTTCGAAATTCAGCAACGCATTTGGGTCGTGGATGAGAACGTTGGTATCAAGGACGTAGAAGGTGTGTTCGGTAGGTCCGCACGCTTCCATATGCTATTACCTCGCAAGGGCCGGGACACTTGGTCTGTATCAGGCGCCTGAGCTGCGCCTGGCAGTCCGCAAGGCCGACTCGCAAGCCAACGGGTATCAGAGGATCACCTGTTGGCGTGGGCCGGTTAAGCGAGGTATAACGCAAAAAATATGACCTTCACAAGCGTGCTCAGAACATATTTTTGAAAAAGCCTGAAATAGACGAATGGGGCTGGGCAGGGTTGGAAAAAGCGCGATATAGTCATTGGCCCGGTTGCGTAAAAAGTAGGCGGATCTACTCTATTTACGCTTTTTTTACTGCATTCTCCCCGTTCCAATCTGACTCGCTGCCGTTCTGCAGGCGCGGCCTTGCCATGCCTTTAGCGCAGCGGCATAGGCGAGTTAACGCCTATCGTACATTGAGGAAGGTATTGAGGGTGCCGGGAAGTACGCAGCTTCAGACCGATGAGTGCGGTCTGAGGCTTAATACGGTTAACGTCGCCCTTGGGGACGATCGCGGCGGCCAGAAGCGCGTTTGCGACTGGCAGCTGCGGCATTCGCCTGCTCGGCCTCGTTAGCGTCGCTGGCAGCCTTCTCTTCGGCGGACTGATGCCGCTGCGGGATTGGCTCGAGGTAATTCTCTTCCGGCGGTATACAGGTCAGTTTGCCGCCCAAGAGTTCTTCAATCGGCGGTATTTGGAATGCATCGTCTTCACCGGCCAGGCTGATTGAGGTGCCTTTGGCGCCGGCGCGGCCGGTGCGGCCAATACGGTGTACGTAGTCTTCCGGATCATCCGGCAGGGTGTAGTTGATCACATGGCTGATGCCGTCAATGTGAATGCCACGCCCGGCCACGTCGGTGGCAACCAGTACGCGCAGCTTGCCTTCGCGGAAGTTGTCCAGTGTGCGTACGCGCTTTTGCTGCGGCACATCGCCGGATAGTTGCGCGGCGTTGATGCCATCACGCACCAACCGCTCCTGCACACGGCGCACCTCGTCTTTACGGTTGGCAAACACCATGACGCGCTCAAGCTCTAACTGGGTGACCAGGTTATAGAGTACTTTGTATTTATCCTTGCCGCTGACCGCGTAGACCTTCTGAGTGATGTTCTCCGAGGCTGGGCGTTCGGGTTCGATCTCAACAATCGCCGGGTCTACTGTCCACTGCTGCGACAGGTTCATTACGTCATCGCTAAAGGTAGCGGAGAATAGCAGCGTCTGACGCTCGCCCTTGCGCGGGGTCTGACGGATGATCTGGCGTACCTGTGGAATGAAGCCCATGTCGAGCATGCGATCGGCTTCGTCGAGGATCAGCACCTCGATCAGATCCAGATGTAACTCGCCACGGTTACAGAAGTCGAGCAGGCGGCCGGGGGTGGCAACCAAAATATCGCAGTACTTCTTCTCCAGCTGTTTGATCTGTTTGTCGTAGTCCATGCCGCCCACAAAGGCCATGACATTCAGTGGGCAGTATTTGGTCAGGCCCTCAGCGTCGTTGGCGATCTGCATGACCAGCTCACGAGTTGGCGCGATGATTAATACTCGCGGCTCGCCCATAAAACGTTCGTCCGGTGCTGGCGTTTCCAGTAACTGAGTAATGGTCGATAGCAGAAAGGCGGCGGTTTTGCCGGTACCGGTTTGTGCGCGGCCAATCGCATCGTGGCCTTTTAGAGTGTTGCCGAGTACGGCAGCTTGAATAGGCGTGCAGTAGCTGAAGCCTTGCTCCTGAATGGCCCGCATGACGGAATCGGGCAGCGGAAAGTCGTGGAAGCGAGTCTTGCCTTCAGCCGGTTCAACCTGAAAGTCAGCAATGCTCCAAGGTGTGACGGGAGCAGCTTCTGTGGGCTTTTGGCGCTGTGGTCGAGGTTTCTCTGGCGCGGGTTTTTCTTCCGCAACAGCACTTTGCGCACGCGGTGATGGGTGGCTTGTTTCGGCGGACTGATCAGCCTTTTTGCTGGGCCGTTCTTGCTGTTCCGGTATGGGTGCGGCAGGGGCTGCGGCTTGCTCTTCTGGCTTATTTAACAGCTTCTTCAGTGCTTTGAGCACAGGCGTCTCTCGGTTATGTGAACAAAAAATGATGCGCCAGTGTAAAGCAAGGCCGCGCGTTAGCGAAGCCTTGAGGCGGTTGTTTTTTGATCAGGTGAGACGGGCTGCTAGAGTCCGAGGCGTGCTGTCAGCCAATCGCGAATGTCGGCAACTTCCTGCGGGCAGACTTCGTGCGCCATTGGGTATTCGTGCCATTCGGCGGTATGCCCAGCCGCTTCTAATAGGTCGTGTGCTTCACGCCCCATACTCATGGGTAACACGTCATCGCCGCGGCCGTGTGCGCAGAAGATCGCTAGCTTGGGCGCATTTTTGGTCTGTTGCAGTAGTTCACCGAGGCTTGGTCCGTAAGTCGATAGGGCCATCACGCCGGCCAGAGGCAGTGCGTTTTGTATGGCGGTGCTGAGCACTACGGCGCCGCCCTGCGAAAAGCCAGCCAGAATAACGCGGCTGGGCATGATGCCCTTGGCCTGTTGATCGGCGATCAAACCTTTGACCGTGGCGACGGATTCATCTAACTGCGCTTGATTGATAGCGCGTGCCGGCGACATACCGAGAATGTCATACCAGCTGGGCATAGGCATACCGCCGTTGATAGTGACCGGACGGGTAGGCGCCTGTGGAAATACAAAACGCACGCCGTGGTTTTGCGGTAGTTTCAGGGCATCCACTACGGGAACAAAGTCGAAGCAGTCTGCGCCCAGGCCATGCAGCCAAATGACGCAGCTAGTGGCGGCTGCAGCGGGTTCGATGATGTGCGGCTGTTGGGACATGCGGTACTCCATGAGCGGTAAACGAAAAAGATGCTGCCCTTTATACGGTTGGTTTTGCCCAATACCAAGCGATAACCGCCAAAGCGCTGCCGAGAGTTGCCCAAGAGATCAGGTCGAACAGACCATCGCCGACCAGTGCGCCGATCAGGCCTGTCAGGCTCAACAACCCCAGCAGCAAGGGGGCACGGAATATCTGCCAAAGGGTTTTGCGATTACTGCTCATGCGTTCACTTCCTCGGCCAGACCGCCACTCTTCACTTCTGCTACCCGGCGTGCGGTGGAGCTGCGGCGCCCCAGCCAGAGGTATAACCCGGAGCCAAGCACCACTATGGTGGCCAGATCGAGCAAGGCCCAGATTATTTTCAGCGGCATTGCGCCGTAATCGCCAAAGTGCAGTGGCTGCGACATTAGCAGCGTAGTCACGTACCAGGGCGTGGGCTCTGGTGGCAGCAGTTTGCTGCTTTGCGCATCCACCAGCACGGGTTGCAACAGGCGCGCGGTCAGCGGCGTATCACCCTTGTAGAAAATGGCGTAGTGGTGCTTGGTGGAAAACTGGCTGCCGGGCCAGGCGATGAAGCTCATGTGCATATTCTGTATCGCGGCGTCTGCGGTATTCACTGAGGCCTGCAGCGATCCAAGTTTCTGCGGGGCTGGCTGGTCTTGATAGTCTGCTGCCATCGTAGCGAACTGATCCTGTTGCCAGTATCCGATCACGAGCGGGCTTAGCGTATTGATGCTGCCGGTCAGACCCACCACCAATGCCCAGACCATTGTCACCGCACCGAGCAAGTTATGCAGATCGAGCCATTTTAAACGAGAGCTGCGCTGGCGCCGCACGGTGCCGAAGTCCAGTTTGCGCATGAAGGGCGCATAGAGCACCAGTCCAGAGATGATAGCGACCACGAACAGCAAGCCCATGAAGCCGAGAAACAGCATGCCTGGCAGACCAGCAAAAAGATCAACGTGCAGCTTGAACATGATGTACATGAAACCGCGATCTGGCTCTGGCGCATCCAGCAGCGCTGCGGTGCGCGAATCTATGACCAGTGAGATGAATTCATCTGGTGGTGCATCCATGCTTTTCGCCATGGAGACAAAACTCATGTTGGGGTGTTCTTCGTTGTCCCAGAACATAAAGCGGATCACTGCGTCGGGTCGCTCGCTCAGCGCGGCATCGACGATGCGATCCAGGCTTGCTTGAGGAGTGTCTGCCGGCATCGCCGGCGCTTCTGTTTCTTCTTCAAAAAAATGGTCAATTTCTTCGTGGAAGATCAGCGGTAGTCCGGTAATGCACAGCAGTAGCAGAAACAGCGTGCAGACAAGACTGGTCCACTTGTGGACCAAAAACCAGGCTTTGACGTTCATGGTGAGGGAGCCCTGTCCTTTCAGAATTGGCGATATTTGCACGGCATTTATCCCGCTTCCCGCGAGCAGTGGTGGCTGCCCACCAGCAGGGCGAGGTATAGAAGATATACATCTAAATAAAAATCAGTCGTATTCTGGTTTATTGCTGCTAAAAACACAACGCCGCGGTTGCGGTTAAAGCCGGCCCGGATGGATCGGCTTGGACAGGGCTAGTGCGAGGGGAGGTACTAGGGGCAGATCAGGCCCGTGACATAAATTTGCCTGATTCGGTATTGATGCGCACCACTTCGCCCGTTTCCAGATACTCAGGGATCTGAATTTCCAGGCCGGTAGCAAACCGGGCGGTCTTGGTGCGGGCGCTGGCGGAAGAGCCTTTGATCGCCGGCGGTGTTTCTTCGATTGCCATTTCTACTACGGCGGGTAGCTCGATGCCGACCAAGTTGCCTTCTACCACCAGTCCATACAGGCCTTCAATGCCGTCAAAAATGTAATCTATTTCGCTTTCAAGTTGATCGGGGTTGAGCGTGAACTGGGCGAAATCTTCGTTATCCATGAAGGTATAACCGTCGGCGTCCTGAAACAGGAACTGCATCTGCCGCTTCTGGAAGTCTATGGGGCTGAGCATGTCGTCGCCGGTCAAACTTTGGTCCAGTTTCTGTTTGGTCTGCACATGGTTGAATCGCACCTTATACAAAGTGGTGCCACTGCGTGACGAAGGGCTTTTCACCTCAATATGGCTGACGATGTACGGCTGGTTGTTGATCTGGACGATATGGCCTTTTTTTAGTTCGGCAGCTCTAGGCATGGCGGATGACTCAGCGAGGTAGTAGAAGGCGGGTATTTTGCGCCTGGCGGTTGTTGCTCGGCAAGATGCAGCAACCGCTCACAGGCTGTGTTCAGAGTGGTGGTGAACCGCCGCCGGGTTCGGCGTCACTGCTGACGTCGTTTGGCGTTGTGGGGTCCTGATCCTTGCTCTTTTGCGGAGCCTGCACAAGGTTTTCACTGGTCTCGGAATCTTCTATGCGAGAGCGGTGTACCAGTTTTTCCAGGCCTTTACTGTCGCGCAGGTTGATATCCAGCTGACGGAAGGCGATTTCGATGCCATTTTCCTTGAACAGCCGATCCACTTCACGATTGATCTCGTCGATAGCCTGATTGCGGTCCCCGAGTTCTTTCACGTGAATGCGCAGCTCATGCTCCAGCGTGCTATCACTGAAGTTGAGAAAGAACACCAATGGTTCAGGGTCCTTCAGAACTCGCGGATTGTTCTTTGCGATTTGCATCAATAACTCGCGGACCTTTGCCACGTCGGAGCCATAGGCAACGCCCACTTTAATGATGACGCGGGTAATGGTGTCCTGCAGGGACCAGTTGATGATCTGCTCGGTGACGAAGTTTTTGTTCGGAACGATGATTTCCTTATTGTCGAAATCGGTAATGGTGGTGGCGCGGATGCGTATGCGGTTGATGGTGCCGGACAGTGGTCCTATGGTGACCACATCGCCGATACGCACCGGGCGCTCGAACAAAATAATTAGACCAGAAATGAAGTTGGCGAAAATTTCTTGTAGACCAAAGCCGAGACCCACACCCAGAGCCGCGACCAACCATTGTAATTTGTCCCAACTGACACCCAGAGACGAAAGGGCGCTGACCAGGCCAAAACCGACAATCACATAACTTAGTAGGGTGGTCACTGCGTAGCTGGTGCCTTGGCGTAGCTCCATACGCGAGAGTACTAGTATCTCCAGCAGGCCGGGTAGGTTACGTGCCAAGGTGAAAGTCAGAATCAGGGTGACTACTGCACTCAGAATGTCGCCAGCGCTGATGGGGACCGAGTCACCCGAGCTGATGCCGTCTCCTTCGTACTGCCAGAGCGTGACGGACTCCAGATAGGAAGCGGCACTGATCAAATCGGCCCAAGTAAAGTAAAGCCCAACACTGAAGATGATTACCAGAGCCAGTTTAGCGAGACGCAGGGATTGTTGATTTATCTGCTGAATATTCATCTCGGGCACCTCGACCGCAGCTACTTCGCCCTCCTGGCCCTCACGAGCCTCGGCGGCTTGGCGTTTGCTCACCGCGCGCTGATAAGCAAGGCGGCGGCCGGCGACGTTCAGATTGCGAACCACGGTCCCTTCAACCAACATCCACAAAACGATTAGATACAGGCTATCAATAAAGCGCTCGGCCAGTTTGACCGCAGTGTAGTGATAACCCCAGATGGTGATGCCGGCCAGCAGCAATGGCGCCAAGATCAGCACCGCAGTGGCACTGAAGTGCAATACGCGTGAGTGATACAGCGGCTCGCTGCGCCACATCAGACGACCCAGCAGCCCCGCTAACAGAAACATGCCTATCAGCATGGTCGCTCGTCCTAGCGCATCTCCACCGGCATCCAATGGCAGCGCGCCATGCAGGCCAAGCACTAGCACCAGCGGCAGCAAAATCCAGGCGAGTCGACGGGCCAGCGTGTGCAGTCTTTGCACCAGACTCTCTGCCCATTTGAAGTGCCTTGCAGCAATGCCGCGGTGATCAAGTACCCGATAAAGCAGATGCAGTACAAACCAGGCAAGGCTCACTTTCAGTAGTGCCAGCCCGAGGTAAGGCATGACCGGGTCCTGGCCCAGGTGCATCATCAGGCCTAGACACAGCAGTGCCAGCGGGATGGGGCTGATGATCATTACTGTCAGCGCTAGCGCACGGGGCGTGTGCCATGGGCTATCACGGCGGAAGTGCCCCACTTCATCGTGCAGGGTATTGAGCCGGCGGCGCAGGCTGGGTTGGCGCCACAGGTATACGGCGAGGAAGAGGCCAAATAATATGACCCACGGGTAATTTTGTTTCAGTGTGGTCGCCAGGTTACGCGCCACCTGCTTGAGATGCAGGCTGTCGATCTGGTTCTTGGCTTGATTCGGAAAGTTGATTAGCCAGCTCTTGTCCAGTGGCTTGCTGCTGGCTACCCAGAACAGCTGATCATCGATAGTGCGCTTGAGGTCGGAGCTCAACTGCTGCAGTTGGCGTTGGCTTATCTGCAAGCTGATAGCCAGATTGATCAAGGTATTGATGTTGGTGTTCAGTTGCTCAACCAGTGTTACCCGACTGGTTACCATCTGTTCAAGCCCTGGCCGCAGCGCATCGCGCTGGCGCACCGGGATCTGTAACAGTAATTCATTCAGAAAGGCATCGGGGTTGGTTAAGTCTTGGCTTAATTGATTGAGCTCAAACTGGCGTAGGCGCAAATCGGCGATTTGGTCGGCGATGCGGCTGTCAATGCTGACCTTAGGTAGCAAGTTCTTCTGTTGGTGCAAAATACGTGACAGCAGCAGGCTGCCTTCGAGTACATCAATCTGTTGTTCGAGCGCTTTGTCGACTTGGCTCAGTTGCTCGAATTGTTGTTTGGTCTCGATGTTGCTGCGGGTCAGATCGCCAATTTCGCCGGTGGCGGAAAGTAGCTCTTCACTCAGTTGCCGATTGATTGCGCTTTGCTGCTGTAGCACCTGATTCTGGCTATCCTGAGGTTGGGTAGCATCACTCACGGCTTTCTCTGAAGCGCTGCGGCGTTTCTCGTTGATGACTTCTTGTAGGATCTGCAGGTCGTCCTCAATCTGGCGGATTTGCAGGCTCAGCAGGTTCTTTTTTTGCGTGGCGAGGTCTTGCAGAGCATTGTTGCCGGAGAGTCTTTGCCGCAGCAGGTCATTAGCGGCATTCAGATACTGTTGCTCGGCCTGCAACATATCAACGCGCGCACGGCTTTGTTGGGTTTGCTGTTGGCGCTGTAATGAACGTAGCTGGTCGCTGACTGCTTGCGCGCGCTTCTGATTCTCTGAGACGCTGGCTTGAGTGCGCTCAGGCCGGGTTTGCGCGGCAATTAGGTCGGAATTGACGCTGGTTAGCTCGTTTTGCCAGGTGAACATTTGATTGGCCTGTTCACCCAGCCGATTCTCTAGCGCGTGCAGCTCCATACCTTCCAGCTCGTCGCGGCGGGTATTGGTGCTGCGTTTTGCCAGTTGGTTATGCTGCGCACGAATACTTTGGGTCGCACGTGGCGCGTCGCTTATCTCTTTTTGCAACGCCTCCTGGTCAGCTTGGGTTTGCTCAAGCTGTTTCAGGTAGTTCAAGGTGTTTTGGTATATCTCGCTCAGCTCGCGCTTGTCCGGCTCGGGTAGTGAGCTGTTATTCAGTGTTTCGATGTTGGCACTGACAGTTTCCATACGCTGTTGCAGGTCGTCACCGGTCGGCGCCTCTTGAGCTAGCACCCCGGTACTTAGAAAAACGAAGATAACGAAGGATAAAAAAAAGCGCGGCATGAAAGGTGATCCTGATGTGTCCTGACCTGAAGGGTAGCCGTCCGGCTAGCACTTGGGAAGCTGACTGATGCGAGCGCCAAAAGTTTCTAGGCTATGAAACGCAGCAGGCCACCTTTGTGAGGTGGCCTGCTGAGATGCAACGGATCAGTAGCGGGTCACGCCATCAGAACCATTCGTCCTGCATTTCGTAGCAAGTCAGGTCACGATTTTCCAGCACGTTGAGGTCGTGATGACAGGAAGGCACCTCCCAAAGCAAAAAGTAGCGCGCAGCCTGCAACTTACCTTGGTAAAAGGCTTGGTCTGCTTCAAGGCCTTTATTTAGGCCGTTCTGCGCATGTACTGATTGCTGCAACCAGCGCCAGCCGATAACCATATGACCAAAAGCTTTTAGGTACAGTGCAGAGTTTGCTAACGCCTCGTTTACCTTGCCGTTGCCCAAATCACCCAACAGAGCAACTGTGACCTTGCCAAGATGTGCCAACAGCTTTTCCAGCGGCTCGCGCAAGTCGTTCAGCTCTGGATGCGCGGCGGCCTGCTTGCAGGTGGCCATAATCAGCTCGGACAGCTGCTTGAGAGCCGCGCCGTTATTCATCACTACTTTGCGAGCCAGTAGATCCAGTGACTGGATGCCGTTGGTGCCTTCGTGGATTGGATTCAGGCGGTTGTCGCGATAGTACTGCTCGACCGGATACTCGCGGGTGTAACCGTGGCCGCCGAGAACCTGGATCGCCAGTTCGTTGGCTTTCAGGCAGTAGTCGGAAGGCCATGCCTTGACTATCGGGGTCAGCAGATCGAGCAGTTGCAGTGCGGTCTTGCGCTCGGCTTCAGTTTCCAGCGTTTCGGTATCGTCGAACAGTCGTGCGGCGTAGAGGCCAAGGTCAAAAGCGCCTTCAACGTAGGCTTTCTGAGTTAGCAGCATGCGCTTGACGTCAGTGTGCTCAATGATGGCGACCTGCGGCGCGGATGGATTTTTGCCGTCGGGCAGGCGACCTTGAGGGCGCTCACGCGCGTAGTTGAGTGAGTACAGGTAACCGGCGTAGCCGAGCATCACTGCGCCCATGCCTACTCCGATGCGTGCCTCGTTCATCATCTGGAACATGCAGGCCAGGCCCTGGTGCGGCTTGCCAATCAGGTAACCGACGCAGCCATCCTTGTCGCCGAAGTTTAGCGCCGTGGAGGTGGTACCGCGCCAGCCCATCTTGTGGAACAGTCCAGCCAGGACGACGTCGTTGCGCTCGCCCAGGCTGCCGTCATCGTTGACCAAAAATTTGGGCACGATGAACAGCGAAATACCTTTTACGCCGGGTGGTGCGTCGGGCAGCTTGGCCAAAACCATGTGCACGATGTTATCGGACAGCGGGTGATCGCCGCCGGAGATGAAAATCTTGTTGCCCTTAATACGGTAGCTACCGTCATCGGCCGGTTCGGCTTTGGTGCGGATGTCGGACAGCGAGGAGCCAGCATGTGGCTCGGTCAGCGCCATGGTGCCGAAGAAGCGGCCTTCGATCATCGGCTGCAGAAAACGCTCTTTCTGCTCATCAGTACCGAAGTTCTCAATCAGATTGGCTGCGCCCATGGTCAACATTGCGTAGGACGAGGTGGCTGCGTTAGCTGATTGGAAATGCGCAAAACAGGCTTGCGATAGCAGGTTGGGCATCTGCATGCCGCCTTGCTCGAAGGTGCGCGTTGCATTGAGGAAGCCGGCTTCGAGAAAGGCGTCTACGGCTGGCTTAACCTCGGGAATGAGTTCGGCGGCGCCGTCTACGTATTTGGGCTCGTTCTCGTCGCTCTTACGGTTGTGCGGGGCAAACAGCTTTTCAGCGATGGTGCGGGCGGTGCCAATGGCCGCATCGAAGGTTTCCCGGTTGTGGTCGGCAAAGCGCGGACGCTGGGTCAGGCCTTCGGCATCCAGCACTTCGTAGAGTTCGAAGGCCAGGTTGCGTTGATCAAGCAGTATCTCGGACATGGACGTCACCTCAAATTTGAACGCGAAGCAGTGTATTGGCTCGAGTCCGCTGAGGGAACGGCCATTGATATCTTTTATGCAGTCAGATCAGAACAGCCGCAGCGCAGGCTCATCCATTGCAGCGCGTTGTTCGCGCAGCGTGAGTATCTGATCTGCCCAGTAGCGCTCGCTGGCGAACCAGGGAAAATGCATGGGGAAGGCCGGGTCATCCCAGCGCCGTGCCAGCCAGGCGCTGTAGTTGATCAGCCGCAAGCTGCGCAGCGCTTCGATCAGTGCTATTTGGCTTGGATCAAAATCATGGAATTCGTTGTAGCCATCGACCAGTTCGGCCAGCTGGGCTTGGCGCTGGTCACGCTCTCCAGACAATACCATCCACAAATCCTGAATCGCCGGACCCTGGCGGCAATCATCCAGGTCGACCATATAGAGGCTTTCATCGCGCCACAACAGGTTGCCGACATGCAAATCGCCATGCAGGCGAATGGTGCTACAGGGGTGATCCGCAAAGCGCTGGGCTACTACCTTTAACAGATCATCCGCTACGGAAAAATAGGCTGGCTGCAGGCTAGCTGGCACCACGTTGGTACTGCGCAGAAACTCCAGGCTGTCGATGCCGAAGCTTTGCACTGTCAGCTCCGGGCGATGCTCGAATGGGCGCATGGCGCCGACGGCGTGAAGTCGGCCGACCAAGCGACCGAGCATTAGCAGGTGGTCGGGATCATCAAACTCAGGCGCCCGTCCTCCAAAACGCTTGAACAGGCTGAAGCGGAAGCCGGCAAACTCAAACAGGGTTTCGCCATTGATCTGCATGGGCGGAATCACCGGGATCTCGCGTTCGACCAGCTCAAGAGAGAATTGATGCTCCTCCAGAATAGACTCATCGCTCCAACGCGCGGGGCGATAGAACTTGGCGATCAGTGGTTGAGCATCTTCTATACCGACCTGAAATACCCGGTTTTCGTAGCTGTTGAGCGTAAGCGTGCGGGCGTCTGAGACAAAGCCGAGCGATTCGACCGCATCCAGCACGGTATCGGGAGTCAGCAAAGCAAAGGGATGGTGCGCGTCCATAACCGGTTCGCCTGCATCTGTAAGGGGTATCTATGGTGTCACAATTTGGGGGGCGACTGGCAATCGCGATATTTTAAGGCCTGCTACGGCGTTCTGGCGGCGCACCAGAGCTGTACGGAGCGAGCGCCGGCACTCAACAAAGTACGGCTGGCTTCGGCAGCGGTGACGCCGGTCGTCATAACATCATCTATAAGCGCAATGTCGCGATCTTTGACAACCGCGGGGCTGGAACAATGAAAGGCGCCTTCAAGGTTGCGCCGTCGCTCTTGTGCATTTAGGCCTTGCTGGGTCTGAGTAGCGCGGCTGCGTTGTAAAACATTCTGCTGCAGCGTGATGCCCAGCGCGCGGGAGACGGGGCGCGCTAGTTCAAAAGCCTGGTTGTAACCGCGCTGCGATTGACGTGTGGGGTGCATGGGCATGGCTAGTAATAGCTCTGGACGACGTTCCGGGTGCTGTTCCAGATAGTCGCTTAAACCGAGAATCATCAGCTGACTGAGCAGCCTGCCGTACGCTGCTTGGCGGTGATACTTAAATGCCGGGATAAGCGAGTTAACGGGAAAGCGGTAAAGCAGAGGTGCAGTGGCGTAAGCGAATGGTGGTGGTCGATTAAGACATTGACCGCACAGGCTATCGGCTTGCGGGAGGGGGAGGGCGCACTGGCGGCAATACGCGTGCAACCAGGGCAAGTCAGCCAAGCATCCGCTACACAGCGTTGGCTCGCGATGCCGGGTTTTCAAACCGCATAGCAGGCAATAAGCGGATAGGTTGTTAATTAACCAGTTGTAAACCTTGGGTTCTTTCAATGGTTGACAGCCTCCGTGCCGTCGCTATTATGCTCGGCATAGATTGAACCCTTCAGGGTTCCCTAGCAATGATCAAAGGACATGTATCCATGACAGTTTCCGTGACCCGCCATGACTGGGCGCCCGCTGATGTAATGGCGTTGTTCAATATGCCATTCAATGACCTGTTGTTTCGTGCCCAGACCGTGCACCGTGAACACTTCAATCCGAATCGCGTTCAGGTCTCCACGCTGCTGTCGATCAAGACCGGCGCCTGCCCAGAAGATTGCAAGTACTGTCCGCAGTCCGGCCATTACAATACTGGCCTGGAAAAAGAGAAACTGCTGGAAGTGCAGAAGGTGCTGGATGAGGCGACTGCAGCCAAGAATATTGGCGCGACCCGTTTTTGCATGGGCGCTGCCTGGAAACACCCTTCCGAAAAAGACATGCCGTACGTGCTAGAAATGGTTCGTGGCGTACGTGCCATGGGGTTAGAGACGTGCATGACGCTGGGTAAACTGACCAAAGAGCAGACCGCTGCCTTGGCTGACGCCGGACTTGATTATTACAATCACAACCTGGATACCTCGCCTGAGTTTTACGGCAACATCATTACTACTCGTACCTACGGTGATCGGCTGGAAACGCTTGCTTATGTGCGTGATGCCGGCATGAAGATTTGTTCAGGCGGTATTCTGGGTCTGGGGGAGTCGGTAGAAGATCGCGCTGGCTTGTTGATTCAGTTGGCTAACTTGCCTGAGCACCCGGAAAGCGTGCCGATCAACATGCTGGTTAAGGTCAAGGGTACGCCGCTGGAGAATGAGGCAGATGTTGACCCGTTCGATTTCATACGCACCTTGGCGGTCGCACGCATCATGATGCCCAAGTCCCATGTGCGCTTGTCGGCCGGACGTGAGCAAATGAACGAGCAAACTCAGTCATTGGCCTTTTTTGCTGGCGCTAACTCGATCTTCTACGGCGAACGCTTGTTGACGACGGCTAATCCGCAGGCCGGCAAGGATATGCGTCTGTTCGAACGCCTGGGTATTAAGCCCGAAGAGCGTGAAGAGCACGATGATGAAGTGCACCAAGCGGCTATCGAACAGGCTCTGATGGAGCAGCGCGACAGCGCTCTGTTCAGCAATGCAGCAGCGGGCTAAGCGCGCGCTGCACGTTATAAGCTAAAAGCGGCAATCGCGCGCAAGGCAGGCAGGTCGTGAGCACGGCTTGCTTGTGGCTTGCCGCTTCATCCCATCGAATGAGTGTTCTGCGTGTCTTTCGATTTATCGTCCCGCTTGGCCGAGCGCCGGGCAGCCCACCTTTATCGCCGACGTCCATTGCTGGATGCACCGCAGGACGTGCGTGTGCGGGTGGATGGTGAGAACTTTTTAGCGTTCTGCAATAACGATTACCTCGGTCTGGCCAATCATCCTGAGGTGGTAGAAGCCTTTGCACAGGGTGCCCGGCGCTGGGGTGTCGGCGGCGGTGCATCGCACCTAGTGGTAGGACACAGTACGCCGCATCACGAGCTTGAAGAAGCGTTGGCGGAATTTACCGGCCGGCCGCGCGCACTGCTGCTTTCCAGTGGTTATATGGCCAACTTGGGAACGGTCACTGCGTTAGTCGGGCAGGGTGATACGGTGTTAGAAGACCGCTTAAATCATGCCTCTCTACTGGATGCCGGTCTGCTCAGCGGTGCGCGTTTCTCCCGTTATCTGCATAACGATCCTGCTAGCCTTGCTGCGCGATTAGGGAAAGCGGTGGGCAACACCCTGGTCGTCACCGATGGTGTATTTAGCATGGATGGCGACCTAGCCAATTTGCCTGAATTGTGTGCCCAGGCTCGTACCCGTGGCGCCTGGGTGATGGTCGATGATGCGCACGGCTTTGGTTGTTTGGGGGAGCGGGGCGGCGGTATTGTTGAGCACTTTGGTTTAGGCTTGGATGATGTGCCTGTACTGGTTGGCACTCTTGGTAAAGCCTTCGGAACCGCGGGTGCTTTTGTGGCTGGCAGCGAAGAGCTGATCGAAACGCTGATCCAGTTCGCGCGTCCTTACATCTACACAACGAGCCAACCGCCAGCCGTCGCCTGTGCAACGCTTAAGAGCCTGCAATTGCTGCGTGATGAACAATGGCGCCGTCACCATCTTCAGCGATTGATTGAACGCTTCCGCGCAGGTGCGGCGGAGCTAGGCCTTAGGTTGATGGACAGCCCGACGCCCATCCAGCCTATTTTAATTGGCAGCAGCGCGCGCGCCCTAGCGCTATCTGCAGCACTGCGTCAGAGGGGGCTTCTGGTTACGGCTATTCGACCGCCAACGGTACCAAAAGGCACTGCGCGTTTGCGTGTTACCCTCTCCGCTGCGCACAGTGAAAGCGATGTGGAGCAGTTGTTGGAAGCCTTCAAATCCGCTTTGGCAGATATTCCTGAAGATTTCGGAGCTGCTAAAAAACAGTCTAAACACGAGTTATCTGATGAATAGCATCAACCTGCTCCCTGGCTGGGCGCTCTCTGCCGCCAATATGGCTCCGCTGCAGCTGGCACTGCAATCCAGTTTGCCGGCATTTACAGTGTATAGCCACGAATTGCCCCCCATGCAGATGTCGAGTCTGGAAACGGATCTCGAGCAGCTGGCCGCTTCCCTTGAGCCCGGCTGGCTAATGGGTTGGTCGCTCGGCGGCACGCTGGCGGTGCAATTGCTACGGCGCTTCCCCGAGCGCTTTTGCGGCGCTGTAACCATTGCCAGTAATGCTTGTTTTGCGGCGCGGGCCGACTGGCCTGAGGCGATGCCCGCTGATACGTTCAAGGCATTTTTCAGTGATGCCCGCGAGAAGCCCGAGAGGATTCTCAAACGCTTTGCGCTGTTGGCCTGCCAAGGCAGCGAAGATGCCCGCGAACTGACCAAGCAGCTGCAATGGAGTGATGCTGATCCGCTGCAGCGTTTGAATCACTTGGCGTTGCTCGGCGTACTGGATAACCGCATTCATTTGCGCCGTGCTACTCAGCCAATATTGCATTGTTTGGCCGCTCAGGATGCGCTGGTACCCGCCTCGGTAGCGGCTGAGTTGCAGGCTCTAAACCCGCAAGCCCGGGTACGGGTGCATCCTGAGGCCAGTCATGCCTTGCCGTTGGAGCAGCCTGAGTGGGTGGCGCAGCAGATTGCCGAATGGGTTCGGCAAACATGAATGCCGCGGTAATCGACAAGCAACAAGTCGCGGCTTCTTTCAGTCGCGCTGCCGCAACCTATGATCAGGTTGCGGCGCTGCAACGCAATGTGGGCGGCAATTTATTGAGCCGGTTGCCGGACACATTGAAGGTAGAGCAGCTGGCTGATATCGGCTGTGGTACGGGTTATTTTACCCGCGCGCTGGCTGAGCACTTCGCTAAGCCAGTGCTGGGGCTGGATATTGCCGTTGGCATGCTGCATTACGCCCGCGAGCACAGTTCTGGCTGTATCACTTGGCTGGCAGCGGATGCCGAAGCCTTGCCTTTGCGTTCTGTTAGCCAGGATTTGTTGTTCTCCAGCTTGGCATTGCAGTGGTGCCCGCAATTGCCTTTGGCCTTGAATGAAGCCTATCGCGTTTTGCGTCCCGGCGGTTGCCTGGCCTTCAATACGCTGGTCGAAGGTACGCTCGGAGAGCTGCGTGACGCGTGGCAGGCGGTAGACGGGTTCGTGCACGTTAATCGGTTCATGCCTGTAGGGCAGTTGCAGGAGATGCTCGCGGACGCCGGATTTGAGCGTTGGCACTGTGAGATTGAACAGCATGTTCTGCACTACGGCCAGCTCAGTGAGTTGACCCACGAGCTCAAAGCCTTGGGTGCCCATAATCTAAATACAGGCCGGCCGAGCGGCTTAACAGGCCGCGCGCGGCTGCGTGCTTTGACGGCCGCTTATGAGGCTCGGCGCCAATCGGCGGGTTTGCCTGCGACCTACCAAGTTGCGCAGATACTGCTGTTTAAGGGTCTTGATCAAGTTTGAGGGAGATGAGCATGTCCAAACGTTATTTTGTTACCGGCACAGACACTGAAATTGGCAAAACCACCATAGCAGCAGCGTTGTTGTACGCGGCTCGCACTAGCGGGCTTAGCACCGCAGCGGTTAAGCCGGTGGCCGCAGGTTGTGAGCGCACAGTAGCAGGCCTGCGTAATGAAGACGCATTGGCGTTGCAAGCGCAATGCTCGCCCGAACTGGCCTATGAGCTGATTAACCCGATTACGTTGGAATCCGCTATCGCGCCGCACATTGCAGCGCGTGAAGAAGGCGCTGCCTTGACGCTTGAAGTGCTGGCTGGCGCCTGTTTACAGGTGTTCGACCGTCAGCGTGATTTAACCTTGGTCGAGGGGGCGGGCGGTTGGCGTGTGCCGCTTAATGATGATGAGTTGTTGTCTGGGTTGGCGCTGGAGCTACAGTTGCCAGTGGTCCTGGTGGTAGGTATGCGGTTGGGTTGCATCAACCATGCGCTGCTGACCTGCGAAGCGATTGCCGCTGACGGGCTGGAGCTGGCCGGCTGGGTGGCTAATCAGGTTGATGCCGAGATGAGCCGCCCTGATGAGAATCTAGCTACCTTACAGCAACTGATTAAAGCGCCTTTTCTCGGTCGTGTGCCACGCCTTCAGAAAGCCGATGCTGCTGCGGTGGCGGCCTATCTTGATGTCACCCCGCTGGTCTGAACTGACCGGTGGTGATACTCAATGCTGGCCATTTGTGCTTGAATAAAAGCAGGCTTTCTTAACATCTGAGGTTGTGCCATGCCTACCCTTGACTTGATTTCATCCGGCCTGAACAGTGTGCGTCAGGGACAGAATCGTGTTTCTAACGCGGCATCTGATATCGCCCGCGTCGGCGCCGCTGTTGATCCTGCTGCTACGCAGGCGGCGCCAGCGCAACCGGCGACCGGTCAAGCTGCGTCGAGCGCGCCTGTTGAGAGCGCTCGCCCGGTTAATTTGGTTGATAGCCTGGTCGAACTGCAGCAAGGTCGCCAGCAAGCCGAAGCAGGCGCATCTGTGATTGATACTGCTGATGAAGTATTGGGCACATTACTCGACGTTACGGTCTGATCAGCCGGCCTTGGCTTCAAGGTCGATTGATGAGACCCACCAAGGTCTGCGTTTATGATGAGTATTGGTGCTGTTAGCACCTACCACTATTCTCCTCCAGTGCAGGTGCAGGCGGCCGTCACCGCGCCTGCCAGTGAGTTTCTGCAGCCTGAAAAAGACGTTAGTCGTTTCCCTCCAATAGACCAGACTGCTTCGGCTGGTGCCGCCAATGCAAAACCAGACGAGCAGAAAGACGTCACCCTAAAGCAGCAAGTGGAAGAACAGAAGCGTGCACAACTGGCTGATGCCGAAGCTGAGTCACAGCGGGTAACTCAACTGGAAGTCAGCGAACTAGCGGCACGGGACCGGGAAGTACGCAGCCATGAGCAGGCACACATGGCCGCTGGCGGACAGCACGCTGGCGCCGTGCAGTATGAATACGACCGCGGTCCTGATGGTCGTTTGTACGCCGTCGGCGGTGAAGTCGGTATAGATACGACCCCTGTAGCGGGAGACCCGCAGGCGACCATCGAGAAAATGGAACAGGTACGCCGCGCCGCACTCGCACCAGCAGAACCTTCAGGGCAGGACTTGGCAGTAGCCGCTCAAGCGGCGCAAGCTGTTGCTCAGGCCCGCTCTGAATTAGCGACCGCTCCAACTGAATCCGCAGAGCGTGCTGAAGCGGCTGAAGACGGAGAGAGCGCTGAAGAAACCGCGACCAGCGACGAAACGGTTGCTGAAGATTCTGCTCCGCGTGACCTGTCGCTTTACCGCAGCATAGCCGCTACTGCGGACGCTCCCAGCGGCGCACTGGATTTGCGCGCCTGATCTCTAGTTCACCGTTCTAGCTTCCTTATCTTCTCGTCTAAAACGCGCCAGTTTTACCTTCCTGTATGTTCACAACTATTTATGACTCGGTATTCATGCGGGGGTTGACTTTCATTTGGCGTAAACGTATGTTTCAAACACATGTTTGAATGTGCTGTTTTGCAGCCAACCCTGCAGCCTCGGCTGCCCCTGCATCTGATACTACTGTTGAGGTCAAGCACCATGCCTGATTACAAAGCGCCCCTGCGTGATATCCGTTTCGTTCGCGATGAGCTTCTGGGTTATGAAGCGCATTACCAAAGTCTGCCTGGTTGCGAAGACGCGACGCCAGATATGGTCAACGCTATCCTCGAAGAGGGTGCCAAGTTCTGCGAGCAGGTTATTGCGCCGTTGAATCGTGGTGGCGATTCCGAGGGTTGTACTTGGAGCGCCGAGGGCGTGACCACGCCTACCGGTTTTAAGGAAGCTTATAAGCAGTATGTTGAAGGCGGCTGGCCGAGTTTGGCGCATGACGTCGACCACGGCGGGCAGGGTCTGCCAGAATCACTGGGTCTGGCGATCAGCGAAATGGTCGGTCAAGCCAATTGGTCCTGGGGTATGTATCCCGGTCTGTCTCATGGTGCGATGAATACCATAGACGAGCACGGTACTGATGAGCAGAAGCACGCCTATCTGACCAAGTTAGTGTCAGGTCAGTGGACCGGCACCATGTGTCTGACTGAATCCCATTGTGGTACTGACCTGGGGATGTTGCGTACCAAGGCAGAGCCGCAGGCTGATGGCAGCTATAAGATTTCCGGTACCAAGATATTCATCTCATCGGGTGAGCACGACATGGCCGAGAACATCGTCCACATCGTACTGGCTCGTCTGCCCGATGCGCCGGCCGGCACCAAGGGTATTTCTCTGTTTATCGTTCCCAAGTTCTTGCCAGACGCGAGCGGCGAGAACGGCGAGCGTAACGGCGTAAACTGCGGTTCGCTTGAGCATAAGATGGGTATCCACGGTAACGCTACCTGTGTGATGAACTTTGACAGCGCCACTGGCTTCCTGATTGGGCAGCCGAATAAAGGCCTGAACTGCATGTTCACCTTTATGAATACTGCGCGCTTGGGCACAGCTCTTCAGGGCTTGGCTCACGCTGAAGTCGGTTTCCAAGGTGGCATTCAGTACGCCCGTGACCGTCTGCAGATGCGTGCGCTCACCGGTGCCAAAGAGCCCGAGAAAGCAGCCGATCCGATCATCGTTCACCCTGATGTACGTCGCATGTTGTTGACCATGAAAGCCTTCGCTGAAGGTAATCGCGCCATGGTGTATTTCACCGCCAAGCAGGTTGATATCGTTAAGAACAGTAAGGACGCCGAAGAGCAGAAGCAGGCCGATGCGTTGCTGGCACTGCTGACTCCGATCGCTAAAGCGTTCATGACTGAAGTCGGCTTTGAAGCAGCCAACCACGGTGTGCAGATCTACGGTGGCCACGGTTTTATCGCTGAGTGGGGCATGGAGCAGAACGTGCGTGATGCGCGTATCTCCATGTTGTACGAGGGCACCACAGGCATTCAGGCGCTCGACTTGTTGGGTCGTAAAGTACTGATGACTCAAGGCGAAGCGCTTAAGGGCTTCACCAAAATCGTGCACAAGTTCTGCCAGAATAACGAAGGTAACGAAACCATCAGCGAGTTCGTTACACCGCTGGCGGAGTTGAACAAAGAATGGGGCGAGCTGACCATGAAGGTGGGTATGGCTGCCATGAAGGACCGTGAAATGGTCGGTGCTGCATCAGTCGATTACCTGATGTACAGCGGCTACGCTTGCCTGGCTTACTTCTGGGCTGATATGGCACGTGTTGCATCGGCCAAGCTGGCGGAAGGCACCTCTGAAGAGGCTTTCTATAAGGCTAAGCTGCAAACTGCACGCTTTTACTTCCAGCGTATTTTGCCGCGTACTCGCACCCACGTTGTGACTATGTTGTCTGGCGCTGACAACCTAATGGACATGGCCGCAGAGGATTTCGCTTTGGGTTACTGATCTTGCAGGTAGCGTAAAAGCTAAAAAGGCCGCCCCGGGTACCCGGGGCGGCCTTTTTTTGGCTTTCAGTATCGACTATATATTGCGGGCCAAACGTAGGCCGCTGAACTGCCAGCGCGTTGCGGCAGGGAAAAAATTGCGATACGAGGTTCGGCTATGGTTGTGGGGAGTAGCGCAGGAGCTACCGCGTAACACCATTTGGTTGATCATGAACTTGCCGTTGTACTCGCCGACCGCTCCGGCAGCTGGCTGATAGCCGGGGTAAGGTAGATAGGCGCTGTTGGTCCACTGCCATACCTCACCGAATAGTCCGTTGAGTTCAGGTAACTGTTGCGCTGCGTGCTCCCACTCCATCTCAGTGGGTAGTCTGGCCTCTGACCACCGCGCAAACGCATCGGCTTCATACAGGCTTATATGGCAAAGCGGTGCAGCATGATTCAACGGTTGTTTACCGGCCACCGTAAACAAACTCCATTGATGATCCTGGTGCATCCAGTAGAGCGGTGCACTCACCTGATTTGCATTCACCCAGTCCCATCCATCGGATAACCAGAGTTCTGGGCGTTGATAACCGCCGTCGGCAATAAAGGCAAGAAAGTCGCCGTTGCTCACGTTGCGCTCTGCTAATTCAAAAGGCTCTAACCAAACGCGATGACGGGGGCCTTCGTTGTCATAACTAAATCCTGCACCGTTGTTGCCAATGTCGCAGAGCCCGCCGTCGAGCCGAAGGTAATCAGGGGCGCGTTTGCCGTTGTCGGCGCTCTGAGTTTTGGGCTGTTCGGGCGCCGTGCTGCGCCAAGCCGGGTACAGCGGGTTGCAGGAAAAGTGGTGTTTGAGGTCGGTGAACATCAGCTCTTGGTGTTGCTGCTCATGTTGCAGGCCCAGTTCTATTAGTTCGCTCAGAGCACCCGGCAGGTCTTGCGCCAAAAGGGTCAGCATATGCTGGTCTACATGTCGCCGGTAATGCAGCACCTCGTCGAGCGAAGGTCTGGACAGCAGCCCGCGTTCAGCGCGCGTGTGGCGTTCACCCACGCCAACATAGTAAGAGTTAAACAACACGCGGTAGTTTGGGTTGAGCGGCTCGGGTGGCGTGCTCAGAGCACCCAGCACGAAGGTTTCAAAAAACCAGGTGGTGTGCGCAAGGTGCCATTTCAAAGGGCTGGCGTCTGGCATGGATTGCAGCTGGCAATCTTCGGCGCTCAGGCCGTTTATCAGCTCCAGCGAGTAGGCACGCGTGTGAGCATAACGAAACTCGAGGCTACTGTTTCGGGGGCTAGAAGCCAGCTGATTCATATTGGCTCCGCTAGAAAAACGCCGAACCAGTCCTGTGGGTCAGTCCAGTATTGGCTGCAGCGTAGACCGCTGGCGGCGAGCAATGCACGAAGCTCGTCCAGGCTGTACTTGTGTGAGTACTCGGTCAGGATGTGTTCTTCCGCACCGAACTGCCGATTGGCGTGACCGCCGAGATCGACGCTGTGACTTCGAGTGGAAACCAGGTGCATTTCTACGCGCCTATGGGCTTCGTTAAAATGTGCGAAATGGCGGAAGTTAGTTGGCTCGAAATCGGCGTCTAGCTCCCTGTTGACGACGTTCAATACATTGAGATTGAATTCAGCGGTAACGCCGCTAGCGTCATCGTAGGCGGCCTCCAGTACGTCTCTTGGCTTAATCAGGTCGGCGCCAATCAACAGTCGACCGTCAGGGCCGCAATGCGCACGGATACGGCGTAGAAAACGTATAGCGGCGCGTGGCTCAAAGTTACCAATGGAAGAGCCGGGATAAAAGAATACCGGTGGGGCGCCAGGGCGCTCTGCTAGCAGCTCATCCAGGTCCAGGTGCTGAGTAAAGTCGGTTACTACGCCCACACACTCCAGTTGTGGATGTTGTAGCGCCACCTCTGCCAGCGAGCTTTGCAGAAACTCTCCTGCGATATCCACACCGACAACGCGAGCCGGCGATATCGCAGGCAACCAGCTTTGGGTTTTGTTGCAATCACCGCAGCCTAAATCAATCCATTGCATGTTTGCTGGCAATTGCGCGGCTATGGCGTCGCGATGCTGGTTGAATATCTGTGCTTCGGTGCGGGTTGGGTAATACTCGTCGAGTAGGCAGATAGCGGTAAATAACTCGCAACCGCGATCATCGTAAAAATATTTTGAATCGATACGGGCTTGCGGCTGCAGCAATCCATGCAATAGTTTTTGACGCTCATCCTGAGCCGGAAGCCGAAGTGCTGTCTGGAGTCGGGGCAGGTCTAGAGCAAGGCTCACGTAGGCAATTTCCTCTGCTAGTCAAAGACACATGTCCTTAAAACTTAGCAGGCGGCCTTTGTTTTTTCCAGTGAATACCTGCGATCGCACCCGAAGCTGTGACGCAGTGCCACCCATGGGCGGGCGGTTTTCACCGTTTTTTCGGGAGAAAATTTGACCGCGCAGCGTGGTAGGCTAGGCGCGGTTGCGGTCAGGCCTAAGCAGAACTTAGAGACCTTTTGCGGTGTTTGCCAGCTGACGAATCATTTTGAACAGCTTGCGTGAGGCGGCGGGCGCCTTGTTCTGTTCAGCTTCCTTGTTTGCCTGGCGAACCAGATGGCGGATTTGTTGCCGGTCTGCGTCGGGGTAAGCGATGATGAACAGCTCAAGCTCATCTGCGCGTCCGGTCAGCAGGCGATCGCGCCAGCGTTCCATCTGGTGAAAGTGCTGAGCATGCGCTTGGGTGCTGCTGTCGATTAGATCGAGATAGATCTGGATCGCCGCGGTATCTTGATCGCGCACCAATTTGGCGACAAAGCTCATATGGCGCTTCAGCGCACCGTGAGCGGTATGCTTGGATGCTTCGGCCAGCGCTAGGCGCAGCTTGTCGGTTAGCTCCAGCTTGTTCAATTGGTCGGGCTTAAGCGCAATCAGCCGTTGCCCCATTTCGCGCAAAGTATCCATTTCCCGCTTGATCTGGCTTTTGCTCTTGCCATCGTCAATGGGCTCGAGGGATTCGTCGTCGTGAAACTCGGTCATGGCTTGCCTGTAGAAAATTGCACTGGATAAGTAGGTTGCACTCGTCAGTGAGACTCGAGTGATGCTGCCTATGATACCCGTTCTGGTGGGTTCAGGGGTAATCCGCTGTGGTCGGGTGCCGCGCAACCCCGCTACAATGGATCGCATTGATCTGGAGGATATATGACGATACCGATTTCGACTCAGCCTGATGACCCGCAAACCTTGCGTGCCAACCTGGAACAGCGGGTAGCTTTTATTGTTGATGAGGCACGTCGTCAGGGGGCGACGGCCAGTGAAGTGGGAGTTAGTCAGAATACGGGTCTGTCGGTCGGAGTACGTAAAGGCGAAGTAGAAACAGTCGAGTTCAATCGCGATCAGGGCTTTGCCATTACCTTGTATGCAGGGCAGCGTAAGGGTTCGGTCAGTACCTCAGATACGTCCGACGAGGCCATTCGTAAAGCAGTGGAAACGGCGCTGGTTATTGCTCGGCATGCCTCGGAAGACCCGAGTGCTGGCTTGGCTGAGGCCAGTTTGATGGCCAAAGAAATGCCGGATCTCGACCTTTTCCACCCTTGGGGAATCAGCGCAGAAGCTGCGATCGACAAGGCGCTAGCCTTGGAAGCAGCAGCATTGGCTGTGGATTCTCGCCTGACTACGGATAGCGCACAGGTTAGCACCCAGCAGGGCTGCCGGGTATACGGCAACAGTCACGGCTTTATCGGTAGCTCAATGGGCTCGCGACACAGCGCCGCGGCGGTATTGATCGTCGGTTCAGAGCAAGGCATGCAGCGCGATTACTGGTATGCAGTTGATCGGGTGCCTGAGCGCCTACCCAGCGAGCAAGAGATAGGCCGCAAGGCTGCTGAGCGCACCTTGGCCCGCTTGAACCCTAGACCAATTAAGACCGCCAAGGTGCCGGTGCTTTTTGCCGCTGATCAAGCCGTGGGCCTGGTGGGTCATTTACTGGGTGCTATTTCCGGTGGCGCAGTTTATCGACAGTCCACGTTTTTGCTGGATGCCCTGGGGCAGCCGGTATTTCCTGATTGGATGAGTATGCGTGAGCGGCCATTCGAGTTGCGGGCATTGGGCAGCTCTACTTTCGATGGTGATGGCCTGGCGACGCGCGAGCAGGCTTTTATTGATCAAGGACGCTTGAGTAGCTGGATACTATCTACTTATTCTGGGCGAAAGCTGAGCATGCCCAGCACCGCTAACGCCGGTGGCGTGCATAATCTGCAGATCACCAGTAATGCCGGTGATTTGAACTCCCTGTTGAAAGAAATGGGCACGGGTCTGTTAGTCACTGAATTGATGGGGCAGGGCGTTAACGGGGTGACGGGTGATTACTCGCGCGGCGCTGGCGGCTTTTGGGTAGAGAACGGCGAAATACAATATGCGGTCAACGAAGTGACCATCGCCGGCAATCTGCGGGATATGTACGCCAATCTGCGCTGTGTGGGTAACGATCTGGAGCGACGCGGTAACTATCTGACCGGCAGCTGGTTGGTTGATGGTATGACGGTCGGAGGTGCTTAATTGGCCTCTGTGGAGCAGCTTGTAGCTGCTCTACTGCTACTCTCCTTCCCCGAAATAATCGTTGATCAACGCCACTAGCTCATTCATAGCTTGTTGGGCCTGCTCGCCTTCGCAGCTGATGCAGATTTCGCTGCCCTTGCTGGCGGCCAGCATCATCACTTGCATGATGCTTTTACCATCCACCTGTACCGCCTCATTTTCGCCAACGCGCACCAAACAGTCATAGCGATTGGCAACGCCGACAAATTTTGCGGCCGCGCGGGCATGCAGGCCCAGTTTGTTGATGATTTCTATGCGCGTAGTCAGCATGTCAGGGCAGATCGCGATGGCGAATCAGCAGATTTGGCGTGCTTGGCGCTAATTCTTTGACCAAGCGTTCGGTGAGGTAGACCGAGCGATGGTGGCCTCCTGTACAGCCAATGGCGATGGTCATATAGCTGCGCTCGCCAGCGGCGTAGCGTGGCAGCCACTTTTTCAGAAACTGGCGGATGTCCTGAAACATTTCTTCGACGTCAGGCTGGCTGTCCAAGTACTCGCGTACAGGTTGGTCGCGCCCGGAATAGGGGCGGAGGTCAGCGCGCCAGTAAGGATTGGGTAGGCAGCGCACGTCGAAAATCAGATCTGCATCAGCGGGCACGCCACGTTTGAAGCCAAATGATTGAATCAATACCGACGGGGTGCTGCCTTGGCTGCCGAGTAGGCGCTGCTTAATCTGATCGCGTAGCTGGTATAGATTCAGGTGGCTGGTATCAATCTTCAAGGTAGCCAGATCGATGATCGGTTCAAGTATGCGCAGCTCTTGAGCGATAGCTTCTGCAAGGGAGCGCTCGCCGTCAGTCAGCGGGTGCTTGCGACGAGTCTCCGAGAAACGTTTGATCAGCACGTCATCGGTAGCTGCCAGAAAAAGAACGTCGCAACTTACGCCGGCTTCACGTACTTGTTTCAAAAGTTCAGGGAAGCGTTGTAGGTCGCTGGCTAAGTTGCGGGCGTCGATACTGATCGCAATCGCCGGCAAGCTCAGCTCGGCTTCGCTGGCCTGTCTTGCCAATTCCGGTAGCAGACCTGCCGGTAGGTTATCAATGCAGTAAAAACCGTTGTCTTCCAAGAGATGCAGTGCGGTACTTTTACCTGACCCTGAGCGGCCACTGACGACGACGAGGCGCATTGGTTTCAGCCTCCATCTCCGGCGGCCATTACTTCATACAGGCTTTGGGCATCAGGTGCTGAGCGCAGTGCTTCGCGCAGGCTAGCCTGATCCAGTTTGCCTGCCAGCATTTTAAGTATCTGCAGGTGCTGGTCGGTTGCTTCCTGTGGGACCAAAAGAACGAAAATAAGGTCCACGGGCTGGCCGTCCAACGCATCGAAATCGATTTTTCCATCCAGCTGTAGCAGCGCGCCAATTGCCTGATGGCAATCGCCGAGGCGGCAATGGGGAATCGCAATGCCATTACCAAAACCAGTAGAGCCGAGCTTTTCTCGGGCTATAAGGCTTTCATAAATGGCGTCTGGATCAAGGTTGGTGTGCTGGGCAACCAGCTTGCCGATCAGTTCCAGCACACGTTTCTTGGATCCCCCCTGAACGCCCGAAAAGGTGCGGTCAGGGGTCAATATATGATCTATTTGCATGAGTATGCGGTGAGGTTCGCGTTAACGGTCATTGGCGCCCTGCAGGCGATCGATGTGTTTTTCTTTGTGCTTGATCAGTTGCCTATCGAGCTTGTCGGTGAGCTGATCAATCGCCGCGTACATGTCGGTACTTTCGGCCAGAGCGACGACTTCACCGCCGGCGACATGCAGGGTGGCTTCAGCTTTCTGTCGGAGTTTTTCTACCTCAAGGGTTACCTGGACGTTGGTGATTTTGTCAAAGTGCCGCTCCAGGCGGGCCATTTTTTCAGTGACGTGATCACGCAGGGCGTCAGTGATATCGAGTTGATGACCGCTAATATTCAATTGCATACGGCTTCTCCTGATTGGCTTGATGTTGCAGGGCAGCATGATGCCGCCCGGTGGTGCCATTGCTTAATTCTTGAGGGCTCAAACCAGCCTCTTGCGCTCGCTCGATGGTGCTATGTTGAGCGATTCGCGGTATTTCGCGATGGTCCGACGGGCCACCTCGATTCCTTGTTCTTCCAGTAAACCAGCGATCTTGCTATCGCTCAATGGTTTCTTTGGGTTTTCTGCCGCAACCAGTTTTTTAATCAGTGCGCGGATCGCCGTAGAGGAGAATTCTCCGCCCTCGCTTGTGCCCACATGGCTGGAAAAAAAGTACTTGAGTTCGAAGATGCCACGCGGGGTGTGCATGAATTTCTGGGTGGTAACGCGCGAGATGGTCGACTCGTGCATACCGACGGCTTCAGCGATATCGTGCAGCACTAGAGGTTTCATGGCCTCTTCACCTTGCTCGAGAAAACCGCGTTGATGCTCAACGATCTGGGTAGCAACCTTCATCAGCGTTTCGTTGCGGCTCTGCAGGCTCTTAATAAACCATCGCGCCTCTTGCAGATTATTGCGCAGGTAGGTGTTGTCCTGGCTTGAGTCGGCGCGGCGCACCATGGAGGCATATTGGTTGTTAACCCTTACCTTCGGCACTGACTCCTGATTGAGTTCAACCAGCCAGCGATTGTTATCCTTGCGCACGATTACATCGGGAATAACGTATTCCGGCTCGCCCGAAGCAATTTCGCCGCCAGGACGCGGATTTAGGGTCTGGATCAATGCAACCACATCGCGCAGCTGATCTTCCTTAAGCTTGCTGCGGCGCATCAGCTGGCTAAAATCCCGACTACCGAGCAGTTCAAGGTGATCGCGGACCACCCGCGTTGCCTGTTCCAGCATGGGTGTATCGGCGGGTAATTGGCGAATCTGCAGCAGCAGACATTCGCTCAGATCACGCGCGCCGATGCCGACCGGCTCGAACTGCTGGATACGGTGCAGCACCATTTCCACTTCATCCATCTCCACGTCCATTTCGGGTGGCAGGGAGGCGAGGATGTCGTCCAGTGATTCCTCCAGATAACCGTCGGCGTTGATGCCATCAATCAATGCAATGGCAATTTCGTAATCGGTCTCCGACATGGGGATCAGATTGAGCTGCCACTCCAGGTGACTTTGCAACGTTTCGCCGGTGCCAGTGCGGGAGGTGTAGTCCCAGTCTTCTTCATCCTGGCTGGGCAACGAGCTGGTTGAGCTTTGGTAAACGTCATCCCACTGGGTGTCGACGGGCAGCTCATTGGGGATTTGCTCATTCCAGTTGCCGTCCTCTTCAGGCTGGCTGTGCTGGTCTATGGCATCCAGAGTGACGGGTTCGGGGACGGTGACAGAGGATGGGTCGCTGTCGCTGTCTTTGCTCTCGGTATCGCTGGCGCTGTAGTCGTCATCGCCTTCGTCGGCCATCTCCAACATTGGATTGGCTTCCAGCGCTTCTTGCACCTCCTGTTGAAGGTCAAGACTGGAAAGCTGTAGCAGTCGGATGGCTTGCTGCAGCTGCGGTGTCATCGTCAGCTGCTGCCCCATCTTGAGGACGAGCGTGGGTTTCATTATTTGGCGAATTACCTTGTGCGCTTGGTCTAACCGTTATCGAGGCAGCTCTGGCTCATGTGGTCTTGTAGCATGCCTGAAACCAGTGTTGTTTTATAGCCGGAAGGCGTGGCCCAGATAGACATCCTTGACCGTTTGATCAGCCAGAACGGTTTCGGCGTCGCCTTCAGCAATGATAGTGCCTTCATTGACGATATAAGCCTTATCACAGATATCCAGCGTCTCGCGCACGTTGTGGTCGGTGATGAGCACACCTATGCCTTTATCTTTGAGGTGTTGGATGATCTGCTTGATGTCGCTGACCGAGATGGGGTCAACGCCGGCGAATGGCTCGTCCAGCAGGATAAAGCTAGGGTCGGTTGCCAGGGCGCGGGCGATTTCGGCCCGACGACGTTCGCCGCCGGACAGGCTCATGCCCAGATTGTCGCGCAGGTGCTGGATATGAAACTCGCGCATCAGTGATTCCAGCTTGCCCTTGCGTGCTTCGGCATTAAGGTCTTTGCGGGTCTCGAGAATGGCCATGATGTTGTCGGCCACACTCAATTTGCGAAAGATGGACGCTTCCTGCGGTAGGTATCCGATGCCTTCACGAGCGCGCCCATGCATGGGCAGGGCGGTAATGTCAGTGTTGTCGATATGTACTTCGCCCTGATCGGATTTGACTAGACCCACAATCATATAGAAACAGGTGGTCTTGCCAGCACCGTTGGGTCCGAGTAGGCCAACCACTTCGCCGCTGCTGATCGAAATCGAAACATCCTTGACCACTTGGCGCGCTTTATAGGCTTTGGCCAAATTTCGAGCTTGTAATGTGCTCATGGCGCCGTTGACCCACTCTCGCCATCAGCACTCTCAGTAGTGGCGTTGCCACGACTGCGAGGCTGAATGGTGATCTCGATACGGCCATCGCCGCCGCTATCTGCTCCAGTGGCGCCGCTGCTGCCATTGCGCCCAGCGTCGACTACCTGGCCAGGAATGTCATAGCTGACGTAGTCGCCTTGGAAGGTATTGCCCGACTGCTCAAGAAAGGCTTTGTCGATCAGCACCACGCGCTCATCCGCAGCGTAGTACTCAATCGTCTGCGCGTGAGCCTTGACTGGCGGCTTGTTGGCCTCCGGCGTCTGCTGGTAGGTAGCTGGGCCGCCCTGGGTAACCATCTTGTTCAGCTCGCCGTTGGCGTCGCTAGTCAGGGTTACGCGAGTGCCGGCAAGGCGCATGGTGCCTTGAGTAATGATTACATTGCCGGTGTAGACAGCGGTATTACGCTTGTCGTCCAGCGTGGCAGTATTAGCTTGAATGCGAATTGGCTGGCTGCTGTCGCTGGGCAGGGCAAGCGCGGAAGCGGCTGGATACAGCATCAGCGTCATGACAAAGAGGGATTTAGCGCACCTCATGTTGGCCTCGTACGGTGGACAGCAGCTGCAGGCGGCCGTCATTGAGAAATAACTTCATACCCGTTGCGGTGGTTACGCTGCGGGCGGCTTCGATTTTAACGTCTTGATCGGTTTCGGCATAATCTCGTGCCGGAAACAGAGTCAGAGCGGAGGTGGTCAGTCGGCGCGTAGGTTGGCTGTTGAGTTCTTGCTTCAACAACACGTTTTGCGAAAGATCGACACGATCTCCGTCCTCTGTCACCAGGCCTTCATCAGATTCTAGCAGCCACGGCGCAGGGTCTCCGCCACGGTAAAAGAGTAGTTTAGGCTGCTGCAAATGCGTGCTGCCATCTTCAACCTGATGCACTGCATGCGTAGTGGTTAGCTCGTAGGTGGTTTTACCTTGTTCGTTCAGTGCCTGGATGCGGGCATTGTCGATGTAGAAGTCCGGGCGTGCCGCAGCGCTGCTGGTCAACGGCGTAAAGCTGGCCGGCCGTATATTCCAATAGCCCACACTTAACGCCAACGCCACGCCAATTAGCCACAGCAAGCCGGTTAATAGGTAGCGCGGTACGCTTAATTTCACAGGTAGGCCGCCTGAGCTTCTTCCAGAGTGCCTTGTGCTTGCATGATGAGCTCGCAGAATTCTCGGGCGGCGCCCGCACCGCCGTTGGCTTGGGTTATGCCATGTGCATGCTTGCGGACAAAACCATCGGCACTGGCCACGGCGATACCAAGGCCGATTCGGCGCATCACTGGCAGATCAGGAAGGTCGTCACCGAGAAAAGCAATCTCATGCATCTCTGCCGGGACTCTCTCGCGTAGCTCGCTGAGTGCGGTCAGCTTATCTTCGCGGCCCTGAATCAGATGTTTAATGCCCAGATTGGCTGCGCGGCGCTCTACCAAAGGCGATTTACGGCCGCTAATGATCGCTACCTCAACGCCAGAGGCAATCAGCATTTTGATGCCATGCCCATCCAGTGTGTTGAATGATTTGAATTCAGTGCCATCCGGCATGAAGAACAGGCGGCCATCGGTGAGTACGCCATCGACGTCAAAAATAGCCAGGCGAATGTGGCGGGCGCGCTCGTTCAGCTGTTTTGGGGTCTGGTTCATACTACTCCTGCGCGCAACAAGTCGTGCATGTTCAAAGCGCCGACCGGCCGTCCATCGGCATCCACGACAAAGAGCCCGTTGATCTTTGCGTCTTCCATGATTTTCAGTACTTCGGCGGCGAGCATACCACTGCGTGCGGTTTTGCAGTGTGCCGTCATTGCTTCGGCAATCGTCATAGCATGGAAGTCGACGCTTTGATCCAGCGTGCGCCGCAAGTCACCGTCAGTGAAGATGCCAACCAACTGGTTTTGCTCGTCAATGATGCCGGTTAAACCCAGGCCCTTGCGGGTCATTTCCAGTAACGCGTCGCGTAGCGAAGTATTTGGGGTGACCAAAGGCATGCTGTCACCGCTGTGCATGAGGTCATCGGCCAGCAACAGTAAGCGCCGGCCGAGGCTGCCGCCAGGGTGTGAGAAGGCAAAGTCTTCAGCGCTAAAGCCACGTGCTTCGAGCAGTGCGATAGCCAGTGCATCGCCCATCACCAGTGCGGTAGTGGTGCTGGAGGTAGGTGCCAGATTTAGAGGGCAGGCTTCCTGCTCTACCGCCGTATCAAGGTTGGCAATGGCGGCCTGCGCCATGGTCGATGCCGGATTGCCGGTAATGCTGATCAGCGGCACACCCATGCGTTTGATCAACGGCAGTAGGGTGACCACTTCGGCGGTGTTGCCTGAGTTGGAGAGGGCAATAACCACGTCCTGCTTGGTGATCATGCCCATATCGCCGTGACTGGCTTCACCCGGGTGGACAAAAAACGCAGGTGTGCCGGTACTGGCTAAAGTGGCTGCCAGCTTGCGGCCGATATGGCCGGACTTTCCCATGCCGGTAACGACGATGCGGCCGGTGCAGGCAAGCAGTGTTTCGCAGGCCTGAACAAAATGCGCGTCGAGTCGTTGCAGCAGGCTATCGACGGCGTCGCGTTCCATACTGATGGTGCGTCGTGCGGAAGCTATGTAATCAAAGTTGGGCATTGTGCTTTATCTGTGATCGTTGAGCGGTGAAGTATAGCGGTTTGTGTAGCGTAACTCACCAGCCTGCGCATTTTCTGGGCGGCTCGATCCGATTGGCTACCCAATTATGGGTAACGGAGTGTTTCCCACCTTGGGCTGCACTGGTGTAACTGATATATTACGCGGCTTAACTTGCCCGAGGTCTGGGCGCGATGGGGAAGAGCACATTCCAGATATGACCGATTCTTCGGATTACATTGTTGATCTGCAGCAAATTACCTTCCGACGCGGCTCTCGGTTGATCTTTGATGGCGTGGATATTCGTATCCCACGCGGCAAAGTGACCGGCATTATGGGTCCTTCCGGCTGTGGCAAAACGACACTGTTGCGGCTTATCGGTGCCCAGCTGCGGCCAGACAGCGGCGCCATCTGGGTCAATGGCCAGAATATTCCCGAGTTAGGGCGTGAGCAGTTGTTTGCCGCGCGCAAGCACATGGGCATGTTGTTCCAGAGTGGCGCGCTGTTTACGGATCTGAGCGTGTTTGAAAACGTGGCTTTTCCGCTTCGAGTACACACCGAGCTGTCTGAAGCGATGGTTCGTGATCTGGTGTTGCTTAAACTGCAGGCCGTTGGGCTGCGTGGCGCACGCGACTTGATGCCCGATGAGCTTTCCGGCGGCATGCAGCGCCGAGTAGCGCTGGCGCGTGCCATTGCGCTGGACCCTCAGCTGATGATGTACGACGAGCCTTTTGTTGGCCAGGACCCGATTTCCATGGGTGTACTGGTCCGCTTGATCCGCTTGCTGAACGATGCGCTGGGTTTGACCAGTATTATCGTCTCGCATGACCTGGCCGAAACCGCGAGCATTGCTGACTACTTATATGTAGTAGGTGATGGTCAGGTGTTGGGGCAGGGCACGCCAGATGAACTGATGAATTCAGATAATCCGCGCATTCGCCAGTTTATGCAGGGTGAGCCGGATGGTCCGGTGCCGTTTCATTATCAGGCGCCTGACTACCTCGCGGACCTGTTACACAGGGAGCAGAAGTAGTGAGTGTGATTTCACGGGTTGCTCTGCTCGGGCGTGCCGGGCTGGATACCGTCTCTGCGCTAGGCCGTTCAGGGATTTTTCTGTCTAATGCTTTGCTGGGGCGCACGCGCTTTGGCAATAGCTTTGCTCTGTTGCTAAAACAGCTTTACTCCGTTGGCGTGCTTTCACTGGCCATCACTATTGTTTCTGGCCTGTTCATCGGCATGGTGCTGGCGCTGCAAGGCTACAACATCCTGGTTGGTTATGGTTCCGAGCAAGCGGTGGGCCAGATGGTGGCGCTAACCATGTTGAGAGAACTGGGTCCGGTGGTAGCTGCGTTGTTGTTTGCTGGGCGCGCGGGCTCGGCGTTAACCGCCGAGATTGGCCTAATGAAGGCCACCGAGCAGTTGTCGAGTATGGAGATGATTGGCGTTGATCCGCTCAAATATGTAATCGCGCCTCGGCTCTGGGCTGGCTTTATTTCGTTGCCGCTGCTGACCATGATTTTCTGCGTCGTCGGGATTTGGGGCGGTTCACTGGTCGCGGTTGACTGGCTAGGAGTCTATTCCGGCTCCTACTGGTCGAATATGCAAAATTCGGTCGAGTTTGTTGATGATGTGCTCAACGGTATGGTCAAGGCGGTGGTATTTGCCTTTGTGGTGACCTGGATTGCCGTGTTCCAAGGGTACGACTGTGAGCCCACGTCAGAGGGCATTAGCCGCGCCACCACGCGTACGGTTGTGTATGCCTCCCTAGCAGTGCTCGGGCTGGACTTTATTCTCACTGCTTTGATGTTTTGATTAGCCAAGGAAATAACCAATGCGTACCCGTAATCTGGAATTGACCGTCGGTGCTTTCATCTTGGCAGGGCTGCTGGCTTTGGCCGTCCTGGCGGTCAAGATAAGTGGTTTGTCGCCTAGTAGCGCCGGCGCCACCTACAGTGTGCACGCCTACTTTGACAATGTGGCAGGGCTTACGCCCAAGGCGAAAGTGACTATGTCAGGCGTAACTATCGGTCAAGTGACCGCGATCGAGTTCGACAAGACGCGGTACAGCGCTCGCGTAGATATGGATATAAACCGAAAAATCAATACCTTGCCAGCAGACAGCACAGCGTCGATTCTGACCGCGGGTCTGCTTGGCGAAAAGTATCTTGGCATTTCCGTAGGTGGTGATGATGAGGTATTAGCCGATGGTTCAGAGATCTATGACACTCAGTCCGCTCTGGTGCTTGAGGAACTGATTGGACGATTCCTGCTCAATACCGTGAGTAAAGAAGAATGATCTGTGTAGCCAATAGGAGAGTCACCATGCGTGCAGCAGTTCAATTTATGCTGGCCTTGATTATCAGTATGCCAGCTTTGGTGCAGGCAGCCCCCACGCCACAAGAGGTGGTGGATGACACGTCGCGTAAGGTCATGGCGGTACTCGACGCCAACCGTGAGACCTATCGCAATGATCCCGATGCCTTTGTGCGCGGGCTGGATGAGGTGCTCAACCCGGTGGTTGATTTTGAAGGCATCGCTAGTAGCGTGATGACGGTGCGCTACAGCCGCAGTGCCACTGAGGAGCAAACTCAGCGCTTCATCGACACTTTTAAGCGCAGCATGGTGCAGTTCTATGGCAATGCGTTGCTGGAGTTCAAGAGTGGCGAAATTACTGTGTTGCCGCCTAACAGCCGCGAACCACGTCCTGATCGTGCCAGTGTAGATATGCAGGTCAAAGCTAAAGATGGCCAAGTCTATACCGCGACCTACACCATGACCGAGATCGATGGTCAGTGGAAAGTGCGTAACGTGATCGTTGAAGGCATCAATATTGGTCTGCTGTTCCGCGACCAGTTTGCTCAGGCGATGAAGGCCAACCGCAACGATCTGGACGCGGTAATCGATAACTGGGGTAGCGTGGTCGCTAAATCGCGCGAAACTGTTAAGAAGGAAGCTACTGAGTGAGTACGCAGTCAGCTACTGCCAGCGTGCAGGAAGATGAAGCTGGCGTGCTTAGGCTCAGTGGTGAGCTGGACTTCAATAGCGTGATGCCGCTGCATGAGCAACTCGTGCAGCGGATTGCGGGCGGCAGAGGTGATATCATGCTCGACCTTTCGGGGTTGCAGCGGGTAAACAGCGTCGGGCTCTCGCTGCTGCTACGGGTTGCCGAACAGGCTGTCGAAGTCAATCGTCCGTTGCGAGTGAGCGGTGTGCCTGCTGGTTTGCAGAGTATTGCTGCCGTTTGTGGCCTGGATGACTGGCTGCACCAGGTCTCCGCCGCCTAAACTAATCCCCCGTTCTACCTATTGTTATGGTTTGCCTCAGGGCAAGTCAGTTGATGGAGATAAAGACAATGCAATCCAGCGACGTCAAGCAATTGATTGAATCCAGTCTGGCCGACACCGAAGTGGCGGTAGAGGGCGAAGGCTGTAACTTTCAGCTTAATGTGATCAGTGATGCGCTGGCCGCCCAGTCGCCGGTCAAGCGGCAGCAGCAGATCTATGCCTTGTTGAATGACTATATTGCCGATGGGCGTATCCATGCGGTAACCATGAAGTTTTATACCCAGGAGACCTGGGCGAACCGCGCCTGAGGTCTGGAGAAAGAGATTCCGTATGGATAAGCTGATCATCACCGGCGGCAACCGCCTGGATGGGGAAATTCGTATTTCCGGAGCCAAGAACTCCGCCCTGCCGATCCTGGCTGCCACGCTGCTGGCGGATGAGGCGGTTACTATCTGCAACCTGCCGCACCTGCACGACATCACTACCATGATTGAATTGTTTGGCCGTATGGGCATACAGCCAATTGTGGATGAAAAGCTGAATGTGGAAGTCAATCCAACCAGCATCAGCACACTGATTGCACCTTACGATCTGGTCAAAACCATGCGCGCCTCGATCCTGGTGCTCGGGCCCATGGTGGCGCATTTCGGCAGCGCCGAAGTTGCGTTGCCTGGCGGCTGCGCGATTGGTTCGCGTCCGGTAGATCTGCACATTCGCGGTCTGGAAGCCATGGGGGCGACCATTACCGTAGACGGCGGTTACATCAAGGCGCGCGCGCCTGAGGGTGGCTTGCGTGGTGCACACTTCTTCTTTGATGTGGTATCAGTTACCGGTACCGAGAACATTCTGATGGCCGCCACGCTGGCCAAAGGTAAAACCATTCTCGAAAACGCCGCGCGGGAACCCGAAGTAGTGGACCTGGCTGAGTGTTTGATTGCCATGGGTGCACAGATTACCGGGCACGGTACAGACACCATCACCATTGAAGGCGTCGAGCGCTTGCACGGTGCACGTTACTCGGTCATGCCAGACCGTATTGAAACGGGCACTTATTTGGTGGCTGCTGCTGCCACCCGTGGCCGCATCAAGGTGAAGGACACGGACGCGTCGATTCTCGAGTCTGTGCTTCTTAAGCTTGAAGAGGCCGGTGCGCATATTGATACGGGCAAGAACTGGATCAGCCTGGATATGAAAGGCAACCGGCCACGTGCGATTAACTTACGCACTGCACCTTACCCTGCCTTCCCAACGGATATGCAGGCGCAGTTTGTTGCCATGAACGCCGTGGCCGAAGGCACCGGTACTGTGATCGAGACTGTGTTTGAGAACCGCTTTATGCACGTTCAGGAAATGAACCGCATGGGCGCGCATATTTTGGTTGAGGGTAATACCGCCATTGTGACCGGTGTTGAGCAGCTTAAAGGCGCTCCGGTAATGGCAACTGATTTGCGCGCCTCAGCCAGCTTGGTGATCGCTGGTCTGGTTGCCGAAGGCGAGACCATGGTTGACCGCATCTATCACATTGATCGCGGCTACGAATGCATTGAAGAAAAACTGCAGGCACTGGGCGGTATCATCCGTCGTGTGTCGTCATAACGAGAGTTGTCATGAGCCAGAGTCTGACCATCGCGCTGTCCAAAGGGCGCATCCTCGACGATACCCTGCCTTTGCTAAAAGAAGCAGGTATTGAACCGCTTGAAGATCTGGAGAAAAGCCGCAAGCTGATTTTCTCCACCTCAGACCCGGATGTGCGCTTGCTGATCGTGCGGGCCACAGATGTGCCAACGTATGTAGAACTCGGCGCAGCCGATCTGGGCGTCGCGGGTAAGGACGTGCTGATGGAGTACGGCAGCCAAGGCTTGTATGAGCCGCTTGATCTAAAGATCGCCATCTGCAAGCTGATGACTGCTGGCCCGGTGAATACGCCTGAGCCTACCGGTCGGCTGAAGGTGGCAACTAAGTTTGTCAACGTTGCGCGTCGTTATTATGCAGAGCAAGGCCGCCAGGTTGACGTGATCAAGTTGTACGGCTCCATGGAACTCGCGCCATTGGTGGGCTTGGCCGATAAAATCATCGACGTGGTCGATACCGGCAATACACTGCGCGCCAACGGCTTGGAGCCGCAGGAAATGATCGCCGATATCAGCTCGCGCTTGGTCGTTAACAAAGCGGCTATGAAAATGAAGCATACCCGCATTAAAGCCTTGATCGACTTGCTTGCGGCGGCGGTAGAGCGTCGCGCCAGCTGATTTCCAACTGTTTCTACTATTTCACTGTTGAAGGTACCCCTTATGAACGCGCCGCTGAAAATCGCCCGACTGGATGCCAATCAGAGCGATTTTTCCCAGCATCTGGATGCGCTGCTGGCGTGGGAAGGGGTGTCCGACAAGGCAGTAAATAACCGCGTTGAAGAAATCATTACGGCGGTGCGTGAGCGCGGTGATGCCGCGCTGGTTGAATATACTGCTCGTTTTGATGCTCTGCAGGTCAATAGCATGGCCGATCTGATACTGGATCGTGCTCGGCTGGAGTTGGCCCTGGAGCGTATTACCGACGAGCAGCGCGCTGCTCTTGAAGTCGCGGCGGAGCGCGTTACGCGCTACCACGAACACCAGCGTCAAGAATCATGGAGCTATACCGAGGCAGACGGTACCGTGCTTGGGCAGCAGATTACGCCGCTTGACCGGGCCGGTCTTTACGTGCCGGGTGGTAAAGCGTCATATCCATCTTCAGTTTTGATGAATGCGATTCCCGCTAAGGTTGCCGGCGTACCAGAAGTCGTCATGGTGGTACCCACGCCGCGTGGTGAGATCAACGAGCTGGTACTGGCAGCGGCGTGTTTGGCCGGAGTTGACCGCGTCTTTACGGTCGGTGGCGCGCAGGCGGTTGCGGCGCTGGCTTACGGCACGGAAAGCGTACCGCGTGTCGATAAGATCGTCGGCCCTGGCAACATCTATGTGGCAACCGCCAAGCGTGCGGTATTTGGACAGGTAGGCATCGATATGATCGCCGGCCCATCCGAGATTTTGGTGGTGTGCGACGGTCAGACCGACCCGGATTGGATCGCTATGGATCTGTTTTCCCAGGCCGAGCATGACGAAGACGCGCAGTCCATTTTGTTGTCACCCGATGCGGCATTCCTGGACGCGGTTGAGGCGAGCCTGAATCGTTTGATTGGTGAGCTTGAGCGCGATGCTATCGTGCGAGTCTCGCTGGAAAATCGCGCAGCTCTGATCAAAGTTGATGACTTGTTGCAAGCGTGCGAGCTCGCCAACCGTATCGCGCCTGAACACCTCGAACTCTCCGTGGAAGACCCCAACGCCTTGCTGCCGCTGATTCGTCATGCCGGTGCCATCTTTATGGGGCGTTATACGCCGGAAGCCTTAGGTGACTACTGTGCCGGCCCGAACCACGTGCTGCCGACCTCAGGCACCGCGCGCTTCTCATCGCCGCTGGGCGTATATGACTTTCAGAAGCGCTCCTCAGTGATTTTCTGCTCGCCTGAAGGTGCCTCTGAGCTAGGCAAAACCGCTTCAGTCCTAGCACGCGGCGAAAGCCTGACAGCCCACGCACGCAGTGCGGAATACCGGATTAAACCCTGATTAGCTGGAAGCTGGAAGCTGAAAGCTGGAAGTCGTGCGAGCTGATCTGATATTCGGGTTTGCTTCGAGCTTCGAGCTTCCAGCTTTTAGCTTCAGGCCTCATTTATGAGGATTACCCTGTGAGTCGTTTCTGGAGTCCCTTCGTCAAGCAGTTGGTGCCCTATGTGCCGGGTGAACAGCCGAAAGTCGAAAACCTGATCAAGCTGAATACCAACGAAAACCCCTACGGCCCTTCGCCCAAGGTGGTGCAAGCCATCCAGGCAGAGTTGAATGACAGTCTGCGACTCTATCCAGCACCTAACGCCGATGCGTTAAAAGCGGAGATTGCACGCTATTACGGTGTAAGTACCACACAGGTATTTGTGGGTAACGGCTCGGATGAGGTGTTAGCGCATATTTTTCATGGCCTGTTTCAGCACGGCCAGGCGGTGCTTTATCCGGATATTACCTACAGTTTTTACCCAGTTTATTGTGGGCTCTATGGCATAGAAGCGGCGCCGCAGCCACTGAATGACGATTTCAGGTTGTCGCTGGCTGATTATCTGCAGCCTAACGGCGGCATCATCTTCCCCAATCCTAATGCGCCCACGGGCGTAGGGATGTCGCTTCAGGACGTCGAGGCTATAGTGCAGGGCAGCCCCGATTCCGTCGTGGTGGTTGATGAGGCGTACGTCGATTTTGGCGGTGAGACGGCCATTGCACTGGTCGACCGTTATCCGAACTTGCTGGTTACCCAGACGCTGTCCAAGTCGCGTTCACTGGCTGGCTTGCGGGTCGGATTTGCGGTGGGTCATGCGGATTTGATTGAGGCGCTGGAGCGTATCAAGAACAGCTTCAACTCCTACCCATTGGACCGTCTGGCCATTGTCGGTGCGGTAGCTGCGTTCCAGGATCAAGCTTGGTTTGAGCGCACTCGCACTGCGGTGATCGATAGCCGTGAACAGCTTAGTGCTGCGTTAATAGAGTTGGGCTTTGAAGTGCTGCCTTCACAGGCTAACTTTGTTTTCGCTCGCCATACGCAGCGCGATGCGGCTGAGCTGGCTCAAGGGTTGCGCGAGCAGAAGGTGATAGTGCGGCACTTCAAGTTACCGCGTATCGATCAGTTTTTGCGCATCACCATAGGCACGGAAGTACAAAACCAGGCGCTGATCAGCGCCCTGAAAAACCTGCTCTAATTATCATTCGGCGGCGCGGAAGCTGGGTCTTACGCCCACCTCTGCGCTAAAGCTGATCTCTTCGCCGTTGCGCAGCACACTCAGTTTGATGCGGTCGCTCGGCTTAGCCCGAGCCACCTGATTCATTGCCTGACGTCCGCTGGTGGCGGGCTTGCCGTCAATTTGCAAGATCACATCGCCGGGCAGCAAGCCTGCGTTCCAGGCGGGGCCATTGCGGTATAGGCTCGCCACTACAATCCCTTGGCTGATCTCCAGGCCGAATGACTCGGCCAGCTCAGGCGTCATCGGTTGCACCTCTACGCCTAACCAGCCACGGATTACCCTGCCGTGCTGAATAATTGCCTGCATTACCTCAACTGCAAGCTTGGCCGGAATGGCAAAGCCGATGCCTTGCGCCGAACCTGCCTGCGAGAAAATCGCGGTATTAATGCCAATCAAATTGCCCTGCGCATCGACTAGTGCGCCTCCGGAGTTACCTTGATTGATCGCCGCATCAGTCTGGATGAAGTCTTCGTAGGTGTTTAGCCCCAGCTGGTTGCGCCCGGTGGCACTGATGATGCCCATCGTCACGGTTTGGCCCAGCCCAAAAGGATTACCAATCGCCATCACTACGTCACCGATACGCTGCTGATCGCGTGAGTCTATGGTGACCGCCGGCAGGTTGGGCAGGTCGATCTTTAGTACCGCGAGGTCGGTCTCGGGGTCTGTGCCAATCAGCGACGCCAAGGCTTCGCGGCCGTCGCGCAAGGCAACCAGGATTTCATCAGATCCGGCGATGACGTGATTGTTCGTCAGCAGGTAGCCTTGGGAATTAAGGATTACCGCTGAACCGAGGCTGGACTGGCGCCGCTCAGGATTGGGCAAGGAGTCCGTATAATCGCGTACGCTGGGGTTGTCGAAGTTTCGTTTTTCGCCGGCCGCAACTTGTTTGCTGGTATAGATGTTAACAACGGCGGGAGCAGCTTGCTCGACGCCCGTAGCGTACGATATCGGGCCCATATTAGTACGGGTGCCGGTTACTTCACGCAGCACTATGTCGCGGGCGGGTAGGCCTAGCCATTGCGGGTACTGCTGCATGATTACCAGAGCCAACAACACGCCACAAACCACCGGCCAGCCCATACTGCGCAAGAAACTCTTCATCAAACCCTACTCTGAAGTGTGTTGAGCGCCACAGGCACCTTTTTCCGGGGCTACGCTCGATGAGTGCTGTTCGGGATTATTTGTCATGCGGACCTTGCAGCAATCGTTTGCGATCCTTGCCCACGATGGCTCGCAGTATAAAGGGTAACCGCTGATTATGCAGGCGCTGTGCGGCGATTGTTGTATCTGTAGCCCCGACACCGGAAAATAGCCGCTGATTTAGCATCCAGGAGAGCAGCATGGTTGAGCGCAATACGCTGGTGGAATACTGCAATAAGCTGTTGGCGGCAGATGCCTTTCAAGACTATTGCCCCAACGGTCTCCAAGTCGAAGGCAGCGATCAAGTTCAGCGCATCGTGACCGGCGTGACTGCCAGCCAGGCCATGGTAGACGCTGCAGTGCAAGCCAAGGCTGATTTGCTGCTGGTGCACCATGGCTACTTCTGGAAGGGTGAATCAGCGGCGGTAGTGGGCATCAAGCAGCGCCGTTTGCGCGCGCTGCTGGTTAATGACGTTAACTTGCTGGCCTACCACCTGCCGCTGGACGTGCATGCCGAGCTGGGTAATAACGTGCAGCTGGCTAACCTGATGGGCTGGCGCATCACGGGCCCGCTCGAAGTGGGTAATCCGCGCTCAGTCGGTTTGGAAGGCGAGTTGGCTGAGCCACAGAGCGGTGATCAGCTGGCACAGTCGCTCGCCACGGCGCTGCAGCGTGAGCCGCTGTTTATTGCCGGGCACCAGCGACCCGTTAAGCGTATTGCTTGGTGCACGGGCGCCGCGCAAGGGTATATCGACAAGGCGATCGCTCTGGGTGTCGATGCCTTTATTACCGGCGAGGTGTCGGAGCCAACAGTGCATGCCGCGCGCGAAAACGGCATCCACTTTTACGCGGCTGGTCATCACGCGACCGAACGCTACGGCGTGCAGGCTCTGGGTGAGCATCTGGCGCAGGTTTTTGGTGTGCAGCATGAGTTTATCGATATCGATAATCCGGTCTGAGATGGCCAGCAAGAGACCATTTCGGCAGCACGACAACAGCGCCGCGAGCTATATCTTTATAACTTATAGGTATTGATCGGGCGCTTATTAGAATCACGTCTCTTTGTTACAATGCCCTCCAAAATGTGCACCCGGGATCTCATTTCCCCGTTTAACGCGAGTACACCATGCTGGAAAAATTGACCCATCTGAAGCAACTGGAAGCGGAAAGCATTCACATCATTCGTGAAGTGGCCGCCGAATTCGATAACCCGGTCATGCTTTATTCGATCGGCAAAGACTCCGCCGTGATGCTGCACCTGGCGCGCAAGGCCTTTTATCCGGGCCGTTTGCCGTTCCCTGTGTTGCACGTGGATACCGGCTGGAAATTCCAAGCCATGTACGAGTTCCGCGAAAAGATGGTCAAGGAAATGGATCTCGACCTACTGGTGCACATGAATCCCGAAGGCGTAGAGCAGGGTGTTAACCCCTTTACCCACGGTAGTGCTGTGCACACCGATGTGATGAAGACCCAAGGTCTGAAGCAGGCGTTGAACAAGTACGGCTTCGACGCCGCCTTTGGTGGCGCCCGCCGTGACGAAGAGAAGTCTCGTGCCAAAGAGCGGGTCTACTCCTTCCGTGACAAGCACCACCGCTGGGACCCAAAGAATCAGCGCCCTGAACTGTGGAACGTCTATAACGGCAAGGTTCACAAGGGCGAAAGTATTCGTGTGTTCCCTCTGTCCAACTGGACCGAGCTGGATATCTGGCAATACATCTATATGGATAACATCCCCATTGTGCCGTTGTACTTTGCGGGTGAGCGCCCAGTGGTAGAGCGCAATGGTTCGTTGATCATGGTCGATGATGAGCGCATGCCGCTGGAGCCGGGTGAAACGCCGATGATGAAACAAGTGCGTTTCCGCACCCTCGGCTGCTACCCGCTCACAGGTGCTGTTGAGTCGACTGCTGCCACGCTGCCAGAAATCATTCAGGAAATGTTGCTGACGCGTACCTCCGAACGCCAAGGCCGGATGATCGATCATGACCAGGCTGGTTCGATGGAAGAGAAAAAGCGCCAAGGCTATTTTTAATAGCCTTGTCAGCTTGAAGCCGGAAGCTTGAAGCTTAAAGCGACATGGAGGTCGCGATGGATTTCGAAAAACTTGAAGTGTGGAAGCGCTCAGCTCGGCTTTCGGTCAGTCTGTATAGAAAGATGGTTGGGCACCGCGATTGGGGCTTTCGGGATCAGATAACTCGTTCAGGTTTGTCGATTCCGAGCAACATCGCTGAAGGGATGAGTCGAGACGGCCCCCGCGAAAAAGTGCGGTTTCTGCTCATTGCTAAAGGCTCTTGTGCCGAGTTGCGAACCCAATTGTACATTGGTCGAGAGGCGGAAATGCTGGACCGCGATTTTGCAGGGGAAGCGGTTCAGGAAACGCGTGAGATCGCGGCCATGCTGGCAAGTTTGATTAACACTATCCGTGCTCAAGCAGCGATGGATAACGCGAAATAAATGACTGGCTTTGCTTCAAGCTTTCAGCTTCAAGCTTCCAGCTTTACAGAGTCGAGAATACGCTATGTCGCACCAATCCGATCTAATCAGCCAAGACATCCTGGCCTACCTGTCCCAGCATGAGCGCAAAGAACTACTGCGCTTTCTTACTTGCGGTAATGTCGATGACGGCAAAAGTACGCTGATCGGCCGCCTGCTGCATGACTCCAAGATGATCTACGAAGATCACATGGAAGCCATTACGCGCGACTCTAAAAAGTCCGGCACCACGGGCGAAGAAGTGGATCTGGCGTTGCTGGTTGATGGCCTGCAGGCAGAGCGTGAGCAGGGCATCACGATTGACGTGGCCTATCGCTACTTCTCCACCGCCAAGCGCAAGTTCATCATTGCCGATACCCCCGGCCATGAGCAGTACACTCGCAATATGGCGACCGGCGCTTCCACCTGCGACCTGGCCATTATTCTGATCGACGCACGCTACGGTGTGCAGACGCAAACCAAGCGTCACAGTTTTATCGCCTCGCTGCTGGGCATCAAACACATCGTGGTTGCGGTCAACAAGATGGACCTGAAAGACTTTGATCAAGGCGTTTTTGACGGCATCTGCAACGATTACCGCGAATTCGCTTCAGGGCTCGAACTGCTCGATGGCAACAGCGTGCACTTTGTACCTATGTCGGCCCTGAAGGGCGACAACGTGGTCAACCGCAGCGAACGCAGCCCGTGGTACACCGGCCAGACGTTGATGGAAATTCTGGAAACCGTCGAGATTGCTGCCGACCGCAATATGACCGATCTGCGTTTCCCTGTGCAGCTGGTAACCCGCCCGAACCTGAACTTCCGTGGTTTCGCAGGCACCATCGCGTCTGGCGTAGTGCACAAGGGCGATGAGCTGGTCGTGCTGCCTTCCGGCAAGCGTAGTCAGGTTAAATCCATCGTGACTTTCGACGGCGAGTTGGAAGTGGCCGGCCCCGGTCAGGCAGTTACTCTGACGCTGGAAGACGAAATCGACATCTCGCGTGGCGATATGCTGTGCCACGCTGATAATCTGCCGCTGATCGGCGATCAGTTCGATGCCACTTTGGTGTGGATGGCTGAGCAGCCCATGCAGCCTGGTCGCAAATACGATATCAAGCGTGCGACCAGCAACAGCCCGGGTTCTTTCACGCGCATTCATCACCGAATCGACGTCAATACGCTGGATGAGCAGGGCGCCAGTCAGTTGGCCCTGAACGAAATCGGCCGAGTAGAGCTGTCGCTTGAGCGGCCCATCGCGTATGACGACTATCAAAGCAACCACACTTCCGGTTCCTTTATCGTCATCGACCGCATGACCAATGGCACTGTTGGCGCGGGGATGATCGTCGCCAAAGGCGCCAAGAGTCAGTATGCTGCTGGCAGCAGTCAGCACGGTCGCTTGGCCCACGTTACCGCACAGGAACGCGCTGATCGCTTTGGTCAGGATCCGGTTACCGTGTTGTTTACTGGCTTGTCCGGGTCGGGCAAGAGCAGCATTGCTTATGCACTGGAGCGTAAGCTATTTGATGCCGGCCGCGCCTGTTATGTGTTGGACGGCAAAGAGATGCGTCAGGATCTGAGCAAAGGTTTGCCGATGGACGCCGCTGGTCGTGCTGAGAATCTGCACAAAGGTGCGCGCATTGCCCGTCAGATGAACGACGCAGGTCTTATTGCCATTGGCGCCTTTGTAGCTCCCACTGAAGAAAGCCGCGCTACTGCGCGTTACATCCTCGGTGAACGATGCCTGCTGGTGTATCTGGATACCCCGATGGACGTCTGTCAGTCGCGCGACCCCTCGGGTATCTACGCCGCTAACGTTGCCGACACCATTCCGGGTGTGTCTTTCCCGTACGAGACGCCAGACGATGCTGATTTGGTACTCAACACCGTGGAACTGGACCTCGCCGGCTGCGTCGATAAAGTGGTTGGCCTGCTGCGTGAACGCAAGCTGATCTGATGCGGAGCCAGTCATGACGCCAGCAGATATCGACTTTATGCGGCTGGCGCTGGCTGAGGCGCAGCGCGCTGCCGAACGGGGTGAAGTCCCGGTCGGCGCCGTGCTGGTGCAGGAAGGTCAAGTGATCGGTCGTGGCTTCAATCAGCCGATCAGTAGCAACGATCCGAGCGCCCACGCTGAAATGGTCGCCATACGTCAGGCCGCGACCGCTGCGCAGAACTACCGCCTACCCGGCTCTACCCTCTATGTAACTCTGGAGCCCTGCACCATGTGCGCCGGCTTACTGGTGCACAGCCGGGTTGGGCGCTTGGTGTATGGCGCGCAGGAACCTAAATCTGGCGCAATACTTAGCCGCAGCCAAGTGCTTGAGCAGCCGTGGATGAACCATCGGATGCTGGTTGAAGGCGGTGTATTGGCGCAGGAGTGTGGTGAGCTGTTGTCTGGTTTCTTTCGCGAACGCCGCAAGAAAGCTGATAGCGTCTGAGCTGATGTCGCGTAGGCCGAGCGGCTCGGTCCTTGTGTCGACCTCGCGGTCAAATGCCTTCGGGTAACTGCTCCAATATCCCGGGTGCCAGATACTGTTCCGTTGATTGCTGACGCGACTCTGACTGCGGCTGCGTGACCCATTGCAGGATGTCGTGATACCGACGGATGTTCTGCACGTAGTGAACTGGCTCCGAGCCGCGCGCATAGCCATAACGGGTCTGGGTGTACCACTGTTTCTTTTGCAGTAGCGGCAGAAAATCCTTCACATCTATCCAGCGATTCGGATCACGGCCGTTCTTTTCGGTCAGCTTTCGCGCATCCTCCAAATGCCCCAGTCCGACGTTGTAGGCCGCTAATGCAAACCAGGTACGGTCCGGCTCAGGAATGTCGGCAGATATCTGATCGCGCACCCACACCAGGTAGCGCGCGCCGCCCATGATGCTCTGCTGTGGATCGACCCGGTTGGTCACGCCAACAAACTTGGCGGTCGGCAACGTCAGCATCATCAAGCCGCGCACGCCTGTTGCCGAACGAGCGGTTTCATCCCACAGTGACTCTTGATATGCCATGGCAGCCAGCAAGCGCCAATCGAGCCCGTATTGATCGCCGGCCTGGCGTAGGAAGGTCTCGTAGCGCGGCAGACGCGACTGCATATGTTCAGCAAAGGCGCGCGCGCCTACGTAGTCGAGCACATCTGAGTGGCCGTAAAAACGCTCGATCAATTGATCCAGCGTGCCGTCAGCCTTGATCTCGGCAAAGAAAGCATTTATCGCGTCTAGCAGGGTGCTTTCGGGGCGTTGCTTCAATGCCCAAGCCATCGGCTGCTCTTCGCCCAGATCGAAGGCCACACTGACAGCCGGGTAAAAAGCCTGATTAACCACCAGTTCGTTGGAGTAAACGACAGCGGCATCTATCTCATCGTCGTTGACCAGGCGCAGTAGGTCGACCACTTCAAAACTGTCCGACTCTTCAAACATTAACTCGGGATGATCAGCCTGCAGTGCGCGCAGCTCATCGGCCAAGGTGCTGCCCTTGAGCACCATTAACCGCAAGCCATAGAGATCTTCGATGCTGCGTGGTTTGGTGCTGCCGCGGCGATACACCACTTGTGGCGTCACATTGAGGTAGGGAGTTGCGAAGCGGATTTGTTCCTCTCGTTGCGGATTAACCGTCAGGCCCGCGGCGGCTACGTCAGGGCCTTCGTTACTGCCCAATTGCTGATACAAGTTCTCCACGGTGTCAGCGCTTTGCATTTCCAGCTCGACGCCCAGGCTGTCAGCAAAGCGTTTGCTCAGCTCGTACTCCAACCCGGTATCGCCGTTGCGGTCTTGATAGAAGGTGGTGGGCGTATTGCGGGTAATCACCCGCAACTCACCGGCCTCCCGGATATCTTCCAGTTGGGTGGTTTGTTCACAGGCGGTCAGCAGTCCTGCGCACAGGGCAACTGCCAAAGCCGGTAAAAAGAGTTTGCGGGCCGGTTTGTGATGCATGGCGCCAGTATAGGCAAAAGCGTGGCGGGGCAATAGCTCGACCTTCGACCGTGATTCTGCGAAATCTGCGCAAAGCTCACGCACGCCCGGCATGGCCCGTTGGCGCGGCTTGAGGTATCCTATGCGCCTTCCTTTTTCCATTTCCAGCATCTCCGAGGCCGATACCGACATGCATATCCTGCGTGGAGCCCCAGCCCTTTCTGATTTTCGTCGCAGCAAGCTGCTCGCCCTTCTGCAAAACCACGTCGCCACAGTCAGTGGGGTGTATGCCGAATTCATGCATTTTGCGGAGCTGACCGCCGAACTGGACGAACAGACCGAGCACGTTCTATCGCGTCTGTTGCGCTACGGTCCTTCAGTTGCAGTGGAGGAGCCAGCCGGTGAACTGGTGTTGGTCATGCCGCGTTTTGGCACCATCTCGCCCTGGTCTAGCAAAGCTACCGACATCGCCCGCAACTGTGGCTTGAGTGAGGTTGCCCGGTTGGAACGTGGCGTCGCCTATTACGTCAGCGGCGAGTTCAATGCCGCGCAGCGTGCGGAGCTGGTAGCTGAGCTGCATGACCGCATGACTGAAGTGGCTCTGGCCGATCTGGATGCCGCTGCCGGTTTATTTGCCCACACCGAGCCCAAGCCCTTCCAGCGGGTTGATGTGCTGGCGGGCGGCCGCGCTGCTTTGGCCGAGGCCAATAACAGCCTGGGTTTGGCGCTGGCGGATGACGAAATCGATTATCTGGTAGATAGCTTCACCGCGCTGGAGCGTAACCCCAGCGACGTTGAGCTGATGATGTTTGCGCAAGCCAACTCGGAGCACTGCCGCCACAAAATCTTTAACGCCACCTGGGATATCGACGGCCAGGCGCAGGAAAAAAGCCTGTTTGGCATGATCAAGAACACCTTTGAGCTGCATCCTGAAGGCGTGCTCTCGGCCTATAAAGACAACGCCGCAGTGATTGAAGGCTTTACTGCTGGTCGTTTCTTCCCAGCGCCGGGCAGCAACGAGTACCGTGCGCACGAAGAGCCGGTGCATATTTTGATGAAGGTGGAGACCCACAACCATCCCACTGCGATTTCGCCTTTTGCTGGAGCCGCGACTGGTTCAGGCGGTGAGATTCGTGATGAAGGCGCTACCGGTATCGGCGGCAAGCCCAAGGCGGGTTTGACGGGCTTTACCGTATCTAACCTGCGCATTCCTGGCTTTACCCATGCCTGGGAAGAAGACAACGGCAAGCCATCGCGCATCGTTACGCCGCTGCAAATCATGATCGAAGGCCCGCTCGGCGGCGCTGCGTTCAACAACGAGTTTGGTCGCCCCAACCTGAACGGTTACTTCCGTACTTTTGAGCAGACCATTGCCTCGCCGCGCGGCCCGGAAACCCGTGGCTACCACAAGCCAGTGATGATCGCTGGCGGCCTGGGTAACATCCGTGCCAACCACGTTGAAAAATCCGAGATTCCGGTCGGCGCCAAGTTGGTTGTGCTGGGTGGTCCGGCCATGTTGATTGGTTTGGGCGGTAGCGCAGCGTCTTCCATGGATACAGGTAGCAGCGCCGAGGATCTGGATTTCGCCTCAGTACAGCGTGAAAACCCGGAAATGGAGCGCCGTTGCCAAGAAGTCATCGACCGTTGCTGGCAGCTGGGTGACAAAAACCCCATTGCCTTTATCCACGACGTGGGCGCGGGCGGCCTATCTAACGCCTTCCCGGAGTTGATCAACGACGGTGGCCGTGGTGGCCGATTTGAGCTGCGCAACGTCCCGAATGACGAGCCGGGCATGAGCCCCTTGGAAATCTGGTCGAACGAATCCCAGGAACGCTATGTAATGGCGGTGCCAAACGCCGATTACGAGCGCTTCGCAGCCCTGTGCGAACGCGAGCGTTGCCCCTTCGCCGTGGTGGGTGAAGCCACTGAAGAACAATTGCTGGTGCTTAACGACCAGCACTTTGATAACCAGCCAGTCGACATGCCGCTGTCGGTCCTGCTCGGCAAGCCGCCGCGCATGCACCGCAGTGTTGAGCGCGAAGCAGAGCAGGGCGACGATTTTGACGCTTCCACTGTTGATCTGGCAGACGCCGCCGAGCGCGTATTGCGCCTGCCCGCCGTTGCCAGCAAAAGCTTCCTGATCACCATTGGTGACCGCAGCATTACCGGTCTGGTCGCACGTGATCAGATGGTCGGTCCCTGGCAGGTGCCGGTAGCGGATTGCGCTGTGACGGCCACCAGCTTCGACGTGAATACCGGTGAAGCCATGGCGATGGGTGAGCGCACTCCGCTGGCACTGCTGGACGCGCCAGCGTCTGGCCGCATGGCAGTAGCAGAAACCGTGACCAACCTGGCCGCCGCGCGTATCGATAAGCTGTCGGACATTAAACTCTCCGCCAACTGGATGTCCGCCGCCGGTCACCCCGGTGAAGATGTACGCCTGTACGAGACGGTTAAAGCGGTGGGTATGGAGTTGTGTCCTGAGCTGGGCATTACCATCCCGGTCGGCAAAGACTCCATGTCGATGAAGACCCGTTGGGACGAGTCCGGCGCAGAGAAATCGGTTACCTCGCCGTTGTCATTGATCGTCACCGGTTTTGCTCCCGTGCAAGACATTCGCGCCACCCTGACGCCACAACTGCGCCTGGATCACGGCCCAACCGACCTGATCGCCATTGATCTGGGTCGCGGCCAAAACCGCATGGGCGGTTCCGCGCTGGCGCAGGTGTACAACAAAATCGGGCAAACAGTGCCTGACCTCGACGACGCAGAAGACCTTAAGGCTTTCTTTGCCGTCATTCAGGGGCTCAACCAAGACGAAATGCTGCTTGCTTACCACGACCGCTCCGACGGTGGCCTGTTCACCACGCTAGCGGAAATGGCCTTTGCCGCGCGTTGTGGCTTAAGCATCAATCTCGACGTGCTCACGCAGGACGCCAAGGCTTTGCCTGCCGTGCTGTTCAGCGAAGAGCTCGGCGCCGTGATTCAGGTTGCGCAGGACGACACTGCCGACGTGCTCAGCCAGTTCTCTGATGCCGGCCTGGAAGAGTGCTGCGCTGTGATTGGCCAGCCCACGGCTGACCCCGCTATGGTTTTCCAGCTCGCGGGTGAAACCGTATTGGAGCATTCGCGTGCCGCTTGGCAGCGTGCCTGGACTGAAACCAGCTGGCACATCCAGCGCCTGCGCGACAACGTCGAGTGCGCTGATCAAGAGTTTGAAGCCATTGCCGACGACGCCAATCCGGGTCTGCAAGCGCTGCTTGGTTTTGAAATCAACGAAGACATAGCTGCGCCTTTGATTGCCTCCGGCAATCGTCCGCGTATCGCCATCCTGCGCGAGCAGGGTGTTAACGGTCAGGTAGAAATGGCCGCTGCCTTTACTCGGGCTGGCTTCACCGCCATCGACGTACACATGAGCGATATCCTCAGTGGCCGTGTCACGCTCGAAGGCTTCCGTGGTCTGGTCGCGTGCGGCGGCTTCTCGTATGGTGATGTACTGGGCGCCGGCGAAGGCTGGGCCAAATCCATCCTGTTCAACGCCATCGCCCGCGAAGCCTTCACTGACTTCTTTGCTCGCACCGATACCTTCGCCCTCGGCGTCTGTAACGGCTGCCAAATGCTCTCCAACCTGCGCGAGCTGATTCCCGGCAGCGACCACTGGCCGCACTTCGTCCGCAACAAGTCCGAGCAGTTTGAAGCGCGGGTTGCCATGGTTGAAGTACAGCCCTCGTCGTCGATCTTCCTCAACGGTATGGTTGGCTCACGTATGCCCATCGCCATCGCCCACGGCGAAGGACACGCTGAGTTTGCTGATAGCGCCGCTGTGGATGCCTGCGAAGCAGCCAACGCGGTTGCGCTACGTTACGTCGATAACCGTGGCCGCATGACCGAGCGTTACCCAGCCAACCCCAACGGCTCCCCGCGTGGCATCACCGGTCTGACCACCCGCGACGGCCGCGTCACCATCATGATGCCGCACCCCGAGCGGGTATTCCGCGCCGTGCAAAACTCCTGGTATCCCGATGACTGGAGTGAAGACGGCGCTTGGATGCGCATGTTCCGCAATGCGCGGGTATGGGTGGGTTAACCCAACAGCATCAATCAGCAGTAGTAGCACAATCCCGGCACCTGCCGGGATTGTGCTTTCTGGGCTACGTGCGAGCTGAAAATAGGCCATGGACAAAAACCGGCAAGCTGAATTACCCTCAGCCCAAGCAAGGGAATTGCAGTTACCCCGCCTCTCAAGTGGTTTTCAACCACCATCATGGCAAGGACAGCCAGCACATTCCCTTTCGCTCAATGTAAAAGTTGCTCCAACTTGTCCGTGAAAAGGATAGGGGGATAGCGTGCCTGCTGATCAGCATCAGCCCAGTGGGCTCTGCACCCCGGCAAAGCCCTGACCCAGTACATGCGTATAGATTTGAGTGGTGCGCACATCAGCGTGCCCTAGTAGCGTTTGCACTGTACGAATATCGCTGCCTCGGCGCAGAAGCTCGGTAGCAAAGGTGTGTCGAAAGGTATGGCAGCCAGCGGGCTTGCCAACACATGCGCCGCGCACCGCGATTTTTACCGCTCGCTGTACGCTGCTAACGTGCAAATGGTGGCGAACACCGTTGCCGTCTTCATCAAGGCAAAGATTGAGCGAAGGGAAAAACCACTGCCATTCCAGCGAGCGAGAAGCAGTAGGGTATTTGCGGCGTAATGCGAAGGGCAGGGATACAGGCGCCGAGAAAAACACGTCCTGAGCTTTCCAAGCTGTAGCTATACGTTGCATGCGTTCACGCAAGCTCTCGATCAAAGAGGCCGGTAATAAGGTCGTGCGGTCCTTCCCACCTTTACCATCTCTGACAGTGATGATCTGCTTATCGAAATCGATATCTTTAATGCGCAGGCGCGTTGTTTCAACGACCCGCAAACCGGCGCCATACATTAGCGACGCCATGATCTGATAGGGCTGTGCCAACCGCTCAATGATGTTCATGGCTTCTGTGTGAGTCAGCACTACTGGTAATTTTGGCGGACGCTTGACTCTTATCGTGTCGCCAATATCACCCAAGGGTTGTTCGAGTACGCGCGCATAAAGAAAGACAATGGCATTCAGCGCCAAATTTTGGGTGGCAGCGGCGACCTGCCTCTCGGTTGCCAGCCAACTGAGAAATGCATTCACCTCAGCAGGGCCAAGCTCAAGCGGATGGCGCATTTTATGAAAACGGATAAAGTAACGAATCCAGTACCAGTAGCTTTTTTCGGTTCGGATGCTGTAATGGTTAACACGAATGACCGCGCGAAACTGATCGCGCAAGCGAGGTTTGGGAGATACGCTATCCATGCTGACTCCGTAGCTGTTTATTTATACAGTAGTAATGGATTCATAAAATGTCGAAGTCAAGCGAATACATTTGGATTTTTGGCGAGAGCGGTAAGGTATTGATTTTATTTGAAAAGAATTTTTCAGTTTTGCCGGAAACTCGGAGTTATCTCGAACGCGCGGTTATGTATTAATACCGCGTGCTATCTAATCACTGTTGAACTAAACCGCTGCGCGGGGCTGAGTGGTCAAGGCGTTTATCGGCTTTTCGGACCACACTTTTGTTTCCACCCACAGAGTGAGGAAACAAGAGATGACACCCTTACGGCAACAGATGATTACCGCCATGCATGTGCGTGGCTTCTCGCCCCGAACTCACCAGGCTTATCTCCACGCAGTGCAGGGATTGGCGAGGTACTATCGACAACCTCCCGATCAACTCAACCTGGAACACATTAGAGCATATCTGGAGTATCTGGCATGTGAGCGGCACTTGTCCTCATCCAGCTGTCGGCAAGCGATGCATGCGATTCGCTTTCTGTTTATTCAGGTGCTCAAGCGGGCCGATCTGGATGAACCTATTCCGGTACCCAAGCAACCTCAGCGTATACCCGAGTTACTGAGCAGAGCCGAGGTTGGCCGGATACTTGCGGCCTGCGTTAATGCCAAGCACCGCATGATGCTCGAGGTGTGTTACGGCTGCGGATTAAGAGTTAGCGAGCTATGCCAACTCAAGGTCAGCAGCATTGATAGCCAACGGCACTTGTTGCGTGTAACTCAAGGTAAGGGCGCCAAGGACCGCGCGGTTATTCTTCCGGATACCTTGTTGCAGCACTTGCGGGTCTACTGGCATCAATACCGACCAGAGCGTTGGCTGTTTCCGAGCAGCTTGATACCCGACAGAGCCATCCACGCAACCAGCATCCAGAAGGTGTATTGCCGGGCCAAGCATAGCGCTGGAGTGCATCGGGATGGTGGCATTCATGGTCTGCGACACGCCTATGCCACGCATTTGCTAGAGGCCGGATTACCGGTTCACCAGCTGCAGCATTTGCTGGGTCACAGCGATATTCGCACGACGTTGCGCTACGTGCACTGGCTGCCCGGTCTCGCGGAGCAGGGCTCAGCAGATACCGACCTGCTGGCACGTTTGGAGGTGGCCCATGGCTAGCGGAGCGAGCGTTCAGCAAGCACTGACCCAGTTTTTGCAGCAGCCACAGCAACTGGATCTGCAGCGCCAGCGGGTATGCCGGCACCTGATGCAGTGCCGCACAGCCGCTATGGGCGGTCGGCAGTGGCATTGCAATGACTGTCAGCATGAGCAAGTAGAGTATTTCAGTTGCCGTGACCGTCATTGCCCACAATGTCAGTGGCGCTCGATAGAGCAATGGGCTGAGCGGCAACGCGAAGATGTTTTGTCAGTGCCTTATCACCATCTGGTCTTCACCTTGCCGCACCAGCTTAACGGCTGGGTACAGCTTCATCCGGAGGTGGTCTATCGACTGTTGTTCCAATGCGTATGGGACACGCTGGCGCATTTTGGGCGTGACCCCAAACGTTTGAACGGCCAACTAGGTGCGACGGCGGTATTGCACACCTGGGGGCAGGCCCTCAACCAACATGTTCATGTCCACTGCCTGGTTCCTGCCGGTGCCTTGGGTCTTGATGGTTGCTGGCATCCGGCCCGCAGCAATTACCTGTTCCCGGTACGCGCATTGTCCCGACGCTACCGCGGTTTGATGGTCAGTGGCCTGCGCCAGGCCGCCTGTCAACAACAGCTACATCGCGTAACGCATGCCGGTGAGGTTGATCGACTGCTAAATAGCCTGATGGCGACGGAGTGGGTGGTCTACAGCAAGCACTGCCTGCAGCACACCAACAGCGTGATCGATTATTTGGCGCGTTACACGCGCCGCATCGCTACCAGCAATGCGCGTGTGCAGCACATTGACAAGCACAACGTGACTCTCAGCTATAAAGATTATCGTCAGGGCGCACGGCAGCGGCAGATGGTCTTGAGTGGGGAAGAGTTTGTACGGCGCTTCTTGCTGCACATTTTGCCCAAAGGGTTAATGCGCGTAAGACATTATGGCTTTCTCGCCAACCGATGTCGGCAAGTTCGGTTACAACAAATAAGACGCGCACTGCACCTTCATCACACTGAGCAGACGACAAAATTAACTGGCACCGAGACAGTCTCCCCATCGCCGGTATGCCGCCAGTGCAAGCATCCGGGCATGCGGTGTACCGGGATTATTCCACCGCGTCTGCAGAGCGGCACAGGTTTATTGCGACGACGTTAAAACACGACCAAGCCGGGGGATTGAATGCCTGACAGACCGAGGCGCGGGCAGTGCTGGCCATGCGCTGGTAATTGCAGAGAAATCGCGCTAATTTTGCTTAATCAGGGAGCGAAAGAGAATCGACATGGACACTGCGAATAGATCATCAACCGCTTTTCATACCATCAATGGCAGCCAGCAAGCCATTGCGCTTCCTCGTTCTGAATACAAAACCCAATAGATGCTGCCCGATCGGTGTGGCGGCTTAGTCCAACAGCCATTTGATCAGCATGCTACGCACGCCGTTCAAATGCTTAGATGTTCAGCGTCATGTCAGGCTAGAGTCATAAATTAGGGAATAGCATGAATAGAAAATTATTTGAGTTGGCTTTAGACAAAACAAGGCCATCAGATTGGGAGTACTTCGAAGAGCTTAGTTCTGGTTTTCTGGCATCTGAGCTTCCATCTATCAGGACAATGGCATCTCCAAGTGGTGATGGAGGACGAGACTCGGAGTTATTTTCATCAGATGGAACGACATATGTAGCTGTTCAATATTCGGTGTCTAAAGACTTTGACCCTAAAGTTATGAGGACGATAAAGCGCCTTGAAGAAAATTTCGATCAAATAAGAGTTCTAATTTATTGTACAAACCAACAAATCGGTGCCAAAGGCGATAAATTAAAACAAAAATGTCTTGGTAAAGGTATTTCATTAGATATTCGTGATAAAAGTTGGTTTTTAGAAAGATACGAGTTGGATGATAATAAATATAGTTGTGCCTCTCAGCTAGTCGATGTTATTGCAAGACCACTCTTGGAATCTGAGTCTATCATTGAGAAATCTAGACCAGCATTAACTTCAATAGAGTCAAAAGCAGCGTTAACGTATTTAGGTATGCAGTGGGAAGATGAGAATACAGACAAGGGGTTGACAAAAGTTGCATTCGAGTCGCTTGTTAGGGCTGCATTAAGAAATACCAGCTCAGAAAATAGAATGGCGCGAGATGATGTACATAAAAAGGTTGTTGAGTTTATACCATCAAGTGATCCAGTTGAAATCGAGAAGTATGTAAATTCCGCACTCAGCAAGTTAAGTAAGAAAGTAATTCGCCACTGGACTAAAGAAGATCAGTTCTGTCTTACTCATGAAGAAGTAAATCGAATACAAGAGCGAGTTGCAGAGACTGAATGCGAAGAAGTAGAGTTTTCCAATGAGGTTGAAAGGTTGGTTGACAATGAGAGGGAGGACAGCGATCACATAAATGATGAAAATATAGAGGAAATATCCAATAGAATATTGAGGGTTATTGATAACTACTTGATCAAGTCTGGTGAGTCGTTTGCATCCTCTGTAGTAAATGGTGATATTTGCTTAAATGACCATAACACTCTAAATAACTGTATATTTTCAGATATAAATGACTTTCCATCAACGAAGGGCTACCTAACCCATTTTCCTGATATTGCTCTAAATGTAATAGCGAGATTGTTAAGTTCTGACTTGCCCGCAGTAAAGACTCATCTAAAAAAAATATCTGATACTTATACGCTTTATTCATTTTTGCGAGAAACGCCTGACGTTCAGAAAGTGACAAAGAAAATATTCAGTCACGGAAAGATTTGGTTGGACACTACTATTGTATTGCCATTGCTGGTTGAAACATTCTATAGAGAAGAGCAAAGCAAAAAATATACAAATATAGTTTCTTCTTTAATAGATAGCGGTGTTGAGTTATGTGTCACAGATGGAGTGATCAGAGAAGTATTGCAACATATTAATATATCTATTACTTGCTCAAGAAGAAGTTTGAACCAGTGGGGTGGGAGAATTCCTTTCTTGTACTACCACTATGTTGAACAGGGGTATGATCCTGTAAAATTTACGTCCTCTATTGAGGTTTTTCATGGGCAATATCGACCTGAGGATGATATTGAAGATTACCTTAAGCATAATTTTAATATTGTGCTTGAGCCTTTAGTTGATGCTCTTCAATTAGTAGATGAAGATACAAGATTTCGTATTGAAGCATTATGGTCTGAGGCTCATAAAGAACGACGAAGCGAAAATGGTAATGGTAATGGTAATGGTAATGGCAATTTCGATGAGACCATAACTGAAGCATTGATAAAGAATGATGTTGAGAGTTATGTGGGTGTCATTGGAATGCGGCAAAAAGAGCAGGTATCAGAATTAGGTTATAAACACTGGTGGCTTACAATTGATAGCTTGGCTTGGAAGATCAGGAATAAACTTAAAGAGGAGTTTGAGCGACCACCTTCATCTCCGCTAATGTCATTAGATTTTTTAGCCAATACCTTATCTTTTGGCCCCTCTAGGAATAACTTTAGTAGAGATCAAGAGCAATTGCTTCCTCTATTTTTTGAAGCTGACGCATCAGAATATATGCCAAGAGAGTTAATCGAGATAGCAAATAGAGTTCGTGAAAAAAATGAAGGTCAGCCTGAACATGTTATTCGAAGAAAGGTCAGGGATACATGTGATCGCATGAAGAGGCGATATGGAAAAGTAACGCAAAGTGCAGTAGACGCTGAACAAGGCGCTGCACAGGGATGAATTACTCACTGCGCTCGTAATTTACCCGTGAGCGCGGCGTTGAGGCTGTAGAAAAAGCTCAGAAGATATTTCTGACCTAAAATTGAGCAATAAATAATCTAAAAATAGCGCCTATTTTTGAAATCTGAGGCATTCGGCATCAAATATATTCTTAGATTTCTCGTAGGGAAAGCATGGTGAAGAGGCTTGATAGTTTTTCTACAGCCTCGTTGGGTGTCAAAACAAACGAAGGGGGAAATTCTATGAGACTAAATTATTTTTATATATTAGCGATACTCGGCTTTGCCATAGCCAGCCAAGGCTGCTCAAGCCATACAATGGCGATTAAGTACCAGCCCACTAATCAAGACTCTAGTCAGGACGTTCAACATAAAATCGGACTTGTAAACGTTTTAGACTCGCGTGGAACGGAATCAAATTGGCTTGGTGCTATCCGGGGCGGATATGGCAATCCGCTTAAAAAACTCTACACAGAAGGCGATACTGCGGGGGTCGTCTCAAATGCCTTTGAAGAAGCACTTAGAAGCCGCGGACTTTTAGCACCCGCTGCGCTATCGGAGTACCGATTAGACGTAAACTTACAAAAATTTGACACAAGTTATTACTTCAATAAAGAGGCGCACTCCCACTTCATCATGTCTGTTGTTCATAGCCCAACAAACAAAACAATATTTTCCAATTCCTACCGCGTTGATAAAGAAAAAGTTGGCGCCGGTGCAGGCATCTTCGGAAATGTCGACGCACTTGCATCCTTTGCCAATGAAACACTGAATGACAGTATCGACAAAGCCCTAGACGATCCAGGGTTCCTCGCAGCACTAAAATTACCCGGAAACTCATTCAACACGAATAGTTCTATCCAGTCACGGTTGGAGAAACTTGAAAATCTTCTTGAAAACAGTCTGATTTCAAAAGATGAGTACGAATTAAAGCGAAAAGAAATACTCGGGGGCTTGTAATATGACACCCAACAAACTGTTGGAGAGGGACTTTTGCTCCGTACGCTGCGCCTACTCACAAAAGCTCCTCAACTCAGGCGTTAGGATCGCACTCTGCACGCACTTCATAAGCGAAATATAATAAATGAATATCGACGATTGGATAAAAGTCCATAGTAGTAATTTCGGCAGCGATTTCGAACTTGAGTTTGTCGTTAAGGTACTCGCCAAGACAAGCGGCATCGACTTAAACACAGTCAGCACTCAGTATCACTTCAAAGACCTAGATGGAAAAAATCGCTATTGTGATTTCGTTATCCAGGAAGGATTGATAAAAATAGCAATTGAGATTGATGGTTTTAGCAAAAAGCCCGGCGAGCAAGGTATGAGCCACGATGAGTTTGTGGATTGGCAGCGTCGCCAAGCAGCTCTTACAGCGCAAGGCTGGCATGTGCTCCGCTTTGCTAATAGAGATGTAATGAATGAACCAGTTCGTTGTCAGCGCTATATAGAGTTGTTGTTGCGAAATCAACGAAGCAAAAGCCAACATCAAGCTGATCTTGAACAAGCAATTGACCGATTGAGCAAACAACTGAATGTTGCTCGTGGTAATGTCAATTATGGCGAGCAAGCAAATAAGTTGCAGAAAGAAATTAATCTGCTTAAGAATCAATTGGAACTCGCACAAAGTGCCAAGCCGCTTAATGCTAACGATAAAAGCGAGCTAAAGCAGTTGGCTGACAGGTTAAAAGAGGAAAATAAGCAGCTAATCGCTGCGCACAATAAAATAAAAAAAGAAAATAATGCGCTCACGATTTCCAATGAAAATTTAAAAGGCCAGAAAATATTTTTAGATGGGGAAAGCAATACGATGAAAACCACTATTTGGGCGTTTACGGCTATTTTGGGAATTTTGGTTGCGGCTGGCACCTATATATTCACCAGTAGTGCCCCCACGCAAGCGCCCCCATTAATAATTAATGCCATCCCTGCGCAACAGATACAATCGCAAAAGCTGGACGTAGCACCTCAAGTCACTCACGCAGTTGATTTTCAGGTCCATAATGAACATGCAACAGTATCATGTGATTCGCCCATCGAGTGGCACCTTGCTAAAAATCATGTGGGTCGGTTGGTTTCCGTGCGTGGCACAGTGAAAGAGTACCGATATATGCCAAACGTAAATGGTGCCCCCACTTGGATTAACCTTGGTGCGAAGTATCCTGCAAAGGATCGCCTGGCTGTGGTGATTTGGGGTGATGATCGTGATAAATTTGGTCGAGCCCTTTCTGAGGGTTTAGTTAATCGCCAAATTTGCATCATTGGAAAAGTCGGGCTGCGTAATGGAACACCGCAAATATCCGTTAAATGGCCGCGAGAGTTAATTATCCTGTAGGCCGTATCAAAATCCTAACAACTCATTCAAGCCGACGCCGCTTCGCGGCGCGGCTTAATTCAGGCGTTAACTCTCAAGAGATATCACATGGATAAACAGAAAGTCATTGAGAACTTAAAAATTTTTAAAGAGAGACTGACAGAAGAAGTTCTGCAAGCATTCCACTCTCGCGGGCGCGACTTTGGACAAGAAAGATTCAACACTTGGCGACGCAAGTTTTCTCAGTTTTTGGATGACAACCTTCCTGGAGAGACTTCTGTACTTAATGCAAAACTAATGCATTTTGCTTTCTCAATAAGGCATGGTGAGAGTGATGCCGAAACCTTTTGGCGCGAAGATGGCCAAACCATGCTGGCATACATTGATTCGCTAATAATTGATGTAGAGAACGATGAGTATGATTTTAGAGAAGTGGATAAAGATGTAGAGCCATCAGTACAACTTAGCCAGAATAAAAAACCAAAGAACAAAGTCTTTATAGTGCACGGCCATGATGGCAAAGCAAAAGAACGCACTGCGCGCTTTGTGGAAAAGCTAGGCTTTGAGGCCATAATACTTCATGAACAAGCAAGCCGAAGCATGACAATCATAGAAAAAATCGAGAATTACTCAAATGATGTTGGCTTCGGAATAGTCTTATATACACCAGATGACATGGGTAATGTTAAAAGTGAAGCCGAAACTGGTGAGTTGAAATATAGAGCGCGCCAAAATGTCGTATTTGAGCACGGATTTCTAATAGGAAAGCTTGGCCGAGAAAATGTCACCCCGCTAGTTGAAGGCGCAATAGAGCTTCCAAATGACATAAGCGGAATTGTGTATATTAACGATAAAGATTGGCAGCTTGATATAGCAAAGGAAATGAAAGCTGCTGGCTACGATATAGATTTTAATAAGTTAATCTAAAAAGAGTTAACAAGCGCAGGCACAGGGACAAAATTTCCGCTGCGCTCCAATTTTTCCCGTGCTGCGGGCGTTAATCGCTACGCTTCGTCACTCCCTCGCTAGCCACCTTGGATTCCTGCGTTGACAGCAAATAAGTCCTCCATTGACAACTAACTCGGGTGGTTTAAAGCTAATCGCGATCCTTGAAGCAACCAAAGGGCTTTTTGCGTTATTGGTTGGCCTGGGTGTGCATGAGCTTGCAAGTAAGGATCTGCAGCAGTTCGCGGAACGCTTGGTGGGGCACTTGCACTTGAATCCGGCCAGCCATTACCCCGGCGTTTTCATTCATGCCTTGGGTGCGGTTAAAGACTCAAATCTGGTGTTTATAGCCATTGGCGCGCTTGCTTATGGCGTAGTTCGTTTTATCGAGGCATATGGTCTTTGGCGTGGATATCGATGGACGGAATGGTTCGCTCTGCTCAGCGGGGCTGTCTATATGCCGTTCGAGGTGTATGAGGCGTTCACCCACACAAGCCCGATAAGTCTTCTGGTGCTGGTCATCAATGCTTTTATCATTTTGTACATGCTTAAGGTGGTGATGAAGAAGCATCATGCGTGTGCTTGAAATGCCCGCTAGCTCGGCTTTAACTTAACGACCGGCAATACAGCGTGAGTATTTTGACGTTGAGGTTGGTCAGTAGTAGATATGGCTACAAACGATGCGTTAGAGCCATTTGGTTTTTACTCGAATGAGCGCTGCCTTTGCCCATCAAGAGGTTAAATGCTCTATGCAAACGCCCACGATCAACTCTTCCATTCGCTCATTAGCTGCATGCGCCGTGCTGGTGCTGCTGGTGAGTGGTTGCGACAGTCAACGCCCGGACGCCGCCCAAGAGGCCGCCCTAGGCTCTGCCGATATAGCTTCTGCACCTGCCCCCGATGCATGGCTTGGCAAGTGGAACGGGCCTGCAGGTACATTTCTGCAGCTTGGTGGTGGGGATGGGCAGTACGAGGTCACTATCCAAAATCTGGATGGCCCTGCCACTTTCCAAGGGACTGCCGTAGGTGATCAAGTCACCTTTGAACGTAATGGCGTGAAGGAAACTATTAGGGCGTCTAATGGCGTTGAGACAGGCATGAAGTGGCTGAGCGAGAAGTCCGACTGCCTGACCGTTCGGCCCGGTGAGGGCTACTGTCGAGATTGATTAGTGCTCATGGGCCTGGATGATTCGATCAGGTAGTGTGAGCACCGTATTTGACAATTTGACCATTCGACCATCGTACACACGCACCATTCGCGCAGTCTGGCGTTGCGCGTTATAGGGCCTGGCATGCATAGGTTTTTCCGCGCGGGCTTCACCTGCTCACTCCTTGCGTTCGCGTCCTCTGCGTTTGCAACTAGCCAGTGCCCCTCCGAATTTGCAACGAAAGATCCACGCGTCAACGCTATCGGGTGGCTGGTTGTTGCGGTGGGTATCATCCTTGGTGGGTTGCTTCTTGGATTCGTCATCAAGCGGTCGCGGGGTAGCGGCGTATTAACGCGTATTGCTTTCATCGGCCTTGCGATTGTTGGTATGGTCTTTATAGGCGTGGCCGGATTAGCTCTGGCGATCGCGTATTTTTTTCTGCAATGCTAACGGCTGCCGGATAACTCATCTGCCGTACCAGCGTGGATAGGAAAATTAAAAGGAATTGATTACCTAACCGCCGTCACACAGCGTGGCGGTTTACCTCAAGCGTTACGCGCTACAGCTCGGTGAATGTATGAAGAATGTCAGTTACCTATTTTTAGTCTTGTTGCTGCTTCAGGGTTGCGCAGGCACTCGATACAGCTATACCAGCCTGATTGAAGAGACTGAAGACGCATCGGTATTGCGTGTAAAGCGCGGCGAAGTCGCAGAGCTAATGGCCGTGGGTGATGGTTTTCCCGGCTGGTGGGGGTATTACCCCGGTGTGATTTCATCGTCACCACAAATTGCCAGTGTTGACTGCACAAAGGCTAGAAGTGCGATTCCCTTTCGTGAACCTGGTGTGATTTTTGGAGGGGAAATCTGCAATCTGACCGCCCACAAGGCGGGCAAGGCAACGCTCTACTTTGGCAATAAATTCGCCCTTGATCAGGAAGGCGCGAAGGAGAAAGTGGATGTGATTGTTGAATGATAGGGTGAAAAAAATATGAAAAGGATTGTTGCTGTATTGTTTGCAGTCTTTTTTTCAGTGAACGCGATAGCTGCGCTCGCACCTGAATATCAAAATGAAAAAGACTTTGGGGTCATGGTTGAGTTTGTTAGAAGCCATGAGAGGGTTATCGCTTCTTTAAGATCAATCGATTTTGCAAAGCGCATTATCTATTTTAGCGATGATTGTGAAGCCATATTCGATCGGGAATCCACGTTACGGCCACCCGGATGGGTTGGGCCGGCGGCATCGCTTGAGCTCAAGGCGTCTAACTGCAGCCTGGATTGAAAGTAGATGGTATTGCACCCCGTATCCGGTTAGGCCGACTAGCTTCCTGCGCTAGCTAATAAACAGGTTTAGGCATGAAAGATATTGAGTTTTCGAGAGATCAGAAAGACCGGATGGTCAGCAAAATCAAAACCTATTTCAGTGCCGAATTGCAGCACGACATTGGTGGTTTTGAGGCGGAGTTTTTGATCGACTTTTTTGCCCGCGAGTTGGGGCCCTGTTTTTACAATCGTGGGCTCTTTGACGCTCAGCAGGTATTCAATGAGAAGGTGGAGGAGGCTGGGTACGTCATACAGGAGCTGGAGCAGCCAGAAGGCTAGACTGCTTCGTCGTCCGGCTCGCCTACGGCGAACTCCGAGGGGAAGCGACGGATTACCAGCGTCAGGCCAAACCCAAGGGTGAGCACAATCACGGTAAAGCTGAACGCGGCGGTAAATCCCTCGGTGGTTTCGATCAGCCAGCCGGCAATCGCCGGGCCCAGAAACTGGCCTACTGCAAAGAACAGCGTCGCGAAGCTGAAGGCGATAGGAATATAGCGAGGCGCGACCTGATCCGTTGCCGTCGTTTGAATCATCGCAAATACCCCATTGAGCGATATCCCCAGCAGCAAAAAGTGGAAGAAGAAGTAGGGCAGGGTTTGCGCTATAAGTGGTAGCGCCATGGCTACGACCACCATAAAAAGCGATATGGTTAGTGCGTTCCCCCGGCCCCAGAAATCGGATACCCACCCCCACAACGGACCCGCAGCAATAGACAGCAGCCCCATCATGGCCACATAGCTTCCTGCGGTAGATTCACTGAAGCCGTTTTCCACCATATAACTGACCATAAACACCGTTTGAACGATGTAGCCCAAGCCAATGATGCCGTAGGTAGTGGCTACGATCAGCACCCGTGGATTACGGTAGATCAGCCACTTTTCATTGGCAGGTAGGTGCCCGCCCCCGCCTGCAGCCTGTGGAGGGTTCTTTACGAATAGGCTGATGATAATAGCCACGAACAGGGCTGTGCCGGCAAATACACCCCAACTAACCCGCCAGCCTTGCTCTCCGAACGCGTTGAGCAGAAAGGGCACAAGCATACCGGTGACTAGAATACTCAGACCCACGCCGCTGCTCATGCAGCCGATTACCAAGCCCCGGTGGTCCGGGAACCATGCGGCCAGCAACGCGACCATGGGGGCAAACGCAAAGGCAGCGCCAATACCCAATAAGCCCATCAGGATAGCTATCAGCCAGAAATTCGCAGCCACGGTTAGCCCTGCAAAGCCCACTACCACCATCAACATGCCAAGCAGAATAGAGGCCTTGGCTCCCCAGCGAGCAGCCGCCAGGCCGCCGGCGAGAACGAAGCAGACATAGCACAGCGCTGCCACCGTGCTGAGCATGCCTGCCTGTTGATAAGAAAACCCGAGGTCCGTGCGCATTGAAGGCAAAATCACGCCGTAAGCCAGGCGCGCAAAACCGATTACTACCAAGGACGTAAGAGTGCCGCACAACACGGTGATGATCATGTTCGGGCGGTTGGCACTTAACGACATGGTGGCTCTCTCATTGGCTTGGTCTTCGCGGGGGGCTCAGATTAACAGCTTTCCGATTGACTAACCGATGGAGCTGCCTATGTCGTTTTTCTTTGTTGCATATTTTCCTGGCGTCCTTTCTCTATGCACCGTTATAGAGGGTTTGGCGCGCTCGTTATGGCACCAAATTCAGCCTGCGGATGATGCCCTTCTGCAAGCTTTGGTTGGTTTCATGGCTTAATTTAAAAGTCGGTTTATTTGCAATGAGGGGAAGCAATCCGTAGGCTGGGCCGCCAATTTTTTAGTCACGTTGGACTTAATGCCGCCTTCTTCTAGTGTTTCTCGACCTGCAGTGCCTGCTTCCGCTTTAAATAGTACTCCGCACCGTTTTGGCGATCCTCTTGTTCTCACGCTTACCATGGGTTTTATCGTTCTGTTTGTTGGATTGTCGATCTATGACGCCGCTTGGCTAACCGCACAGATTGAGGTCGGCTTTGCCTGGACCGCTAAAACGATGGGTTCGTTTTTTCAGCTGTTGCTGCTGGCGACCTTCTTTATTTCAATTGGCGTGGCTTTGAGTCGGGCGGGGCGGGCCAAGGTCGGTAATCTTGACGAGCCGGAGATCAGTACCTTCCGTTGGCTGTCCATGGTGATGTGTACGCTGCTGGCCGGTGGAGGGGTGTTTTTTGCTGCGGGTGAGCCGGTTTATCATTTTGTTGTGACGCCGCCGGCATTTGATACCGAAGCGGGTACTGCCGCCGCTGTAGCGCCTGCGCTAGCGCAATCCTTTATGCACTGGGGGTTTCTGGCCTGGGCAGTGTTGGGCTCGTTGGCTGCCATCGTGTTGGCTTACGCCCACTACAACCAAGGTAAGCCACTGCAACCGCGCACCTTGCTCTACCCCGTGTTCGGCGATTGGATTCTCACCAGTTGGGTGGGCGGCGTAGTAGATGCGCTCTGCGTTATCGCCATTGTTGCCGGTACCGTAGGCCCGATTGGCTTCTTGGCTACCCAGATGAGTTATGGGCTACAGGTGTTGTTTGGTTTTTCTAATGGCTTCTTTACGCAGCTGGTTATTCTGATGTTGCTGGCGGCGGTCTACATCGCATCGGCGATGAGTGGTGTGCATAAGGGCATACAGCTGTTGAGCCGTTTTAACGTGTTTCTTGCACTGGCCATCGGCGCGGTTATTTTTGTGTTTGGCCCCACGCTGTTTTTAACCAATGTGTATTTGCAGTCGATGGGTGAATACGTGACCTCGTTTTTTGCCATGGCAACGCTCACATCCGAGACGGCGCCAGAGTGGTGGATGAAGTGGTGGACCGTATTCTTCTTTGCCTGGTTTATCGGCTATGCACCGCTGATGGCGATTTTTGTGGCGCGTATCTCGCGCGGCCGCACTATCCGTCAAATGGTGATTGCAGTTGCGGTGTTAGCACCGATTGCCACCACTATCTGGTTCACCCTGCTGGGTGGCTCGGGTATTTACTATCAACTGACCGGCGCGGTCGACCTAGCCAAAGCATTGGAAGGCTTCTCCTTTGACGTGGCCACCTTGTCGGTTGCCCAAGCGCTGCCGGGTGGCGCCTGGATGGCGGGTGCGATTTTGCTGCTGACTACGATTTTTGTGGCCACCACCGGCGATTCAATGAGCTACGCCATTGCGGTAGTGGGTGCTGGTCACGACGAGCCGCACGTTGCCATCCGCGCTTTCTGGGGCGCTGCCATGGCGCTGATGACCGGTATTCTATTGTATTTGGGTGGTGGGCAGATTGGCGTGTTGCAGCAGTTTATTGTGATCACTGCCATTCCGGTTTCGCTCATCATCCTGCCTTCTTTATGGACCGGCCCTCGGGCCGCCATGGCGATGGCGCGGGAGCAGAACCTGCTTTAACGGTCTTGGCACGAACTAACTGGCGCCCCGGCAGGTCTTTATTGCTGGGGCGTTTCGCGTTTCAGGCAAAGGAACGCGTGTTGCTCTGACTGGTTAATATGCTCCCGCCTAACTACCCACAACTTAATTACTCCCGGAGGCGTCATGGCGCAACTACCGACTGAAGCCAAGCAGCGGGCGATAATTCAACGGCTAGACAAATTCAGCCGTTTGACCGATAGCAGCATCGGCCTACCTTTCACTCGCTTCAAAATTGGTTTGGAGGCGGTTATTGGCCTGGTGCCGGTGGTGGGCGACGTGGTGGGGTTGGGTTTGTCCGCTTATGTGTTGCTGGAAGCACAACGTGCAGGTGCGAGTAAGGACGTAAAGCGCCGCATGCTACGCAATATCGTCATCGATTTTGTTGGCGGCTTGATCCCGGTCGTAGGGGACGCCTTCGATGCCATTTACAAAGCCAATACCCGTAATACCCAGCTGTTGAAAAACTATCTTGAGAAGCAGTTGAACACAGAGCCGCCCCCGGCATCTTTTCCTTGGAAGATGTTGGTCGGTTTGTCTGCGCTATTCGCCGTCATCGTGGGCGGTGTCGCGCTCATTGTGTAATAGCCATGACCTACCTACTTCTAGCTGTTTAATCCGTACGCGATTATAGAAGCGCCTTATAGGGTCGTATTGCCGAAGTGTCTGCGCGCCTGAGCGCTGCCGCCATTGTGCTAATGTCTGGTCCGCAGGCTGGTGCCGCCCCCGTGCCTAGGCGTTTGATGGCGTTGCACCTCAGGCCCCCATCTTATAAGGAGTTAAAGAGTGAATTACGAAGAGGTCGTATTCGGACGCCGCAGTATTCGTGCTTTTCAAAAAAAACCGGTTCCGCGTAGCGTGATAGAAGAGGTTGTAGCGCTGGCTGTCCGGGCCCCTTCTTCTATGAATACCCAGCCGTGGCATTTGCATGTGCTGACGGGCGAACCGCTGGACCGTATTCGGGCCGATAACACTGAGCGCATGCTCAATGGTGTGCCACCCGCCAAGGACAGCCGCGACATCGGTAACTATCAGGGTGGTCACCGCCAGCGTCAGGTAGAGATTGCGGTACAGCTGTTTGAGGCGATGGGTATCGCCCGTGACGACAAGGAAAAGCGCCAAGATTGGATCTTGCGTGGTTTTCGCCAGTTTGACGCGCCTATCTCCATTGTCGTGACCTATGACCGTGTGTTGCGCGACGGTGATATCGCCCAGTTCGATTGTGGCGCTTTGGTGAATGGTCTGGTGAATGCTGCTTGGGCCAACGGCTTGGGTTGTGTGGTGAACAGTCAGGGCATCATGCATTCTTCAGTTGTACGCGAACATGCCGGGATTCCTGATGATCAGGTGGTGATGATCTGCGTTGCCATGGGCTATCCAGATGAAGAATTCCCTGCTAACGCCGTGGTCTCCAAGCGCCGTCCGGTTGATGAAGTGGCCAACTTCGTTGGCTTTGAAGAGACCGTTTCGTCATAGCGGCTAGCCTTGCCATGTAATCATGCTGTGGCAGTAGAGCCTAAGCTGGCGCCCAAAAGGGTGTCGGCTTGAAGCGAGCCTCGCAACGAGCCGCCAGTCACCCTCGATAGCCACAGATTATTGCTTCTAGCGTCCTCAGTGATTAACCCCCTTTAGCACGTCATCCCTCGATTTAACATTCGCAGTGCAACCGTCGCTGATCTCCCATACTAGGCTGTAGCCTACGTGGTAACGTACGCGCCTGCGGTTCAGGGTTACCCTGAAAGGTGTGGATCAATTCAATAACTAGCGACGGTACGTGGTAAATAATGACGATTGAGGTTAAAAACCTGCCCACCAATGAAGTCACTTGCGCGACATGCAGGGCGAACTGTTGCCGCTTGGAAGTCATGCTCATCACGGATACGGGCGTGCCGGATAAGTACGTGGCGGAGGATAAGTGGGGCGGCATGACCATGGCGCGCCTCGACGACGGATGGTGTGCAGCACTGGATCGAGAGACCATGCTCTGCAGCATTTACGAAAAACGCCCCTGGATTTGCCGTGAATTCGAAATGGGCGGTTATGAGTGTCTTGCTGAACGGACCTAGTTCTCGTATTGGCAAAACGGTTTTGTATAAATCGGTAATGAATGACAGGTTTATAGACAGGCCGCTGCACCGTCAACAGTTACAAACTCATTAAGGCACTACATTGAAAAACCTGATTCTCATCGTGTTGCTGTTGATTGTGGCGGGTTGCAGTACGACTCAGCCTGGCGCCGCCGGCAACTGGGCGGGATACAAGGAAAAGGGCCAGGCCTCGTTCTATGCAGACAGACACCAGAACCAGAAAACCGCCAGCGGCCAGCCGTATCGGCATGATCTGAGTACGGCCGCCCACAAGAAGCTGCCTTTCGGTTCGGTGGTCAAGGTCACCAATACCAGCAACGGAAAAAGCGTGGTGGTGACCATCAATGACCGCGGGCCTTTTGTGCGCGGTCGCGTGATAGACCTATCAAAGTCGGCCTTTAGCCGCATTGGCAATACCTCTGCCGGACTGTTGAATGTTGAAATTGAAGTGATTCGATAAGGCACGCCCCGCCCGGCAGGCCAACCGGGTATTAACTGATAGCGGTTACCGTTTAAGCACACCATGACAAGGACGTCATCATGCGCACTCTTTCCCTTCTGTTATTTATTGTTTTCCTTTCCTGTGTACCTCATGCCGTTTCAGCTGAACCCAGAAAGCATCAGCCCATGCTCGCCCAAGTTTACGCTGGCGATGCTGTCGTCACTGATTACTGGGTTAGCGAGAAGTTGGACGGTGTGCGTGCGCATTGGGATGGCGAGGTGTTGTGGAGCCGAGGTGGATACCAAATTGCTACGCCTGAATGGTTTACTGAGGCTTGGCCATCTATGCCGATGGACGGCGAATTGTGGATTAGCCGCGGTAGCTTTGATGCTCTCAGCGGTATGGTGCGCACGGCCGTGCCAGAGGATGCACAGTGGCGGCGGGTCAAGTTCATGGTGTTTGATTTGCCCGAGCACGGTGGCGTTTTCACGCAGCGGGTGAGGGCGATGGAGGCGCTGACGGCACTCAACATTGATTGGCTGCAACCGGTCAGCCAGTTTCGGGTAGCCGATGCCGATGAACTAGACGCGCGCCTGGCTAACTTGGTTGCGGCTGGCGCGGAAGGGCTGATGCTGCATCATCAGGATGCGCGCTATCAGGCTGGGCGCAGCGCGGCGCTATTGAAATACAAACCCTATGATGATGCCGAGGCCTGGGTTGTGGGTTATACCGCTGGCAAAGGTAAGTACGCAGGCATGGTCGGTGCGCTAGAAGTGGAGGACGATCAGGGGCGGCGCTTTCGCCTGGGCAGCGGTCTGAGTGATGCGCAACGCGCTAATCCGCCGGCTGTTGGCAGCTGGGTCACCTATCGCTATAACGGACTTACGTCCAAAGAGCTGCCACGCTTTGCGCGTTTTTTGCGTGTGCGCGAAGAACGGTTGGAGTCGGCGGCTGAACACTCTGCTTCGGATGGGGACGGTTGACCGGTAACCGCTTGAGCCCTGAGTACGATGCTGTGCATGATGGCGAGCAGTAAATCCGATCTTCGCCGCCCTGTTAGGAGTTGTTTGCCTTGCCAGAATTAAAAACCCTTTGTCTTTTTCTGCTGACCGCTTTGGCGGAAATCATCGGCTGTTATTTGCCTTATCTCTGGCTGCGCGAAGGTAAAAGTATTTGGCTGTTGTTGCCGGCAGCGCTCAGCTTGGCGGTATTTGCCTGGCTACTGTCGCTGCATCCAGCGGCGGCGGGCAGGGTATATGCGGCTTATGGTGGTGTGTATATCTTTACTGCCATCCTGTGGCTTTGGGCGGTAGATGGCATTCGCCCAACCGGTTGGGATTTGCTGGGCTCGGCTGTGGCGCTGGTGGGTATGGCAATCATTATGTTTGCGCCGCGCACGGCTTAGTTATCTGTGCTGATCAGGCGGGGCGCCGTTTATTTTATCTTTGGTGGCAAACTGGTTGGTATCTGACATTACCCGGTTACAGCTAAATCCAGGATGGGTCGCTAGAGTACGGAGGGCGCAGAAACTGGCGGTGAAATGCCTTGCTGCTCCGTAGCTCTGAAGGGCATGAATGCCGTGAGACCGCCATGCAGGCATGGCGGTTTATTCAGATTAGCGGGGTTATTAACTCAGTAGTAGGGCGTGGCCTTCTTTCGGATCAATGCGCCCTGCAACCAGGTCTTCTACCAGCTGTTGCGCTTGCTCCAGACCGGCGTGTTCATTCACCAGCATCCAGGGTTGTTGCGGGTTCTTGGTGCGCTGAATAAACGCCAGTTGCGCCTCATTGAACTTGCGGGTGACTTCAGCGGCGCCCCAATCGGCGTTGCGCTTCTTGATCTGGTAGGGCGCGAAGTAAGGCTGCGGGGCAGGGCCGTGCGTTGGCGTGTCGGCAGCGCTGATGTGCTCGTGGTTCTGCGATGAGCCGGCAAAGCAGCTGTGGGTCAGGGTATCCTTGAAGTGGCTATGAACGCGGTTGCGCAATGCGTTATTGCCGGAAAAATCGACATACAACGTGGGCACGCTTGCATCCAGCTGCTCTACATCGGCGTAGGCCATTGAGCGCTTATAGCAGCCAAGATTGTCGACAAACTGGGTGTTACTAGCGGAGGTAAGACCAATCAGCTCAACGCTCGGATTGTTTTCCAGGCAGAAGGCGGTGCCGTAAGCGGTTTTGCTGGAGGCGCTGGAAATGATGACCCGCTTTGCGCCGAAGAAATTATTGTCTTCCAAAAAGTCGGCCAGCATAAAGGAAGTGATAAATAGCGGGCGCAGCAGCATTTGATAGTTTTCATCCTCTGCGCGGTAAGCTGCATCGGTGCTGATGCGTTGATACTGGTTGTAAGCCGAGGTCAGCTCCAGACGATGTTCGATTCCGTCGTAAAACCCGCGCTCGCCGACCCGTACTGGCTTCATTATTACGTGGCTGGCTATGGGCCAAAAACCATAAAAGCGTTCGCCCTTGGCGAGGCCTTCAACATTGGTTTCGACAATCTCGGCAAAGCCCCAGGCTGGCATGTGGAACCAGGCTGCGTCTTTGGTTGGATAGAAATTCCAGTACCGCAGGTGCGGTGTTTCGCCGAAGGCCGCGTAGGTAATGTTGTTGGTGGTCAGTGCCAGGCTGCGGATGCGCAGTAAAGCTTCACCTTCCTGTAACTCCGGCATGGGTTCGCTGTGGATGCGGGTTTGCTGCAGATCGGATTTGTTGTTCTGTAACTGACTGAGAGTGCTCATGGGGTGGCTCCTTGGTAAGGTGAAACGCAGTGCGAATGACTGTAGCCTGTATGCCTGCCTTACGGGTTCGGATATCCATGAGCAACAAACGAGACGCCCCACCATCACGCCCCAAGCCGCTTAAGCGGCCTACCCAGTCGCGCGCCAAAGCCACTGTGCAGGCGATTTTTGATACCTATGTTCGGATTTGGCAGCGTGATGGCTGGGAGCGTGTTACCACCCGTGCTATTGCTCTTGAGGCGGGCGTGGCGGTCGGCACGCTGTACGACTACTTCCCCAGTAAACAGGCTCTGCATTCAGGTTACGTGCGCCATTGCATTGAGGTGTTGCTGCAAGCGGTGGACGAGCAAGCGGTGCAGCCGAAAGACCTGAGCTGGCAACAGCGCTTGTCGTGTCTGGTGCGGTTGCTGTGCGGTGCCGAAGGCGCGATCTCGTGGTTTCACCCGGATATGCTGGAGCTGGAGCCCATGGTGGCGGAACAGAAGCATCAGCGCCGCGCCTATGATGAGCTTTTGGGCGCTTGGCGCCGCGTGTTTGCGGTGGCGACGGACTTACCCTGCCAGCCGGCGGACGCCACGTTGGAGGCGTTGCACTTAGCTGTTTGGGGCGGTCGTCGTTATGCCATGCTGGTGCAGCTGGATGCAGCAGCCATGAGTGCCTGGGCAGAACAAATGCAGTGCTTCTGTCAGCTGGCCATCCGTACTGCCGTGCTAGGTGACGATTCCTGAGTTGTTAATCCTTTCGGCTGGTGCGCACTTTCAAATAGTCGCGTTGAATCGCGGTTTCCAGGGCGCTCGCGGCGCTGACCAACTCGTCAAAAGTTTCCCGTTTGGCCTTGAGCTGGCTTATCTGATCAGTCGTGGGTGAAGAGCCCTTGTTTTGATTCGCGAGCTCTACAAAGCACTGTAAATAGTCGCGGCGCGCCTCGGCAACCAGCGTGATAATAGGTTGCAGAGTGGTAAGGGTTAGCTCCGGCAACGCTGGGTTGATCACGCTGAAGTTGATTTCGCGGCGCAGTTTTTCAAATTCCAGCAGTAGACGGTTACTGTCGATGGTCATGTTTGGCTCCTTGCTGGCGGCGGTTTTGCATGGCTCAGCTTACTCTAGTTAAGCGTAGCGACATCAGTTGCTAGCAGCTGAGGTAATTGCAGAGTGCTTTGGAGGCGCAATGTACAAGTTATGTTTTTTTGTCCCGGTTGCGAATGTCGAGCAGGTGAAGCAAGCGGTGTTTGCAGCGGGCGCTGGCCGCATTGGCGATTACGACTCTTGCAGTTGGCAGGTGCTAGGGCAGGGCCAGTTCCGCCCTTTAGGGGGTAGCAATCCGCATATTGGCAAACGGGGCAGCCTGGAGCAAGTTGAAGAGTTCCGGGTCGAAATGGTCTGCGCGGATGAATGCATTGGCGCTGCCATTGCCGCTCTGCGTTTGGCTCATCCCTATGAAGAGCCGGCCTTTGACGTTTGGCGGCTGGATACGGATTTGATGAGTTGACGTGCAGCGGCTTGAGGTTGGGTTTGAGCTTCAGGGCAGAATTTCAACCAAGGTGCCGTCGGGCACCAGTTCCCAGACTTCGCGCATTTCTCTATTGCCCAAGGCGATGCAGCCGTTGGTCCAATCCAGGCCCTTGAAGTACCACTCAGGGTAATCCTCGTCGATAGGCGTTCCGTGAATCATAATCATGCCGCCGGGATCGACGTCATTTTTGTAGGCGGCCATCTTGTCTTTCAGATTGGGGTAATCGAGGTGCATGCTTAGGTTGTAGGCAGGGCTTTCGTGCCGCCAGTCGATAGTGTAGATGCCTTCTGGGGTGCGCTGGTCGCCTTGCTGCACCTTGTGGCCAACCGGTTGACGGCCCAGAGATATTTGATACTCATGTACTACGTTGCCGTCACTCAGCAGCTGTAACTGGCGTTCAGCCTTATGGATCATTACCTTGTCGATAGTCTGCGTCGCGGCTGTGGCGGTAAGGCTGCACAGGCACAGTAATAGGGCGGTCAATAATCGGTTCATTAGCGAGCAGGCTCCGGACGGTAAACGATGTCGCGGATGCGTACCGGGAAGTGATTACTCTGCCGATCAATAAAGTACTGCTTAAGCGTTTTGCCAACCGTAGGGAAAGCCAGCTCGCTCCAGGGTATTTCTTCCTCGCTGAACAGCTTTACCTCCAGGCTTTCCTCACCCGCGGAAAAGTCCAGATCCGCCAATTCGCCGCGAAAAAACATGTATACCTGATTGATATGCGGCAGGTTGAATAGCATATACAGCTCCTGTCCCTGCATGCTGGCGCGAGCTTCTTCCCAGGTTTCACGCAGCGCGGCCTCTTCGGTCGTTTCACCGTTTTCCATATAGCCGGCGGGCAGCGTCCAGTAGCCTATGCGTGGCTCAATGGCCCGACGGCACAACAGCACGTGGCGCTTATGCGTAGCCAGAACACCAGCGACAATGCGCGGATTCTGATAGTGGATGGTCTCGCAGTGGTCACAGATGAACCGCGAGCGAGTGTCGCCCGAGGGGATGCGTGCGGTAACGGTTTGGCCGCACTCACTACAGAACTTCATGTTGTTCTTCCGGCTGGGTCTAGTGTCGAATGCGTTCTATCTTGCGGCGCAATTAACGCTCGGGCAAGAGACAGATCACACAAATATGCTCAGTGGTTCGGTCAGAACTAGGCCGCTGACAATGCTCTAGGCGGTTGTCTATCAGGCGGTATTCACGCGGTTGTGAGTCTGGTCCTGGTCTGGTGATCATGCCATCATTAAGAAAAGAACAGAGGACCTATGCATGCTGGATAAAATGCGCATGCGGGTACAGGAACACTCCCCCCGAATGGTTGAGGCCGCAGGCCTCCCGGAGGCGGGTGTGTTGATCCCGATTACCTGTGTGCATAACCGCCCCGAAATCATCTTGACGGTGCGCTCGCAGCGCCTGTCTACCCATTCCGGCGAAGTCGCCTTCCCCGGCGGCAGGCGTGATCCGGGTGACGTAGATTTATGCTTTACCGCCCTGCGTGAAGCGCACGAAGAAATTGGTCTACTGCCTGAGTTGGTTGATGTAGTTGGCCCTATGGGGTCGCTGGTATCGCGGTATGGCATCAAAGTGACGCCCTATGTGGGCATAGTCCCCGATGTGTTTGACCTGGTGCCTAACAGTGGTGAAATTGAAGAGGTTTTCCGGGTGCCTGTGGAGTTCTTCCTTGATGACCCTCGTGAAATGACCCACCGGATCGATTACGAAGGGCGCAGCTGGTATGTACCTAGCTACCGTTATGAGGGTTTCAAAATATGGGGATTGACCGCTTTGATGCTCGCTGAGCTGATGAATACCGCTTTCGATGCAAATATTTCGCTGCATACCCCATACGACAAACATAAATAAAAGGAAATCGCATGAAGTACAGCCTGGGAAGTGACCGCGTTGAGATGGCAGATGATGCCTGGATTGCGGACTCTGCTGCAGTGATCGGTAAGGTCAAGCTGGAGGCGGGTGCCAATGTGTGGTTCAGCGCGGTGATTCGCGGTGACGTTGAGCAGATCACCATAGGTGAACACAGCAATGTGCAAGACGGTGCAGTCTTGCACGCCGATCATGGTGTGCCGCTGGTCTTGGGCAAGGGAATTACCGTGGGCCATAACGCGATGCTGCACGGTTGTAACGTCGGCGATTACAGCTTAATCGGGATTAATGCCGTGATTCTGAATGGCGCCAAGATCGGCAAGCACTGCATCATTGGCGCTAATTCACTGATTGCCGAAGGTAAAGAGATTCCTGATGGGTCGCTGGTGATGGGTTCGCCCGGCAAAGTGGTGAAGACCCTCAGTGATCAACAGAAAAAAATGCTCGAACTCAGTGCAGCGCATTATGTGCAGAACGCCAAACGCTTTCGTGAGCAGCTCAAGGTGCAGGACGACTGATGAGCGAGCAGGCCCCGGTACGCTCCCCCTGCGTCAGTATTTGCGCCCTCGATGACCATGATATGTGTATCGGCTGCCAGCGCAGCGGCATGGAAATTGCGACTTGGGGGCGTATGAGTAATGCTCAGCGTTATGCGGTACTGCAGCGCTGTGAATCGCGTGCGCGTATGCAGGGCCTTTGGGTCGGCGCCGCCAACGAAAAAGGACAACAGGCATGAACGTCGTAATAGGTACTCCGTATTCTGAAGACGCAACCCGCGTGTTGTTGCTGGGCTCTGGCGAGCTAGGTAAGGAACTGGCAATCGAATTGCAGCGTCTTGGTTGTGAAGTGATTGCTGTGGACCGTTACGCCAACGCGCCAGCTATGCAGGTAGCGCATCGCAGCCATGTTATTAGCATGCTGGATGGTCAGGCACTGCGCGAGGTAGTAGAAGCAGAGCAGCCGGACTACATAGTGCCGGAAATTGAGGCCATCGCTACAGCCACGTTGGTGGAACTGGAGACCGAGGGTTACCGAGTGGTGCCTACCGCCGAGGCGGCTCGACTGACCATGGATCGCGAAGGTATTCGCCGATTAGCTGCGGAGACGCTTGGGCTGCCAACCTCGGCTTACCAATTTGCTGACACGCTGCAGGAATATCGCACTGCAGTTGAGGCAGTGGGGATGCCCTGTGTGATCAAGCCGGTAATGAGTTCCTCCGGTAAGGGGCAAAGCCTGGTACTCAAGGCCGAGGATATTGATACTGCTTGGGAGTACGCTCAGGCAGGCGGCCGCGCTGGCAAGGGGCGGGTGATTGTTGAAGGCTTTGTTGATTTTGATTACGAAATAACCCTGCTGACCGTGCGGCATATCGACGGTACCAGCTTCTGCGCGCCTATTGGTCACCGCCAGGAGGCTGGTGATTATCGTGAGTCATGGCAGCCACAGGCGATGTCGGAGACGGCTCTGGAAGAAGCGCAGCGGGTAGCCTTGCAGGTGACTGAAGCGCTTGGCGGTCGCGGGTTGTTTGGTGTGGAGCTGTTCGTCAAAGGCGACCAAGTATGGTTCAGCGAAGTTTCGCCACGGCCGCACGATACCGGCATGGTGACGCTTATCTCGCAGGATCTATCTGAGTTTGCACTGCACGCACGGGCCATTCTCGGCTTGCCGATTCCGGCGATTCGACAGCAGGGGCCAGCGGCTTCAGCGGTTATTATGGTGGAAGGCCAGTCGGCGAATGTCAGTTTTGGCAATGTGGGCGAAGCGCTCGCCGAAGCGGATACTCAACTGCGCTTGTTTGGTAAGCCAGAAGTGGATGGCCAGCGCCGCATGGGTGTCGCCTTGGCGCTAGACGAGAGCGTTGCGCTGGCGGTTGAAAAAGCCGTACGCGCCGCAGCAGCGGTACAGGTCAAGCTCTGAGCTGCTGGTGGTATTGGCTAGCGCCGGCATTGCCGTTGCTACTGCCTCAGGCGCTTTGGGTGAAACGCACGGCCTTGCGCCTGCCCGATGCTGCTCAGCCTTGGCACGGATTGATGGCAGGAAGGAACGCGACCTCTCGGCCGTTACGGCTGCTGTTGTTGGGCGAGTCCACTGTCAGTGGCGTCGGCGTAGCACGGCAAGCCGACGCTTTGGCTGGGCAGTTAGCCGAGCAACTGGCAGCTGCTACCGGTCGTTCGGTGCAATGGCAGGCACTAGGTCGCAACGGCGCGGACGCGAAAGTTTGTTTACAGAACTTGCTGCCGCAGATAATGGACCAGCGTTGGGATCTGGCTTTGCTTGTGCTCGGCGTGAATGACACCACTCATCTGACTTCACGGCGCCAATGGCGCTCCCGGCTGCAGCAACTGTTTATTGGGTTGGGTGCCTGTTCTGCGCGAGTGTTGGTGACGGGCGTGCCGCCGCTGGGGCAATTCACCGCGTTGCCACACCCTTTGCGAGGCTGGTTAGGCTTGCGTTCGCGTTTGCTGGATAGTGATCTGCAGAAGGTCGCAGCGCTGCAGCGGGTGAGCTATCTCCCGCTGGATTTTCCTTTCGAGCAGGCTTACCTGGCGCGTGACGGCTTTCACCCTAGTGCAGCCGGTTACCGCAAGTGGGCCGCCGGCATTTTGTGTCAGCTTGCGTTAGAGCCGTCTTTCGCGCCGTCGACAGTTGCTTCAGCCAGCACTGGGATTTGATCACGGCTCCGCTCCCAGATTCGCACGCTCTTCACCATGTTGTCTTTGGTTTGCAGGATTTCCATGCGGTAGGCGCCGGTGGCCAGGCAAACGCTGGTTTCCGGAATGCTCTCCAGTTGCTCGGTGATCAAACCGTTCAAGGTTTTCGGGCCATCCGCCGGTAGCTTCCAGTGCAGGTGACGGTTGATGTCGCGAATAGCCGCACTGCCATCAATCACATAGGTGCCGTCGTCCTGGGGGTGAATATCCTGACTGGGAATCAGCATATCCGTGGTGAACTCGCCGACGATTTCTTCCAGGATATCTTCTAGCGTCACCAAGCCAATCACATCACCGTATTCATCGACCACTATCGCGATGCGGCGCTTCTGCTTCTGAAAGTTGAATAGCTGAGTGTGCAGCGGTGTGCTCTCAGGGATGAAGTAGGGCTCCTTGCAGGCGCCGATCAAGCTTTCCTTAGTCAATTCTCCGCGGCTCAGCAGGCGCGCGATGGTGCGCATGTGCACCAGGCCAGTGACGTTGTTGATGTCACCTTGAAACACCGGTAGGCGAGTGTAATGGCAGCTGCGCAGTTGCTGATTGATGGTCGTCATGCTGTCTTCAAGATCAATGCCCACGGCTTCGTTGCGCGGAATCATGATGTCGTTGACCGTCATCTTCTCGAGATCAAGAATGCCCAGCAGCATATTTTGACGGCTGCGGGTGATGCCCAGCCCGGCCTCACGCACGACGGTACGCAGCTCCTCGGTGGTCAACTGGTCGCCATCGGTGTCGTTGGGGTTCACGCCGATCATACGCAGCAACAGGTTGCTGAAGGTGCTGGACACCCAGACTACTGGGTAGAGCAAGCGTTGCAGTACCGCAAGTACTGCGCTGGCCGGAAAGGCAATCATCTCTGGACGCAAGGCGGCCAGCGTCTTGGGGGTTATTTCACCAAAAATTAGAATGACCACCGTCAGCAGCACGGTAGCGATGGCAATACCGGCTTCACCCCACAGATCTACCGCTACCACGGTAGCGATGGAGGCGGCGAGAATATTGACGATGTTGTTGCCGACCAGAATAGTGCCGAGCAGGCGATCTGGGCGCTCAAGTAACCTTGAGGCGCGCTTGGCGGCGCGGTTGCCTTCCTTGCTAAGGTGCTTAAGGCGGTAACGGTTCAGACTCATCATGCTGGTCTCCGAGCTGGAGAAAAACGCAGACAAGATGATCAGCAGCGCCAATAACATCAGCAGCAAGCCAGTATGGGATTCGTTCAAGATCGTGCCTCAAACAGGTTGGAATAGAGGGGCATCAAGCGCCGATTAGCACTTCGCGTACTAGCTTGCTGCCAAAGTAGGCGAGCATCAGCAGCAAGAAGCCCGACAAGGTCCAGCGAATGGCGTGGCTGCCGCGCCAGCCACGGAAGTGGCGGCCCCAGAGCAGGATGCCAAAGACCACCCATGCTAGGCAGGACAGCAAGGTTTTGTGCACCAGGTGTTGGGCAAACATGTTCTCAAGGAAAACAAAGCCGGAGATCAGTGCCAGCGTAAGCAGTAGCTCGCCGCAGAGCAGAAACTGAAACAGCAACCGCTCCATGGTCTGTAGCGGCGGAAAGGTACGGATAAATCGGGTCGGGTGCTTATGCTTGAGCTGGTAGTCCTGGATCGCCAACAAGGTTGCCTGAAAGGCGGCAATCGTCAAAATGCCGTAGGCCAATACCGACAATAGAATGTGCACCAGCAGGCCTTTCTCTCCGGACGGCAACGTAGTTGCTTCGTGTGGGAAAATACCGGCTAGCAGGGCGGTAATTAACGCCAGCGGATAGAGTCCTAGCAGCAGGCTAGTGACCGGCGCTCGGAAGCTCGACAGCAACGTCAGGGCGACTATCAGCCAAGCGATCAGGGAGGCAATATTGAACAGGCCAAGTGCGAAGCCATGATCGGTCATCAGCTGTAAATAAAGGCTAGCGGCGTGTGCCACCAACGCAACCAAGCCGATGCCTCGCAGCAGCCTAGGATTGACAGTCAGGCGCTTGCCCAGACAAAACAGCTGGTACAGCATCCCACCAAAGTAAAAAAAGGCGGCTAGCAGGCTAGGAGTGAGGGCTGTCATACGTCCTTGAGAGTGGTTATCAACAAACCCGCAGTGTGGCACAAGCCGCGCTGCTGTTAAAGCGCTTCCCTATCATCACCTAAGGCGCGCGGGTATACTGCGCAGCTTAACTGCTTCGCCCCTGCGGCGGGGGTAGAGAAGTTCAGGAGAGTTAGTGATGTTCGAGAATCTTACCGAGCGCCTGTCACATAGCCTGCGTGGCGTGACCGGTCAGGCCAAACTCACAGAAGACAATATCAAGGACACCTTGCGTGAAGTGCGCATGGCGTTGCTTGAGGCCGACGTGGCATTGCCCGTGGTCAAAACATTTGTTGATCAGGTGCGCGAGCGCGCAGTGGGTCAAGAAGTGTCGCGCAGCCTCTCGCCAGGGCAAGTGTTCGTCAAGATCGTCAAGTCCGAGCTGGAAGCGGTCATGGGGCAGAGCGAAGGCCTGAACCTGGCAGTTACGCCGCCGGCCGTGATTCTGATGGCTGGTCTGCAGGGGGCTGGTAAGACTACTAGCGTCGCCAAGCTGGCCAAGACCCTGCGTGAGCGTGAAAAGAAGAAAGTCATGGTGGTCAGCGTCGACGTTTATCGTCCGGCGGCGATCAAGCAGTTGGAGACTCTGGCGGCTGAGGTAGATGTTGCTTTCTTTGCCTCCAGTATTGAACAGAAGCCAGTAGCCATTGTTGAAGCAGCGTTGCGCGAAGCGCGTAACCGCTTTATGGATGTGCTGATTATCGATACGGCAGGTCGCCTGCATATCGATGCTGACATGATGGCTGAGATCAAACAGGTGCACGCTGCGGCTAAGCCAGCGGAAACGCTGTTTGTGGTCGATGCGATGACCGGCCAGGACGCCGCCAATACGGCGCAGGCCTTCAACGAAGCACTGCCGCTGACGGGTGTGATTCTCACCAAGGTTGACGGTGATGCGCGTGGCGGTGCGGCGTTGTCGGTTCGCCATATTACTGGCAAGCCGATCAAGTTCCTCGGTATGGGTGAGAAGGTTGATGCCCTTGAGGTATTCCACCCTGATCGTGTGGCTTCGCGCATTCTCGGCATGGGTGACGTACTTACTCTGATCGAGCAAGCCGAGCAGAAGCTAGACAAGGACAAGGCCGAAAAACTGGCCAAGAAGCTGAAGAAGGGTAAGGGCTTCGATCTTGAAGACTTCCGTGATCAGCTGCAGCAGATGAACAGCATGGGCGGCCTTGGCTCAATGATGGAGAAGCTGCCAATGATGGGCGGCAAGATGAATGCCGCGCAAATGGAAACCGCCCAGACTGAGGCGACCAAGCAGTTCAAGCGCATGGAGGCGATCATTAATTCGATGACGCCGGGCGAGCGCCGCAATCCCGATATCATCAGCGGCTCGCGTAAGCGGCGTATCGCCGCCGGCTCAGGTTCGCAAATTCAGGACATCGGCCGGGTGCTTAAGCAGCACAAGCAGATGCAGAAGATGATGAAGAAAGTCACCGGCAAAGGTGGCATGGCTAAGTTGATGCGCGGCATGGGTGGTATGGGCGGCGGTGGCGGTGGTGGCATGATGCCCCCTGGCGGCGGTATGCCCCGATTCTGAGCTGTTTAAAGCTTAATCAAAAAAGAGTTTTCATCGGGCGCGATATTCCGTAGAATACGCGACCTTTCGGGCCATAGGTGTATGCGTTATTGCAGCACAGCCCGCGATGAATTTTGTAGCGTTATTCAAACACAGGAAACGATGTCCACATGGTAACCATTCGTCTTGCTCGTGGTGGCTCCAAGAAGCGCCCCTTCTATCATTTGACTGTTGCCAACAGCCGTAACGCCCGTGATGGTCGTTTTGTTGAGCGCGTTGGTTTCTTCAACCCAGTTGCATCTGGTGCAGAAATCCGTTTGTCCGTAAACGACGAGCGCGTTCAGTACTGGTTGGGTCAGGGCGCACAGCCTTCTGATCGCGTTGCTGCGCTGTTGAAGGAAGCTCAGGCTGCTGCCTGAATATGACAACTGCTCCTGAATCGACCGAATCACCTCGTGTGATTCTCGGCAAGATCGTATCGGTTCAAGGGTTGCGTGGGGCGGTGAAGGTGTATTCGCATACCGACCCACTGGACAATGTGCTGGGTTATACGCAGTGGAGCCTTCATAGAGGTTCCGAGCAACGCACAGTGTCCATCCTCGGTGGTCGCCTGCAAGGGCGTGTATTGGTTGTTCAGCTCAAGGGTGTGGATGACCGTGATCAAGCCGAGGCTTTGGTTGGCTTCGAGATTAGCGTAGAGACCAGTTCTCTGCCCGACCTCGAGGACGGTGAGTATTACTGGTATCAACTGGAAGGCTTGCAGGTGATTAACCTGGAAGGCCAGTTGTTCGGCAAGGTGGATCACCTGCTGGAAACCGGTTCCAACGACGTAATGGTGATCAAACCCTGCGCAGGCAGTATTGATCAGCGAGAGCGTGTGTTGCCTTACTTGCCCGGCCAATTTGTATTGAATATAGATTTGGAAACAGCGGTTATCCAGGTCGACTGGGACGCGGAGTTCTGACCGGTGTGGGCCGGTGTGGTGACTTTGTTTCCCGAAATGTTTACAGCGCTGACCGAGTCCGGGGTAACTGGGCGAGCCGTCAAGCGCGGACAGCTGGAAGTAGTTTTCAGCAATCCCCGTGAGCATGCACATGATCGTCACCGTACGGTAGATGATCGTCCCTTCGGCGGCGGCCCCGGCATGCTGATGAAGGTGGAGCCCTTGCTTGAGTCCATTGCGGCCATCAAGCAGCAGGCACCCTCACCACCCCGCGTGATTTATCTCTCACCGCAGGGGCAGCCACTCACCCAGAAACGGGCTGAGCAGCTGGCAGAGCTGGACAGCGTGGTATTGCTGTGTGGTCGCTACGAGGGGATTGATGAGCGCATTATTGAGCGCTGCGTCGATGAAGAGATTTCCATTGGTGACTACGTGTTGTCGGGTGGAGAGCTTGGGGCCATGGTGCTTCTGGATGCGGTAACCCGCTTGATTCCTGGCGTGCTTGGGCATGCGGATTCAGCGGTAGAAGATTCGTTTTCGGCGGGGTGGTTGGATTGCCCACACTTTACCCGGCCGGAAGAGTTTGACGGGCAGCGCGTACCGGAGGTGCTGCTCAGCGGTAATCACGAACTGATCCGGCGCTGGCGTCTCAAGCAGTCTTTGGGTAGAACCTGGCAACGTCGGCCAGAGTTGCTCGAAGAGCTGGACTTGAGCAAAGAACAGCAGAAGCTGTTGGCGGAATATATCCGCGAGCAGGAAACCGATAACCATTAACAGGTCCGACGGCCTGTGCAGGAGTAGCAACGATGTCCAATATTATTGCCCAGCTTGAAGCTGAACAGATGTCCAAGGAAATCCCCGCGTTCGCGCCGGGTGATACCGTAATCGTCCAGGTCAAGGTGAAGGAAGGCGATCGCTCGCGTCTGCAGGCCTTTGAAGGCGTGGTTATCGGTAAGCGTAACCGTGGTCTGAACTCTGCTTTTACCGTTCGTAAAATCTCTAGCGGTGTTGGCGTTGAGCGTACTTTCCAGACCTACTCGCCGCTGATCGACACCATTTCCGTCAAGCGTCGTGGTGATGTACGTAAAGCTAAGCTTTACTACCTGCGTGCTCTGTCCGGTAAGGCTGCACGTATCAAGGAAAAGCTGTCCTGATTGGACGCTTGACCCACAAAAAAGCAGCCTAAGGGCTGCTTTTTTGTGGGTGACTGTTTTTAATGGCGGTTACCTCAGCACAGTGAGCAGGCTATGCCCGTGAGCAAAGATAAGGACGTGCCGGTCTCGCCAGCTGACCAGCAACTGATCGCCGAGTTTCTCGACAGCCTGTGGCTGGAACGCGGTCTGTCGAAACATACGCTGAGTGCTTATCGCACTGATCTCAGTCTGCTGGCTGGCTGGTTAGGCCTGCGTGGCAGCAATCTGTTAGGTGCGTCACGTGGCGATCTGATGGAGCATCTGGGCTGGCGCATTGCGCAGGGTTACCAGGCTCGATCTAGCGCACGTTTGTTGTCGTGCTCACGCGGTTTTTACCGGCATTTGCTGCGCTTGGGGCGTTTGACCGTTGATCCGACGTTGGATATTGCCATGCCCAAGCTCGGGCGTCCGTTGCCCAAGGCGTTGAGCGAGCAGGATGTTGAGCGCTTGCTGTCAGCGCCGGATATCGATGACAGTCTAGGTCTGCGGGATCGCTGCATGCTGGAGGTGCTCTACGCTTGTGGGCTGCGGGTTAGCGAGCTAGTAGGGTTGCGGCTGGATCAGGTTAATTTGCGCCAAGGCGTAGTGCGGGTAACCGGTAAAGGTAATAAAGAACGCTTGGTGCCGCTGGGTGAAGAGGCGATGGTCTGGCTTGAGCGGTATGTGCAGCACAGTCGGCCCGCGTTGCTGAATGGCAAGCCCAGTGATGTGGTGTTTCCCAGCCGCTTGGCTAGGGAAATGACACGGCAGACGTTCTGGCATCGTATCAAGTTGCATGCGCAGCAGGCAGGGATCCGTGCTGATTTATCGCCACACACCCTGCGTCATGCTTTTGCCACGCATCTGCTCAATCATGGTGCGGATTTGCGGGTAGTCCAGATGTTGCTGGGTCATAGTGATCTGTCTACGACACAAATCTACACACACATTGCCCGTCAGCGGCTGCGAGATATGCACGCAGAGCACCATCCCCGTGGGTGACGCGGATATTTCATGATAAGCTTTGCCGTCTTCTAGAGGATCAGATTATGCGACTTAGATATGGCGTAACCTGCCTGTTGGCCCTATGGGGTTCGCATGCGATGGCAGATACCCAGACCGCGATTACTGAGGGTCTGTCCAAACTCAAATTTGATGTGCCGGTGTCATCGATAGCTGAGACCCCGGTGGATGGCCTGTATCAGGTGCAGTTGGAAACCGGTCGGGTGTTGTACGCCTCGGCTGATGGCAAGTACTTCATGCAGGGCACCCTGATTGAGGTTAACGACGGCAAGCCGCGCAATCTTACCTCTGCGGCGGAAGCTAGCGGCATCGGTCAGGTACTCGACAAAGTTGAAGCCAAGGACATGGTGGTCTTTGCGCCAGAAACGGCCAAGACACATATCACCGTATTTACTGATGTGGATTGCGGTTATTGCCGCAAGCTGCACAGTGAAGTGGCAGAGCTGAACAACCTGGGCATTGAAGTGCGTTATATGGCCTTCCCGCGTGGTGGTATGGAATCGCCTGCGGCGCAGGTCATGCAATCTGTTTGGTGTGCTGATGATCGTCAACAAGCGATGACTTCGGCCAAGCAAGGCAAACAGATAGAAGAGAAAACCTGTGCCAACCCGGTCGCCCGGGAATACCAGCTGGGTCAGCAATTGGGTGTGCAGGGTACGCCAGCGATCTTTCTTGCTAACGGCGTGATGATTCCGGGTTATCAGCCTGCGGAACAGTTAGCGGCTATGGCGCTGGAAAACAAAGAGTAATCGCGGCTCCGGCAGCAGTGCTGCCGGGCAGTCAAATATATTCAAATAGATAATCAAGTGGGGACCAACGTTTGAAACCGGTCAAAGTAGGCATCTGTGGTTTGGGCACCGTTGGCGGTGGCACCTTTAACGTCTTGCAGCGGAACGCGGCGGAAATCGCCCGGCGTGCGGGGCGCGGCATTGACGTGGCGCAGATTGCGACGCGTCATCCCAACCCAGCCTGCAACATCGGTGATACGCCGACCACAGGTGACGTATTCGATGTGGTTAACAACCCTGAGATCGACGTTGTCGTCGAGCTGATTGGTGGCTACACGTTGGCCAAAGAAGTGGTCATGGGCGCTATCGCTAATGGCAAGCACGTGGTCACTGCCAACAAGGCGCTGATTGCAGTGCACGGCAACGAAATTTTTGCCGCTGCCAGCGAAAAGGGCGTCGTGGTTGCCTTTGAAGCTTCGGTTGCCGGTGGTATCCCGATTATCAAAGCGTTACGCGAAGGCCTTGCGGCTAACCAAATCGATTGGGTGGCCGGTATCATCAATGGCACCGGTAACTTCATCCTGACCGAGATGCGTGACAAGGGCCGTACCTTTGAAGACGTGCTGGCTGAAGCTCAGGCGTTGGGTTATGCCGAGTCCGATCCGACCTTTGATGTGGAAGGTATAGACGCAGCGCACAAGCTGACCATTCTGGCTTCCATTGCTTTTGGTATTCCGCTGCAGTTCGACAAGGCCTACACCGAAGGCATTACCAAGCTGACCACTGCTGATGTGAATTACGCTGAAGCGTTGGGCTACCGTATCAAGCATTTGGGTGTGGCACGTCGTACCGAAAATGGTGTTGAGCTACGTGTGCATCCGACGTTGATTCCAGCTGATCGTCTGTTGGCTAACGTTAATGGCGTGATGAATGCGGTCATGGTCAATGGCGACGCGGTAGGCTCGACGCTTTACTACGGCGCAGGTGCCGGCGCGGAGCCGACCGCTTCAGCCGTCGTTGCAGACATCATCGACGTGGTACGCGCGTTAACGACCGATCCGAATAACCGCGTGCCGCACCTGGCATTCCAGGCTGAATCGCTGTCGGATCTGCCGGTGCTGCCGGTGGAACAGATCACCACGGCCTACTACCTGCGCTTACAGGCCAAGGACCGTCCGGGCGTGCTGGCCAAGGTTGCGACTATTCTGTCCGAGCGCGGCATCAACATCGAGTCGATCATGCAGAAAGAAGCGGAGGAGCAGGACGGCCTGGTGCCGATCATACTGCTGACCCATCGCGTGCGTGAGCAGGATATGAATGTGGCCATCGCCGCTCTGGAAGCGCTGGAAGAAATCGCCGCCCCGCTGATGCGCGTGCGGGTAGAACAACTGAATTAATCAGCGGCAAGCAGCAAGTGGCAAGCGGCAAGCGCGTTCTGCACGGACAGCTTGCGGCGCGCAACCTGCGGCTCGCAGCTCAAACCGAAGGTTTGTAGATATGCGCTATATCAGCACTCGCGGCCAGGCTCCGGCCCTGAATTTTGAAGATGTTCTGTTGGCTGGCCTGGCTTCTGATGGTGGCCTTTACGTTCCCGAAAATCTGCCGCGCTTTACGCAAGAGCAGATTGCCTCTTGGGCAGATCTGCCTTACCACGAACTGGCCTTCAACGTAATGCGCCCGTTCGTCAGCGGCAGCATTCCAGACGCTGATTTCAAACAGATCCTGCAAGAAACCTATGGTGTATTTGCTCACCAGTCGGTTGCTCCACTGCGTCAGTTGAATAGCAACGAGTGGGTACTGGAACTATTCCATGGCCCCACACTGGCGTTCAAAGACTTTGCGCTGCAACTGCTGGGCCGTCTGCTGGATTACTTCCTGCAAAAGCGCGGTGAGCGCGTTGTCATTATGGGTGCGACCTCGGGCGATACCGGTTCAGCTGCGATTGAAGGTTGTCGCCGGTGCGATAACGTAGATATCTTTATTCTGCACCCGCACAACCGGGTATCAGAAGTGCAGCGTCGGCAGATGACGACGATCATGGGCGACAACATCCATAACATTGCCATCGAAGGCAATTTCGATGACTGCCAGGAGATGATCAAGGCTAGCTTTGCTGATCAGGGCTTCCTCAAGGGCACTCGCCTGGTGGCGGTGAACTCGATCAACTGGGCGCGCATCATGGCGCAGATCGTCTATTACTTTCACGCGGCCCTGCAGTTGGGCGGCCCAGCCCGCTCTATGGCCTTCTCGGTGCCGACCGGTAACTTTGGTGACATTTTTGCCGGTTACCTGGCACGCAATATGGGGCTGCCGATCAGCCAACTGATCGTCGCAACTAATCGTAACGATATCTTGCATCGCTTCATGAGCGCCAATCAGTACAACAAAGACACGCTGCATCCGTCCTTGTCGCCCTCGATGGACATCATGGTCTCGTCTAACTTTGAGCGCCTGTTGTTTGATCTGCACGGACGTAATGGCGCGGCCGTGGCCGAGCTGCTGAGCGACTTCAAACAGACTGGCAAGCTGTCGGTTGCCGATGAGCGCTGGACCGAGGCGCGTAAGCTGTTTGATTCGCTCGCAGTGGACGATGAGCAAACCTGCGCAACCATCGCCAGCGTGTTCAAAGAGTGTGGTGAATTGCTTGATCCGCATACCGCGATTGGTGTGCATGCCGCACGTGAGTGTCGCCGCTCGTTGAGTATTCCGATGGTGACACTGGGCACAGCTCATCCGGTCAAGTTTCCGGATGCGGTGCGTGAGGCTGGGATTGGCCAGGAATTGCACCTGCCTCCTCACTTGAGCGATTTATTTGAGCGTGAAGAACGTTGCACCGTGCTGGAAAATAGCCTGACAGCAGTGCAGCAGTTTGTCGCCGCGCACGGCAATCGGGGCAAGCCGCTCTGACTTGGCAATGCAGTGCGTCCGGCGTTAAACGTCGGAGCGTGAAGGAGTAACCTTGGTGCCGGACTCACCTCAGAATCTCGAACAGATGCTGGAGCACATAGCCAGTCTGACACCGGATGACGATCGCCTGTCGATGCGACAGGTGGTCGAATCGATCGGCAGTCGCTCGTTCGGGCCTATGTTGCTGATCATGGGGATAACGCTGTTTTCGCCGCTCAGCGGGATTCCGGGCATGGCGGTTTTTGCTGGCTTGTTTGTCATGCTTATTGCAGTGCAAATGCTGGTTGGGCGCAAAAACTTCTGGCTGCCGGCATTTATTCTGAATCGCTCGGTGCCACAGGCCAAGCTGGCTAAGGCGATTACCTGGGTGAAGCCCACCGCACGGCGGATTGATCGGCTGATAAAGCCCCGCCTGAACTTTATGTTGCACCCTTCCTCTACTTATTTGATCGCTGGCCTTTGCGTGACCGTGGCGGCTGGTTTGCCGTTTCTTGAGCTGGTGCCGTTTTCTTCTTCTATTGTTGGCTTGGCGCTGGCGATTTTGGGCTTGGCGCTAGTCGCGCGCGACGGCCTTCTGGTGCTGATCGCGGTGGGCTGTATTCTCGCAGCAGGCAGTCTGTTGGCGACCAAACTGTTGTAGTCTGCATTGTTGAGCTCTGCGACGCGGGGCTCTCATAGTGCATACAGGGAGTTGTTGAGCGATGCTCTGGATTCTTGTTCTACACATTTCAGCGTTGTTGTTCTGGGGCGCCTGTCTGCTCTATTTGCCCGCGCTGATAGCCAGTGTGGCGCGTGATAACTCGGCGATAGAAGAGCGGCCGGATCCATTTGACTCCATAACCCGTTTTATCTTCACACGCATCGCCACGCCTGCGGCGCTGTTGGCGATCATTGCCGGCAGTCTGGTATTTGTGATAGAGCACAGTATGACGGTGTGGCTGATAGCCAAGTTGACGCTGGTGGTTGGATTGGTTTTTGTACATACCGGGCTTGGCATGCTGGTGCTCAGGCTGGAGGCGCGCAACGGCAAACCGCTGCGCATTTGGTGTCTGCTACTGGGCCTCATTGCTGCTTCGTTAATGGCGCTGATTATCTGGCTGGTGCTTGCCAAGCCGCCGCTGGAGGCTTGGTTATGACGCTTTCAGGGCTTTTCCGCCTGCTCAATCTTGTGGTCACGCACCGCACGCTCCTCGGTTTTTTCCGGCGCCACGCCAACCGCGTGATCGTAAACCAATTGCCCGCCCAGCACGCTGGCGAGCGCAATCAACAAGCCACTGAGCAACGACAGATACAAGCCCCAGGGCATGATGAGTGCGTCCGGTTGGCCGAGACGACCTATCCAGTTGAGCGTTGCCAACGACAACAGCATGACCGCCAGTATGGCGTGGCACCAGGCGGTTATCAGGCGACGTATCTGTTTCACCAAGAGCAGGTCCAGCAGGCCAATGGTGCCGGATATCCAGCCCCCCAGTACGCCAATACCCGCCAGCCAGAGGCCGGCTCGCGCCCAGAAAAAATCCCCGCTCAACACGTAGCCGATGTCGGTCCCTATCAGGCCGAGCAAAGCGGCTACCGGGAAGTGGATCACCATAGGGTGCAAAGGGTGACCGGCAATCGCCATTTTGCTGATGATGGGAGCAGAAGCCATCGGAATCCTCAAAGGTGCTTGGCTCTTGGCGATTGCCTGTGGAGCACAACTATTTCTCGCAGATTAACAGTGATGTGGGCGCTTGGCATCCCATTGCTGCTGAGTGGCTGCGACGGCCCTATGTCGGCGTTGCAGCCGGCTGGGCCAAGCGCTCAGGCTAGCGCGTGGCTTTGGTGGGGTATGTTTTCTGCCTTTACGCTGGTGTTGCTGGTGGTGGTTCTACTCTGGCTGCATGCGATGCGTCGGGATCCGGGGCAGGTCACTGACCGCGAGGCACAACGTGTCCAAAATCGTTGGGTGGTGGGCGGCGGTTTGATACTGCCCATATTGAGTATTACGGTCATCCTGGCTTTTGGTATTCCCCTAGGACAACTCATGTTACCGCTGCCCCTGGATGAAGGTGAGCCGGTGCGTATCAATGTGACGGCCCATCAATGGTGGTGGGAAGTTAGCTATCCGGATACTGGCATAGTGCTGAAGGATGAACTCCACATTCCCGCCGGGGTGCCGGTTGATCTGCACCTAACCAGCAGTGATGTGGTGCATTCGTTTTGGGTGCCGCGCCTGGGCGGCAAGATGGATATGTTTCCGGGCCGCACCAATATCCTGCGCCTGGAGGCGGATTATCCCGGGACCTTTCATGGCAGTTGCACGGAATTTTGCGGCAAGGGGCACGCGCACATGCAGTTTACCGTTCAGGCGCATGAGCCTGCTGACTACCAAGCCTGGCTGAAACAGAGACAAACCGATGAGTGAAGGCACCAATAAGCCGGCCGAGGAGCTACACGAGGAACTTGAGCGCGTCTGGGGTAATAAACCGGGTTGGGGTGCCGCCTCGGCGGTAAACCACACTACGGTGGGCCTGCGGTTTCTGATTACCGGGCTGGGTTTTTTCCTGGTTGGCGGCTTGTTAGCCATGCTGGTTCGCACTCAGCTGGCGCTGCCAGAGCAGGACATCATTGGCCCGGAGCTATACAACCAGCTGTTTACCATGCACGGCACGGTGATGATGTTCCTGTTTGCCATTCCGGTTTTGGAAGGTGCGGCCATGTACCTGATCCCGAAGATGATTGGCACGCGGGATTTGGTATTTCCTAGACTCAGCGCGTTGGGCTACTACTGCTATCTGTTTGGCGGACTGATCATTCTCTCGAGCCTGGTGCTGCAGATCGCGCCGGATGCTGGCTGGTTTATGTATACGCCGCTCAGCAATGCTGAGTTTTCGCCGGGTAAGGGCCCGGATTTCTGGCTGATTGGTATCACCTTTGTGGAGATCTCTGCGATTTCTGCCGGGGTTGAGTTAGTGGTGTCGATTCTGCGCACCCGTGCCAACGGCATGGCATTGAACAAGATGCCGATCTTTTGTTGGTACATTCTCGCCATGGCGCTGATGATCATCTTTGGCTTTCCGCCGCTGATTCTCGGCAGTATTTTGCTGGAGCTTGAACGTGCCGCTGGCTGGGTCTTTTTCGATGTGGTTGGTGGCGGTGACCCGCTGCTGTGGCAACATCTGTTCTGGCTGTTTGGTCACCCCGAGGTGTACATCATCTTCCTGCCGGCGGCAGGTATTGTTTCTACCTTGATTCCGGTATTTGCGCAGCGTCCGCTGGTGGGGTATCGCTGGATAGTGCTGGCGATCATTGTTATGGGCTTCATCAGCTTCGGACTCTGGGTTCACCACATGTTTACCGTCGGTATTCCGCAACTGGCGCTAGCGTTTTTCTCCATTGCCAGCATGCTGGTGGCGATCCCCACGGCAATTCAAATCTTCGCCTGGCTGGCGACCTTGTGGACTGGCAAGGTGGTATTTCGTCTGCCGATGTTGTGGATATTGGGTTTTTTGATCGTGTTTGTTGCCGGTGGTTTGACTGGCGTAATGCTGGCGTTGGTGCCGTTTAACTGGCAAGTACACGATACCCATTTTGTGGTCGCGCATATGCACTATGTGCTGGTTGGCGGCATGTTGTTTCCGCTGGTGGCGGGCTTCTATTATTGGTTGCCGCATGTATCTGGGCGCATGCCGTCGGACACGCTGGGCCGCTGGGGATTTTGGTTGTTCTTTGGTGGCTTCAACATGACCTTCCTATTGATGCACCTGACCGGCCTGCTGGGTATGCCACGGCGGGTTTACACCTATGACGCGGAGATGGGCTGGGGCTGGTTGAATCTGCTGTCATCCGTAGGTGGGTTTATCATGGCGATTGGCGTCGCGGTGATCATTCTGGATATCACATTGCACTTTCGTTTTGGTCGCAAGGCTAAAAGTAATCCGTGGAATGCGGATACGCTGGAATGGGCCACACCCATGCCAGCCAGTGCTTACAACTTTGCCAGCTTGCCGGACATCGACACCCGCCACCCCATGTGGGAACACCCAAACCTGCCGGAGACCATCGAGCAGGGGCACCATGGATTGAGCGAAGTAATGTACGAGCGGCGCGATATTTTTGGCTCGGATGCGATTACTGGCAAGGTACGCGAAGTAATTCACTTACCCACCAACTCCTGGTTGCCGCTGCAGACGGCGTTGATGATTGCGGTGGTCTGCATCAGCCTGCTCGTGAAAGTCTATCCATTGGCGCTCGTTGCCTCGCTTGGCGTGCTGTTCTTTGCACTGCGCTGGGGCTGGCACAATGGCGCGCATCCGGTCGCATCGCCTTGGCGCGATGACGATCCGGTCGATCCGCCACTGCATTCGCGAACCTTCGACGGCCCTGGTTTGTGGGGGATGGTCGTTAGCTTGATGGCCAACGGCACACTCTATGTCTCTTTGCTGTTTGGCTGGTTTTATCTGTGGACCGCAGCGCCGCAATGGTCGGTGCCTGAGGAGGCGCCGATTAGCTTATGGCCTTTGCTGGCGAGCGGGCTGGCGTTGAGTGCGGCGGTGCTGATCTACCGATTTGCCGTGACGCAGTTACGTAACGGCAGCGATGCGCACTTGCAGAAAATGCTTTGGATAGCTGCCAGTTTGGGCGCATTACACGTCGGTCTGTTGGCCTGGGTATTGATTGCAGCACCATTGAAACCGAGCGACCTTGCGCACGATGCGGTGCTCTCGGTGATGCTCTACTACCTACTACTGCATGCCGGGTTAGCGACCATCTTCACTGTGTTGCAGGCGCTGCGGGTGCGTATTGGGTATGTCAGTCTGCGTCTGCCCTACGAGCCAGTCGTGGTTCAGCCCTTCTGGATTTATACCTTGGGCGTGTTCTGGATGAGCTTTGCCGCTTTTGTGCTGCTGCCCATGGTTTGGGAGGTTGGTTAATGAGCGTGTGGTCACCTTTGCATCCAGCGCAGCTGGTGTTCGGTCTGGTTATCTGGAGCGGCTGGTTTGTGTTGCTGTACGGCGGGCTTTCTGTGGCCTGCGAGTTTGCGCCACCGCCGGACAAACGAGGTGCGGTGACCTGGTTGAATGGTGTGATGCTGTTTTGCGGGGCGATTCTGGCGGTGCTGTTGATCTGGCTCGCCCGACGTTGCTGGAACGCAGCACCGGCGCATGATGACGGTGATGGCAGCGGCCGTTTTATTGCGCGTATCGCCGCTGCGGCCTACCTGATTTCGGCGCTTGCCGCCTTCGCTCTTACACTCCCCAGTGTGATATTGCCGCCTTGCGTGTAATGGCGAGCGGTTCGCTCTTGCTGTTGATGCTAGTAGCGCCCATGGCGTGGGCGCACAGCCCTTTGGCGGGTGGTGGGCAGGAGCAAACAGCTGCAATGCTCAGCGCGCTGGTGCTGGGTTTGGGCTGGCTGGTGTATTTGCTGGGTGCATGGCGGGCGCGGCCGGCCATGCTGGCGCTGGCGGCATTCAATCTGAGTATGCTTCTGGCGTTTTACGCGGTGCTGGGTCCTCTCGACGAGTGGGCTGAAACCAGCACTGCCTGGCACATGGTGCAACACATGTTGTTTATGGTGGTGATCGCGCCGCTATTTGTTCTAGCTCGGCCGTTGCCGCAAATATCTGCGGGGGGAGGGCGAGCGGCGTCGGTCATCTGGAATCCGTTGTTGCGCTTTACCCGGCATCCGATGCTGGCCGCCTATCTGCACGGGCTGGTCATTTGGTTTTGGCATGTGCCGCGATTCTATGTGCTGGCGCTGGATAATCCCTGGTGGCACGTAATCGAACATGCCTGCTTTCTGGTTACGGCGGGGTTGTTCTGGTGGGCGGTGCTGAAAAGCAGCTCGCGCGCTGTGCACTGGGCGCTGTTTGCGCTGCTATTTACCCTGATGCATACCGGCTTTCTCGGCGCGATGCTGACCTTTGCCCAGGCTTCCCTTTATGGACCCGACCGCTCTCTGCAGGATCAACAGCTGGCCGGTTTGATCATGTGGGTGCTGGGTGCTTTCCCTTATTTATTGGCGTCGGCTTGGGTGGGGTATCGCTGGTATAAGCAGATGCAGCGCCGGCTCAACCGCTGAGCCGGCGCCACGCTGAGGATTACACCCGAGTCAGGGTGACGTCGATATTGCCGCGGGTAGCGTTGGAGTAGGGGCATACCTGATGAGCGCGCTCGATCAGCTGGCTGGCCTGCTCGTCATCCATGCCCGGCAAGCTGATGCGCAGCTCTACCTCAATGCCAAAACCATTGGGGATCTGGCCAATACCCACTATCCCTTCTACTGACGCGTCGGCTGGCATGGCCAGTTTGTCGCGGCCGGCGACGAACTTCATCGCGCCGATGTAGCAGGCGGAATAGCCAGCAGCAAACAGCTGCTCAGGGTTAGTCCCCTGGCCACCTGCGCCACCCAATTCTTTCGGTGTGCTCAGCTCAACATCCAGCACGCCATCGGAGGAGACAGCGCGACCATTACGACCACCAGTGGCTTCGGCATAGGCGCGATAAACGACATTTTCAACGGACATGGTAAATCTCCTGCGAGTAAGTTAAGAATACTTTCGATTGCGCGAATTAATATTGCGCGCTAACTAAAATGCAATCTTACCAGTATTTACCTTGCGCGCAAGTTAAATTGCTATCTTCTCTGCGCAGGCATGCGAGCGCTTCGCACGCTAATTGATTTTTTAGGTAATCAGTTTTCCAGGCTGCCCTGTAGCGAAGTACGCAATTTGAGGAGTTGATCGCGCAACATCACCAACTCGTCCAGCGACTGATCTGCGGCATCGACGATGCAACGCGGTACAGCCTTGGCGCACTCTTTCAATGCCTGACCAGCACTGGTCAAATGCAGCTCAACCACACGTTCATCCTGTTTACTGCGCAGGCGCTTAAGCAGGCCCTCGGCTTCCAGTCGCTTGAGCAGAGGAGTCAGTGAGCCTGGGTCGGTCAGCAAACGCTTGCTGATGTCGCCGACAGTGATGCCATCGCTTTCCCAGAGCACCAGCATGGCCAGATATTGCGGATAGGTTAGCGACAGTTCTTTGAGCAGCGGCTTGTAGACCTTGGTCATCAGCAGGGAAGTGGAATGCAGTGCGAAGCACAGTTGGTTGTCCAGCATCAGCTCTGGGCAGGCGTCCGATTTGGGCATGGAATTTCCTGTTGGGCATGTAGGTGCATAAAAGCGCAGTAGTATAATTTAGCGCGCAAGTAGTCTTGCTGCCAGAGTAATTGCTGATCGGTCGGGCAGTCTGCACGTGAGTACGGAAGAGGTTGTCGTTATACTCGCGGTCTTTTGCACCGAGACTCCATGCCTTTTCTTATTGCCGTTACCCTGTTGTGGGCCCTTTCGTTCAGCCTGATTGGCGAATATCTAGCGGGTCAGGTCGATAGCTACTTTGCGGTGTTAACGCGCACTGCGCTCGCCAGCCTGCTGTTCCTGCCATTGTTGAGGTTGCGGGCCTTGCCACGCCCGATGATTGGTGGCTTGTTGCTGGTCGGCGCGCTGCAGTTCGGTGTCACCTATATCTGTTTGTACCTGTCTTTTGAATACATCTCCGTGCCGGAGGTGCTGCTGTTCACTATCTTTACGCCCCTGCATATCGCTCTGGTAGATAACTTGATCCGTCGTCGCTTTAGTCTCGGCCCTTTGGTGGCAGCGAGCATTGCGGTGGTTGGGGCGGGGATCATTCGTTACGACGGCCTTAGCGACAGTTTTATTCGCGGCTTTTTGATCATGCAGCTGGCCAATCTGACGTTTGCGGCAGGGCAGGTAGGCTATGCGCATATGGTGCGGCGCTATCAGTTGACGGCCCGTACTCAGTGGCAGGGTTTTGGTTTGTTCTTTATCGGTGCCTTTATGGTGGTACTACCGGCCTGGCTGTTGCTGGGTGATCACAGCCGGTTGCCGCATACCAGTGTGCAATGGGGTGTGCTGACGTGGTTGGGATTGGCTGCTTCCGGGCTGGGATTCTTCTTCTGGAATCGCGGCGCGGCGCAAGTAGATGCTGGCACCTTGGGCGTAATGAACAACGCGCTGGTGCCCGCCGGACTGCTAGTCAATCTACTGATCTGGAACCATGACGCAGACCTGCTGCGCCTTGCTGCTGGCTCAGTGGTTATTGCGCTATCACTGTGGGTTAACGCTCGCTGGGACGCCTGGCGCGGCGCCCCAGCCAAGGCTTGAGGTCAGTTGGCGGCGGAGAATGTATCGCAGTCTGCCATGCTGCCCGACTCAAAGCCGCGCTTGAACCATTTGACCCGTTGCGCGGAGCTACCGTGGGTAAAGCTGTCGGGCACCACATCTTGTCCGGCCTGGCGCTGCAAACGATCATCGCCGATCGCGGAGGCGGCGGTCAGGGCCTCTTCCAGATCATCCGGGTCGAGCAGCTGTCGTTGGGTATTGGCGGCATGGCCCCAGATGCCGGCAAAACAGTCAGCCTGCAACTCTTGCTTAACAGACAGGGCGTTGACCGTGGCTTGCGATTTTCCGGCGCCGGCCTGACGTACTTTCTGGCTGATACCCAGCAAGTTTTGTACGTGATGACCCACTTCGTGGGCAATTACGTAGGCCTGGGCAAAGTCGCCGGGTGCGCCTAGTTGCTGGCGCATGTCGTTGAAGAAAGCGAGGTCCAGATACACCTGGTTGTCGCCGGGGCAGTAAAACGGGCCTACCGCTGAGCTGGCGGTTCCGCAGGCGGAATTGACGCGATTGGAGAACAGCACCAAACGGGGTTCTTCATAGGTTTCGCCAGCGGCACTGAACAGGGCGTTCCAAGTGGTTTCAGTATCTGCCAGCACCACCGAAACGAATTGGGCCAACTCCTGCTCCTGAGGGCTGAACTCGGGTTGAGTCTGGGTAACGCTTTGCGTTCCGCCGCCCATCAGCATGGGCAACAAGTCGATACCCAGCAGCTTGGCGCCGAAGAACGCCAGCACGCCTAGGATTAGCACGATACGACCGACTTTGCTGCGCAGCATCATCGGCAGGAAGCGCACTAGCATCAGGGCTGCACCGCCGCCGCTGGCGCGCTGGATGCTTTGCCCGCGGCGATCTTCTACGTTGTTGCTCTGCTTTCTGCCGCGCCAATCCATTGTCTTGCTCCTGCCGGTTTAGGTGAGGCGTTATTTCACAGCATAGCTGGCCTGGCGGGAAGCGGAATTTTGAGGGTCAATTCGTTTGCAGTAAGACTCAACACGCCAGCGGTACATGTGGGTGCTGGTAGAGCTGCTCAAACAGTTGGCGGGCTATTTCCTTATCGAGAGTCTTCTGTTGCTCTATTGCCAGCAAGGCCAACTGGCTGAGATTGGCCAGTTCAGGCTGCTGCGCGGGGCTTTGCAATAGACTGTCTTCCAACACGCAGTGGTCCTGAAACAGACCCAATTGTTCGCCGAGCTGTTTGAGCAAGGTGATGCTGGGTTTGGCGGCTTTACGCTCGCATAAGAGCTGCGCTTGATAGAGGTAATATTTAGTCCATTTGCGGCACTGGTGATAGGTCTCGTCTTCGCCGCTGGCATGGGCATCAAGTGCCAGTTTGCGCGCTCGGCGATAGCTGTAATCGAGCCCCTTGCCCGGATCGGAACGGTGTTTCAGCCTGAGCTGCTGTTGCCAGAGTTGTAGAATGTCGGCGAAGCCTTGATGCGCCGCTATCGGTTTCACTTGTTCGCTCGCCTGACGGTTGTTCGTGGCGAAGTAGTTAAGCAGCGGCTGCATTTCGGCCTGATCTTCAAAGGGCAACTGGCTAATAACCCGGCTAAGGGTTTTTTCCTGCACGTGGGCATCGCGCAGACCCGCGTACGAGTTGGCAAGCTGCTTTAGTAGCTGCTCTACCTGCTTGATATCCGCCTTGGCATTACCTGGACGATAAAGCTGCAGTAACGCGCGCAGCTTTTTGCTGCATACGCGAATCGCGTGAATGTCTTCGTCGCTGGGTGCGGCGCCTTGCGCTAAAGGGTTGAGCACCTTACGCACTTTTTTGCGGGCAGCTTTGAAGATGGGGTCGGATTTACCGGATAACGTTTCCATGGTCTCAGTTTAAACCGCTCATCTTGCAAACAAGTGACTGGGTTTAACGATAGCGATAACCTTCTTCGCTTAGCGCCTCGTCGGTAACCTTCACGGTCTGCCGTTCATCCTCGGTTAGGCGAGTACGCTTCCAGCCGCCGCGCGCGAACCAGCATAGCGCGATCAGTGCGACCAAGATATTGGTGACCGGGAAAGACCACCAGATACCTGCTGCGCCCAGTACCGTGTGCTTAGATAGCACATAAGCCAACGGAAACTGCAGCATCCACTGCGCCACCAAGGCAATCACCATGGCGCTGACCATGTTGCCGGAAGCGCGGAAGGCTGCGACCACGCAGAGCTGAACACCGATACCGCCCCAGGCCAAAGCCATAATGCGAATAAAATGCGCGCCTTCGCTGATTACGTCCGGGTCGTTGGGCACGAAAAAGGCGACAATCTGTGGCGCAGCGGAATACACCATCAGACCCACCACGCTAAGCCCAGCGAAAGCGTAAAGTGCGGCCAACTGGGTGATCTTGCTGGCGCGCTGAATATTGCCCGCGCCCATGTTTTGCCCCACCAGCGTTGAGACCGCCATCGACAGGCCCATGGCCGGGATGGTGATGACTTGCAAAATATTCGAGCCAATGCCGTAAGCGGCGATGGTCAGCGTGCCAAAACTGGCGACCAGAAAAGACATCACCATCAACCCCAGGCCACGGGTGGAGAGTTCTACTGAGCCCGGGAAACCCAGAAAGAACGCCTTGCGGATGTACTCCATATCCGGTTTGAAGCCGCGCCACATTAGTTGGATGCCGTGCCGGCCGCGTAAAAAGATGACAAGACCGATACCTGCCGCGATGGCTTGAGTAGTCAGCGTGGCCATAGCCGCCCCCATCACGCCATGGCCCGCAAACGGCCCCCAGCCAAAGATGAACAAGGGGTCCAGGCCAAAATTGAGGATCACGGTTCCGAGTACGATGAACAGCGGCACTTTGGTCTGGCCTACGCCGCGCATGAGTGATTGAAACATGATGTAAATGAACACAAAGATAACGCCGATGAAAGACACACGCATAAAGCCCAGCGCGCCCTCGTAAACGACCTCGGTGACGCCGAGCAAGCGCAAAAGATGGGGGGCCAACATAAAGCCCATGGCGCCGAGAATCACAGAGGTAATGGTTACCATGAGCATGGTCTGGGCGGCGACATGGTTGACCAGGTCGGGTCGCCCGGCGCCCATGTATTGCGCGGTGAGTGTTGCCCCGGCCATGGCCAGGCCGGAACCCATGGCAATCACCAGAAAGGTGACCGGCATACTAATGGAGACCGCAGCCACTGCATCTGCACCAAGCCTACCCACCCAAAATGTATCAGTGAGCTGGTAGCCCGCCTGCAGGATGTTGGCGAGCATAATAGGCACCGCCAACGTGAGCAGTGCGCGGGGGATAGAACCGGTGAGAAAGAGTTGCTGGCGGTTGGTGGGCATGCATTCCTCTGAAGGCGGTGCAGGTTAAACAAGCTGGACATGCACCAGATGGAGTACAGCATAGCCGCACTGGTTCGTTTTTTTGGGATTTCAGCTCAACCCTAATGCAAGCTCGACCTCTTCCCCTATTGTGGCGGCGACCGCGACACCCAGCTGGCGCTGCAACAATGGCTGCGGTGCCAGACCTTGCAGGCTGTAGTGTTGAATATCGTCCGGCAGGGTGTCGGTGTCGTCACTCAATGCCATCACGGTTACCCCCTGCTTGTGCTGCACCAAACTAAGCGCCAGATCTTCCGTATCGACCTGCATTTGGCTATGTTGCCCCAGTTGCGGCAAGAGACGGAGCAATGCGCCGCGTTGCTCGCAGTCGAGGCGATCAATCCACGGATACGCTAACGCCGCCTCCAGCGTAAGAGGTAGTGATAGGGGCCAGCCTTTTGGGGTAAGCAGATGGTATTGCTGGTCCAGCAGACTCACGAAGCGGTAGCCCGCAGGGGAACGCCTGGCGCTGGTTAGCCAAAGGTCGGGGGTCTGTGCAGGTTGCACGCGCACCTCAAGCTGATGCCCGGGCAGGGTGCGGCTCAAGAGCTGCACCAGCCAAGCGCTGTCGCGGCTGGCCAGTTCGCGGTGAATACCGACCAACAGCGGCGTGCGTTTGCGCGCCTTGAAACGGGATTCCATCTGCCCAGCGTTGCTCAACAGCTGGCGTGCCTGCTGAAAAAATTCCTCACCGGCGGGTGTCAGGCTGACGCCCTTTTTGCTGCGGCTGAATAGCCGCAACTCAAACTCGGCTTCCAGCTGCGCTATTGCGTGGGAGATGGACGGCTGCGCCACATGGCAACGTTCGGCGGCTGCGGTAATGCTGCCCAGCTCGGCCGCAGCGCAGAAATAGCGCAGGCTGCGTAGATCCATGTTTAGTCCTCGAAGTCAGGGAAGTGGGCCAGCTGCTGTGCCACCAGCTCGTCGTGCGCGGGGACTATCAACAGCTCCGGCTGCTCTTCGCTTAGCTGATGAATCTGTTGCAGCACCTGGGCGTTGGCTTCGCGGTCGGAATCCACGTGGGCTATCCATTGCACGAACTGCGGCCGCGAGCGGTTGTGCTCTACACCGCGCAAGGTCCAGGCGGTATCGCCGATAAAGAACAGACGTTTTCCCGAGTCGAGGTTGATGAACAGGCCAACCTGGCCCGCGGTGTGGCCACTCAAATCAACCAGTATCAGGCGCTGATCAGCAAACAGATCGAGGCTGCGGTCGAAACCCTGATAGGGCGTATCACTCAGCTGCAAGTCTTGCCATTGCCGTGGGCCTGCCAGATGTTCAGGCAAGAACGCCGGACGTTGGCCATGCTCGCGAGCTTCTTCCAGCCCTCGAGGTAGCACCTTGACGGTTGTGGTTGGGAAATCAGGTAAGCCACCCAAGTGATTCCAATGCAGGTGGCTAGGGATGATGAAATCAATGTCACTGGCTTGGTAGCCGGCCTGCTCAAGCTGATCCAGTGCGGGATTCAGCTCTTCGTAGGCCAGCAGCTTGCGGTTGATCCAGTTATTCGCGGCAAAGGCGCTGTCGATATCGCGGCCTAAACCAGTATCAAACAGAAAGCGCCCCTGCGGATGCTCGACCAGTAACGCAGCATGAACCAGATGGCGCTCGGTACCCCAGCGTCCACCGCTGACAGTGAAAGCCTCTGACGAGCCAGCCGATTGCGCGGTAATCAACAGTGATATGCGCAGCTGATCTGGCAGCTCGTTTGCCTGTGCAGTGCTGATTAACAGCACTGCAAGCAGGATAAAATACTTTATCGGTTGGGTCATGGGTGCCGTTCCTATTGGGTGAAGGGGCACTGTGGCAGCCGAGTAAGCATAGGTTAAATATGCTTTTTCTGGTGTTATTGAATAAATTATTGAGGGAAGGGCGTTCAACCCCTCCCCATTTGCGTCGCGTTTGATCCATGGCAGCATCACGGTGCAGTGCTTACCACGCCATCGGGTTGCCCACGTAATCTGGCTAACACCTGATCCGCGTTGCTTTTGCCAGAGAAAATCCCGGCTCGCTGTAGCCTGTTATCCAGAGCGCTGCCGTCGTCTTCCTGTTGCAACTCGCGAAGGGCGCTGTCGACATCGCCGAAGCGATGTTGTTGCTGATGTATACGCTCCATTGAACTGGCCAGACCGCCCAATTGCGCGTGTAAGCCTTGGGAATGGCCGTCAAGGTTGCGTACCACCTGCTCGGCGTTGCGGTTGGCCCTGGCCAGCTGCCACTCACGGCGATACTGTTGCTGGCTGCGCGCCGCGTTATGTAGCTGCTGGCGCAGACTCTCTTCTTGGCGGGCCAAATGCTCGGCCTGCTGGCGTTGCTGTAGCAGCTGGTTTTCGTGTGCGGCAATCCATTCGGCCAGCTCGTAAGCCAAACCTGCTTCGCCTTTAGCCAAAGCTTGCGCGGCTTGTTGTTCCCGTTGCGCCAGTTCTTCAGCGAGTTGCTGATTGCTGCGTTGCAGCTCCTTGCCGGTTGCCATCAGGCAAGCCAACTCGCGTTTGGCGCGCAGCATGGCTTGATCGGTGTCGCGCAGCTCTTGCTCCATGATGCGCAAGGCATTGGCATCCACTAAATGTTCCAAGGGTTCCTGTGCGCCGGCGCGGAATAAAGTGCCTACTTTTCGCCAAATAGTCATATCGATTACTCCGTATATTCTTTGAGTAGTTGCTGGGCGCGGGCGTCGGAAATGCGGTTGTAGATGCGCTTGCCCTCGTGCTCATCGCGCATGGTTTTTGAGAGCGTGATGGTGGTGCTCACCAGAAAAAGTGCGCAGACCGCCATATAGCCCTTCACTAGCAGATCAGTTGGGGCAAAGACCACCCCGGCACCGGTGGCCAGCAGGGCCACTGCGAAGGACACCTTGACGAAAAATATCCAACCGCTGGAGCTACTGTTGATGTCGTTTTCCATTGTTTGCTACCTCGCATTGAATGTGTGCGGCAGGTTGGTCGCCGCTGAGGCGCAATGTGCGCAAGTTGATACTGAATGGCGAGCTAAATAGAGAAAGTTGCAATCGTGAAAGCTATGGGTATTACTGGGTAATACTTTTTGGTGTTGGCTAGGGAGCTTTTTGAGCATGGCGCAGACCACCGCAATCATCGATGTGTTGAAAAAACTGCTCAAGGAGCAAGGCGTGACCTACTTGCAGGTGGCGCAGGCGCTGGGGTTGTCCGAGGCGAGCGTCAAGCGCCTGTTTGCCGAGCGGCAGTTCTCGCTGCAACGGCTCGATCGCGTCTGTGGGTTGTTGGGCGTTGAGATCAGTGATCTGGTGCGGCGGTTGGAGCAAGAGATGCGCATTGATGCATTGGCTCCTGCGCAGGAGCAGGAGCTGGTTTCAGACAGCAAGTTGTTGCTGGTCGCCATCTGCGCGTTAAACCGCTGGAGTCTGGCTCAGATACTTGAGAACTACGCATTGACCGAACCTGAGGCCATTAGCAAGTTGGTGCGGTTGGATCGTATGGGCTTGATTGAGCTCTTGCCGGCCAACCGCATTAAGCCGCTGATTACCCACGATTTCAATTGGCAGAAAAATGGCCCTATCCAGCGCTTTTTTGAATCCCAGGTGCAGGCTGACTTTTTTCAATGTCACTTCAATCGACCGGGTGAGTTACGCTTGTTTCTCAACGGTATGCTGTCGCCGCGCAGCAATGAAGCGATCCAGAAGAAGCTGCGGCGTCTGGCGCAGGAGTTCCGTCACAGTCACCAGGAGGATCTAGCGATGCCGCTAGAACAACGCTACGGCGTAAGCATGATCCTCGCTATTCGCCCCTGGGAAGTGGCAGTATTCCAGCAATATCGGCGTGCCGATGCTCAGAAGTTTTACCCAGGCCATGCCGGTGCATGAGCTGATTTTGCTCTGATAAAAGGATGACGTGACTGTGGGTTTTTTGCTCGAGGTGAGGGATGCTTTCGCTAATATACTGCCGCTGCTAGAAACTCTGCTGGTGGTTGGTCTAGCGCTGTGGGGGGCAAACTATCTGCTGATTCTTCGGCATGGTGGTTTGGGTAACGAAAAGCTGTTTTCCCGTCAGCTGGTGATGCTCGGATTGACGCTGGTGGGTGTGGTCGCGGTGGTGCTGGCGCTGCCGGTCAACGAAGGGTCGCGCAATCAGATTATCGCGCTGCTGGGTTTGCTGATCTCGGGTGTGTTCGCTTTTTCCTCCAGCAATATCTTCGCCAATCTGGCGTCGGGTATTCTGTTGCGCATTACCAAGCCCTTTGTCATTGGCGACTTTATTTCTGTCGGCAAGCACTTTGGCAGGGTGGCTGAGCGGGGGTTGTTTGATACCGAAATTCAGTCTGAAACCGGTGAGCTGATTGCTTTACCCAATACCTACTTGACCACCAACCCGGTGTCGGCACTGCGCAGCTCGGGCGCATTGGTTTCGGCGTCGCTGTCGCTGGGCTACGACGTGCATCATGCGCAAGTTGAGCCGCTGCTGATAAAAGCCGCAGAAAGCAGCAAGCTGGATGATGCCTTTGTGCAAATACTCGAGCTGGGTAACTTTGCTATTACCTACCGGGTTTCGGGCGTATTGCCAGAGGCCAAAGGCCTGATCACTGCTCGCTCTAATTTGCATAAAGCGATTCTGGATCAGTTGCATGGCGCCGGCATCGAAATCATGTCGGCGACCATCATGAATCAACGTCCGGTGGATTCGGGCTATAGCTTTATTCCTGCGCCGTCGCGCACTCGCCCAGTGGCGTCAGCTGTAGAGCCAGAGAAAATCGCCGAAAAGGTGCTGTTCGACAAGGCCGAGTTGGCGCAGCAGCTGCAAGAACGCAAAGCCGAGTTGGCTGAGAGTGTGGAGGTACTGCAGCAGCAGGCGAAACAAGCTGACGGCGACGAAAAGGATCGCTTGAAGGACCAGATTGAGCAATTGCGTGATGAGCGAAAACAGCTGGAAAAGGCCGAAGACGAACCGCTCAAAGCCAGCGGTAGTAAGGGGAGTAGCTTATGAAAATGAATAGCGGAATATTACTGCTGTTATCACTCGGGGCTATGGGCTTGTTGCTGTGGTTGCGTTCGCAGAGCTAACTTGGCGCCGCCCTGTTGAATCAGAACTCGGCGTTGTGGTAGATATTCTGCACGTCGTCCAGTTCGTTAAGCATGTCGGTGAATTTCTCGAACATGGCCACATCTTCACCGCTGATTTCTGTGGTGATTTGCGGTAGAAACTGGATCAGATCCACCTCAAAATCCACTTCACCAAAGGCATCGATGAGTGCTTGTTTGGTTTTGAAGTATTCGGTGCTCGGGGTGAATACGGTAATCAGACCGTCTTCGTTCTCGATGTCGGTTACGTCAACATCAGCCATCATGAGCGCTTCCAGTGTGGCTTCTTCGTCATCACCTTTGAATGCCAAAATAGCGCAGTGATCGAACATGTGGCTAACGCTGCCTTCGGTGCCGATCTTGCTTTTGGTTTTGGTGAAACAGTTGCGCACATCGGCGAAGGTGCGGTTGGGGTTGTCGGTCAGGCAGTCGACAATCACCATGCAGTTGCCGGGGCCAAAGCCTTCATACTGAGCCTTGGAGAAGTCTTCGCCGCCGCCGCCCTTAGCCTTGTCGATGGCTTTGTCGATAACGTGGCTGGGGACCTGGTCTTTCTTTGCGCGGTCAATCAGGCCACGCAATGCCAGGTTACCGTCGGGGTCAAAGCCGCCCGATTTAGCGGTGACGAAAATCTCACGCGCGTATTTGCTGTAAACCTTGGTTTTGGCATCAGCCGTCTTGGCCATGGACTCTTTGCGGTTTTGATAGGCGCGACCCATGTCTTCATCCTGTTGTTTGACGAAAAACAGCGATTCTAACCGCAGTTGCTGCTGTATATCCATGCTTGGCGACAGCTGGCCAAAGAAAGCCCCGTAAGTGGTTGCCTTGGCAGTAAGATGGGGTCTTTGATGGGGAGCTGAGTGGATGATTTCGAGATTGCCGCCCTGGGTTGAAACCGGTGCTTTCACCCTGGCCTTTGCGGCCGGCAGTGTTAATGCCGTGGGACTGCTCGGATTTAGCCATCAAGCGGTATCCCACCTCACCGGCACCTCAACCCTGCTGGGGCTGGGTATGGCGCAACTGGATTACTCTTCCAGCGTGCACCTTCTACTGGTGATATTCAGTTTTGTCGCGGGGGCAGCCTTCAGCGGCTTTCTGATCGACAGCAGCGCGCTGCAGCCGGGTCGCCGCTATGGAGTGGCACTGTTGCTTGAGTCGGCGTTGCTGCTGCTGGCGATGTTTGCATTGCAGAACAACAGCGTGGCGGGGCACTACCTGGCATCAGCGGCCTGCGGCTTACAGAATGCCATGGTGACCACCTACAGTGGGGCTATCATCCGCACCACTCATGTATCCGGTTTGTTCACGGATCTCGGGCTGATGTTAGGCGCGCGCCTACGTGGCCAGGCTCTGGATCGACGCAAAGCCAAGTTGTTTCTGCTATTGATCTGCGGCTTTATTCTGGGTGGTAGTCTTGGCGCGCTGGCATTCGCTGCCCTGCATTTTCAAGCGTTGCTGTTACCGGCAGCACTGACTGCAGTAATGGCGGTGGTTTACCACCGCTACCTGCGGCGCAACTAATCAGCGGAGCCGAGCAGCTGCGTCTGCATGCGGGGGTTGCAACCAGAGTTCGGCCAGTTGGCGCTGACCTTTTTGTTGATTGTTATAGCGCCACCCGAGTTTGCTGGTTAATTGAGTGGTGAGCTGCAAGCCCAAGCCAAAGCCTAGATCTTCTTTGTCTGGATCATCAACCGGCGACACTGTATTGCTGACACGCACGCAATTGTGTAGCTGCAGGATTTTGACTTCACCTTCATTGCTGTGCTGAAAGGCGTTGCGGATCAGGTTACCGAGCACGATTCGCGCTGGCGCTTCTGCCAATGGCATGCTGTAAGGATCGGTTTTCAGTTTCACATCCACGTCCTTGCCGCGCAGCAAGTAGCGCATTTGCTCCACCAATTCCTGTACTAGCGCATCCAGCTGAACCGGTTTGGCTGGCAAGCTCTCCATATTGTCGCGGCTCAGCCATAGCAGTGTTTCGGTTAGGTGCAGCATGGTCTGGCTCGCGCGGTCGATGCGCTCAATGGCTTGTAATTGGCGCAAGTCCACCTGTTGTTGGCTGGCATCCTGAAGTTTGTGTAATAGCTCAACGTTATTGCGCACCACGCTGATGGGGGTGCGCAGTTCATGGCTGGTATGACGCAGAAAGCGGTGTTCGCGTTCCAGCCCGAGTTGCGCAGAGGACAGGCTGGAGCGCACCAGTTCAGCAAAATCGTTAAGTTCGGGGTAGCTGAAATTCGGTGCAGGGTCTTTCAGGGTCTGCTCATTCAGGCCGCGAGCCCAGTTGCCGAGAGCGCTGATTGGCCGCGAGACCCGGTGCATTACCAACCAGATCATCAGACCTAGGGTCAACGCGCTGCCGAGGCTGATCCACAGCAATGTGCGGAAGCCGCCTCGCTCCTGAGTAAGTAGGCGCGGCCCTTGGCCCGGCATGGCTTGATGGCTCATATAACGGTCCCCACCGGGGGTAGTGAAACGCATCGCGAAATACACAGCACGGGGGCGGCGAAGAAAATTGGGTTGATCCAGTTCTTTGTATAACGTGCCTTCCTGTTGGGGCGGTTTGGAGAACGCACGTTGAATCACCTGCGGTTGCTCGCTCCAGCTGCTGGTGACCGGATAATCATCAAACAACTGAGCGGCCGTAGCGGGATCGGTCAGATAACTGTGTGCGGCCTTTTCCATATTGCGGCCCATGGCGGCATCCATGCCGTTAACGAAGTAGTTGAGCGATAGCATTGTGTAACCCACGACCAGCAGGATGCCAAGCGATAGAAACGCTAGCGCTACGAACCATTTAAGACTGATCTGGCGTTTCTTGAGTGCTTTCATGTAAGACGAAACCGTGTCCTGGAACTGTGTGCAATAAAGCGGTAGGGAAGGGGCTATTAACCGCCTTGCGCAGGTGAAACATGTGTACTTTGAGGCTATTGCTGTCGGGTAGTTCATCACCCCAGACGGCTTCTTCCAGCTTGTGGCGGCTGACCGTCTGCGGATACTCGCGCAGGAGTACTTCCAGCAGCTGCCAGCCGGTAGGCGACAGCTTGATCGGCTGGCCGGCACGGCTTGCCTGACGGCTGGCCAGATCCATGCTCAGATCGGCGCAGCGTAGCACCCGCGCCTGACCGCTGCGGCGGCGAGCTAGCGCCTGAACGCGCACCACCAGCTCCTGCAATTCGAAGGGCTTGACCAGAAAATCATCGGTGCCGGCATTAAAACCGTCCAACTTATCGGCCAGTTGGTCGCGTGCGGTCAGCATCAATATGGGTGTGTCGTTACCTTGGTTGCGCAGGCGCTGGCAAACACTCAAGCCGTCCAGTCGGGGCAGGTTGAGGTCCAGCAATAGAGCGTCGTAGCTGTGTTGTTGGGCCAATTGCAGGCCACTGAGGCCATTGTTAGCGTGGTCACAGCGGATGTTTTCCAGCGCCAGGTATTGCACCAGCGTGGCAGCAAGGTCCAGATCGTCCTCGACCAACAGAATATTTAGCATGGCGTGGGAGTGTCCTCAGTATGAGACGAGCCCTTGAATCGGCGCTTTACCCAGCGGCTAGCATCTTCCTGAATCAGCAGTAACGAAGGAATCAGGATCAGCGTAATGACCGTTGCGAAGAGAATGCCATAAGCCAAAGAGACTGCCGCTGGAATTAGGAACTGCGCCTGTCGAGAGGTTTCGCCCAGCAGTGGAACCAGGCCGGCGAAGGTCGTTGCGGAGGTCAACAAGACAGCCCGCAAACGGCTGCGGCAGGCCTCACTGATCGCCTCGGTGAGCGAGCCGGCAGTCTGCTTGATATCGTTGTAACGTGCGACCAACAGCAGACTGTCGTTCACGACCACCCCGCTGAGGGCGATAATGCCGTTGAGCGACAGAATACCCAGCGACAGGTCGTTGAACCAATGCCCGAGTATGGCGCCCACCACGCCAAACGGAATAGCGGTCATGATCAGGATTGGCTGAATATAGGAGCGCAGCGGAATGGCCAGCAACATGTAAATCACCAGCATGGCGAGCAGGAACACGTTGAGCATCGAAGACTGCGTCTCAGCTTGCTCCTCGGCCTCCCCGGCGAACTGGATATCCAAGCCCGGAAACTGGCGCTCCAGCTCGGGCACGAGTGCGTTGCGCAGGCGATCTACCAGCTCGGTGGCGGACAGCTGTTCTTTGTCCACATCAGCAGACAGATACACCGCGCGCTTACCATCGATGCGGGTAATGCTGTCGCGGGTAAAGCCATAACTCACACTGGCGACACTCGACAGTGGCACCACTGCGCCATCGGGTGTGCGAACCCGAGAGTTGAGCACGTTGGCTGGATTCTGGCGGTCGCTTTCCGGGTAGCGCACCTTGACCTCGATCTCGTCGCTATTGCGCTGATAACGCTGCACTATTTGTCCGCTGAAGGCCTGATACAGCTGCGTGGCCAGTTGATCGGTTGTCATACCGAGTGCGCGGCCCTGTTGGGTTAGCTCTAGATGCAGCTGCGGCTGCCCCGGTGTGAGGTTATCGCTGATGCCGCTGATGGCAGGGATCGCCTCAAGCTGGGTTTTCAGCTGACTGCCGGCCTGGGTGAGAATGCTGTCATCGTTGGCGCGCAACTCAATGCGCAAGGCATCAATGGAGCCGTGTCGGCTTTGCACATTGATGGTCTTGACCCCCTCTGGACTGCCGGCCATGGCCCGCCAGCGACGGGTAAAAGTGCCGATATCGTAGGTGGCGTCGTCCGCCAGCTCCACGGTTACCTGGCCCTCTTGATCTGAGGCAGATAGAACCTGTAAGTGAGCAATACCGCTGGGCGTATCTGCGTCGCCCTTGAGCGCCTCGTCCACCGCAAAAGCTTGCTGCTCCAGTCGGTTCAACGCCGCATGGGTCTGACCGTAACTGGCGTCGTTGAGCATGCTGACCTGAGCTTGCACCCGGTCTCCGGGGATCTCAGGAAAGAAGCTCATACGCACGGTGCCGTTGAAGGGCATGGACATGACCAGTATGAAAAGGGCGATGAACAGCACGATGACGGCATAGCGATGGACCAGTGCAAAGTCGATCAGCGGTCGATAGCATCGCTCGTTGACCCAGTTGAGACCGCCGTCCGCGCGGTTTTGAAGCCATTGCCAGCTGCGGGCTAGCCGATTGCTGCTGGGCTGACGATGGGTGCTGATATGCGCCAGGTGCGCCGGCAGAATCAGCTTGGATTCGATCACCGACAGCACCAGACAGATGGCGACCACAGTAGCGAACTGAGCGTAAAGTTGGCCCAGTCGGCCACTGATTTGCGACAGCGCGTAAAACGCCGCCACAGTAGTGAATACACCAAACAGCGTCGGCACGGCCACGCGCATGGTGCCCTTGACCGTATTAGCGAGAGTATCGCCCTCGGCAGAGCGCACGGCGTAGACACTCTCGCCGACCACCACAGCGTCATCCACCACTATCCCCAGCGCCATGATGAAGCCGAAGGTAGTGAATTCGTTCAAGGATAGGCCAGCGTAACTTTCGCCCATGAAATACAGCGTGCCGAAGAAGATAAACGGCAAGCCCATGGCAACCCAGAAGGCGACTCGCACGTTCAGGAACAAAGCCAGCAACACGAAGACCAGCAAAATACCCATACCCGCATTGGTGACCAGCAGACGCAGACGGTCGGTGATGCTTTCGCTGCTGTCCTGCCAGCTGCTCAATTCAACACCCTCGGGCAGTTTGCCCTCGTCATGCCACTGCTGGATGATCTGAAGAGAGGCATCCACAGTGTTGATGATGTCGTCCTGACCCGTACTGATGACTTCTAAGCCGATACTTTGATGACCGGCAAAACGTGAAAGCACTGCGGTGTTATCGTCGTAGGTGTCGCGAATGCTGGCTACATCGCCGAGCAACAATTGGCGCCCTGTGGTGCTGTTGATCAACGGCAGGGCGGCGAAGTCTTCCTGCAGGTATGCCTGTTCGGAGGCTTTGAGCTGTAGGTAAAGGCTGTCGTCACGCAGCACCGCAGTCGAGGTGCTGGAGGAGTTCTGGTTGATCGCTTCCTGCACATCCGTAAGGCTCAGCCCATAGGCTTGCAGGCGTGCCTCGTTGACCTCAATAGCCATCATCGGGTCAAGCCAGCCATTGAGGTTGACCTGGCTGATGTTGGGATTACTCAACAAGTCTGAGCGCAACGCCTCAGCCAAGGTTTGCAAGGTATAACGGTCGGCATCGCCATACAGCTGTAACGACAACGCATCCGACTCGCGTTGTGCCTTGGTGATGACCGGATTTTTCGCCTCGCTGGGGAAGTTAGATATGGCGTCGACCTTGCTTTTGACGTCGCGCATCAGTATGTCGAGGTTGTAATCCGACTGCATCTCCACGCTGACATTGGCGCCGCTGCCGTTGGCCGTACTGGTGATGCTCTTGATGCCTATGACATCTTCCAGCGCGTCTTCGATCTTGATCGCCAGGCCTTCTTCCGACTGGGTCGCTGAGCCGCTGTCGTAGGTGACGCCGATGTTGATGCTGTCCGGCTCCATGGCCGGAAAGGCCTCCTTGCGCAGGTCGCCCATGGACATCACGCCGAGGACAATCACTAACAGCATCAATAGGTTGGCTGCGACCGGGTTGCGCGCGAACCAGGCAATGATGCCGCCACCGCTCACTGAATTACTCATCACTCACCTCCACCGGGATGACCGGCATACCATCGAGGTAGCTACTTAACGGGTGAACCAGAATCTGCTGCGCACTGCTTTGCATCGCCACTGGTGCGGCAACATAAATGGCTTCCGCATCGGCAAATAACGGTTGCACCGCCAGGCTGACCAGCGTCTGTTGTTCGCCTATGTACCAGATGTAGCCCCGCTGGCTGAGTGCTGAGCTGGGCAGCTTCCAGAGGTGATCAATCTCACTGCCAGGAATACGGACCTCGACAAAAGTGCCAGGCAATAGCTCGGGCACTTGTTCGAGCGGTTGTTCAACCGCCACGATCAAGGCGCGTTGGCGGGTGGTTTCATCCAGGCTCTGTTCGGCTCTGACTACGGTTGCTTGCCACTGCTGGTTGTTTTCCACGTTGTGCAGGGTGACCTCCCACTGCGCTTCACGCATTTGATCAAGCGGCGGCAGACTGGCCCAGTCTTGGGCGGAGAGGGCAACGGCGACCTCAACGCGATCGGTACTGACTAAGCTACCGACTTCACTGCCGGTTTGCAGGTAGCTGCCGGGGGCAGCGCTGCGGCTGGTGATCAAGGCGTCAAAGGGAGCGGTAATGCGGGTTTGTGCCAGATTGCGTCGAGCATTGGTAACACTGGCCTCGGCATTTTTTAAAGCGGCTTGGGCGGCTGCCAATTGGGGCTTGCGAAGCACCAGTTCGGAGTCTGGTTCGCCATCCAGGCCCGAGGCACTCCATTCGGTCTGGGCTTGTAACCCTTCACGTTGCTCCTGCAGTAGCGCCAGTTTGGCGTTGGCCAGGGTTTCTTCGGCGCTGGCCAGAGCCGCGCGGTATTCGCTGTTCTCCAGTTCCAGCAACACATTGCCAGCCTTCACCCGGTTACCGGCCTCAAAGTCATCGGCAATCTGCTGTACTTGCCCGGTCACCTGGGCGCTCAGCGTCAGCTCGAAGCGCGGATTGGCTGCGCCATAACCAATCAATTGAGCCTGGTAGCGGCCGGGTTCGACGCGCAGCACATTGACGCTGGGGCTCACCGCTTGCTCGCCCGCCAGAGGAGTCTGGCGGCTTGCTTCATAGGCGCTCGCCCGCCAATGGTTGTATGCCAGAACGAGAATTATGGCTAACAGCGCACCAACAAATATCAACGTAGTTTTATTGCGGCGGATCATTGGTCGGCTCCCAGACCCAATGCCAATCCGAGTACAACCCGGTTGGCAAGGCGGTTGTAGATGATGGTGTCGAGCTGCGCTTCAAGGTTGTAGGTCTGTTGTTGCACGATGAGCAGCTCCAGCACGGTAGCGGTGCCGTTGCGATAGCGCTGCTGATACTGGGTCAGGTTGTTCTGCTGGCGCTCCAGTGCGGTTTCGATGTGTTGCTGCTGCTGAGCCAATGTGCGCTCCTGACCCAAGGCGTTCTCTACCTCGGTTACCGCGGTAATCAGGGTGTCGCGGTAAGCCTGGTAGCTTTGTGCAGTGGTCAACTCGGCGATATCTGCTGCGGCCCGTAGTTGGCCACCCTGATACAGCGGCGCGGTGAGCTGACCGAGCAGGGACCAGACCGGGTCAGTCAATAATGCTTGGCTAGGTGAATCGGCGATGTCTTGCAAAGCCGCCTGCAGGCTGATTTTTGGCAGCATGTCTTTGTAGGCGACGCTGGTGCGCAAATCGTTAGCTTGAATAGCGAGCCAGGCGGCTTGCAGGTCGGGGCGGCGTTCCAAACTTTGTTCAGGCAGCTCAGCCAAGGGCGTCAGCACACCGGGGTAGCCCTCGGGCACACTCACATCTATTGGCCTGCTGCTGCCCAGCATGGCTTGCAGGGCGCGTTCTTGCTGGGCCAATGATTCCTTGTTGGCGCTCAATGTGGCGCGGCTGCTGGCGGCAGAGCTACGGGCGCTGTCGAGATCTTCTAGGCTGCCCAAACCGTTGCGATAGCGCTGCATGATGAATGTTTCGTTGCGCTCCAACGTGCTCAAGCGCCGTTGTTCAATTGCGACCGTATGCTGCTGGGCAATCAGGCCGAGCCAACTGCGCATCACCTCACCGGCTAAGGTGTCGCGAGCGGCTTGGTACAGCGCCTGCTGTTCAGCGACGTCTTTACCTGCCGCGGTCACGCTGTCGCCAATCTGATTCCATAGATCAACCTGCCAACTGACGCTGAGTGAGCCGGTGTAGCTGCTGTCTTCGTCTTCGCTGTCGCCGGCAGAGAAACCGGCTTCCAGCGCTGGTAAGCGGCCGCCATTGATACTTTGTTGCTCGGCCTGGCGTATCTGCAGGGTGAGCAGGGTCTGTTGCAGGCTGGGGTTGTTGGTCAGCGCCTGCGACACCAGCTGATCGAGAGTGGTGTTGTCGATGAGTTGATTCAGTGAAGTCAGGTTGCTGCCTTGAGTCTGCTCGGACCAAGCGGGTAATTGCTGCACTTCATCGGCGCGTAACTGGTCGTAATCATCCTGCCGCAGGCCATTGCTGGCGCACGCGGAAAGCACTAAACACAGGCCGAGTATCAAGCTGCGATGGGGGTGATTAGTTGTCACTAAAACGGCTCCAAAACTCAAGGTCAGTCATACCGTTGATGCGGGGCATGCCTATCAGATGGTTTGCAGCATAATGCTTTGAGGGTTAACGCGGGGTTAAAGTTAAGGTCTAGGGGGAAGATATGGGGATGGCGCTTGAAGCGTGCTGGCGGGAATGATTGCCGAGCCAGTTAACTGGCTCGACGAGGTGCTTACTTAGTCCATATCGTCTTCGCTGAAAACGATGTCGTGCTTGGCAATATCTACGTTCCAGAGGGTGTAGGTATCGCCGTCTTCGTCTTCGGCGCGAATGTCGTAAACCGAGCCTTTGGCTTGGCTAACGGTAACGCGCACAGTGTCACCAGCGGGAAGTACGTCTTGGTCAAGCACGTCTTCTTCCCAGTTACCTGCCTTGGCAGGGCTGACATACAGGTAATGAATGTCATAACCGGTACCGTTGGTTACTTCGACGTAGCCACTAAAGGCGGCGGCTGTGGTGCTGAACACGCAAGCAACTGCGAACAGTGCCAATACTCGTTTAATCATGCGTTTCTCCTTGGCGGTATGGGCGAAAGACCCACCTACCTTCCAGATTACTGAACTACAAACGTGTTAGCCGGCCCCAGCCGCTAGAGGCACCTTTGCGGGCGTTATCAGAGCATTCGGGGTGGGCACATCAAGCCATGATGGCTAGTTGCCAAAGGAGTATAGGAAGTTCGGTTTTGTTGTGCAATTCATTGTCCGGGCGCTGCTCAGGCCTTGCCCGGGAGTTTTGAAAACTAAAACCGCGTGACTAGAGGGCAATCTACAAAGACGAGGTAGAAGAGGTGACTACCAAGCGGCTTGACCTGCTCGGTAGTCGGCTGGCTCAGTCGATGTCATCTAAAGTAAAAGTGACGTCACGTTTGGCAATATCTACGTCCCAAAGAGTGTAGGTGTCGCCGTCTTCATCTTCTGCACGGATGTCGTACACGGAGCCTTTGGCTTTGCGCACGCTGACGCGCACGGTTTTCCCATCTGGCAATATGTCTTCGTCGAGTACGTCTTCTTCCCAATCGCCAGCATGGGCAGGGCTAACATACAGGTAATGTATGTCGTAACCGGTATCGTTGGTTACTTCGACATAGCCGTTGAAAGCGGCGGCTGAGGTGCTGAACAGGAAGGTTATCGCGAACAATGCGAGCATTCGTTTGAGCATATTGGTCTCCTTGGCGGCATGGGCACGCAGCACCATCTACCTTGCAGTTTGCCGAGCTACATAGTGGGTTAACCTGCCTCTGCACCCTAAGAGAGCGCCTGCGAAGGCGCGTCTCGAGGTGGTCTGAGAGGAAGACACATCAATGCCTGATGGCGAGATGACATGGCATGATAGAGAAGGTGCTTTTTGCTTGGCAATGACCTGAACTGGGTATTGTCTAGACTGTTTGGTTTGGCGTATTCGCTATGCGAATGCGGCGTTTTAGGAGTCTTCCCCAAATACTCTCTGGCGCTGCCAGCCACACCTGCGAGTGCAGCCAGCGCAATGCCGTTGCGTCGCTGGCGAGCAGGTTGCGTTCAGCGCGCGATAGGGCGTCCGGCCCTTCCTGCAGGCAACGCTGTGCCAGTAGCTGTAGTTCACTTTGTTGTCGTTTGGCGCGCGGGGCATGGGCTAATTGCGACTGAAGCTGGTTGGTGTAGGGGTGCACAATGGCCTCGTTGAACGCGGCATGTTGATCTACTTCGAGCAGCTTGCTGGGTTTGTTCAAGTCGTCGACCAGTTGTGAGCCCTGGGCCTCTTCTGGTATCTGCAGCCAGCGGTTTCGCAGCAAAGCTTCGCCCCAGCCGACCTTGCTCAGCAACACAAAAATAGGCGCAGCCAATATCAGCGGTAGCGCTACGGGCAGTGACCAGAGAAAAAACATCGGGTCCAGCCACCAGGCGAATCCAGCCCAAGCTAATGCCAGTAAGCTGCCGATACCCTGATTCAACACAGCTGCCAGCCAACTGGTTTCTCCGCTGCGGTTTTGTCCCGCCCAGCGCAAATTGACGTTAAACAGCGCTTCCATCACGTAGCGGCAGTGCGAAAGCATGCGAATAGGTGCCAGCAATGCTGAGATAACTATTTCTAGAAACACGCTAAAGAACAACTTAAAGCCACCGCCAAACTGCTGACGGCGCCCACGCAGCAGTACATCGGTTACCGCGAGAAATTTGGGTAAAAACAGCAACGTCAGGGTGATACTGACCATCCATATGGCACGTTGCGGATGCCACTCTGGCCATAACGGGAATAACTGATTTTGTTCTGGAAAGTAGTTGATTGGCCACAGCACCAAACGCGCTACTTCGATGGTCGTCAGGACGAGAAAACTAAACCAGAGCGGTGAGGCGACATAACCCATGATGCCATTCATAAAGGCCATGCGGTGGGCTAGTCGAAGCCGACGGCTGAACAGCATTAACCAGATGTGCTGCAGATTGCCTTTGGCCCAGCGGCGATCGCGGGTTAACTCATCGGAAAGGGTCGGCGGCGACTCTTCATAGCTTTGATTAAGCTCAGGCTCCAGCCACACCTCTTGGCCGGCCCGTCCCATGTAGGCTGCTTCGGCAAAGTCATGGCTGAGTACCGGGCCCTTGAACAGACCCCAGCCCGGCAATTTACGCAGGCCGCAATGTTGCATAAAGGGTTGAATGCGCAGAATCGCGTTGTGCCCCCAAAAAGCGGCATGACCGAGTTGAATCGCTGCCAGTCCGGTGGTGAACAACGGGCCATAAAGTTGGTTGGAGAACTGCTGCAGCCGCGCAAACAGCGAGCGGCCGTTAATCAAACTTGGGCTCGACTGTAATATGCCCACCTGCGGATGGCGCTGCATCAATTGCACCATGCGTACCAGGTTGTCTCCGCCCATCAGGCTGTCGGCGTCCAGCACCACCATGTACTCGTAAGCGCTGCCCCAGCGCCGCAGAAAGTCGGCGACGTTGCCACTTTTGTAGTTCAGGTTGATCGGTCGGCGGCGATAGAAGATACGATCCTGCATGCCCAATTCGTTACGCAGCTGATCCCAGGCGGCTTGCTCTGCTAGCCAGACATCGGGGTCGCGGCTGTCGGAGAGAATAAAGAAGTCGAAATTTTCCAATTTCCCGCTGCGTTGCAAACTCAGAATAACGCTTTTCAGGCCTTGCAAGCTGCGACCAACCGGTTCGTGGTAAATCGGCATCACTACGGCGGTGCGTGCCAGCGGCGTCGCTTCTAGTGTTGCTTCATCCTGCTGGCGCAACAGGCTTAGTGGATCGCCACCAATGCGGCGTAAAAAGAAACCGGTTAGACCAATCCAGAAACCGACGCTGATCCACGCGAACAACAGAGCAAACACGGCGGCTATGCAGACTTCAATTAGATTGCCGCCGTGGTAGGGCAAAATAGACAATATGAAATAGGTGGCTGTCAGGGTCTGCAGTAGCACCGCCAAGCTCAGCATGCCGCGCCTTACCGTGGCCGCTAGTCGCCAACGCGGGCGTTGCTGTGTAAGCAACTCGGCTGGCAAAGGCTCTGGATTGTTCATCAATAATCACCGTAATGCATGCTGCTGCGGCTTAAAGGGGGCGACGCGGCGGCTATAGGTGTTTGCCCTGGAAGCTCTTCCAGCAGGGCTTGCAGGCTGAACGACAGACGCTGCTGTTCTGGTTGATGCAGCGCTCGTGCAGTGATGGCCAGTGCCTTCTCTTCAGTTGCTGCGTCGATCACGACGCCGCTCCAAGCCCAGTAGGCGAGGATACGTTGCAGCAGAAGTTCGCTAATGGGTTGTGGCATTGCGCAGTCCTATTTAGCGGGGCCGAGCAAGTCGGTGCCCGCCGGTAGTTCGTACTGCCACGTCTCGGTCAGCGTCTGCGCTTCATCTTTCAGGAAAGCCCGTACGTTCAACGGACGATCTGGCGCAGGACGGGCGAGAATCGACAGACGCCAGCGCTTGAGAGGCTCGACGTACTCAACGAACTGTTCAATCAGCTCGCCATCCTGTTGCACGCTAACGTCCCCCAATACTGCGGCGTCGGCCTTGAGTTCGGTCAGCGGGCCGCCGGCGAAATCAACAATCAAGCGAATCGCACCCTCTTCGTTGCCACCGCCGATGCGCATGCCATCGCCTAGAAAGCTGGCTTCGGTTTGGCCAAGGGGGGACTTTGCAATATCAGGTCCGCCAAACTGTATCTGGTAATCGTATTTCAGCTCCTGGCCCTTGCCAACGGCGGCTTCCGGCTTCCAGAAAGCGACGATGTTGTCGTTGGTTTCGTCGGGCGTCGGAAGCTGTACCAGGACGACGTTGCCCTTGCCCCAGTCGCCAGTAGGTTCGACCCAGGCACTTGGGCGTCCGTCGTAATGCGCTTCCAGGTCCATGTAATTACGGAACTCGGTATCGCGTTGCAGTAGACCAAAACCGCGCACATTCTGCGTCGCAAAATAATCCATGTTCAGTGTTTGCGGGTTACGCAGCGGGCGCCACAACCACTCGTCAGATGCGCCATCATGAACCAGCAATCCATCGGAGTCGTGTACCTGTGGGCGCCATTCGCCACGTGGGCGGATAGTGTTCTCGCCGTAATAAAACATGCTGGTCAGCGGAGCAATGCCTAGCAGCTCCACGTCTTGGCGCGGGAATAGCACCGATTGCACATCCAGTACGGTGTTCTCGCCCGGGGTGACAGTAAAGCGGTAGGCGCCGGCTAGACTTTTACCGTTAAGCAGCCCGTAGAACGTCATCACTTTGGCATCCGGCGTGGGCCGCTCCAGCCAAAACTCGACAAAGTCAGGAAATTCTTCGCCGCCGGGCAGGCCTGTATTCATCGCGAGGCCGCGGGCGGAGATACCGAAGTTGTTGTCCTCGCCAACCGCGCGGTAGTAACTCGCGCCGGCAAATACCAGGAACTGGCTTTGCACCTCAGGTTCCTTGAGGGGGAACGTCAGTTTGAAACCGGCGTAGCCAAGGTCAGCCGGGATCAAGCGTTCCACCTCAGTGTTGGGGTAGGTGAACTGATTCTTGTCGAATTTCAGGGGGTGTACGCCCTGCTCATCGATTACGTGAACTTTAACGGGGTACTTATAGAACAACCCCGGCGGTACAGGCATGACTTGGAATGCTGAATTGCTTTCGTTCCACAGGCTGTTCTCCGCTTTAAAGCGGATGCCTTGATAATCATGAAAGCTCAGCTCCTGCAGAAATTTGGGAACTGGTTCGGGTGACTTGTAGGGCGATGCAGCCAGCGTTCTTGCCTTGTCTACCACGCTAGAAAAATCGAAATCTGCTGCGCTGGCGTGAAGGGGCAGCCAAAGACTGAGTACGCCAGTTAAGAGGGAAATCCCTTTAGTCATCTTGAATTCCTTGGGGCAAAGTGGGTCTTGGCCAGCCGGGATGCGATTCCCGCCAGCTATCAATAGCTTCTTGTATAGGCTGCAGAACAGGGAGACAGTTCCCGCGACAGCGTATCGTCGTCCGCGCAATTGTTACCATTGTTGTAGGGGCTGGCAGGCGACAAATCAACTTGTGGAGAATACGTAATAACTGACTGAGAAAACCTTGCTATGGCGTGCTCAAGCAATAGGCTGGACGCTGCATTATAGCCATTTAATTATCTGTCAGAGGTTGCAAAATTCTACTCGGTGCATAGAAAAGCCATTCCCGCGCTTATCCTGAGCGGGGCTCTGCACAAGAGTTTTGCGTATTCGTGGAATCTTAGGTGTGACAGTTTTTTCTGGCATGCGTTCACTACCGTCCAGCGGTTTGCTTCCCCCGCAAAATCTGCCTAGGCTGGAAGAGTAAAAATCCTTGGTGTCTGCTATTGGCGGGCATGTTTCGCGCTGTCATTTGGCGCCCTGTTGATCAATTTGGATTTGGACTTTCGGGTGCCGCCTGGCGGCGACCGACTGTTATTTGAATCCTGCTCACGACTGTTTCGAGGAGTTCGTCCATGTCTGTATCTCGCCTTAAAACCTCACGTTTATTTCGCCAGCAATGCTACGTCGGCGGCAAGTGGGTGGGGGCCAGTGATGGCAGTACCATTGATGTGGATAACCCGGCTAACGGTGAGATTCTGGGTACCGTTCCAGTACTCAGCGAAGCGGAGTTAAAGGATGCCATCAAACAGGCTGATGCTGGCTTCAAGGTGTGGCGCAAAAAAACGGCGCAAGAGCGGGCTGATCTGCTGCTGCGCTGGAACAGCCTGATATTGGAACACAAGGAAGATATCGCCACCCTAATGACTCTGGAGCAGGGCAAGCCGCTGGCTGAGTCGCGTGGCGAGGTTGACTATGCGGCGTCTTTTATTCGCTGGTTTGCTGAAGAGGCTCGCCGGGTTTATGGCGAAACCATTCCCGGCGCGAAGCCGGGTCAGCACATTGTGGTCGTCAAGCAACCTATTGGTGTTACCGCGGCTATTACTCCATGGAACTTCCCTGCGGCGATGATTACTCGCAAAGCGGGCGCTGCCTTGGCGGCCGGTTGTTCGATGATCGTTAAACCTGCTAGCGCTACGCCTTATACGGCGCTTGCGCTAGCGGAACTGGCGGATGAAGCGGGCATTCCGGCAGGCGTATTCAACGTGGTGACCGGCAAGGCGTCGGTTATCAGCGACGTGCTTACCAGCAGCTCGACGGTACGCAAGCTGAGCTTCACCGGCTCCACCAGTGTGGGCAGCCAGTTGATGGCTCAATGCGCCCAGCATATTCAAAAAGTATCCTTGGAACTGGGCGGCAATGCGCCCTTTATCGTGTTTGACGATGCCGATGTAGAGCGCGCGGTAGAAGGCGCGATGATCTGTAAATTCCGCAATACCGGGCAAACCTGTGTCTGCGCTAACCGCTTCTTGGTACAGGCAGGTATTCATGATCGTTTTGTTGAGAAACTCGCCGAGGCTATGGGCAAGCTCAAATTGGGCGATGGCTTTGCAGAGGGCGTCACCCAGTCTGCACTGATCAACCGTTCTGCGGTGAAGAAGGTCCAGGAGCACTTTAAGGACGCCCTGAACAAGGGCGCCAAGCACGTAGCGGGCGCTGTGCCCGAAGGCGATAACGGCAACTTTGTCGCGCCGGTGTTGATCACGGGCGTGACCCGCGATATGCAGCTGTGCGAAGACGAAACCTTTGGTCCGCTGGCAGCCGTCATCAAGTTCGAGACTGAAGAAGAAGCTATCGAAATTGCTAACGACACGCCCTTCGGACTGGCCGCCTACTTTTACAGCACCAATATCCACCGCGTATGGCGAGTAGCTGATGAGCTGGAAGCCGGCATCATCGGCGTTAACGAAGGCGCGGTTTCAAATGCCGCAGCGCCGTTTGGTGGGGTGAAGGAATCTGGCCTGGGTCGCGAAGGTTCCAGCCACGGCATTGAGGAATACATGGAGATTAAATATCTCTGCATGGGCGCGGAGTAAGCTGATGACTGAACACGCTGCACGCAAGAAAATCGCGCTGATGCCCGGTGATGGCATCGGTCACGAGGTCATGGCGGCGGCTGACGCGGTGCTACAGGCACTGCATAAGATTGAACCGTTGCCGCTGGATTGGGAAACCCTGGCGTGGCCAAGCACCGCCTGGCATCAGGCGCATGGCGAGATGATGCCGGTAGACGCCCTGCAACAAGTACAGCGTTACGATGCCTTGCTACTTGGAGCCTTGGGTGACCCCGGACCGATCAGCGACGCGCAACGTTACCGCTTGCCCGACAGCATCTCGCTGGCGCCGCTGCTGACGTTCCGCAAGGGCTTGCAGCTTTGGGCCTGCGAGCGTCCCGCGCGCTTGCTGCCCGGAGCGCCTCAGTATCTAGCGGACCCGCGTGCCGCTGATGTCGACATGCTGGTCATTCGCGAGAACAGCGAGGGTGAATACGTCAATCAGGGCGGCCGCTTGAATCGCGGCACCGCGCAGGAGGTGGCGACCCAGCTGGAAGTGTTTACCCGTCACGGTACCGAACGGCTGATTCGCCATGCGTTTCGCCGTGCACAGCAGCGACTGGCTGCACGCCCGCAAGGCAGTGCCGAGTTTTTCTGCGCCGAGAAGGGCAGCGCTGGTGCACAGGTCTGCTTGATCACCAAGCGTAATGCTCAGCCTTTTTGGGGCGATATGTACACCGAGGTGTTCGCCGAAGTCGCCAAGGAATTCCCTGACATCGGCGTGCACCATGAGCTGGTGGATGCTGCCTGTATGAAATTTGTACAGAGCCCATGGGCATTCGACGTGGTAGTGGCGAGTAACTTGCATGGAGACATACTGACGGATTTGGCCGCCGTGCTATCGGGCGGACTAGGGCTGGCGCCGTCTTGCAATATCAATCCAGATAGTCGGGAGATGCCCGCACTGTTTGAACCGACACATGGTAGCGCGCCGGATATTGCCGGCCAGGGGAAAGCTAATCCTGCTGCCATGCTGCTTACCACAGCCATGATGTTGGACTGGGTAGGCTGCGCACAAGCTGCCGAGCGCCTGCGCATGGCCGTTGCCAAGGATCTGGTGGCGGCTGCAGGGGCTCAGCGAACTTGTCAGGAGGTTACAGCCGGCGTGATTGGCGGGTTGTAACCCCCTTCTAAAGTGCTAGGGCTCGTTTGGCGAGTCGCTGGCCTATCGTATTTTCGAGCACAGTCGGGCGCGACGCCCGCTGCAAGGACAGGAGACGTTTATGAGTCATTTGTCACCGCTGTTGAAACAAGCCAGTCAGGTGCGCGTAGAGCGCGGCGAAGGTAGCTGGTTGTTTGACGTCAACGGCAAGCGCTATCTGGACTTCACTTCCGGCATTGGGGTTACCAGTACCGGCCATTGTCATCCCAAAGTGGTTGCAGCGGCGCGCGAACAAATCGGCAAGATCGTGCACGCGCAGTACACCACCGTTACGCACCAGCCCATGCTGGACCTGTCTGACCAGTTGGCGGAACGAATGCCTGGGCCGATCGATTCCGTGGCGTTTGCCAACTCCGGTTCCGAAGCAGTTGAAACGGCTCTGCGACTCGCGCGTCACGCGACAGGTCGCGCTAACATCATCGTATTTGATGGCGGCTTTCATGGCCGCACCATGGCAGCGGCCTCGCTGACCACTTCCGGCACTAAGGTGCGCACCGGCTTTCATCCGATGATGGCAGGGGTCGTGGTTTCACCTTTCCCGCACGCCTATCGCCATGGCTGGACTGAAGAACAGGCCACCGATTTTGCCCTGCGTGAACTTGACCATATTTTCAAGACCCAATCTGCTCCCAGCGATACCGCGGCCATGATCATTGAGCCCGTGCAGGGTGAGTTTGGTTATTACCCGGCTAACACCACGTTCATGCAGGGGCTGGCCGAGCGTTGCAAGCAGCACGGTATTTTGCTGATTTGCGATGAAATACAAGCGGGCTACGGGCGCACGGGTAAGTTCTGGAGTCACGATCACTTTGCCGTACAACCTGACGTCGTGATTACCGCTAAAGGGCTGGCCAGTGGTTTCCCGCTTTCAGCGATTGCGGCATCCGAAGAGTTGATGAGTAAGGGCATGCCCGGCTCGCAGGGCGGCACCTACGGGGCCAACGCGGTTGCCTGCGCTGCTGCGCTGGCAACTCTCAAGGTGATTGATGAAGAACAACTCGTCGCCAACGCAGCGCAGCAAGGCGAGCGTCTGCTCAATCAGTTGACTGAACTGCAACAGCGCTACAGCTGTATCGACACTATTCGTGGCAAGGGTTTGATGCTCGGCATGGAGATTGGCGATGACCACCGCACGCCGCGTGCTGACTTGGCCGGCAAGCTTAGCGTGGCGGCCGAAGCTGAAGGCCTGCTGCTGCTGCGCTGCGGCACCGATGGCCAGATAGTGCGTTGGCTGCCACCGCTTACAGTGTCTGCGGATGAGGTCGACGACGCGGTTTCGCGCTTTGCCAAGGCGCTAGAAGAGGTGGCTGAGTGACCCGCATTCTGGTGCTGGTTGCGCCCGGCGAGTTGCCTTTGCCGGGCCTGGAGCCCTTACCGACTGGCGTCGAGTTGACCACCGTTAGTGCTGAAGCCGAACTGCGTGAACAGCTCATGCATGCCGATGTGCTGGTGGTCACCGATTTCCGCACGGGCCTACTGGAGCGGTGTTGGCCAGCGCACCACGACATCAAGTGGGTGCATGCGACAAGTGCGGGCGTGGATGCGCTGTTGTTTCCGGCGCTGGTAAAGAGCGATCTGCTGCTGACCAACGCGCGTGGTGTGTTTGATCTAGGCATCGCTGAGTATGTACTCGGCGCCGTGCTGATGTTTGCCAAAGATACCCTCGGCAATTTGCGGCATCAGCGCGCGCACCGCTGGCAGCACCGGGAGACCGATCTGATCAGCGGCAAGCAGGCGCTGATCATTGGTGCTGGCTCTATCGGCGGTGAGGTTGCGCGCCTGCTCAGTGCCCTGGGGCTTGAGGTTACAGGGGTTGCTCGCAGTGCGCGAGATACGCCGCATTTCAAGCAAGTGGTCGCCAACGATGACCTCGAAAAACACCTCCCAAATGCCGATTACGTGGTGGTAACAGCGCCGCTGACCCCCGCTACAGAAGGTTTGATTAATCGCCAGATGCTGGCGCTGATGAAACCGCATGCTGTGTTGATCAACGTTGGGCGTGGCGCTGTGGTGGTGACCGACGATTTAGTTGAAGCCCTACAGCAACGAGTGATCGCGGGCGCTGCGCTGGATGTGGTTGAGCCCGAGCCGCTGCCGGCACAGCATCCGTTGTGGGATATGCCTAACGTGATGATCTCGGCGCACATGTCCGGTGATTTTGTAGGCTGGCGCGATGCGCTGGGCGAGCAATTCAAGGCCAATCTTGAACATTGGCTGGCTGATGAAGACTTGTTTAATCAAGTTGATAAGGGTACGCCCTGAACATGCTTAGAGCAGTCAAGGTTCAGTATTTTCATGATGATTTTTCCACCTGAGGAGGCGGATATGTCCCAGGACATTCTTAAGATGACAGCAGTACAACTTCGGGAGAAGTTTGCCGACAAACAGTTGTCTCCGGTTGAAGTCGCCAATGCGATGCTGGATCAGATTGAAAGGGTGGATAAACAGACTAACGGCTTCTGCCTAGTCGATCGTGAGACCTCGCTGGGCTTTGCCCGCGAGTCTGAGCAGCGTTATCAACGCGGCGAGGCTAACGGCCTGCTGGATGGTGTTCCCGTCGCGGTCAAGGATGTATTCCTGACCCCCATGTGGCCAACCATCAAGGGTTCGCATACGGTTGACCCGCAAAGCACCATGGGTAAATCGGCCCCCTGTACCGCCGCCTTGGCGCGCCATGGTTATGTGCCTATCGGCAAGACCACGACACCCGAGCTGGGCTGGAAAGGCGTGACCGACAATCCGGTCACCGGCGTAACCAACAACCCCTGGAATCCCGCCACTACATCTGGCGGCTCCAGCGGTGGTAGCGGTGTGGCGGTTGCTTTGGGTATGGCGCCCATTGCGCTGGGAACTGATGCAGGTGGCTCGATTCGTATCCCTGCTGCGTTCTGCGGTATCGTCGGTTTGAAGCCGTCTTTCGGTGAAGTACCACATTGGCCATCGAGCCCGTTCGGCACCTTGGCGCATGCTGGCCCCATGACCTGGACGGTAGAAGACTGCGCGCTGATGATGAATGTGCTGTGCGAAGCCGACCATCGCGATACCAACGCAGTGCCACGCCGTAATATTGATTATTTGGCCAAACTCAAGAACGGCGTAAAGGGACTGAAAATCGCTTACAGCCCTAACCTAGGTTACGTGGACGTAGACAAGGAGGTTGAGGCCTCGGTTGCTGAGGCGGCGAAGGTATTTGAGTCGCTGGGCGCCGAAGTGGTGCGCGTCGATCCCGGTTTCAGTGATCCGTTGGCGGCCTTTGGTCACCTTTTTTACGGTGGCGCAGCGAATGCCATCCGTGATCTGGGTGCGAAAAAACGCGCCTTGATGGACCCTGAACTAGTTAAGGTCGCCGAGAAGGCCTCGCGCCTGAGCATGCTGGATTACATGGGCGCGGTGAACGAATCCATGGCGCTGCGCGAGCGCATGGCCGGCTTTCATCAGAAATACGATTTGCTACTGACGCCGACCTTGCCGATTACCGCTTTCAAGACCGGGCGTGAAGTGCCCGAGGACTGGCCCAGTACGCGTTGGCCAACCTGGACGCCCTTCACTTACCCCTTCAACATGACCGGTCAACCCGGACTCTCGGTGCCCTGCGGCTTCGACAGCAAAGGTCTGCCGATTGGTTTGCAGTTGGTGGGTGCACGTTTCAATGACGCTCTGGTACTGCAAGCGGGCTATGCCTATCAGCAGGCCGCGCCTTTGACCGATCGTCGTCCAGACCTGTTTACCGCCTGATCAGGGGAACGCTTTATGGCACTTGGAACAAGTGATGTAGACCTGTACGAATCCGAAGATCCGATCTGGAATCCGGCGCTGCTGACTATTCCGATTCCCGGTATTCGCAAGATGGTCAATCTGGCATCGAGCCTGGAAGATGTGATCCACCTATCTATTGGTCAGCCGGACTTGCCTGCGCCTAAAAACGTGGTGGACGCAGCCGTCGAAGCCCTGCAAGCAGGGCAGACGGGCTATACCATGGACGCCGGTTTGCCAGAGTTGTTGGAGTCGCTGTCTACCTATTACAGCGGGCGTTATCAGCGGCCACTGACTACTGAAAACATCCTGGTGACCACAGGTGCTACGGAGGCGATTTACCTGGCACTGACGGCGGTCGCGGCTCCAGGCCGGCACTTTATCGTTCCTGATCCGGCGTTTATGTTGTACGCGCCGCTGATTCGCATGAACGGTGGCGAAGTCACCGAGATTCGCACTCGAGCGGAAAACAACCATCAGCTTGACCCGCAGGAGGTGATAGACGCGATTGAGCCGCACACTCATGCCATCGTGCTCAACTCACCCAGTAACCCGACGGGTACCCTGTACCCAAAGGAAACGCTGGAGGCGATCCTGGAAGAGGCGGCGTATCGCGGTATCCACGTGATCAGCGATGAGGTCTACGATCACTTGATCTACGACGGCAAGGAGTATCCCTCTGTGCTGTCGTGCTGCAGTGATCTGGATCACGTGATGGTGGTGAGCAGCTTCTCGAAAACCTACAGCATGGCGGGTATGCGTATTGGCTGGCTGATCGCCAGCCAGGCGGCGATCAAGAAGCTGCGGCGCTATCACATGTTCACCACCACGGTGGCCAATACGCCATTCCAGTGGGCCGGCGTTGCTGCATTGCGCGGGGGTACTGAGTTCACCGATTACATGCTGGCGGAATACACACGGCGGCGAGACCGCTTGGTGGAATTGGTCGAGCAAACGCCACACCTCACGGGTTATAAACCGGAAGGCGCGTTTTATCTTTTTCCGTCGCTGCCGGAAGGGGTCAATGGCACCAACGTGGCGCTACGTCTGCTGAAAGAAACCGGGGTTTGTACCATCCCCGGGGAGACGTTTGGTAACAGCTGCAACAACGCGCTGCGCTTGAGCTACTCCACATCGTTGGCAAATATTGAAGAGGCGTTTGAACGCATCATCCCGTGGATGGCCAAGCAGGATTTCAGCTGACGCGCTTGGTTTTAAAGTTAAATATGTGAACTGGTTTGCAATGCAGTGAGTGAGAACTAAACTTTTTCACTGCCTGATGTCTCTTTAAGGGAGGCCATACTGGTTAACGCCAGTGCGGCTATTTCATCCAAAGGAGGAAATCTGATGAATAGGATCGTTTATATTGTTGGTGCCGTGGTGATCGTTTTGGCCATCCTGTCGTTTCTCGGCTTTCGTTAAATCCTTGCCTCGCTGGGTATCAAGTACCTCGAGGCAAGTGAAGCAAGCGGTTCGTCGTGTTCCCGCGACGTTACCGTTTGGTAAATATCTGGTCTGCGCGCCATTCCCGCGAATTACCCCAGTTACACCACCTGCCTATTAAATTACTCCATTCTTTCGTAGTCGTTCTACGCTCTCATGGGTATAGCCTAATTGTTTTAATAATGTGTCCGTATGCTCGCCCAGTGCTGGTCCGGTCCACTCGGCGCTGCCGGGGGTTTCGGTCAATTTGGGCACAATGCCCGGCATCTTGAATGGCTTACCGTCCGGCAGGGTGGCATTGATAAACATCTCGCGGGCCAAGTACTGCGGATCGCTGAACATGTCGGAGGCCGAATAGATTTTACTGGCAGGTACCTCGGCGCGATTAAGCAGGGTTAGCACGTCCTCTTGGCTACGACGTGCGGCCCAGCTGTCGATCAGCGCGTAGAGTTCGTCGCGACGAGCATCGCGCCCGGCGTTATCCGCTAAAGTGGGGTCGTCAGCCAGATCATCGCGCCCGATGGCGCGCATAAAACGTTGGAAAATAGCGTCGCCGTTGGCACCGATTTGTACTGCTTTTCCGTCGTTGCAGGTATGGATAGAGGAGGGCGTGATGCCGGGCATAATATTGCCGCTGCGTTCGCGCACAAAGCCCATCACATCAAACTCCGGCACCATGCTTTCCATCATCGCAAACACCGCTTCATAGAGAGCAACATCGACGACCTGGCCTTTGCCTTGATTTACTTCGCGATGCCGCAGCGCCATGAGCGCACCTATCACGCCCCACAGCGCGGCGATCGAATCTCCAATGGAGATGCCGGTGCGCACTGGCGGGCGGTCTTCATATCCGGTGATATAGCGCAGGCCACCCACTGACTCGCCTACAGCTCCAAAACCCGGTTGATCCTTGTAAGGCCCCGTCTGGCCAAAGCCCGATAGCCGCACCATGACCAACCCAGGATTGAGTGCCTGCAATACATCCCAGCCGAGGCCGAGTTTTTCCAGCGTTCCTGGACGGAAGTTCTCAATCAGGATGTCGGCGTCGGCCAGCAATTGTTTGAGAATGCTGACGCCCTCAGCTGCTTTCAGATTGAGTGTGATCGACTGTTTGTTGCGTGCCTGCACAAACCACCAAAGCGAGGTGCCTTCATACAGCTTGCGCCATTTGCGTAGTGGATCACCGCCATTGGGCGATTCGACCTTGATCACATCTGCACCGAATTCTGCGCAAATGCGGGCAGCAAAAGGGCCGGCGATCAAGGTGCCGAGCTCAATGACCTTGAGGCCGGCGAGGGGTTTGGCGGCGTTCATGCAATCTCCTGCTTAGTGCGATACGGCTGCACAGTGTAGGTGATTGCTGATGCTGCGAGGAATGCCTATGAGCCTGCTTCTGGCGGCTATTTATACCGCTGGCGTGCAGCCATTGCGGCAGCGATGTTTTTGACCAGCAGTCAAGTGGCGTGCGCAGGTTGGTGGGCTACGCTAGGCGCCAGATCAGTCATCTATAGCCTCAGCGAACTGGCCGATGGCGTCGACTACGCGCTGGGCTTCATCGCGAATATCGAGCATGGCTTCACCCGCTTTGGTGGCCAGCGCTACGCCTTGTTCCGCCTTGCTTTGGCTGCCGGTCATGCCGGCTACCGCTTGCTGCGCCAGTTCCATGTTCTGTTGCACAACGTCGTTGATTTCGACGGTAGCTTGGCTGGTGCGTGCGGCAAGGTTGCGTACTTCATCGGCGACTACCGCAAAGCCTCGGCCTTGCTCGCCGGCGCGTGCGGCTTCGATGGCGGCATTGAGCGCCAACAGGTTGGTTTGCTCGGCGATACCGCGAATCACTTGGACGATGCTGTTGATGCGTTCGGATTGGGTGCTCAAGGCGCCAATGTGAGTTGCCACAGAATCGAGGTCGCCGGCAATGCTACGCACTACCTGTACGGTTTCTTCTACGGTGCTAGAGCCTTTGCGTGCGCTTTCGTCGGTTTCTGCGGCGATTTCGAACGCCAGTTTTGCAGCGGCAGACTCGGCATGCCGCCTTTCTACTTGCGCCGTGATATCGCTGGCAAACTTAACTACCCCGTAGAGTTTGCCACCCGCGTCGTACAAGGGGTTGTAGGTTGCGCGCAGCCAGACGTCTTGGCCTGATTTGGTTACTCGTTTGAAACGGTCGGAAATGAACTCGCCGTTGTTCAGGCGCTGCCAAAATCGGCGGTAGCCCTCACTGCTGGTCTCGTGCGGGTCACAGAACAGACTGTGATGTTTGCCGCGCACCTCTTCCAGGCGATAGCCCATGGTTTTTAGAAAGTTATCGTTGGCGGTAACTATGTCGCCATTGTTAGTGAATTCAATCACCGCCATAGAGCGACCTATGGCATTGAGCAGGCTTTGGTGTTCTTGTTCTGTTTGTATCTGCTGAGTAATGTCGGTCGCCAGCTTGATAACTCGAGTAACTTTGCCGTCGGCATCTTTTACGGGCAAATAGCTTGCCTCCAGCCAGACTGCGCGGTTGCCCTTGGCCAGTCGCATAAAGCGATCACTGAAGGTTTCGCCGTTCGCTAGCCGTTGCCAAAATCGAGTGTATTCAATGCTTGAGAGTAATTCGCGCGCACAGAACATGCGGTGATGCTGGCCACGTACCTCATCCATTCGGTAGCCCATGCAGTTTAGGAAGGCTTCATTGGCGTCGAGTATGTCGCCGTTGGGGCTGAACTCGATCATCGCCAGGCTTTTGCTGATGGCAGCCAGGATCTGCTTGTTGGTGGCCAGTTCTGTTGAGCATTGTTCTAATTCTTGGCGCAGGCGTGATCCGAACATAGGTACCTCAAGCAAAGCTGTTAGAAGTAGCGAGCACAGTCGCGCCCGTATTTAGAATTGATCGGCTAACGGCGGTATTTCTTGAGACCACACAACGCATTTTTACGCGGCGCCGCCAGTGCAGAGGTAGCCTAAAATGCGCATAATGTCGTCTGAGTTTGTCGCCGATATTTATTGCCATCTAATCAAGGAGTGCCACTTTGGCTACCAGTCTGCTCGTATTGATCGACGATATTGCGTCCATCCTCGATGACGTTTCCTTGATGACCAAGGTGGCGGCCAAGAAAACCGCCGGTGTGCTGGGTGATGATTTGGCGCTGAACGCGCAACAGGTGACCGGTGTAAAAGCTGACCGCGAACTGCCAGTGGTCTGGGCGGTTGCCAAGGGTTCCTTTCGTAATAAGCTGATTCTGGTGCCAGCGGCGCTGCTGATCAGTGCTGTGGCGCCCTGGTTGATAACGCCCGTGTTAATGCTCGGTGGTGCCTTTCTTTGCTATGAAGGCGCAGAAAAATTAGCGCACGTTTTTTTGCACGACAGCAAAGCTGAGCATGCGCAGACCGTAAAGAACTTGTCTGGTGACCCAAAGGATGTGGTCGCTAGAGAGAAAGAGAAGATAAAAGGCGCTGTGCGTACCGATTTGATCCTTTCGGCTGAGATCATCGCGATTACTTTAGGTACGGTGGCCGAGGCGGATTTTCTGCAGCAGGTCATAGTGGTGTCGGGTATCGCGTTCGTCATGACGGCCGGTGTTTATGGGCTGGTGGCCGGTATCGTCAAGCTGGATGACGCCGGTTTGGCGTTGACCGAACGCAGCAGTGCCGCCGCGCAGAAGATCGGCGCTGGCATTCTCTGGTTTGCACCTTGGTTAATGCGCGCGCTCTCAGTGGTTGGCACCGCTGCAATGTTTATGGTGGGTGGTGGCATTCTGACTCACGGCGTTGGTGTGCTGCATCACTGGATCGAGAACAGTGCTGAGCTGGCTGGAGGGTTACCCTTTGTTGGCACCGTACTGGGCGGTTTGTTGCCAACGTTGATCAATGCTGGCTTAGGCATCGTCGCCGGCTTTGTGATCTTGGGTGTCATTACGCTAATCGGGCGTTTGCGGCAGCGTTGAGCTTCAAGAGTTGAGAGTGTGAGCGTGGGTGGTCAGGTCGCCACCCAGCCGATATTGATTGTTACCGCTGCGTTTGGCTGCGTACATGGCAAGATCGGCTGCATGAATGAGCTTGTCGAGCGTCACCGCGTGGTCCGGAAATACGGCCACTCCCAAGCTGGCGCCGATTCGGTATTGCCGGTCACCCAGCGTTAGCTGTGGCGCCAGCTCAGCGAAGATTTTTTCGCAGATGCTGTGCGCTTCGTCGGCCAACCGATGCTCCGGCGCAAGTCCTTCCATCAACAACACAAACTCGTCGCCACCCAGGCGAGCCACCATGTCACTGGCGCGTAAGGCGCTGCGTAAACGCTCAGCGACTTGGATCAATAGTTCGTCGCCCACGGCATGGCCATGTTGATCATTGATGTGCTTGAAGTTATTCAGGTCGATGAATACCAGCGCCACTCGCGTTTGCTGGGTTCGCGCTCGGGTGAGCGCTTTGTTTAACCGTTTTTCAAGCATTAGTCGGTTGGGTAAGCCGGTCAGTGGGTCATGGTGGGCCAGTTTTTCAAGTGCTTGGGTTGAGCGCTTGTCGTCGGTGATGTCGCGTACCACCCCCATCATTTTAAACGCCTTCCCCTGCTCATTCTTGATCACGTTGCCGGTCTCGCGAACCCAATGCACGCTGCCGTCTGGCCACACCACGCGGTATTCCTCGTCGTGGTTCTCGCCCGTTTCTATACAGAGCTGCTCACCGGCCCGAACTTGTTCGCGATCGTCTGGGTGCACGCTGTTGCAAAACAACGTGTAGGTGGGGGTAACGTCCCCTGGCTGGTAGCCAAACATGTTGTAGATGGCTTCTGACCAGTAAAGCCGATCCGTGCCTATGTCCCAGTCCCAGGTGCCTATCTGCGCGAAGTACTGGCTACGCTTCAGGCGCTCCATGGCCTCGTTGCTGGCGCTGCGTAAAGGGTCTGGGTGGATGAGTAGCACGGCGGTATGGCGTGAGGTATCTGGCAGTAAGGTAATGTCCACTTGATGCCGGTCATGTTGCTGGTTGATCGCCAGGGTTTCCTGACGTTGCAGGGTGCTTGGCAAGGTTTCCAGCATGGGTAGCCATCGGCTTATTTGGCTGCCGTTCAACAGCTCGGATGGAACACTGAGCAGCGTGCCCGCAGCGGGATTGTGCCAAGTGATTTTGCGCTGTTTATCGAGCAGCAAAATGCCGTTTGGCGACAACTCAAGCAGCGCGCGGAATCGCGCGAGCTGCTGGTGGGCATGTTTTACCCAGAATGCCGCTACCAGGGCAATCAATAATATGGCAGCTATAAGGAATAGGCTCATCGAGGCCATCGTTTGGTATTGGTTTAAAACAGTATACCCACGAACCGGGCTTTCGAGGTTGAGTGCTGGCTATTTGGTATTGAAAACATTCAAGTCTGAACCTTGGAGGCTATGATTACTCAGAATAGGACGGAATGCACAGGTGCGCCGGACAGTTCAAATGGGTCGCGACAGGGAGGTAGGCATGGCTTGGAATCAAGAAACGCTAAACGTGATAGGGCGCACGTTACTGGATGAGTTTTCCGACCTGTCGGATATTGAGCAGGGCACGCGCATCACCTTGCGTCTTATTTTAGCGGCTTTGCTGGGTGGGCTGCTGGGATTGGAACGTGAACAGCAGGGCAAGGAAGCGGGCGTGCGTACCCATATGTTGGTCTCGCTCGGTGCAGCGCTGTTTGTGCTGGTACCGGATATCGGTGGAGCGATGGACGATGCCATGAGCCGCGTTATTCAGGGAGTAGTCGCAGGTATAGGTTTTCTAGGTGCCGGTACCATCCTGAAAAGCGATAGGCACGATGAAGTAAGAGGCCTCACCACGGCCGCGGGCATTTGGCTGACCGCTGCGATTGGCGTCACCATCGGGCTGGGGCATGAGTCGACTGCGCTGCTGGCGGCCGGTATGGCTTTTGTCATTCTGCACGTGGTGCCCTTGCTGTTAAAGCGTACCCCTCGACGGGATAACGATTAGCTGAGTAACGCGGAACCGACAGCGACTTGCGTTACACTGCCGGCCCTCGGTTTCTGAAAACAGGCAATGTCATGGCGCAGCAAGCGACTCCCTACAAGGTTCAACTGAATATCACCGATACCGATCTGGGCGTATACGAGAATGTGCGCATGACGGTTGCCCGCCATCCTTCGGAAACCGAACAGCGGCTGGCTACTCGCATTCTTGCTTATGCGCTGTGGTATCAGGAGCGCCTCGCCTTTGGTCGTGGTTTGTCGGATGTGGACGAAGCGGCGCTGTGGCACAAGAGTCTGGATGACCGGATTGAGCATTGGATTGAGGTCGGTCAACCCGATTCAGATCGCCTGATCTGGTGTTCGCGTCGTGCGGAAAAGGTCTCTCTGCTGGCTTACGGTAACACCAAGGTGTGGGCCACCAAGCAGTTGCCGGCGGTCGCTGGATTGAAGAATGTGAATATTGCCGCCTTGCCGGTCGATGAGCTGGACGCCTTGGCTGCCAATATGGTGCGGACCATCGACTGGGGCGTGATGATCAGTGACGGCGTGCTTTATGTCAGTGACGGTGATGCGCAGCATGAGCTAGCGCTCGAGTGGCTGCAGGGCGAGCGCTGAGCCTTATGCAAATCGAGTCTCGTCAAACGCCTGAAAAACTCCCCGATCTGGGCGATGTGTCGCCGTTGCTGACTCGCTTGTATGCCGCGCGTGGTGTGCAAAGTGCCGCCGAACTGGATCGCGGGTTACGCGCGTTGCTGCCTTACCAGCAACTTAGCGGCATTGATGCAGCAGTAGCGGTCTTAAGCGCAGCGTTGGCCAAGCAGCAATCCATTCTGATTGTCGGTGATTTTGACGCCGATGGCGCTACTGCAAGCTGTGTGGCGGTGTTGGCGCTGCGCATGCTTGGTGCACAGCATGTTGATTATCTGGTGCCCAATCGTTTCGAGTATGGCTATGGGCTGACACCGGAGATTGTTGAAGTGGCGCTGCAGCGCAGCCCAGATTTGCTGGTCACTGTGGATAACGGGATTTCCAGTATTGACGGCGTGGCTGCGGCCAAGGCTGCCGGGTTGCAGGTGGTGGTGACCGATCACCATTTGCCCGGCGATCAATTACCGCTGGCCGATGCCATCGTTAACCCAAGCCAGCCGGGCTGCAGCTTTCCAAGTAAAGCGATGGCCGGTGTTGGGGTGATTTTTTACGTGATGCTGGCGCTGCGTGCCAGCTTGCGTGACAACGGCTGGTTCGATACGCACGCTGAACCCAATCTGGCTGAGCTGCTGGATTTGGTCGCGCTCGGTACGGTGGCAGACGTGGTGCCGCTGGATGCCAATAATCGGATTTTGGTGCATCAAGGGCTGGCGCGCATTCGTGCGGGCCGCTGTCGCCCCGGCATTCGCGCGTTGCTTGAGGTCGCTGGGCGCCCTGCAGATAAGCTGGTATCCACGGACCTGGGTTTTATTGTTGGTCCGCGCTTGAACGCCGCCGGCCGACTGGACGACATGAGCCTGGGTATCGAGTGCTTGCTGACCGAAGATGAAGGCCTAGCGCTGGATATGGCGCGTGAGCTGGATGGCATGAACCGTGATCGCAAGGCGATCGAGCGCGACATGCAGCAACAGGCGTTGAAAACGCTGGATGCCATGCAGCTGGATGAAACAGATTTACCCTTTGGACTATGTTTGTACGACGCGGAGTGGCATCAAGGCGTGATCGGTATTTTGGCCTCGCGTTTGAAAGACCGCTTCCACCGCCCGGTGATTGCCTTTGCTGAGGCGGCCGATGGGCAGATAAAAGGCTCAGCACGCTCAGTAGCCGGCTTGCATATCCGCGATGCGCTGGATGCCGTTGCTGCGCAGCACCCGCATTTGATCAGCAAGTTTGGCGGCCACGCCATGGCCGCTGGCTTGTCATTGGCTGCGGAGCATTTTGATGCTTTCCGTGATGCTTTTGATATGGAAGTGCGACGCCAGTTGAGCGCCGCCGACCTCACCGGTCGCCTGCTGTCCGATGGCAGCCTTCTGGATCACGAATTGTCGATGCAGACCGCAGGGGAGCTACGGGAAGCGGGGCCTTGGGGGCAGCATTTCCCTGAGCCGTTGTTTCAGGGTGAGTTCAAATTGGTGCAGCAACGTTTGGTAGGCGAGCGGCATTTAAAAATGCTGTTGCAGACGCAGACAGGTACTGAGCTTTATGATGCGATCGCCTTCAATATTGACCCTCAATGCTGGCCGAATCCGCAGGTGAGTCGCGTGCGAGTTGCCTATACGCTGGATATCAATGAGTTTCGCGGCCGGCAAAGCTTGCAGTTTATGGTTCGCCACGTGCATGCACTGGGTGAGTAAGTGAACGTTTCTCCTTCTCAATGGGGGGATTGACGACTGGCTTGCTTTCGGCTTTGATGGCGGTACAAAAATGCCAAGTGCGTCACGTTTCAATACGTTGTTTTACTATGGCTCACAAATAATCGCTGATCAAGGAAGTCGCGGGTGCCAGATCTAAAGCAAAAACTGGTAACGATGCAGCGCAGTCTTGGCTTGAGCCCTGACGACATTCGCCAGCGTTTGCGGTTGCTATTGATAGCGGAAGCCGGCTTACCCGCATTGCACGAGAATTTGCGGCAGTTGGATGCGTTGCACCTCGATTGCATTCACACCCTCTTCACTCATCTTGAGCAATTCGATGAGCCCGCCGGAATGCTGCAAGAGCCACAGCGCCTCCTGCAGCTGAAATCGCAGCAACAGCACTATTTTAACCAGATGCTGCGTGGTCCCTATGATCTGCAGTACGCGCGGCTGCGATTGCTGGTGGGCCTAACCCATCAACGTCATGGGTTGGATCTGAAATGGTATCTGGGCGCTTTCCACTTCTATCTTGATTACATGCATACCGCCATCAGGCGCACTTGGGCCGCACAGCCGGAACTTGCCGGGCAGCTATACGCCAGCCTACTTAAGGCGGCTTTTTTTGATATCGGGTTAACGGTAGACAGCTACGCCAGTGCAGACAAAATGGCGTTGCAGTCTAGCCAAGACCGCTACTCAAGAGCTTTGCGTGGCGCCAATGACGGCATTTGGGAATGGCATGTTGAAAATGATCGTCTGCATCTCTCCGACCGATGGTTAGCGATGCTGGGCCTCGACGATCAACGCGCACCTACTACCTTTGAGCATTGGGCCGCGTTGATGCCGGAAGATCAGCGCATAGTGTTCCGCGCTGCGGTGCAGGCCCATCTGGAGGGTCGCCAAGCGTTTTTGCATGTCGAATGCCAGGTGCGGGACAGTTGGGGCCAGTTGGTCTGGGTATTGATTCGGGGCGTGGTCAGCACCGATCTTTACGGCCAACACTTGTTGGCTGGCTCACAGACGGACATCAGCCAGCGCAAGAACGCCGAGCAGGAGCTGGCGCACGCGACTTTACATGACAGCCTGACTGGTCTGCCGAACCGGCAGAGTGCCGGTCAGCTAATCGCCCAAGGGCTACAGCGGCAGACCAAACCAGGCGCACGCCACGCTGCGGTACTGTTTATTGATTTGGACCGCTTCAAGTTGATTAACGATAGCCTGGGTCATCAGACCGGAGATCAGGTACTGATTCAGGTTGCCAAGCGAATTGAACGCTGCCTGCGCCCTGGCGATCATCTATGCCGCTTTGGCGGCGACGAGTTTGTTGTGCTGCTTGATGATATGGCACTGGCGCACGATGCTGAGCTGGTCGCCAAGCGCATTATGCAGGCGCTGCAGTATCCGATCATCGCCGGTTCACGTCGTCTTAGCGTGAGCGTTAGTATTGGCGTGGCGCCGTTAAAAGGTGAAGGTGAGGGACAGGATGCATTGCGCGAAGCCGATTTGGCGTTGTACCGCGCTAAAGCCTTTGGCAAGGCGCAGCTGGCGCTGTATAGCGATAGCCTGCAAGAGGAAGTGCACCAGCGCCTTAACCTGGAAAACGCACTCAGCGAAGCCCTCGCGCGCAAGCAGTTCGAGCTCTATTACCAGCCGATTGTGCAGGTTTCGGCAGGCCGCTCGCATGTGATTGGCGTAGAGGCGTTATTGCGCTGGTGGCAAGGCGAGCGCCTGGTGCCGCCGGATGAGTTCATCCCGGCATTGGAAGAAACCGGCGAGATTGTCGAGGTCGGTGACTGGGTGTTGCGACAGGCTTGCACCCAAGTGCAGCAGTGGCATCAGGATGGCTTGCCTGGTTTGCGCTGCTCGGTAAACCTGTCTAGCCGCCAGCTGCAAGAAGACGGATTTGCGCGACGGGTAGCGGAAATACTGCGCGAAACGGGTTTGCCGGCGGCAAGTCTGGTACTGGAAATTACCGAAAGCCTATTGATGCGCGACGTGCCCGACACGTTGGCGACGTTGCGCGAACTGGAAAGCATGGGTGTGCGTATCGCGCTGGATGATTTCGGTACTGGTTTTTCCTCGCTGGGCTATCTGCACCGTTATCCGCTGCATATCATTAAGGTCGATAAGAGCTTTATCACCAAGGCGCCGGATGACGAACGCCTGAAAGCGATCAGTCGCGCGATTATCGGTCTCGGCCGAGGGCTGAATATGGACGTCATCGCAGAAGGTATCGAGACGCCCGAGCAGATGGACTTCTTGCACACCGAGGGCTGTCACTTAGTTCAGGGGTATTGGTTCAGCCGTCCGCAATCGGCAAGCAATATTCATCCTGTGCTGCTTAAGCTTTCCGCTGCGGCCTATGATTTACCGCCAGCGGAAGCAGTGCTGATAGGCTGAACGCTGCTATAATTTCCCGACATTATAAAAATTGCATTCAGCAAACGAGGTATTTCATGCGGCATTGGTTACTGGCATTCGTTGCGGGTTTTCTGGCGGTTCTCTGTTTTCATCAGGTTGCGCTCGGCTTGCTACATTCGGCAGGTATTGTGCCCTTTGCACCTTTCTCGTTGGCGGCCACTCAACCGCTGGGTGTACCGTCGATACTCTCGGCTAGTTTCTGGGGCGGTATCTGGGGGCTGGCGTTGGTATGGGTGTTGGCGCAGGTGGGTAATAAGCTCATCTGGTTGAAGGCGGCTCTGTTTGGCGGCGTGGCTTTGACTTTAGTGGCCCTAGTCGTGGTATTCCCTCTCAAAGGTTATGGCTTCGATCTGGCGCAGTTGCCGGGCCGCTTTATTATCGGCTTTATCCTTAATGCGTTCTGGGGCGTGGGCACGCTGGTTTTTCTGCGCTGCTTCGGTCGCTAGCACTCTGCTTGCCGGCCGCTGCACTCAGCGGCCGATTTCCGCTACAATGGCGGCTTTTTCCTGCCGGGACGAGTCAACATGGAAATCAATCCGATTCTGAACACCATCAAAGATCTGCGTAGTCGCTCCGAAACTATTCGGGGGTATCTTTGACTACGATCAAAAGCATGAGCGCCTGACCGAAGTTGAACGCGAGCTGGAAGATCCCAGCGTCTGGAATGAGCCCGAACGGGCGCAAAATCTAGGTCGTGAGCGTGCACAGCTGGCGCAGATCGTAGAAACCCTTGATCAGATGAGTAGCGGGCTGGCCGACGCCTCTGAACTGTTGCAAATGGCAGCGGAAGAGGAAGACCAAGGCGCGGTAGACGATGTGGCAGCAGAGCTGGCGCGCCTGCAAGAAGCGCTTGAGAAGTTGGAATTCCGCCGCATGTTCAGCGGCGAGATGGACTCCAGCAATTGTTATATGGATATTCAAGCAGGTTCTGGCGGCACCGAAGCCCAGGACTGGGCAAACATGCTACTGCGCATGTATCTGCGCTGGGCCGATCAGCGCGGCTTTGAGACCGAGATAATTGAGCTGTCTGAAGGTGAAGTGGCTGGCATCAAGAGCGCCACCATTCATATCAAGGGTGAGTATGCCTTTGGCTGGTTGCGCACCGAAATTGGCGTGCACCGTCTGGTGCGCAAAAGCCCCTACGATTCGGGCAATCGTCGTCATACCTCGTTTTCAGCGGTATTTGCCGCGCCGGAAATCGATGATGATATCGAGATCGACATCAATCCCTCGGATCTGCGGATTGATACTTACCGCTCCTCGGGTGCTGGTGGTCAGCACGTAAACACGACTGACTCTGCCGTACGTATTACTCACGTACCGACCAACTCTGTGGTTAGCTGTCAGAATCAGCGCTCCCAGCATGCCAACAAAGACACCGCGATGAAGATGTTGCGGGCCAAGTTGTATGAGTTGGAAATGGCCAAGCGCAACCAGGCTGCTCAGGCGCTGGAAGAGACCAAGTCGGACATCGGCTGGGGTCACCAGATTCGCTCTTACGTGCTCGATCAGTCGCGCATCAAAGATTTGCGTACCGGTATCGAAAACAGCAACTGCAACGCAGTGCTGGATGGCGACCTGGACGAGTTTATTGAAGCCAGTTTGAAGCAGGGCCTATAACGGTAGTGATCAGCCTTGCGCTACCTACCTATAGCCAACTTATATTGAATTGATTTTCCGGGATTTGACCGATATGACCGATCAGCAGCAAGACCAGCAAGCTCACCACGAGGAAGAAAACCAGCTCATCGCACTGCGTAAGGCCAAATTGGCTGCCGCACGCGAGAAGGGTGCGGTCTTTCCCAATGATTTTCGCCCCGACAGTTATTGTGGCGAGCTGCAAAAGACCTACGCAGACAAGAGCAAGGAAGAGCTGGCTGAAAGCGGGATCCCGGTTAAAGTTGCTGGCCGCATTATGCTCAACCGTGGCGCCTTTATGGTGCTGCAGGATATGACTGGCCGCCTGCAGGTTTACGTTGACCGCAAAGGCTTGCCCGCCGAAACCTTAGAAGATATCAAGCACTGGGATCTGGGCGACATCATCGCTGCTGAAGGGATCATGGCGCGCTCCGGTAAAGGTGATCTGTATGTGCAGATGACGGCCGTCAAGTTGCTGACCAAATCGTTGCGCCCGCTGCCAGATAAGCATCACGGCCTGACGGATACTGAGCTTCGCTACCGTCAGCGCTACGTTGACCTGATCGTTAACGAAGATACCCGCAATACCTTTATGGTGCGGTCGCGGGTGATTGGACATATTCGCAAATTCCTCAATGAGCGCAACTTCCTCGAAGTTGAAACGCCTATGCTGCAGACCATTCCAGGCGGGGCTGCGGCCAAGCCGTTTGAGACGCACCACAATGCGCTGGATTTGCCGATGTTTTTGCGTATTGCGCCTGAGCTGTACCTCAAGCGCTTGGTGGTGGGTGGTTTCGAGCGGGTGTTTGAGATCAACCGCAACTTCCGGAATGAGGGCGTCTCGACCCGGCATAACCCTGAGTTCACCATGTTGGAGTTTTATCAGGCCTACGCCGATTACGAAGACAACATGGATCTGACCGAAGAGCTGTTTCGCGAACTGGCCCAATTGGTACTGGGTAGCACTGATGTACCTTATCAGGGCAAGGTTTTCCACTTTGGCGAACCCTTCGTGCGTCTGTCGGTATTCGACTCCATCCTCAAATACAGCCCTGAGATCACGGCAGCCGACCTTCAGGATATTGACAAGGCCCGCGCTATTGCCAAGAAGGCCGGTGCGGCCGTTAAGGGCTTTGAAGGTTTGGGTAAACTGCAGACGATGATTTTTGAAGAATTGGTCGAGCACAAGCTGGAGCAACCTACGTTCATTACCCGCTATCCTTTCGAAGTATCACCGCTGGCACGTCGCAGTGATGATGATCCGAGCGTGACCGACCGTTTTGAGTTGTTCATCGGTGGTCGTGAGATTGCTAACGCCTATTCGGAGCTTAACGACGCCGAAGATCAGGCCGAGCGTTTCCACGCGCAGGTTAAGGACAAGGACGCTGGTGACGATGAGGCCATGCACTTTGATGCTGATTTCGTCCGTGCGCTTGAGTTCGGCATGCCACCGACAGCGGGCGAAGGTATCGGCATTGACCGTCTGGTGATGTTGTTGACCGATGCGCCGTCTATTCGGGACGTTATTCTGTTCCCGCATATGCGGCCAGAGGCCTGAAGCGGCGTAGCCGTTTTAGCTTTGATCTTCAAGCTAAAAGCAGTTTGCGTGTTTGGATCGATGAGTTTTACTGCGCTATCAGGCGGTCTTCAGGATCGTGAAACGCACGTACTGCTTGCAGCTTAAAGCTTGATGCTTCCAGCTGCGACCGGAGGGAGCCAACCCGTGAAACAGAACGAGCAATACCAACTGGTGATTCGGAGTCTCTCGGACCGCATCGTTGAGGCGCAAGCGCCGATTCGGGTGCTGGATGCGATCAAGTGGGATGATAGTGTCCGCGATACCTTCTTTCAAAAGCGCTGCAAGGCGCTTCCGGATGTCACGGCGGATTACTACGCCCAGCGCTCTTTGGGGTATAACCCTGGCGAGCTGCGGCAGGTATTTCAGGACATAGAGCGCGATATAACCCGCCAGCTGGGTACTTTTAACCCGGTTGGGCAAATTATGCGTCGTATGTGCCGTGAATACCGCATGGTGATTCGCATGCTTGAGGCGCGCGGTAACGCAGATTTTGGTTTGATTTCGCAGGAGCTCTATGGCGCAGCCTCAGATGCTTTTCATGCGGGTGATCCCACGCTGACCGATTTGGGCATCGCTTTGAGTGAGTCGTTGAGCAATATTGCTCGTACCGACATCGCCCGCGAGCCCAAAACCATTGCGGCGGCTGACGCGGTAGATATCCTGCAGGGTCGTATGAACGAGGCCTTTCCGGACGATCAGGCAGTGCGAGTGTTTGAGTCCGACGGCATTGTTGCCGACGCCGCCGCTGGCGCGGATTACATCAAAATTCGCAGCGATGCTAAATTCAACCAACGTGATCTGAATATTCTTGCTGTGCACGAGGGTATGGTGCACGTTGCAACCAGCCTGAATGGTCAACATCAACCCATCTGCACCTTCCTGGCCAAGGGGCCACCGTCTTCAACGGTGACTCAAGAAGGCTTGGCCATTCTTATGGAAGTGCTGACCTTTAACTCTTATCCGGCGCGCTTGCGCAAGCTGACCGACCGTACCCGTGCAATCCAGATTGCCGAGACCGGCGGTGACTTCATGGATGTGTTTCAGTTCTATCGTGACGAAGGCTACTCGCGCGAAGATGGCTACAACAACGCCAGTCGGGTGTTCCGCGGCTCCAGCAGCAGCGGCCTGCCGTTCACCAAGGATCTGGTGTACCTCAAGGGTTTTATCCTGACCTACAACTACATCCAGCTGGCCGTACGCAAGGGCAAGCTACAGCAGATCCCTTTGCTGTTCTGCGGTAAGACTACCTTGGAAGACATGCGCACCTTGAATCAGTTGGTAGAGGAGGGCTTGGTGGTACCACCTCGTTACTTACCCGCGCCCTTCGCCGATCTGAATGCGTTGAGTGCCTGGATGTGTTTTTCCGGGTTCTTGAATAACCTGAGTCTGGAGCGAGTCGAAGCTGACTACGCCAATATCCTATAACTGGAGCTGTTGATGTCGGAGTCCCAGGAAGCAAGCAAGTTACCGCTCATTTTGACGGCGATTGGTACGGTCATTTTTACCGTACTGGTACTGCATCTTTATGGTTATCTAAGTTTTGTCCAGCCTGAAGAAGGCATGGAGCTGGAAGACTATCGTTTGGTCACCGTTGGTTCGGAAGAGGCTGGTCAGTTACGCAGCAATCCAGCCAAACATGAAGCCGAATGTGTAGACGGCATTTTGGTGTTGCACGCCAGCCACATGAACGGTCTGGCCGGTGTGCTCAAAGACAGCCGTGACCGTGTTGTGCGTTGTATTGAGCAGACAGTACCGGCGGCCAAGTAACCATGGCTGAGCGACGCATTGAGCTGGAGCCAGGTTGGCTGGCGGCACTGGAAGGCGAGTTCTACAAGCCCTACATGCAGTCTCTGAAGGCGTTTTTGCAGGCTGAAAAAACCGCCGGCAAAGTCGTTTATCCGCCGGGGCCGCTGATTTTTAATGCGTTGAACTCAACACCGCTGGATCAGGTCAAGGTGGTGATAATCGGCCAGGACCCTTATCACGGTGATGGTCAAGCACACGGCTTAAGCTTCTCGGTGCCGCCAGGTGTGCGGCCGCCACCGTCGCTGAAAAATATCTTCAAGGAATTGCAGCGCGATCTGGATCTGCCGATTGCGGAGCATGGTTGCCTGCAATCCTGGGCCAGCCAAGGTGTGTTGTTGCTCAATGCGGTGCTTACCGTGGAGCAAGCCAATGCTGGGGCGCATGCCAATCGAGGCTGGGAAGTATTTACCTCAAAGATAATTGAGGTGGTCAGTCAGCAGTATAGTCATCGCGTTTTCATGCTCTGGGGCAACTATGCTCAGCGCAAAGGGCAGCAGATTGACGAGACACGTCACTGCGTTCTCAAGTCGGTACATCCTTCCCCCTTGTCAGCTCATCGTGGTTTTATCGGTAATGGCCACTTTTCCGCTGCAAACGACTATCTTGTAGAGCAGGGCATGTCGCCTGTGGATTGGCGTCTACCCGCTGCCGAATAATCCCCCTGATTGTCTCTGGAGGTGTTATGGAACATGCATTGCAACCCTACACTGCACTGGTCCCGCGCACAGATAAGTTGGTTGTACAGAAGGTGGGCCACACTGCGTTGGTGACCATCGATAATCCACCGGCCAATACTTGGGATTCGGACACCTTGCACGGTTTGCCTGAGCTGGTCAGGCACCTGACCCGTGACAGCGATATCTATGCATTGGTAATCACCGGGCGCGGCGAACGATTTTTCTCCGCCGGTGCAGACCTGAATATGTTTGCCGATGGCGACCCTGCTCACGCACGAGATATGGCCCGTTTGTTCGGTGAGGCTTTTGAGGCGCTACGGGATTTTACCGGGGTATCCATCGCGGCGATCAACGGTTATGCCTTGGGCGGTGGTTTGGAGTGCGCCTTGGCGTGTGATATTCGGATCGCCGAGCGGCAGGCGCAGCTGGGTTTGCCTGAAACCAGCGTTGGCTTGCTGCCATGTGCTGGCGGAACCCAGGCCTTGGCTTGGCTGGTAGGTGAGGGCTGGGCCAAACGCATGATTCTATGTGGTGAGCAGGTTGACGGCGTGCGTGCCGAGCGAATCGGTTTGGTTGAGGAGTGTGTTGAGCAGGGGCAGGCATTGGGCGTCGCATTACGCCTGGCAGCTCAAGTAGGACGCCAAAGCCCAGCAGCGGTGCGTTATAGCAAGGAGCTGATACAGGGTGCGCGGCAGCAACCGATGAACAGCATGTTGCCGAAAGAGCGCGAGCGCTTTGTTGATCTCTTTGCTCTGGAAGATACCCGCGAAGGTGTTAATGCCTTTCTGAATAAACGCCCGCCACAATGGACGGGAAAATAAGGCGAGTGCAGCGGCTGTTTAACCCAGCAGCTGCATGGCGGCTTCCATCTCGGCGGAGAGATCTTCGTCTTCCTGCTCTTCGCTTGAGTTGAGACCCAGCTTGGCGAAGGAGGCGATGTCGCTCCAATCCATTTGCGCATAGGGATGCGTGCTGCCAGCCAGTGACTGCAGCATGGCCACTTGCACGACGTCGGCGTAGTCCACGCTGGTTGAGTCGCGCTGGAAGTCCAGATGCTCAGTGGGAATATGGCGCAGCGGCTGAGGGAAGTCCCAGGCCTGCAAAATGCGGTCGCCGAGGATCGGGTGAATTTTTTCGATTACCAGGTTCAGGCTGAATGAATCCCGCAGTAATTGGTTGTTCTCTTCTGCGTAACTAAGAATTGGAAGAACGCCGATTTGGTGTACCAGTCCGCCCAAGGTGGCTTGATCTGGCTTAAGGCGCGTGTAATGACGGCACAACACATGGCTGATACCGGCAACTTCAGTGCTGCGGTTCCAGACTTCACGCATTTTGCGGTCGATCACGTCGGAGGTCGCTTGGAACATCTGTGCCATTGCCAGGCCAGTGGCCAAGTTGGCGGTGTAGGTGATACCCATGCGGTTGACGGCCATCGACAGGTCGGTAATTTCCTGGCGGCTGCGCAGTAGCGGACTGTTGACTACTTTGATCAAGCGCGCGCTGAGGGCCGCATCGTTACTGATCTCTTTGACTAAGTGAGGAATGCTGACGTTCGGGTCTTCCGCAGCCTCGCGTACACGTAAGGCCACTTCAGGCAGGGTAGGCAGCACCAGCTGGTCTTTTTCTATCGCCTGGATCAGTTCTTCTTGTACACGTTGTGCCAGATCTGTCATGGGTAGTCCTTTAGTGATTGCTACTGCGCAGCCTCTTCGTTGGCTGTGAGCTCTGATTCGTAGGGCAGGTCGCCGAGCGTTACTAGTGGCCCTTGGCTATCTCCTGCGCTCAATGTGACCGATTGTGCCGCATCTTTCTGCAAAACAGCCAGCATTTCTACTCGCTGGCGTCCCTTGGCTGAAATCACGACTTCGCCTACTGTTTTTCCGCTGTCGCCATTGATGATGGGTGTTCCTGCATCGGGCGGTACGTCGCCTGCCATCAGCAACCGATACATGCGGCGTTTGAGCTTGCCGAGGTATTGCATGCGCGCAACGATTTCCTGCCCGGTGTAACAGCCTTTCTTAAAGCTCACGCCGCCCAGTTGCTGCATGTTCAGCATCTGCGGGATAAAAAGCTCTAGAGTGGGCCCGGTCACTTGGCCGATGCCAGCCTGGATCTGCCTGAGCAGCCAGTGATTGGTGCTATCTGCATTGCTGTGCCGCAGCAATTGATCTGTGACCTCCAGTGCGTTTTCTGCGCTTAACCAGATTTCACAGGCCCCATCGGACAGACGTAGTACGCGCGCGCGAGTTTGTACGCTGAGCTGATTGGCTTCAGCTGGTAGCTGCAATGCAGCGGCGGCAAGGGTTTGCTCTATAGCTTCTCCCCACAACCCAAGACGGATCCAGTGATCGGATTGGTCGCTCAGGGCGGTTTTGAAAAACGCCGCGTATTTGCCGAGGTCTGCCAGCTGCGGTGCTATCAGTTCGCGCGCCATGCTGAGCAAGAAACCGGAGTCTGTGCGCTGAAGGCGAAAGCTGGACTGCATACGCCCCTTAGGGTTGCAGCGTGCGCCAAGCGTGCTCTGATCCGGCGCAAGCTTTGCTGCATCGCAGGTCAACTGGCCTTGCAGAAAACGCTCGGCGTCCTGGCCATCCACCGCGATTACCCCTTCATGCGTCAGCCAGCAGAGGCTGGTGCCAGTGTTCTCGGAGTCGGTGTTGCCAAAGCGCTGGCTTAGCTCGGTGGCGATAGTGGAGAGTGCAGTCATGCCGAAGATTGTTCCCTTTGGGGTTGTTGATACATCATAGGGGCTATGCTGGGTGCTTGTCAGGCGCCGGTGCCGTTATAATGCGGTTTTTGTACTGCAGTTCAATCCTTAGTGTGGAGTTGCCGATGTCGGCCGATATAGAAGTGAAGCGTTTATACTGGCATAGCCGTCGCGGCATGCTGGAGCTTGATGTGTTGTTGATACCTTTTTTACAAGAGGCCTATCCAACGCTGGAAGCCGCTGACAAAGAGCTCTATCGATTGTTGCTGGAATCAGAAGACCAAGACATGTTCGGCTGGTTCATGCAACGCAACGAGCCCGATGACCCTGGTTTGAAGCGCATCGTGAGGATGATATTGGATCGTGTACAGCCAAACTGATTATCTCGTTATGTCTCGCCAGCCATCGCGTTGGTTAGCCGTGTTATTGCTCGCCAGCAGTTTGTTGGCTTGCCTGGCGGTATACCAGAGTGCGCTCAGCCTGTTGCCACGCATTTTGTGTGTTTTGCTGGTGTGCAGTTATGCGCTCTGGATTTGGCCGCGGCAGATTAGCCTCCAGCACCCGCATTCGGTGACCGGGCTGCGGTTTGATAGTGATGGATGGCATATTTTGCGCCGTGATGGCTCGGAGGCTGCGGCGCAATTGCTGGCTGATACCTATGTTAGTGCCATGCTCACAGTGGTGCGGTTACGTGAGCAGGGCCGCTGGCGCGCCGTATTGGTGGTGTTGGCCAGCGACGCGGCGTCGGAAGAGAGCCTGCGTCGCTTGCGTTTGCGCTTACGCTTTAGTCGGCAGCGCTGGGCGGTTGTAGAATAGTATCCAGCGCTTCGTCCAGTTGGCCTGGGTAATCTAGGGTGTAGTGTAGCCCGCGGCTTTCCTGGCGCTGCATGGCCGATTGGATGATCAGGTCGGCCACTTGCGCCAGGTTTCTTAACTCCAAGAGATCCCGGCTGACGCGGTAGTTGCTGTAGAACTCGTGAATTTCCCCGCGCAACATATCCACTCGGTGCTTGGCGCGCTGCAAACGCTTTGACGTGCGCACTATGCCTACGTAATCCCACATAAAGCGGCGTAGCTCATCCCAGTTGTGCGAGATGATGACGTCCTCGTCGGAGTCGGTTACCTGGCTTTCATCCCAGTGCGGCAAATCATGTGGCATATCCACTTGATCAAGCTGCGCGAGGATATCTTTGCTGGCAGAGCGGCCATAAACAATGCACTCCAACAGCGAATTGCTGGCCATGCGGTTGGCGCCATGCAGCCCGGTGAAACTGGTTTCTCCGATGGCATAGAGTTGTTGTACGTCGGTGCGCCCGTTGGGCTCAACCATCACGCCGCCGCAGGTGTAGTGCGCGGCAGGTACTACCGGAATGGGTTCGCGGGTAATGTCGATGCCGAACGCCAGGCAGCGCTCATGCACTGTCGGGAAGTGGCTGCGAATGAAGTCTGCGGGCTTGTGAGTGATGTCGAGGTACACGCAGTCAAGGCCCAGGCGTTTCATTTCGTGGTCTATAGCGCGCGCCACAATGTCGCGCGGCGCCAGCTCGGCGCGCTCATCAAAGCGCGGCATAAAGCGCTCCCCGTTGGGGAGCTTGAGCAGCGCGCCCTCACCGCGCAGGGCCTCGGTGACCAGAAAGCTTTTGGCTTTAGGGTGATATAGGCAAGTTGGGTGGAATTGATTGAATTCCATATTGGCCACCCTGCAGCCGGCTCGCCATGCCATGGCGATACCGTCGCCTGAGGCGCTGTCTGGATTGCTGGTGTAGAGATAAACCTTGCTGGCGCCGCCGGTGGCCAGCACGGTAAAGCGCGCAGCGACTGTTTCCACATGACCGTTGGAGCGGTTGAGGATATAGGCGCCAAGGCATCGGTTACCGGGGCGTCCCAGCTTCTGCGTAGTGATTAGGTCGACCGCGACGCGATTGTCCAGCAGCTCGATATTGCTGTGGGCTTCGGCGCGTTTTAGCAGCGTGTTGAAAATAGCGGCACCAGTGGCGTCAGCCGCGTGGATGATGCGCCTGTGGCTGTGGCCGCCTTCGCGGGTAAGGTGAAAATCATCTGCCTCGCTGCCATCCTCGCGTCGCTCGCGGGTGAAAGGTACGCCTTGTTCAACCAGCCAGCCAATAGCATCGCGACTGTCACCGACTATTTGCCTTACTGCGTCTTCGTGGCAAAGCCCACCGCCGGCAATCAGGGTGTCTTGTACGTGAGCGTCTACGGTGTCGCTGTCATCCAGCACCGCGGCCACTCCGCCTTGAGCCCAGAAAGTAGAGCCTTCTGATAGTTGACCCTTGCTGAGCACCGCCACCCGCAGGTTGCTGGCCAGATGTAGAGCAAGCGTGAGACCGGCAGCGCCGCTACCAATCACCAGTACGTCATATTCCTGTTGCTGCGTCATAATCTCTCGTCTTGCCATTGGCGGGCGCAAAATGCGCGGTCACGACGACCTAGTATATAGAAGCTGTCTGCCTCACAATACTGCCTGCCGCCAGTCTCATCGCGGTCTGCCGGCCTGGTTCTAGCTCAATGATGGCTATTTGCATATCATGGCGGAACTTTTTGCAGCAAGCCGGCTCCTATTTTCGTGCCTGAGTGAGGGGAGAACTTTTGGTTACATCTTGGGTCTACCATAGCAACGTAGTCGGGTTGCCCTGTGAATTACCGGGGCGACGACATGACTGAGCAGAGCGACCAGCAGTTGGTCGAACGTGTTCAGAAAGGTGATAAACGAGCTTTTGATCTGCTGGTATTGAAGTATCAGCATAAAATTCTGGCCTTGGTCACGCGCTTTGTGCATGACACGCACGAGGCTCAGGATGTTGCTCAGGAAGCGTTTATCAAAGCTTACCGAGCATTGCCGAATTTTCGCGGCGATAGCGCGTTTTACACTTGGCTGTACCGTATTGCGATCAATACGGCCAAGAATTATTTGGTGGCGCGCAATCGGCGTCCGCCGGATTCCGACATAGCGGCGGATGAAGCAGAGTTCTATGAGGGTGACAGCATTCTCAAGGATATTCATTCGCCAGAACGCGAGATGTTGTGCAATGAGATTGAACAAGTAGTCAATCGCACACTCTTACAATTGCCGGATGATTTAAGAACGGCTTTGACCTTGCGGGAATTTGAAGGTTTGAGCTATGAAGATATTGCCAATGTGATGTCTTGCCCAGTCGGTACCGTAAGGTCCCGGATTTTTAGGGCTCGAGAAGCAATAGATAAAGCACTGAAGCCCTTATTGGAAGATTGATGGGTATTCAGCGGCGTAACGCAGCGAGCCCCTTGGGCCATTAGCAGAGGTACAGCGATGAGAAGCGAAATCTTGCAGGAGTCTCTTTCCGCCCTCATGGATAACGAGGCTGACGATCTGGAAGTGCGCCGTGTTCTGCAGGCCACTGCTCAGGATTCCGCTCTACGTGGCACTTGGGGGCGCTATCAGATGGCGCGTTCTGTGCTGCATAAAGAGCATTGGCAGCCTTCAGTGGGTAGCTCGGTAGATTTAACTGCCGGCATAGCTGCCGCTCTGCGCGATGAGCCTGAGCTGCAAATGCAAGCTGAATCAGCTGCGCCAGTGCGCTCAGGCTTGTGGCGCAACATGACACGAGTTGCCGTTGCTGCATCGGTAACCATGGCTGTGCTGGTTGGCGTTCGCATGGTTAATCAAGGCGATGTGCCACAGCAGCAAACCTTGGCTGCGACTGAGTCTGTTGTCGCTCCCAGTTTTGCCGCGACGGGCAGTGCTGCTCATTCCGGTGCTGTGTTGGCTGGTTACTCACAACAGCCAGGCGTGAGTGCTGAGCCTATATCGTCTGCGCAAGCTCCTTCTGCTTGGCATGAGCAGCGTATTGGTCGCTATCTGCGCGAGCACGCCGAAAATAGTGCGCAGTTTTCATCGCCTCAGCTGGTTCCTTACGCACGTGCGGCCAGCATAGAAGGACGATAGTTGTGATAGCAAAGCGCACTTTGGGCTGTTGGTGCATCGCAGCCCTTCTGGTCTCGCCGGCGGCATTGGCGAATGACGCCGGAAGCTGGCTGCAGCGAATGTCAGAAGCCGGCAGCCAAGTGAGCTATAAAGGAGCGTTCGTTTACGAGCGCTCCGGTAGTTTTTCTACTCATCAGGTGTGGCACCAAACAGCTAATAATGTGGTTACCGAAAGGCTGCTACAGGCTGATGGCGAACCCCATGAGTGGGTGCGCCGTGATGGGCACGTACAGTGCGCTAGTTCTTATTCCGCAGGCCCGATCTGGGACGCTTCTTCGCAACCTGCGCAAGACCCCGAATTGCTTGAACAGTGGTATTCCCTCGAACTCCTCGGCACAACACGTGTTGCTGGACGTGCGGCCACCGTCGTGGCAATTAAACCGCGTGACGAATATCGCTACGCCTATGAGTTGTATCTCGACAGTGATACTGGCCTCTTGCTCAAGTCGTTGGTAATTAACGAACGCGCCACGTTGTTAGAGCGCTTTCAGTTTACCGACCTTTCCTACAAAGATATCCCTGACTCAAGCGTGGCACCCGGCTCCGGTTGCTTGCAAGTTGACGTTACCCTGAAAAGCCAAGAAAACAGCAACGGCGAAAGTTGGGAGCCTGGCTGGCTACCACCGGGTTTCACCGGAGGAGAGCAAGATGTTCGTGCTTTCTCTGTTGATGAAGAGCCCGTATCCAGTCGTGTTTACACGGATGGCATGGCGCGGTTCACTGTTTTCGTCGAACCGCTTGGCGAAGAACGGCTAGCGGACGATTTGCGTGCCCAGCTTGGGCCTACTGTTGCAGTAAGTCGCAAACTTAAGGCTAAAGATGGCGCGTTTTTGGCTACTGTGGTGGGTGAAATTCCACCCGCAGCAGCTGAACGTATCGCGGCCTCCTTTGCCCAGCCGGCGGAGTCTGTGCAGTGATTGAGGAGCGTGGCCGGGTTCTCAGTATGGAATCGGGCGCGGTCTGGGTAACGACTATTCGTTCCAGTACCTGCGGCAGTTGCCAGGCTAAGGCCGGTTGTGGGCACGCGTTACTACAGAAACTAGGCACACGTTCGTCCCAGGGATTTGTTCGGGCATTGACCGAACAAACTTGGCAGATAGGCGAAGAGGTGATTATCGGCGTGCCCGAGAATGCCGTGGTGCGCAGCGCCATGTGGGCTTATTTGGTACCGTTGGTTGGTTTGTTTACTGCTGCGCTCACAGCGCAAGCCTTAGGTTGCTCAGAACCAATGATGATTTTGCTTGCGGCGGTAGGTTTGCTTGCAGGCTTTGCAGTAGTGCGTTGGCACGACCGTAAGGTACAGCAGGATCCGCAGTTGCATCCTCAAGTTATTGCCCGCGCTAGCCCTTCGGTGGTGCTGGTGTCAGCACACCAAGAAGACTGGTAAGGCTTTAGGTTTTCTCGATTTTTCATCAGGAGAAAAAACGCATATGTTGTCAGCACGACGTTGGGTAGCAGCTACTGCAGGTGCCGTTCTACTGGGATGGCAATCACTGGTTTTGGCGGTGGATTTACCAGACTTTACCGAGTTGGTAGAGGAGGCTTCTCCCGCTATTGTTAATATCAGCACCAAGCAGAACCCCTCGGCCACTCCGGCCGGCGGAGTGCAAAGCATGCCTGATATGGAAGGTATGCCGCCTTTGTTTCGCGAGTTCTTTGAGCGCAGCTTTCCTCAGTCACCTTCACCTCGTGAGCATCAGGCGCCGCAATCACTCGGCTCGGGCTTTATTATCTCTAAAGATGGTTATGTGCTGACCAATAATCATGTCATCGCGGATGCGGATGAAATTTACGTGCGCTTGTCTGATCGCTCTGATCGCCGGGAAATGGAAGCCAAGCTGGTTGGCGCTGATCCGCGCTCTGATTTGGCGTTATTGAAAATTGATGCTGGCGATGATTTGCCGGTGGTCAAAATAGGCAAGTCTGCCGACCTCAAACCCGGCGAGTGGGTGCTGGCGATTGGCTCTCCGTTCGGTTTCGACTATTCGGTAACTCAGGGTATTGTGAGTGCGAAAGGGCGCAGCCTGCCTAACGAAAATTATGTCCCTTTTATTCAGACTGATGTAGCAATCAACCCCGGTAACTCGGGCGGCCCGCTGTTCAATCTTGACGGTGAAGTGGTGGGTATTAACTCACAGATATTCACCCGTTCAGGCGGGTTTATGGGGCTTTCCTTTGCTATTCCCATGGATGTGGCGATGGATGTAGTCGAGCAGCTCAAGGCAACGGGTAGCGTACAGCGCGGCTGGTTGGGTGTAGTGATTCAGGAGATCAACAAGGATCTTGCCGAGTCGTTTGAGCTGCCTAAGCCTGCTGGTGCGTTGGTTGCGCAAATCATGCCTGGCGGCCCTGCCGACAAAGGGGGGTTGAAAGTGGGTGACGTGATCATGGCGTTCAACGGCCAGGAAATTAACCGCTCATCCGACCTGCCACACGCCGTTGGCCGTGTTCGCCCGGGCAGTGACGCAAGCATGGTTGTGATGCGCGACAAATCACGCAAAACCTTGACCATGACGATCGGTAGCCTGCCTGAAGACGATAATATCGCAGCCTTGGATGATGCCGAGTCACAGGCGCCATCCAAGACGGATAACCGCTTGGGTGTCAGTGTGGTCGAGCTCAGCGCCGAGCAGAAGAAAAATCTGGATATTCACACGGGCGTTGTCGTGCGAGAGGTAACCAAAGGGCCGGGTGCGATGGTCGGTTTGCGTGCGGGCGATATTATCACCAACTTGGATAACCAATCGGTCGACTCAGTTGCCAGCTTCGAAAGTATTGCCAAGGATTTGCCGAGCAACCGTTCGGTATCCATGCGGGTGATCCGCCAGGGTCGTGCCAGCTACATTACCTTCCGCTTGTCCGAGTAATTTGGACTCTCGCAGTATCCGCTGGGCGGCGTTTTTTGCGTCTGCCAGCGGCTAGCGCTGTGATAGCACCGCCTTCTGTAATCAGGTACACTCGCCGGCTGTTTTCGGGGGATTTTTGCCCCGCCCTTCGCCATATCTGGCAACTACGTCTGGATGATCCGCGCTGTGAGTGACCTGAGCTTAATACGTAATTTTTCCATCATTGCCCATATCGACCACGGAAAATCGACCCTGGCTGATCGATTTATCCAGATTTGTGGTGGCTTGAGCGAGCGTGAAATGGAGGCTCAGGTACTGGATTCAATGGATCTGGAACGTGAGCGCGGTATTACCATTAAGGCGCACAGCGTTACGCTTTATTACACAGCTAAAGACGGAAAAACGTATCAGCTGAACTTTATTGACACTCCTGGCCACGTCGATTTTCACTACGAAGTCAGCCGATCTTTGGCGGCTTGTGAAGGGGCGTTGTTGGTTGTCGATGCGGCGCAAGGTGTTGAAGCGCAGTCGGTGGCGAACTGCTATACCGCGATCGAGCAGGGCCTAGAGGTCATGCCGGTGCTAAATAAGATCGACCTGCCGCAGGCTGAGCCAGAGCGCGTGAAGGCCGAGATCGAAAGCGTGATTGGTATTGATGCTACTGATGCGGTGTCGTGCAGCGCCAAGAGCGGTATCGGTGTAGAGGACGTGCTCGAAGCGCTGATCAAGGCTATTCCTGCACCCGAAGGCGAGATTCAAGCACCGCTACAAGCGTTGATTATCGACTCCTGGTTCGACAACTATCTTGGCGTCGTGTCCTTGGTCCGGGTTAAGCATGGCCGCATCAAGAAGGGTGACAAAGTGTTGGTGAAGTCCACCGGCAAACTGCATCAAGTCGACAGCGTTGGTGTATTCAACCCCAAGCACTCTGAAACCGCGGATCTGAAAGCTGGCGAAGTGGGCTTCATCATTGCTGGCATCAAGGATATTCATGGCGCTCCAGTGGGCGACACTCTGACGCTTGCTGCCACCCCTGATGTCGACATGCTGCCGGGCTTTAAAAAGGTCAAACCGCAGGTTTACGCTGGTTTGTTCCCGGTCAGCTCGGACGATTTCGAAGATTTCCGTGAGGCACTGCAAAAGCTGACGCTGAACGATGCTGCGTTGCAGTTTGAGCCGGAAAGCTCGGAAGCACTCGGTTTTGGTTTCCGCATTGGCTTCCTTGGCATGCTGCATATGGAGATTATTCAAGAGCGGCTGGAGCGTGAGTACGATCTTGATCTGATTACAACGGCGCCAACGGTTGTGTTCGAGGTGCTGAAAAAGGACGGTGGGCTTATCTACGTTGATAACCCCTCGCACTTGCCGGATCCATCTATGATTCAAGAGATGCGCGAGCCTATCGTGCGGGCTAATATTCTGGTGCCACAGGATCATCTCGGCAGCGTTATTACCCTATGTATCGATAAGCGCGGCGTGCAGCACGACATGATATTTCTCGGCACCCAGGTTCAGGTTATCTATGATCTGCCGATGAATGAGGTGGTACTTGATTTCTTCGACCGCCTTAAGTCGGTTAGCCGTGGTTATGCCTCACTTGATTATAGCTTTGACCGTTTTCAGTCGGCCAATTTGGTGCGTCTGGATGTGATGATTAATGGCGAAAAAGTCGACGCCTTGGCGTTGATCGTGCACCGTGAGGCGGCGGCCTCTAAAGGTCGTCAGCTGGTTGAGAAAATGCGCGAACTGATTCCTCGGCAGATGTTCGATGTGGCTATTCAAGCGGCGATGGGTGGCCAGATTGTGGCGCGCTCAACGGTCAAAGCATTGCGCAAGAACGTAATTGCCAAATGCTATGGTGGTGATGCCAGCCGCAAGAAAAAGCTGCTTGAAAAGCAGAAGGCCGGTAAGAAACGCATGAAGCAGGTAGGTAACGTAGAAATTCCGCAGGATGCCTTCCTCGCGGTGCTCAAGGTAGACAACTAGGGGCGTTAAGCGTACACGATGATGCATATCAATTTCCCGCTGGTGCTGGTTCTGGCCGTCGCTATCAGCGGTTTTCTTGCTTTGATCGATTTGTTGTTTCTTGCTCCGCGTCGCCGTCGTGCGATCGCTAATTACGAGTCTCAGGTCGATGTGGGAGACCCGCAAACCGTTGAGAAACTGAACAAGGAGCCGCTGCTAGTTGAGTACGGCAAGTCCTTTTTCCCGGTATTGGCCGTCGTTCTGGTACTGCGCTCTTTTCTGGTCGAGCCTTTCCAAATCCCTTCTGGTTCAATGAAGCCTACCTTGCAAGTAGGTGATTTCATTCTGGTTAACAAGTTTGCTTATGGCATCCGCTTGCCGGTTGCGGACGTCAAGGTTATCCCTATTGGTGACCCGCAGCGTGGCGATGTTATGGTCTTTCGTTACCCTAACGATCCGACTATCAACTACATCAAGCGAGTCGTAGGTTTGCCAGGCGATCATATCCGCTATGCGGATAAACAACTTTACGTGAACGGCAAAAAGGTTGAGCACGAGTTGGTTGATATCATCTCTGATGATGAAGTGCCGGCGGGCCACCCGTTGCAGGCTTTGGCGAATGCGGCTATATATCGTGAGCAACTGGGTGAAGCCAGTCATCTGATCCGCCAGAAGCAGTTGTCGCAAACGCCGCCGGAAAAAGAGTGGACGGTGCCCGCAGGGCACTACTTCATGATGGGTGACAATCGCGACAATTCAAACGACAGTCGTTATTGGCACGCCGACGATATGCCCAGAGAGTTGTGGGGAATGGTCCCGGACAACTATATTGTGGGTAAGGCCTTTGCAGTTTGGATGCACTGGCCGGAACCCAAGCTGAGCAATCTGCCGAGTTTTTCCAGTGTAGCCTTGATCCACTAAAGATCGGGTGGCAGTTGTCAACATAACATCAACAACGGACGTACGAGGTTATTATGCGCCACTCTCAGAAAGGGGCATCGTTTTTTGGCTGGTTGGCAGTTATTGCACTGCTGATATTTGCGCTGGTCATCGCGATGAAGCTGGTTCCGATTTACATGGACCATTTTGCACTACGCAATATTGTCACTTCGATCAATGAAGATCCGAGTGTCAAAATTCGTTCTTTGCGCGATCTTAACTCCTTGATCGATAAGGGCATGCAGATCAACAGCATCCGTGACATTGATGCTAAAGAAGCAATCAAGGTCACCGCCAGCGGCAATGATGCCTACACCGTGGTAATCAAATACGAACAGCGTGCGCCTATGTTCAATACAGTGGACTTGCTGGTTCATTTTGATGAAACCCATATTGTTAGACCCTTAAAGTGACCGATAAGCTAGACCGACTTGAACGTAAGATAGGCTATCAATTCAAGGACCAGGACCTGCTGGTACTGGCCTTGACTCACCGCAGTCTCGGTGGCCGAAATAACGAAAGACTGGAGTTTCTCGGCGATTCAATACTGAATTTCGTTGCTGCCGATATGCTCTTTCAACACTTCCCACAAGCGCGTGAGGGGCAGCTTTCTCGGCTGCGCGCGCGCTTGGTCAAGGGGGTTACCTTGGCCGAGCTGGCCATTGGCTTTGAGCTGGGCGAGTACCTCCGCCTTGGCTCGGGTGAGCTTAAAAGCGGCGGCTTTCGTCGCGAATCCATCCTCGCTGATGCCACTGAAGCTATTATCGGTGCGATTTACCTCGATACTGGCATGGAGGCAGCGCGTGAGCGCGTGCTGCACTGGCTGACCGCGCATATTTCCACCTTGACGTTGGTGGATAACAACAAAGATCCGAAAACCCGGCTGCAGGAGTTTCTGCAGTCGCGGCAATGCGAATTGCCTCGTTATGAGGTGATCGAGAGTAGTGGTGAAGCCCACTGCCGAACTTTTAAAGTGGATTGTAAGGTCGACCTACTGGCGGAGCCCACCTTTGGTGATGGCAACAGCCGAAGACTGGCCGAACAACGGGCGGCCCAACTAGCCCTAATTGCCTTGGGCGTGGAGAAAGCAGATGACTGAAGTCGCTAGCCGTTGTGGTTATGTTGCCATTGTAGGCCGTCCCAACGTCGGCAAGTCGACCTTGTTGAACCATATTCTGGGTCAGAAACTGGCGATTACCTCTCGTAAGCCGCAAACCACGCGCCACACAATGCTGGGTATCAAAACCGAGGATGCGGTGCAGGCGATCTATGTGGATACACCCGGTTTGCACAAAGAGAATGAGAGGGCTCTCAACCGCTTCATGAATAAGAGTGCCAGCCAAGCGCTGCGTGATGTGGATGTGGTGCTCTTTGTGGTGGACCGTACGCGCTGGACAGACGAGGACCAGATGGTCTTTGATCGGGTGCAGTATGTCACTTGCCCCATCTTGTTGGTGGTCAACAAAGTTGACCGCATGGATGACAAAAGCGACATCCTGCCGCATTTGGAATGGCTTGCTAGCCAATTACCGAATGCCGAGGTAGTGCCGGTTTCTGCATTGCATGGCCGTAATATCGAGGTTCTGGAAAAGCTGATCGCTGAACGCCTGCCGGAAAGTGAGCACATTTTCCCGGAAGATCAGTTGACCGATCGTAGCTCGCGTTTTCTCGCCGCAGAGCTGGTGCGCGAGAAAGTCATGCGTCAGTTAGGTGCTGAAATTCCGTACCAGGTTGCGGTCGAGATTGAGCAGTTCAAGCAGGAAGGCAAGATATTGCACATTCACGCGTTGATTTTGGTTGAACGCGATGGCCAGAAGAAGATCATCATTGGCGACAGCGGCGAGCGGTTGAAGAAGATTGGCCAAGAGGCGCGCCTGGATATGCAGAAGTTGTTCGGCAGTAAAGTAATGCTGCATCTGTGGGTCAAGGTTCGTCGCGGCTGGTCGGATGATGAGCGCGCGCTGAGCTCGTTGGGCTATCGTTTCGACGCCTGATTCGGCGCCGACGCCATGTCATTCGATCTGCAGCCGGCCTACGTTTTGCACAGCCGCCCTTACCGCGACAGCAGCGCACTGGTTGATTTGCTGACGCTACGCGAAGGTATGCAGCGCGTAGTGTGGCGCGGTGCCAAGCGCGGCAAGGGCATCAAGCCGCAACCGTTTACGCCCTTGCTGTTGAGCTTGTATGGGCGAGGTGATCTCAAAACGTTGCGGCAGGCCGAGGTGGCAGGCGGCCACGTGAGGCTGCAGGGAGAAGCCCTGTTCAGTGGGCTCTATCTCAATGAGCTGCTGGTACGTCTCTTGTCCGGTGGTGACCCCCAAACCCTTTTATTTGCTGCTTATCAAACTGCGTTGGAACAGCTGGCGGCTGAACGAGCGGTGGAGCCCGTGCTGCGTGAGTTCGAATGGCAGTTGTTGAGTCTATTGGGCTATGGCTTCAGCTTGCAGACAGATGCGCTGGGTGAACCCCTGTCTTGCGCGGCACTCTATCTTTGGGATGCAGAGCAGGGTTTGCAGCGCACTGAGAGCCAGCAGCCGGGTTTATTGCCGGGTGCAGGCTTGCTGGCCATGTCGAGCGGTGACTGGCAGCATCCAGCCGCGTTGCATACGGCAAAGCGATTAATGCGCAAGGCGCTGGCAGTTCACCTTGGTGATCGCCCGTTGATGAGTCGTCAGCTGTTTGCCGCTAAACCCTAAATTTTCTTGGTGGTAGTTGATCACCATCGGTGACAGGAGATATCCAGCATGAGTCAAAACAGTCGTGTGTTGCTCGGGGTAAATATCGATCACATTGCTACCTTGCGTCAGGCCCGAGGTACCCGCTACCCCGACCCGGTCCAAGCTGCTATTGAGGCAGAGCAGGCTGGCGCCGACGGTATCACTGTGCACCTACGCGAAGACCGCCGGCATATCCAGGAACGCGATGTGCTGTTGCTGGCAGAAGTACTGCAAACGCGGATGAACTTCGAGATGGCGGTCACTGACGAGATGATCGCTTTCGCTATAAAGCTGCGGCCAGCGCATGTGTGTTTGGTGCCCGAGCGCCGGGAGGAGCTGACTACCGAAGGCGGGCTGGATGTCTGCGGTAACGAAGCCCGAGTGCAGTCGGCGGTTGAGCGCTTGTCCGGCGCCGGATCGGAAGTCTCGTTATTTATTGACCCCGACGCCCGTCAGATCGAAGCGGCCAAGCGGGTTGGTGTTCCGGTCATTGAACTGCACACGGGCCATTATGCAGATACCGAAGGTGCTGAGCAGCAAGATGCGCTTAAGCGCATTCAGGTTGCAGTTACCTACGCGCGCAAGTTGGGTCTGGTGGTGAATGCAGGTCACGGCTTGCACTACCACAACGTGGAGCCCATTGCGGCGATACCGGGTATCAACGAACTGAACATCGGCCACGCGATCATTGCGCGCGCCCTTTTCTCAGGCCTGGTCGGTGCGGTGCAGGATATGCGCGCGCTGATTCTTGGCGCTGCCGGCCGTTCATGATTCGCGGTATTGGTACCGATTTGGTTCTGGTGTCGCGTATTGAAGCGGTGCTTGAGCGCCAAGGCGAGCGTTTTGCCAAACGCATTCTGACCGTGGCGGAATTTCAACGCTTTGCCACGCACCGCCAGCCGGCGCGCTTTCTGGCAAAGCGCTTTGCCGCCAAGGAGGCGATCCTCAAGGCGCTGGGCACCGGATTAGCTGGCGGCCTGTCATGGCAGCATATGCAGATCGATAACGATGCAGCTGGCGCGCCGCTAGTGCAATTGAGCGGCGTTGCAGCGCAGCGTCTCCAGCAGGGAGGTGGCGGCCGTATGCTGCTGTCGCTCAGTGATGAGCGCGAGCAGGCATTGGCTTTTGTGGTCTGGTCACTCGACTGAAACCGTTTCCAGTAAGTGTTCTATAGCCGTCATCAACCGCGCAATCTCGGCTGTGGTGTCATCCCCTTGCTTCAGCCTGGTTTCCGCGCGTAGGCAGCATTGGCGTAGTTCAGGTACGCCGCAATAGCGAGTGGCGCCATGCAGCTTGTGCACCGCTTCCAGCAACTCCTCCTGATCGCGGCTTTCTGCTGCCTGTGCAATACGGGTTCGTTCGGTCGGCAGGCTGAGCAACAGCATGTCCAACATTTCACGGGCCAAATCCTGTTTGCCGGCCGCCAGACGCAGGCTTTCGGCAGGGTCGAAGACCAAGGGCGCCCGAACTGCCTGCACGGGCGTGTATGGCCCTTGCTGGTCAGGCTGTTCAGTCCATTTCCGGATGCATTCGCGCAGTTGTTCGGGGCTGATAGGTTTGCTCAGATAGTCGTTCATACCGCTTTTAAGCAGTCGCCGACGTTCCTCAGCCAACGCGTGTGCGGTCAGCGCGATAATCGGAACGCTGCTTTGCCCACTGAGCTCTTCAAGTCGCCGAATTTTTTGTGTGGTTTGGCGGCCGTCCATCCCTGGCATCTGCACGTCCATAAAAATCAGGTCAAAGCGCTGATCTGTCAGCACTTCAAGTGCTTTTTCGCCACTGCTAACACAGAGCACCCTGGCGCCCATCTCGCGTAAAAAAGTTTCTACCAATTTGAGATTGGCTTCGTTGTCATCTACGCAAAGTACGCTGACTGAATCAGGATGCTGCCGCCGTTCCTCGCTGTTGTCGGCCTCTATTGCCAACGTAATCCGGGGCTGCAGCAGGTGAGTAGCCGCGCGGAACAGCTTGCGGGTGCACAAAGGCTTGGATAACACCGCGCAGTGGCCGCTGGGTAGGCTGTCCAGTTGCTGGGTCTGCTCTGTAGTGCTGGCCATAAGAATGCTACTGCAACGGCCGCTGTCGGCCCAGTCGCGCATACAGGCAAGAATCGGCGAGAGCGGTGTGCCAGCCGGTGGGCTGCCGAGCACCACCATGCGAATTCCTTCGCCGCCGGTACTCTCCAGCGCGCTATTTAAGGCGTGCAGCGTAGGGAAAATACTGATTTCCAGTCCGAGGTCCTGTAGGCAGTGAATCAGCGCCTGCTGGCTTAGCGGTTGTGGCTCGCAGATGGCAACTTTGATGCCCTTTAAGGGGTGTATCGGGAGGTCATCGCTGGCTAGGTTGGATTTATTCAGCCGAATAGTTAGCCAGAATTCGGAGCCCTCGTTGACTACGCTGTTGAGGCCGATATCGCCATGCATTTGTTCGACGAGTCTTTTGGTAATAACCAACCCCAGGCCAGTGCCCCCTGGTTGTCGCGACAACGAGTTGTCTACCTGGCTGAAGGCTTTGAACAGCGACTTCTGCTGCGCGCTGGTCAACCCGACGCCGGTATCGGTGACGCTTAAGCGCAGGGTGACCTGATCTTCATCTTCGTCCTCAAGCATGGTACGCAGGCACACCGAGCCTTCGTGGGTGAACTTAATCGCATTGCTGACCAAGTTGGAGAGAATTTGCGTTAGGCGCAGCGGATCGCCGCTGAGACCCAGAGGCGTGTCACGGTAGATCAGGCTAACCAGTTCTACGCCTTTCTGATGAGCAGCGGGCGCGAGCATGGTCAGGGTGTCCTGAATCAGATCGCGCAGGTTAAAAGGCATGTTCTCCAGCACCAGTTTGCCGGCCTCAATCTTCGAGAAGTCGAGGATTTCATTGATGATGGCCAGCAAATTGTCGGCGGATTTGGTAATGGTGCCGAGGTACTCCTCTTGCCGCGGCGTCATCTCGGTACGTTGCAACAGATTGCTGAAGCCAAGGATGCCATTCAGGGGGGTGCGCAGTTCATGGCTCATATTGGCGAGGAACTCGGACTTTATGCGATTGGCTTCCTGTGCCGTCTTGCGCGCCATATCCAGCTCAATATTCTGTACTTCGATGGTTTCCAGCGTTTGCTGCAGATCCTCGGTGGCTTGATCGACGTTCTGCTGCAGCTCACCTTGAGCGCTCTGTAGCGCTTGCGTCATGGTGTTGATGCCGCTGGCCAAGTCATCCAGTTCACGGCTACCTTGCTCGGCTAGGCGAACGTCCAGCTGGCCTTTGCTTATGCGGGCGATTGCTTGGTTTATTTGCCCGATGGGGCCGATGATGCGACGTCCCATAGTGCTCACCAGTAGGCCGGTGACGACCAAGCCGATAAGAATGAGCACGAGCGTTGTTAGTAAGCTCTGATAGCTGCGAAGCAGGGTGTTGCCGTGGCTGAGTTCTACCTCTAACCAGCCCAGCAGGGCGTCGGCTTCAATATCCGAGCGGTCGGATTTTTCCAGCAGGCTTGGGCTAGCGAGTAGCGGCAGGGTAAAGCGAGTGCTTTGCTTGCTTGCCTGAATCTGCAGGCCGGTGCCCGCCGCCAAGCTGGTTTCCGGCAGGGTGCGTTCAGTTGGATGCATTTGCGGGCCGCTACGTTCAAGCACGTTTCGCTGGCTGTCGTATAAGGCAATGGCACGCACATCCTGATAATTCAGGGCGCGGCCCAGCGAGCCGCGCAGACGCTCTGTCTGCCCTGCAAGCAAGGCTTCGGTTGCTGGCCCTTGCAGGTGTTCTGCGGTCATCTGGCCGCGCTCCAACAGTTGCTGCTCCAGATCCTGCAATTGCTGCCAGCTGAAATAACCGCCCAGCACCAGAGCCAACAGGCCGCAAGGCACCAGCGTCATCAGCAGGATTCGGGTCTTGATGCCGATCTCGTTCATTGTGTATATCCGCTACGCCGTTGCCGGTATCATAGGCGGACTGAATAGAAAGCGCAGCTTCGGCAACCGATTTGCTCCTTTGCCCAGGCTCCCAGGATGAACAATGACGATTGAATATCCCACTATTGCCGAGTGCATCGGTAATACTCCTATGGTGCGCCTGCAACGCTTGCCGGGCACTACTAGTAACACCATTCTGGTCAAGCTGGAGGGGAATAACCCCGCTGGCTCGGTGAAGGACAGGCCCGCGTTATCGATGATCGAGCGCGCTGAGCGACGCGGTGATATCCAGCCCGGCGATACCTTGATTGAAGCGACTTCCGGCAATACCGGTATTGCCTTGGCAATGGTCGCGGCGATAAAGGGTTATCGCATGGTGCTGATCATGCCCGATAACATGAGCGCCGAACGCAAGTCAGCGATGACTGCCTATGGTGCGCAGTTGATTGAGGTGACCCAAAAGCAAGGCATGGAAGGCGCGCGTGATCTGGCGTTGCAAATGCAGGCCGAAGGGCAGGGTAAAGTACTGGACCAGTTCGGTAATCAGGATAATCCCGAAGCGCATTATCACGGCACCGGGCCGGAAATCTGGCGTGATACTGCCGGTAGCATCACGCACTTTGTCAGCTCCATGGGTACCACTGGCACCATTATGGGTACCTCGCGTTACCTCAAAGAACAAAACTCTGCGGTTCAAATTGTCGGTTTGCAGCCAATCGAGGGCGCTTCCATTCCGGGTATCCGGCGTTGGTCAAAAGAGTATTTGCCTACCATTTTTGATGAGACCCGGGTCGACCGGGTGATTGATATGGGGCAAACCGAAGCTGAAGTGACCATGCGCCGATTGGCACGCGAGGAAGGCATCTTCTGCGGAGTTTCTTCCGGCGGCTCGGTTGCGGCGGCGTTGCGCCTGAGTGCTGAGGTGGAGAACGCCGTCATCGTCGCTATTGTCTGTGACCGCGGCGATCGTTATCTGTCGACCGGGATCTACGACGGCGACGCATGAATAAACCTCGCGGAAGACAGCAGCGGCGCCAGAACGCCGATGCACCAGCAGCCATAGGCCAGCGCATTGAGCTAACGCTGGAGCGGTTGACACATGATGGCCGCGGCATTGGCCGATGGCAGGGGCGTACCGTTTTTGTCGAGGGCGGTTTGCCGGGCGAACAGGTTAAGGCGCGGGTAGTGCGCGCGCGCAGCAAGCTGATCGAGGCGCGGCAGGAACAGCTGCTGCAGGCTAGCCCCGAGCGCCAACAACCCCGTTGTCGGCATGCCGAGTTATGCGGTGGCTGCAGCTTGCAGCACATGCCCCACAGTAAACAATTAGAGGTTAAGCAGCAGGCGCTAACGCAGCAGCTGGAGCATTTCGCTGGCGTACAGGCTGCGCAGTGGCTGCCGGCCCTGGAAGGCCCAGCATATGGCTATCGCCAACGTACTCGCATATCGGTGCGTTGGCAGCCTAAGCGCAATGAGTTGGAGGTTGGTTTCCGACAGCGCGCTAGCAGCGATCTCGTTCAGGTGCAGGAGTGTCCGGTACTGGTGCCGATACTGCAGCCAGTTATAGCTGAGCTGCCTGCGGTGCTGCGCTCGTTGGCAGGTGCGCGTGATCTAGGGCATGTTGAACTGATCGGCGGCGACCAGCCGGCTATGGTGGTGCGCCATACCAAGCTTTTTTGTGAGGCAGACCAGCAACTATTAAGCGACTTTGCTGCGCGCCACGGTCTGAGCTGCTGGTTACAACCGGGTGAGGGCGGAGGATCCTTGCACTGCATTACACCGGCCGCTATTGAGCCCGCCTACCGATTGCTGGATCAGAACTTGCGGTTGAGTTTCGCACCGGGCGATTTCACCCAAGTGAATGCTGAGGTCAACCAGGCGATGGTCAATCAGGCGCTGAACTGGCTTGAATTACGGCCAGAAGAACAGGTGCTGGATCTGTTTTGTGGTGTTGGCAATTTTGCACTGGCCATGGCGCATCAGGGTGCACAGGTAACCGGTATTGAAGGCAGTGAGGCCATGGTCGTAAGGGCACAACACAATGCCGTGGCTAACGATCTGGATGCGCTGCACTTTCTGGTGGCGGACTTGTCCAAACCCCTTGAATTGCCGGCAGGTGCTCCGAGTTATACCGCAGCACTGCTAGACCCGCCACGTGACGGTGCGGAGCAACTGGTCGTAGACCTGGCTGCATTGGGAATCGAGCGCATACTTTACATTTCCTGCAATCCGGCAACGCTCGCTCGGGATGCAGGGATATTGGCTACCAAAGGATATGGTCTGGTCAAGGCGGGGGTGATGGACATGTTCCCGCAAACCTCACACGTGGAAGCCATGGCATTGTTCCGGAAGCACTAGTGCGCTGGTGCGCCGGACGAGGATAACGAGATGGTACAGGTCAGAGCGGAACATCCGACTAATCGCGACGGCAGCATCAACATCGATGAGTGGATCAAACGCATCGTCAAGCGACTCACGCTGCCAGCCCCGGAGGTATTACGCGAGGCCTGCGAGTGGGCTCTTGAATTAGAGCAGGCCGCGATCGCGGCAGAAAATATTTGGGCAGACGGCACCAGCAGTTTTTTGACTGGCTTGGAGATGGCAGAAATCCTCGCCGATCTGAAGCTCGACCAAGATTCGCTGGTGGCAGCCGTAATCTATCGCGCGGTGCGCGAACGTAAAACCGACCTGGCCGAAGTTGAACTCCGTTTTGGCGACGTTGTGGCTCGGCTGGTTGACGGTGTGCAACGCATGGCCGCCATTAGCGTCTCGCAAAATACCGGCAAAAACACGGTGTTCAGCCCGCACGCACAGATCGAAAGCCTGCGTAAAATGTTGGTCACCATGGTTGACGATGTGCGGGTGGCGCTGATCAAGCTCGCCGAGCGAACCTGTGCTATCCGCGCGGTCAAGGACGCGCCTGAAGAGAAGCGTTACCGGGTAGCTCGCGAGGTGTTTGACATCTACGCGCCGTTGGCTCACCGCTTGGGTATCGGTCATATCAAGTGGGAGCTGGAAGATCTTTCGTTTCGCTATCTGGAGCCGAACCAGTACAAGCAAATTGCCAAACTGTTGGATGAACGTCGCCTCGACCGACAAGAATACATAGACACCGTCATGGGGGAAGTGCGTTCGGCGTTGGAAGAAGCCTCAATTTTTGGCGACATCACCGGCCGGGCTAAACATATTTACTCTATCTGGCGGAAAATGCAGCGTAAGGGCATTGATTTCAGCCAGGTCTATGATGTGCGCGCGGTGCGTATTTTGGTGCCCCAAGTGCGCGACTGCTATACCGCGTTAGGGATAGTGCACGGCCTGTGGCGGCATATTCCCAACGAATTCGATGACTATATCGCTAACCCTAAAGAAAACGGTTATCGCTCGCTGCATACAGCCGTTATAGGGCCGAACGGAAAGGTGCTTGAGGTGCAAATTCGCACCCAGGCCATGCATGAAGAGGCCGAGCTGGGCGTGTGCGCGCACTGGCGCTATAAGGGTACCGATACCGATACTTCCTCCAACGCTTACGAAGACAAGATCGCCTGGCTGCGTCAAGTGCTCGAATGGCATGAGGAAATGGGCGATATCGGTGGCCTAGCGGATCAGTTACGGGTGGATTTTGAGCCCGACCGTATTTATCTGTTTACCCCGGATGGCCATGTATTAGATGTGCCCAAAGGCGCCACCCCTCTGGACTTTGCTTATCGTGTCCATACTGATATTGGCCACACTTGCCGTGGCGCGAAGGTTAACGGCCGGATAGTGCCGCTCAACTATGTGCTGCAGACCGGCGAACAGGTTGAAATTATTACCAGCAAGCACGGCAACCCTAGCCGCGACTGGCTCAACTCTAACCTGGGTTACGTCAATACCTCGCGGGCACGCGCTAAAGTGCAGCATTGGTTCAAGCAGCAGGCGCGCGAGCAAAACGTGCAAGCCGGTAAGTTGATGCTGGAGCGCGAATTGACCCGCCTGGCACTCAATGGTGCAGATTACGCGCAGCTGATTGACCGCCTTGGCATCAAAGGGCAGGAAGATTTGTTTGCTGCAGTCGGTTCGGGGGATATGCGCCTGGCCCATGTGGTCGGTGTGGCGCATCAACTGGTCGAGCCGGATAGGCACAGCGAGCAGCTGGAGCTGATTCCGAAGAAGCCGAGCCGAGTTGGTCTGCGTGGCGACGTCTTTATTCAAGGTGTCGGCAATCTGATGACGCAGCTGGCAGGCTGCTGCCAGCCGCTGCCGGGCGACCCGATCATTGGTTATATCACCTTGGGCCGCGGTGTGACTGTGCATCGTGCCGACTGTGCCAATGCCATGCAGTTGCAAGACCGCGACTCAGAGCGCCTGATTGAAGTGAGCTGGGGCGGTGCGCCGGTGCAAACCTACCCAGTGGAAATCTACATCAAAGCCTACGACCGCTCCGGCTTGTTGCGCGACGTGTCGTTGATGCTGGCCAATGAGAAACTGAATGTACTGGAGGTCAGTACGCGGACTAACAAGGACGATAATTACGCCGCAATGCTGCTGACTATCGAGATCCCCAATCTCAACTTGTTGGGTCGTCTGTTGGGGCGTATCAGCCAGTTGCCTAATGTGATTGAGGCACGTCGCAATCGGCAGGAGAATCAAGCGTGAGTTATCAACTTGACGACTTGCTGTATCTGATGGCGCGCCTACGTGACCCGCAGCATGGCTGCCCTTGGGACCTGCAGCAGAGTTTCGCCAGTATTGTGCCGCATACGCTTGAGGAGGCTTACGAGGTCGCGGATGCCATCGAGCAGGGCGACTATGCGCAGCTGCGCGGTGAGCTAGGCGATTTGCTGTTTCAAGTGGTGTATTACGCTCAGCTGGGGCAGGAAGAGCAACGTTTTGATTGGGCCGACGTGGTGGATGGCATTACTCGCAAGCTGGTGCGCCGGCACCCCCACGTGTTTCCTGACGGTAATTTACGCACACCGCCCGGCACACTGACGCTGGCCCCAGATCAGATCAAACAGCGTTGGGAGGAAATTAAGGCCGAAGAGCGCGCTAAGAAGGCGGATCAGCCTGAGCAACTTTCGTTGCTGGACGACGTGCCGCAGGCGTTACCGGCGCTCAGTCGCGCTCAAAAACTGCAGAAGCGTGCTTCAGGAGCCGGTTTTGACTGGCCGGATGCTGCTCCGGTAGTCGACAAGATTGCTGAAGAGTTAGATGAAGTACGCGAGGCTCTGCGGCAAGGCGACGCAGTTGCGGTGGCCGAGGAGATGGGCGATTTGCTGTTTTGCGTCGTGAATCTTGCGCGCCATTTGGGCGTAGATGCGGAAACTGCTTTGCGCGAGGGGAACAATAAGTTTGAGCGCCGCTTTCGCTACATCGAGCAGCAGTTGCGCGAAGAGGGTAGCAGCGTTAAACAGAGTGAACTGGCGTTACTGGATGCGTTGTGGGATCAGGCCAAGGCTCAGGGTCTTTGAATCTATAGCCTCAGGGTCACTAGAAAAGCGGACCGGCGCCCCACCTGGGCGCCTCAGCAAAGCATCACCCCACAATTATCAGTGCTGAACTTCCTGCTGTTGGTCGATTAACTCCTGCAGGTGTTTACGGCTAAGCGCCAGGTAGCGGGGCGTTTCCCCTTCATCTTTGTACAGCGGATCACCCATTTCATCGCGCGCAATGACCTCGGTGCCGGCTTCATAGGGCAAGCTAGCCTCCAGCTCTTCCAACGCTGAACTGAGCAAGTCGGTAATAAGGTCTTCGATCCGACGCTTGGGGTACATTTCATTCAGTGCAGCCAGCCGAGCTGCGTCTTCCAGGCACAGTTTAACTTCATAGCTGTTGCGGGTAATACGGCCCTTGGCGGTCTGTTCCCAGTTTTGGGTGAGTTCACGGATCTTCATTGTTTCTCCCTAATCTCATTTAATTCGCTTATAGCTACATTGTCAGCATAGACGATTTGCAACTTATGCCAGCGGTTGTAGCAATTGGTGCTGGCTTTTCATCGCCCTTACTACTCTTGACCCCTTGTCAGCGTCTTGGTTGCATCGCATGCTGTTTACTTACTCGGCTGGAGGAACCTACATGACAGAAATAGATGCTCGCCTGCGTGAAGACGTGCACTACTTAGGCACCCTGCTTGGGCAAACCATTCAGGCCCATCTGGGCGCAGACTTCCTGCAACGTATTGAGCGTATTCGTTTGGGCGCCAAGCAAGGGCGTAAACAGGATGGTGCGGCGCATGATGAATTGCTGGCTGCATTGCAGGATCTGCCCGACAACCAGCTGTTGCCGGTTTGCCGTGCTTTCAATCAGTTTCTTAATTTAGCCAATATCGCCGAGCAGCATCACCGCATTCGCCGCCGCCGCGTGGATGAACCGCTGGCCTTTGAAATGCGTTGTGTTAGCGAATTGCTCAGCCGCTTGCAGACCGAAGGTTTCAGCTCTGAGCAGATAATGCAGCAGATCAACACGCTGGATATCGAACTGGTATTGACTGCGCACCCGACCGAAGTGACCCGTCGCACTTTGATTCAGAAGTATGACGCCATTGCTGAAGCGCTGGCGCGAGGTGACCACGATGATCTTACAGACGCGGAACATGAGTCGGTACGGCAAGATTTGGCTCGCCTGATCAGTGAAGCCTGGCATACGGACGAAATCCGCCATAGCCGCCCAACCCCGGTAGACGAGGCCAAATGGGGCTTTGCGGTGATAGAGCACTCGCTGTGGCAGGCGCTCCCCCAGTTTTTGCGTAGTTTTGATGCTGATATCTTCGCCGCTACCGGGGAACACTTAAATCTGCGCGCCGCGCCAGTGCGTATTGCCTCCTGGATGGGTGGCGATCGCGATGGCAATCCCAATGTGACTGCTCCTATCACGCGCGAAGTGCTACTGCTGGGTCGCTGGATGGCGGCGGATCTTTACTTGCGTGATATAGACGCACTGGTTAATCAGCTATCCATGCACGCCGCTACAGATGCGTTGCTGGCGCTGTCCGGTGAGGCAGATGAACCCTATCGTGCGGTACTCAAACACTTAAAAGCGCGGTTGTTAGCGACCCGTGATTGGGCAAAGGCCGCGTTGAACGATGTGGTAGCGCCGGATGACGCGGTGCTGCAAAGCGTGGATGAACTGCGTGCGCCGTTGGAAGCTTGCTACCAATCGTTAGTACAGCTGGGCATGCGGCGCATTGCTCATGGTCCGTTGCTCGATACGCTGCGCCGGGTCAACGCGTTTGGCCTGGGCCTGGTCAAGCTGGATATCCGCCAGGATGCGGCACGGCATGCAGACGTCTTTACCGAGCTTACCCAGTACCTCCAATTGGGCAATTACGCTGAGTGGGATGAAGAGGCGCGCTGCAGCTTCTTGTTGCGTGAATTGCACAGCCGTCGACCTTTGTTGCCGGCTGACTGGCAGCCCAGTGCAGACGTGGCCGAGGTGCTGGCGACCTGTCGTGTGGTGGCCAGTCAGCCAGAATTGATGCTGGGCTCCTACGTTATCTCTATGGCCTCGCACCCCTCTGATGTGCTCGCGGTTAAGTTGCTATTGAAGGAGACCGGGGTGCAGTGGCCGATGCGTGTCGCGCCGCTGTTTGAAACCCTTGCCGATCTTGATCACGCGGCCGATGCCATCGACCGGTTGCTGTCGTTACAGGATTATCGCGCCTTGGTGGGCGATGAGCAGGAAGTGATGATCGGTTACTCCGATTCTGCCAAGGATGCCGGTACCTTGGCCGCCGGCTGGGCGCAATATCGCGCCCAGGAAGCGTTGGTCAAAGTATGCCGGGAGCGTGGTGTACGTCTGCGTCTGTTCCATGGTCGCGGGGGTACCGTCGGTCGTGGCGGCGCGCCAGCACACATGGCTATTCTGTCGCAGCCGCCAGGCTCGGTGCAGGGGCAGTTTCGAGTCACTGAGCAGGGCGAAATGATTCGCTTCAAGTTTGGCTTGCCGAACATCGCTATCCAGAGTTTTCAGTTGTATGCCAGCGCAGTATTGGAAGCCAGTTTACTGCCGCCCCCTGCGCCGGAACCCGCTTGGCGCGATGTGATGCAGCGTCTCGCAGACCGCTCGGTTGAGGTGTATCGCGGCGTAGTTCGCGAAGAACCGCAGTTCGTTGAGTATTTTCGTCAGGCAACGCCGGAGCAGGAGCTAGCGCGCCTGCCATTAGGCAGCCGGCCAGCCAAACGGCGTAGTCAGGGAGGTATTGAAACCCTGCGGGCGATTCCCTGGATATTTGCCTGGACGCAAACTCGCTTAATGCTGCCGGCTTGGCTGGGGGCGGGACAAGCGTTACAGGAAGCGCTGGACGCGGGCGAAGGTGATGCGTTGCGGGAGATGATGGCAGGCTGGCCGTTCTTCTTGGCGCGGATTGAAATGCTGGAAATGGTGCTTTCCAAGGCTGATGCGGGCATTTCGCGCTTTTATGAGCGACGCCTGGCCGGCCCCGAGTTATGGCCATTGGGAGAGCGTCTGCGCGCCGCGCTGGAGCAAGCGATGCAAGCGGTACTCAGCGTGCATGGTACGGAGACGTTGCTGGCGCATAATCCGACGCTGGGTGAATCGGTTGCAGTGCGTAATCCTTACACTGATCCGCTGCACTTGTTACAAGCTGAGCTAATGGCGCGCACGCGGGCGCAGGGTGAAGCCATCGATCCGGATCTGGAGCGTGCGCTTTTGGTCACCGTGGCGGGTATAGCGGCGGGGATGCGCAACACCGGCTAACGACCTGGAAAGGTGCCGCAAGTCTTCGGCCTAGCGACACCTTTTTTAGTTGTATCAAAGGCTTAGTTGGGTGCGACTATGGTCCAGCTTGTGCCTGCATGCGCGTGCGTGTATGTTTAACGCCCTTTTGCCCCCGCGTGCGTGGGTTAAACGAATTTCTGTGACGGCCTGCGCGCCTGTCCTCTGCCAACCTTCGGCCAGTTGCCGCTGTTGGCGCGGTTTCAGTTAGACGAGGAGTAAATCATGCGAGTCATCCTGTTAGGTGCGCCCGGTGCGGGCAAGGGTACCCAGGCCCAGTTCATCTGTGAACGCTTCGGTATTCCGCAAATTTCCACCGGCGACATGCTGCGCGCAGCGATTAAAGCCGGAACTGATTTGGGTAAGCAGGTAAAGGAAGTGATGGACAGCGGTGGTTTGGTGTCCGATGACCTCATTATCGGCTTGATCAAAGAGCGCATTACCGAGACCGATTGTGCCAACGGTTTCTTGTTTGATGGCTTTCCGCGCACTATTCCACAGGCTGAAGCCTTGGTTGATGCCGGTATCGTACTGGATCACGTGCTTGAAATTGCTGTTGCCGACGAAGAAATCGTCGCTCGCCTGTCCGGCCGCCGTGTGCATCCAGGCTCGGGCCGCATCTACCACGTGGATCACAACCCGCCAAAAGTGGCCGGCAAAGACGACGTGACTGGTGAGGAGCTAATCCAGCGCGAAGATGACAAGGAAGAGACCGTGCGCAAGCGTTTGCAGGTCTATCACACCCAGACCAAACCGCTGGTTGAGTTCTACAAGCAATTGGCTGCTGAAAAAGGCACGCCCAAGTGCTCCAAGGTTGAAGGTATCGGCTCGGTAGAGCAGATCACTGCCAAGGTGCGGGCAGCGCTGAACTGACCAACACCCGGTATGGCAAAGGCCCGTGCTGACGTTCTGTCGCACGGGCCTTTGCATTTGGGTACAATTCCCGCCACTTTTTGAAACGACTCAAGATTGCCCATGACCACACTGCTAGCACTGGATACCGCCACCGAAGCCTGCTCGGCAGCTCTGCTGCATCAAGGTGAAGTGGTTTATCGAAGCGAAGTTATTCCGCGTCAGCATGCCCAGCGCTTGCTACCGATGCTGGAAGAGCTGCTGCGTGAGTGCGGGATCACTCTGGCGCAAGTGGATGCCCTGGTGTTTGGTCGTGGTCCCGGTGCTTTTACCGGACTGCGCATCGCCACCGGGATGGTGCAGGGGCTAGCGTTTGCCAGTGGTAAGCCGGTTATCGGTATTTCCAATTTGGCCGCATTAGCCCAGCGCGCATGGCGCGAACACGGGAGCGAGCTGGTGGCAACGGCCATCGATGCGCGCATGGATGAAGTGTACTGGGGCGTCTTTGGCCTGCGTGATGGCGTGATGCAGGCGCTTTCCGACGAGCGGGTGTGTGCCCCTGAACAGGTCGAGCTGCCTGCAGATTCAAACCTGGCTCAGTACACTGGGGCTGGCACTGGCTGGCAGTATGCCGAGCGGCTAGCAGTCAAGCCTGCGGTTTGTTGGCCGCACATGCTGCCTGATGCGCGTGACCTGCTGACGCTGGCGCTGCCGCGCTGGCAGGCAGGAGATGTGCTCGACGCCGCAGATGCCCAGCCCATCTATTTGCGTGACAAGGTTGCCACGCCACAGGCGCAGCGCTAATCTTAGCGCCTTGAATGCGGAGAAACAGCAGTGCGTCTTGATGGTCTGAATCCTTACACAACGCTCCCTGAGCGTAGCAACCGAGTCGCCTCCAGTGCGGCGCCGGTAGATGCTGCGCGCGCGACGGCGGCGGAACAGGCCACTACGGTATCTGCCAGTCGCTCGCTGACGACGCGTACGGTTAACGCAGCGTCCGCCAATGCCGAGTACATTCCCGCGCGCCGTGAGATTCAGCAGCCGGTTTACGGGCGTAGCAATCAGGCACTTGCCAGCTATGAAGCGACAGCCAGCATTCCTGTTGATGGCGATTCAGATAGCGTCTTCGGCATCGATCTGTTCGCCTGATCAGTGGCGGTGCTGAACGATAATCCTCTGCGGCTGGGCTGCACCCAATGGTCTGATCCTGCTTGGCGCGGCTCTCTCTATGACGCCGGTAGTGATGCTGATGAGCGTCTCGCGCAATACTGTAGTGTGTTTGGCGCAGTTGAGGGCAATACCACCTTTTACTCATTACCGAGCGCGGATCGAGTGGCGCGCTGGGCCGAGTTGATGCCCACTGATTTCCGTTTTTGCGCGAAGTTGCCGCGTGAGGTTAGTCATGGTGCGCGGCTCGATCCTCAGAGCGTTGAGCTACGCCAGTTCTTCGCCCGCATGGCGGTGTTGGAACAACGCCTCGGACCTATCTGGTTGCAACTACCGCAGCGTTTCGGGCCCTCGGGGCTGGCTGAGTTAACGCGCTTTCTTGATCAACTGCCGAGCGAGTTCGATTACGCTGTAGAAGTACGCCACCTGGATTTCTTCCGCAAAGACCCTAGCGAACAACAACTCAACCGCCAACTGCACCAGCGCGGCATCGAACGTATCGTCTTCGATACGCGCGCACTGTTTGCCAGCGCTGATCAATCATCTGCCACCCTTGAAGCCCAAGAGCGTAAGCCGCGATTGCCGGTGCATGCGGTAGCACTTTCGAGTCAGCCCGTGGTGCGCTTTGTTGGCGGCATGGATAACCAGGCTAATTTGCAAGCACTGCAACCTTGGCTGGGTAAATGCGCGGAGTGGCTTAATGAGGGGCGCCGTCCGATGGTTTTTATGCATACACCGGATAACCGGCTGGCTCCGCAACTTGCGCGGCGTTTCTATCAGCAGTTACAACAACAGTGGGTGCCAACGCTGCCGGACATGCCTAGCTGGCCCGGTGAGCTGGAAGCAGCGCAGCAGCCACAGCAGGTAGGGCTGTTTTGATCGCGATTAATTTATTGGACTGGGAGTGCGGCGAATGAGCCTGGATAACGGCCTTATGGAGCTAGCGGTTGCCAGCGCTGTTGGTCATGAGCAGGCTGCGGCCGATCTGGCTTTGCGTTTACGGCTGCCGTTGCAGCAAGCGGATTCGCCACTGGCTGAGCTGCTGCTGTGCCTGGACGAGCAGGGATTAAGTCTGCGTAGCACCGAAGTCGATGCCCCGGGGGCTGCTGGGCAGGGCGCCGTGCGGGTAGACTTTGTTGGCGGTTCGCAAGCCCATCGCCGCCAGTTTGGCGGCGGTGCTGGGCAAATGGTTGCCCGTGCCGTGGGTATACGTGGCGCCGTTCGCCCGAGCATTCTAGATGCCACGGCAGGGCTGGGGCGCGACGCTTTCGTGATGGCTTCACTGGGTTGTGAGGTGACATTGCTGGAGCGGCAGCCGGTGATTGCTGCGTTGTTGGAGGACGGGCTGCAACGCGCCCGTGCGGCCGGTGGTGAAGTGGCCGAAATTGCCGCGCGCATGCAGCTAATTCACTGTGATGCCATTACCGCGCTACGTGACTGGAACGGGGCTGTTCCGCAGGTGATTCACCTGGATCCTATGTTTCCGCATCGCGAAAAATCGGCGTTGGTGAAGAAGGAAATGCGCTTATTCAGGCCGCTGGCAGGGGATGATGACGACGCGCCTGAGCTGCTGGCGGCTGCCTTGCAGCTGGCTAGCCACAGAGTCGCGGTGAAACGCTCGCGCAAAGCGCCAGCGATTGCCGGACCGGCGCCAAGCGCGCAGCTGAAGGGCCAGTCCAGCCGTTACGACATCTATGGTAAGAAACGGCTGGATTAGCTCTACCAGCGCGTCACGATGAGGAGCTAGCCGGTTCCTGTGCTCCGTTAGCCTTCGATGTACGCGCCACCTGACGGATCGACAGGCGAATCTCGGCACTGAGTACGCGTTTAGCGATGTTTTCAGCGATGTCTTCCAGCCCCGGCAGGTAATGTAGCTTGCCCTCGTCATCGGGGCGCACTACGCGCAGATCAATCAAGCGCTGGATAAACTGACGAAACAAGGTTTTATCGAAAAACTCAGGCGCGTTTAGCCCATGCAGAATCGATAGCCGCTGGGCCATCACCGAGCACAAAGCCTCTAGCTGTTCCGCGGTTTGGCTGCCATTCGGGAAATTTAGCAGCAATGCCGAGGCCATATAGAAGCGCTCTAGAATCTGGATGATGCTGCGCGAGAGCAAACTGAGCATGACGAACTCACCAGAGCTAAGATCGGGTCGATGAATCTGCTCATCCGTTTCGCGCAATAAACCCTGGGCCACCAAGCTGTCGACCCAAGTCTGGATCACCTGCGGCAGCGCTTGTTCATCCCATTGCAGAAACAGCTCACCCTGCAGGTAGGGATAAATGCCTAGAATCAATCGTTCGATCTGCGAACGGTTCATTCGCGGATTGTTCTGGAAAAGGCAGGCAATCAGCGCAGGCAGCACCACCAAGTGCAAAATGTTATTGCGGTAGTAGGTCATCAGCACGGCTTGTGGTTCATCCAGCACCATTATCTCGCCCAAGGCGTCAGATTGGCGCTGAATCATCTGCATCTCTTCCACATGTTTGATCATCGCCTGACCATCCATGTCCGGTAGGGTCACGCTGTCGCTGTAGGGCACCTGGCGGAGCAGTGCGGCGTAACGGTCAAGTACCCTTGATAATGACGTCTCATCCAGCGCTAGACGCGCGGTAGATAGCATTGCCAATGCCACCAAATTGACCGGATTAACGTCCGCCGCTGCGCTGATCGCGCTGGTTAGCGTGCGCGCCAGTTGATTAGTGGTCTCGTTCAGCCACTGTGGCCGGTACTCGGGCGCCAGTGTCTGTTGGCGCCAATCCGGTTGCTGCTGATCTAGAAAATCAGCCAGCGGAAGAGGTTGGCCAAAATTGACGGCTACTTTGCCAAAGCGCAGCTTGAGCGCGGCAATGACCCGGAACAGATCGAAAATGGACTCCTTCTTTTTGGTCTGGCCCCGTAACTCGCCCAGATAGGTACGGCCTTCCAGTACCCGCTCATAGCCGATATACACAGGTACGAATACGATGGGCCGGCGTGGTGAGCGCAGAAAGCTGCGCAGGGTGATTGCCAGCATGCCGGTTTTGGGGCTGAGCATGCGGCCAGTACGTGAGCGACCGCCTTCGATGAAGTATTCGACCGGAAAGCCGCGACCGAAGAGAGTATGCAGATACTCATTGAATACTGCCGTATAGAGTTGGTTGCCTTTGAAGGTACGGCGCATGAAAAAAGCGCCACCGCGCCGCAGAATACCCCCGATGACTGGCATATTGAGGTTAATGCCAGCGGCAATATGCGGTGGGGTCAGGCTATTGCGGACCAACAGATAAGACAGCAGAAGATAGTCGATGTGACTGCGGTGGCAGGGTACGTAGATGATCTCATTGCCCCGCGCAATATCATGTACTCGCTTGATATGGTTAACTTTTATTCCGTCGTACAGCTTGTTCCAGAACCAGGACAGGATCACCTCAAGAAAGCGAACGATGCTGTAGGTAAAGTCTGAGGCAATTTCGTTGGCATAACGTGCAGCAAGCGCCTGAGCTTTGTCTTGGCTTAGGCCTTGTTCTTCGGCCTCCCGGCGTATCGCCTCTTTCACCATGGGCGCGTGCAACAAGCCCTTGAGCAAAGTGCGGCGGTGCGCCAGTTCAGGGCCGACCACCGCGGCGCGCTGGTGTCGAAAATGCACCCGCAGCAAGCGATTTACTCGACGTAAGTGGCGCTCATGGTCTGGCTCGCTAGCGGTCAGCGCCTGCAGCGACAGGCTCTCTCCAAAATGAACGCGAATGTTGCGGCCGTGCAGCAGGATCGCCAGTAGCTTGCGCAGCCGTCCGCCAACCCAGTTGTAAGCGAACAGCAGCTTGATAGGCGAGGACTCCGCATCCGGCGATAGCCCCCAAAAAACAGTGATCGGTACCAGCTGTACTTCGCTGCAGCCTTGCTCGACAGCGTCCAGAATCTGTCCCATGCGCGGTGATTGGCGACGCAAGTCCGGTCGCCCCACCCAGGAGCGCTCGTTGCTTAGGAATACATAGGATTCTTCCTGCGCCAGGGGTTCGCGTGGTGGCCTGACCGGCCGCGGTAGCCCAGCCCGCACGCATTCCCGGTCGGCGACGATAAGGTCCGATAGCGAACGGTAGGGCAGTACGTAAATGACTGGCTTCAGTGGGTCGATATCGAGGTCGCCAGCCGGGTTGCCGATGCTCTTTGATTTGGCCCAGAGATAAAGCAGGCGTCTGGCTAAGCCAAAACGCATGCGGCCAATGAATGAGGAGTAAGCAGTGGGCATATTATTCTCAGGGCAGGTGGATCGCCGACAGGCCAGCTGTCAGGGGCATTGGCAAGGATTCTAGCGCGTTTGTTCGGCGCTGACAGCCTGGCTCATGCGTCAACGCTGGCAGCCAGGAAACATCGTTGCTTGAAATGCGTCCGGGGGATTCATATAGTCACTGCCTTGAGCGCAACGCGCTCCAGGTATTTTGGGTCCGATCTTGGCTGTGACAACGGGCCGCAGGTTTCATACGGGGGAAGTGTGAACCAGCGCACAACACCATTGTCCATCTGTTTGCGCTCAATCTCTGGAGAAAAGCGAGTGCCTGGCAGTGACTGCCCACGGGTATCCTGCGACCTATAATTTGGGGGAATAATAAAAGGCATGATCAGTATAAATAGCCTGACGAAACGCTTCGGTGAGCACGTCGCCGTTGATAATCTATCCTTTGACGTTAAACCGGGCGAAGTGCTCGGCTTCCTCGGCCCCAACGGCGCCGGCAAATCCACCACTATGAAAATGCTTACCGGATTTCTGACGCCTGATGGCGGCTCGGCCTCGGTGTGCGGTTTCGACGTGCAGTCGCAGATTTTGCAGGCGCAGCAGCAAATGGGTTACCTGCCCGAAGGCGCGCCCTGTTATGGCGACATGCGGGTGAAGGGGTTTCTGGAGTTTATCGCCGCTATTCGTGGCTTCAGCGGTGCTGAAAAGCATAAGCGGGTGGCTCGTGCGGTTGAGCAGGTAGAGTTGCAATCGGTGTTGGGTCAGCGCATTGAGACGCTATCCAAAGGCTTTAAGCGGCGTGTGGGTCTGGCACAGGCGATTCTGCATGATCCTCAGGTACTGATTCTGGATGAGCCTACCGATGGTCTGGATCCTAACCAGAAGCATCATGTGCGCCACCTGATTCAACAGTTGGCCGAAGGCAGCAACAAGATCGTTGTCATTTCCACGCATATTCTTGAAGAGGTCAGCGCCGTGTGCTCACGTGCGGTGATTATTGGTCATGGCCGCTTGCTGGCCGATGGCACGCCTGAGGAGCTTGAGGCTCGCTCGCGCTATCATCAGGCAGTCACGCTAACGCTGTCGCAAAGCGTCGATGCCGTTGATACCCAGGCCTTGCAGCAGCTGCCTGGGGTACTGGCGGTAGAAAGCCAACGTGATGGCCAACAACTGACTGTGCTGGCTAAGCCGGGCGAAGTGATCTTCCCGGCGGTGGGGCAACTGGCCCGAGAACAGCAATGGCAGGTAGCCGAGCTGTCGGTCGAACGTGGTCGCCTGGACGACGTGTTCCGTGGTTTGACGTCAGGGGAGGCGGCATGAATAATCTGGGTGTGATCTTCAAACGTGAGCTGGGCAGCTATTTTGCTACTCCGTTGGCCTATATCTTCATCGTCATCTTTCTGGTGCTGTCTGCGTTGTTTACCTTTGATCTGGGTGGCTTCTATACCGCAGGTCAGGCAGATCTCAATGCCTTCTTCTCGTTTCACTCCTGGTTATATCTGTTTCTGGTGCCAGCACTTGCTATGCGGCTGTGGGCCGAGGAGCGCAAGTCCGGGACTATCGAACTGCTGATGACCTTGCCGGTATCGCGTGTCGATATGGTGCTGGGTAAGTTCCTCGCGGCATGGGTGTTTGTCGGTATCGCGCTGTTGCTGACCTTCCCGATCGTGATCACCGTCAACTATCTGGGTAACCCGGATAACGGCGCTATCTTTACCGGGTATATCGGCAGCTGGCTGCTGGCCGGCGGATATCTGGCTATTGGCTCGTGCATGTCGGCGGCGACCAAGAATCAGGTGATCGCTTTTATTCTCAGCGTTGTGGTGTGCTTCATCTTCATTGCTGCCGGGATTCCTATGGTGCTCGACTTCTTTAGTACCTGGGCTCCTCAGTGGTTGGTAGATGCCATTGCCTCATTCAGTTTTCAGGTCCGCTTTAGTGCTTTGAGTCACGGCGTACTGGAACTGCGTGATCTGTTGTATTTCTTATCGCTGATGGCTGGTTGGTTGTTTGCCACTGCGATTGTCATCGACCTGAAAAAGGCCGATTGAGGCGAAGGAGCATTCATGAAACGTTTAATTTATTCTGGCGCCGGCTTGCTGGTGCTGTTGCTGGCCTTTGCTGCCTTCAATATGGCTACCAATGTGTTCCTCTCGGGCGCACGCGTCGATCTTACTGAGCAAAAGCTGTACACCTTTTCTGAAGGTACGCAGCAAGTTCTGGCTGACCTGGAAGAGCCAATCGATTTGTATTTTTTCTTCTCTGATCAGGCCAGCAAAAAGAACGTAACCCTGCGCAACTACGCCAAGCGCGTAGAAGAGATGCTCAAGGAATACGAACGTGAAGCTGACGGCAAAATTCGGTTGCACATCATCGACCCTCAACCGTTTTCCGAGGCCGAAGACCGTGCTGCCGAGTTTGGATTGCAGGGCATACCGCTCAACCAGACGGGCGACAACCTCTACTTTGGCCTAGCCGGAACCAACGAGCTGGCTGAGCGGGAAGTGATTCCTTTCTTCGCGCTTGAGCAAGAAGGCATGCTGGAGTATGAGCTGAGCCGTGTGGTCAACACGTTGGCGCAAGCTGAGAAGCCCAAAGTGGGGATTATCTCCGGCTTGCCCATCAACGGCGGCACCACGCCTTACTCGCAGGAACCCGCACCTGCATGGATGGTGCTGGAGCAGATGCAGCAGATGTTTGAGGTGCAGCCGTTGCAACACGATGTTGACCAAATCCCGGACGATATCGGTGTATTGCTGTTGGTTCATCCCAAATCATTGACCGAGGCAGCGCTCTACGCAGTTGATCAGTTCGTGTTACGCGGCGGCAAGCTGTTGGCGTTCGTCGATCCCTATGCTGAATCTGATCAGGCTATGGAAGCGATGATCGAAGGCATGGCCGACGGTAAGTCATCGGATCTCGGGCCGCTGCTTAAAGCCTGGGGGGTGCAATACAATCCCGAGCAGGTGGTTGTTGATGAGCGTCAGGGGATGTCGGTTAGTCGTGGCCAGGGCCAATTGCCGGCCCGTCATATCGGTTGGCTGGAAGTAGAGCCGGCGCAGATTGACCGTGAAGACACTATCACCGCCCCACTGCAGTTGCTGACGGTGGGAACCGGTGGTGCTTTGATACCAGTTGATGGCGCGCAAACGCATTTCACGCCGTTGTTAACCAGTACCGCTGACAGCATGTTGATGTCCAGTGAGGCCTTCGCCAATCTGCGTGATCCGGAAGATTTGCTCAAGGGCTTTAAGGCTGACGAGCATACCTACACCTTCGCGGCACGGCTGGAAGGTCCGGCCAAGTCTGCTTATCCGCAGGGGGTGGAAGGGCATGAGCCGGGCCTGCAACAGGCAGACAACATCAACGTGGTAGTGGTGGCCGATACCGACATGCTGACCGACCGTATGTGGGTACAGGTGCAAGATCTTATGGGTCAGCGTATACCGCAACCATGGGCTGACAACGGTGGCTTCCTAATCAATGCGCTGGATAATCTGTCTGGTTCCGACGCGCTGATCAGTGTGCGCTCACGTGGCGATTTTAGCCGCCCGTTCACCGTGGTAGAAAAGCTGCAACGTGATGCTGAAAGCCGTTTTCGCGCCAGCGAGCAGCGTTTGCAGCAGCAACTGGCGGAAACCGATCAACGCTTGGCGCAGCTTCAGCAGAATCAGGACCCTAGTCAGCTGACCGAGCTGACTGTCGAGCAACGTGATGCGATTCAACAGTTTATCGATGAGAAGCTGGCGATCCGCAAACAGTTGCGCGACGTGCGCTATAAGCTCAACGCGGATATCGACAATCTGGGTAACCGGCTGAAGTTCATCAACATCGCGCTGGTGCCCTTGCTGCTGACCTTCGGTGTGTTGGTCTGGTGGTTGGTAGGCCGCTTGCGCCGCAAACATTAAGGGGACGACATGCGTAAGATCGTAATGGTAGTAGTCGCGCTCCTGGCGGTCGCTTTGGTGGCTTTAGCTCTGCAGGCTCGTAAAGAGGATCGGGTGGTCGATCTGCAAAGTCACAAGCTGTTGTCTGAACAGCAGCTGGAGCTGCTTGGGGCCACCCATGAAATCACCCTTCAACGCGGTGAGCAGGAGGTCCACCTGGTACGTAAGGAGGATCAGTGGCTAGTGGCCGACAGCGATAACTTCCCGGTTCTGCAGCCTCGTCTGGCAGCCTTGCTGCTGACGTTGCGGGGCGCTGAGGTGCAGGAAGAGAAGACGGCTAACCCCGAGTACCATCAGCGCCTAGGGCTCAGTACTGCAAGCGAGCCACCGGCACTGCAGGTCACTTTGGAGGCTGACGACAGCTCATTGGGGCTGGTCTACGGCAATGCCGTCGGCAAAGGGCAGTTACTGCGCTTTGCCGATTCCGATCAGGTATTGCTGATCAACCGTCCGTTGAACATCTCGCTTAACAGCAATGCCTGGTTGGATTTGCAGATCAGCAAGATACCGTTGGAGCAGGTCGCCAAGGCGCGGTGGCAGCACGCCGACGGTGAAGCGCTGGTATTGGACAAGGTAGAACAGGGTGATTACAACTTCCGTCTGGCTGGTGAGGTCTCGGCTGAGGGGCAGGAGCGCAAACTCAATTCTATGGTGTTGGCGCTGGCTAATCTGCAGGCGCAGGGCGTTAGCCTGCGTAGCAAATTGGCGTTACAGCAACCCAGTCTAACGATGCAAGTCACCACTTGGTCAGGAGCTCAGCTTGCTGCTTCACTGTACCAACTCGACAGCCAATACTGGCTGACAATCGATAGTGTGCAACAGAGCGATGAGCAGCCAGTGGAGGTGCGTGTAGACCCGCGCTGGGCATATCAGCTCAGCGTCGCGCAGCATGACCAGTTGGCTCTGCGCTTGGTGGATCTGCAACCAGAAGAGCCCGAAACCCAAGAATAACCGCGTATAGCAACCGGCGACCTGAGTCGCCGGTTGCCCTTTGTCTGTTCCTGAATTTCCCTACTTGCAGCCCTTTCAGCATTGTCTAAACTCGAAAGACGGTCTTCGGAACCGCTTTTGTGCTGTGAGCTGTGCGCGGCAATAAAGCATCGCGGTTTTAACTGGCCAATAATGTTGCCGGTGGTGCAACAACGTCACACAGTATGTGTAGTGAGGAAGAGTAATGGCAGAGCGCGAGCAAGGTACCGTTAAGTGGTTCAACGATGACAAGGGTTTTGGTTTCATCCAGCGCCAGTCTGGTCCGGATGTTTTTGTGCATTTTAGAGCCATTCGCGGCGATGGTCATCGCAGCTTGGCCGAAGGTCAGGCGGTAGAATTTAGCGTAACCCAGGGGCAGAAAGGACCGCAGGCGGAAGATGTCGTTGCAGTCTAGTGCTGTGTGAGTAGGTTGCTGTTTGGCGCCTGACTGTTAAGGGCCTAGGTTTTGAGGTCTGTTTTAGCCCGCACTCGCTGGGTTTGCGCGGGCGGAGAAATTGATGACGCAGAACCCTTGGTTTTATCTCGCACTGGGTGATGGCTTGTTGGCCGAGCCGGTACTTGCCGAGCTGGCTGGGCTTTCTTTTCGGGTTGCTGAACGGTGCCTGCCACCAGCTGTGTTTCTGCGCCGTAGGCAGCAAGGCTTGCATTGTGAGGTAGTGGTCTATTTCTCACCCAATTTGCAGTGGTTGGCGCAGACGCGAAACGCGGCGCTTTGCCCACGTCCTCAGCGTGCGGGTCTGGAGTTGCTCGTGGGTGGCGAAGGCGGCTGGCAGTGGTTTGTCTGAGGCTTATTAGGTTGCAGGCAGGTTGCTCAGCAGCCAGCGCTCGAACTCCTGTGGCGGCACGGCGCCATTCAAGCGCGCTATCTCTTTACCCTGATAGAGAATAAGCAGGGTGGGGATGCTGCGGATGGCAAATCGTGCGGCGAGTTCTGGGACGGCTTCGGTATCTATTTTGATCAAGCGCACGCGCGGTTCAATCCGGGCTGCGGCCTGCTCAAATACCGGTGCGAACTGTTGGCACGGGCCGCACCAGGCCGCCCAGAAATCGATTACCAAGGGCAAGTCGGCGCTGCTGTGTTTGCTGAACTGCGTGCTATTCAACGATAGGGGGCTGCCGATGAACAGGCTCTGCTTGCAGGCGCCGCACTGTGGCTGAGCGCTAAGACGCGCAGCCGGCAGGCGGTTCTTTCGATGGCAGTGTGGGCAGGCAATTAGCAGGGTATCGGTCATGATGTGATCTGCCTCGTCAGTTTTGATTGTTGAGTCTTATGAGGCATGCCAGTGCTCCAGCGCGGTGCCAAGGCCTTCACTTGTTTTGGACGCTGGATTACACGTCAGAGCGCCCAGACGAACTCACTTTCACCATCGGCGTTAACTTTTAACCAACGGTCTGCATCGGCGTCGCCTTCGGATTCGTCCCAGCTGCCAATGGAGCAGCGTACTTCATGGCTCAGCGCCGTATGTACCGCACGGGCGCAATCTGCGTCAGTTGCCCAGGGGGTTTCAGCGCTGTCGAACCAGATACTGGTCCACTTGCCGGCAGCCTTGCGCACGATCATGAGGGGAATCGCTGGATTGCTCTCGATAGTACCCTGCCGGTTGTTGCCCACAGCGTCTCCGAGGACCAATGGCCCCAGCGCCTCAGGTAGCCAAGCGAGCAAGTCTTTGACGTGGTCTTCGCGCAGGTAAATCTCAATATCGGGTTGGCGCACGATTAATCCTCGTGGAGCGGTTGATCTGTTGTTCAGCTTCGTTCCAGCAATACCATTTGCATGGCTACTTCAAGTCCGTCGATACCGCTGGCACAGATGGCCTGCTGGCGCTCTGGCTGGCTGCGAAAACCGTGTGGTGTCATACCGATCAGGTTGGCCAGTTCATCCGCTGGCACCTGCAGAGCATAGCGCAGGGTGCTTTGCGAGACGATGCGCAATTCATCCGGTAGCGATTTGATCAAGTCCGGAGTGGGGTGAACGCTGTCATAGAGTTTTTCACGCAGAGCCATAAGATGATCGCCGTGCGGACCCACAATCAATACCCGCCCACCCGGCCGCAAGACGCGTACGCACTCTTCCGGTGACCAGGGGCTGAAAACACAAAGCGCAGCATCCAAGCTTTGGTCTGCCACTGGTAAGCGGGCGCTTGAGGCTACCATCCACTGGATGTCTTTGCTGCGTCGACAGGCTTTGAGGATCGCGTCTTTGCTGATATCCAATCCAGCCAGTTGGGTCTCTGGCAATGCAGCAGCCAGGCGGGCGGTGTAGTAGCCCTCGCCGCAGCCCATATCCAGCAGGTGCTCGGGCGGCGCAGCAGCCAGTAACTGGTTGATCGCATCGCTCACGGGTTGGTAGTGGCCGGCGTCAAGAAACGCTTGGCGGTAGCTCAGCATTTGCGGCGTGTCGCCTGGCTGTTTGCTGTTTTTGTGCTGTACCAGTAGCAGATTCAGGTAACCCTGCTTTGCCTGGTCGTAACTGTGGCCGTTGGCACAGTGCCATTGACGTTCAGTGCGGTTCAGCGTCTCGCGGCAATGCGGGCAGATAAGTTCGATCATCAGGCCAGCAACTCTATCAGCGTGGCCTCATAGATATCCGTGAGCGTGTCCAGATCGGCTGCCTTTATGCATTCGTTAATCTGATGGATGGTCGCATTTACCGGTCCTAACTCAACCACTTGAGTGCCCATGGTGGCAATAAAACGGCCGTCGGAGGTGCCGCCAGAGGTGGAAGGTTGAGTCGTGCGCCCCGTCACCTTGTGGATGGCAGCAGCTACCCCGTCTAGCAGAGCGCCTGGTTCGGTCAAGAAGGGCAGGCCAGAAACGGTCCAGTGTAATTCATATTCCAAACCGTGCTCGTCTAGCAGGTTGCGCACCCGCGCCTGTAAGCCTTCAACGGTGGACTCGGTAGAGAAGCGAAAATTGATCAGCGCCTCTAAATCACCTGGCACCACGTTGGTGGCGCCGGTCCCTGAATGAATATTGGATATCTGAAAACTGGTCGGTGGAAAAAAGGCGTTACCCTCATCCCACATTTCGGCCGTCAGCGCAGCCAGTGCAGGTGCAGCAAGATGGATGGGGTTGCGTGCCAAGTGCGGGTAGGCCACGTGGCCTTGCTTGCCCTTAACCACCAAGCGTGCGTTCAGTGAGCCACGGCGACCGTTCTTGACCACATCGCCCACCAGCTCGGTACTGGAAGGCTCGCCGACGATGCACCAATCGACCTTTTCACCACGCTCTACTAACGTCTCGACCACCTTGACCGTGCCCTCTGTTGCCGGGCCTTCTTCGTCGCTGGTGATCATAAAAGCAATTGAGCCTTTGTGGTCTGGGTATTTCGCAACAAAACGTTCGGCGGCAACCAGCATGGCTGCCAGGCTGCCTTTCATATCTGCTGCGCCTCGGCCCAGCAGCATGCCATCACGGATGATCGGCTGAAACGGCGGATTGTCCCAGTTTTCCAGCGGACCGGTTGGCACCACATCGGTGTGGCCAGCGAAGCACAGTACCGGAGCACTAGTGCCGCGTCTGGCCCAAAGATTATCCACCTCACCGAAGTTAAGCTGCTCCAGCTTGAAGCCAGCTGCGGCTAGACGCTTGCCCATCAATTGCTGACAGTCGGCATCTTCCGGGGTAGTGGAGTTCCGCGAGATCAAGTCGCAGGCGAGGGCAAGAGTAGGGGATAACTCGGTCATGAATCAGATTCGCTGTTGGTGTGTCTGGCGCTAATGATATCAGACTGGACCGCCATGCCAGAAAGCGGCTTGGCGGTCCGTCAGATGCGCGCAAATATAAGGTTTATTTGCTGGGAGCTGGCCAGCGCGCTTTACGCCAGGCGCGTCGTTGCTTCTTATCAAGGAAGGTCCAAGCGAGTAGGCGGCTGCGTTTTTGCCCCTGCGCCATATCCAGGGTGCGAACATCAGTCGCGCCGAGTTCGCGCAGTTGTGTCGGCAGCTGTTTAAGTACGTCGGTGTTAGATACCAAGGTGCTGAACCAAAATACCTGTTGGCCAAACTCAGCGCTTTCGCTAGCCATCCTAGACAGAAAGCCTGCCTCGCCGCCCTCACAATATAGCTCGCTGGCTTGCCCACCAAAATTAAGCATGCCGGCTTTGCTTTCCGCCCCTTTGCCCAGCTGTTGCCACTTGCGCTGGTTGGCTGCGCGTGCGGCCTCGGCGCTCGCATGGAAAGGTGGGTTGCACAGGGTAAAATCAAACTGCTCTTCGGGCTTGATGATGTGGCGGAAAAGCTGATTGGTCTGGGGTTGCAGGCGCAGACTGATCCGCTGCGCTGCGGTTGGGTTCGCATCGAGCAGGCGCTCGGCGTTGTCCAACGCGATTTGGTCGATATCAGTGCCGACAAAGCTCCAGCCGTATTCGTGGCTGCCTATCAGTGGATAGATCAAATTGGCGCCGGTGCCGAGATCTAAACCGACGAGCTTTTTGCCTGTGGGTATCTTGCCGTCATGACTGTCGCAGAGCAGGTCAGCCAAGGTATGTAGATAGTCGGCTCGCCCCGGAACGGGTGGGCAGAGGTAACCAGGCGGAATATCCCAGTCACGGACGTTGTATTGCACTCTCAATAAAGCACCATTGAGCGCTTTGACTGCGTCTGGATCGGCAAAGTCGAGCGTGCTCCCGCCCGACGGCGAAGCTACTAGGTGCCCGCGTAGCGCGGGATTGGCGCTGGTCAAGGCAGGAAAGTCATAGTGGCCCTTATGACGATTGCGAGGATGCAGACCGGGCTTGGTCGACGTCTTGGGGCTGGTTTTGCGCGACATGGGATATTCCGAGGTGATGGTCGGTAATTCTCCCACAGGTAGCGAGCGACAATCTATGAAAGCCGTTGCTGGGCTTGTGCACAATTCCCGTGGATGAATCTGTGGGTAACCCAAGGATAGCTTGCTGTGGCGCTCTGCACATCGGTGCTTGGCGGTGGTGTATGTTTCTTGATCAGGTGATTGACACCCAAGCGCGGCAGGGCTGATATAATCGCCGCCAGTTTGCAGTGAGGTGAAGATGACAACAGATGATCCGAGGTTTGGTGGCATAGCGCGGCTCTATGGCGTTGATTCTTTAGCGCGCCTGCAGGCCAGTCACGTTGTGGTGGTGGGTATTGGTGGCGTGGGCACCTGGACAGCTGAGGCGCTGGGGCGCACCGGCATAGGTCGTATCACCCTGATTGATCTCGACGAAATCTGCGTAACCAATACCAATCGCCAGTTGCCAGCGATGGACGGCAACATTGGCAGGCCCAAGGTCGAGGTTATGGCTGAGCGTTTGCGAGCGATCAATCCTGCCTGCGAAGTTAACCCAATCCTGGATTTTCTCAGCCCGGCCAATATGGCTGATTACCTGGGCGAGGGAGTGGATTGTGTAGTGGATTGTATCGACAGTATTAAAGCCAAGGTGGCGTTGATTGCCTGGTGTCGGCGACAACGGATCGCTGTTATTACTACCGGCGGTGCCGGGGGACAGATTGACCCGACTCAGGTAACCGTCTCCGATCTGTCGAAAACCGTCAATGATCCGCTGGCAGCTAAAGCACGCTCGCAACTGCGCCGCGATCACAACTTCCCCAAGCCCGACAGTAAACGTAGCTTTGGCGTGCCCTGCGTCTACTCAAAGGAGCAACTGCGCTACCCCCAGCCAGATGGTTCGGTTTGCCAACAAAAATCCTTTGCCGGTGAAGGTGTGCGCCTGGATTGCGCCGGCGGTTTCGGCGCCGTGACCATGGTGACCGCAACATTTGGCATGGTAGCCGCAGCGCAGGCGGTACAGCGGCTGCTGAGATAGTTCACAGCCTGAACGAAGAAGGCCCGCACCGGACGTTCCGGGCGGGCCTTCTTTATGTCTGCTCTGCGCTCAGTTATGCGCGTGCAGCATATCGTTCAACTGAATGGCGCTTTTGTTGGTTTTGCACTCGATGGCACCGGTCTGCGAGTTACGACGGAACAGCAAGTCAGACTGGTTGGCCAGATCACGCGCTTTGAGGATTTCGACCAAATTATCGGCGTCGTCCAGCAAGGTGACCTTGATGCCGGCAGTGATATACAAGCCGGCTTCTACGGTGCAGCGGTCGCCCAGCGGAATACCGATACCTGCGTTGGCGCCGATCAGGCAGCCTTCACCCACCGATATTACGATGTTGCCGCCACCGGACAGCGTGCCCATGGTCGAGCAGCCGCCACCCAGGTCCGAGCCTTTGCCGACGAAGACGCCAGCAGAAATGCGACCTTCAACCATGCTGGTGCCTGCGGTACCGGCGTTGAAGTTGATAAAGCCTTCGTGCATGACGGTAGTGCCTTCGCCGACGTAGGCGCCGAGCCGCACACGGGCAGTGTCGGCGATACGGATGCCGGAGGGGGCGACGTAATCGGTCATGGACGGGAATTTATCGACACTGTTAACCACCAGCGATTGGCCCTGTAAACGTGCTGCCAGTTGGCGCTGGGGCAGCTCGTTGACGTCGATGGCGCCATGGTTGGTCCAGGCAACGTTGGGCAGCAATGGGAAGATGCCAGCGAGTACCACGCCATGGGGTTTGACCAGACGGTGGGACAGTAAGTGCAGCTTGAGGTAAGCCTCAGGGGTAGAAACTGGCGCTTCGTCGGTAGCCAATACAGTGGCGACCAAAGGGCGGGTGCTGCTGGCCAGTTGTTCGACCAAGGCGCCGGCTTCGGCGAAACCGGCTTGCGTTAGCGCGTTGGCCAGGCCTGCACACTGGCTAGTGGCGAAACTGATGGCCTGATTGCCTTCGCGGTAGCCGAGTTGCTCGCTGATGACCTTGATCAGGGCGCTGTCGGGGTTCAGCATGGGCTGCGGGTAGTAGACCTCAATCCAATTGCCTGCGCTGTTCTGTGTGCCGATGCCAAAGGCCAGGCTGAAGTGTTCGCTCATGGGGTGATTCCTTTGATGCTATGCATTGGTGTCGAACGCGCTGGCATACCATTCCGGCTTGAAGCCAACCAGGCGCTGTGAGCCGGTATCCAGTACCGGTCTTTTAATCATCGAAGGGTTGGCCTGCATAAGAGCAATGGCCTTGTCGGTGTCGATGTTTTGTTTGTCTGTGTCATCCAGCTTGCGGAAGGTAGTGCCCTTGCGATTCAGTACGACTTCCCAGCCGTGCTCGGTGCACCAGCTGCGCAGGTGCTCGGCATCGATACCTTCTTTTTTGTAATCGTGAAAGGCGTACTCCATGCCATGCTCTTCCAGCCAGGTACGCGCCTTTTTCATGGTGTCGCAGGCTTTAATGCCGTAGAGAGTGATCACGTATTACAGCCCTTTGATGAAGTCACGGATACGCTCGGCGGCTTCGATGCAGTCGGCTAGTGGAGCAACCAATGCCATGCGAATCCGTCCGGCGCCGGGATTATAACCATCAATCTCGCGTGACAGGTAACGTCCGGGTACCACCGCGACGTTCTGTTCGGCCAGTAGGCGTTGAGTAAAGACGTCGTCATCAATCGGGGTGACGGGCCACAGATAGAAGCCAGCGTCGGGACGCTGCACGTCCATGATCGGGCTGAGAATCTTCAATACTGCGTCGAACTTGGCCTGATACTGTGCGCGGTTATCGGCAACGTGAGCTTCATCCTGCCAAGCAGTCAAACTGGCCAATTGGCTTTGCACTGGCATCGCACAGCCATGGTAGGTGCGGTACTGCAAATAAGGCTGTAGCAGGTTAGCGTCGCCGGCGACGAAGCCAGAACGCAACCCTGGCAGGTTAGAGCGTTTGGACAGACTGTGGAATACCACGCAACGGGCGTAGTCATCGCGGCCCATGGCAGCGCAAGCTTGGAGTAGGCCGACTGGCGCGGGGCCGTTTGGCGCATAAATTTCGCTGTAGCACTCGTCAGAGGCGATGACAAAGTCATGCTCATCGGCCAATTTGATCAGCTGTTGTAGGGTTTCCAACGGGATTACCGAACCCGTTGGATTACCCGGCGTACAGATGAATAGCAACTGGCAGCGCTGCCAGATGTCGGCCGGCACAATGCCGAAATCTGGAATGAAATTATTGCTGGCATCGCAGGCTAGATAATGCGGTTCCACCCCGGCTAGGAAGGCTGCGCCCTCATAGATCTGATAAAAGGGGTTAGGGCTGACCACTAAGCCTTGTGGGTCGCGCTGCACCATTGCTTGAGTAAAGGAAAACAGTGCCTCGCGGGTACCGTTGACCGGAATGATGTGCTGCGCCGGATCAAGGCTGCTCGCCTTGAGCGAGAAGCGCTGGGACAGCCAGTCGGCGATGCCCTGACGCAATTCTGGCTTGCCTTGAGTGGTGGGGTATACGGCGGCCTGATTCAAGTTGGCGGCCAGCGCATCCAGCACAAAAGGTGGCGACGGGTGCTTGGGCTCGCCTATCGACAGTGAAATCGGACGCAATGCTGGGTTCGGTGTTACATCCGTTATCAGCGCGCGCAGCTTTTCAAAGGGGTACGGCTGCAGGCGTTGCAGGTCGCTATTCATTCACAATCCTCAGGGGCCAATGGCAATTGGGCTGCTGTACGCCTGCTCGGTGGGCTGGGTACTGCTTAGGGTGTCGATAATGTTCTGTTGCAAGCGCTCACACAGGGCCGGATCGGACAACGCCTGATTATCTGCATCGGTGAGCACAAATACGTCGTCCACACGCTCGCCAAGGGTGACGATCTTGGCATTCTGCACGCTGATGTCGAAGTCCAGAAGAATGCGTCCCATACGGGCCAGCAGGCCGGGGCGGTCTGGAGCGCTCAGTTCCAGAATGGTGTGTTGGCCATTCGGGTCGTTGAAGATAGTGACCTCGGGTGCGAAGGCAAAATGCTTAAGCTGGCGAGGCACCAAGCGCTGGATGATGGTCGGGAATGCATCTGGATCGGACAAGGCTTCAAGCAACTCATGTTTGATTTGGCGGATACGCTCAGGGTTATCGCCGATAGAGCCGCCATCAGAATCCAGCACTATATAAGTGTCCAGGCTGAACTGGCTGGTCGAGCTGATGATGCGCGCATCCTGAATGCTCAGGTTGAGCTGATCCATCGCCGACACCGTGGCGGCGAACAAGTCATTTTGCTCGGGCGTAAAGATGAAAATCTGGGTCGCGCCTTCAAACTCTCGCTGTGCGGTTTCCTTGATCAACACCAAAGGGCCGGTACGGCGGCTGTGTTGCATAATGGCTTCGGTATGCCAAGCCACGTCGCTGGCGGTATGGCGCAAGAAATAGTCATCGCCCAGCTCTGACCAAAGCGCTTCGGCGTCTTCTTCTTCCAGACCGTTGCGCACCAGAATATCCAGGGCCGCCTGTTGAGTCTGGCGAATGTGCTCATCACGATCCGGTGGATTATCCAGGCCGCGGCGCAACGCGCGTTTGGTCTCGCTATAGAGTTGGCGCAGCAGCGAGGCGCGCCAGGAGTTCCACAGCGTGGGGTTGGTCGCATTGATATCGGCGATGGTCAGTACGTAGAGGTAGTCGAGACGGACCTGATTACCCATCTGCACAGCAAAATCATGAATGACCAGAGGGTCAGAAATGTCCTTGCGCTGCGCGGTAGTCGACATCACCAGATGGTTCTGCACCAGCCAGCTGATCAGGTGGGTATCCCAGGCTGGCAGATGGTGACGGTTGCAGAATTGCTCGGCGTCCACTGCGCCGAGTTCGGAATGATCGCCGCCGCGACCCTTGGCGATGTCGTGATAAAGGCCGGCAATGTACAGCAGGTCAGGTTTAGGCAGGCGGCAGAAGATGCGCCAGGCAAGCGGGTATCTGTCCTGGTATTCAGGACGGTTGAGCTTGCGCAGGTGTTTGATCAAATTCAACGTATGCGCGTCGACCGTATATATGTGAAACAAGTCGTGCTGCATTTGGCCGACGATCTTGCCAAACTCCGGCAGATAGCGCCCCAGAATGCCGTAGCGATTCATTCGGCGCAGGTTGCGGTGGATGCCTTCCTTGCTACGGAATAGCTCGATAAACAGGCTGGTATTGCGAATGTCGCTACGGAAGTCGTCGTCGATCAGCTTGCGATGGTCGCGCAGCAGCCGAATGCTGTTGGCGCGCACGCCGCGAATTTCGGGATGCTGCGCCATCAGCACAAAGAGTTCGAGAATGGCGAAGGGTGTGCGCTTGAAAACGTTGGGGTTGGTGACTTCAATGTAGTGATTGCGCACGTGAAAACGGCTGTTTAACGGCAAAATTTCGGTCGCTTCGGCGTCACGCAACAGGATTTCTTCGAAATGCTGCATCAGCAGGTCGTTTAGCTCAGATAGAGACATCACAACCCGGTAGTACTTTTGCATGAAACGTTCGACTGCCAGCTTGCTGTCGTTGCCTTCGTAGCCCAGCATCTTGGCCAGTGCGCGCTGGTGGTCAAACAGCAAGCGATCTTCGGCTCGGCCAGAGAGGTTGTGCAAAGCAAAACGGACCTTCCAAAGGAAGTCGCGGCCGGCGGTGAGAATCTCGTACTCGGGCTCGTTCAGGAACCCTTGGTCAACCAGTTTGCGCAAATCGTTGGTGCCGAAATGACGTAGGGCAACCCAGGCAATGGTCTGAATGTCGCGAAGGCCACCGGGTGAGCTTTTCACGTTCGGCTCAAGGTTGTACTCGGTATCGTTGAACTTGGCGTGGCGGGCCTGCTGTTCAGCGCGCTTAGCGCGAAAAAACTCAGCGTCAGGCCACATGTGCTCGGTACTGATGGCCTTCAGCATGCCCTGGCGCAATACTTCATCGCCGGCCAAGGTGCGCGATTCCATTAAATTGGTGATCACCGTCAGGTCGGCCTTGGCCTCTTGCTGGCATTCCTCGATAGAGCGCACGCTTTGGCCAACTTCCAGGCCGATGTCCCACAACAACATGAGGAAAATTTCGATCGAGGAGCGAAATGTCTCCGCGTCGTCACGTACCAAGATCAGCAGGTCTATGTCTGAATGCGGGTGCAGCTCACCACGACCGTAGCCACCGACGGCCAGCAAAGCGATACCCGGATCTTGGGCGCAATCGAGCCGAGCCCAAGCCTGTTGCAATATCTGGTCGGTCACCCAAGCCCGCTCATGGATCAATTGACGGATGTCTCGTCCGTCCTCAAAACGGCTCTGTAGCACGCAGTCTGCATGCCTTATAGCCTTCTTGAAGGCGCCGATCGGACTGCTCTTTAATGCCAGCTCCGCTTGGAACTGGCCTGGGTCGAAAAGCGCGATATCCATCGTTTATATCCTTGGCAGTGAGTGGCTACTGCTATTGAAAGGATTCTTCGCTGCGGCGGGTGAGGATTTCATAGCCGTCTGCGGTAACCAGAATGGTGTGTTCCCACTGTGCCGACAACTTGCGGTCCTTAGTTATCGCGGTCCAGTTGTCGCCCAGTAGGCGAGTTTCTGCACGGCCCTGATTGATCATCGGCTCAATGGTGAAGGTCATGCCTTCCTTCAGCTCCATGCCTGTGCCGGCGCGGCCATAATGCAGTACTTGTGGGTCTTCGTGGAATACCTTGCCAATACCGTGGCCGCAGTACTCGCGCACCACGCTGTAATGGTTGGCATGGGCGTGATCTTGAATGATCTGACCAATGTCACCCAGGCGAGCGCCAGGACGTACTACCGAGATGCCTTTATACATGCACTCCTGAGTTACCCGTGCCAGCCGCTCAACCCACTCTGGAGCCTCGCCGACGATGAACATCTTGCTGGTATCGCCGTGGTAGCCGTCTTTGATGACGGTAACGTCAATATTCAGCGCGTCGCCATTTTTAAGCTGCTTCTCGTTCGGGATGCCATGGCAGACCACGTGATTGATTGAGGTGCAGATCGATTTTGGGAAGGGCATACGGTCTGGCGCGCCGCCATAGTTCAGTGGGGCAGGAATGGCTTGTTGCACGTTGACTATATAGTCGTGGCAGATACGGTCGAGCTCTTCAGTAGCAACGCCAGGTTTAACGTGCTCATCAATCATCTCCAGTACTTCAGCCGCCAGGCGTCCGGCAATGCGCATGCCTGCGATGTCTTCCGGTGTCTTGATGGATACGGTCATGACAGGTTTCTCTTGGTTGAACGCCAGCAGGCGAAAGTGACAAACCCCGCATTCTATCAGACCTCGGCGCGCCTGTTGAGACAGCGTGCAATGCGGGCGGAGGTAAGCAGAACTTTATTCATTTGCTTATATATGGTATAAAGCGCCGCGCCTGAGCAAACACCCGGTTTTCGGGGCTTATGTTTATGACTCAGGTGAACCTTAAATCCGCACACGTATCGACACGGTGTCCTGGGTGCCCTTAGGGGTTGGACATTGGGATGCGTGGAGGCCCAACCCGATTTATTATGGAGTTATCATGACCCAAGTTTCTATGCGCGACATGCTGAAGGCCGGTGCGCACTTTGGCCACCAGACCCGTTACTGGAACCCGAAAATGGGCAAGTTCATTTTCGGCGCTCGTAACAAGATCCACATCATCAACCTTGAAAAAACCATGCCGATGTTCCACGACGCTCTGAGCTTCGTTGAGAAACTGGCCTCTGGCAAGAACAAGGTTCTGTTCGTAGGCACCAAGCGCGCTGCCAGCAAAATTATTGCTGAAGAAGCTAGCCGCGCCGGTCAGCCTTATGTTGATCACCGCTGGTTGGGCGGCATGCTCACCAACTACAAAACCATTCGTCAGTCTATCAAGCGTCTGCGCGACCTGGAAATTCAAGCTCAGGACGGCACCTTCACCAAGCTGACCAAGAAAGAAGCGCTGATGCGCACTCGTGATCTGGAAAAGCTGGATCGCGGTCTGGGTGGTATCAAAGACATGGGCGGCCTGCCTGACGCCCTGTTCGTGATCGACGTTGAGCACGAGCGCATTGCTATCACTGAAGCCAACAAGCTGGGTATTCCGGTTATCGGCATCGTCGATACCAACAGCAGCCCTGATGGCATTGATTATGTTATTCCTGGCAACGACGACGCTATCCGCGCCATCAAGCTGTACGCGGCGGCTGTTGCTGACGCAGTTCTGCGCGGCAAGAACGTCAATGGCGGCGCTGATGAGTTTGTTGAAGAAGCTGCTCCAGAAGCCTCCGAAGGCTAAGGTGCAGTCGGCTAGCTTTACGCCGTAAAAAAGGGGGCTATGCCCCCTTTTTGCAATGTTTTGAAAGCAATATGATCCGGCGGCTCTGTCCATTCCTTCGAGCTGCCAACAGTTAAAGTAATCTAGAGGATTATTTCATGTCACAGATTTCTGCAGCCATGGTCAAAGAACTGCGCGAGCGCACCGGCCAAGGCATGATGGAGTGCAAAAAAGCACTGGTTGCCGCTGAAGGCGACATCGAAAAAGCAATTGATGATATGCGCGCTTCTGGTGCTATCAAAGCTGCCAAGAAAGCGGGCAATATCGCTGCTGAAGGCGCTATTGCCGCCAAAGTCTCCGATGACAAGAAATCTGCTGTCATCATCGAAATCAACTCTCAAACTGACTTCCTTGCTCTGCAGGAAGACTTTAAGGGTTTCGTTGCAGCCAGTCTGAATAAGGCGTTTGATGCGGGTTATACCGACGCTGCTCCGCTGATTGCTGAGCAAGAGTCTGATCGCGAAGCGCTGATCGCCAAGACCGGTGAGAATGTCAATATTCGTCGCCTGACCCGTGTTGAAGGTGATGTTGTTGGTTCTTACCTGCACGGTCACCGCATCGGTGTTGTCGTTACTCTGAAAGGCGGAAACGAAGAGTTGGCACGTGATATCGCTATGCACGTTGCCGCTAGCAATCCGCAGTTCCTTGATCCTTCCCAGGTATCTGACGAAGCCATTGCCAAGGAAAAAGAAATCTTCCTGGCGCTGAACGCAGACAAGATCGCCGGCAAGCCCGAGAACATTGTTGAGAACATGGTCAAAGGCCGTCTCAATAAGTTTCTGGCGGAAGGTAGCTTGATTGAGCAAGCCTTCATCAAGGATCCGGATATCAAGGTCGGTGAGCTGGCCAAGAAAGCCGGTGCAGAAGTCGTTTCGTTCGTGCGTTATGAAGTGGGCGAGGGCATCGAGCGTGCTGAAGTCGATTTCGCTGGTGAGGTGGCTGCACAGCTGGCCGCTGCCAAGCAATAAGTAGGATATAGTGCACTTTGACCAGTGCACCGCAGCAACTTTAGGTTGCTGCGAATAGGTTGACCGAAGAGGCTTCCCGCGCAGGCGTGAGGCCTCTTTTTCAAGAAATACTGAACAAGTGCCCGCCATCGTGGTCTGGTGGAACTCGTTGAGTATTTCTCCATTCCAGCGCAGGAGAGTCAAGCATGGCCCAGGTGCCCAGCAGCCGCCAACCCAAGTATAAACGCATCCTTCTCAAACTCAGCGGCGAAGCCCTGATGGGGACCGAGGGCTTCGGCATCGACCCCAAGGTGCTTGACCGCATGTCGTTGGAAATCGGACAGTTGATCGGTATTGGCGTTCAGATCGGATTGGTGATCGGTGGCGGCAATCTATTTCGTGGCGCTGCTCTGCACAGTGCGGGCATGGACCGGGTCACCGGTGATCATATGGGTATGCTGGCTACCGTGATGAACAGCTTGGCAATGCGTGATTCGCTCGAACGCTCCAATATTCAAACGCGGGTGATGTCGGCGATCACCATGGAAGGCGTAACCGAGCACTATGATCGTCGCAAGGCAATGCGCTACCTCGCTGGGGGTGACGTGGTAATATTCTCTGCCGGTACCGGCAACCCTTTCTTCACTACCGATACTGCAGCTTGTCTGCGTGGTATTGAGGTTGATGCTGATCTGGTGCTCAAGGCGACCAAGGTTGACGGCGTATATAATGCCGACCCGATGAAAGATCCAAACGCCGAGCGTTTCGACAGCCTGACCTATGATCAGGTGCTGGATCTGAAGCTGGAAGTAATGGATCTGACCGCGATCTGTCTGATTCGCGACCACAAGATGCCTTTGCGGGTGTTTAACATGAACAAGCCAGGGGCGTTGCTGAATGCGGTAGTGGGCAGCGCCGAAGGAACACTGATTGAGGGTTGAGAAATGATCAACGCAATTAAGAAGGACACGCAGGACCGCATGGGCAAGTCGGTAGAGTCGCTGGGCACTGCTTTTGCCAAGATCCGTACTGGTCGCGCCCATCCGAGTATTCTGGACAGCGTCATGGTCAATTGTTACGGCGCTGACACCCCTCTACGCCAGGTTGCCAACGTGAATGTCGAAGACTCGCGCACCTTGGCGTTGAGCGTTTTTGATCGTAGTCTGATTCAAGCGGTAGAAAAAGCCATCATGACCTCTGATTTGGGTCTGAATCCGGCCACTGCAGGTACTACTATCCGCGTGCCAATGCCCGCGTTGACTGAAGAGACCCGTAAGGGTTACACCAAGCAAGCGCGCTCTGAGGCAGAAAATGCCCGAGTTGCTGTGCGCAACATCCGTCGCGACGCCTTGGGCCAGTTGAAGGATTTGCAAAAAGACAAAGAAATCAGTGAAGACGACGAGCGTCGCGCCGCTGACGACGTACAGAAATTGACTGATAAGTTTATTGCCGAAATCGATAAGTCATTGGCGGCCAAAGAAACGGATTTGATGGCTATTTGATGGTTATCGGTTGCGCGAGTCTGGCATGAATAATAAGAGTAGCAGCGGCACTCAAGCCACAGCACCCCAACACGTTGCCATCATCATGGATGGCAACAACCGCTGGGCGCGCAAGCGGTTTTTGCCGGGTGTTGCTGGGCACAAGGCCGGTGTTGATGCGGTCAAAGCAATGATCGAGGTGTGCATCGAAGAGGGTGTCGAGGTGCTCACCTTGTTTGCGTTCTCCAGTGAAAACTGGCGACGCCCTGAAGACGAAGTGGGTGCGCTCATGGAGTTGTTTTTAGGTGCTCTGCGCCGTGAGGTACGCAAGCTGCGAGAAAATGGTGTGCGCTTGCAGATCATTGGTGACCGCAGCCGCTTTGCTCCCGAGTTGCAACAGGCGATGGCCAAGGCTGAGGAAACCACCGCAGGCGGGCAGCGCTTGACGCTGGCCATCGCGGCCAATTACGGCGGCCAATGGGATATCACCCAGGCCGTGCGTCAGCTCGCTGCCGAGGTGGCGACGGGCGTGCGCGATGCGTCGGGCATCACCGAGCAGGATATTGAAGCACGCTTGACCACGGCTAACTTGCCACCCCCTGATCTCTGTATCCGTACCGGTGGTGAGAAGCGCATCAGCAATTTTTTGTTGTGGCAGTTTGCTTACACCGAGTTCTATTTTTCCGATTTATACTGGCCGGACTTCAAGCAGGATGCCCTGCGTGATGCCTTGGCTGATTTTTCCTGCAGACAGCGCCGCTTCGGCAAGACTAGCGAACAGGTAGCAGCGGAGTCCTGATGCTCAAACAACGGGTTATAACAGCTGTCATTCTGGCGCCTCTGGCGGTCGCCGGATTTGTTTTACTGCAGGGTGCCTGGTTTGCATTCTTCATTGGTGCGGTGGTGGCCTTGGGTGCCTGGGAGTGGGCGCGTTTGTGCGGCGAGACCCGCCAAAGTGGCCGGATCATATATGCGCTGACCTTGGGTCTGTTCATGATAGGTCTATATCGTGACCAGTGGTCCGTCATCTATTACGTGGCACCCGCACTGCTGTGGTGGATTTTCGCCAGCGTGATGGTGGTGCGCTACCCCGCGGGCAGTGGTGTCTGGAAAGGCAGTTTTGTACGCCAGTTGTTTGGTTTGTTGATATTGCTGCCAGCCTGGGCGGGGTTGGTTTGGTTGCGAGCACAAGAATTTGGGCTGTGGCTAATCTTCTCTCTGCTTATTCTGGTTTGGGCTGCCGATATAGGCGCCTACTTTGCCGGCAAGACCTTTGGCCGCACTAAGTTGATGCCGAATGTTAGTCCAGGAAAAACACGTGAAGGCTTGCTGGGTGGTTTGGTGGTGAGCGAGCTACTGGCATTGGCAGCCATGTTTTATCTCGGTTGGGGTCCCGTCGCTATTTTACTCGGTGCCTTGGGCGCGGCCTTGGTTGTGCTGGTATCGGTGATCGGGGATTTGACAGAAAGCTTGTTCAAGCGCGAAGCCGGCCTTAAAGACAGTAGTAATCTGTTGCCGGGTCATGGTGGTGTGCTTGATCGGATAGATAGTCTGACTGCAGCTGTTCCCATGTTTGTTGCTTGCTGGCTGCTGCTCGGGAGCTATCTGGCGTGACCGTTTCGCGGATTACCGTACTCGGCGCGACAGGATCAGTAGGGGTAAGCACGCTGGATGTGATTGCTCGCCATCCGGGTGAGTATGTTGTGCATGCGCTGACTGGTCACAGCCGTATGGATGTACTGGAAGAACAGTGCTTGTTGCATAGACCGGTTTACGCAGTAGTGGCAGACGCTGTGCAAGCGAGCGCTTTACAGGCGCGCCTGCATGACCAAGGGGTGGATACTCGAGTTCGTCATGGTGCCGAGGCATTGGCAGAGGTATCAGCGGACGCTAGTGTTGATGTGGTCATGGCGGCGATTGTCGGTGCCGCTGGGTTACGTCCTACGCTCGCCGCAGTGCAGGCAGGCAAGCGGGTGTTGTTGGCCAACAAAGAAGCGCTGGTAATGTCTGGCGCGCTGTTTATGCAGGCAGTGCGCGATTCAGGGGCTCAGGTGCTCCCCATCGACAGCGAGCACAATGCCATATTTCAGTGTATGCCACACAACTACGCAGCGGGTCTGGCGCAGGTAGGGGTGAGGCGTATTTTGCTGACGGCCTCGGGTGGCCCTTTCCGCGAGTTTAGCGTCGAGCAGCTGGCCAGCGTTACGCCGGCCCAGGCGTGTGCCCATCCCAATTGGTCGATGGGGCAAAAGATCTCGGTTGATTCTGCCAGCATGATGAACAAAGGCCTGGAGCTGATTGAGGCTTGCTGGTTATTTGATGCGCGGCCGGATCAGGTCGAAGTAGTGATACATCCGCAAAGTGTGGTGCATTCGCTAGTTGATTACGTGGACGGCTCAGTGCTGGCACAGCTTGGCAATCCTGATATGCGCACCCCCATTGCACATGCGCTGGCATGGCCAAAGCGGATCGACTCTGGGGTCAGTGCGCTGGACCTGCTATCTATTGCACGTTTGGATTTCCAGGCACCAGATGATCTTCGCTTCCCGTGTTTGAAGCTAGCCCGTCAGGCCGTGACCGTGGGTGGTACAGCCTGTGCTATTTTGAATGCCGCAAACGAAGTGGCGGTGGCGTCCTTTCTGTCAGCGCGTATGGGGTTTACCGATATCCCTGTTATGATTGAGCACGTATTGAGCGTGATGCCCAGCGAGAGCGTCCAGGATTTAGACCATATTATGCTGGCTGATCGAGTGGCACGTGAGCACGCAGAAAAATGGCTCGCTCAACGTAGCTGATGCGCGGTTATTGATCACGCCCTGAATTCAACTGAGGTCCTGCTGAATGGAATTGCTGTTTACCCTGCTGGCTACCGTAGTTGCCTTGGGCTTGCTGGTCACCATTCATGAGTATGGCCATTTCTGGGTCGCACGTCGTTGCGGCGTCAAAGTGCTGCGCTTTTCGATTGGTTTTGGTCCTGCACTTTACACCTGGCATGATCGGCGGGGCACTGAATATGCCATTGCTGCTATCCCGCTGGGTGGCTACGTCAAAATGCTCGATGAGCGCGAAGAGCCGGTGTCTGCTGACGAGTTGGATCAAGCTTTTAACCGCAAATCCATAGGTCAGCGCATAGCCATAGTGGCAGCCGGACCGATAGCCAACTTCCTGCTGGCAATTGCGGCATTCTGGCTAATAGCCGTGCTAGGAGTGACTACGGTCGTTCCCGTACTTGGGCCTATCGAAGCGGACACCGCAGCGGCGCGCGCCGGGTTGCATGAGAATTTAGAGTTGTTAGCTATTGACGGTCAGTCAACGCCTAGCTGGCATGATGTCAATCTGCAGCTGATTCGCCGGCTTGGCGAGACCGGTGTGCTAGAAGTAGAGGCGCGTGAGCGCCCTGACGGTAGCGCGCAGACATATTCTGTTCAACTTGATAGCTGGCTCAAGGGGGCGGAGGAGCCGGACCCACTGACAGCGCTGGGTATGACCAGCTGGCAGCCGCAGGTAGCGCCGCGCATTGGGCAAGTTCAGCCGGAAGGCGCCGCCGCTAGTGCGGGTCTGCAGCCAGGCGACCTAATTGTGGCAGTCAATGGTGAGCCGGTTACTGATTGGGTCAGCGAAGTGGTACCCGCTATTCAGGCCAGCCCGCAAAAATCGCTGCAACTTAGTATTGAGCGCGATGCACAACAGTTGGAACTTACCTTAACGCCTGCGGCCAAAGCGCAGAATGATCTTGTGGTGGGTTATATCGGCGCAGGAGTGGATGCATTCGAGTGGCCAGCGGATATGGTTCGTGAGATCCATCATAATCCTTTGATGGCAGTGCCGGTGGCGCTGCAAAAAACCTGGGGCATGACGGCGCTGACGCTGGACTCGCTGAAAAAAATGCTTACCGGGTTAGTCTCGGCAAAAAACTTGAGTGGCCCGATAACCATTGCTAAAGTGGCGGGCGCTTCAGCTAAGTCGGGGCTAGAGAGCTTTCTGAGCTTCATCGCGTATCTAAGTATCAGCTTGGGCGTATTGAATTTGTTACCTGTGCCGGTGCTTGATGGCGGGCATCTGGTGTATTACATCGCCGAGTGGGTCAGGGGCAAGCCGCTGTCCGAGCGTATACAAACTTGGGGTTTGCAGATTGGTCTTAGCCTGATCGTAGGGGTTATGCTGTTTGCCATCTATAACGATATCAGCCGCCTCGGCAGCTGATTGACCGCACGATTGACTGAACACGAGCTGCTTTTAACGGCAGTACGATTTTAACCAGCTATTCAGAACGGAATTCATGAAACGTTACCTATTGCCTGCGCTTCTTCTGATACTTCTGGCGCCGGGCGCTTTCGCCGACGCCTTCCAGATCTCCGATATCCGCGTCAATGGGTTGCAACGGGTCTCCGCGGGCAGCGTGTTTGGTGCGCTGCCGTTGAACATTGGCGATCAGGTTGATGATCAGGAGTTGGTGGAAGCGACGCGTGCGCTTTTCCGTACCGGCTTCTTTCAAGATATTCAGCTCGGCCGTGATGACGATGTGTTGGTTATCAATGTGGTCGAGCGGCCGTCTATCTCATCCATCGAGCTGGAAGGTAACAAGGCGATCAAGAGTGAAGACCTGCTCAAAGGTTTGAGTGCCGCGGGTCTATCCGAAGGCGAGATATTCCAGCGTGCGACACTGGAAGGCGTACGTAACGAATTGCTGCGCCAATATGTGTCTCAGGGCCGTTACTCAGCTGATATTGAAACCCAAGTGATTCCAGAGCCGCGTAACCGTGTGGCGCTGAAGATTGTCGTAGATGAAGGCTCGATTGCCTCCATCGCGCATATCAATGTGGTGGGTAATACCATCTATGAAACTGAAGATCTGGTTGATCTGTTTGAACTTAAAACGGGCGGTTGGCTGTCTTTCCTACGCAGTGACGACAAGTACTCGCGTGAGAAGTTAGCGGGTGACCTTGAACGTCTTCGTTCCTACTACCTCGACCGTGGTTACATCAACATGGATGTCGCCTCAACTCAGGTCTCGATTACGCCCGATAAAAAGCATGTTTATATCACCGTAAACATCAACGAAGGCGATCGCTACACCATCCGTGATGTGAATCTTTCTGGCGACTTAGTAGTGGGCGAGGCTGAGGTTAAGCGCCTGATGCTGATTGAGCCGCAGCAGGTTTTTTCCCGTCAGGTAATGACCTCGACCTCGGATCTGATCAGTCGCCGATTGGGTAACGAGGGCTACACCTTCGCTAACGTCAACGGCATCCCGGAAATCCATGAAGACGATAAGACGGTCTCGGTTACTTTTTATGTCGACCCGGGCAAGCGTGCTTACGTCAATCGCGTCAACTTCCGCGGCAACACCAAGACCGATGACCAGGTACTGCGTCGCGAAATGCGTCAGATGGAAGCCGGTTGGGCCTCTACCTATCTGATTGATGAGTCCAAAACGCGCTTGGAACGTCTGGGTTACTTCAAAGAGGTTAACGTCGAAACAGTTCCCGTGCCGGGCGCCGAAGATATGGTCGACGTCAACTACTCAGTTGAAGAACAGCCCTCCGGTTCGGTTACCGCCAGCCTAGGTTTCTCGCAGAGCTCGGGCATCATTCTTGGCGGTTCGATTAGCCAGAATAACTTCTTTGGTACCGGTAATCGTGTGAGCATTGGCGCCAATCGTTCCGATTACCAGACGTCCGTGTCCTATGGCTTTATGGATCCGTACTTCACCGTTGATGGCATAAGCCTGGGTTACAACGCGTTCTACCGCACCACCGACTATGACGAGCTGAACGTCGACATTTCCAGCTATGCGGTCGACTCCTTCGGTGGCGGTGTGAACCTGGGTTATCCGATCAGCGATAACTCGCGAGTGTCCTTCGGCCTGAGCGCGCAGCGCGACGAGCTGAAAACGGGTACTTATACAGTGAAGGAAATCGTTGATTTCATTGATACTGAGGGCGATAGCTTTACCAACTTCTTTTTCAACAGCTCCTGGTCGCAAAACACGCTGAACCGCGGCGTTTTCCCTGATCGGGGTTCCTCGCAGAATCTCGGTTTTGATATTTCCATTCCGGGTAGTGATCTGAGCTTTTACACGCTGGACTATCGTGCGCAGCGCTTCTTTGCCATGAGCGATGACCTGACGCTACGCGTGCACACTGACCTCGGTTTCGGTAAAGGCTTTGGCTCTACCGATCAAATGCCCTTTTACGAGCATTATTATGCCGGTGGTATTGGCTCGGTACGTGGTTATGAAGACAGTACTCTAGGGCCAAAAAGTACCCCTGCTGATGCCGACCCAGATCGTGATCAATTGCCCTTCGGCGGTAACATTAAAATCACCGGTGGTGCCGAGGTTATTTTCCCTGCGCCATTCGTGAAGGATCAACGTTCTCTGCGTACGGTACTGTTCCTGGATGTGGGTAACGTTTACGATACCTACTGTTCTAACACCACGCTGAACAACGGCGAAGACAATCCAGGCTGTGGCGATGTCGAGCTTGCTGACCTGCGCTACAGTGTTGGTGTCGGCTTGTCTTGGTTGACCGCTTTGGGTCCACTGGGTTTCAGCTTGGGTATGCCGCTGAACAGCCAGTCCGAGGATGATACGCAGGTGTTCCAGTTCACTCTGGGTCAGACGTTCTGATCTCAGAAAATCAACGATGTGCAATCGGGAGTATGAGAGTGGGTAAGTTTATTCGCGTGACAGTATTGTCGCTGCTGGCACTGGTCAGTTTTGAAGCCGCTGCCGAAATGAAGATTGCAGTTCTGGACTATCAGATGGCTCTGCTTGAGTCGGATGCAGCCAAGAAGTACTCCGTTGATGCAGAAAAGAAATTTGGTGCTCAGCTACAGCGTCTGAAGAACCTTGAAGCTGAAGCCAAGCGCCTGCAAGAGCGCTTGCAGCGCGACGGCACGCAGCTTGTTCAGAGTGAGCGTGAAAAGCTGGAGCTTGAGTTCCGCCAGAAGGCTCGCGAGTTCCAGGTTCAGTCCAAGGAATTGAACGAAGCCAAAGCGATGTCTGACCGCCAAATGCTTGAGGCTCTCAAGCCTAAGCTGGACTCAGCGGTAGAAACCATCCTTAAAAGCGGTGGCTATGATCTGGTACTGGACCGTGGCGGTGTGGTTGAAGTTAAGCCAGAATTCGACATTACTCGTCAGGTTATCGAACGCCTGAATAGCAGTCGCTGAAGTATTGCCATGAATGGCAATATCAGCTTCACACTCGCGCGCTTGGCTGAACAGCTCGGCGCGCGTCTGGTTGGCGACCCTGATCTATTGATCAGCGGTCTCGCCACGCTGCAGGAAGCCGAGCAAGAGCAGTTAGCCTTCCTGGCGAATAGCCAATATCGCAAATTTCTGGCCGATTCCCGTGCGGGTGCCGTTCTGCTTACCGAGACTGACGCCGAAGGTTTCAGCGGTAACGCATTGATCGTGGTTGATCCTTACCTGAGCTACGCACGTTTGTCGCACCAGTTCGACCCCAAACCCCGCGCTTCAATTGGCATCCATCCCAGCGCAGTGGTGGCTGAGGATGCCGTCGTGGATCCTGGTGCCAGTATTGGGCCCGGAGCGGTTATTGCTTCGGGTGCGATTATCGCAGCCGGTGTTAGCGTCGGTGCGCAGTGCTTTGTTGGTGCGCGCTCACAAATAGGTGAAGGCGGTTGGCTGGCGCCGCGCGTCACGCTCTATCACGATGTGATTATTGGTGAGCGGGTAGTGGTGCAGTCTGGTGCGATTATCGGCTCGGAGGGGTTCGGTTTTGCCAACGAGGCTGGACAGTGGCAGAAGATCGCTCAGATCGGTGGCGTACGCATTGGTAATGATGTGGAAATCGGCGCCAACACCACTATAGATCGCGGTGCCTTGGCAGATACGCTGATCGGCAATGGCGTGAAGCTCGACAACCAGATTCAAATTGCGCACAACGTACAGATTGGCGATCACTCGGCCATGGCGGCCTGCGTGGGGATTTCCGGCAGCACTCGCATCGGTAAACATTGCATGATTGCTGGCGGCGTGGGCATGGTTGGCCATATCGAGGTTTGTGATAATGTTTTTGTCACAGGTATGACCATGGTGACGCGTTCCATCACGGAGCCCGGCGCTTATTCCTCCGGCACGGCTATGCAGCCGGCGGCAGAATGGAGGAAGAGCGCGGCACGTATTCGTCAGCTTGATGCGTTAGCCAAACGAGTTCAGCAGCTCGAGAAGCAGCTCGAGGTCGTGACTCAAGGACCGCAGGACTCATCCAAATCCTGATCTGCACCATTTGGGTGCCTATATATTTTTCAGCAAGGCCTGCGAATACATGGATATCAACGAAATAAAAGAATACCTGCCCCACCGTTACCCGTTTCTATTGGTTGACCGGGTATTGGAGCTGGACCTAGAGGGCAAAAGTATCCGCGCCTATAAGAATGTCTCGGTCAATGAGCCCTTCTTTAATGGACACTTTCCAGAGCATCCAATTATGCCTGGTGTGTTGATCATTGAGGCCATGGCTCAGGCAGCAGGCCTGCTGGGGTTCAAGATGATGGGCGTCAAGCCGTCGGACGGCACACTTTATTACTTCGTGGGAACAGACAAACTGCGTTTTCGCCAGCCAGTGGTACCCGGCGATCAGCTACAGCTTGAGGCGCGTTACCTGAACCACAAGCGTGGGATCTGGAAGTTTGCCTGTCGCGCTGTAGTGGATGGCAAGGAAGCCTGCTCCGGCGAAATCATTTGCGCGGAACGTAATATATGAGTCGGATACATCCTCAGGCGATTGTCGACCCGGCTGCGCGCCTGGCCGATGACGTTGAGGTTGGCCCCTGGACTTACATAGGGCCGGGTGTCGAAATTGGTGCCGGCTCGGTGGTGCACTCCCATGTGGTGATCAAGGGGCCTACCCGCATCGGCAAGGGTAACCGAATTTTTCAGTTTGCCTCGGTCGGTGAAGACTGTCAGGATAAGAAGTACAATGGTGAGCCCACGCGTTTGGTGATTGGTGACAATAACGTCATTCGTGAGGGCTGCACACTACACCGCGGTACCGTGCAGGATAAGGGTATTACCAGCATCGGTAGCAATAACCTGCTGATGGCCTATGTGCATGTGGCGCATGACTGCGTGGTGGGTGACAACATCATCATGGCCAATAATGCGACTATTGCCGGGCACGTGCGCGTGGGCGATGGCGCTATTCTTGGCGGTTACACCACCGTGCATCAGTTTTGCCATCTCGGGCCCTGGTCCATGAGCGCAGCCAACAGTGCCGTATTTAAGGATATTCCTGCTTTTGTCATGGTGGGCGGTAATCCGGCCAGCGCCCACGGTATGAACTTCGAGGGAATGCGGCGGCGTGGTTATTCAGCCGAGCTGGTGACGGCATTGCGCCGCGCTTATAAGCTGATTTACCGCCAGGGGCTGACACTCAAAGACGCGCTGGTCGAGCTGGAGGAAGCAGCCTTATTGTTTCCTGAGGTGGCTCTGTATCGCGACTCTATTCTGGCCTCCACGCGGGGCATCACCCGATAACCTGAGCGGGTCCCTCGATGCTGCACTCTGATAAACCCCTGTGTATTGCGCTAGTGGCTGGCGAAGCTTCGGGCGATACCTTGGGGGCAGGCCTGATTAAGGCGCTTAAACTACGTTTCCCTCAAGCCCGTTTTATCGGTATTGGTGGTCCGCGCATGCTAGCCGAAGGTATGCAAAGCCAGGTGCCGATGGAGCGTTTGTCGGTAATGGGGCTGGTAGAAGTGCTCGGCCGCTTGCGCGAGCTGCTGCGTATTCGCCGTGAGCTGGTCAGTTATCTGAAAGGCGAGTGCCCTGATGTATTTATTGGCATCGATGCGCCGGACTTTACGCTTAACGTAGAGCAGCAATTGCGGGATGCGGGCATCGCGACCGTTCACTACGTCAGCCCATCGGTATGGGCCTGGCGCGAGAAACGCGTGTTGGGCATCCAAAAGTCCACAGATCTGATGCTGACCTTGTTCCCCTTTGAAGAAGATGTTTATCGTCGTCACGGCGTTAGCGTGCGTTGCGTGGGGCATACCCTGGCAGATCAAATTCCGCTGCAACCAGATCGTCAGGCCGCTCGCGACGTGCTGGGCTTGCCGGTAAATAAGCGCATAGTGGCCTTGCTACCCGGTAGTCGTAACGGCGAGTTGCGTAAACTGGGATTGCTGTTCCTGCATACGGCGGCGTGGTGTCTGCAACGCGAACCTGAGCTGCTGTTTATCATGCCTTGCGCGAGCGTCGAGCGGCGCTTGCAGATGGACGCTATTCTGGCTGAAAGCGGACTGGAGCTACCGTTGACCTTGTTTGACGGTCAGGCCCATGAGGTGCTCGCCGCTAGTGATGCGGTGTTGATCGCCTCTGGCACTGCGACGCTGGAAGCCATGTTGTTCAAGCGCCCCATGGTGGTCGCCTACCGTATGGCTGGGCTCACCTTTAAAATTCTCAAGCGCTTGGTCAAAGTTGGTTTCGTTTCTCTGCCCAATTTGCTAGCTGGTCGTGAAGTCGCACCCGAATTTCTACAGGATGCCGCCACGCCCGAAGCGATGGGCGCTGCGCTGCTGGAAAGGTTGCTGCCAACGCAGGAGCGCGAGGCAACTCAAGAGGTCTTTATCGAGTTGCATCACAGCTTGCGGCGCGATGCTGATCATGCTGCAGCCGACGCTATTGCTGATCTGCTGCAGTCGCGCGGCCTGTTGATATGACGCAGATGGTCATGGACTGGGTTGACTCCGTCGAAAGTGGGTTGATTGCCGGGGTTGATGAAGTGGGACGTGGGCCGCTGTGCGGCGCGGTAGTCACGGCCGCGGTTATTCTTGATCCTAGCCGCCCGATAGCGGGTTTGAATGACTCAAAAAAACTGACTGAAGCAAGGCGTGAAGCGTTGTTTCCGTTGATTCAAGAGCGGGCGCTGGCTTGGTATATCGCGCGTGCGGAAGTTGAAGAAATAGACGAACTGAATATTTTGCACGCCACTATGCTGGCGATGCAGCGCGCGGTGGCTGGGCTGTCTGTACGGCCAGATTTAGTGCTGATCGACGGTAATCGTTGCCCGGCGTTACCCATGCGTAGCGAGGCGGTGATCAAGGGAGATAGTAGAGTGCCAGCGATTGCCGCCGCGTCCATTCTCGCCAAAGTGGCCCGAGACCGGGAAATGGTTGCGCTGGATAGGCAGTATCCCGGTTACGGCATGGCCCGGCACAAGGGCTATCCCACACCGGTGCACCTGCAAGCGCTACGCGATTTGGGCGCCACGCCGATTCATCGACGCTCTTTCGCACCGGTGCGCGCGGTATTGCTCTAGCCTCTCACTTCGGCTGCTCGCGGCTGCTCGCGGCTGCTCGCGGCTGGTCGTCAGCCTTCCCCCTCGTTACAATCAGCGGTCTTGCCGTTTGCCCTTTGAAACAGGATTTATATGAGCTTTTCCTTCGTTCACCTGCGTGTCCACAGCGAGTACTCATTGGTCGATGGCCTGGTCAAGGTCAAGCCACTGATCAAGTCGGTGGCAGAAGCCGGCATGCCTGCGGTGGCAGTGACCGATCAGAACAATATGTGCAGCCTGGTAAAGTTTTACCGCGGCGCCATGGGTGCTGGTGTTAAGCCTATTTCCGGTGTGGACCTCTGGGTGCTGGGCGGCGAAGACGACGCGCAGCTCACCCGCTTGACTTTGCTGTCGATGAATAAGCAGGGCTATCGCAACCTGACCGAGTTGATCTCGCGTGGTTATACCGAGGGGCAGCGCAATGGCTTGGTAACCCTGCGCCGTGAGTGGATAGCCGAAGCAAGCGAGGGAGTCATCGCTTTATCCGGTGCCAAGGAAGGTGAGATTGGTTTGGCGTTGCTGTCCAACTCACCTGTCGCAGCCGATGAACTGCTGGATTACTGGATGGGTGTTTTCCCCGGCCGTTTTTATCTGGAACTGCAGCGCACCAGCCGGGTTAACGACGAAGAGCACCTGCACGCTGCAGTGGCCTTGGGTGTTCGCAAAGGCTGTCCGGTAGTCGCCACTAATGACGTGCGGTTTATTCGCCGCGAGGATTTTGAAGCGCACGAAACCCGCGTTTGCATCGGTGAGGGCAGGGTGTTGGGCGATCCGCGCAGAGCGAAACAGTACAGCGAAGAGCAGTACCTGAAGACGCCGGAAGAAATGACAGAGCTGTTTGAGGATATCCCTGAGGCACTGGAAAACAGTGTTGAGATCGCCAAGCGTTGCAATGTCGATGTGCAGTTGGGTAAGCACTTCCTGCCGGACTTTCCGATTCCGGCAGGCCTTACTATTGGAGAGTTTCTGAGTAAGGTGTCTTTTGAAGGTTTGGAAGAACGCCTGAAAGTCATACTGCCAGTGGGTACTGAAGATTACGAGTCCAAGCGGCAGGTCTATATTGATCGCCTGAATTTCGAGTTGCAGATCATCAACCAGATGGGCTTTCCTGGTTACTTCCTGATCGTGATGGACTTCATCAAGTGGGCCAAGGGTAACGGCGTGCCGGTGGGCCCGGGTCGGGGCTCCGGGGCAGGCTCGTTGGTAGCCTATTCGTTGTTGATTACCGACCTTGATCCGTTGGCTTACGATCTGCTGTTCGAACGCTTTCTTAATCCTGAGCGGGTGTCTATGCCCGACTTTGACGTCGACTTCTGCATGGAGGGTCGCGACCGGGTAATCGAGTACGTCGCCGATACTTACGGTCGCAACGCGGTCTCGCAGATCATCACCTTCGGTACCATGGCGGCCAAGGCGGTGGTGCGCGATGTAGCGCGGGTGCAGGGCAAGTCCTACGGCCTGGCGGATAAACTGTCGAAGATGATCCCCTTTGAAGTCGGCATGACGCTGGCCAAAGCCTTTGAGCAGGAAGAAATTCTGCGGGATTTTCTTGCCGACGACGAAGAAGGCCAGGAAATTTGGGATATGGCGCTCAAGCTCGAGGGCATTACCCGTAACGTGGGTAAGCACGCGGGCGGTGTGGTGATAGCGCCGACCAAACTGACCGATTTTGCGCCACTTTACTGCGACGAAGCCGGCGGCGGTCTAGTAACCCAGTTCGACAAGGATGATGTTGAGGCCGCGGGTCTGGTGAAGTTCGACTTTTTGGGGCTGCGTACCCTCACCATCATTAAATGGGCGATGGAGACCATCAACCGCGAACAGGCCAAGGATGGGCTGGAGCCGCTGAATATCGACTTCATCCCGCTGGATGACGCGCCGACCTACCACATGCTGCAAAAGGCCGAGACCACTGCGGTGTTCCAGCTGGAATCGCGCGGCATGAAGGAGCTGATCAAAAAGCTCAAGCCGGACTGCCTGGAAGATATGATCGCCCTGGTCGCACTGTTCCGCCCAGGCCCACTGCAGTCGGGCATGGTAGACGACTTCATCAACCGTAAGCACGGTCGTGAGATAGTCTCCTACCCGCATCCGAATTATCAGTACGCAGGCTTGGAGCCAGTGCTCAAGCCTACCTACGGCATCATCCTGTATCAGGAACAGGTGATGCAGATTGCCCAGGTAATGGCCCGCTATACCTTGGGCGAGGCAGACATGCTGCGCCGCGCGATGGGTAAGAAGAAGCCCGAGGAGATGGCCAAGCAGCGTGGCGGCTTTATCGAAGGCTGTTTCAATAATGGCATCGACGGCGATCTGGCAGGCAATATATTTGATCTGGTAGAAAAATTCGCCGGTTACGGTTTCAACAAGTCTCACTCGGCCGCCTACGGGTTGCTGTCGTATCAGACCGCGTGGTTGAAGGCGCATTATCCGGCGCCCTTCATGGCGGCGGTACTCTCGGCGGATATGCATAACACCGACAAGGTGGTGACGCTGATTGAAGAGTGTCGCAGCATGAAAGTGCGTATCCAGCCGCCCAACGTGAATGTTTCTGAATACAAATTCACAGTCGATGAGGCCGGTGATGTGGTTTATGGCTTGGGCGCGATTAAAGGCGTCGGGGAAGGCCCGGTTGAGACCATAGTGCAGACCCGTGCGAAGGGTGAGCCCTTTGTCGATTTGTTCGATTTCTGCGCTAAAGTTGACCATAAGCGGATTAACAAGCGGGTGATGGAAGCGTTGATCCGTTCAGGCGCATTGGACTCATTGGGGCCTTTTTATGATGCGAACGAAGAGGTCTACCTGAAATTGGTAGATCGTAATCGTGCTGCTCTAATGGCTGCGATGGAAGAGGCTATGGCTTCGGCAGAACAAACTGCCAAAAGTGCCGATAGCGGTCATGACGATCTATTTGGCGAGTTGTTGGGACCATCTACCGCACGTGATGTGTACGAATCCTATCGCAAGGCGCGTGAATGGACCTTTAAAGAGCGGCTGCGTGGTGAAAAAGACACCCTTGGCCTGTATCTGACCGGCCACCCGATTGACGAATACGAACGTGAAATTCGACGTTTTGCCCGTCAGCGCATTCTTGACCTGAAGCCATCGCGCGAAAGTCAGACCATCGCCGGATTAGTGTTTGATCTAAGGGTGATGAGAAGTAAGCGCGGAGACAAGGTTGGCTTTGTGACGCTGGATGACCGTTCGGCGCGTATCGAGGTCTCATTGTTTGCTGAGGCTTATCAGAATGCGCAGGCATTGCTGCAGAAAGATGCGCTGTTGGTGGTTGAAGGCGAGGTGGCGCAGGATGATTTTTCCGGTGGCTTGCGGATGCGTGCCAAGCGCGTAATGAGCTTGGAAGATGCACGCACCAGTTTGCTTGATAGTGTGCGCGTACGCCTGGATACCCAACGCCATGGCGACGACGCATTAGGTAAAATAGCGGCTCTCTTGCAAAAATACCGTGGTGGTTGCGCGGTGACCGTCGAGCTGCAGCGCCCGGATGCTTGCGCGTTGCTACGTCTTGGCGAGCAGTGGCGAGTAGAGCCCGCGGATGATTTGGTGCAGAGTTTACGTGACCAGTTGGGCAAAGACAGCGTCTCCCTGGACTACAGATGATGGGAGCGGGGTGCTCGACGAGCGCCCGCCAATACCGTAAGGTAAAAACAAAATTTGGATGCCCGAGCCGGGCGAAAGCGGATGATGGATGCCTATGAGCAACAGCCAGAAATACCTGGAGTTTGAACAGCCAATCGCGGATCTGCAGGCCAAGATCGAAGAGTTGCGTCTGGTCGGTAGTGATAATTCGCTGAATATCACCGAAGAAATCACCAAGCTGCAGGAAAAGAGCAAGTCTCTGACCGAAAGCATTTTTGGCAAGCTGACCAGCTGGCAGGTTGCCCAGATGGCCCGTCACCCGCAGCGCCCCTATACGCTGGATTATATTGACGCCATCTTTACCGATTTTGAAGAGCTGCATGGTGATCGGCACTTCTCTGATGATGCCGCCATAGTTGGCGGTATCGCGCGCCTGGATGGTCGCCCGGTGATGATCATCGGCCATCAGAAAGGCCGTAACGTCAAAGACAAGGTGCGTCGTAACTTCGGCATGCCTAAGCCCGAAGGTTATCGCAAGGCCTGTCGTCTGATGGAAATGGCTGAGCGTTTCAAGATGCCGATCGTGACCTTTATCGATACACCCGGTGCCTATCCCGGTATCGATGCCGAGGAACGTGGTCAGAGCGAGGCGATTGCCTGGAACCTGCAGGTAATGGCGCGCTTGAAAACGCCAATTATTGCCACCGTTATTGGCGAAGGCGGCTCCGGCGGCGCTTTGGCAATCGGCGTGTGCGACCACCTGATGATGCTGCAGTATTCGACCTACGCGGTTATTTCCCCTGAAGGCTGTGCTTCCATCCTGTGGAAAAGCGCCGAGCGTGCATCAGACGCTGCCGAAGCTATGGGTATTACCGCTACTCGCCTGAAAGAACTGGGCTTGGTCGATACTTTGATTCCCGAGCCGCTGGGCGGCGCACAGCGTGCACCGCAGGAAATCGCTGAGCGCATCAAGGCGCAGCTTTTGATTCAGCTCGACAAGCTGCAAGCCTTGTCTGACGACGAGTTGCTGGAAAGCCGCTATGAGCGTCTGATGGCCTTCGGCATCAAATAATGCTGACTCTGCAGGGGCTGCAGCAGCAGCTCAGCCCTTGCATGAATGCACCCGCCTGGGTTCTGGGCTTATCCGGCGGGTTGGATTCCATGGTTTTGCTCGATGCGCTGGTGCAGTTGCGCGAGCAGCAGGCCATTCCTCCCTTATCCGCAATACATGTTCATCACGGACTTAGTGCTGAGGCAGACGCTTGGGTGGCGTTCTGTGAGCGCGAGTGCGCTCGTCGCGACGTGCCTTTGCAGGTCGACCGAGTCCAGTTAACGCCGGGCGCCAGTATTGAAGGTGCAGCGCGCGATGCGCGTTATCAGGCGTTTGCCGCCCGTTTGCCTCCCGAGGTGGTTTTGCTGTTGGCGCATCATCGTGATGATCAGCTAGAAACCCTGTTGTTTCGAATGCTACGCGGCACCGGCTTGCGCGGTCTGGCTGGTATGCCGGCAACCCGAACGCTCGCTGACGGCTGCCTGCTACGGCCGCTGCTGCGATGGAATCGCGTTGAGCTAGAGCAATGGGCTCGCAAGCACGGTCTGCACTGGATTGAAGATCCGGCGAATCAGGATCCTCGTTTTGCCCGTACAGCATTGCGGCATCAACTTTTGCCGCTGCTTCGTCAGAGCTGGCCACAGGTGGAACAAAGCCTGTTGCGTTTAGCGCGCCACGCGAGTGAGGCGAATGAGCTGCTGGATGAGCGCGCGGCAGAGGATTTAAATGGGGTGTCTACGCCGCTGTCAGATAGCTGGTTGCGGTATTGGCCGAGTTTGGATGTTTCTGCATTCTGTGCGTTATCGTCGGCCCGGCAGCGTAATTTGTTGCGTTACTGGCTGGCCGAACAAGGTGTGCTGTTACCTGCGTCGCGTCGGCTTGATGATTGGTTGGGGCAGTTGTCTGCGGCCACCGATAGTCAACCGCATGTCGACCTAATGGGCTATCGGCTCTACCGTTCGTCAGGTCGGCTTTGGCTGGTTACCGCACATTGGCCCTTGGCGGGGCAACCCGAAATGCTAGCTCAGACAGCGGTGCAATCACTTGCTGCTGGCAATGGTTGCTTGCGACGGACGAACGTCACGGGCACGTCTGTGGAGGCTTTAGGGGCTTTGCGGATCGCCTACCGGCAGGGCGGTGAGCATATTCGCCTGGCCGGACGCGGTAATCAATCGTTGAAACAGTTGTTTCAGCAAGCGCAGATACCCGTCTGGCTGCGGCCTTCCGTACCCTTGCTATACTGCGCGGATGAGCTGATTTCAGTCGGCGGGCGCTGGAACGCCGAGGCTGCTCTGGTTGGCGATATGCAAAGCGGTCTTACGGTCAGTTGGGAGCCTGTTTCGGATTGAGCAAGTCGGGGCTGTCTGGTATCCTGACTTCCCATCTTGACGAGACTTTGGAAGCGCATCTCGCTTCTGCAGACTCCCTTCGATTCCCCGCGGCATTGGCCGCTTAACAGTTCAATCTATGGGTTTTTCATGACGCGCTACATCTTCGTCACGGGTGGTGTTGTATCTTCTTTGGGTAAGGGTATTGCCTCGGCTTCCCTGGCGGCGATTCTGGAGGCCCGCGGCCTCAGGGTCACCATGCTCAAACTGGATCCGTACATTAACGTTGATCCGGGCACCATGAGTCCTTTCCAGCATGGTGAAGTGTTCGTTACCCACGATGGTGCAGAGACCGATCTGGATCTTGGCCATTACGAGCGTTTCGTCAACGCCACCATGAGCCGCGCCAACAACTTCACCACCGGCCGAGTGTATGAAGATGTGCTGCGCAAAGAGCGTCGGGGCGATTATCTGGGGGCGACCATTCAGGTCATTCCGCATATCACCGATGAAATCAAAAGTCGGATTATCAAAGGTGCCGGCGACGCGGAAGTGGCGCTGGTTGAGATCGGCGGCACCGTAGGTGACATTGAGTCCCAGCCGTTCCTTGAAGCCATTCGCCAGCTGCGGGTAGAAGTGGGCGCCAAGCGCGCCATGCTGATGCACCTCACGCTTGTGCCTTACATTGCCACTGCCGGTGAAACCAAAACCAAACCGACCCAGCATTCGGTGAAAGAACTGCGTTCCATCGGCTTACAGCCCGATGTGTTGATCTGCCGTTCCGATCACCCGGTCGACCTGTCTTCACGCCGCAAGATTGCACTTTTCACCAACGTGGAAGAACGTGCGGTTATCGGCTTGGAAGACGTCGATACCATCTTCAAGATCCCCATGGTTCTGCACGCGCAGGGTCTGGATGATTTTGTCGTTGAGCGCTTTGGTCTGGAATGCGGTGTTGCGGATCTTTCTGAGTGGGAGCGGGTGGTCGACGCCAAGCTCAATCCTGAGCACGAAGTTACTATCGCCATGGTCGGTAAGTACATGGAGCTGCTCGACGCCTACAAATCGCTGATCGAAGCGGTGAGTCATGCTGGTATCCAGACCCGAACCAAGGTCAATTTGCGTTACATCGACTCCGAAGATATCGAGCGTGATGGCACTGCGCTGCTAGAAGATGTCGATGCCATTCTGGTACCGGGCGGCTTTGGTTCGCGCGGCGTAGAGGGCAAGATTGCCGCTGTGCGCTATGCCCGTGAAAACAAGATTCCGTACCTGGGCATTTGCCTGGGTATGCAGGTAGCGGTGATCGAATACGCTCGTAATGTACTGGGTTGGGCGGATGCGAATTCGACCGAATTCGATAAAACGTCCAAGCATCCGGTTGTTGGCCTGATTACTGAGTGGCAGACCGCCAGCGGTGAGATGCAAACGCGCACTGAAACCTCCGATCTCGGTGGCACCATGCGCCTTGGTGGGCAGGAATGCGCGCTCACCCCAGGCTCAAATGCCCATGACTGCTACGGCAAGGACGTTATCGTTGAGCGTCATCGTCACCGCTATGAGGTCAACAATAACCTGTTGCCTGAGCTGCAGGCGGGTGGTTTGAATATTTCTGGTCGTTCTGTTGACGGTGCACTGGTCGAGGTGGTTGAGGTCGCGGATCATCCGTGGTTCGTCGCTTGTCAGTTCCACCCTGAATTCACCTCCAATCCGCGCTATGGCCACCCGTTGTTCACTGGCTTTGTGAGTGCGGCATTGAAGCAGAAAGAAAGCAAATCCTGAGGAAGCGATAAGGTTATGGCGCAGAAAATCGTGCGGGTTGGCAACATCGAAATGGCGAACGATAAGTCGTTCGTGCTGTTTGGCGGTATGAACGTTCTGGAATCCCGGGACTTGGCCATGCAGATTTGCGAAAAGTATGTTGAGGTGACCGAGAAGCTCGGCATCCCTTACGTATTTAAAGCCAGTTTCGACAAGGCCAATCGATCGTCGATCAACTCTTATCGCGGCCCCGGTTTGGAAGAAGGGCTGAAGATTTTCGAGGAGATCAAGCGCACCTTCAATGTGCCAGTGATCACCGATGTGCACGAGCCTGAGCAGGCGGCGCCGGTCGCCGAAGTCTGCGACATTATCCAATTGCCGGCCTTTCTGTCACGGCAAACCGATCTGGTGGTGGCCATGGCCAAGACCAATGCGGTGATCAACATCAAGAAAGCCCAGTTTTTGGCACCGCAGGAAATGCAGCACATCCTCACCAAGTGTGAAGAAGCAGGAAACAGTAATTTGGTGCTTTGTGAGCGTGGCTCCAGTTTCGGCTACAACAATCTTGTGGTCGACATGCTGGGCTTCGGCATCATGAAGCAGTTTGAATACCCGGTGTTCTTTGATGTGACCCACGCTTTGCAACAGCCGGGCGGTCGAAGCGACTCTGCTGGTGGGCGTCGCGCCCAGGTGACTGATTTGGCCAAGGCGGGAATGAGCCAAGGTCTAGCTGGCCTGTTTTTGGAAGCGCACCCCGACCCCGATAATGCCAAGTGTGACGGTCCTTGCGCTCTGCGGCTGGATAAGCTGGAGCCGTTTTTGGCTCAGCTGAAGACGCTTGACGATTTGATCAAAAGTTTCCCGGAGCTGGAAACGGCTTGAGCCTTTATTCCCGATTACCCGTTACATGGAGCTTATAAGTAAAGATGGCAAAAATCATTGATATCAAAGGCCGCGAAATTCTGGATTCGCGTGGTAACCCGACTGTTGAAGCGGACGTCACTCTGGAAGGCGGCATCATTGGCAGAGCCTGCGCTCCTTCCGGTGCTTCAACCGGTTCGCGTGAAGCGCTGGAATTGCGCGATGGCGACAAGAGCCGTTATATGGGCAAAGGCGTGCTCAAGGCAGTTGCCAATATCAATGGGCCCATCCGCGAGTTACTGGTTGGCCGTGACGCTATTGCGCAGGTCGAACTGGACCGCGCGATGATTGAGCTCGATGGTACCGACAACAAAGCGACCCTGGGTGCCAATGCCATCCTTGCTGTTTCTTTGGCTGCAGCTAAAGCAGCTGCACAGGCCAAGGGCGTGCCTTTGTACGCACACATTGCTGATCTGAACGGAACGCCTGGTCAGTACAGCATGCCTGTGCCCATGATGAACATCATCAACGGTGGCGAGCACGCCGACAATAATGTTGATATTCAAGAGTTTATGGTTCAGCCGGTTGGCGCCAAAAACTTTGCCGAAGCGCTGCGTATGGGTACTGAGATTTTCCATCACCTCAAGGCGGTACTGAAAGCCCGTGGTCTCAGTACTGCGGTGGGTGACGAAGGCGGCTTTGCGCCTAACCTGGCTTCGAATGAAGATGCACTGGCGGCCATTTCCGAAGCCGTTGCCAATGCGGGTTATACCTTGGGTGATGATGTCACTTTGGCTCTGGATTGCGCTTCCAGCGAATTTTACAAAGACGGCAAGTACGACTTGGCTGGCGAAGGTCAGGTGTTCGACGCGGCTGGCTTTGCTGATTATCTGGCTGGCTTGGCGGAGCGCTACCCGATTATTTCCATCGAAGATGGCATGGATGAGTCGGATTGGGCTGGCTGGAAGGTACTCACCGACAAGATCGGCGACAAAGTGCAGCTGGTTGGCGATGACCTGTTCGTGACCAACACCAAGATTCTCAAGCGCGGTATCGATGAAAAGATCGGTAACTCTATTTTGATCAAGTTCAACCAAATCGGTTCGTTGACTGAGACGCTGGAAGCCATCCAGATGGCCAAAGCAGCTGGTTTCACTGCAGTGATTTCGCACCGTTCAGGCGAAACTGAAGACAGCACCATTGCTGACTTGGCCGTAGGTACTGCAGCGGGTCAAATCAAGACCGGTTCGCTGTGCCGTTCTGATCGTGTATCAAAGTACAACCAGTTGCTGCGTATTGAAGAGCAATTGGCTGGTCAGGCGCCTTATAAGGGCCGCGCCGAGTTCAACGGTTGATGTTGGATAGGGGAGGCGTTAGCCTCCTTGCGTGTTTTGTCGGAGTGTCGATATTGTGAAATGGCTTTGGCTGAGTTTTTTGGTGTTGCTGGCTGGTCTGCAATATCGCCTGTGGGTAGGCGAGGGCAGCTTGGCACACGTGGCTCAGCTTAAGCAGCAGATTGCCGGGCAGGAGCGTGAGAACGAGCAGCTGCTCGAGCGCAACCGCGTATTGTCTGCCGAAGTAATCGAGCTCAAACAAGGCGTTGAAACCGTCGAAGAGCGTGCCCGGCATGAGTTGGGCATGGTCAAGCAGGGCGAAACCCTATTTCAGTTAAGCGGCGAATAATCGCCGTGACACTTCCTTTCTGGGTGGTAGTGCCGGCGGCCGGTGTTGGCTCGCGCATGCAGGCAGACCGTCCCAAGCAGTATCTCCTCTGGGGTCAACGCACCCTGATTGAACATACCCTCGATTGTTTTCTCGACCAGCCTGATTTGCGTGGTTTGGTAGTTTCGCTGTCTGCGACTGATAGCTGGTGGCCTGAACTGCCCTGTGCCGTTGATGCTCGTATTACCCGTGTGACCGGCGGCCGAGAGCGAGCAGACTCGGTGCTTAACGGGCTAGCTGCTTTGCGTGAGTTGGGTGCGGCCGATGCCGATTGGGTGCTGGTGCACGATGCAGCACGGCCGAATCTGGCTAACGCTGATTTGCAGCAGTTACTGACGACGCTGGCGGAGGATCCGGTGGGTGGCCTACTGGCGGTGCCGGTCCGCGATACGCTTAAGCAGATAGGTACCGATGGCCGGGTTACAGCGACGCCGGATCGGGTGTTGTTCTGGCAGGCCTATACACCACAGATGTTCCGCCTCGGACCACTACAGCAAGCGTTGTCTGATGCGCTGGCGGCGGGTGCACAGATTACCGACGAAGCCTCGGCCATGGAGTGGGCGGGTCACGCCCCGCTGCTGGTAGAAGGGCGCGCGGATAATATCAAGATCACTCGTCCCGAAGATCTGGAGTGGTTGGCGCACCGCCAACACTGAGTTAAGAGTCCCCATCCCCTGTATGTTTTGGTTCAGATTAGCTGGTAACTGACTGCCCATTCGTCGTGCCTGCGGTTTAGCGATTGACCCGCTATACAGGAATAAATATGCTGTATGTATGTACAGTTAATTTATTCCTGCCAGGAGGTGATCGATGGGATCGGTTGTTGCGCTCGATAGTCTGCTGCAGGATCGGCGCGTCTGGCGAGGGCGGCAGGATGTGCCACCCGCCCGCACTCAATCCACAGGGCATGCGCAGTTGGATGCGGCTTTGCCGAGTGGCGGTTGGCAAGCGGCAGCACTGAATGAAATTCTGCTGCCAGCCATCGGCAGTGGCGAATTGCAGCTCCTGTGGCCAACGCTGGCTCGTTTGTCGGCAGCAGGTGAGCGGGTCGTTCTGGTTGGCCCGCCAGCCATCCCATTTCCACCAGCCTGGCTGACGGCGCAGGTGACTTTACCTCGATTGTCGATCATTCAAGCCAGTGGTCGGGAGGCGCTTTGGGCCGCCGAGCAGTGTTTACGGTCCGGTAGTTGCGGCGCGGTACTCTGTTGGCCTGAGCGTGCCGATGACCGAGCCTTACGGCGCCTGCAGGTCGCAGCGGAAACCGGCGACACCCTGGCTTTTGCCCTGCGTCCGCAACGCGAGGCGGTTAACTCTTCGCCTGCTGCGTTGCGGCTAATGCTGGAGTTGCGACCGAGACAATTACGTATCCTCAAATGCCGCGGTGGTTTAACGCCCAGCACTCCGCTCATTTTGGATCACTGAGGCCGGTATGCGCTGGGCTTGTATTTTATTTCCCCAATTGGCATTGGACGCGGTGCTGCGTAGCCGCGAGGATCTTACGCGCCCACTGGTCATGCTCAGCGGAACGCCACAGCGCAGGCTGTTGCAGGCGGTCAATCCGGCGGCGCGGGAAATGGGCCTGCGCGCCGGGCAAACGTTATCTGCTGCGCGTGCGCTGAGTGACGATTTTGACTCTGTTGAGTATGCCCCGGAGCAAATCACCCACTGGCATCGATTTCTCGCCGCCTGGGCTTATCAATACAGCTCTCACGTCAGCCTCGATTATCCCCGTGCACTCCTGCTGGAGATCGAAACCAGCCTTGAGCTGTTCGGTCCTTGGCCAGATTTTGAAGCGCGTTTGCGGTGTGAGTTATTAGCGCTGGGGTTTCGCCATCGCATTGCTGTGGCGCCGAATGCACTGGCGGCTCGTGTGCTGGTTAATGTCGGTGACGGGTTAGTCATCAATGAAGCACAGTTGTCGGGTTGCCTGAAGGATTTACCGGTGAGCCGCAGTGGCTTTACGCCTGAGGTTGCCAGTGCCTTGGCTGGTATGGGCCTGCGCCGTTTGCAGCAGGTGCTGGCGTTACCGCGTGACAGCCTGGCCAAGCGCTTTCCGCGCACTATGCTGGATCATCTGGATAAGCTGCAGGGCCTGCATCCGGTGGCATTGGACTGCTATCTGCCGCCAGATCATTTTGCCGGCCGGGTAGAGTTCAACTTTGATGTGGAAGCCATTGCTTCTTTGCTATTTCCGTTGCGTCGTCTGACGGCCGATCTGGCGGTGTTTCTGGCGGGGCGGGATTGCGGCGTGCAGCGCTTTGTTTTGTGGTTGGAGCATCGAGACGGAGAAGCCACCCAAGTGCCCGTTGGACTACTCAGCGCCGAGCGGGAAGCCGGTATGTTGTTCGAGCTGGCGAGGGGGCGGTTAGAGGCAGTGCAGCTGCGCGCGCCGGTCCTGGCGTTTGCTTTGCGTGCCCAGGAGTTACCACGTTTTGTGCCGGCTGCCGGTGAGCTATTCGTGGAGCGGCCCCAACAGTCTCTGGCCTGGGAGCAATTACGCGAACGGTTGCGTGCGCGTTTAGGAGATGATGCGGTACACAGTATTGCGCTGCGCGCCGACCATCGGCCGGAGCATGCTTGGAGCTCGGTGCCAGCAACCGGCAAACAGCTGCTGAGCAAGCTGCCACGCCCGGGCTGGTTGCTGAGCGAGCCGCAGCCGTTGGACGACTTATTTCCACGGATTTTGTGCGGCCCGGAACGGATCGAGTCTGGATGGTGGGATGGCGATGACGTGCGCCGCGACTATTACCTGATCGAAACCCGCGATGGACGTCGCGCCTGGGCCTTTCATCCGACCGGTAATTCGGGGTCGCTGTGGATACACGGATGGTTCGCATGAGCGCGGGTTATGCCGAGTTGCACTGCCTGTCCAACTTCAGCTTTCAACGCGGAGCATCCAGTGCACAGGAGCTGTTTGAGCGTGCCAGCCTGCACGGCTATCACGCGCTGGCGATTACTGACGAAGGCTCCCTGGCCGGAATTGTACGTGCATGGCAGGCCGCGAAAGCTACCGGACTCAAACTGATTGTTGGCAGCGAAGTGCAGATTCAGGAGGGCCCTCGGCTGGTGCTGCTGGTGGAGAACCTGACGGGGTATCAAAATCTCTGTCGCTTGCTGACAGTCGCGCGACGGCGTGCAGAGAAGGGTAGCTATCGTTTGCTAGCAGAGGATCTGAATGATGGCCTGGATGGCCTGCTCGCGCTCTGGTTGCCGAACGAAGACGTGGACGAGACGCAGGGCCGTTGGCTTGCTGAGCGCTTTGGTGATTGCCTGTGGTTAGCGGTAGAGCTGCACCGTGGCCCGGATGATGTGCGTCGGCTGGATCAGTTGCAGGGCTTGGCAGCACGGCTGGGTATTCCTTGTGTGGCCAGTGGTGATGTGCACATGCATGCCCGTGGGCGACGTGCACTGCAGGACACCATCACCGCGATCCGCCATCACTGTACGGTAATGGAAGCAGGCAACCGATTATTTGCTAACGGCGAGCGCCACCTGCGTAGCTTATCGGTTTTGACGGCCATCTACCCGTCGGCGATGCTGGTGGAAAGTAACAGGATCGCTGACCGCTGCCGCTTTGATCTCAGCCAGTTGCGTTACCAGTATCCACATGAAGTCGTGCCTGATGCGCATACGCCGAGCAGCTGGCTGCGCGAACTGACCCACCGCGGCGTGCGTTGGCGTTGGCCGGAGGGTGCGACAGACAAGGTAACGGAGCAGATCGATAAAGAGCTACAGCTGATCGCCGAGAAAGGCTACGACAGTTATTTTCTGACCGTGCACGACATAGTCGACTATGCCCGTCGCCAGCAGATTCTCTGTCAGGGTCGCGGCTCAGCCGCCAACTCTGCGGTGTGCTACGCGCTGGGCATCACCGAGATCAACCCCGCGCAGAGTAACCTGCTATTCGAGCGTTTCATTTCCCGTGAGCGAGATGAGCCGCCGGATATCGATGTGGATTTTGAGCATGAGCGTCGCGAAGAAGTGATCCAGTATGTGTTTCGTCGTTACGGTCGCGAACGCGCAGCACTCACCGCTGTGGCCAACACCTATCACGGCGCCGGAGCCATACGCGATGTGGCGCGGGCACTGGGATTGCCGGCAGAACAGATCGATCAACTTGCACGGTGTTGCGGCCGCTGGAGTAGCAAGGTGCCAGACGCGCAGCGTTTGTCTGAAGCAGGTTTTGATGCGGCCAACCCAGTGCTGCATCGAGTACTTACCCTGGTTGGTGAACTGATCGGCTTTCCTCGGCACTTGTCACAGCATCCGGGCGGCTTCGTTATCTCCGAGGCGCCTCTGCATACGCTGGTTCCGGTTGAGAACGCCAGCATGGCCGAGCGTACCGTCATTCAGTGGGACAAGGATGACCTGGACGCAGTAGGTCTGCTCAAGGTCGACATACTGGCGCTAGGCATGCTCAGCGCGTTGCGTCGCTGTTTCGATCTATTGCGCCATTACCGTAATCTGGATTTATCGCTGGCCAGTATTCCTGCTGAGGATAAATCGACCTACGAGATGATCAGTCGTGCCGACACTGTTGGGGTGTTTCAGATTGAATCGCGCGCGCAGATGGCGATGCTGCCGCGTCTCAAACCGCGTACGTTTTACGATCTGGTTATTGAGGTTTCCATTGTGCGCCCAGGCCCAATTCAAGGCGACATGGTGCATCCTTACCTGCGCCGGCGAAACAAGGAGGAGCCGGTTGTCTATCCATCCCCTGAGCTTGAGAAAGTTTTCGAACGCACCTTGGGTGTGCCCTTATTTCAGGAACAAGTGATGGAGTTGGCCGTGGTCGCGGCGGGCTATACCCCGGGCGAAGCGGACCAGTTGCGGCGCTCGATGGCAGCCTGGAAGCGCAGCGGCGGTCTAGAGCATCACCGGCAACGGCTGACCGAGGGCATGTTGGAGCGCGGTTACACGCTTGAGTTTGCTGAGCGCATCTTCGAGCAGATCAAGGGCTTTGGCAGTTACGGCTTTCCGGAGTCGCATGCTGCCAGCTTTGCCTTGTTGACCTACGCCAGTTGCTGGCTGAAATGCCATGAACCGGCAGCTTTTACCTGTGCGCTGATTAATAGCTGGCCGATGGGTTTTTATAGCCCGGACCAGCTCTTGCAGGATGCGCGCCGGCATGGAATTGAAACGCGCCCAGTGGATGTGCATTACAGTCATTGGGACTGCACGCTAGAGCCGGCTGAAACCGAGCAGCTGGCGATTCGTCTAGGGCTGAGGCAGGTGAAGGGCTTTAGCGAAGTGGATGCGAACCGCATTGTCGCGGCCCGTGAGCAACAGGCTTTTGCCGATGTGGCTGATCTGGCGCAGCGTGCGGATTTGTCCGGCCGAGCACGATCGTTGTTGGCGGATGCAGGCGCGCTGCGGGGGCTGGCTGGTGGTCGTTTCCGTGCTCGCTGGGCGATCGCTGGCGTAGAGCCGCAGTTGCCCTTGTTTAGTGGGCAGCGAATGCCTTCGGAAGCGCCAGCGGCGATTCCGACGCCCAGTGTGGCAGAAGAGGTGCAGGCCGATTACGCCAGTCTGGGTACTACCCTTGGGCCCCATCCGCTGAGTCTGTTGCGCTCAGAGTTGAGGGCTAGGCACTGTCGCAGCTCGCGCGACTTATTGCAGTTGGAGCCTGATCGTCCGATCACCGTGGCAGGGCTGGTAGTCGGGCGACAACGTCCGGGCACAGCAACCGGCGTTACCTTTGTCACGTTAGAAGACGAATTCGGCATGATTAACGTGATTGTCTGGCGTGATCTGGCCGATAAGCAGCGCAAAGTGCTGGTTGGCTCGCAGCTACTGATGGTTCAAGGGCAGTTTGAGGCGCGCGATGGCGTACGGCACGTGATTGCCCGCCAATTGCACGACCTTACCGAACTATTGACGGGCATTAAGGTGCGCAGTCGGGACTTTCACTAACAGGTCGCTGCAAAACGACCTGTGTTGTTTATGCTGAGCAATGCGCCAAGCCGTAGGTAATTGTCCTTACAGATCGGTGAAGAATGCCGCCACCCGGTCTGCATCCAGCTGATCAATGTGCGGTGGATTCCATTTCGGCTGCTTGTCCTTATCGACCAGTAGCGCACGCACGCCTTCCATGATGTCGCCGCCGTCAAACCAAAGGCGGTCCAGGTGCAGCTCCATTGCAAAACATTGTTCCAGTGTCAGGTGACGACCCCGGCGTAGCAGTTCGAGGGTGACTGCCATGGCGATTGGCGAACGGATGTCGATCAACTTGGCAGTGGCTTTGGCCCAATCGGCAAATTCCGGCCGTGTTTCTGCTGACAGGGAGCGACGGATGGCTGCGATGTCGGGTTGCGAGAAGTGCAGGTCAATGGCTGTTTGCAGTTGCGCAAACTCAGGTGAGGGCAGCTCTATATCGGCCAGTTCAGCGATCTGGGCTTGCAGGTCTTTGGTGCCATCGAATGCATCCAATAACTGATCCAGCTGGGCTAGCTGTTCGCTGCGTATGCACACATCAGCCAGGCCCACATGCATCGCATCGGCGGCATTCACGTGCGTGCCAGTGATTCCCAAATAAAGGCCGGTTTCGCCCGGCAGGCGGGGTAAAAAGTAGCTGCCGCCCACGTCCGGGAAATAACCGATAGCGGTCTCTGGCATGCCCAGTCGTGAGCGTTCGGTAATCAGGCGGATGCTGGCGGCCTGCGCCAATCCCATGCCACCGCCGAGGACAAAGCCGTCCATCAGAGCTAGCACGGGCTTACCGTAGGCATGAAGGTAGCCATCCAGCGCGTATTCTTCCTCGAAGAACTCGGCGATATCCGACTCACCAGCCAAATGCTTTTCATAAATGCCACGAATATCGCCGCCAGCACAGAAAGCGCGCTCGCCCGCGCCACGCAGCACCACTGCGAGAATGTTCGAGTCGTCAGACCATTGCTCTAGCTGAGTCTGCAGTAGGCGCACCATCTCCAGCGTAAGCGCGTTCAAGCCCTCAGGCCGGTTCAGGGTCAAATGCCCTATGTGGCCACGTACTTCGGCAATGACAGCGGGAAGGTTACTGCTCATAAATAACTCCAATAACAGCCTCAGGCTGCAGATATATGGTCTGGATGGCGCTGCTCGCGCACCAAGAGTGTTAGTGCGGCGCTGGCCAGCAAGCACAGCGGAATAGTACTCACGGCTAGGCTAAAGTCGCCATGCTGCAGATCCAGCAGGTAACCGAGTAGCGGTTGAAATATGAGTGCGCCGCCAATGCCGATCATGTTGACGAAGGCGATGATCGATCCCGATATGTCGGCTGACTCACCTTCCTTCGCCATGGCAAAGGTCAACATCTGTCCGCCGCCGAAAAAACCGCCAATAAACAATAACGCTGCAATGCTCAGCAGATTGTTGCTCGGGCCGAAGATGGCTGCGCCGTAGGCTAATGCCGAACAGATCGCCCCGGCAATCACCAGCCACTTGCGATGCCCAAGCCAATCGGAGATTAACCCTGCGGCAATACTGCCAGCGGCCATGCCCCAGAAGATCATTGAGACCGCCGTTTCCGCTTGCAGCGACGATAGCGCATGATCATGCATCATTTCTTGTTGGCCCCAGAGGCCGCCGAATACGTTAACTGGCATGTAGTACAAGGAGCCGATGAGCGCGATTAACCAGATTCTGCCGCTGCGGAACACCTTGCGCAGAGGGCTTAGCAAATCATCATTGCGCTCCTGCTCGTTACGTATGCCATGCAGAAAGAGCAGGGCGAGGATGAATAGCAGTGTGCCTGCCACAGCGGTAGCGAAGAAAACCTCACGCCAGCCAAACTGCGCAATGGCGCTGGATAGCATCACTGCACCCACCGCAGCACCTAGCATGCCAGCCGCATTCACCAGGCCGGACAGCAGGGCAAAGCGTTCAGGAGCAAACTGGTGATTGACCACGTAAAGGGCGCCGACAAAAGCGAATGAGGCGCCGAGCCCGGTGAGCAGGCGGCCAAGCCCCGCAACGAGTACCAAGTCTGAGGCGGCAAATACGCCGGTACCCAAAGCGCAGAGTAAAATGGCCGGTACTACCGTACGACGCACGCCAAAGCGGTCCAGTGCCAACCCCACGATCAGCTGCATGGGAGCGTAGACCCAGAAAAATACACTCGAGAGCACGCCAAAGCCGGCATTGGAAAGCCCGAGATACTGGGTTATCTCACTTGATGCCAAGCTGGGCTCGATGCGAGCGACAAATTCGAACAGAAAAAATAGGCTGACCACAATAAAGGCCAGCCAGCGCAGTGACGCAGCTTTGGTGTTGTCAGGCATGTGCTATGGACCTGTCTTTGAATTCCTGCGCCTGAGTATAGGGGAGTGAAGCGCGCCCCTGAACCTGTTTGCGGTCGCCGATTTACTGATTGGTTGGAGGGTCTTGCGTGGAAAGGGCGGTGTGGGGTGAGTCTGGCTGCTATGCTGGGAGTTAAGCACCGAATTACGGGCGAAAAAAAACCGCTGAATGAGGTTAATCATTCAACGGTTTTTAACTTGGTTGCGGGGGCAGGATTTGAACCTACGACCTTCGGGTTATGAGCCCGACGAGCTACCAGACTGCTCCACCCCGCGTCTGTGGTGGCCATTCTACTCATAGAAGAATTTCTGTCAAGCGATTGATGGGAAAAGATTTTTTATTGCCCAAATGCTTTGCTTTGCGAGGTGTAATAACGTGCAAAAGGGTATAATTTTTTTTGACGTCATAATGACATCACTGCATATTTGACTTACTCTCTGATTGAGAGACAATTGCTGCCTTGCGCTGCAGGAATACAACAATAAAACGGTTTAAACCGAACAGTCAGAATAGGTAACTAGCCTCGTGGAAACCAGTCACGCAACCTACCATGTGTCATCTTGGCGCGGAGAGTTCACCCATCCCGAGATCGAGCAAGCGTATCGAAAACATACTGAAACAACCTTCGCGCGGCATTTACGTCGAGGATTGATGGTCTGGCTGGTGATGTTGTTACTGTTTGGGGTGCTCGATTACCCGGTCTTGGGCAACAGCGTTGAATTTGCGATAGTCGCGGGTTTGCGTCTGGTAACCGCAGCCTTATTATTTGGCTTGTTCTTGCGGTTGAAGCGCCAGCCTTCGCTGGCGACGGAGGGCTACGCGGTAACTGCCATAGAAGTATTCGGCTTCGTTATCTTCTTCTTTCTTTACTTTATAAGACACGACATCGTCAGCTGGATCATCGGCGTGGTAGGTATGCTGATAATTAGCCTATTCATTTTTATTCCTAATCGGGTGTACTTGTCGTTGCTAGCTGCCTGCTTTGGTATTGCGGGCATGTTCTATTCCGTTCGTCTTAATGGGTTCGGGGCGCCTGAGCTCGTAGGGTTATTGTTTATATTGTCGGTGCCGACGGTGGTGGGATTTTTCACTGCGCTGCGCCTGCAGACAGCGCAGCGGCAACAGTACGCTTTGTTCGACCAGGTCAGCTCGATTAATCGTAATTTGCAGAGTGAGATCAAGCGGCGTGAGGCGCTGGAGGAAGAGCTCAAGCGGCAAGCCACTACTGACCCGCTGACTGGGCTGTTCAATCGTCGCCAATACGAAATGCTGTTTAATCGTGAGCGGGAACGCTGCAATCGGCAACAGAAGCACATCTCCTTGTGCGTGGTGGATCTGGATCACTTCAAGCGTATTAACGACAAATACGGGCATGATGTTGGTGATCTCGCCTTGCGCCATTCGGCTGATCTGTTCAGCAGAACGTTGCGTCAATCAGACGTTGTAGGTCGTTTTGGTGGCGAGGAGTTTGTGCTGATTCTGCCCGATACCGATCTTGAGCAGGCGGTGGCCGTGGTCAATCGTCTCCGTGAAGAGCTGGAGTCCAGCCCACTGCAATCACCGGAGGGCGAGATCAAGCTGACGGCTACGTTCGGCGTAACTCAGGTGATTGGCGGTGAAGAGAGCATTGAGAAGGTCATTAAGCGCGCGGATAAGGGCTTATACGAAGGCAAAGGAGCAGGCCGTAATCGGGTAATGACGGCCTGATCGGTTACACTGGCGGCTTTCCCGTTGCGGTCTGACCCGGTCCCTGTGTGCGCAAAATTATTCATGTAGATTGCGATTGTTTTTACGCAGCCATCGAGATGCGCGATGACCCGCGTCTGCGCGGTAGACCGTTAGCGGTGGGCGGTGATCCGGGTAAGCGCGGGGTGATCTCAACCTGCAACTATGAAGCTCGCGCCTACGGCGTGCATTCGGCTATGGCCTCTGCCTATGCCAAGAAGCTTTGCCCTGACTTGTTGATAGTGCCGGGCCGCATGTCGGTCTACCGCGAAGTCTCTGTGGGTATTCAAGCGATTTTTGCCGATTACACTGACTTGATCCAGCCACTGTCGTTGGATGAGGCGTATCTGGATGTCACCGAGAGCCAAGCTTGCCGCGGCAGTGCCACGCTCATCGCCAAGGAAATTCGTCAGCGCGTGGAGGCTACCCAAGGCATTACCGTGTCTGCCGGTGTTGCGCCTAACAAGTTTCTGGCCAAAATCGCCAGTGACTGGAACAAGCCGGATGGGCTTAAAGTCATTCTGCCCCATGAAATTGAAGCTTTTGTACATGCATTGCCGGTAACCAAACTGCACGGCGTGGGTAAGGTCATGGCTGAACGACTGAAGCGCGTCGGCGTGGATGTGTGCAGCGAGCTATTACCCTGGCGCAAGCAGGATTTGGCACGCGAGTTTGGCAGTTTTGGTGAGCGCTTATGGCAGTTGGCGCGAGGTATCGATGATCGTCCGGTGGTGGTCGAAAGCAAGCGCCAGTCAGTCAGTGTAGAAAATACCTACGAGCACGACCTACCGGATCTAGCGGCCTGTCAAGCCGCGCTCCCCCCACTGCTGGATAAGCTGGCCGAACGGCTCGGTAAACTCGATAGTGTCTACCGCGTTAGCAAGCCCTTCATCAAACTCAAGTTTCACGACTTCACCCAAACCACCCTGGAGCAGGCCGGCGCGCCGGTCACACCAGAAGGTTACGCTGAGCTATGCGCGCAAGCCTATGCCCGAGGTGGTCGGGCCGTTAGGCTGATTGGGGTAGGGGTCAGGCTGGATAACGCACACTCACCCATGGGCGAGCAACTAATGTTGTTCTAACTGATGGCCTATTCGCCGGTTTTCTGCTCGCGAGCACAAGCTGGGCAAAGGTGATTCTCGCCTTGGGGCTGCCAGCCTAACTCGGCAATGCGAACAACGGCTTTTTTTGTGCGTGCTGGCAAATCGTCGCGTTCGGCGGCGAGAAACTCGAAAGCTTGCGCGCGTGCGCACTGGTCGCAGGTAATAGACCAGCCTAGGACTGCCTGCCCGCGCAGATCCGGTCCCTTGGCGGTAGCGGTCCATTGCCCGGCGGGGTTGATCAGATAGCGGACCTTTTCGACGGTCAGGCGTAGCGGCAGATCACGACTACCCTTTACCGTACAGATCAGTCGATCGTTAGGCTGAACGCCGCCACCTTGACCGGTGACCTGGTACAGACCTGCTGCCAAAGTGCGGCACTCGATCAGGGTGTGTGACGGGTTAAGCGCGGTACGTCGAAAGTCGTGTTCAGCCATGGTGAGGTCCTGATCGGTAAAGGCGGGCATGATAACACCAGTGTGGGGCGGCATATCACGGGGATCACTGATGGTCGGCCTACGGCGCTTGGGTGTCTATGATGCCTAGGAGCCTGCCGCACTTAACGCTGTCCTACTGCGGAAAAGCCGTATGGGGTCATTTTCTGCGCTCTTTTTCGTTGAATAGAATGACTATTCGCCTCAAAAGACCACAAAAACTGCCTCCAATCGGACTTCCCCTCGCTACGGACGGTTAAGTCCGACAGGCTCCTAGGTTGAATTGTCATCCATTGAGACACGAGAGGATATCCCATGAGCGTCAAGCAACTGTTCGATATGACCGGCAAGGTCGCCCTGATCACCGGCGGTACCAAAGGCCTCGGCCTGCAGATGGCAGAAGCCTTTGGCGAGCAGGGTGCCAAGGTGTTCATCAGTGCGCGTAATGCAGCGGAGATCGAAGCCGTCGTGGCCGATCTGAAGCAGAAAGGTATTGAAGCAGCTGGTGTTGCCTGCGATCTGGGTAAGCTGGACAGCAACCCGGTCAAGACGCTGGTAGATGCCGCAGAAGCCGCCTTTGGTACTGTTGATGTACTGGTCAACAATGCCGGTACTACGTGGGGCCAGCCAGCAGAAGAACACAGCTATGAAGGCTGGCAGAAAGTGATGACCTTGAACGTTGACGTTTGTTTCCTGGTTGCCCAGGAAGTGGCGCGCCGCTTCATGATTCCGCGTCAGTCCGGCAAGATCATCAACATTGCCTCGATTGCTGGCTTTAAAGGCAATCGTGCCAACTCTGGTATTCACACCGTGGCCTACAACACCAGTAAAGCAGCGGCGATCAACCTGACGCGCGCGCTGGCTGGGGAATGGGGTCAGTACAACATCAACGTGAACGCGATCTGCCCGGGTTACTTCCCAACCAAGATGGCCAAGGGACTGGAAAAAGTAACCGAGTTGATCAAGCAGGGCACTCCGCTCGGTCGTATCGGTGGTGAAGAAGACATCAAGGGCGCCGCCGTATTTTTGGCTTGCGAGGCATCACGCCACGTGACGGGTCAGGCGTTGGCAGTTGACGGTGGTAACTCGGTAGTCTGAGACTGCGGGGCGGCGCAATGCAGCCCCACTAAATGCAGTTAATCCAGGCCGTTGGCCAATTGGCTAGCGGCTTGCTGTACCTGCTCTTGATGATCACGTTCCAAGGTTTCCATCAGACGTGAATGCAGTTTGCGTTCTGCGGCGCTCAGCTGTTTCCAGCCTGCGTGGGTGGGGATATGCGCGGTCTGATCATAGATTTCTGTGAAAATCGCCAGGTCAAGATCGTCGCGTCGCGGGCCTGCGTAGTTGTCGAGCAGCACCTTGATGCGAATCGAGCCTTCAATCAGCGGAACCTGCCCATTTAGCAGGCTTTGGGCGATGAGCTGAATGTCTTTTGCCAAGCGCTCGTTGCGCTCATTCTCTTGCGCCTGCCGTTCGGTACGGATGCGCCAAACCCGGCGCCATAGCGTCAAGGCGTAGCAGGTCAAAGCGGCAATGATGATGAGTCCAGCGAGTAGTAGCCAGTGTTGCATTTGCATAGTTTTCAGAAACTCAGTTGAGAGGGCTCCAGTGTCCCTTCTTCTTTCAAATTGATGTTGGGAGCGAGAAATAGCCCAGTGCTGATATGGCCTTCAATCCGATACGTGACCGACTGCTGCTTGTCGACCAACTTGACCAAATCTGCCAGGTGGCGCCATAGATTGGAACGTACCTCCAGCTCGAAGGTTTCTGAGCCATAGGGCGGAACGTCAAATACATTGTCGCTGACGCCGGTGGCCAGGCGCATGTCATTCAAATAGACCTGATATTGCATGCCACGAATAGGTAATACTTTGCTGTTGGGGTTGTCTACTCGCAGCTTGAGCCGAAAGGACTGTTCCCACAGGTTTGATTTGAGCATTTCTACATTGGCTAAACTGACATCTGGTTTGCTGTACGACGGTATGAACATGGCGCAACCGTGCAACAACAGGCTAGACATCAGCACCAGTATTCCCAGTGCACGCGACTTCATGGTCTCCCTCCGCGGTAGGCACCTGCTGACTTATAAGTGGAGTTGTCGATCAGCCTAGGTCGGACCATACTAACCTTAATTGACGTACAGGGAGTGACAAGATGGCCCGTTTCGAGATTGTTTTTCAAGGAAAAGTGCAGCCCGGCATACCTGAAGATCAGGCGCGTGCGCGCATCGGTCAGTTGTTTCAGGTTGCTGGCGAACAACTGGATGCTTTGTTTTCCGGTCGGCGGATTGTGATCAAGCAGGGGCTGGATGAAGAGGCCGCGGCCAAGTATCGCGCTGCCATCGAGCGGGCTGGCGCTTTGTGTAGCATTGACCCGATGGATGCGCCCGAGGCTCCGGCGGCTGAGCCTAGCCAGCCAATACCTGTGCAGCAGCCAGGTACGACTAACGATTTCCATGGTAAACGCTTAGTACCACGTGATGAATATATGGCTGCTTTTGCTGATGTTGAAGCGCCGGATTTCGAGATCGCTCCGCTCGGCGCAGACTTGCAGGATGAGTATGCTGATGTGACGCCCCTGCCGATTGATCTGAGCGCGTTGAGTCTGGCGCCAGCGGGCAGTGATATGGGTGAGCTAAAGCGAGAGGTGCCGGATATTGTGCCCGATATCAGCCATCTTAAGCTGCAGGACGAATGAAGGTTTTAATAGTGTGTTGGTGATCTACTAAAGCGAGCAACACTGTTTGAATTTGCGTCCAGAACTGCAGGGGCAAGGCTCGTTGCGACCGGCCTTAATCAGATGATTGGGGTCGATGAAGTACCAGCGATTGCCGATCCGTTTGAAGTCTGAACACTCGCGATGGCTATGTTTGCTGCCATCCGGGTCAGCCCAGTGCGCGCTAAAGGTAACTTGAGCACGGTTGCCGCCCGCCACATCCTTTACTGTTTCAACTTCCAGGCCAAGCCAGCGACTTTGCTCGCTCCAGGCCCGCATCTGCGCTGCTTCCAACTGCGCCTGCTGAGCGGGCAGCGTGGTGGCAATCAAATAGTCAATCAGCCCCAAAGTGTAAGCGCAGTAGCGTGAGCGCATCAGCAGCTCAGCACTGGCGGCCGGGGTACCCTGGTGTAGCGGTTGGCAACAATTGTCATAGCGTACGCTGCTGCAGCAAGGGCAGTTATCGGTGCCGCTGATCATTACCGAGCTTGGCATGCTCACCACCAGTACTTGTCGAACATCTCGGGATTGGCCCAGTACTTGTTATTCAGCCAGTCCGGGACCTGTTTATAATCGGCTAGATCATAGGTATACAGCGCTAGCGAACGGTCGTTAATGCTGTCGGTCTGGGTAAAGCTGGCGTGACGCTGCAGCGCCAAGGCAAAAAAATCGTTTTCCTGCCAATCCAAGGTTTGTGACAGGTCGACCAGTAACGCCAGTCGGCTGGCTGACAGGTTGCGCAGTCCCGCTAGTAGTTCTACCCCTACGCGCTGGGGCAGGTGCTCCAGCTGGTCGGCTATGATCGCTAGATCATAGCGCTGGTTGGCGAGTTCTGCCGGTAGCGGAACTTGGTTGCTGGTCACCAACTGCGTTTCGGGGTGATCCGCACAAAAAACCTCAACCGCCGGCACCCGCGATTGGCTGACGCAGAGCAGCCGGGCAGGCTGGTAGTGTTCCAGGATGCTCAGCAGGGTAGCGTTGGGGGTAGCCGACATGGGTTTCCTCAGATGGAAGGATAAAGAGTTTGCGGGAGGCTAGAGCCTGTTGCTGAAGGATGCAAGCCTGTTGGCAGTCGGTTGCCGGCCGGTTCAATGTTATCATTACCGGCTAGCCCGGAGCCCGCATGCTGAACGATGAACTCAAAGGTCAGATTCAAACGGCCTACCGTACTTTTCTCGAAAATAAATCCCTGAAGCCGCGCTATGGCCAACGGGTGATGATTGCCGAGGTGGCCAAGTTGTTTGGTGGCGTCACGCTCGATGATGATGGCCATCGCGATGGCGACCCCGCTGTGGCGGCGATTGAGGCGGGCACCGGTACCGGTAAGACCGTGGCCTATTGTCTGGCGGCCATTCCAATTGCCAAGTATCTGGGCAAACCGTTGGTGATTTCCACCGCCACGGTCGCGTTGCAGGAACAGATTGTACTTAAGGATCTGCCCGATATTCAGCGCAACTCTGGCCTGCAGTTTGGCTTTTCGCTGGCCAAAGGGCGCGGGCGTTATGTCTGCCTGTCCAAACTCGACAACCTGTTGCGGGAAAATCAGTCGGCCGCCGATCAGCAGCAAATATTTGCTGACGAAGGCTTTAATCTGGACGTTGATGAAGCGGGCCTGAAGCTCTATACGCGGATGGTCGAAGCGCTAGGCGGCAACAAGTGGGATGGTGAGCGCGATTCCTGGCCGGAAGCGCTGGAGGATCAGGATTGGTCGCGCTTGACCACTGATCATATCCAGTGCAGCAATCGCCGTTGCGGACACTTTCAACAATGTGTGTTCTACAAGGCGCGTGAGGGAGTACAAAAAGTTGACGTGATAGTGACTAACCACGATCTGGTGCTGGCCGACTTGGCGCTTGGCGGAGGTGCGATCCTGCCAGACCCACGTGATTGTCTGTATATCTTTGACGAAGCCCACCACCTGCCCGACAAAGCCATCTCGCATTTTGCCCATAATACCCGACTGCATGCGACTGCCGACTGGCTGGAGCAGCTCGATAAAAATCTCAGCAAGCTGTTGGCCCAGCATCCCTTGCCGGGCGAGTTGGGACGAATGTTGGAAAAAGTGCCGCAAGAAGCCCGGGAGCTGAAGCCGCATCAACAGTTTATGCAGCAGGCGATGGGCGATGTGGCGGATTTTTCCAGCACCGAAGATCTGCGCGGCAACGTACGCCCGCAACACCGCTTTGAGCACGGCGTAGTGCCGCAAGAACTGGTGGATATGGGTCTGGAGCTCAAGGCCGGGTTTGGCCGCATCACTGACTTGCTACAACGCCTGGTCGATATGCTGAAAGAGGCGATGGATGGCGAAACCACTATCGGCGTTTCCGAATCCCAGGCTGAAGAATGGTACCCGCTGTTTGGTGTGTTGCTGGCGCGTTCCGAAGCCAACTGGACGCTGTGGACGCAATTCTGTTTGCAAGACCCGGAAGGCAAGCCTCCCACCGCGCGTTGGCTGACGCTAACAGAAACCAGTGATATTGAAGTGCACGTCAGCCCCATTTTGGCCGCCGACACCTTGCGGCAATATCTATGGCATAGCGCCTTCGCTGCGCTGGCAACGTCGGCGACGTTGACCGCATTGGGTAAATTTGATCGGTTTAGTCACCGGGCTGGCTTGCCAAGGAGCGCGGTATGCACGCTGGCGCCGAGCCCTTTCAAACATGGCGAAGCGGGCGTGTTGCGGGTACCGAATCACGGCGCGGACCCACGCGATAGCGCTGGCCATAGCGCATCGATTATCGAGCATCTGCCGGCGATCCTGGCTGATGAACGTGGCAGTCTGGTGCTTTACTCCTCGCGCAAACAGATGCAGGAGGTGTACGCCGGCATGCCCACAGCTTTCCGCGAACGCATCTTGATGCAAGGCGATCTCTCTAAGCAGGAGCTGATTCGGCAGCATCGCAGCAGAGTAGATAAGGACCAGCCAAGCGTCATTTTCGGTTTGGCCAGTTTTGCCGAGGGTGTCGACTTACCGGGCAAGTACTGCGAACACGTGGTGATTGCCAAGATCCCCTTTGCGGTACCCGATGATCCAGTCGAAGCGGCGTTGGCTGAGTGGATTGAGAAAAATGGCGGGAATCCCTTTATGGAAATCGCCGTGCCGGATGCCAGTCTGCGATTAATTCAGGCCTGCGGTCGGCTGCTGCGTACCGAGCAGGACACGGGCACTATTACGGTTCTGGATCGCAGGCTGGTGACTCAGCGTTATGGTAAAGCGATTCTTAAGGCGCTACCGCCGTTCCGGCAGGAAATTGATTGAGCGGCAGCCCGACGCCACGTCATCAATCCGCTCGATAGTAGCTCGACGAGCTGCTTTATGGTCGCTGCATTTGTTGGCGCGAGCGGCTTAAATGGCAGCACAACAACACATCGACTGAGGAAGAACCGTTCATGAGCAATGTTCAGGGCTATTTTGATCCGCGCTTCGAGCGCGTCCGCGAGTTGTTTGCTGAGCAGCAACAGGACGAACAGGCGCGCGGCGCAGCGCTCTGCGTGACCGTGGGCGGCGATACCGTGTTGGACCTTTGGCAGGGTGTGACGGATAAGGAAAATCAGCAGGTTTGGGAACAGGACACCTTGGTCAACGTGTTCTCCTGTACCAAGCCGCTAGGTGCGGTGGCGTTGCTGCAGCAGGTCGCGGCTGGCCGCATTGAATTGGATGCGCCGCTTGCTGAGGTCTGGCCGGAATTTGCTCAAGCGGGCAAACAAAGTATTACTCTGCGTCAGGTGTTAAGCCACCGTTCAGGCCTCTCGGCCATTGCCAAGGCGTTGCCGCCAGAGGCGCTGTTTGACTGGTCTACTATGAGTGCTGCGCTGGCGGAGCAGGCGCCTTGGTGGGAGCCAGGCACGGCACATGGCTACGCACCTGTCACCTATGCTTGGCTGCTCGGCGAACCGTTATCGCGGCTGACCAATGAAAGCCCAGGCAACTATATACAGCAGCATATCTGTGCGCCATTGGGGATGGATTTTCATGTTGGTGTGCCGGATCAGGATCTTGCGCGCATCGCGCATGTATCACGCTTGCGTAACCAGTCTGGCGATGAGGGCGCGCGTAAACTCTTTGCCGCCATGGGTGAACCCGAAGGGCTAACAGCCAAAGCCTTCGGCAACCCTGTCAGCATGATGACCAGCACCAACAAGCGTGAGTGGCAGCAGGCGGAAATTTTGTCTGCCAACGGCACCGGTAATGCCCGTTCACTGGCACGTTTCTGGCAGCTGCTAGCCCACGGTGGCGAGCTGGATGGGGTCAAGTTGCTGGACTCTGAACTGGTTTCCCTGATGCAGCAGGAGCACAGCCAGGGGCAGGACCGCACATTGCTGTGCCCAACGCGCTTCGGGCTCGGTGTGATGCTGGAGCAAGATGCTCCCGGCGGCGGTTTTGGCATGGGCCCGCAAGCCTTTGGTCATCCGGGCGCTGGCGGATCTCTGGGATTTTGTGATCCCGAGGCGAAAGTGGGATTTGGCTATGTCACCAACACCATGGGGCCCTATGTGTTGATGGATCCGCGTGCATTGGCGCTTAGCCAGGCAGTGCATGATTGTCTGCGGAAACTTGACTGAAGGCTGCGGCAGGTCAATGCCGTCAGCCTTGTGGATGCTAGGCTGAGCAGATATTGATGAGACACACGCTTACGAGGAATTGAGCTGATGAAACCCACTATTGCTGATCTGCGTCGTGACTATACGCGTGACGGATTGACCGAGGCGCAGGCTCCAGTGGAGCCGCATGTGCTCTTTTCCACCTGGTTTGCCCAAGCGGTCGAAATTGAAACGACTGAAGCTAACGCAATGATGCTGGCGACAGTCGATTCAGCAGGGCAGCCGCATCTGCGCACGCTATTGCTCAAAGGTTTTGATGAGCGTGGTTTCGTATTTTTCACCAATTACCAGAGCGCCAAGGGTGAGCAGCTTTCGGCGCAGCCGCTGGCCGCCATGAGTTTCTGGTGGCATGACCTGGAGCGCCAGGTGCGTATTGAGGGGATGGTGGAGCAGGTGAGCCCCGAGGAGTCTGACGCCTACTTTCACAGTCGGCCCATGGGTAGCCGTTTGGGGGCCTGGACTTCACCCCAGAGTGAGGTGATTGCCGGGCGCGAGGTGTTGGAGCAGCGTTTGGCTGCCCTTGAAATTCAATACGCCGAGCAGCAACCGCCGCGCCCGCCGCATTGGGGTGGTTATCGCGTAGTGCCTAGCCTGATCGAATTCTGGCAAGGGCGTTCCAGCCGTTTACACGACCGTCTGTGTTATCGGCTGAAAGCCGGTAATTGGGTGCTTGAGCGTTTAGCGCCCTGATACCGACTGAGCCTTAATTGGCTTGCCGCCTTTCTCTGCTGGCTTTAGTCTGAAGGTCGAAGCCAGTAAAGGAGGCGTTATGGGCAGGCGAGTCTTTCAGCAGAAAGTAGTCGTAATTACCGGTGGTTGTGCCGGCATCGGCCGCGCTTTGGCTTTGCGCTTTGCACAAGCCGGCGCGCATATCGCCATTCTCGATATTCAGGATGAATCGCTAGTTGCCTTCCGCCAGCAGTTACACGACAAGCTCAACGCCGATGTGATGGCGCTACACTGTGATGTGTCTGATGACCAGCAATGTGAGGAGGCGATTGGCCAGGTGGTTGAGCATTTTGGGGGTATTGATCTACTGATCAATAACGCGGGGATTACTCACCGCAGCGCCTTTGCCGATACCGATCTCGCCGTTTTTCAGCGCGTCATGGCCGTCAATTACTTTGGTGCTGTTAACTGTACGCGGCATGCCTTGCCCAGCTTGCTGGCACGCGGCGGGCAAGTGATCGGGTTGAGCTCGCTGTCAGCCTTCGCGCCTCTACTTAATCGTGGCGCTTACAATGCGAGTAAACACGCACTGCATGGACTGTTTGAAACGCTGCGAATGGAAGTGCGAGGCAAGGGCGTGAATGTGATGCTGGTGACGCCCGGTTTTACCGCAACGGATATTCGTAAAAATGCGTTGGTGGGTGACGGCTCTATCAATCAGACAGCCATTAACCTGGCTTTCAAAGTCGCCTCGCCAGCGGAAGTGGCAGATGCTATTTATAGCGGTGCATGTAAGCGTAAGAGGCTGTTGGTGCTGTCGAATGTAGATTGGCTGGCACGGCAATGTGCGCGCTTTTTTCCACGCTTGTTTGAGCGTTGGATGCTGCCGCGTCTTTCAGGAATCAAGCCCGCGAGAGCCAGCGAGTAACGCCTTCGCCCGCCCGTTTTCCGCTAGCAAAGCAGGCGGTTAAAAGGTAGCCGCCGGTGGGTGCTTCCCAATCGAGCATTTCCCCCGCGCAGAACAGGCCTGGCAGGCTTTTGAGCATTAAATCGGTGGTTAAACTCGGTTGCTGCACACCGCCGGCACTGCTGATCGCCTGATCTAACGGGCGGGTAGCATGCAGCGTCAGTGGTAGCTGTTTGATCGCTTTGGCAATATCCGCAGGAGTGGTCAGCTGGCTTTTCTCACAGCGCTCATGCAATAGCGCGACCTTCACCGGATCCAACCCTGCCTTCTTACGCAGTAGTGATGACAATGACTGCCCCTTGCGGCTGTCTGCCAGTGAGGCGGTGAGCAGGGCTTCGCTTCTGTCAGGCGCTAGGTCCAACGTCAGCGTAGCTTGACCATGCACTTCTAGCTGGTCGCGCAAGGGGGCTGAAAGCGCATAGATCAGGCTGCCTTCGAGTCCGTCGCGGGTGAGTATGCACTCACCACGGCGGCTGATGTACTGACCATCATTGTCGATCAGGCTAGCGATGATCGGTTTAAGCGGCTGGCCACCAAAGCGTTCACTGAGGAAAGGGCTCCAACGGCAGATAAAGCCGCAGTTGCTGGGCAACAAGTCGCTTACGCCGACGTCTTTATCGCGTAGTTTTTCGACCCAGCTGCCATCTGATCCCAAGCGTTTCCAGCTACCGCCGCCGAGCGCCAATACGCAAGCCTTGGGCTTGAGCTGGATTTCTCCCTGCGGGTTTTGCAGACGTAACGCGCCGTCTTCGTCCCAGCCGAGCCAGCGGTGCCGGGTATGCAGCTGCACGCCAGCGTCGCGTAAGCGTTTGAGCCAGGCGCGCAGCAGCGGCGCGGCTTTCATCTCGGTGGGGAATACGCGGCCGGAGCTGCCGACGAAAGTGTCGATACCCAATTCGTGAATCCAGTCCTGCAGGCCGTCGGCGTCGAGCTGGGCTAACCAGTCGCTGACCCAGGGCGCGGCTTCACGGTAGCGCTCAGTAAAGGCCGCTTTAGATTCAGAGTGGGTAATGTTCATGCCGCCCACGCCGGCTAGCAAAAACTTGCGACCGACCGAGGGCATCGCGTCGTACAGGTCCACGCGATAACCTGCTCGCGCGATCGTCTCGGCGGCCATCAAGCCGGCCGGGCCGCCGCCGATGACGGCAACGCTGTCGGTGTTTGACTGTTGCTTGGTCATCTCATGCCTCTAGTCTATAAGCGGCGCAGTTTACCCCAAAGCGCGCTGCTGCCATATCTGCGCGGCACTGTGATGCAGAATGCCGTGGCGCTGGGCAAGTGCCACCCGATCCTGGTCATAGCCACCGCCAATCACGGCACAAACGGGTATGTCGCGGGCCAGACAAGCATTGATGACGTGGCTATCGCGTTGAGCTATGCCTTGGTCGGTCAACGCTAAATAGCCGAGCGCGTCGGCTTGATGTACGTCCACACCGGCGTCGTAGAGCACCAGGTCAGGTTGGTATAGCGGCAACAGATAGTTCAGCGCTTGCTCCACCGTATTTAGATAGCCTTGATCGCCAAGCTGACGGGGCAGGGGGATGTCCCAATCGCTGTGTGCTTTACGCGCCGGGAAGTTGTTTTCACAATGCAGCGAGACCGTGATGGCGTCGCTGTCATTCTCCAGAATGCGTGCGGTGCCGTCGCCCTGATGTACGTCACAATCAAAAATCAATATGCGTTGTATCTTGCCGGCGGCCAACAGGTAGCGGCTGGTGATCGCGAGATCATTGAAGATGCAAAATCCGGAGGCGAAGTCATGATGAGCGTGATGGGTGCCGCCGGCGAGATGGCAAGCCAATCCGTGCTTTAGTGCTAACTCTGCTGTGAGTAGTGTGCCGCCGACTGCCCGCAGGGTTCTGGCGACCAGCAGTTCGCTCCAGGGTAACCCCATGCGCCGTTGGGCGGTGGCATCCAGCTGGTTGTTACAGAATTGCTCCACGTAGTCGCTAGCGTGGGCCAGCAGCAACAGTTCTATGGGGCAGGATTGCGGTTGGTGGAGGTTCTGGCTGTGCAGCAGGCCGCTGGCGCGCAGGTGGTCGTGCAGTCGCACGAACTTGTCCATCGGGAAACGATGTGGTGCCGGAAAAGCAAAGCTGTAGTCAGGATGGTATACCAGCGGCAGATCCACTTTTACTCCCCAGGGCTGTTGGTAAACAGCATGAGTATGCTGGCGCCGCTGGCGTCTGAACAGTCTCATTGTTGAACCAGCCATGCCGCCGGCCTGCTAACTTGGGACAATCCGGGTTAAACTTGCCGGCATTCTGGCAGCGACTATGATCGCTGCTGCTGAACTGAGGTAGAGCGACAACCGTGGTCGCGTCGATTGTGAGGAAGTGTTATGAGCCAATTGCTGGATGATCTGGTTGACCTGCTGGCGCTGGAAAAAATTGAAGAAAACCTGTTCCGTGGGCGTAGCCAGGATCTGGGTTTCAAGCAGCTCTTTGGCGGCCAGGTGCTGGGGCAATCACTGTCTGCCGCCAGCCAGACAGTGGACACCGAGCGCCACGTGCATTCGGTGCATGGTTATTTTCTGCGCCCCGGCGACCCGACTCATCCTATCGTTTATCAGGTAGACCCGTTGCGCGATGGTGGTAGCTTTACCACACGTCGAGTGCAGGCGATTCAGAAGGGTAAGCCGATCTTCACCATGATCTGCTCCTTTCAGGGCGATGAGCAAGGTTATGAGCATCAGGTGCAAATGCCCGACGTGCCGGGCCCGGAAGACTTGCCGAATGAAACCGAATGGACGCGTAAGTACCAGCACCTGATCCACGAAAAAGTGCGCGACAAGGTGCTTTGCGGTAAGCCTATCGAGATTCGCCCGGTCGGCGAGTTCAACCCGTTTGAGCCGAAGGTATCCGAGCCGGTGCGTTACATGTGGTATCGCGCTGACGGCCAGCTACCGGATGATCCGCAGGTGCATCGTTATCTGCTGGCCTATGCCTCGGACTTCCACCTGCTGGGCACGGCCATGCAACCACATGCCATCTCTAGTTGGTCGACCAAACTACAGGTTGCCAGCCTGGACCATGCGCTTTGGTATCACCGTCCGCTGCGTATGGATGATTGGTTGCTGTACGCCATGGACAGCCCATCGGCTAGCGGCTCTCGTGGTATGTCACGCGGGCATATCTTTAATCGTGCCGGTGAGCTGGTTGCCTCAGTCGCGCAAGAGTCGCTGATGCGCAAGGTGAAGGACTGAATATGCGCGATTTGCAGGGCTGGGTGTTTGATTTGGATGGCACCCTCACGCTTGCTCAGCATGACTTCCCGGCTATTCGGCGCGAGCTGGGGGTGCCAGCGGAGTCGGATATCCTGACTTACATCGCCGCATTGCCTGCCGCTGAGCGAGTGGCTATGAAGGCCGAGCTGGACCAGATTGAATTGCGACTGGCCGATCAGGTCGAGGCTGCGCCGGGTGCGGTTGAGTTGATTCAGACGCTGCATGAACAGGGGCGACGGCTGGGCATTCTTACCCGCAATTTACAGGCCGTGGCGGTCTCGACTTTGCGGCAAATGGGTATTCTCGAATGCTTTGCACTTGAGGATGTATTGGGCCGTGAAGACGCTGCGCCCAAGCCCCATCCTGAAGGTATTCAGCTACTGCTAGAGCGCTGGCAACTCACACCGACGCAGGCAGTGATGGTGGGCGACTTTCATTTCGATTTGGAAGCGGGCAGAGCCGCGGGTAGCTACACTTGCCTGATCCATCCGCAGAACCGTTGGCCTGAGTTGGCCGACTGGCATGCGGTGGATTGCCGGAGCTTGCTGGCGTCTTGTTAATTCTGCATTAGGTCGTTTGGAAACGCAGACGCATCGACAGGTCTACCGCTTTCACATCTTTGGTCAGGCTGCCGATCGAGATGTAATCCACACCGGTTTCCGCCACGCTGCGCAGGGTGGTTTCGTTGATGCCTCCGGAGGCTTCCAACGCCGCCTTGCCGGCGGTTAGGCTGACCGCCTTGCGCATGTCGTCCAGGCTTAATTCGTCCAACATGACGATATCGGCACCTGCGTCCAGCGCTTGCTGTAGCTCCTCCAGGCTTTCCACTTCTACTTCCACGGGTTTGCCCGGCGCAATGCGGTTGGCCTGGTTGATTGCGGCGGCAATACCTCCGCAGGCGGCAATGTGGTTTTCTTTGATGAGAAAAGCGTCAAACAAGCCAATGCGGTGGTTATGACAGCCACCGCAGGTGACGGCATACTTTTGCGCCATGCGTAAGCCCGGCAGTGTTTTACGGGTGTCCAGCAGCTTTACCGCCGTGTCCTTCACCATGTCGGCGAAATAGCGACTGCGGGTGGCGGTAGCGGAGAGGGTCTGAATAAAATTCAGCATGCAGCGCTCGGCGGTTAGCATGCCACGTGCCGGGCCATTGAGGCGGCACAATGTCTGGTCGGCCATCAGTTGGTCGCCATCGGCTACTAACCATTCGATCTGAATCTGCGGGTCTACCTGACGCACCACTTCATCCGCCCAAGCGCGGCCGCAGAATATCGCCGCCTCGCGGGTAATGATGCTGGCGCTCGCCAGATTCTCGGCGGGGATCAGGCTGGCGGTAATGTCACCGTCGCCAACATCTTCATTCAGGGCGCGGCGCACATCATCAACGATGACGGCCTGCAGACTGTCGAGGGTTAGGTTCGGCATGGGTGCTCCAGCAGCGTTTTGAATGCCGGCGAGTATACCCGATTGATAAAAAAATACCCGCCTCGGGAGGCGGGTATTGGTTAGTGCTTAAGGCGCTGAACTTATTTGTTCAGGTAATTCACCGGGTCATTGAAGTAGTCCCGCGTTAGCCGGAAAACCACAGGGCTAAGCAACAATAGTGCAATCAGGTTGGGAATCGCCATCATGGCATTCAGTGTATCTGCGACCAGCCACAAACTGGCCAGATCTATGCCGGGCAGGGTGCCTAGCGGCACGGCGATAATCCAAAGTACACGGAACGGGATATTGGAGCGTTCCCCAAACAGGAATTGCGTGCACTTCTCTGAGTAGAAGCTCCAGCCGATGATAGTAGTGAAGGCGAATACCGCCAGACCAATACTGACTATGTATTGCCCCCAGCCACCGGGTAAGCCCTGACTAAAGGCGAGCGCCGATAGAGGAGCACCGTTCTCGCCGCTCTGCCAGGCACCGGTCACCATGATCACTAGCCCGGTAATCGAGCAGATAACGATGGTGTCGATGAAAGTCCCCAGCATGGCAATTGTGCCTTGGCGGATCGGGTTGTTGGTCTGTGCCGCAGCGTGCGCGATCGGAGCGCTACCCAAGCCTGCTTCATTAGAAAATACGCCGCGCGCAATACCAAAGCGCATGGCTGCCCAAACCGTTGCGCCAGCAAAACCGCCGGCCGCGGCAGCAGGGTTAAAGGCGTAATGGAGGATGTCGCCAAAGGCAGCTGGAATGCGGTCAAAGTGGATGATCAGAATAATCAAACCGCCACCCACGTAAAACAACGCCATGATAGGTACTAGTTTGCCGGCAACGTCACCAATGCGTTTAATGCCGCCGAGCAGAACCAGCGCCACTAGAATGGCAATGATGATACCGGTCACCAGAGGCGGAATGCCGAAGCTGCTACTCAGTGCATCGGCTACCGAATTGGACTGGATGGTATTACCGATACCAAAGCCGGCAAGCATGCCGAAAATAGCGAATAGCACGCCGAGCCACTTCCACTTGGCGCCCAGACCGTTCTTGATGTAGTACATCGGGCCGCCGACGTGGTTGCCTAAGGCATCCTTCTCGCGAAAGCGCACTGCTAATACGGCTTCGGCAAACTTGGTCGCCATGCCGACCAAGGCGATCACCCACATCCAGAACAATGCGCCCGGACCGCCGAAGAAAATAGCGGTAGCGACACCGGCAATGTTACCGGTACCTACTGTAGCGGAGAGGGCAGTCATCAGGGCGTTAAAGGGGCTGATGTCACCTTCTTCGGTGCTCTTGCGGCCACGCCAGAGCATGCTGAAGCCGTAAAATAGTTTACGTTGCGGAATGAGTTTCAGGCCTAAGGTAAGGTAAAGGCCTGTGCCGGCTAATAACGCGAGCATTGCCGGTCCCCAGACAAAGCCGTTGATATTGCCGATCAGGCTAATGATTGCTTCCATTGACGCTGCTCCTGCTGTTTATTTTTTATTGATGTGAGTGGTGCCACATCACTCTTATGAGGTGCCTTTTGGGCTGATCCGTTGTCAGGATATACCAGGATTGCCGGTTCGGGGCGAACCAAAGACGGTGATCTTATCGTGGACGATAATTTCATGGCCTGATGGGTATATTAAATGTGATACGCATCAATAAATCCGACGGGCTTGGGTGCGCTCCATTTGAAAACAGGTATACTGATTAAAATATTTGACGCCAAATTTACGACACATGGAAGGTTTGAGCAGGATAGCACTCAGGCGTTGTACGCGATAAGCCGGGCTTATCAGGAGAGGTAGCATGTCCCAGGACCCAAATGTGGTATCGATCAAGTCGAGTCTCGCAGGCCGCCATGGCCAAGGCGTGAGCAAAGGCTTGTCGTTATTGCCGCTACCCTTAAGTGCCGTACGCGAGCATTTACAGCAATACCTGCATACGACGTTGAATACCCTGTTTGATAATGCCGACGACAACCTCTTCCAAATGGCTGATCGGGCGCCCAGTAATGCCGATCAATCACTCTTCTTTGAAGCCATGCGCACAGTGCGTCTGCAGCGTGGCAGCATCCTCAAAAGTGTTAGCGCCGGTCTGCAGCAAGCCACCGAGCAACTGAACAGTGATGCCCCAACCAAAACCGCTGCACATATCCCGTTCGAGCTGGACAGCCTGACTCTGGTTCAGCCCGATGAACTGGAGCAGTCGGTTGCGCTGGATGGCATGGTTAGCCGGGTAAATAATCGTAACCAGCAGTCTTTGATGCACCTGGCGATACGTAGTAACAGCCTGGTTAAAAGCCTTGTGGATGAGCGCAATAATCCCTTGGCTCCTGCGGCACTGGCAGAATACTTCGCTGAAGCGCTGAAGCCGCTGGCACTTGAGATTAAAGTCCGCTTGATTGTTCTTAAGCTCTTTGAGCGTTACGTATTCAATGCGATTGATGCCGAATATGAAGAATTGAACAAACTGTTGATCAACTCAGGGGTAATGCCAGATCTGCGCTTGGCACAAGTGTCTCCTTCGTCGCGGCGGGTGCCTGCAGCAGGGGTGGGTACGCGATCAACAGAGAAGGCGCGCGATAATCAGCCCGGTGCAGTAGATCAGCAGGAAGTGCTGAGTATGTTTAGCGAGCTGATCGGCAATTGGCGGCATGCCAGCGGTGATATGGCGCTGGCAGGCTTGTCTGGCGTTGGCGCAAGGCCCATGCCTAGCAATGAGCTGCTACAGGTTCTTGCCGAACTCCCGATTGAAGAAGCGACAGAAGCCAACGCCGGAAGTCGGCTGCCTGGCATGCGTCAGCGTATTCAGCAGGTGTTGCAAACGCAGCGCCAGCAGGAGGGCGGCGATCAGAAAGTCTTGGGCCGGGTGGATGATGATGTCATCAGCCTGGTATCCATGTTGTTCGATTTTATCCTCGAAGATCCGGCGTTGCCCTCTGCGGTCAAGGTGTTGATCGGTCGATTACAGCTGCCGATTTTGCGCGTAGCCATTGCCGATAAAAGCTTCTTCAGTCGTGGGGCACATCCGGCGCGGCGTTTATTGAATGAGCTGGCACGGGCGACCATGGGTTGGAGCGATCATGATGACCCGCGTCGTGACCAGCTACATGGCTTGCTTGAGAACATTGTTGAACAGTTGCTGACGATAACCGAGCCGCAGGACGCGCTGTTCGAATCCTTGCATGCGGAATTGACTGCCTTTTTGCGTAACGAGCAGCGTCGTTCGGATCGTATTGAACAACGCACCCGCGACGCGGAAGAAGGGCGCGCGCGGATGCAGGTCGCACGAAATGACGTGGCCAAGGCGGTCAATGATTTGCTGGTAGGTCGTACCTTGCCGGTCACTGTAGTTGATCTGCTGCGTGATGTCTGGAGCCAGGTTTTGCAGATGGTTTGCTTGCGCGAAGGCGCCGGATCGACCGCCTGGGACAAGGCTGTGCGCTCGGCTCAGCAGATGATCGATAGCGTTGAATCCGTGCCTGCTGGAGAGCTGCAGCACCGAATCGAAACTAATGAACAAGTACTTGAGGCGTTGCGTTCCGGATTGCAGCTGTTGGGCTTCGATGCCTCTGCCGTAGCGGTTCAGGTGGCGCGACTTGCGCAGCCGCAAATGCTGGCATTGTCTGCAGCGCAGGCCGCCGAATCGCAACAGGATCGTGATGAAAAAGCCGCGCTAGCGGCGCTGATACCGGTGTCCATTGCGGTGCCTGCGTCAGCAGAAATAGTTGAGCCAGAGATCCCTGAGAGTGATGCGCCGAACGTCGAAGCATCCGCGCCGTTGCAGCGAGATGTTGTCGCGGCGGTTGTCGAGCCCATTGAGCAAGTGCACGTGGCTGAACCGGTGCTTGAGCAGGCTGACGTGGAGCCAGTGGCGGAAACGGTAGAAGATCTGCCGAGCGTCGGTGCCCAGCGCTGGATTGAAAGCCTGCGGGCTGGATGCTGGTGTTTGCTGAGCGCGACTGAAAGCCAGCCCGAGCAGCGTTGCAAGTTGGCAGCGATTATCAGCTTCAGCGGTAAGTACATTTTTGTGAATCGCGGCGGTATGAAAGTCGCCGAATTTGGTAAGTCGGAGCTGACCCGGCATTTCGATCAGGGGTTAATCACGCTGCTGGACGAAAATCAGCTGTTTGACCGTGCGCTCGAATCAGTTATCGGTAATCTGCGCCGCTTACAGTCTGCAAAGTCCTGATTAGACCGGCGTGCGCGGCTGCTTTGCTCCTGTTAGCATAGGGTTTTTGTTGATGGGGCCGATCTTATAATGCGTCTGCAAGAGGGCTGGTTAGACAGCGCGCAAATCTGCCGCTCAGAACACTTCAATGCCCGTCCTGATGGCGAGGCCGTCTCACTTCTGGTAGTACACAATATCAGCCTGCCACCCGGTCAGTTTGGCGGCGGTCATGTGCAACGTTTCTTCTGTGGCCAGCTTGACTCCTCTTTACACCCTTATTTCGCGCAAATATCTGAGCTGCGGGTTTCCGCGCACTTCCTGATTGAGCGAAGCGGGATCATTACGCAGTTCGTCAATTGCGATCAGCGCGCCTGGCACGCTGGCGCGTCTTCCTATGCTGGTCGCGCTGAATGTAACGATTTCTCGATAGGGATTGAGTTGGAGGGAGCAGATCAGACGGCCTACACTGACGCTCAGTATGATGCGCTCCGTGAGTTAACCAAGGCGTTGCAGGTAGCTTACCCGGCAATTACCCCTTGTCGAGTTACCGGTCACGAGTTTATCGCTCCGGGCCGCAAGACAGATCCGGGCGTGGCCTTTGACTGGCGTCGTTACTTGAGCAGCCTGGTCTGCGCTTCACCCAATCCCTAAAGGCTCCATAAATGCGTTTTCTGATCCTGTTGATCACTGCTTTGCTGGTTCGTTTCACCCCATTGCGACGGGGTATGCGGCCGGACTTAGCGGTTAGCTGGGCTAGCTATTGTGCTCGGCTGGCGGAGCGGCGACCCGGCTGGCGTGCGCTCGTGTGCTTGCTGCTGCCGTTGTTGCCACTCGAGCTTGCCTTCTGGATGCTTGCCGATGTGGCGTACGGTTTTTTTGTGCTGACACTCGGCGTACTGGTTTTGCTGTTCGGGCTAGGTGGCAATGAGCTGTTGCATGCTTTCGGTCGCCGTTTTGAGCAAGCCTGGGCGCGTGGCGATCAAGCCGCAGCGGCGTTGATCGCTGAAAATGATCTTGGCTTACAGGCCAGTGATGATCAAACGTTGCTGATACAAGTTCGCGGGCGTTTATTGCGAGAGGCGTTGTCGGGGTATTTTGTGCCGGTTCTCTGGTTTTTATTGCTGGGGCCCTTGGGCGCGCTGGGATACCGTCTACTAAGGTTGTTTGTAGACCGCTTGGCATCTGATGAGCAGAGCTACGCCGGGAGCTTGGTGCACGCCATGGAGTGGCTACCTGCTCGCTTGCTGGCTGCCAGTTTTGCTTTGGTTGGGCATTTTGACCAGGTGTTGGCTGCGCTGCGTGGGGTCTGGAGCGACTGGGATCAGTCGGTAGAGCCGTTACTGGTCAGGGCAGCGGATGCGGCTCTGACGGGTGAGGCTAGCGCCGAGAAAAATCAAACGATTTTGGCACCGACGCGAGCCCTATTGGTTCGAGCGATGCTTGCCTGGGCTGTACCCGTGGCATTGTTGGCATTACTCGGGTAGATTTCGCGCCAAGAGTAAAGTTGTCTCTGTACTGGCCGATAGAGTCAGCATGAGACAAGGGAAGCAGGCGAGGTGTCGCCATCCCGAACGCGGCAGTATACAAAACAAAACAAGGGTCGTTGTATAGATGACCTGATAGGCCCCGCCGCAGGCCAATCTATTTAGGAGAGTAACTGGGTGAATAGTCTTCTTGCGCCTGCCATTGCCCTGATGAATCGCCTGAACTACGGCATGAAGTTCTGCCTGATCAGTGTGCTTTTCTTTGTCCCCCTCGGTATTGTCAGCAGTATGGTAGTGCACCAGGCGTATGAGCGCGTCAAAGTTACGCGCCATGCCCAGGATAACTTGGCGCTGGTTCGCGCAAGCTCCGATATTGTGCGCGATGCTGAGCTGATTCGTGACATGGAGAACGTCAATTCGCTGTTGGGGCAGGGCCAGTTTGCCGCTGAATTAGAAAAGCGCGGTGCAGATTTGCGCAAATTGATCTTGGACAAGCTCCGCGCGCTGCCGCTGGACGGTGAAGATGCTGGCGCTAGTGATGTCGTAACCAAACGCGATGAAATGATTACCTTGTACGAAGGTTTCGCCAATGAGTCGGTTAGTGGCAAAAAGGTGTTGTCGGTTCAGGGGCTGGCAGATGCTACTACGCTGCTCAATTTCAGCGCTGCTTATACTGGCCTACCGCAGGATTTTGACCGCGATGTACGGCAACTTACCGAATTATTGATTGACGCTACGCCGCAGGTGACCTCGGCGCTGGGCGAAGGTCGTGCGGTGGGCGCGTATTCGATGGGCCTTGGCTTTATCAATTCTGATGCCAGTCGCGCAATGGACGACTTGTTTGAATTGCTGCAAAAGTTGACTGCCAATTACCAGCAAGTGTTGCAGCAGACGCTTGCCGGGCAGGGCCTGCAGAGCATCAAGCCAGCGGCTGACGCGAGTATCGAAAGTCTGAGCATCGCGCAGAACATCTTCGATGAAGAAATCATTTTGGCCAATTCGCTGGAAGGCGAGTGGGATGATTATTTTGAACGTATCACCACCGAAATAGATAAAACTTACGCACTGGATACGGCGATCTTTGACGCGCTTCGCGCGCGCTTGAACACGCGTTTAGGAGAGAATCAGCGCTCTATGCTGGTGTTGATCGTTTCGCTCTCGCTGGTGGGGCTGTTGATCATCTATCTGTACGCCGGTTTCTATATGGCGACGCGGCGCACCTTGAAACGTTTGTCCTCACAAATGGCTCAAGTAGCCGGTGGTGACATGACCGTTCAGGTGGTGGTAGATAGCCGAGATGAGCTTGGCGATCTGGCGGTTGATTTCAACAATACCGTGCTTAAAGTGCGCGAGCTGATTCGTCAGGTCAGTGCTACCTCTGATCAAGTTCAGGAGCAGTCACGTCAGGTCGAAAGCATTGCGAGTGAAAGTAGCCAAGCCGCGACCTCACAGCGCAGCCAGATCGAGCAGGTGGCAACCGCGATGAATGAGATGGCGGCTACGTCGCAAGAGGTGGCGCGTAGTGCCGCCTTGGCGGTGACCAACGCCGAAGAGGTTAATACTCAGACGCTGAGCGGTCGCAGGCTGGTCGAGTCTTCGGTGGATGGCATTGAGAAGCTGTCGGGCGAGATCGAAAACTCGGTTCGCGTGATCAATCAGTTGGCTGACGATAGCTCCTCCATTAGCCGCGTATTGGATGTTATTAAAGGGGTTGCCGAACAGACCAACCTGCTGGCGCTGAACGCGGCCATCGAGGCTGCACGTGCGGGCGAGCAAGGAAGAGGCTTTGCCGTGGTGGCCGATGAAGTGCGCACGCTGGCCAGACGTACGCAGCAGTCGACTGAAGAGATCGAGCAGATGATTGTGCGTCTGCAGGACGGGGTTGGCGCAGCAGTAAAAGCGATGGGCAGTAGCCACAGCATGACGGCTGAAACTGTAGACGCTTCACTCAGGGTGCAAGCCGGGCTAGACAGCATTCTCAAGTCGGTGACGCATATCGTCGATCAGAGCCAGCAAATTGCCGCTGCGGCAGAAGAGCAAACAGCGGTCAGCCATGATATTGATCAGAATATTGTTGAGATCAATCATGCGGGCGAGCGTACCGCCGAAGGCGCCCGCAAGGCAGAGGAATCCAGCGGCCGCATGGCGCAGCTGGTGCAGTCGCTGCAGAGCATCATTAGCGCGTTTAAGGTTTGATTTAGTAGGCGCCTGAACTCAGGCCGAAGGCTTGGGTTTGGGCGCCCAGAGTACTTCAGGCGTTTCCTCCAGGCGGGCGATCGTGCGCGCCATCACAAACAGCAGATCGGATAACCGGTTCAGGTAGATCAATGCCTGCTGGTTGACGTCAACCTGCTGCGCAAGACTCAGGTATTGACGCTCAGCACGCCGGCAGACGCTGCGGGCTAGATGGGCTTGGGCTATAGCGCGCGAGCCACCGGGCAAAATGAAATTTTTCAACGGCTGCAGGTGTTCATTCAACTGGTCAATTTGTTGCTCCAGCAGTGTGACATCGTTGGCGTCGATAATGTCGTAGCCAGGCACGGCCAGCTCCCCACCTAGATCGAACAGCCTGTGCTGAATGGGCGTTAGCATTGTCAGCAGAGAATGCAGGCGGCAATCGGTCAGCTCGGTGATCATTAGCCCCACGTGGCAGTTGAGTTCATCCACTTCGCCCATTGCAGCGACCCGTGGGTGGTTTTTGGCGATGCGCTCTCCACTGGCTAGGCCGGTGTCACCCTTATCGCCGGTGCGTGTGTAGAGTTTGCTCAAGCGATAGCCCATGGTCGATTGCTCTCTGGTGTTGAAAATGTGGATTATTGAAATGTCGGGCTAGCCTAGCGGCAAATGCAGTGGTCAGTCCACGGGTAGGTCGAGTTCAGCCAAGCGTTGCTGTGCGGCATGCAACAGGCGATTCAGGGCCGGGGTGGGGATGCGCTCGTGCTGCCCCTGTCGACAAGCGTACCCGAGAATATAGTTCAGTTCGGTACGGCGTTTAGCATGCAGATCCTGGCGCATGGACGAGCTGTTGTTGGCGGTGCGCCGGATAACCTCATAAATTTGCGTGGCGAGGTCGTCGAGGTGTGGAACGGCCTGGCTAGTCAGTAACGCTTGCAGCTCAGCAATGCATTCATCCAGCCAGCTACCGGCGACATTGGGTACCTCGCCATTAACGCAGTCAAACAGCAGCGTGAAAGGGTTAATCGCGCAGTTGACGGCCAGTTTGCGCCAGAGCACCGCAACGATGTTGTCATCCCACTGCCATTGCACGGCGTTGCTGTCGAGTTGCTTCAACCACTCGGGCGCAGGCTGCTCTAGTGGGTCGCCGATCAGTGTTGTGCCTTGGCCGGCCCATATCACGTGTCGCGGTGCGGGTTGCCAAGCGCCATCGGTCACGCTGGCATAGAGCACGCGCTGTTCAGTAAAAGCATCGCTCACCTGTTGTTGTGCGCCGAGACCGTTCTGCAACAGCAGTATCTGGCTGCGCTTACTCAGGCGATGACGAACCGACTCCACAGCGGCGAGCGTAGAGTGGGCTTTGGTGGCAACTATCAGTGTTTGAATGGGGGTGTCGGACGTCGTAGCTACTTCTACGTTGGCCTGCTGCTGACTTTGGTGGCCTTGTTGCTCGAATATCAGCTTATTATCCGCAGTGCGCCAAGCCTCTAGGGTGGCTTGGTTGCGCACCAGCAAGCTGCAGGGTTGTCCTGCTTGTTGCAGGCGTGCGAGCCATAACAACCCCAGACTACCAGCCCCTAGAACATGCATCATTGCGCGCGTTATTTGCTGCGGGCTTCGGTGATCAAATTGGTCTCATAGGCTTCGTTCAGGTGCTCTTCGACCAGCTGCAACAGTGCTTCAGGGGTGGGTAACTCTTGCTTGTTGGTGACGGTGCTTAATGCCATGCCAGCTCGAATTGATAGGTAGCCTTCAGTGGTTTTGAAGGCTTTTAGGTTCAAGCCATCGTGCAATCGACGGAAGCTGTTGGGTTTGCAGTCATCGGCATCGTCTGCCAAGGTTACTATGGCGAATGCGTTGCTACCCACCCGCGCGATAACATCGGTAGGCCGTACCAGCTGCTGTAGCCGGCGTGCGGTGCCGCGTAGCACTTCCTGCTGGACCGGCTCACCGAAACGCTCGCCCAGCGAGGCCAGGTTCTGTACGCCGAGGACCACTACGCAGCAGGCACCGCCGCGGGAGTCAACATTGCGCAACGCGTCGTTAAGGCGTTGCAACAGATAGCGGCGATTGCCGATAGCGGTGAGGCTGTCGACCATGTTGTGTTCTTCAAGCTGAGCATTGTTATTGGCTAGCAGATGGTTTTCATCGAGCAGGCGGTTGATCAGTTGAGAGGTGCGGTCCGCAGCAAAAATGCGTGGCAGAAGTTGCTCATTCATCGAGGATTTGCTGATGAAGTCGTCGACGCCACGGTCAAAGGCCTCACCGAGCACGTTGTCACCCTCGCGGGCGGTCAGTAGTACCACGTAGGTATAGTGATCATCTTGCTCGTCCACTTGCCTGATGCGGGTCGTTAGCTCTAGCCCGTCCATCTCGGGCATTAGCCAATCCGCCACCATGACACTGGATGGGCGCTGCTCGTGCATGCGCAGGGCGTCCATTGCAGAGCTGGCGAAACGGATGTCGTTGTAACCTGCTTGACTCAGCGTGTGACCGATAACGGCGCTGCTGAACTTCGTATCGTCAACCACCATAATGCTGAGTTGGGGGTTAGGCATGAAGGTGCTCCCTGCTGATCGTTGGCTAACTGCCGTTATAATGCCACGAGGTTATACTGTTGTTTTGTAATGAACATCATAATTTTTACGTTTTGCATGGGGTTATGCCAATGCCATCTTTTGACGTCGTATCTGAACTCGACAAACATGAAGTAACTAACGCGGTTGATAACGCTATGAAAGAACTCGAGCGGCGTTACGATTTGCGCGGCAAGGGTAAGTTTGAATTCAATCAGAAAGACTTAAAAATAACCCTAACCGGTGATGCTGAATTCCAGCTTGAGCAGATGCTGGAGATTCTTAAATTGAGCCTGGTAAAACGCAAGATTGATATCCAATGCCTAGAGGTGAAGGACTCATTTGCCTCAGGCAAACAGGTCAAGCAGGATGTGATCTTGCGTGAGGGGATTGATAAGGAACTGGCGAGAAAAATTGTTGCCTTGATTAAGGATGCAAAACTCAAGGTGCAGGCTGCTATCCAGGGTGAGCAGGTGCGGGTGACTGGCAAGAAACGAGATGATTTGCAGGAGGCTATGGCTCTGCTGCGCGGCAGTGAGATGGATATGCCGCTACAATTCAACAATTTCCGAGACTGATTTAAAACCAAGTGGGGGTTACGATGGATGAATTAATGGCAAAAATGGAAGGGCTGGAAGAGGCCTGGTTGCCGCTGGTAATTGAATATGGCAGTCAGTTGCTGCTTGCTTTGGTGACGCTGGCCGTTGGTTGGTGGATTGTCGGCCGGGTGGTTGCGACGCTGGACAAAGTGATGACGCGACGTCAGGTCGAGCCGACGTTGCATGGCTTTGTCAGTACCTTGGTTAGCATCGCGCTGAAAGTGCTGTTGCTGATCAGTGTTGCCGGCATGATAGGCATTGAAACCACCTCCTTTATTGCTGTTCTAGGTGCCGCTGGTCTGGCTGTTGGTCTGGCGCTGCAGGGTAGCCTCGCGAATTTTGCCGGTGGCACGCTCATTCTGTTTTTGCGTCCTTTCCGAGCTGGTGAGTACATCGAGGCGCAGGGCGTTTCCGGTACAGTCGATAGCATTCAGATCTTCAATACCATTTTGAAAACCCCCGACAACAAAACCGTGATCGTACCCAACGGCAGTCTGTCTAATGGCAATATCGTTAACTATTCCCGCCAGGCTACACGGCGCGTCGATGTGAATATTGGTATCGACTATGGCGATAGCGTGAAACAAGCACGTTCTATTCTGCTTGGGTTGGCCGAGGCCGACAGCCGTGTTTTCAAGGATCCGGCTGCAGTGGTATGGCTTGCCTCGCTGGGCGATAACTCGGTAAACCTCTCTTTGCGTATGTGGGCCAAGACCGAAGACTTTTGGGGTGTGTTTTGGGATATCCAGGAACAGGCCAAAGAAGCATTCGATGAACAGGGCATTTCCATTCCGTTTCCGCAACGCACTGTCCATGTGGTTACTCAACCGAGTGTTGAGTCTGCCTCGGAGTAGTCTGCAAGGCGATGAAGAAAACCCGGCAAATGCCGGGTTTTTTGTTTTCTGTTAGCCCGAAAGAACAACGGTGCGTCGCCGCCGCGAATGTGTCGACCCTGTCGCAGTTATTGAACGCGACCGCGAAAATGGGAACATCCTAAAATGTTTTTTGTCCAATCACTTGGGTAACGTGCACTTGTGCGCGTTTCTTAAACAATTACGTGAGAAGGTGAACGTTATGAAACATGTCTTGAGAACCTCCTTGATCGTTGCTGCACTGATGCCCGGTTTGGGTTTTGCGGCCCCGTCCGCAGGTGACAACGAGATCACCTTGAGCGGCGCGGGCTCGAGTGACAAGGATTTTGACAGCAATGGTTTCTCATTCCAGGGTAGCTGGGGTCAGTACCTGAGTGAGTCCTCTTTGTGGGGGATTCGTCAGAGTGTCGGGATTTCCGACTCTGAAGGTGAGAGCACCGACTTCACTGGCTCCACTCGCGCATTCTACGACTACCATTTTGGTAGTGGTAAAGCGAAACCCTTCATTGGTGCCAGCATTGGTGGCATCTACGGTGATGGTGTGGACGACAGCTTTACAGCTGGTCCAGAGTTGGGTCTGAAGTATTGGGTCAAGGATGACGTGTTTATTACTGGCATGATGGAGTACCAGTTCCTGTTTAAGAATAGCGACGGCGCCAGCGACAACTACGACGACGGCGCGATCTTCTACAGCGTGGGTGTCGGTTTCAACTACTAAGCCCAGTAGCACGGCGTCCTCGCGGGCGCCGTCTGTTTTTCTGCTGTTTGTCCTCTCCCTTGTGTGCTTCCTTACGCTATCAGCCATTAGCCCGCATCAATCGATGCCGGGGCGCTTAAGCCTGTCCGGGTGAGCGAATCTCAGCAGCATAAAGGCCAGTACGATGGCCGGCAGGCCGGTTAGCGCGGTCAGCATGAAAAACTCCGTCCAGCCCACGCTCTCTGCTAACACGCCAGTAAATCCCGCAGCGAACTGACCCGGTAGTGTCATCAGCGAGCTGAACAGCGCGTATTGAGTCGCGGTATACGCGGTATTGGTTAGGCTAGATAGGTAAGCAATAAACACAGAAATGGCCAGGCCCCCGGTGATGTTGTCGGCGATGATCGCCAACACCAGGCCGTCTGGTTGTGGGCCGATATGTGCCAGCCAAGCGAAGATCAAGTTGGTCGCCGGCGCCATGAACGCCGTCAGTATCAATATGGGTGCAATGCCGAAACGCGCGACCAGTAGACCGCCGAGGGCTGCGCCGGTTAACGTCATGGCGAGTCCGAAGGCTGCTGCAATGTTGGCTATCTGCTCTTTGCTGAAGCCGATATCCAAATAGAAAGGATTGGCCATGGTGCCCATGAATATATCGCTGATGCGAAAGGTGGCGATGAACAACAGTACGATCAGCGCGGTTTTACCATATCGCTCAAAGAATTCGGTGAAGGGCGCCACAAAAGCGTTAAAGAACCAGCTGGAGACGCTTAAACGCCAACCCTGGTGTTGAGACTGGCCAAGAAAACGCGTCAGGCGCTCCTCTTGCGCCAAGGTGTCGCTGGTGATGTGCACCTTGGGTTCAGCAATGCATAGCGTGGTTAGCACGCCCACTAGCATTAACGCTGCCATGCCGATATAGGCATGGCTCCAGCTGTCCAGCGCGGCAATATGCAGCGCACCGGCGCCGGCGGCCAGAATGGCTACCCGATAACCGGTAACATAGGTCGCGGCCATCGCCGCTTGTCGATGCCTGGCTTCGGCTTCAACGCGATAGGCGTCGATTGCTACGTCCTGTGTGGCCGAGCCAAAAGCCACTAATACTGCCCAGATCGCGACTAACTCAATCTGTTCTAGTGGGTCGCTCATGGCCATACCGAACAGGCCGCCGGCAATTACTAGCTGCGCAAGAAACATCCAGCTACGCCGCCGCCCCATTAATCGCGTCAGTAATGGCACCGGCAGCCGGTCGATCAGCGGAGCCCAGAGCACTTTGATCGAGTGTGCCATGCCAACCCAGCTGAGAAAGCCGATTGCCGCCAGTTCTACACCCAGATCGCGTAGCCATGCGCTAAATGTGCCGCCCACCAGCAGTAACGGCAAACCGGCGGAAAAACCCAGAAACAGCATGCCGATGACACGAGGTTGTAAATAAACTTTCAGTCCTTCCGCTTTGGGCAGGCTAGGGGTGTCGGAAGAACGGGAGCTCATGAATATCCTTGTTGTAACAGTGTTGAGGGGGGCTGGGGCTCAAGGCCATCCATATTGCCGCAGGTTGACGCGTCCGTCGCGCACTAATACGCCTTCGGCCAGCAATCGGGCTCGTTGTTCCGAGCCACTGGGGCTGTCGGCCGGCAGCGACAGCTTGCCCTGGCTGTTAAGCACCCGATGCCAGGGCAGGCGAGTATCTTCCGGTAACTGTCCTAGCCAGCGCCCAACTAAACGGGCGCCGCGGCCCATGCCAGAAAGCTCGGCGACCTTGCCGTAGCTGGTTACCCGGCCTACCGGAATGCTTGCCAGCACCTGAAAAAACGCCTGTTTTTTTTGCTCATTTGTGCCCTGAGTGACTACTTGTGGGAACACAGCGGTGTTCTGTGGGTCTTTCATGGATAATATCTCGTTTTATCCGACGTTCTTTTGAAAGGTGAGAGCATGCAGTTTGTACGTAAAGCGCTGGCGCTGAGTCTGTCATTGGTCCCCTTGAGCAGTGTCGCCGATACGCTCTGGCTCGACAATGGTGATCGTCTCACCGGCAAAATCGAGTTCCTTGAGGCTGGCAAGATATCAATCAAGACCGATTTTGCCGGCTTGGTAACGGTGAGCACGTCGCGGGTAAAGACCTTTGAGAGTGACGATCCCCTGCTGCTCAAGCTTGGCGACCAGGCTCAGTACATTACGCGTGTGGATGCCTCAGAACAGAAAGGGGAGGTGACTCTCGCTTTCGAAGAGTCGGAAAATCAGGCGCGCAGCGTCCCGTTGGACAAGATCAGCCAGTTGTTGGTGCCGAAACCCATCATTCAAGATATGGTCTGGGAGGGTGACGCTACCGCCTCGCTAGAGCTAAAGGATACCTCGGGTACCGAAACCGAAGATCTGGATGTGGACTTGAGCTCACGCCTGCGGCACGGGGATTGGCGTCACGACGTTGCCCTGGATTATGAGCGGGATTATCGAGACGACATAAAAAGCAGACATGCCTGGGAGGTGGATTACGACCTTAACCGCTTCCTGACTGAGCACTGGTTCTGGATGACCAGCATGCGCTATCAACGCGATTACCTGAATGAAATCGCCAAGCAGCGCCAGTTCGGTATGGGTCCTGGTTATGAGTGGTGGAACAACTCGCTAGGGCGCTTTGAAACCTCTGCGCGGCTCGACCGAATCTGGACTGAGGAGCGCGACGGGACAGAGAACGCCTACAACGCCCTGGGTCTGCAATGGGATTACCGTCGCTTCCTGCTGGGCAAGCGGTTTGAGTTTTTCCACAAAGCGGAAACCCAAATCCCAGACGATCCTAATGTGCGCTACATGATCGATACCGAAGCGGGTTTGCGCTACCTGTTGACCAGCTGGGCATCGCTAAATGTTAAAGCAGAATTGGATTATCTGAACAGCTCGGACGATACCGGTTATCGAGACACCCGATACACCATGGGCCTGGGCGTCGGCTGGTAACGAAAAAAGTACGCAATCAGAAAGCAGAACGGGCGCCTTGAGCGCCCGTTTTGTTAATAAGGATCTCTTGCTTGCGCGACTAGATACGCAGGCCGCCGTCGAGCTCCAGGATGCGACCGGTGTAATAATCGTTTTCGAACAGATAGGCCGCCGAATGCGCGATTTCGGCTGGCTTTCCCATGCGCTTGAGCGGAATGCCTGAGGTCATCTTCTCCAGCGCTTCGGGCTTCATGCTGTTGGTCATGTCGGTTTCGATGAAACCCGGTGCAATGCCTGCAACGCGGATGCCGTAACGAGACAGCTCCTTGGCCCAGGTTACGGTCATGGCGGCGACACCGGCCTTGGCAGCAGTGTAGTTGGATTGGCCCACATTGCCGGCGCGCGAGATCGACGAAATATTGATGATCAAGCCCTGATTGCCCAGCTCGACCATCTTGGCTGCCACTTCGCGGGTGCCCAGAAAAACGCCAGTCAGGTTAACGTCGATGACCGACTGCCACTGCGCCAGGCTCATTTTCTGGGTAACACCGTCCTTCACCTTGAGCAGCAGACCATCGCGCAAGATGCCGGCGTTGTTGATCAACCCGTTGATGGCGCCGAAATCCTCGGCAACCTGACTTACCATGTGAATCACTTGCTCTTCGTTGGCGACATTGCAGATATAGGCACGAGCATCACCACCGGCGGATTTGCATCCAGCAACAGCGGCGTCGAGCGCTTCTTGATTCAGGTCTACCAGAGCGAGTTTGGCGCCCTTGGCTGCCAGGAACTCGGCCATGGAACGGCCCAGGCCTTGGCCACCGCCGGTGATAATGATGACGCTGTCTTTCAAATGCATGAGGTGCTCCTCGGAAAGAGTGAAGGATTCAGGCGGGCAAGAATGCCCGAGTTTGGTTCGTTTTTGAATTCCCTCGCAGCAGATTTGGTCATTTTTTGACTTAATTACTGAAGCGTAATCTCTGTAGATATGCCTTGAAAGCCTGCTTTCCTGTACCCATATAGTTCTTACATACAATCTTGAGAGGTACGCATGCCCCTTTTTCGTTTACTGATGCTGGTGTTCCCGCTCCTGGAACTGGCATCACTGATTGTGCTCGGCGACCGGATAGGCGTCGGGGCGACTCTGTTATGGGTGCTAGGTACTGGTGTGCTTGGCTTGTTGCTGATTCAGCGTCAGGGCTTCAGCATGTTGCAACAGCTGCAACTCAAAATGGCCGAGAATCGTTCCCCTTTCGCGGTACTGAAAACCGGCATGTGGTGGCTGCTGGCGGGTGTTTTGCTAATGATCCCTGGCCTGATTACCGATGCATTGGCGGTGCCTTGTCTGGTCATGGCGCTGCTAAACAAAGGCCGGCCGGCTCCCGGTGAACCGGGTGGTCCCGGGGTCTATAAACGGGGCGGTAATACCATCATCGAAGGCGAGTGGAAGCCTGGTGATGAAAAGCCGGTCGAGCCCGAAGAACGAATTGATCAGCGCTGAAAAAAATCTGCTTGCGGCCCTTGAAATAGCTACCCAGGGCCCCATCTAAGTTGCACCGGTTTTGACAAGCTCTCCCGGAAGGGGAGCAACAGAACAGTGACGTGGCTTCGGCCCGTCCTTCGAGCCTGGTAAAGGCTCGTTTTAAACTCGAATGGCCGATTTTTCGGCAATTGACATTACCTATTGGGAGACACTTAACGATGAAAATTCGTCCGTTACACGATCGTGTTGTCGTTCGTCGCAGCGAAGAAGAGACTAAAACCGCTGGTGGTATCGTTCTGCCAGGCTCTGCCGCAGAAAAGCCGAATACCGGTGTTGTCATTTCCGTAGGTACCGGTCGCGTGCTGGACAACGGTGAAGTCCGCCCGTTGGCCCTCAAAGAAGGCGACAAGGTTGTTTTCGGTCCTTACTCCGGCAACAACACCATCAAGATCGATGGTGAAGACCTGCTGATCATGAGCGAAACCGAAATCTTTGGTGTGCTGGAAGCCTGAACAAGGCTCCGCTGCACCCCTTAACGAACTCATTTGAAGGAAAGCAAACATGGCTGCTAAAGAAGTTAAATTTGGTATCTCCGGTCGTAACAAGATGCTGGACGGCGTTAACACGCTGGCCAACGCTGTTAAAGCTACCTTGGGGCCAAAAGGTCGCAACGTACTGATCGAGCGCAGCTTCGGCGCGCCGCTGATCACTAAAGACGGCGTAACCGTTGCTAAAGAAATCGAGCTGAAAGACCGCTTTGAAAACATGGGCGCTCAGCTGGTTAAAGATGTTGCCTCACGTGCCAATGATGACGCAGGTGACGGTACTACTACTGCTACCGTTCTGGCTCAGGCCATTGTTACCGAAGGTTTGAAAGCGGTAGCTGCTGGCATGAACCCAATGGACCTCAAGCGCGGCATCGACAAGGCAACTGCTGCCATCGTTGCTGAGCTGAAGAATCTAGCCAAGCCTTGCGCTGATTCCAAAGCCATCGCTCAGGTAGGCACCATCTCAGCTAACTCTGATTCCTCGGTCGGCAACATCATTGCTGAAGCCATGGATCGTGTTGGTAAAGAAGGCGTGATCACTGTTGAAGAAGGTTCCGGCCTGGACAACGAGCTGTCTGTTGTAGAAGGCATGCAGTTTGATCGCGGTTATCTGTCTCCTTACTTCGTCAATAAGCCAGAAACTATGTCTGCTGATCTGGATCAGCCGTACATCCTGCTGGTTGACAAGAAAATCTCTAACATCCGTGAGCTGCTGCCGGTTCTGGAAGCAGTGGCCAAGTCTGGCCGTCCGCTGATGATCGTTGCAGAAGACGTTGAAGGCGAAGCGCTGGCGACTCTGGTTGTCAACAACATGCGCGGCATCGTCAAGGTTGTTGCGGTTAAGGCGCCTGGTTTCGGCGATCGCCGTAAAGCCATGCTGCAGGACATCGCTGTACTGACCGGTGGTACCGTAATCAGTGAAGAGATTGGCCTGAGCCTGGAAACCGCTACTCTGGAGCACCTGGGTCAAGCCAAGAGCGTTCAGATCAACAAAGACAACTCCACCATCGTTGATGGCGCCGGCCAAAAAGGCGATATCGAAGCTCGTGTATCTCAGCTGCGCAAGCAAGTTGAAGACACTACTTCTGATTACGACCGTGAGAAGCTGCAAGAGCGTCTGGCCAAGTTGGCGGGTGGTGTTGCTGTGATCAAGGTTGGTGCTGCTACCGAAGTTGAAATGAAAGAGAAGAAGCACCGCGTAGAAGACGCTCTGCACGCTACTCGCGCTGCAGTTGAAGAAGGCGTTGTACCTGGTGGTGGTGTTGCTCTGGTTCGCACTTTGGCAGCTATCGAAGGCCTGAAGGGCGACAACGAAGATCAGAACGTGGGTATCAAGTTGCTGCGTCGCGCCGTTGAAGCGCCGCTGCGTCAGATCGTTACTAACGCCGGTGAAGAAGCTGCTGTAGTACTGCAAGCTGTTAAAGCTGGCACAGGTAACTACGGTTACAACGCGGCTACTGGCGAGTACGGCGACATGATTGAGATGGGTATTCTCGATCCAGCTAAGGTAACTCGTGCTGCACTGCAGGCGGCTGCCTCGGTTGCCAGCTTGATGATCACTACTGAAGCCATGATCGCTGATCTGCCTGAAGAGGGCGGTTCTGCTGGCATGCCTGATATGGGCGGCATGGGTGGTATGGGCGGTATGGGCGGCATGATGTAATAGTGCTGCACCGTTAGGCCCGAAACCCGGCTCTGTTGAGCCGGGTTTTTTTATACCTGCAGATCGGCGGTGGCTGATAAGACAGTTAAATGAAACCTTTGGCACGTATGGCTTGTAAGAGATCGCCTACAAGGCGTGTAAGTGATTCACACTGCGAGTTGTGAGCGGAAAGGCTGTTTCTTTCATGTAGAAAATCAACTCTTTGTTTATATTGGTTTTTATTTTCTGTAGGCCCTCTGTCGCAGCTTTTTAGTGGGGTTGCGCGGCGGCCGCGGATTGATAATATACCCCCAAGCGCAACGGATAGCGCTGCTCGGCAGGATGCTTGAGCCAAGGAATTTCAGGATGATGCAGCCAGGATGGCTAGACACGGAAGGCACATAGGGACTGAAGAGTGGGCGAGTTTACTCGCCCCTTTTTTTGCCTGAAATTTGGCATCGCCTAAACTTTGGCGTTTGTTTAGCTCTTAGTTCACCGTCCAATCAAACACAAAAAAACCGGCTTTAGGCCGGTTTTTTAATGCTGCTGAGCGGGTGTGAATTAACGCTCCAGATACTGCAACTTGTCTGGTACGCCATCCCACTCTTCGGAGTCTTCCAGTGCTTCTTTCTTCTCGGTGATATTCGGCCAAACTTCGGCAAGATCTGCGTTTAGCTCGGTGAATTCCTGCATGTCTTCCGGGATTTCGTCCTCGGAAAAAATTGCAGTTGCAGGGCACTCCGGCTCACACAGTGCGCAGTCAATGCACTCATCCGGGTGAATGACCAAAAAATTCGGGCCTTCGTAGAAGCAGTCGACCGGGCAGACCTCAACGCAATCGGTGTACTTGCACTTGATGCAGTTGTCGGTAACAACAAAAGTCATGGTGGGGTCTCCATCAGAATCAGGCGAACAAAATCTGGCGCGTAGTTTACCAGCTTTTACGCATGGGTACAGAGCGGTCGCGCTGTTTGCGTAGATTAAGCGGTGTTTGCCGCACGTTTAATGAAAATGAATATCATTTACCTGCAAGTTATAACCATTCCTTCTTCATTTGGTACAGCAGATCCAGCGCCTGACGTGGGCTAAGTTCGTCTGGCTGCAATGCTTGCAGCTGTTCTACCAAGGGGTGTGGCGCATTGGCAAAAAGGTCATTCTGCATTGACAGCCCAGGCTGCTCGTTACGTCCTCGCCCGCTACTTTGCTGCTCCAGGCTACTTTGTTCCAGCTTGGCTAGGTGCTCGCGCGCACGCAGGATTACTGAACGCGGAACGCCTGCCAATTGAGCCACCTGTAAACCATAGCTCTGGCTGGCTGGTCCGGCTTGTACCTGATGCAGGAAAACGATGCGTTCGTTGTGCTCTGTGGCGTTCAGGTGCACGTTGGCGACGCCAGCATCGGTCTCGGCCATACCGGTAAGCTCAAAGTAATGGGTGGCAAACAGCGTGAAGGCCCGCACCTTGGCCAGATACTCGGCAGCGGACCAAGCTAGTGACAGACCATCGAAGGTGCTGGTGCCGCGGCCAACTTCATCCATGAGTACCAGGCTGTCGGCGGTCGCGTTATTGAGAATATTCGCAGTTTCGCTCATTTCTACCATAAAAGTAGAGCGGCCACCTGCCAGGTCATCACTGGAACCGATGCGGGTAAAGATGCGATCAACGCAAGACAGCTCAACTTCGGTGGCGGGCACAAAGCTGCCGATGTGCGCGAGCAGCACGATTAGCGCTGTCTGGCGCATGTAGGTCGACTTACCGCCCATGTTGGGTCCGGTGATGACCAACATGCGCGTATCGTCATCCAGCGTCAGGTCATTGGCGACGAAGGGCGTCTCCAACACTTGCTCGACCACGGAATGACGCCCTTGTTGAATGTTGATGCTGCTGCCCTCGATAAATCGGGGGCGACTGTAATCCAGCGTGTCGGCACGCTCAGCCAAAGTGCTAAGCACATCAACCTCGGCCAGGCCGGATGCGGTGCTTTGCAATGCAGCGAGATCTTCATTCAAGCGGTCCAGCAGCTCTTCGTACAACTGCTTTTCGCGCGTCAAAGCACGGCTGCGTGCAGACAGCGCCTTGTCTTCAAAGGTCTTGAGCTCGGGCGTGATAAAGCGCTCGGCTCCCTTCAGAGTTTGTCGGCGAATATAATCTGCCGGGGCTTTCTCCGCCTGACTGCGTGATAGCTCAATGAAGTAGCCGTGCACACGGTTGTAACCTACCTTGAGGCTGTTCAGGCCACTGCGCTCGCGCTCTCGGGTTTCCAGATCAATAAGATACTGGCCAGCGTTCTCGCTGATGTTCTGTAGCTCGTCCAGCTCGGCGTCAAAGCCGGCCTTGATTACGCCGCCATCGCGCAACACCGCTGGTGGGTTGTCGATCACCGCGCGGTTGAGCAAGTCCGCTAACTCGGGGTAAGTCTGAATCTGCTGTGCCAATGCCGCGAGATGCTCAGATTCGAGATCGTGCATGCAGCTTTGTAGCTCGGGTAGCGCCAGCAGAGCATCGCGTAAGCGTGCAAGATCCCGTGGCCGTGCGGAGCGCAAAGCGACGCGTGCGAGAATCCGCTCGACATCGCCAATACCTTTTAGCTGCGGTTGCAGGTCGAGATAAAACTGTTGATCCAATAGCGTGCTGATGCTGGCTTGCCGCGCATTGAGAATCTGCATGTCGCGCAATGGTCGATTCAGCCAGCGCGAAAGCTGTCGGCTACCCATGGCGGTGGCGCTGTGATCCAGTACATCGAGCAGCGTGTTGTCGCGTCCGCCGCTGAGGTTCTGGTCTATTTCCAGGTTGCGGCGGCTGGCGCCGTCGATAATCACGCTGTCTTCAAAACGCTCCTGCGCGATGCTGCGAATATGCGGCAAGGCGGTGCGCTGGGTTTCCTTGGCGTAACTCAATAGCGCGCCGGCCGCGCCGATGCCCAGCGTCAGCGAGGCGCAACCAAATCCGGCCAGATCCTTAGTGCTAAATTGCTGAGTCAGTGCTTTGTGAGCGCTGTCTTGATCAAACTCCCAAGGAGCACGGCGACGCACCGCGCGGCGGCGCTCGATGGGGGTGTTGCTTTCCCAGTCGTCGGGGATCAGCAGCTCCGCTGGCGCCAAACGTTCCAGCTCGCCCAGCAAGGTCTCCCAGCCACGCAGTTCCATAACCACAAAGCGGCCGCTGTTGATGTCTAGCGTGGCCAAGCCAAAGCCTCGTTCTGCGCCAACCAGCGCCGCCAACAGGTTATCGCGGCGCTCATCCAGCAGAGCTTCATCACTGACGGTGCCGGGTGTGATGATGCGAGCGACTTGCCGTTCAACCGGGCCTTTGCTGGTAGCTGGGTCACCGATCTGCTCACAGATCACTACTGACTCGCCGAGTTTAACCAGCTTGGCTAGATAGCCCTCGGCTGCGTGATAGGGCAGCCCAGCCATGGGAATTGGCTGGCCACCGGACTGGCCTCGCGCAGTCAAGGTGATGTCTAGCAGACGTGCGGCTTTCTTTGCGTCGTCATAAAACAGCTCGTAAAAGTCGCCCATGCGGTAGAACAGCAATTGCTCGGGATGTTGCTGCTTGATGCTGAAGTACTGTTGCATCATGGGCGTATGGCTGGACGTGGCGGTCTTATCTTTTTTCATCGGATTTGCAGCTTTATTAATCAAATGGAGATGCGCGACAAGCATGGCGGCGGTTGCTGAGCTGTTTTCAGTGGGTGGCTGCCAGTGGCTCCCAATGGTTGTTTTGGGGCGCGAAATTGGCAGCAAGGTTATCACGCTGGCCCGAGCGGCTGCAGTTGTGCGGGCCGATTTTTTACAGGCTCTTTGGCAGCGCTGTTTTTCGTGCATAAACTTGGTGTCCGCGCGGCGGAATGACGAGATAACAGCAGGTAATGGTCATGGCATTTTGAAGCAACAAAGAGGCAGATTTACGGTCCCAAGGGTATTCGCAGCGCGCCTTGCAAATGGCATGCTGGATCATTGTTCGGCTAATGAGGTAACCCATGTCGCAATATGACCCATTGATTGATTCCGCAGCCGCCCGCTTAGGGCGAGTACTGGACCATCTCAGCTGTCGCGTCACCACGGCGGAGTCATGTACCGGCGGTGGTATTGCCGAGGCCATTACCCGCATCGCGGGCAGCTCAGCTTGGTTCGAGACAGGTTTTGTAACCTATGCCAACCGCAGCAAGCAGCGCTGGCTTGGTGTTAATGAAGAAGTGCTGCAAGCCCATGGTGCGGTGAGCGAGCGGGTGGTAGAAGCGATGGCGGCTGGCGCACTCGCAGCGGCTGAAGCGCAGTTCGCGGTGGCGGTTAGTGGTATTGCAGGGCCGGACGGCGGCAGCCCCGAGAAGCCGGTGGGTACAGTTTGGTTTGGCTGGGCACTTGCCGATGGTCGTGTGTTAACCGAATGCAAGCGCTTCAAGGGAGGGCGCCGGGAAGTGCGCGCGCAAACCGTGTTACACGCGCTGGACCGGCTGGTTTTAGAGGCGGAAAAACAAGCTGCGAACCGGTTATCAGTCTGAGCGAAAAAGGGGGTAGGCAACGCCAGATTTCTGTGGAACAATACTGACCAAATATACAGTACTTTCACTTTATCGGGTGCCGCGGCCCCGCCAAGCCAAAGAGGATTCACCATGGACGACAACAAGAAGAAGGCGCTTTCAGCTGCCTTGAGTCAGATTGAACGTCAATTTGGCAAAGGCGCGGTGATGCGCATGGGCGATCACGAACGCCAATCTATTCCTGCTATTTCTACCGGTTCACTCGGGTTGGATATTGCACTGGGCCTTGGCGGCCTGCCCAAGGGCCGAATTGTGGAGATCTACGGTCCAGAATCATCCGGTAAAACCACGCTGACACTCTCGGTTATCGCGCAGGCGCAGAAGCAGGGCGCTACCTGTGCCTTCGTTGATGCAGAGCACGCGCTGGATCCTGAGTACGCCGGAAAGCTGGGTGTTAATGTCGACGACCTGCTGGTGTCGCAGCCTGACACCGGCGAACAGGCGCTGGAGATCACTGACATGCTGGTGCGTTCCAACGCAGTAGACGTGATCATTATCGACTCGGTAGCCGCACTGGTACCCAAGGCGGAAATCGAAGGCGAGATGGGTGATCACCACGTGGGTGTGCAAGCTCGTTTGATGTCACAGGCGCTGCGCAAGATTACCGGTAACATCAAGAATGCCAATTGCCTGGTTATCTTCATTAACCAGATCCGCATGAAGATCGGCGTAATGTTTGGTAATCCGGAAACCACTACCGGTGGTAACGCATTGAAGTTCTACTCCTCCGTGCGTTTGGATATTCGTCGCACTGGTGCAGTAAAGGACGGCGATGAAGTGATTGGCAGTGAAACTCGCGTCAAAGTGGTTAAGAACAAAGTGGCTCCGCCGTTCCGTCAGGCTGAATTTCAGATCCTTTACGGCATCGGCATCTATCACAATGCCGAGATTGTTGATTTGGGCGTGCAGATCGGCCTGGTAGAGAAGTCCGGTGCTTGGTACAGCTATAAGGGCAACAAAATCGGACAGGGTAAGGCTAATGCAGCCAAGTACATGGAAGAAAACCCTGCCATCGCCGAAGAAATCGAAAAAGCCATTCGTGACAAGTTGCTGGCCAAGCCCAGCAAGTCAAAGGCGGAAGCTGAGGTTGATGCTGAAGTCGAAGGTTAAAGCTCTAGTCTAATGTTATCGCGTACTGTGCTGGAGACGCCGGCTGGGATACGCCGCTCAGCAATGGACTTGCTGGCGCGGCGTGAACACAGTTACTCCGAACTATTGCGCAAGCTACGCCAACGCGGTGCAGTTACTGCAGACGCTGAGGTTGAGCTTGATCGTTTGGTCGAGGATGGTCTGCTCAGTGACGAGCGATTCTGCGAGGCTTATGTGTATTCCCGCAGTCAGCGTGGTTATGGTCCGGCGAAGTTGCGTGAAGAGTTGCGTCAGCGCGGCGTGGCTGAAGCCCTTGTCGAGCAGACCTTGTCTGGTGATGAATGGGATTGGACAGGCTTGGCTCGGAAGGTGTTTAAAAAGCGCTTTCCTGAGGGCGAGGCTGCCGAACCACTTGAGCGAGCCAAACAACTTCGCTTCATGCAATACCGAGGGTTTTCACGCTTTGAGGCAGACTGACAGAGCCAGAAAGTGCGCAATGCACTTTCACTTTGGTGACTGCCGAAGAATATAGCCACTCAGCACGCCAAACAGCTTGATTCTAAGTAGCTTTCAGTTAGCTCACGGATGTTCTGAATAAAACCGTCTTGCCGACATGAAGCACGCTTGGTTTTTGCGTGCTCGCCCGGCGCGGACTCGGTCACCATGTCAAGCCGTCCGGTAGACGGCATGGATGGGGTTATGCGTCACATCGTTTGGCAGTGTTCGGCGATAAAGCTCTGCGTGAGAACCGGTTGGTCACTGCCCTTGATGATGAAGTGATAGGTCAGTGTTGCCCCCATATCCAGCAAGCGGCGAAAGCGTAAGTCAGTGCAGACGCTGGCTTGGAGTTGGGTGCGAATCAACAGCGGATCTTCCTGCATGCGCTCTGCGTAAGCAGCATCCACCGATAGCCGATTAATCAGTTCATCACCCTGGGCCTCAAAGCCCATATCGGTAATGTTGTCGTTAATAGCGCGCGGCGTGCCTTCACTGCTTTCCGTCGCAACTTGGTTCAGGGTTTCCTCCAAACGTGAATCGCGCAGGGACGCAGAATGTGCCTCTGAAGCCAGAAAAAAGGCAAGTAACAGGGGGAACCAACGCATTAAATTTCTCCAATTCAAATGACAACATTACATGACTCGTACGGCTTCAGACCGCGCAGGTAAGAACTGGTTCGCTGAGGTTTAATTATCTTCGTGGAGTCGCGTCGGTTGCCGGAGGTTAGAATGTGGCTAGGTGAACACCTGCCTGCCAGCGATTGGAGACTATTAAGTAAATGACGGTTAAGCAAAACAACGCAGTTGAACGTTTGCGTGAGGCGGCCATCGCGCGATCTACGCGACCTTTTTTGGCGCGCGGAGCGCGGGTCAAGCGTTGTGTTTCATGCCAGCTGGCGTTGGCCGCCTGTATTTGTGCGCAGCGTCCAGCATTACAAGCGGACGTCACCTTTTGTTTGTTGATGCACTCACTGGAGCCGCTAAAGCCAACCAATACCGGCAGGTTGATTGCCGAGTGCTTAGCCGATACCCAGGCGTTTGTTTGGGCGAGGACTGAGGTTGATCCAGGGTTGCTAGCTCTGCTTGCGGACCCGCAGTACCAAGCCTATGTGGTGTTTCCGGGCGAGTATGCCATGGCGCAGCAAGTGGTTTTTCGCGAGCTTGCTGTGCGACCTGCGCGTCGACCGTTATTGATCATTCTTGATGCGACATGGACTCAGGCGCGCAAAATGTTTCGCAAGAGCCCCTATCTGGCAGAGTTGCCGGTGCTGAGTATGGAGACCGAGCAGTTATCGCGCTATCGGCTGCGCCGCTCCAGCCGTGATGATCACTTGTGCACGGTTGAGGTGGCCATCGCCTGCTTGGCGTTAGCCGGGGAGCAGCAGGCGGCGCAGCAGCTAAACCAGTATTTCGAGCTGTTTAGTGACAGCTATTTAAATAGCATCCGACTACGTCGTGATGATGCTTAGCTGTCTTTGACAACCGCTTGCTAGTGGTGGCCGGCAGGCTCCTGCTGTACAGGCGTTGGTTTTTTACGGCGTTCCATATAAATGGGTACCAGCTGCGCCAGCAGCATGCCGCCCAGCATCAGCGCGCAACCAAACAGACCACGTGGGCTGAGTGTTTCGCCCAAGATCAGCCAGCCGGCCAGCGCTGCGAATACGGCTTCGAGGCTGAGGATGATGGCAGCGTGTGAGGTGATCGCGTCCTTTTGGGCGACTACTTGCAAAGTGAAGGCTACACCAACGGCCAACACGCCCCCATACAAGATCGCCGGCAGGGCCTGTTGAATCATTGGCAGATGTATAGGCTCGAAAATCAACGCCAGTATCAGGCTGACTACCGCGCAGACCATAAATTGGACGAAGGACACCAAAATGGGATCGTAGCGGCTCGCTAGCGCGCCGACCATGAGTACGTGTATCGCCCAGCAGGCCGCGCCAACCAATTGTAACCAATCCCCAGAGGCCACTTGAAAGCCAGGCCCCACACTCAGCAGCACCATGCCAACTAATGCCAGCAGGGCGCCAGCCCAAGTGCCTTTATGGGTGCGCATGCCAATGAACAAGCCGAACACCGGGACCAGAATGACATAAAGGCCGGTGATAAAGCCGGAATTGGTCACGGTGGTAAACATCAGGCCTATTTGCTGCAGGTTGATGCCCAACGTAAGGACGCAGCCTAGCGCCAGACTACCGAGCAACATCGGCTTGCTAACGCGACTCGGCGTGCCAAGCCTGGCCGGTTTACGCAGTAGCCATATCAGTGGGGCTACTGCGATTGCGCCGACCAAAAAGCGCAATCCGGTATAAAGAAAGGGACCGATATGGTCCATCCCCAGGCGCTGAGCGACAAAGGTGCTGCCCCAGATCATGGCGGTCAGGAGCATCAGGGCGTCGGCGCGATAGTGGCGAAGATTCATTAAGGCAAGCTCGGTAGGAAAAACCGCCATTATCCTGTTTCCGCCAAGGATAAAGCCAGATACAGTTGGGCGCGCTTACTGTGCTGTTGTATCGCCAAAGTCGCATTGACGGCAACTGCAGTGACTGGCAGTCTCAGCTTGATACAAAACCATAAAAATAACGACTCTTTGGGACAATACGCATGGGTCTTAGTTATGACATTTTGATTGCGGACGATCACCCACTATTTCGCAGCGCACTGCGCCAGGCTCTTAGCGCTGGTCTTGGCGAAACAATCACCCTCAATGAAGTCGGTAGCATCGACGGGCTTCAGGTTGAACTTGCCAACCGCGCTCACTGGGACCTGGTTTTGCTTGATCTGAACATGCCGGGTGCTTACGGTTTTTCTGGTTTGGTGCAATTACGAGGTCAGTTTCCACACATCCCCGTTGTGATGATCTCCGCGCAAGAAGAGTCCTCGGTGGCACGACGCGCCAAAGATTTTGGTGCCAGCGGCTTTATTCCCAAGTCGGCCACGCTGGAAGCCATCCAGGAATCCGTTCAAGCGGTATTGGAGGGCGGTGTTTGTTGGCCTTCGGGGCTGGATGATCCCAAGGGCATGACGTCTGAGCAGCAGCAAATCAGCACCCGCGTAGCTAGTCTTACGCCGCAGCAATTCAGAGTCTTGACCATGGTCTGCGATGGCTTGTTAAACAAGCAGATTGCTTATGAACTGTCTGTTTCTGAAGCCACTATCAAAGCGCACGTAACGGCTATCTTTCGCAAACTCGAAGTACGCACACGCACCCAGGCCGCTCTGGCTTTGCAGCAGATGGAACTCAGCAAGATCGGTTAACCGGATTTGCGTCTACGACTGAAGTCTGAGCTTGCGCTGCTGGGCAAAGCTACAACGCGCTGCCAGACTTAGGCTCTATACCGAACGAGATGAATAGCCATTAATGATGCTCTCCGGCGGCGTGGTCGCCCTGATATTTTTGCTCTATATGGCGCTGCTCTTCGTAATCGCTTTTTGGGGCGACCGCCGCCGCACTGAGCTGAGTCCGCGCCTGCGAGTTTGGGTATATAGCCTGTCGCTGGCTGTCTGGTGCACCAGCTGGACCTTCTTTGGTGCCGTCGGCATGGCGGCAGACCAACTCTGGGGCTTTCTGCCTATTTATCTCGGCCCGGTGTTGTTGTTCCTGTTTGGCTCGCGTTTGTATGCGCGCATGATCGCCATCAGCAAACAGGAAAATATCACTTCAATCGCTGATTTTATCGCCTCGCGCTACGGTAAGTCCCAGACCCTCGGGGTCGTGGTCTCGCTACTCTGTTTAGTGGCCGTGCTTCCGTATATTGCTTTACAGCTCAAAGGCATAGTGCTGGGTTATAACTTGCTGAGCGCTGCACCTCTGATCGACGGTGTGCCAATCGACGCCGCCGGTGCTGAAGACACCGCGCTAGTGGTCACTTTGGTATTAGCGTTGTTTACCGTCTTGTTTGGCACTCGCAGCCTGGATGTAACCGAGCATCATCGGGGCATGATGCTGGCCATTGCCTTTGAGTCGCTGGTCAAGTTGTTGGCGTTTTTGGCGGTCGGTGTATTCGTTACCTTTGGTTTGTATGGCGGTGCTGTAGAGCTGTTTACCGACGCCAAAAATAACGCCGCTCTGGCGACCTATTGGCAACAAGATACGCCGGTGCTGAGCCTGTTGTTTCAAACGGTCATCGCGATTCTAGCTTTCGTCTGCCTGCCACGGCAGTTCCAGGTGGCGGTAGTCGAGAATAGTGAGCCGGGAGACTTACGCTTGGCTCGCTGGGTGTTTCCGGTGTACGTGATTTTGGCGGGACTGTTTGTCATCCCAATCAGTTTGGCAGGGCAGATGACGCTGGGCTCAGGCCTCTCAGCTGATTCTTATGTTATCAGCCTGCCGCTGCTGCAAGGTCACCCCGAGTTGGCGATGCTGGCCTTTCTCGGTGGCGCCTCGGCGGCTTCAGGCATGGTGATTGTTGCGGCTATCGCGCTTAGCACCATGGTTTCGAACGATGTGGTGTTGCCCGTGCTACTGCGTAGCAAAACGCGCCCGGAGCACTCTTACGAGCAGTTTCGCGGTTGGCTGCTGAATGTACGCCGCACCAGTATCCTGATCATCCTGCTGCTCGCTTATGTGGTTTACCGCCTAATCGGTTCGGATACCAGCTTAGCCAGTATCGGTCAGGTTGCCTTTGCGGCCATCGCCCAGCTGGCGCCGGCGATGTTTGGCGCGTTGTTCTGGAAGCAAGCGAATCGTACGGGCGTGCTCGCAGGCTTGCTGGTGGGTGTGAGCTTTTGGTTGTACTTGCTTGTGCTACCGCTGGTGGGTGCTGGCTTGAACTGGCAGGTTACTAGCCTACCCTTGGTGGAGGGGATGCGGGGAGCCGCGCTGCGCTGGGATTTGGATGTATTAACCCTGGGTAGCCTGATGGCGCTGACCTGCAATTTTGCTGCTTTTGTCGGCGGCTCATTATTCAGCCGAACCCGCGTTTTGGAACATTGGCAGGCCAGCCGGTTTGTCAGCCAGGACGCGCAGCCCTGGAGCGACAGCCCGAGCCGTGTGCTGCTGCGCGTCAGGCTGGATGATCTACTTGAGTTGGCGGCGCGGTTCGTCGGCAGTGAGCGCGCCGAATCCAGTTTTGATGCCTACGCACAAAGCCAGGGTGGCGCCTTCTCGGGCAGTCAGACGGCGGATTCCGGCTGGATTACCCTGACCGAACGCATGCTGGCCGGTGTGTTAGGTGCTTCCTCGGCGCGTATCGTTGTTAAGGCGGCCATCGAAGGTCGCGATATGCAATTCGACGATGTGGTGCGCATCGTTGATGAAGCCTCCGAAGTGCTGCAATTTAATCGTGGTCTGCTGCAGGGTGCTATTGAGAACATCACCCAAGGCATTAGCGTGGTCGATAAATCGCTGCGCTTGGTGGCTTGGAATTACCGTTATTTGGAGATGTTCGAGTATCCCGAAGGCTTGATTATCATCGGGCGACCGATTGCCGACATCATTATGCACAACGCACAACGTGGGCTTTGTGGGCCGGGTGATCCGCAAATCCACGTGAATAAGCGTATCGACTGGATGCGCCAGGGCACGGCGCACCGCTCGGAGCGGATGTTTCCCAACGGCAGCGTGATCGAAATCATCGGCAACCCGATGCCCGGTGGCGGCTTTGTTATGAGCTTCACCGATATCTCAGACTTTCGTAACGCTGAAAAGGGGTTGCAGGAGGCCAACGAGAGCCTTGAACAACGCGTGGCTGAACGCACGCAGGAACTATCGACGCTCAACCAGGCACTGCTGCAGGCTAAGGCCCAGACCGAGCGGGCCAGCCAATCAAAGAGTCGCTTTCTCACCGCAGTGAGCCACGATCTGATGCAGCCATTGAACGCTGCTCGGTTGTTTTCTGCGTCTTTGTCGCATCAGCAGGGACTGCCGGGCGAAGCGCCGCAACTGGTACGCCACCTCGACAGCGCCCTGAGTTCAGCGGAAGAATTGATTACCGACCTGCTGGATATCTCGCGTCTTGAAGCCGGTCGCGTCACGCCGGAGCTGAGCGATTTTGCGCTGAGCGCACTGATTGAGCCGTTGCGCATAGAGTTCAGCGCATTGGCGGTGGAGCAGGGCATAGATCTGCGCGTTCACCCCAGTCACTTGCGGGTACGCTCGGATATTCGGTTGTTGCGCCGCGTGCTGCAAAACTTTCTGACTAATGCTTTCCGCTATGCCAGCTCCGCAAGGGTGGTATTCGGTGTTCGCTTGCAACAAAACACGGTGCGCCTGGAGGTATGGGATCAAGGTCCGGGCATCGCAGAGGACAAACTACAGGTGATATTTGAAGAATTTCAGCGCCTGGACAGCCACCGTACTCATGCGGAGAAAGGTTTGGGTCTGGGTCTGGCGATCGCCGATGGGCTATGCCGTGTGCTCGGGCATCCGCTTAACGTACGTTCCTGGCCGGGCAAGGGCAGCGTGTTCAGTGTCAACGTGCCTATTGCTCAGCAAGGCCGCCTGAGCCGTCCTGCAGATCTTGTCATTGAGAACCAGCCTGAGCTGCAGGGAGCGCCGGTGCTGTGCATCGATAACGAAAGCAGCATTCTTGCCGGCATGCAGAGTCTGCTTGGTCGCTGGCATTGCCAGGTTGAGGTGGCGCGCAATAGGGACGAAGTGCGCGCGGTGCTGGAGAGGGGCTTTATGCCGCAGCTGGTATTGGTGGATTACCACTTGGATGCAGGCGATACCGGCACCCAGCTGATGGTTTGGTTACGCGAGCTGCTGGGTGCTGACTTGCCCGGGGTAGTGATCAGCGCAGATGGACGTCAGGAGCTAATCAGCCAGATCGAGATAGCGAATCTCGAATACCTACCCAAACCCGTTAAGCCTGCTGCCTTACGGGCGTTGATCAGCCGCTATATCGCATTGGCCTGAAGCAACTGTTGCTGTCCAACTGTACCTTGTGAGCACTGTCGACAAGGGTTAGGGTGCAGGCCTTTATCCTGCCCCATTAAGGGTCTGCAGTTTTTTTCAGGTAACGGGTTCTTCCGCTTATGTCTGCTCATCTCAAAGCCTTTGCCTGCGGCGCGCGCGATACCTTGCCGATGCTGTTGGGCGCACTGCCGTTTGGCATCATCTTCGGCACTTTGGCGATTGCCTCGGGTTTGTCGATGCCAGCGACTCTGCTTATGTCAGCTTTGGTCTTTGCCGGCTCAGCGCAGTTCATTGCGGTCAGCTTGGTGGCTTCCGGCGCCGGATTAGCGGTATTGCTAGCCACCACCTTGATCGTCAACTTACGTCACATGCTCTATAGCGCCAGCCTGCTGCCTTACGTGCGGCAGCTCTCGCCACGCTGGAAGGTGCCGTTGGCATTCTGGTTGACCGATGAGACCTACGCCGTGGTGCATCGGCATTACTTAGATGCCAATGCTTCGAACGAGCATAAACACTGGTACTTCCTTGGCTCCTGTTTAGCGATGTATAGCAACTGGTTCGTCTGTACCTTGATAGGCGCGCTGCTGGGTAGCTCGTTGCCCGGAATGGCCGGCTGGGGATTGGACTTTGCCATGGTGGCGACCTTTATCGGCATCGTCGTGCCCTTGTTGCGCACCTGCCCTATGTTGTTGTCTGCTGTTGTTGCCGCCGTGGTGGCGGTCGCGGCGAATGGATTGCCTTACAAGCTGGGCCTGATGCTGGCCGCATTGGCGGGGGTTATTGCTGGGGTGTTGGCTGAACGTTGGAGCCTTGAGTCGGGCAAGCTGACTGGGGGTGTAGATGAGCCTGTTTGAGATTGCTTTGATTGGCGGTATGGCGCTGATTACCTTCAGCATCCGTTATGGGCTATTTGCGGTAGGTCACCGGGTGCGTTTCAACCCGCTGGTGAGTCGTGCGCTGACTTATGTTCCGGTGGCGGTGCTCACCGCGATCATTGCCCCAGCTATGCTGCTGCCTGGCGATGGCAGCTGGCAGCTGTCGTGGCAAAACGCCTATCTGATTGGCGGTATCGCCGCCATTTTGATCGCCGCGCTATCGCGCAATCTGCTGGCGACCATCTTCGGCGGCATGCTGGTGTTCTTTCTTTGGCGCTGGCTGCTCGCTTAGCGAATCAAAGATTCGGTTACCAGAGCGAGACGCGTTTGGTGCCGATTGCCACCAGTAGCAAGCTCAGTGCTGCCGCTGAAATAATGGTAGTAAAGCCGATCACAGTAGGCGCAAAGCCGATCCAGTCGCTCACGAAACCTACACCCAGTACGACTGTAGCCATGGTCAGATAGGCCAATAGATAGAACGCCGAGATGATCCCACCCCGTAAATGCGGTGGCGCCACGCTACTAATTGAGGCAATCGCGACTACGCCAGTCGCACCGGCGCCGCCAGCGGTAGCCAGAGTAGCCAGGGTGAACATCCAGGGCGAGCTGGTCATGACTGCCGCAGCCATAACGCCTAGCCCTAATATCAGAGTCGTTGGCCCGACGATCAGCATGCGGTCGACTGGCTGACGCTGGCAGGCAAACTGGCTAAACCCGGCCATCAACTGCCAAGCCGCTGCAAAGAGACCGGCGTTGGCTCGGTCACTGATGCCGATCAGCTTGGTTGCCAGCGATGGGCCTAACGAGGCATACAGACTGCCGGTCGACCAGGCCAGGCAGATAGCAGCGGCAGAAAAGGCAAAAGCACCCAACAACTCGCGCGGCACTTTGACCGGCGTCGGCCGCCAAGAGCGCCAACGGAACTCCGGATGACGTTGGCCAATATGTGAGGGCCAGGGCGCGGTGCAAAGCAAAGCAATGGTCGCGAGCGTCAATCCGATAGTCACCATGAACGGCCAACTCAATGCGCCGGGTCCCCACTTGAGAGCCAGTGAGCTAACCGTCGGGCCGGCAAAGGCGCCCAGCGTGAAGAACAGCGCTGATAACGTCGCGGCGCGGGTCCAGTTCTCATTAGGTTCCAGTTCAATCAGCGCGGCAGAGGCGGCGCCGGTCACTATGCCGGTGCCGATGCCGGTCAGCACGCGTGCTGCGCCGAGCGAGTAAATGTCAGTGGCCAGCAGAAAGGTAATCGCACCTGCCATGATGAACAGCAAACCGGGGACCATCATCTGCCGTCGGCCGAGTCTGTCCGACAACGCGCCCAAGGTTAGCAGCGTGCTGACCACGCCCAGCACGTAGATGGAGAACACCGCGGTCAGGGCTGTAGAGGAAAAGCCCCATTTGGCCTGCCAGACCGAATACAAGGGTGTGGGCAGGTTGGACGCAAAAATGGTGGTGAAGATAGCCATCAGCGCTGCCGACATCGCTAATGCGCGACTATCCTTCGCCTCTGTGGTTTGTCTTACGCCCGCCATGTTTCTCACCCCTAGTATAAAAGAGCGGCATTATTGCAAAGAACCACCTTCAATGGGCGATGGTTATTGCATCACCGTTGCTGATGAGGCGGCAGTGAGAGGGGCGCCGCCAAATCGCTCAGGGAGATCGCATAATGGGCGTCCAGCGCTCTCTCCGCTAGCGCTTGCAGCTGCGATAGCTCGGCTGGCGGAGTCGGCCACAGCTGGGTGTGCTCAATCAAACGCGCATCCTCGCCTTCCGTCAGTTGTTCGGCTAGGGCAAAGCGAAACGGGTGATAGCCGGTCATGCCCAGTCGCAGGTCAGTGGCTACCCACTGTTGCTCGATCAGGTCAAAGCGCAGCCGGTCGCCGGTAAACCAGCGCAGCCGTTCATATTGAGTGGAGCCCGTCAGAATCTGGTCTGCTTCGCTGGCGTGTCGCGGCAAAGCAATCAGCCTTGGTGGCTCGCTGTCCAACCAACTCACCAATCCTTCGTAGTATTGGTCGCCATCGATTGCCATCACCCGCCAAAGCACGGTGTTGAACGGCGTGGGGGAGCTGAAGGTCGTTTGCGCTTCTATATGCTGAGCTTGTAATGCCTGTTGCAGCTGTGACTCGGCCATCCACTTACCGCCCAGTGTGCTAGCAAGATAAAGGCTGCTTAGCGCCAGACCGGCATATTGCCAACGTAACCCCGTACGCTGCAGGCCGATCGTTAAGCCAATTAGCATCGCCAGTAACAGCGGCAGGGTATACAGCGGATCAATAATAAAGATGCTGGAGATGGCGACGGGTGGGGTATCTAGCGGCCAGAACAGTTGCGTACCGTAACTGGTAAAGCTGTCCAGCAAAGGGTGGGTACAGAGTACCAACGCCAGCGTGGCGAGCAATCTTCCGGCGCTGTACTGAGCGGGCGGCCCAAAACGGCGGATGACCAGTGTCATTGCTAGCGCTAATGCGCCAAGCACAAACAGCGAATGGCTGAAGCCGCGGTGATAGGTCATGTCGGCCACGGCATCGCCGTAATCAAGCAACACATCCATATCCGGCAGAGTCGCCAGTGCCGCACCGTACAGGAGAGCCTTGCGGCCCTGCCAACGGCCCAGCATGGCACCCTGTATAGAGGCGCCCAATACGATTTGGGTAACTGAATCCAATGCTGTATCTCCGCGAATGGCAGGCTACAGCCTAATGCAAAAACGCCGTGCAGAGCACGGCGTAATCGATTCGCTTTATTACCGGTCAGCTCAAGACAGGCTGTGCTGCTTATCCAGCTCAATGGAGCTATCCAGCAATTCCAAAAGCGCCTTACGGGTTTTTAGCTTGGTATTGCGGTGCGCGGTCATGTTCAGGCCAGCAAGCTGCTTGGCCATCGCCATTGCAGTCGCCTCCAGCTCTTCAGCGGGTACTACCTTATCAAGGAAGCCAGCGTCCACGGCATCGGCCGGATCAAACATTTCAGCGTTGATTACCGAGCGGTTGAAGGCGCTGGGCGTCAGCCGCGCACGAGCCAGCTCAATGCCCACATGATGCATGGTCATGCCGATCTGCACTTCGTTCAGGCCAATCTTGAATGGGCCTTCAACGCCCAGACGGTAGTCGGAAGACAACAGCAAGAAAGCACCCTTGGCTACCGCGTGACCGGTGCACACGGTGATAACCGGGAAGGGGTGTGACAGCATGCGACGCGCCAGCGTAGAGCCGGTGGCAACCAGCGCCTTGGCCGCATCAGCGCCAGAGGTCATGACCTTGAGATCATAGCCGCCAGACAGAATGCCCGGCTTGCCGCTCAGGATTACCACGGCGCGATCTTTCTCCGCTTGATCCAGCGCCGCATTCAGCGCCGCCACCATATCCGGCGAAACGGCATTCACCTTGCCATTGTCCATACCCAGATGGGCGATGCCGTCGGCAAAACGATAGGAAACCAGGTCACTCATGAGGCAGTCCTCTATATCAATGTCAGACGGTATAGCCGTCCGGGGAAAACCTCAGTTTAACAACTAAATCCTGACTGACGAGTACTGGTTACTGATCGGCATCAGCGAGTCATAAAGCAGAAAAAGGGTTTGCCATAACCCAGTGGTTTCGGTACATTAGCGCGCCTTGGTAGCCGGGCTTTGCCCAGCCATCAAGCCGCAATGCGGTTCCGGAGAGGTGTCCGAGTGGCTTAAGGAGCACGCCTGGAAAGTGTGTATACGTTAATAGCGTATCGAGGGTTCGAATCCCTCTCTCTCCGCCAGACAAATAAAAAAGCCCCAGCTTGCGCTGGGGCTTTTTTATTTGTGGGGTGAAAAGATGGACGACAACCCTCGCGGTTCGACAAGCCTGCGCCAGAAGGCGAATAACGTCAGCATTCCGTGCCGACGGCCGTTAGCCGGCCCAGCCCCTCAGCGGTGAGGAGCGTAGCGACGAATAACCCCTCTCGCGTCTTTAGCCTTACGGTATGCATAAAAAAAGGAGCAGGTATTAACACCTGCCCCTTCTATTCCGACCTACCGCTCTATCAGCAAAGCCAGCGCTTTATTGATCAACCGATCTGACTTGCCCCGACTCCACGGCCTGTTTCTTTTCTGCATCCGTATAGGGACGACAAGCGACGCTGTAGACGTTCTGGTACCACTGCAACCCGCGATGAAGGAACTTCAGCCGACGAAAATACAGGCCATAGCCTTTGACGAAGCAGGCGGCATCTTGCTGCGGGATATTGGCAAATACGTTTTCTTCCGGATAGACCAGGTAGGGGAAGTACCAGCTTTCCGTGATTTGGTAAAACTTGCCGTTATCCAACGCCGTGCTGCAGGGCAAGGAGGTGCAACCTGTGAACTGATATAGCTCGCCGGTCTCGATCTCTTGCTTGCCGGTGGTGTAGACCAGTTCTTCAAAGCTGGTTGAGTAAAAATACGCCGCCGACAGAGCAACGTGCAGCAGCCAAGCGGCCACTGCCATGCCCGTAAAGCGAATACCAAAGCGCTTGCCCGAGAAAATCGGCTTGCCGTTGTCGTCCAGCTTTACCTCGCCATCTTCGCGTTCATAAGCCGCCCAATGGAAGGCATTACCGATAAAGCTAAAGAGCTTGCGCATCAGCCACCAGAGCGACAGCAACGCTTTGACCAGCTTGCCCAGGATGAAGGCAAAGAGGTCATAGGTCTTGAGCAGAGCGCCTTTGAGCTTGAGTGAGCGGTCTAGCCCACCCACCCATGCTGGCCGTGTATCTACTCTGTTCGCCCGTTCACTGGTCGACGCTTCCAGTTTGCGAGCCCGCTCAAGCAAAGGATCTTTTTCCGGCATCGTCATGTTCCCGTTGTGTGCTGGTTATTCAACACCCTGGCCATCGGGCAAGCTCATTACCGCGCAGCGTTCAGCCTCATCGTAACCGATGGTGATGGTGCCGCTGCTTTGGTCGGCAAACAGCACGGTATTGGCAATCTCCGGCTTGATAACGCCTTCAATATAACCGGTGATGCCGCGCGCGCCGTTTACGGGCTTGTAATGGTCACGACACATGGCAGCCAGCGCTGTGTTGTCCATGGCAATGGTGAGGTTGGGCATGCTCGCGCGTACCATTTCATTCAGCTTGTTGATTTCACGCGTAGCGATCATTTCAATAATCGACAGGCTCAGTGTTTTGAAGCAAACAATGTTTTGCCGACCACTGAAGCGGTTCAGGAACTCGGGACGATATTCTTTTTCCAGGTCTTCCAGCGCCAGCTCTTCAGCCAGGGAGAAATTGCTTTCGCCGAGGAAGTGTTGGGTGCCGATGTTGGTGGTCATCAAGATGATAGCGTCTCTGAACGACACGGTAAGACCGCGGTTGTCGGTCAGGCGTGCGTCATCGAGGATCTGCAGGAACACGTTGAAGACGTCTGGGTGTGCTTTTTCGATCTCATCGAACAGGATGATTCGCCGTGGATTCTTGCGCATTTCATTGGTCAGAATGCCGCCCGCTTCGTAGCCTTCATAACCCGGAGGCGCGCCAATGAGTTTCGCAACGGCGTGCTTCTCCATGTACTCGGACATGTCGAATCGCAGCAGGGCGTTTTCGTCATCGAATAGTTCTGCCGTCAGAGCTTTTGCTATTTCAGTTTTACCAACACCCGATGGCCCCAGGAACAGGAACGACGCCTGTGGTTTGTTAGGAGATTGTAATCCGGCTTTGGCAACCCGCACCTGATTGGCCAGCTTGGTTACGGCGACATCCTGACCATAAACCCGCTTGGCTAGCTGGGCGTTGAGGTGCAGCAGTTTTTTGCGCTCATCCTGGGTGAGCTTGGTCACCGGAATACGCGAGATGGAGCTGAACTCAATGAGTACCTGTTCCTGGTCGAGTTCTAACTGGTCGTTGATTTCCTTGGTCTGCGCTTCAAACTCGTTTTTCTTCTCTTTAACCAGGGCTTCGTACTGGCTTATTTTTTGTTTGATATGGGTAACGATGTCTGAGTCGAGATTCACCGTATCCAGCATGAACCGGTTCACCGCAGAGGTGCTAGCTTTTGCTTCTTGCTCCTCGCCGGCGTTTTGCCGCGCATCCGCTTCTTTTACTAGCTGTGTTTCCAGTTCATCTTCTAAGCGACGGATGCCTTCCTCACCGCTACGCAGTTCTTGAAACAGCGCTTTGATGGTTTGCTGCCGTGCTTGCCACTGTTGCGCAAACGCCTGGATGTCAGCTTTCAGCGCCTCGATACGAGGAGCGTCTGGCTCTTCCTGCTCCAGCTTTTTAAGCCCGGCCTCTAAAGCCACTATTCGCGGGTCTTTGGAATGCGCCCGCAGCCGATAGCTGGTTAACGCACGGTCGAGCAAGGTAAGTGAACGCTCCGGTTGCGCTCGGCTCAAGCCCATATCCCGCACACGATATTTTTCGGTCAGCTCGACCGCCGCGGTGATCGCTGAATCGGCGATGCGGATTTTGTGGAACGGCTCCAGTCGGCGACGCGCGGTTTGATAAACAATCTCCGTCAGCTCATCGGCAGCGGGTTCACTCAGGTCGAGTACGGTGTAGTACTCGCGCATGTCAGAGTGCGCGCTCAGCACTACATTCAGGTCGGCATCGCGGCTTTCCAGGATGACCTGTGTGTCCTTTTTACGCACGGCGCGCATTAACGCGTTGATCAGGTTGGACGCGCCGTTGCTGCGGGAGGCTTCGATGAAGTCGCGCATGTCATCAATGATCAACACGCTTTCGGGCGTGCGGGTCAGTGTTTTCAGGGTTTTCTGGAAGCTGTCATTAATGGTGTTTGGGTTGCCCGAGGCGAACAGGCCATCGCTGTCCAGCCAGAAAAAACGCTTACTGATCAGATCGTATGGTGCGTCTTCTGCTGATTTACGCTCTTCCAGCCCAAGACAGAGTGCCGAGCAGCCCGCGCCACCGGAGCCAACCAGCAGTATATTGTTCGCATGGCGGCGCGTCAGGATAGCGGTGAGCTGCTGTATGGTCTCTGTGCGGCCAATCAGCGCAAATTCGGGGCGTTGTGCCAGGTAGTCGTGACCGCGGATTAAATGATCGTGTATCGGGGTGTTTGGTTGTCCGGCCATTGGATATCTCATTTCCCTTTGGGACTCGCTGGCTTATATGCCAGGTCATATGTTCTTTGCTGGGGTAGTTAAATAAAACCAGCGCGAATGCGCTGGTTTTGGGTATTGGCCCTGAGGTAGGCAAGCGGATTGAGGGCCAATCGAGCTTACAATTTGAAGTCGGAGAAAGGCGTTTTAGCCTCTTGCGCCGTATTCTCAGTCGCGCGCTCAGTGCCCGCGTTAGCCCCTTCGTTCATCACTTCAGCGGTAACGCCTTTGGCCTTTTTGATCGAGCTGGCCAGGTCGGCAGCCGTTGACTCAATTTCGCGTTGCAGCACTTTCTGTTCTTCCAGTGCCGAGCGAGTGATTTCTGTCGCCTTGTCGCTGATGTCTTTGTAGGTGGCTAACTGCTCAATCGCCTTGGACAGCTCATCATTTTGCAGATGCATGTTGGTCGCATTTTTAATCGCTTCGTTTTGCGCGATGTCATGCGTGATGGTGTTCATGTTGTTGAGCGTGTTTTGCGTGGTGGTGCGGGCCTCGTTCAACGCAGCGGACGATACCGCCGTCAGCACAGTGCTTAACCGGCTTGCGATACCAGCGGTACCACTGGTATGCATCTTCCGTGTGTGGCTGATTTGCTGGTTGTTGGTGTCGCGCATGGACTTGATGTTCATGCTCTCTTCCTGCAACTCGCCCAGAGTGCTCAAGGTATCCACCTTGGATGCTGTCAGGGCTTCAATATGCTCATTCACCGCTTCGAGTTTGTCTTCACGCTCATATTGCGCCAGCGTTGTTTCTGCCTCGGGTGTGACATTGAATGAGTTGGATAAATCAGCATTGCTCACTTCGGCATCTTTGATGCCATCGCTGACAACGGCAAAAATGCGCTTCATGTTGCCGTTAACGGTATCGACATTTTTAATCTGTGATTTGATTTTATCCATACGGCCCAGCACAGAGCCGGTACGTTCGTCAGTGGTGTTCACAAAGTTCAATGCGGCTTTAACCAGCCCTTCTTGACGGTCTTTGTGTTCTTCAGAGGTGATGTCCAGCAACTCGCGCAGCTGCTCTTTCTCCGCTGCAAATTCAGCAAAGCGGGTTTCGCGGCTGAACGTAGTGCTTTCAATCTTTTCACGTAACGCCGTAGTCGCGTTTTTGTGGGTTTCAATGAGGACTTCTTTGCGGGCGATATCTTGCAGCGCGTCTTTCTTAACGCCACCCAGGCCAAACCATGACTTCTCCTCGCGCAAGGCGGCGATATCCTGATTTAGCTCCAGAATACTGGTTTCAAGCTGGGTTAACTCGGCTTCTTGCTCGGCGCGTAATTGCTTAATGCGCTCTTCTTCTTCTTTGTCTTCCTGAATCTCTTTAAATACATCGTACATGGCGCCATCGCTGGCCATATTCAGGCGATGTACGGCATCAATGATCTCAATAAGCGGCATGATTTGTACTTCAAAATCAAGCAGCGCGGAATTCATGTCTTCAAAAACGGCTTGCAGCTCAGAGAAGGCTTCAGTGTCGGCAAGGCGAATGATCTCTTTCGACATCTCCTTGCGGTAGGCCATCAAGTATTCTTTGAACTCTTCAAAGGAGGCCAGTCGCGCTTCATTCTCTTCTTTCGATTCTGACTGGTCATAGGCCAAGGCGCGAGCGACAGCGTCTTTTTTCTCGGTAGGGGGGGCATCTGATTGCACGACAATTTGATGAAACGGGTTGCTTTCGATTTGAGCAAACTGATTAGAAATTGTACTTTCTTCGGTTCTCTTCGAAGTATCGACCGCGCGTTTCTTGGTGTATTTTTCTACCGCTTCATCCGCCAGTGAACTTGACTTTTTGCCTTTGGCAGCACCTTTTGCCATTGTTGCTTTCCTTAAATTATCAATATTTCGTCAATACAGCTCGTGAAAGCTATAGCCCAATGTCGCGCGCATTATATGAGAAAGCTGATTGGCAGCCAAACAAGGATGTGACTCAGTAGTCATTTTATAAAAATAAAATTATTCGGATTTTAGCTGTCACCTTCACGCTTTCTGCTTCATAAACCAATGAAGAGCTTTCTATGGATGGCGTGTCATTTAGGTAAAACATTCCATTTAGGCTTAACAATTGTATGCTGGCTTAACGTCTATTTTTGTAAAAGAAGTATTAAAATGCAGGTCGCAAGTAAGTCATCATTATTATGATTATAGAAATAATGCACATACTATTTTAGAAAAAATAGCGTTGTTTTAAATATGCCACAAGTTAGTGTCAATACGATGAAGTTATTAAAATATATAAAAACGTCACGCGAGAGCTTTGTTGGGTTTTAGCCTGTTTTTCATATGCACATCATACTTGAACTGTGTTTTATGATCAGAAGACGCGGGCCGCGTCTTCTGAGTATTTTTAAGGGCAATATCGTGGTGAAATAAATATACGCAATTTTTTAGTATGACTTTCAGTCGCGGCACACCACAGCACAAAACTCACCCTACTTCTTGTCGTTGTGGCCTATGAATAACTAACGCTTGCTCAACGCGCTCAACCCATCCAACAGCGCCTTATGAAATTCCTCCGGCGCCTCAACCTGGGGTGAGTGACCCAACTCGGGAAACTCGACCAGTGTGGCATTGGGAATCGCTTCGGCGGTCTTGCGGCCTAGTTCTGGGTATTGCCCCAAGCGTTTGGCTACGGCTTCAGGTGCGCGGTTGGCGCCGGGGGCTGTGCGATCTTTGCCGCCAATCAGCAACAGCGTGGGAGCCTGGATATTTGGGAAATCGTGCACCACTGGCTGGGTGAACAGCATCTCTGCGGTCTGCGCCTGGTTCCAGGCAACTATCTCCTTGCCGGGGCCGGCGTACATGCCATAGGCCATCTCAACCCAACGGTCATACTCGGGCTTCCAATCGCCGTTGTAGTAAAACTTTAATTGGTAGTTTTTGATGCCTTCATAGGTGGTGTTGAGTTGGCCTCGGTACATCTGGTCGATGGTGGCGTAGGGCACGCCTGCCTGTTGCCAGTCTTCCAGCCCGATGGGGTTGGCGAGTACCAGTTGCTCGACTTGTTCGGGGTGGCTCAAGGTAAAGCGCGCAGCCAGCATGCCGCCCATTGAGTGGCCGATGATGGTGGCTTTTTCGATACCCAGATCATCCAGCAGGGCGTGGGTGTTGTCGGCGAGTTGCGCAAAGCTGAACTGATACCCGCGTGGCTTGCTGGAGCGGCAGAAGCCGATCTGATCCGGCGCTATGACGCGATAGCCAGCCTCGCTGAGCACCTTGATAGTTTGCTGCCAGGTGGCGCCGCAGAAGTTCTTGCCATGTAACAGCACTGCTGTTCGGCCATTGGCTTCGGCGGTGGGCTGCACGTCCATATAGGCCATCGAAAGGGCTTGTTGCTGGGAGGTGAGTTCGAAACGCTCCACTGGGTAAGGATACTCAAAGCCCTCAAGTTCTGGGCCATAGGCAGTGGCGGCGTAGGCGTTGACGGTGGGCAGCAATAGGCTGGCCCAGGCAGTCAGGATGACGGCTTTGTTCACGTGTTAACTCCCGGTTTGATCAGGTGGCTTGCTCCGTGGCTTTGCGCAGGCAAAGCCACGGGGTTTGAGAGCAAGACTCAGGAGTATAACAGCCGCTTAGCTGCTTTCCGCCCGACGCTGGGCTGCACCGCGAATACGTATATTGATGGCCTCGACTGCCAGCGAAAACGCCATGGCGAAATAGATGTAACCTTTGGGCACATGAACGTCGAAGGCTTCGGCTATCAGCAGCGTGCCAACTATCATCAGGAAAGACAGTGCCAATACCTTGAGGGACGGGTGTTTGTCGATGAAATTGCTGATAGTGCTGGCTGCCAACATCATCACCAGTACCGCAATTACGATAGCGGCGATCATCACCGACACTTCGTCGACCAGACCCACCGCAGTGATGACGGAGTCGAGCGAGAAGACGATATCAATCACCGCTATCTGCAGCACAATATTGAGAAAACCAGCGGCCTTTTGGTTGGCTGTGGGGGCGGCGCCATCTTGGCCTTCCATGTTGTGCCAAATTTCTGTGGTGCTTTTGAATAGCAAAAACAGTCCGCCGAAAAACAGGATAAGGTCACGGCCGGAAACGCCTTCGCCCAGTACCTGAAAAAGGTCGGTTGTCAGGCGCATTACCCAGGCGATGCTGAGCAGCAACAGAATACGTGTGCCCATGGCCAGGCCGAGGCCGATCAGGCGTGCCTTGGGTTGCAGTTCTTTAGGTAAACGGCTGACGAGAATCGAGATGAAAATGATGTTGTCGATGCCGAGGACGATTTCCAGGGCCGTGAGGGTAAGGAAAGCAACCCAGATGTCCGGGTTTGAAAGCCATTCCATGATGCGTGTGATCTCGCGCTGAGGGGGGCAGGTGCCGAACCTGATAGTGAGGCACGCCATATTCTCACGGCCACAACAGTGCGGTAAGTAGGGAAGAGAAATATAGTCTGGGGCGGTGCCCCGGAATGTTATGAATAGACACAAAGAAGCGCGCCGGACTGCGTTGCAGGTCCGGCGCGTAAGGCAGCTCAGCCGAAGCTAATGATTGCCTGGTCGGCAACTTCTGCCAGCAGTGGGCTGGCGGCGGCGCGTTCAAAGGCAGCATCAATGGCCTTGGCGCGAGCCTGAGTAGTGGGGCGATAGTTGGGGTGAGTGAAGATATACAGCTCTTTCGCCTTGAGCGCTTCCACTACGCGCTCGCCGACTATTTCTACCGGCAAGCCGTTATCGATGATTTTTTGCATGTGCGCGGCCATGGCAGCTTGTTGCGCAGTGGCTTCTTTCTTGGCGCCTTCGGTTTTGTAGTCGCTTTGCTTGTTACGCATAGACAGGTTGATGCGTGTTTTAACAAAGGCAGGGCAGAGCACAGAGACCTGAATGTTGTGCGCCTGCAGTTCGGCAAACCAGCTTTCCGACATGCCGACGACCGCGACCTTGCTGGCGGTGTAGGCGCCGCCGTAGGGCACGCCGCCCATGCCGGCCATGGAAGCAACGTTAAGCAACCAGCCGCCTTCACCGTGTTGTTTGATGTGCGGGACCATGACCTGGGTGCCGTTAATGACGCCCATCAGGTTAACGTCCATCACCCAGCGCCATTCATTGTTGTCGGTCTGCTCGATGCTACCGGTGCCGCCACCCACGCCAGCGTTGTTTACCAGCATGTGAATCTTGCCGAAGCGTGCGATGGTCTGCTCAGCGAGTGCTTGCCACTGCTCCAGCTTGGTAACGTCCATTTGTGCGGTTATTACCTGGATGCCTGCTTGTTGCAGTTCTGCTTCGGCTAGCTTCAATTGATTGGCATCAATATCGCCGAGCACCACGTTCATACCTTGTTTGCCCATGGCCATGGCAATGCTGAAACCTATGCCTTCGGCACCGCCGCTGATGACGATGGTCTTACCTGAAAATTCGCTCATATTCTGCTCCTTGTTGTTGTTGCCGTTGGCTGCTCGGAGGTGTAATTATTCCGGCTTTTGGCGGTAATTGGAGCCAATGTGCGCCTATGCTGCAGTTTGGGTACAGCACTATCTGCATCCATTATTCTGCGGCATAAGCGCTCACAACTTGTTTACGACTATGGTTTAGCTGTTTGCGTCTAGGGTGATAATCACGCCTTCATCTGCCGCGATGCGACCCTGACAAACATCGGGGTAAATCTCGGCTAACCCGGTGAGGCCATGCAGGGTTTTGACCTTCAACCATTGGCGGCTCCAACTGGCCGCTTTATGCATGAAGCTCTGACTTTGCTCGGCAAAGCCTTGGGGGCCCCAGTCTTTCATGCGCTGTTGGATGTGCCCCGGTGCGAAGAAGAATTCGCGGCGTTCTTGGCTTATGTCTGAGGCCGTTTGAGTTTCATCCCAATGGGTCAGGCCCACGTTGATGCAGTAGTTCAGATTATCGCCCAGGTGTTTGCTCAGCGCGTTTAGCACGGCGCTATTGCCGGACATATCAACGATCACGCTGGGGATGTCTTTGTTGATATTGCTCAGCTGTTCGTAATCAACCACGCCGTCATAGATGTCGAGGCTCTTCACCAGGGCGATGTTGCGCGCGGAGGTCACTGCTACGGTGGCGGGTGCGTCAGGGTCTTTGAACAGCGCATAACCAAGGCCAGCACTGGTTTTGCTGGAAGCGCTGAGGATGATCACCTGCTTGGCACCGCGCCAGTCTTTGTCTTTGAGGGCATCCCACAGGCAAAACGAGGTGATGTGCAGAGGCCACAGCAGCATGCGCTCGGGCTCGGTTTTAGGGTCATAGGTGGGTTCGTGTAGTACCCGGCTGTAGCTGTTGTATCCCGGTGGCAACTTTGAGCGGTGCGCGCTGCCGTCAACTAAGCGTTGGGCTGATATGTGCGTGGGTTGCATGATCAACTGCGTGGCCGGGGGAAAGTAGCCGAATAGGCGCTCGCCGACCGGTACTTGCTCACAGCGGGATTCGGTCACATTGGCAAATCCCCATACGGGAATCACGCCCCACCCTAGGGGTTGCTCACCGACCGGTGGAAAGAACTGCCAGTAGCCGAGTTTGTCGCCAGCAGCGGCATAGGTGATGTTGTTGGCGGTGAAGGAGAAGCTATCAACGCTGAGGCGAATCTCGCCGTCTGCCAGGGTTGCGTGTTCCTCCTCGGGGCTGAGCGTAACTAGCCGTTGGGCCATGAAATCGTCTTTACGGACCTGAAATTGCTGCATGGTGTCACCCTGTTTCGGTTAGTTGATTTCGGCGAGAAAGCGCTGAAGTTTCATCATTGCGGGAGCGGCGTTGTCGCGCATGCGAGTCAGAATAGCCTGTTTTGCCTCGTCGTCCTTGGCGGCACCTTTCACTAGTTTGCCCATACCGTCGAGACGATTCGCGAGGAGCCAGTTGCGTAGGTCTTCAATTTGCGACCATTGCTGCTGGTTCATCATTAACGCGGCGACCATGCGAATCCAGTCGGTATCGTGGTTAGGCAATGGCACTACGGAGCAGATGCGGTTCTTCTCAGCCTCGTCGCTGTATTTGGCTTCCACGTGGGCGATAAAGGCGGCGCTGAATACTGGTTGATAAGAACGGACTGTCTGGGGTGTGATCAGATTGCCCTGGAACACCTTCTTGATTGCCAAGTTAGTAATCGCGCTGGCAGAGCAATCGATGTGCAGGTTTTTGCCAGAGGTTGGGATGCTGCCTTGTTCAAGCAGGATTTGATCCGCTTGCAGATGCAGAACGCGGCCTTTACGTACCACGTTTTTGATGCGCCGCAGCTCCTCAAGTTCCAGTTGGCTGATGGTCGCGCCGTGGAACATGCTTGGCTTTACGTTCTTGTCTATGCGCAGCAGCACGCCAGCGTTCTCGAGATTTTCGAATAGCTCAGGCACGGACTCTGCTTGGGCAATGGCTTCAAACTGGGACGCCAGTGAGCCTATGGTGCTGCTAAAGAAAGCTTCGGAGGGCTGGGTGTTGCGACGGTCCAGCAGCCAGGCGTCGCGGGATACGATCCAGCAGATACGGTCCGGGTCTACTTTGTTTTCCAGCAACCATAAGCAGGCGTCTATTCCCGTCTTGCCGCCGCCAATCACCACGTAGTTATCCGCCGCTTGTTTGACCTTTGGCAGATCATTGAGTGGCATGAATTGCACGCCCGAATCAATTTTGAAACTCGGGGTATGGGTAGCCGGAACGCTGGTTTTCAGATAAGTGGCATCAACAGTTTTTCGGGTCTTGGCGCGAAAGCGTTGCCCGGTCAAGGAATGCTCAAACACTCCATCGCCAAGATAGTTGCACATAGGGAAGTATTGCACGCGGCCGGTCGGTAAAAACTGCTGGCGCATGACCTGATCAAAGTAGGCCAGCACTTCGGCGCCAGATGCCAGATCGCTCAAGCCTTTATTGAGGCCTACTTCGTCCGTATGGCCCTTGCTTAATTCACGTGAGCTCACGCCGTAGAAGGCTGATGGCTGATGCAGGGTGACGAAGGGGTAGGCCACGTTCCAGTGCCCGCCCGGTTGTTGATGTTGATCGACGATGATAACGCTGGCGTCCGATTCGGTCAGCAGAGTATCTGCGAAGGCCATGCCTACCGCGCCGCTACCTACAATCAAATAATCCGCTTCGAGTTGTTGTTCGCTCATGGGGGTGCGCTCCTGATTCTTGTCTGTTCTATTGATCGAAAAGTCGCCATAACAGCGTTATGCTGAGTCGATATTATAACGATGTTATGCAAAGTCAAGTACAATCACGCAATGAATGAATCCAAGAGCAATATTCTTAAAGCCGCATCTGAGCTTTTTCTCGAAGGCGGCACCGCTGCGCTTAGTGTTAGGGCCATCGCCGCTCGCGCGGGTATTTCGACCATTGGTATTTACAGTCACTTCCAGGGCAAGCAAGGCATTCTGGATGCGCTTTACGTTGAAGGGTTTACTGCCGTAATTACGGCGTTGGCGGTAGATGAGATGGCGAGTGACCCGCGTGAGCGAGTGTTGCTTTCCTCGCGGCGATATCTGGATACAGCGGAAATTTATGAGCCGCATTACGGGTTGATTTTTGGCAAGCTGGATGACAGCTATCAGCCGTCCGATGAGGCGCGTGCAGTGGCTGCTGCTGGTTTTGTGAGATTAACCGAATTGGTAGGTAACTTGCTAAGCGCGGATGCCGCAGCCAGCGAAAAGCGCGACGCCGCGTTGCAGGTGTGGGCTTTGATTCATGGCTTTGTAGGTTTGAAGAATCATGCTGTGGCGGAACTGGTCGATATGCGCTGCTGGAAGGAACGTGCCATGGAGGCATTGGTGATAATGGTGGATGGAATCATCGGTCGAGCAGAGCAGTAGGGGAGCGTTAGTTAAGTGTTTATTTGCTGAAAAAGGCTAGCGGGCATTTAACGGCCATCCAATAAAAACCCCCGCCTGCCGTAATGGGCAGGCGGGGGTTAGTTACAGCGAATTACTCAGCGGTGGCGCCACCACCGTTGACGCCGTCTGGGCCGTCAACTGTTGAGTCGGGGCGCTTGTTTGCGCTGCCCATTTCATCGCTGCCCACGGTACCGGCTTCTACTTCATCGCCTTGGCTGCGTTGGGTAGGAAGAGTTTCGATAGTCTTGTCTTCGCCTTCTTGTCCTTGGTTCACAGCACCCTCATGGGTTTTCATGTGCTCATCGCCGTGGTTGTCAGCGGAAGCGGGCATGGCGCCCATCAGAGCTACAGAAAAAAGGGCAGTGCTTAACAGTTTCATATGGGTGTTCATATGTAATCTCCTTGTAAGGTACATATAAATAGAGCCGCGGCAACGCATCAAAGTTCATTAAAAATGCTTTATGCGACTGGCACCCTTAGGCCAAATGTTGCTATTGATACGAGCTTCGAGAAGCTGAAATGCTTGCTTAGCTGCTCTGGAGCAACGTTTTTGATATAAATATGCCAGTGTTGGGTCGGCGTAAAAAAAGCGCAATAAATCTGTATTTTTTTTGAGTTTGCATTTTTTTAGTGCAAAAATTAGCTTCTTTAATAGAAGCTATATCTGCAAGGCCTTAGCCATGCTCCCTTTTTATTTGATAGAGGCAGGACCACAGTGAAAAACCGTATAACAGAACTTTTTGGCATTCAGCACCCAATTATTCAGGGTGGCATGCACTTTGTTGGCTTCGCTGAGCTAGCCGCCGCTGTCTCCAATGCAGGTGGTCTGGGTACTATTACTGGATTGACCCAGCGCACCCCGGCCGACCTGGCTAATGAAATTGCCAAGTGTCGAGAGCTTACCGATAAGCCTTTTGCGGTCAATCTGACCTTTCTGCCTACGGTCAAGTCACCAGACTATCCCGGTTATATCGAAGCGATTATTAAGGGCGGCGTAAAAATTGTAGAGACTGCTGGCCGCAGCCCGCAAGAATATATGCCCGCTTTGAAAGAGGCCGGTATCAAGGTCATTCATAAATGTACTTCAGTACGTCACGCACTCAAGGCGCAGTCGATTGGCTGTGATGCCGTATCAGTTGACGGTTTCGAATGCGGTGGCCATCCTGGCGAAGACGATATCCCCAACATGATTTTGCTGCCGCGTGCGGCGGACGAGCTGGAGATCCCCTTTGTAGCCTCGGGCGGTATGGCTGATGGACGTTCTCTGGTCGCGGCGCTGGCGCTGGGTGCGGAAGGCATGAACATGGGTACGCGCTTTATTGCCACTCAGGAAGCGCCAGTGCATGAGAATGTGAAGCAGGCGATCGTTGCAGCCTCTGAGTTGGATACCCGTTTGGTCATGCGTCCGCTGCGTAACACTGAGCGTGTGCTGAACAACTCAGCCGTTGAGCGCATCCTCGAAAAAGAAGCACGTCTGGGCAAGGATTTGACCTTCAATGACATTATCGACGAAGTGGCCGGCGTTTATCCGCGGATCATGAAAGACGGCGAGATGGAGCTGGGTGCCTGGTCCTGCGGTATGGTCGCCGGTCTGATTCATGACGTACCGACTTGCCAGCAATTGATCGACAATATCATGGCCGAAGCCGAGCAGATCATCCGCAAGCGTCTAGCCTCCATGTTGTAATTGTGTGCTGAGGCATCCCGCGTACGGGATGCCTTGCTGGAGAGCATTGCATGTCTCGAACACCGCTAAACCACATGGACTGCAGCGTGGCCCAAACGCTGGATATCGTCGGCGAGTGGTGGTCCCTGTTGATTTTGCGTAATGCCTTTCATGGCATGCGCACCTTTGATGCGTTTCAAAAACAGCTGGATATTTCCAGCAGCGTACTCAGCGCCCGGCTGAAAAAACTGACCGAGGCCGGGGTGCTGATAAAAGTCCCCTGCAGTGATGACAAGCGCTCTTTTGAATACCGCCTTACGCCCGCGGGCATGGACCTGTATCCAGTGCTCATCGGGTTAATGCAATGGGGCGAGAAATGGCGCCCCAACACTCGCGGACAACGCATAGTCTTGTTAGAAAAGGCCACCGGTAAACCTTTGCAGGGTGTTGAAGTGCTTTCTGCCGATGGTCGGCCGCTCAAGGCGTGGCAAGTGCAGCCCGTGGCCGGACCTGGCGCGGATGAGCACGTTCATGAGTTAATTGGCTGAGGTGCTAACCACTCCGACGCTGCTTCTTTGTCAGTACCCTCCCGAGATGGCGCTTGAGCCGGCCGGTGGCTGGACGCTGCCAAACCCCAACGATCAGCAGCGCCTACAGCAATATTCCAGCGTTGCTGCCAGAACTCAGTTCGCGCTCAGTCGTTTGCTGTTGGCGCAAGCTATGCCCTTTCTAGTGGATGAAGCTGACCCTGATTGGGTGCTAACCGCCCGCAGCGGCGGTCAGCCAGTATTACGGCACTTAAATAGTACTGAAGTACCGCTCAGTATTAGCCATACACCGGGCTTGGTCGCTATTGCTTTGGCGCCGACCAACACCTTGGTGGGTGTTGATGTAGAGTCATGGACGCGGCCTTTGCGGCTGGCGCGTTTGCTGGATGCCAGCATGAGTGCACAGGATGCCGCCTGGATTAAGCGCCAGGCATTGCCAGCGCGTGGCTTCATCCAGCACTGGACACTCAAAGAGGCTTATCTCAAGTGCTTGGGCAAGGGTATCGCGGCCGATCTGCTGGCGCTTTCTTTCAAATTGACTGAGGAACGTATCGCTCTGCGATCTTCGCCTTACAGCGATAGAAAATATTGGTACTTCGAGCAGCTTCCATTGTTGCCGGACTATTGCATCTCGCTGGCTTATGCAGCGCAGCACGCCGTTAATGCCAGTTGGCAGGAGCGGCTTTTTGCACCGATGCTGCAACTGTCAGGCTGTCGGCTGCGGATGCTGCAATACAGCTGAGATGCCTAGATTGGTGGGCATTGATGGCCCCAATCCGGACTCGCTGCGCTATTATCCCCAAGCGGGGGCGAGGTATTCGCCTACCGACTCCTGAATTCGTCATATGGATTTGCCTTTTATGAATATAAAACACCTCACCAGCGTTGCTCTGTTGAGCTGCGCTCTGATTACGCCATTGCATGCTGCCCAGCATGCAAAAAATCCCACCAGCGGCGCTACTGCTGAGCAACTCACTCCCAAGGCTGAATCGGGGAACGCGGGCGCGCAGCGCGAGCTGGCAGACCGTTATTACGACGGTGAAGGTGTTACTCAGTCTTACGCGTCTGCTGCCAAGTGGTATGCCAAAGCGGCAGAGCAAGGCGATGCTGTGGCGCAGTTCGCCCTTGGCTATATGTACGATGAGGGCGAGGGTGTCAGCTTGGACGACAGTCGCGCTATCGCGCTATACACACAGGCAGCAGAACAAAACCATGCTGGCGCTCAGTTCAACCTGGCGTTGATGTATGACGTTGGCGAAGGGGTGCCGGTTGATGACCTGAAGGCGATCGAATGGTATTGGCGTGCGGCGGAACAGGGACATGCGGATGCCCAATTCAACCTTGCTCTGATGTACGACGAAGGTGAAGGCGTACCAGTCAATGACCAGAAAGCGGTTGAGTGGTATCGCAAGGCTGCTGAGCAGGGCCACGCCGATGCACAGTTCAATCTAGCACTGATGTATGACGTGGGTGAAGGTGTAGCGGTCAACGACCGTGAAGCTGTGCGCTGGTACACCGCTGCTGCGGAGCAAGGCGATGCGACCGCACAATACAACCTGGCCTTGATGTATGACGAAGGTGAGGGCGTGCCAGTAAACGATCAACTGGCTGCGCAATGGTATCGGCGTTCGGCGGAGCAAGGCGATAAAGATGCCCAGTATAACTTGGCGCTGATGTACGACGAAGGTGAGGGCGTAGAGGTTGATGATGCAGAAGCGCTAAATTGGTACACCTTTGCTGCCAATCAGGGTCATGCTTCAGCGCAATATAACCTGGCCATCATGTATGACGAGGGTGAGGGCACCAAGGAAGACAATAAGGCGGCGATCAAGTGGTACAGCGCTGCCGCTGAACAGGGTAACAAAGATGCTCAGTACAACTTGGCGGTGATGTTTGATGAGGGTGAAGGCACGCCGGAAGATAATCAGGCTGCCATCAAGTGGTACGGGGCCGCGGCGCAACAGGGTGAACCTAGCGCTATGTTCAACCTAGGCGTCATGCACATGAACGGAGAGGGTACGCGCAAGAACCCGCGCATGGCCTATTTGTTGTTTTCACTGTGCGCCGCCCAAGGCTTGCCGGATGCACGCGAAGCGCGTGATGTGATGGCAGAGCGGCTGAGTGAGGCGGAGTTGTCTGACGCACAGCGTGCGGCGGTAGAGTGGCAGCTAGACAGCCCCTTACCCGCACTTTAAGTTAGGCCGTTGAGTGTTTGCGTTTTATTCACTCTGTGAATGGTGCGTATCAGCGTATAGGGTTTTTAATTACGCGATATTTTGCGTAATGTATCGCTCCTCGGAAAATAGACCCACGGGTCACACTAGTTGGACCGCTCTGCGGTCATTCATTTCATTTTGGAGGTAGCTGCGATGGCTTCTTTTGAGGGTATCAAACGGGTTGGCGTTATTGGCGCTGGCACCATGGGCCGCGGTATCGTGATGAACTTCGTCAATGCGGGTTACCCCGTTACCTGGCTCGACGTTAACGCCGAGATGCTGGAAAAAGGCTTGGTCGACATCGCCAGCGTCTACAAGCGTTCGGTTGCCCAGGAGCGTTTTGACGACGCCGAAGCTCAAGCGCGCGTTGCGCGCATCAGCACTACCCAGAATTACGCGGATCTGGCCGAGATGGATCTGGTAGTTGAAGCAGTCTATGAAAACATGGACCTGAAGAAGAAAATCTTCGCCGAGCTGGACAAAGCGGTACAGGCTTCAGCGATTCTAGCGACCAATACCTCCTATCTGGATATCGATGAGATCGCCTCTGCGACTCAGCGCCCTACTCAGGTTCTGGGTCTGCACTTCTTCAGTCCTGCGCACATCATGAAGCTGCTAGAAGTGGTACGCGGCAAAGCCACTGCACAGGACGTCATGGACGCCTGCCTGGCTGTCGGCACCAAGATTGGCAAAGAAGCAGTATTGGCAGGTAACTGCCATGGCTTCATCGGTAACCGCATGCTGGAAAAGTACTCGCGTCAGTCACGCGAAGTGGTTCTGGAAGGTTCTACTCCATGGGAAGTTGACCAAGCGCTACAAGGCTTTGGCATGGCCATGGGCCCTTACCGCATGTATGACGTCGTTGGTATAGACCTGGGCTGGCGCTCACGCGAACTGGCCGGTTTGGGTCGCGGCGAGCCGATCGTTTGGCTGGACAACAAGCTGTGCGAAATGGAGCGTTTCGGTCAGAAGAGCGGCCATGGTTTTTACAAGTACGAGCAGGGCAGCCGTCAGGCCATCCAGGATCCGGAAACCGACATGATGGCCCGTGAAGTAGCCGAAGAAGCCGGTTATACCGCACGTGACGTACCTGCCGAAGAGATCGTGACACGCTGTATTCTGGCGCTGGTTAACGAAGGTGCGCGCATCCTCGACGAAGGTTACGCCGAGTCTGCCGAAGACATCGACCGCGTGTACCGCTTTGGTTATGGCTTCCCGGCCGAGCGCGGCGGCCCAATGGCTTACGCTGACAGCCTGGGGCTGGACAAGGTGCTGGCAGAGATTCGTACGCTGGAAGCTGAGCGTGGCGAGTTCTGGAAGCCTGCGGCTGGTCTGGTCAAGCTGGCTGAAGCTGGTGGTCGTTTCACCAAGGCCTGATTTCAGGGCTGAAAAAAACCGCATCGAGCCAAGCTCGATGCGGTTTTTTTGTGTCTGCCGTTCAAGCTGACAGAGGTCAACGTTGCTGCGGGCGATTTAGTCGGATTGGATGGGTGTACCCACCACGTTTTGTCCGTCTACCGTGGCTTCTTTCAGCATGATTTGATATTGCTGGCCGTCGGTTTCGATCTGCTTGAGGCGCACCAGCAAGTAATTCCAGTCTTTGGCGAACCACAATGTGGTTTCGCGCTTGGCGTCGGGCTCGCGTACACGCTCAACCTCTACGGCGTCAAACTGGCCGACGCGGGTAGTTACGCGATCATCACCCACAACGCGGAAATGGTAGTCCTCAACCTCGTCGCCATCGACCACGCGATAATGCATGTCTTGCTTGCCGGCCATCAGATCCTGCTGCAGGGCTAGCTGAAAGGTGGTTTTGTCGAGCAGGTTGGGTTCGGTAGGCAGCTCAAAGGCTTCGTCTTTGTACGTGCCGTTAACCACGCCGTTGTCCCAGTCAAAGCGTTGGAGGATTTCCTTGCCGCTACCCAGACCCTTACGCTCATAGTGATAACTTAAGGGCTGGATGACGCCATCGACCTGGCGCAGTGTGCTTTGCTCAACCAGCTTGGCTACAAACATGCTGGCGGTGAAGGACAGGTTCCAAGTGCCGTCAGGATTAGCTTCAAGGTGGTGCAAAGCTTCGCCATTGACGGGAATGCGCTTCATGTCGGCAGCGTAACTGGCGCTAAATGGAACCAGTTGTGCTGCGCAGGCGAAGCTGGTGCTCAGGGTCAGCGCTAGGCCGAGCAGTGAGCGGGTGAGGCGGCGTGAAAAAGCAGGGCTCTGATGCATCAGTGTCGTCTCATATGCCGGATTCAAGGTCTTCCAGTCTTAGTCCACTGGCTGGTATAGGGCCGCCGTCTAAGCAGGCCCGGTCGTGATTCAGGTGCAAGCGGTCAGCGGCAAACCAGCGAACTACCAACGGGAACAAAAGGTATTCCTGCTGTTGAACCTGAGTCGCTAGGCTGGCGGCATCGTCGCCTTGGATGATCTTAATGCGGCTTTGCAGAATTAGCGGGCCGCCATCCAGTTCTTCGGTAACAAAGTGTACTGTAGCTCCGTGCTCCAGATCACCCTCATCCAGCGCGCGCTGGTGGGTTTGCAAACCTTTGTGCTTGGGCAACAGAGAAGGGTGAATGTTCAATAGCCGACCACGATAATGTTTAACGAAATCTGCGGTCAGAATTCGCATGAATCCCGCAAGCAAAATTAAGTCGGGATTGAAGGCGTCAATTTCTCGCTGCAACGCTTGATCGAACGCGGCTCGGTCGACGAAATCGCGGTGGCTCAAGGTCCGTGTGGCAATTCCTGCGTTCGCGGCGCGCTGCAAGCCATAGGCGTCTGCCTTGTTTGCTATCACGCCAACGATGCTGGCAAGTGAGCCTTGGCCAGCTAAGTCGTCAATCAAGGCTTGCAGGTTGGTGCCTGATCCGGAGATCAACACCACAATGCGGCAGCTCACTGGATCAGTTGCCGCGCTGAAGTACGACGGCTTCGCCGCCCTCTTCGCCAGCTTCGATACGGCCGATAACCCAAGGTTGCTCGCCGGCATCTTGCAGTGCCTTCAAGGTGTCATCGGCTGCTTCTGCAGCGACACAGATAACCATGCCAACGCCGCAGTTGAGTACGCGGTGCATCTCGGTTTCGTCAACGTTGCCTTGCTCCTGCAACCAGTTGAATACCGCGGGACGCTGCCAGCTTTCTAAATCAATGCAGGCACGGCTGTTGGCGGGTAGTACGCGAGGAATGTTTTCCAGCAGGCCGCCGCCAGTGATGTGAGCCATTGCCTTGATGTTGCCGGTCTGCTTGATTACCTGTAACAGAGCCTTAACGTAGATGCGGGTAGGCGCCATTAGCAGCTCGATCAGCGGCTTGTCGTCCAGGCTAATGCTGTGGATGTCGACGTTGGCAACTTCGATGATCTTGCGGATCAGCGAGTAGCCATTGGAATGCGGGCCAGAAGAGGGTAGAGCAATCAAGGTATCGCCTGCGGCGACTTTAGTACCGTCAATGATGTCAGCTTTCTCGACTACGCCAACGCAGAATCCGGCCAAGTCGTAATCTTCGCCTTCATACATGCCGGGCATTTCGGCGGTTTCTCCGCCGACCAACGCGCAGCCCGACAGTTCACAGCCTGCGCCAATGCCGGTGACTACTTGCGCTGCGATATCGATATTTAGCTTGCCGGTGGCGTAATAGTCGAGGAAGAACAGCGGCTCAGCGCCACACACAATCAGGTCGTTCACACACATGGCCACCAGATCGATACCGATGCTGTCGTGAATGCCCAAATCCATTGCTAATCGCAGTTTGGTACCCACGCCATCAGTGCCGGAGACCAGCACAGGTTGCTTGTAGCCGGCCGGAATTTCGCAGAGCGCGCCAAAACCGCCGAGCCCACCCATCACCTCAGGCCGTGCAGTCCGCTTGGCAACGTGTTTGATGCGATCAACCAGCGCGTTGCCAGCGGCGATATCAACGCCGGCATCTTTGTAGCTGATAGAGGGTTTGGACGGCGTCTGGCTGCTCATGGCGTGGTCTCAAGCTGTGCTAAAAAAGTGGCTGAGGCGGGCGTAACCGCGTTCTGGCCGGGATAGCGCGCTAGTTTAGCAATTCATGCTGGTCAGAGCCATGCCGAAGCTACTTTCTGCGCTGCGGTTGCCGCGTTCACAAGGCTTGTTTAATGTGGGACTCTTAATCGCGTTGGAGCCCGGATTCGCCGGCGCATTGTCACCTTGATGGATACTCTCATGCCTATGTTGCGATCCCTGCTGGTTAGCTTGTTGTTCGGTTTTCCACTGTTTGCCCATGCAGCGGTGCTGGAGGCGCTGTATCAAGTCGATGTGCCGCCTGCTGAAAGCGCGCAAGAATCGGTGCAGCTGGACACCGCCACCCGTGTCATGTTGCAGCGTCTGGCAGGTAGCAAGGTCGAACTCAGCAAAGGCCCGTTGGCCAGCGTAATGTCTGAGCCTAGCGAGGTAACTCGGCGCATTAGCGCGCTGGATGAAAGCGGCGCCATGCAGGTGGAGTTTGATCCCTTGTTGCTGCGTGATGTTTTGACCGAGGCGGATTTGCCGATGCTAGGCCGCAATCGCCCCGGCATTTTGGTCTGGGCGGTGCAGTCATCTACCTTCGGCGATGATTTTTTGCTGCCCGGCGGTGACATGGGGCAAGCCCTGCGAACTGCAGCCGCCTATCGCGGCGTGGCACTGACGCAACCACTGGCGGATCTGCAGGATCGTAGCAGCGTGGCCGAGACAGATGTGCTCAAGGCTGATCAAGCGGTGCTGAGCGAGGCCAGTAAGCGCTATCCGGCTGAGGGAATGCTGGCCCTGCAGGTAAAACAGGATGAAGACGTCTGGGTTTTGCAGTGGACTTTTTGGCTGAATGACCAAAAAGCGACCGGCAAGGCGCAGTCTGACGATCCCCGGCAGGCCGCAGATGAGTTGATGCAGGCGCTCGCGGATGCGGTATTTGCACAATATGCGGTTACTAGCGTACCCAGCGATCAACTAACCGGCTGGCGGTTGAATATACGCGGGGTTAACAGCCTTGAGCAGTTCTCGCGCTTGCAGCGCATGTTGCAACAGATGGGCACGCAGGCTACGCCGCAGCTAGTGTCTATGCGCGGTGATGAGGTTATTTTCACTTTTGATTTTCCCGGTGATGAAGCACAACTACAACGCATGCTGATGCTGGATCAGCGCCTGGTCCCCGTCGAAGCACCGGTTGAACCAGTGCCTGAAGTCCCAGAACCGGCTTCGCCCACTGATCCTTTGTCTGAGCAGGCGCTAGCTTCTGAGGAGCAGGTTATTGAAGGGGCACTACAAGAACCGCTGGACGCTAATGCCGTTGAGCCAAAGGAGGCCGCTGTGCCGACTGCGCCCCAAGACAATCGTAAGTCGCTTTACTACCGCTGGCGATAGGTTATTCTGCCGGGCAATGAGATAACGGCAGCGCTGCTACGCGGTTTTTGGCCACATGCTAAGGATGAAATATGACTTCTGATTATCGTTGGTACTGGGCCGCTGGCTTTCTGGTGGTCATCACGCTTGTTTATTTTCTACAGCCGATTTTGTCGCCATTTCTAATTGGTATGCTGCTGGCCTATCTGGGTGACCCACTGGTGGATAGGCTGGAGGATCGTGGGCTGTCGCGAACCCTGGGTGTGGTGGTGGTTTTTGCGGTGGCGACCAGTCTGGTCGTGGTGGCACTGATTATCCTGATTCCGATGTTGGGACATCAGATCGCGACCTTGCGCGATAACGTGCCAGCGATGATCGATTGGTTTCATAACAGCGCGCTACCTTGGGTTGAGGCGAAGTTAGGGATTGCGGTCAGTGATTTCCGCCTCGACAGCGTGCGTGATGGCTTAAAAGACCATCTGGGGCAGACCACCAGCGTAGTGGCGGCGGTGATCGCCAAGGCGACCAAGTCAACCATGGCGTTGTTAACCCTGGCCGCGAATTTGGTGATGATCCCGGTGGTCGGCTTTTACCTGCTGCGCGACTGGGACCTGATAGTCGCGCGCTGTCGGGACATGATTCCACGTCATCATGAGCCGTTGGTGGTTAAATTGATGAACGATTGCGATGAAGTGCTGGGCGCCTTCATTCGCGGTCAGTTATTGGTGATGGGCTGCCTCGGTATCATATATTGGCTCGGCCTATGGATGGTTGGCTTGGAGCTGGCGCTGTTGATTGGCTTACTCGCTGGATTGGCGAGCATTGTTCCTTATCTTGGCTTTTTTGTCGGTATTACGGCGGCGATGATCGCGGCGGTGTTTCAGTTTGGCGATCTCTTTCACTTGATAGCGGTGGTGGCCGTGTTCAGCATCGGTCAGATGATCGAGGGCATGCTGCTCACGCCGCTGCTGGTGGGCGATCGGATTGGGCTTCACCCGGTAGCGGTGATTTTCGCTATTCTCGCCGGCGGGCAACTTTTCGGCTTTGTTGGTATCCTGCTCGCCCTGCCGCTGGCAGCCGTTATCATGGTGCTGTTGCGGCACTTCTATCAGCGCTATCGTGAGTCGATGGCTTACGGTCATGTGCCGGTAGCAGCTGATGTTAATGTAGACGTAGAGTCGGACGAGGTGGAACAGAAGTAATGGTAGGTGGGCAACCCATACAGTTACCGCTAGGCATCAAACTGCGTGACGAGGCTACTTTCGCGAATTATTTTCACGGGCCCAATCAAGCGGTGGTTGCTGCGGTGCGCGATTTTGCCGATCTGCAAAGTGAGCCTCAAGACACGTGTCTGCTTCTTTGGGGCGCTGATGGTTCAGGGCGCTCCCATCTGCTGCAGGCTGCTTGTCACGCGGTTGCCGAAGTGGATGGCTTGGCCATGTATTTGCCCTTGGATGAGCTGGCCCAAGAGCCACCCGCCCTGCTGGACGGGATGGAATCGGTAGAACTGCTCTGTCTCGATCAGCTGGATGCCATAGTGGGACGTGCAGACTGGGAAGAGGCACTCTTTCATCTGTACAACCGCTTGCGAGAGCAGGGTGGCCGTTTGTTGATTGCTGCCAGTGGGGCGCCGCGAGCGTTGGGTTTGTGTTTACCTGATTTGGCCTCACGCCTGAGCTGGGGTCTGGTATTTCAGTTGCAAGCGCTGGACGACCAAGGTAAGCAAGAAGTTTTGAAGCTGCGGGCGGCGCAACGCGGGTTGCAGCTTAATGATGAGGTGGCACGTTATATCCTGAGCCGCGGTGCACGTGGCATGGTTGAACTGTTTGCAGCATTGGAACGCCTTGATCAGGCGTCTTTGCAAGCGCAACACCGGCTGACGATTCCCTTCGTCAAACGCGAGATGGGCTGGTAGTCAGTAGTCGATCAGACGGTTTCTTCGCCTTGTAATACGCGCTGCGCCTGAAATGACCAGCGTATGAAATAAAGCGCTGCGATAAAGTAAATCACGCTGCAGCCACTCATAAACAGTCCGTAGTTCAAGCGGCCGGGCTGAAAGCAGATTAACACTCCCTGAATGAAATACAGATTGATGGCAAAGCAAAGCCACGCGTGCGTGCGCACGTGTGCTTTGAGCATGCCGGGCAGGAAAATGAGTAGCGGTAGCAGTTGCACGCCGATGATGATTGCAGGGTTGGCACCATGCATATCGGCGATCAGCAGGTTGTAGGCCAACATACCGAGGATCAAGCCAAGATAGCCGATCAGTGAAATCCAGCGGCTGACCTTGATGCGCGGCTGCAGGTAGCTCAGTTGCGGCAATAACTTGGGCGCTTTAGACACTGTCTGCACCTGCTGCCAACTGGCGAGTAATTTTGCCTACACGCTTGCCGAGGGCTATGCAGAGGTCGGTCTCGTGCTTATCCAGATTGCGCTTTCCCTGGCTGCCGGCATGATGGCTGGCGCCGTAAGGCGTTCCGCCTCCCTGGGTCTCAGTCAGTGCGGCCTCCGTATAGGGGAGCCCGACCAGCAACATGCCGTGGTGCAGTAGTGGCAACTGCATGGAAAGTAGCGTCGCTTCCTGCCCTCCATGCAGGCTGGCGGTAGAAGTAAACACCGCGCCAGGCTTGTTACACAAACTGCCAGCGAGCCAAAGGTTGCTGGTGCCATCAATGAAATACTTCATGGGAGCCGCCATGTTGCCAAAGCGGGTAGGGCTACCGAGTATCAATGCGGCGCAGTGTTTGAGGTCGTCTTCGCTGCAATAGACGGCGCCTTCGGTTGGTACCAGCGGTAGGGTGCTGCTGGTTTCCGGTGCGACTGGGGGCACAGTGCGCAGTCTGGCTTCAAGACCCGTCTGTTCGACGCCACTAGCGATCTGCCGCGCCATCTCGGCAGTAGCGCCGTGACGGCTGTAATACAGCACCAGAACATAGGCTGATGCTGAGCTCATGCGAATAACTCCAATACTTTTTCCGGTGGACGACCAATGACTGCCTTGCCGTCGCGAACCACGATAGGGCGCTCAATAAGGCGCGGATAATCGGCCAATGTCTGTACCAATTGTGCCTCGCTCAACTCTGGGTTAGCCAGGTTCAGCTCTTTGTAAACATCTTCGCCCTTGCGCATTAGCTCACGCGCAGTCATACCGAGCAACTGCAGCAGTTCGCTCAGCTCGGCGTTAGTTAGTTGGTCGTCGATGTAACGGACTATCTCAATATCTGCGCCCTGATTTTCCAGCAACTCCAGGGCTTGGCGGGATTTGGAGCAGCGAGGGTTATGGTAGATGGTGACCTGAGACATGATTTTTCCTTGGAAAAGAGGCAGTAGAGTCGTGCCGGGTGGCCTAAGCGTATGATGGGGTTTATTCTAAGCGTTAATGTACCGGGCTGTCAGGGAGCTTGAATGCCGCGCCGACTTAATGTGTTCCTGCACTTTTGCCGCCATCTTTTGCGTCGCTTTAGTGAGGACCACTGTATCAAAAATGCGGCGGCGCTGACCTACACCACGCTGTTTGCGGTTGTTCCGGTGATGACCGTTGCTTACGCGATGCTGGCAGCGATTCCCGCATTCGACCAAGTGGGCGGGCAGGTTGAGGAGTTTATCTTCAAGAATTTTGTGCCTTCCACGGGCGCCGCTCTGCGTGAATATCTGGGTGAGTTTTCCAATCAGGCCAGGCAGCTAACGGGTGTTGGCGTTGCCTTGTTGATGGTGACGGCGCTGATGATGCTCGTCAATATCGAAAAAGCCTTCAATGCTATTTGGCGCATTCGCCAGCCACGCCGAGGACTGACTAGCTTCCTGCTTTATTGGGCGGTACTGAGTTTGGGCCCGCTACTGCTGGGGGCGGGTTTCGTTGTTAGTACCTACCTGGCTTCGATGTCTTTCCTGCGTGAGGGGGCGGTGCTGGCGTTTGCTTGGCAGGCGGTGCTTTATTGGTTGCCGCTGCTATTAAGTGTGGCTGCCTTTACCTTGATCTTTGTTGCGGTGCCAAATACACGTGTGCCGCTGCGCCACGGCCTGATCGGTGGGGTATTTGTGGCGCTGTTGTTTGAAGGCGCCAAGGCCTGCTTTGCCCTCTACGTCAAACTATTCCCCGGTTATCAGTTGATCTATGGTGCCTTTGCCGCGGTCCCCATCTTTCTGCTGTGGATCTATATCAGTTGGATGATCATTCTGTTGGGCGCTGAAGTAGTCAGTAACATGGGCAGTGGCTCTGCCTGGCGACGGCCGGAACATCCGTGGATGATCAACTTGCTGGTTGTGCTACGGGTTTTTCTGCAGGCCCAGCGTAAAGGCCAGCAAGTGGATTTGGTGCGCGTCAATGACACCGGTTGGATGCTGCATGAAGAGCAATGGATACGGCTTACCGAATGGCTTGAAGTTGAACAGATCATCACGCGCACTCAACAAGGCAGCTATGTGCTATGTCGCGATCTGGGAACGCTGGAGTTGTCAGCGCTTCTGGAGCGTATGCCGGAGCCGATATTAACCAGTGAACAATTGCCGGCGGCGGTGATTGGCGCTGGGGAATGGTTTCCGGCGTTTAGTGAAGCTTTGGCCGAAGCTGATGAACAGCGCCGCAAAGCTCTGCATGGCAGCGTGAAGCACTGGCTGATCGATCCTCAACCGGTAACAACTGTGCCGGAAAATGCGACAGAGCAGGTGTCTTGATGATGTTTATTCGGCGGGCTTGGTGGGTGCCTATACTACTTCTGCTGTTGTCAGCTTGCGGTTCGCCGGAGTGGTTGGATCAACACGGTAATAGCGTTAAGCGTGATGCGTTGAATGGGCATCGAGTCGTGGTCAATTACTGGGCGCAATGGTGCGCGCCCTGTCGCGCAGAGCTACCAGAGTTGAATCGTTTGTCTAAAGATTTTCCTGAGGCGCGCATAATCGGCATCGATTTTGATGGCGCCACCGGCGACGCTTTGTTGGCAGCCAGTGAAGAGATGGGTATTGAGTTCGCCGTTCTTGGTCAGGATTTTGCTGCTGATCTTGGGTTGGAAAAACCGAAAGTTTTGCCCACTACTTACATTCTTGATGAGCAGGGCGAGGTACTGCAAACTTTGCATGGACCGCAGAGCTACGAAGATATTGCCGCGCTACTGAAATAATTTTCCGATTAATCTGGAGAGGTCTAAATGAGCGCGATATGTATGCAGGTAAAGGTTTCCGGCAAGGTGCAAGGCGTTGGCTTTCGCCAGGCAGCGGTGCAGCAGGCTACCAAACTATCGATCGATGGCTGGGTCCGTAATGAAGACGATGGCACCGTGTCTGCGCTGCTTTGTGGTAACACCGAGGCGGTCGAGGCAATGCTGGCTTGGCTCGGCAAGGGGCCGTCGAGCGCGCAGGTGGGAGGTCTGGCTGCGAGTAGCTGTGCTTGGCAAGATATTGCGGGTTTCGTGCAATTATGAATCCTGCTTAATTCGTCTGGCCTGTCATATCAGATATGCGCTTAAAGGCAGGCGGGTGCTGTTTATTCGTTGACGTACCAGTAGGTATACCAGTAGTCGAGTACCTTATCGGGGTAGCGACTGCTGCCCAAGCTGCCGTTGTAACGTGCAAGGGCCCGGCGCAGGTTGCCATGCTCTTTGTCGAGATAGAACTTGAGAATGGCGCAGCCATAACGCAGGTTAGTCGCGAGGTCGATGAGGTTGTCTTCGGGCCTGCCCAGTTCTGCTTTCCAAAATGGCATTATCTGCATCACGCCCTGCGCGCCCACACTGGATAGCGCGTACCGATCAAACAGGCTTTCGGTGTGCATGACCGCGATAACCAGGTCCGGTTTGAGCTTGGCTTGCCGTGCTTCCTGATGAACCAAGCGCAATAGTGTGAGTCTTTCGCTCTCATCCTTGATGAAAGGTGCTAGCCGAGTCGACATGTCCAACAGCCACACCTCAGCATCGAACCGGTCATTAAAACTCTCGGCTTGAGCTATGGTGCGCATCAATTCCGCTTTGAGCTCGGGGTCAACTTGCTCGTTGGCTAATGCCGGTATGGCACTGAGTAGCGCAAAATAGAAGATCACGATCCGTGTGAGCATCAGCTATTACTCGCTTGGTGTCGCTTCGCCCAAGGCCTGAATGAAGTCACCCTGCAGTTGAGGGTCACCGGTGGTCAGCAGAATCAGCATGTTCTCCAGCTGGCTCGCTTCTTCGTTGAGACCCAGAGCGGTGAGCCGCTGCACGCGATGCACCCATTGGTTTACGTCATCCTCTTCGAGGTTGTCGTAAATTAGCTGCTCTGCTTCCTGCAGCTTGCCGCGCAGATCACGGTCAACCAGCAGCGTGGCTTCGGTTTGAACGCCGGGGCCAGCGCTGGCGCTCAGATTAATTACCCGCACTTCGTCGAAATCCAACCCTACAAACTCTTCATCCAGCAGGTTCAGGCGCAGTTGGCCGTCCTGGTCGGTTTGTCGGCTGACCTGAACATTACCCACCACCAGGCTGACCAACTGATTGGCCCAGGGCAAGCTCTGGAACTGGTCCTGTTGATCCAGTTGATTACCAGTGGCATCGAACTGGGTAAGCGTGAACAAACGGCTTTCGGTTACCTTGACGCTGCGATGCGGTGTATCAAGCACCCGCGGCTCGCCTGCGTCGATGGTCAGGCTGTGGCTAACCAGCTCCCGTTCGATGCGACCACCAGCCGGCTCGTTGCCGGCAGGCTGGTTAGCACAGGCCTGCAGCAGCGCCAGTGCGGCGCCAGCCCAAGCCAGTCGGGCATATTTCATAGTGCTGTTGGCCATCTCCATCAAGCTTTCTGCAACCTGGTAAGCAGGTGATCCAGCATCGCATCTGCAGCAACCGTGGTCGCCTCCTGATCACGGCGGAATTTATATTCCAGTTGGCCGTCCGCCAGCCCGCGATCGCTAATGACAACGCGATGCGGAATGCCAATCAGGTCCATGTCGGCGAACTTAACGCCGGGGGATACTTTCTTGTCGCGGTCATCCAGTAGTACCTCTACACCGGCTTTAAGCAGTCCGTCATACAGCGCCTGAGTGGCTTGCTGTACCGCTTCGGAGCTTTCCAGCTTCATAGGGATCAGGGCGACCTGGAAAGGTGCTAGTGCATCGGGCCACAGGATGCCGCGTTCGTCGTAATTCTGCTCAATGGCTGCGGCAACTACACGGGAAACGCCGATGCCGTAGCAACCCATATCCAGGGTGGCGGTTTTACCTTGCTCGTTAAGTACGGTGCAGTTCATCGCCTGACTGTACTTTTGACCCAATTGGAAGATGTGGCCGACTTCGATGCCGCGCTTGATGATCAGCGTGCCGTCGCCGTCTGGGCTGGTATCGCCTTCGATTACGTTGCGCAGGTCGGCTACATCGTCAAACTGGGCATCGCGCTCCCAGTTGACGCCGGTGTAATGCTTGCCATCCTGGTTAGCGCCACAGACAAAATCGGCAAGATGTGCGGCGCTATGGTCGGCGATGACTTTGATATCCATGCCGACGGGGCCGATAGAGCCGGGTTTGCAGCCAATGGCCGCCACTATTTGGCTTTCGGCGGCTAAGGTCAGCGGCGCTTTAATAGCGGGATGATTTTCAGCCTTGATTTCGTTTAACTCATGGTCACCGCGCAAAACCAGAGCGACCAACCCCTGAGGCTTCTCTTCTTCTTCAGCTGCCAGCACAATCAAGGTTTTCACTGATTGGTTAGCGGGCAGCTTCAGAAAGCTGCTGACGGCTTCAATGGTGAATTGATCCGGAGTATCGACCAGCACTTTTTGTTGGCTGGGGGCAGGGCGCTCACCCTGCGGCAACTGCGCCGTCGCTTTTTCCATATTCGCGGCGTAGTTGCCACTGTCGGAGAACACGATGGCATCTTCGCCTGACTCGGCAAGCACATGAAACTCATGTGAGCCTTCGCCACCAATGGAGCCGTTGTCAGCCACCACAGGACGGAAATCCAGACCCAGGCGGGTGAATATATTGCAGTAGGCTTGGTACATGCCGTCGTAGGTCTGCTGCAGAGATTCTTGACCGATGTGAAAGGAATAGGCGTCCTTCATCAAAAATTCCCGACCGCGCATCAAGCCAAAACGCGGGCGAATTTCGTCGCGGAATTTGGTTTGAACCTGATATAGGTTGATTGGCAGCTGCCGGTAGCTGGAAATTTCGTTGCGTACCAGATCAGTAATAACTTCTTCGTGGGTCGGGCCGACACAGAATTCGCGATCATGCCGATCTTTAAGGCGCAATAATTCAGGGCCGTACTGTTCCCAGCGACCCGATTCCTGCCACAGTTCGGCAGGTTGAATGGCGGGCATGAGTACTTCCAGGCCGCCTGCTTTGTCCATCTCGTCGCGCACCACCGCTTCTACCTTGCGTAGAACGCGTAATCCCATCGGCAGCCAGGTATAGAGCCCGGATGCGATCTTGCGGATCATGCCGGCACGCAGCATCAACTGGTGACTGATGACGGTGGCGTCGGAAGGTGTTTCCTTCAGGGTGGAAATCAAATATTGGCTGGTACGCATGGGCGAGGCTTGTCCTGGAATTGCGGGCAGATATGGCCGGTATTGTACGATTGTGCCGAGGTGGCGTACAGCCTGCCCGGCAGACTTGATTGGAAGGGGGGCTAATAATAAAAAACCCGGCCGAAGCCGGGTTTTTTATACAGCCTGGTTGCTTAGAGCAGGTTCCAGGTGTAACCAACGATCAGACGGTTCTCGTCGACGTCACCGCCGTCAAGTGCCGCGTCCTGACGGACGGTAGCATTACGCCAGCGCACGTTTAGGCCTTCCAGTGTGCCGTTCTGTACGGTGTATTTTAGTTCGCTATCACGCTCCCAACGAGAATCACGTGCTACGCCAGCGTGCTGTGCAGCATTTAGATTGATGTCGGTACCGGTGATATAACGAGTCATGAAGCTCAGGCCAGGAATGCCCAAACCTTCAAAGTCGTAGTCATAGCGAGCTTGATAAGACTTCTCGTCTACCGCGTTGAAATCAAGGTATTGAACCGAGTTGGCGATAAAGATTTCGCCATCAGTGTACTCATAACGACCATCGCCATCCATTTGCTGATAAGCAACGCCGAAGGCGTGGTGCCCAGCACCTAAGGTAAACGCCAGCGAGCCAGCTTGGTTGTCGAAATCAGTGCCGCCTGACTGTTCGTCGCTTGTGTCGTAGTAGGCAACGTTGGTGTTCAAGCTGAACACGTCGTTCAAAGGCAAAGTCCAATCTACGCCGGCAAAGCCACGGTTATAGGAATCTTCACTTTTTGCGCCATACAAGGTGGCACTCAAGTTCTCAGTAAACGTGTAAGTACCGCCTGCGTATGTAAGGTCTTCGTTAGGCAGTACTGCGCCATCAGTTTCGCTGGAGCTATTCATGTCGCTGCGATCGGTCAGGCGACCGGCTTCAACGAATAGGCCGTCGATGGAATTGTTGGTGATGCTATAGCCTTCATAGTGGCTAGGCAGCAGACGAGAGTCGTCGTACGCAGCGACTGGATTTTCTGGGAAATGTACGCCGTAACGCAAAATGGTGTCATCGAGGATGGCCATTTTTGCAGCGCCGCGAATTTCAGAGTACTCGGCTGGTGTGCTACCGTCTGCTTCGGTTGGCAGCAGGCCTGTGCCCGAACGTCCACGACCACTGTCCAGCTTGATGCCCATTGAGGCAACAACATCAGCGCCAAAGCCGATTGGGCCTTGCGTGAAGCCAGACTCAAAGTTCATCAGCATGCTGGTGGCGGACTCTTCACGCTTGCTCTGGCCGACTGGATCGCGGAAATCACGGTTGAAATAAACGGTACGGTTGTAAAGTGTGGCTGAAGCGCCTTCAACGAAGCCTTCGCCTTCTGCCATTACGTTGCCAGCCAGCATGCCGTTACCAGCTGCTACCGCGAGTGCAAGAGAACTCCACTTAACTGCGTTTTTCATTGATGTGCTCCTAGAGATAAAAAAACTTCGAGGCTCTTATAGGCCCAGTATTCAGGTTTTCGCATTACATTAAGGAAGGTCTGAAAAAGACTTCCTGAAAAGGTAAAATGCGTCAGCGCCATTTTCGAGACCACCGCATGAAACAGATGAGCTTTGCAGACGCCGAATACGCTGGTAAACGTAAGCAGACCCGCCGTGAG